>Ga0308161_1000025_pt1 | contig 492179 bp, 409 predicted proteins | sample PhyFR2_FD_201034 | JGI IMG/M metagenome (GOLD analysis project Ga0308161, IMG submission 201034) | Phyllosphere microbial communities from UC Gill Tract Community Farm, Albany, California, United States - DLSLF.R2 | ecosystem: Host-associated > Plants > Phyllosphere > Unclassified | place...
TGAGAAGCGCGTGTCGTGTAATAAGCTGTCGCTTCGGGTGTTGGAAGTATCGCTTTGTTCTGATAAGTCTTGGTCCCGTCGTACTGATAAGTCCCCACGCTGTTCTGGGTAATCCTTCCCTTGTCGTCATAGACCTGGGTCTCCTGTATGCCAAGCCCATTGGTGTATTCGGTTAGTCGGTCCAGATTATCATACTTGAAAGTCTCATTTCTTGAGAATAGACTGTTACTGCGGCTGTTCAGATTGCCCCTCTTAATTTCGAAATCAGTATTTAGTGTCATCACGTTGACAACCGACGGACTGGTCTTATCGTGTTTGATCTGTCTGATATAGCCGTACTGGTCGTAGGTATTGGTAACCCCAATTCCATTACCGAATGTCCCCCCTGTCAGCTGTGCCCTCTCATTTAGTGAATTGGACTGCCATAAGACCTGCTGGGTTTCATTGTCCACAATTTGCCATGGAAAACCATTCTGGTAAATATTTTTTATTGTTTTTGAACTGCTCTTACCTGAAGCTGAAGCTGTTGATGTTTCTTTCTCTACCCTTCCCTGGGTATCAAAAGACATTTCTTTTACAAACACCGCATAAGGCGTTGTCTCTGTAGTCCTGTAGAGTCTTTTCAGATTGTCGTATTCATATAAATTGCTCGTGGTCTTACCTTCAATATTATCAACAAAACTTGTACTTGTGATCTGGTTCAATCCATTATAAAAATAATTGGTCTTACTATTGGTAAGGGTGCCTGAGATGGTTTTCTCGGTTGGCTTTCCTGACGGGTCATATGCATAAGCAGTAGTCCCGTTCGGGGTGGTTTCGGTCAGTAATTGTCCAAAGGCATCGTAACTGTAAGTATACACCCCGGCACTTGGATCGGTTAGTTTGATCTTATTGCCCCAGCCATCGATAACAATCTGGACCTTATTGCCCTGATAATCGGATTCTTTTAAAGTCCCATTACCAAAATACAGAAAATTGATTGTGCCTCCCGGATCGCTGGTCTGGATTTTATTGCCCATAGCATCTACAACAACTGTGGTAACCTTGCCATCATCAGTGCCTGTTGTAGTAACCCCTGAATACGAAAAAGTCTGTATTTTTCCCGTTGGCGCAGTGATTTTAGTCGGCCTCATCAGATAATCGTATTCATAACTTGTCCATAGGCCCGGAGCTGAAAAATACGGCTCGCTTTCCTTTTCTTTCCTGCCCAGTGCATCGTAGACAGTCTGCTTGGTTATCATGCTGTTGACTGCAAATCCTTTGGCAGAGTTTTTAACCACCCTGCCCAGTACATCATACTCGGTAACCGTTTTGGCATCCAGACTATTTGTAGTTGTTACCGTATATCCTCCAGAGCTTAACTTGTTATATACATTGGTCGTTGTGATTGGGATAGCCGAAGAGCCAGTCACCGTCGAATTGGTCAATTTCCCCCAACCGTCATAAACAAAATCACTGACCACCCCCATATAATCAGTGGACTGGGTCATCTGCCCCAGATTATTATAAGTAAAGTTGGTCACAAATCCCTGATGGTCTGTTTTCTTTACAACAAATCGTTTGGTCGGATCATATTCATCGATAATTGTTCGCGCTGCTGGCGCAGGTGTTGCCGTGGGAGCCGAAACGGTTTTGGTCAACAGGTTACCCAAACCATCATAGGTCATCTCCTCGACAATGGCATAAGTATTGTGTCCCTTCTTTTCTGTCCTGGTCAAATTAGCTCCTGAATACACATAGCTTTCCTCCGAAGTGCGCGTATCACCTGAAGCAGTATTAACTGCTGTTGAAACCACTTTTTTTGGTCTTCCGATATAATATCCAGCCCCAGCCCCTGTAGGATTGTTATCATATTGGGTATCCACCGCAAGGGTTCCTTGAAGTGCGGAGCCGTTGTAATGTCTAACCACACTCTTCACTTCAAGCCCGTAATAATTACCACTGTCCACCCCACCGTCATAAGAATAGACGGTCTCTGATTTAATCCCTGATACATGATCCTCAACTGTCTGTTTGTTTAATAAAACATTGTAAACACCATTGTTGGAGTCCGGAGCACCGGCATTTGGCGCCGAAGCCGCATTTGGAGAGGCTATAAATGTATTGCTGACATTTGCCGTAAAGCCAGGTTTTAAGATAATCGACGGCGCATTATATTGTACTGCCAGATCACTGTTAATAGCCGAAGATGCCGTAATTTGATTACCGGCCTTAAAGGTCTGTCCAGCTGTGACTGGGGTGATAATGTCAATATTATCCTGAATTGAACCCGTAGATACAGCATCGCCTCCCCCTTTTGTGTAAACGCCGAATAGATTGGTTTTAGTAGTTATCAAATCAGTAGGCACATTTTCAAATACAGTAGAACCATTTGTACTGGTCCATGTAACCGTATTAGCTCCCCTTAAATCTGGGTCGTTAAAGTTGGTTGTCCAGATTCTAGGATCACCGGCATTAAGATACCAACTGCTCCTGGAGGTCCTTTTAAAACCTACTGTTCCATAATTGAAATTAGAAACATATCCTCTGTATCTGAAATCCTGATATTTGGAAATTCCATTAATGGTAGCTGTTAATTTAGAAACCAGATAGCTGTCTGAATTTCTGATAATTTCAATATTCGGATATGCTACGCTGTTGCCTGACGAATAAAAATCTGAAGAAGAGTTTCCTAAACCTCCATCACTTACCAGCATTGGCTTATAATCTATGGCCTGCTTGATATTCCCGTTTGATTCCGTTACAGCTACAAGCCTGTTTTCCGCATCAACATTCTTGTTGAACTGGTAATATTCAATCTTATTGTAATGCCCTCTAACTAATACTAAATCAGTATTAGCACCATTGTATCTGTAATTAGATGGCACAGGTATTGGAATATCAGGTGAATTAGAAAACTGCACTCCTGAATCATATGCTGCAGTAAACCCGGCTGTTCCAACTTTCCCGATATTGTTGGCAAAACCTGTTACCCGCCATTCCGTATCATGGTTGTTGATTGTCCAGCTGTCCTTAAAATATCTTCTCCAGACACGCACCAGATCCGACTTGCCGTCTTTATTAATATCCATCGCATAATAGTTGCTGTAATGCACTTGGGTTTTAAAATCACTGCTTCCGCTGGTGTCGGGGCGATATTCTACAATATTATGGGATTCTTTTATAAAATATTCTCCTCCTGTCGGATTAGCATTGCTATAATAAATATGCCATAGAACCTGTCCTTCTCCTCCTTCTGAATCTGCAAGCATAATATCTGTTTTCCCGTCGCCATTGTAGTCTCCCAATAGAAGTTGCTTTGTCTTAGAATATTTATCTATTGTACCTGAACCAATTACTTCCAGCTGCACCCAAGGGGCAGAAGTCAGCTGCTTAAAACTGATGATTTTATAGGTTTTATCAACATTGATAACTAAAACATCTGATTTGCCGTCGCCATTAAAATCTGCCGTAATTTTTCTATCACCATTCAGAACAGCACTATTGTCAAGTTTGACATACCCACTTGTTCCTAAATTTATTGAACTATTTGGATCTAAATTTAAAAGGTAAAAATCTTTATTTTTATTTATTTTCCTGTCTGTAAAACATGAAAAGTCAGAATAGTTTTCTCCCAATATGAAATGCTCGCTCTCAACAAAAAAATACTTTTCCATTGGATCAGTGGAAATTAAAACCTCGCTAATACCGTTACCATCAAAATCTCCTTCAAAATATTCATTTGACTGTTTTACCTTTGCATCTGCAATGCAGTCGTAAGGATACGGACCTCCATATGAGCTGGGATCCTCATTATAATATCTTGAGACATTCAAACTAGGGTCATATGAAGTATTATTATCAAAATTTATCTCTTTGAACTGTGCTAGAGCAACTGTTCTCTCAGGAGTTAGATTGTAAATATAAAATTTAGTTTTGGTTAACTCATGGTCTACCAATACTATCGACTGAAATTGATTCAATTTGTTGTTAGTCAAAGTTGTGGCCGTAAAGTTTTTTTGGTTCGCATAAAAACTCGCCGTTCTATCTAGTCGGATAGGCAAAGTTATCGGTGCGTTGCCCGCATTGCCCTCAAACAACCTAGTGAAAACTTTATTATCGCATGCAAAATCCAGCCTGCCGTCTCCATCAAAATCACCTGCCAAATCTGTTTGATCGAAAGCAATATTATTAGTATATTCCTTCTCAGTTCTTTCCGGTCCCGTGCGTATTGGAGCATAGGTGAAACTTACAGGGTTCGACGCTTCCATCTGTCCATTGATTTCCTGAATACTTTTTATTCTCTCATATCCTAATACTGAATCAAAATCATGCTGGATCTGATAATTTCTAAAAACGCTGTTGTTGGCATACACTTGGATGCGGTTCAATATCTGGTTGGAATATACCGCCTGCCCTTTTATGTAATCCCTTTCCACACGTTTGGAAGGAGTGTAAAGAAATTCAATCTTATTCTGGGCCGCAATTCCGGCTACGGTGTTACCACTGAATGTAATGGTATCGATATACAACTGACTGGTGCTGTTATAGGAAACGGTTTTATAATTATAATCCACAAAGTTTCCATAGGTATCCTCGTAATGGACAATATACCAGGAGTTCAGCGAAACCGAATTCTGCAGGCTTCCCGATCCTTTTGAACCATACCATCTTCTTGATCCGTCGGGAGCCGTAACTACAAAATACATCGTACTACCTTCCACTTTCATCTCTATCCGGGTATTGCTTTTATATTCTGTTTCGTAAGTAGATCCTGATGCCCAATAGGTGCCGGTTTTGATCAAAAGACGCTGACCGTCAAGTGCAAGTTTATCGTTATCATCAAAATCAACCCCATCCACAAATCCGTCTATATCGCGTCTTGTTGCGATACGGCTTATTGTCGAAATACTATTGATGCTCCATCCCTGTCCTGCAATACCTCCTCTTACCCCACTGCTGTAAACTAAATTTATTGCAGGAGCTACATTTTTAATACTTGGCGGCACAGCTATAGGAAGCGTATAGACAGCTGACCCTGATGATGAAATCTGAAGTTCCCCTTTAGTATCGGCAAAATTCTGCGAAAAGGAATAAACTGTAAATAAAAAAATAATGAAATAGTATAGTTGCTTCATAATTAAATTTATTGCTTGATGATTTTAATGGTTTTCTGGTCTCCGTCTTTATAATTAAGGACTACCAAATAAACCCCTCTGGAATATTCCCCAAAGGAAATAATCTGATTGTCTATGTTTTCTGTTCTGGAGAGATTCTGCAGCACTTGGCCTGATATTCCATAAACTACAATGGAAGAAACCTTATTGTCGTTTATAAGCTCCCATTTTATATAAAGCTGCTCTTTTACCGGATTAGGGTAATAGGAGATGACGTCCTGCTTTGAAAACTTAAGAAGATCATCTTCTGTTAACGCTTCCACATCCTTAACCTCGGAAGCGGATTTTCCCGTCGTGCTACAACCGGAAATACAAAGATTTCTGACAATCTGGTTTCCTGCCGAGTCATAATCGAAAGTCAGCTTTTGTTGTGCGTTTGAAAATGCACAAAACCCAAATAGTAAAAGTGTAGTTAGTTTTTTCATTGTTTATTTTCAAGTTTATCTAAACGCTTGTTTTGTTCTGAAATAATAGTCTTTAATTCCTGGGTCTTCTTTTCCTGATCGATGATATAAAGTGTAAGCTCCTCGATCTTCTGTAGCAGTTTCGAATCCATCTCTCCCAGGTTAATTCCATTTTTCAAAACCTCCTGCTCATTTGGAATGTTTTCCAAATGACCTTTTTCTGCTATATGCTTTTCAACTTCTGTTAATGTAGGTAATCTATATTCTTTTTTAAATACAAAATCCGACCAGCCTGTCAAGTCAACTTTTACCTCTTGTGAATGTATGGTTCCGTTGACATCCAATTTATTTGTTGGATTGATTTTACCTATTCCAACATTCCCATTTCCAAGTATTCTCAATTTTTCCGTTTGCCCGGCCCCATAGTACTCTTGGGTAAAAAACTGCAGACCATACGTGTTGTTTCCGGCACTTTCAGTGATTGTGCGCAGTGATGTCCCAAATGTATCATACGTGGTAATATTTATTGCATGGGCAATCATTATAGCAGATTGATTATCAACATTCGCAAAATTTCTGACCAGTATATTACCGTTGTCAACTTGGAGCTTTGCCATCGGACTGGCTGTACCAATACCAATATTAGCATTACCGGAATCTCCATGGATAATACCGGAGGGGGTGTAAATCTGAGCATTAACAGCCCAGAAACAAAACACTGCAATAAAAATGCATACTTTACTTTTCATACATTACTTTTCTAATTTGATTAGTCTTTTTTTCATCTCTATATTTTCCTTCTTTATCTCAATAATATAAAGCATCATTTCCTCAATTTTCTGAAGAAGCTTTGCATTCATTTCCCCCAGATTAATTCCATTTTTCAAAACCTCTTCCTCACTTGGAATATTTTCTAAATGTCCCTTTTCGGCTATATGTTTTTCAACCTGCTCAATTGTTGGAAGATTATATTCTTTTTTGAATACAAAATCGGACCATCCTGTCATGTCTACCTTTACTTCTTTGGAATGAATTGTACCATTTACAGCAAGTTTAGCATCTGGATTAACTGTTCCAATCCCGACGTTCAAATCATCATTAATTGATAATACAGGAGCGAAAAGATTATTATTATCTTTCCATCCCAGTCTCAAATATCTGTTAGCTGAACCTGCGTAAGCCGTATTAGTCTTGATTTGAATTGCTCCGCTATTTCCAGGACCAGATATTGTACTTATTTGAAAATCTTGGCCTAGAATTAAATTAGCGGTAACAAATTGATTTTTAGCTATAAAATCGAAATCAGGATTATTTAAATTTCCGGAATGCCATATTTCCTTCCATGAATTCCATGTACCATTATCACCATTTCTTGTTCTAAAACCTATATGATTCCCTGTATAATATTCAGAACTGATCTGACAATCATACTGATTCGTAAATCCCCCATAACTTATTAAGGATCCATTCCATGGTGTTCCTGCAGAACTATAGGAAAATGTGTAGCCTCCGGAAAAAAGATCGGCCTGACCAGAAGTAGATATTGCATAAGTAGGATTTAAACTTTGCGAATTGATCGTTGCAGTTAATATTATAAAAACTATTAAAAAAGCATATTTTTTCATAGGACATTATTGATTATATTTTACTTTTAAAACTTTTTGCCATTTCTCTGCTTAGATAATATCATTATTTTAGATCTTAAAAATTTCAGTTCTTCGTTCTGTTTATCGTTTTCTTTCTTTATTTCCTGATTTTCCTGTTTCATTTCAATCATATAAAGAGTCAATTCTTCAATCTTCTGCAAAAGCTTAGCATTCATCTCTCCAAGATTGATTCCGTTTTTCAACACCTCTTCTTCACTTGGAATATTTTCTAAATGTCCTTTTTCCCTGATATGTTTCCCAACCTCATCAAGTGTTGGCAAATTATAATACTTTTTGAAAACAAAATCGGGCCAGCCTGTCATATCCACTTTTACCTCTTTGGAGTGAATAGCACCGTTCACATCCAACTTGTTGTTTGGAGTACTGGTTCCAATACCTACTTTACCGCCTACATCGATAACCATTCTGGTTGTGTACGTTAAGGATCCCAAAGTTGTGCTGGGATCTGCAGTCTGAATTAATAAACCCTCCACACCAGTATCTATTCCAGCAAATAGGCGTAAACCGAAAGAACGTGTCTGATCTTTATGAGTTATCATTTCGATCCCATTTTGTCCATTTCCATATTGCCCCAGTCTGATCTCTTCAAAATTATATAAGCCTGGAAGAGAAAGTTTAGATACCGAGTTAGTATTGTATTCACCAATCTGTAACTTATTCTTTGGGTTTTCTGTTCCAACACCATTATTCCCTGTTCCCTTAACAATCAAGTTTCCGGAAGATTGGACATCACTTTTCGAATCTAATAATGTTCTCCATTCACCCCATGTATTTTGATTATAAAATGCACTTCTGTACAAAATTTGTCCTCCCTCCCAGTTATTATTAAAATAAAGCTGAGAAACAAGGTGGGCATATTTTCCGTAAATTTCTAGTACAGAACCATAATCAGATGGCGCATTTACACCTCCATAATTATCCCAAAGTTTTAAGGACATTGGAGTAATGTTAGCTCTGGGAATACTATTAAAATCTTTCTGTTCCGTAGACCATTTTAAACTATTGGAACCAAGGTTTCCATCAAATGTCTGACCGCTCATTAAAGTATGAAAGGTGATCAATAAAAAAAGTAATTTTCTTTTCATCTAAATTATTTTTGTTTTTGTTTTTGTTCTAACACAGACAATCGTCCTAAAATTGAATTTAACGCCTCATTTTGATTTCGTAATGAATCAATCTGATCTTTAAGTTTTCCGATTTCATCAAATTGTCTTTTATTTTGCTTATGCTGATCTATTGTATAAAGTGTCAGTTCCTCGATTTTCTGAAGCAACCTAGTATTCATTTTCCCCAGACTAATTCCATTTCTCAGAACCTCTTCTTCACTTGGAATATTCTCTAAATGACCTTTTTCGGCAATATGCTTTTCGACTTGCTCCAATGGTGCTAAATAATACTCTTTTTTAAATACAAAATCTGACCAGCCAGTCATATCCACTTTTACCTCTTTGGAATGAATAGTTCCGTTTACGTCTAACTTGTTTGAAGGGTTTAATGTTCCAATCCCAATATTTCCGTTTGATTGAAAAGTCATTTTCGTCGCATTATAGAATCCGTTATCATATCCTCCGAATGAGAGTAATAATTTACCGGAATCAGTATTATTTGGGACCCATGTAAATCCGGCATTTTGAATTCCTGAACCTCCGAAACAAAGTGTTGCAGAAGGCTGGCCAGCAATGGCCGTGGGCTCACCAAAATAAATATGGGAGCTGAACTGCGCTGGACTCTTTCGAATGGTAAGACTATTGTTAGGAACAGAAGTCCCTATACCTAGATCACCTGAATTGGATATTACCATTCTTTCAATCCAGTTCCCTTGATAAGTTCCAAATCTTATTTCTCTTGATCCCCTGATCCCTAATATTTGTTCCACTTCTCTTGAAGTTACATAATTAGTGTCTCCCATATGCCCTAACAGTATATTTCCATTATTTTGAAAATCACCTGCATTGTGAAGCAGGGCTTCAGGCGAAATAGTCCCTACACCTACCTTTCCTCCGTTGGGTTGGAGAAATGTTCCGCTTCTTCCATATCTGTACCCCCCCTCAATGATGATACCTGTCTCAAAAGCAAGTTTAAGCTGTTGATAATTAGGTGAAGACCAAGATCCTGGAGTTCTGTAAATTCCGTAATTCAAAGGTTCGGGTTGTAACCAGGTAATTCCGTCGGGGATGTCGCGACCGTCATTGACATTTCCAAAATTTAAGGAATTATGGAATTCATACGTTTGTGAGAATAAAATTTGACAAAAGCCTACGAAAATCAAAAAATATAATGTTTTTGCCTTCATGTTTCAATTAAAAGTTGCGATTGATTTCGCGCGCAAAAAAACAAAAACATTTTATATTTTCTTTACGGGATTCCACATTTGGCTAATTTAAATGTATATATTCAAAACATTTTAAAATAACCTCTTAAGAACCAATATTCTAAGCAAAAATCTAAAACAACAATTAAAAGACTATTATGTTGATTGAAGCAGTAAAAAATGAGAAAGTAAATAAACTGCCTGAAGAATAATATATTTTGGATAGCTATGTCCTACAATGGATTGATCTTTACAAGACTATTTTCACTTCCCACTAATAATTTGATTGCAGATAAAAGTTTTATAACAGACTATTTTTTTTTCTATGAAGTACAGCTTTAATTAAAAATCAACCAAAATCTAACAATCATCTCTTTTTCTTCTTCACCACCAGATGCCTGAGCGCCGGATCATTGAGAAGCCTTTCCATCTCGGTATAAATAATCTCCTGCACATCCCGCCTGATCTGCAAAAAATTCTGCTGGATCATCGCGCTATCCAGCTTCCGCACAGGCGGTATTTCTTTATAGCTTTCCTCTTCTTTTCGTAAAGCTTCATGATCGTTGACGATCGATGAATGAAAAGTCTTCAGCTCGATCTTACAATCCGGATTATCGGCTGTCATCCCCACAAATTCACCTGAACTTAAGGACGAAATCTTAGATGCCGGCACGGCGGATTCGAGCTGTCTGGAGCGGCTGACCGATGTATCAGAACTGTTGATCGTTATACTTTCGCGGTCCTGCATGATCTTACCAAAACGTTCCGATAATTGTTTGGCCGTATCCCCTGTCACCTGTCCCGAAATAATGTTTCCAGTAATGTTCAGGATCACGTCGGCCTGCTCGCGCCCATAGTCTTTTCTAAGCTGGCTGAAGTCCTGCACGCCCAGGCACGTGCTTACCTTATTGCTTCTTGCCGTCGCTATCAGGCTGTCCATATTGTTGAGATAGATGGTCGGGAACTCATCAAAAATGAGGCTTGATTTAAGCTTGCCTTTTTTGTTTACGAGCTTGATCAGGCGGTTGACATACAGGGATAAAACTGCTCCGTAAATCTGGATCTTCTGGGGATTGTTTCCCATACAGACAATCTTCGGTTCTTCGTGATTATTGATATCGAGCGTAAAATCATTTCCCGAAAGGACATAGTACAACTGCGGGGAAGACAGTCTTGCCATCGCTATTTTAGCCGAGGCGATCTGGCCTTCCAATTGGTCCATCGCATCGTTGAGATAGGCATTGATAAAGGGGTTGATCAAGACCTCGATTTCCTTATCGGTGCGCAAAAGGGTAAAGAGACTGTCATAATCAATCTGCATGAGCTCGATGACATGCGGCAGGGTGCAGAACTCCCCGCCATTGTAGCGTCTGAGATACCAAATCACAGCCGATAAAAAATTGATCGGCGACTCGACAAAAAAGTCCCCCTGACGCTTGATCCATTCTCGGTTAAGTCCCATGAGAATCGTTCTTGCGGATTCCGACGCATCGGTAATATCCTCCATACTTTGAGGGTCCAACGGGTTGCAGCGGTGCATGATATTGTCAAAGTTGATGAAGTAACATTTAGGCATTACAGCATAGACATGCCTGTATTTCTCAAAGGTATTGTAGACTATTTTTGAAAGGTCATCATACTTGAAATCATACACAAACATGCTGAATCCTTTGGCAATGTGCTGGGTGATGACATGACGGATGACAAAATAGGATTTCCCAGATCCGGGAGTCCCCAACACCATCAATCCCCGGAACGGATTGATGATATTAATCCAGCTGGAACGCAGCTTTTTCTTTAGATAATATTTCGCCGGAAGATTGATCGAATATTCATTCTCCAGAAATCTTTCCTCCTGCGGAAAAGTTTCATTTTCGCTGTTGAAAATATCTGTGGAAGCCAGCCTATTTTTAATGAGCCTAGACAGCAGCGTGCCTCCCGAGAGCATCAATAAAAATCCCAATGTAGTAACTGCCATATAAAGCACTGCCCCATGCAAAAAGTCGGCATTCAAAATCAGAAACAGTCCACTCAAAAAGTACACGACCAATCCCAAAATCATTTTATAAAGCGCCGTCTTAAGCGCCAGTTTTTCGTCTTTCTTTCCCTTTGCCCCGAGCAGTGATATCAAAAGAAAACCAAGCGCCGCGAGCTTGGAAATGTAAAAATTCCTGAACAGCCCTGTCCGGTAAACCCCTTGAAGGATCTTATCGCCAAACTCCCCTGTAAGGCTCCATACTTTAAATGCTTCATAACAGTAATAGTAGCAGTGTCCCAGCAGCAAAAGAATGCTGATGAGCCTTGTCATGTCTACGATTTTTCTCAGCGCCTGTTCATTTTCTCCCGTCTGCATGGCTGTAGATTTTTAGTATTATTTTTATCTTTTAATTCAAATCTGAACCGCCTCTTTTTTTTCTTCGGCGGCGTTTTTTCTTCAATGCGGCAGGCACGTTATCCGACTGCCATTCGGGCTTTAAAAGCTCCTCTAGAATTTTGACTAAAGTTCCGTTCGAAGAGTCTTCAAAAGCCGTTTGCTGCTGCTCTTTAAAATCGTGTTTCAATGCTGTATTCTCTTCTGCAGCATCTGCTGCTTTCCTGCCGGTATCCAGGCGTTCCAGCATTCCTTTGGCACTGTAGTTTTTCCCCAGGGCGCTGCCGTTCAGAACACAGCGCGTGACGTGATCGACATAGGTGATCCCATAAAGCTGCCCTGTCTCACTCTTTCTGAAAACCATATCAATCCCCTCTTTCTTCAGCTGGTCGGAAAGCCTGTCTATATCTATTTTTTTACCAAGAAAAACAGCTTCCACCGCACTTCTTATCCGCTTCTTTTCAAAGGTCTTTTCACCGCTGTTCAACACGTAACGTTTCTCTAAAAAAGCCAGTGTAGGTCTTATAGCAAAATCACTTGCCTTGACTGGAACTCCTGTGGCTTTCCCATCGGTGTCCAGTATCCGGTAGACCAGTCCTCCGCTTTTAAAAATCCTCGAATCTTCACTCCCCCTGTCCGCCTTTATATTGTAAAGCTGCAGCACCGCATTGAGCTCCGCCAGCGAGCTGTATTTGTAATTGAAAATCACCGAGCCCAGCACACCGGACATCGCTTTTTTGGATTCCATTTTTCCATAGGAAACCTTACTTACTGCCACAGGTCTTACAAGAGAAATCACTTCGGGTTTCCTGCCTTCCGCCCTGACCAGATTGAATTGTTTTTCAATTTCTTTCCGTGCTTTTTCCGACTGGTTTTTACCGATGTTCTGCATGTCGATCCGCGAGCCGTCTTCCCTGACTTTTACAGACACCAGATGGATGTGCGGATGCCCTGCGTCATCATGCCGGTAAACCAGATAGGGCTGGTCTCCAAAACCAATTTTATCCATATAGGCATTGGCAATTTTCAGCAGCTTTTCATCTGAATATTTTTCACAGGGATGGAAGTTCAGCGAGATGTGTACGCTGTTTCTTTTTACGTTGGCGTTCAGGGCATTCTGCCGGGTCAGTCTGCTTAGTTTCATAGACGTATCCATGTCCTGTATAGCAGCAGGATAATTGCCTTCCCCGATGCACTTTGCAACACCTTCTTTAACCTTGTTTTCGTTGTAATGAAATATGCTGTGCACCGAATGTCCGGTCTTTATGACTGCAACCATTTCTGTGTTATTTTGAGTGTCATTTTCTGGATTTCCGACACCTGAAAGAGCAGCCTTTCGCGCTGCGAGTCGGTATCCAAAACCCACTGCCGGAAGTCCGGAATCTGCTGCAGGGTGTGCAGTTTTTTAACAGTCTGATTGAAGTTGTTGCCCAGTGCTGTGAGCTCTTTACGGAGCCGGATGAATTCGAGCATAAATTCATCCAGTGAGGCATCCCGATGTTTAACTGTAACGGGTTTATGCAGCAGGCAGTTTCTCAGGTATTCGCTCATCTGCCTGCAGGTAGTTGCTTTAAATCTTCTTTCAAGTGTTGCATATTCAGCCGCGGTAAAGCGCACCGCCGCGATGCGGGTTCTGTTTAAAATCTCTTTTTTCATCTTCTTTCCCTTTCATTTTTTAAACTCTTTTCTTTTGATTTCACTGCCAGCGAGTTCCGAGCAGAGGGCAGCCGGATGCGTTTGTTTAACAAACGGACATCTGGCCGACTGCAGGAACGGGGCAGTCCGACCGCTTTATCAAAGCAAAATTCTTTTTAAGCTGTCTTAAAACTTTGTTTTAGCAGATTGTGATAGCGAAAGTAGAAAACACTTATGGACTGCGCCTATCCCGTCCATATTTTGAACGGGGTGTTTTCAGGGCTTCTTCCTATCTTTGAATCAATAAATTATTAATTTAAAACAAGTGGATTATGCTGACAGAAAATGATGTTGCCCAAGTTTTTGATACCATACTAAGTACCCCTGGCATGAACGAGCCGGTGAGGATTGACCTGAAGATCTCGCGAAAGAATGTGCTGTTGCTGAGCCATGTCATTGAGCGTGGCCTGTTTGAAAATGACGGCAGTCCGTCGGTGCTGCTGCAGCGCACAGCAGAAGAAAATATTACGGAACTCAAACAGCTTTCCGCAGACTGTCTGGCCAAAGCAGGCCTTACCGAACTTAGCGAGAAACTTACTGCATTAGGTGCAGAAAAAAAGAAGTAAAAAAGAAGAACCAAAGCCACCAGCCAAAATTTGCCGGTGGCTTTTTTATTTCTGAAAGGCAGACTATTTTATGGTATTAAAGGATGGATTCCAATGCTTTTTTATGCTATTTTTGAATAAATATTCCAATGCCCTATGAGCCCAGAAGAATTAAAAGCCTTTGAAGAAAGACAGTCTGAGATGCAGCGGACACGTGAAATTTTTGACCTCATCTGCAGCAGGCTCAACCTCAAACACGGAGAATTTTTCGGACTCCGCGATACAAGGGGATTCGTTGTCCTGAACCTCTATAACCATCAGGGCGGTAAGACAAGGGTGCTCAAAGTTTCGGAAACCGCAGAAATCCTCCTTGACACTCATAAATACCAATCAGTCCATCATCCGCAGACCAAAAGAAACGTTCTTTTATTCAGCGAGCAGAGAGATAAGCCTGACGGCTACAAGACCACCAGAGAGGGAGTGCTCGATGAGAATTTTGAGATACTGGTTCCTGCCGTGTACGACGCAGTAAGGGACATCAATGAAGACAGCTTTCTTGTCGATATTGATGATAATGCAGGAATACTCAACTCTAAATTTGAAACTATAATCCCTTTAAAATTCAGGGAAATTGAGTACAATAAAACCCTGAAAATCTTCAAAGCCAGAGAAGAGGTCCATAAAGGAAAAGATGAAGACGGCAATGATATTCAAGCCAGCAGGTATTGGATCTATGACCGGAACGGACTGCTGCTTCAAACCCTTGAATATGGTCTGGTCAATTTTGTCCATGATCCCAGCTTTTATACGGTTTATGATATCGGGACGTTCTACTCCCATTATGCCGACGATACCGCTATGATCAAACAGCAGGGGCTGCTGGACCAGAACTTCAAAACCATAATTCCGCCGCTTTACGACCTGATCTCCAAACGCGGCAAATCTATTCTGGTTTACGAAAAAAGAAACGCGGTATCCGGCAATGATTATGAATCGGAAGAGGCAGAAGCTGCTGAGTGCTATTATACTATGGATGGCGGAAAATGGGGTGCTTTTGATCAGGAAGGAAAGCTCGTTATCCCGATTGCGTATAACTGGATTGATCACACTTTTAAGGATGATTTATTTGTTATCAGCCGCACAGGTCTGATGTATTATTACCAGGGAGGACAGGAAGATGGGGTCTGGTGTCCAAAAGACGGGCTTTATGGACTTATCAATTCCAATAATGAAATCATTGTGGAGCCTGCCTATAAACACTATCATATGTACGACGACAGGATCATATTCTGCAACAGACATTCTGCCAATTATGAAATCCTTGATATTGAGGATGCCCTTACCATCCATTTTTAGCGATCTGCCTTAAGACTGCACATAAAAAAAACTCCCTAAAAAAGGGAGCTTTGGGCGGCCGGCGGTTGCCTGAAAAGTAGGTAATTAACTAAATCATTTGGGACAGAACCTCCAGACGAACCCCGCCGGTTCCCTTTCTTTTCTGACTGATTTAAACAGTAACATTACCAGTATTAAGACAAATTTACGGCGATATAAACAGCTATGCCTTACAGGATCTTTCCCTAATCTTACAGCATTTCAAGCCTCTATGATAAAGGCGGGAAGAATATCTAAAAAGAATTAAAAAAAAAGAAAAAAGGCACCTATAAGGCGCCTTCATCTGCAAAGGAATAATAGCTTTCAGCTGTTACGATCAAATGGTCCAGCAGCTTGATGTCCAGCAGCTCTCCTGCCGATTTAATCTTTCTGGTTATGCCCTTATCAGCTTCTGAAGGGGCAGTATTCCCTGAGGGATGGTTGTGGGTGATTATGAACCCGACGGCATTGGCTTTAAGGGCTGCCGCAAAGAGCAGTCGGATGTCCACGACTGTTCCTGCTATGCCTCCTGAAGAGGCTTCATAAATGCCAAGGACCTTATTGGCCTGGCTCAGCAGCAGCACTTTGAACTGCTCGATGAATTCAATTTTATCTGGATCCCAGCAGTCCCTGAGAATCGCATAGGCAGATCTTGAAGAAGTAATAAGGGGTCTTTCGGAGCTTTTGACTTTGGTTCTGTAGATCAGGTCGATTTCCGATACGGTTTTCCAGCTGCTGTCTTCATTTGTTTTCATGGTACTGTATATTTAAGGTTAATAACAGCACCTGCACCGGGCACAGGAAAGCGAGCGCAGAAAGCAACGCAATAAAGCAGGACGGATGTCCTGCATTTATGGGGGAATTTTTTGCGGCGAACCGAAGTCCTGCGCCCGAACTTTGTGATGGAATTAAACTCAAAATGCATTTCAGCCGCCTTTCTGAATTCGATACACAGTTTTTTAAACATGGGAAATGCTGAAGGATAAAACCGCTGGAATTAATTACTGAGGCTACTGCCTGGCTGTTAAAAAGATTTGGTATTAATTATTATATTCGCTTAACAATCTTACTAATACACAAAGGCAGCAGGTAAAACCATATCTAATATCAGTTTAACACTGGCACAAACTAGTGAGAAGTCTGCTTATGGAGTCCTAATGCAAAAAGACATCTAACCCAAAAACGATTATAAGAATAATTATGGCTGACTGGGAAAATTATAAACTCGAAAACAAGTGCACTTACAAAGCTGAACATTATTCTGTCCGTGACAACGGAGCAGTATTACGCCATCCACTTGAAGGAAAACGGGCCCGCCCGACCGACAGCAGTTGGACTTTTGGAAAGCTGAACGTCAAGACGGGCTACTTAGAAATCGCTTCGGTTCGTATACATAGAATAGTGGCAACTGCCTTTCACGGGGAACCACCGACAAAAGAACACGTTGTCGACCACATTGACACCAACAAACAAAACAATCGGCCGGCAAACCTGAGGTGGGTAACAAGATTAGAAAACATTCTGCTGAACCCAATTACAGCAAGACGAATTGAAATTATCTGCGGCAGTGTTGAAGCGTTTCTTAAAGACCCTTCAAAATTCCGTAACAAATTTCCGGAGCCCAACTATGAGTGGATGTGTACGGTTTCTGCTGAGGAAGCGCAGGTAAGTTTAAGACGCATGCAATCTTGGGCAGAAAGTGATAAACCATTGCGTGGAGGCACGTTAGGGGAATGGATTTTCAGCCGGGAAACTGCAGAAAAACCTACTGTTACACGCCCGAGTTACATAATATCCAAAACATCTAATGCCGCACAGCGCATTGTTTTCAACTTTGAGGATAAACCAAACGAATATCCAAGCACACCTCAGTCATTTGAGGGCGACCCGCTGGCAGCATACCATGCACGCCTTTCCGAGGGAACGGTTTTCTTCCGGAATCATAATGGAGAATATGTCGTTGTGAAAAGTGGATTTTCCGCAGACAGTCAATCCTTATTTGTACTTACAAAGTCTGCTTATGTATACCGCGAACAGAAAGACGGAGAGCACAGGCCGGTACCCATAGCTGAACTTCAGGAAAATATTTCCGATGAAGATTTGTATTTTTCACTTGCGGAAGTAACCTACGAGGATGGCTTATTTATACACGGAAAGGCAGAAACGGGTTTCCATGCAACTGAAGAGTTACAAGAATTATTCGATACCTATACACAAGGGCGAGAGATAGATTGATTATTATTAAATTTGAAATATACAGGAAAGTATAAAATACGAGATCAAGACCATGGATAAAGAAGCTATAAAATTACTGGAGCAAATTAATACCTCTCTTTCGAAAATGAATATGAGAGAAGAAACTAACGAGAGGCTGTCCGATACTTATAAATCATTAGACAAATCTGATAGACGGGTCGAAAATTCTTTAGACCAGATACAAAATACTTTCGATAGAATTCATGACAAAGTATTCAATTTTAATAATGTCATGATCGGTGCTTTTTTAGTTCTTGGAACATTTCCGGGTGATGCACCTCATGTAAAATTATGGACAATTATATTTCCAATTATCAATATGGTTTTCATGATTTATATTGATTACAGACAAATGGAAATTCATAGATATGCTGCAGGAGAACAAGATTGGACCAATAGTGAAAGAACAGAGTATGGAAATAAAATTAACAGACAGACCAGACTCTCATTATTTTCACTGTTCTTATCAGTACTGTGTTTGTTTTATCTCATAATCAAAGTAATGTAATACATTAATCTGTCGTGATCAGTCGCGAACCATTGCTTATAACATACTAGCCCCGATAGCAGCGGAAATCCTTCTGCGCCGGGGTTCGGCGCAGAAGATTGAAGCGAATAGCGGGACCAGCTCCAAAAAATAATATCAACTATTGACGGTATTAATACACCAAAATTACATTGCTACAACAACTCTTTAGCTCACAAATATTCAAGCTGTGCAGAATTCTTTTCCTCTTCAGAAAAAAAAGAAAGCTTTATCTTCCTCCGCCTCAAAACAATACCCGCTAAAAAACGAAAACAGCCCCCATTATGCCCCGTGATCCCTTGACCCGTCTGTACTAATTGCCTATTTTCGCGATATGAATCCCGAAGAAATTAAACGTTATTTTGAGAATAATCCCCCGCCCGGGGAAGTCCAGTTGACCCCCTGGGCCAACATCACCGATACCCAGGTTTTTTTAAAGAGCTGCTACAGCACGATCCGGAACTTTAACGGTCCTGTGGAACGTTGTTCGGCTTGGTGGCACCTGAGGGATTTTTACCTCCTTATGAAAAAATCGGACCAGAAGACTGCTGTGGAAAAAATACAGGAAACCCCTTTCGAAGAAATCAGCACTGAAGCTGCTTCGGAAACCCAGACCGCTGTTTAATTTTTTTATGAAGAGACTGCCTCCTACAAGACAGCCCCGCATTATTTAAGCGGGGCTGTCTTTTTTATATCTGATGTATGACTCCAAAACAGCTGCATTTAAAATGCTCTATTAGGCTGGTAATACAAAATAACTTTATAAAAAAGGACGATGCGTAAATTCTGAATAAAGGATTTCGGGCCTAAAAAAGCATGCTTTTGAAATCCCTGAAAAATAAGGATTTTAGAATTTTGTTATTATTTAGAACAAAATATTTTTAATAACTGTTAGTATCTGTCACTAATTTTGATTCGTATAAAGGAATAGAAAATATGACAAGGGCAATTGTACACATCGACATGAACACGTTTTTCGTTTCCTGCGAAAGACTCACCAATTCAGAGCTTAACGGCATCCCGCTGATCATCGGCGGCGGGGAAAGGGGCGTTGTGGCTTCGTGCTCGTACGAGGCCCGAAAATTCGGCGTGCGCTCGGCCATGCCGATCCATATGGCCATGAAGCTCTGTCCGCAGGCTAAAATCATGAAAGGGGACATGGAGCTCTACTCGAGGCTTTCACACGACATTACCGAGATCATCCAGGAAAAAGCCCCTGTGGTGGAAAAAGCGAGCATTGATGAATTTTATCTGGACATCACCGGAATGGACAAATTTTACGGCAGCTACAAATGGACCGATGAGCTGGCCCAGAGGATTACCAAAGAAACAGGCCTTCCGCTCACCTTTGCGCTTTCTGTGAACAAGACCGTATCGAAAATCGGGACCGGCGAAGGCAAACAAAAGCAGAACCTGGAAATCCCCGAGCATCTGGTGCAGTCGTTTTTAAACCCGCTCTCCATTAGAAAAATCCCGATGGTTGGCGAACAGACCTTTCAGACGCTCTCGCGGATCGGGATCCGGACCATCCGCACGCTTTCAGAAATGCCCGCTGATGTGCTGATGCAGATGATCGGCAAAAACGGCATGGAACTCTGGAAAAAAGCCAACGGCATTGACCACCATCCCGTAGAACCCTATACGGAGAGAAAATCCGTTTCAACCGAGCATACCTTTAGCCAGGACACCATTGACATCCCAAAATTAAACAGGGTGCTTTTGGGCATGGTGGAAAAACTTTCCTATCAACTCCGCGCCGAGCAGTGGCTGACCTCGACGGTCACGGTTAAAATCAGGTATGCCAATTTTGATACCGAAACCAAGCAGTGCCGCGTGCAGTATACCTCGGCAGATCATATCCTGACCAAAACCGTGCAGGAACTCTTTGATAAACTCTACCAGCGCCGTATGCGCCTTAGGCTTATCGGCGTGCGTTTCAGCGGACTGGTCAGGGGCACCTATCAGATCGACCTGTTTAATGATACCGAAGAAATGCTGGCTCTTTACCAGGCGATGGACCGCATGAAAAGCCGTTATGGTTTTGATGCTGTCATGCGGTGCGCCGGTGCCTCTTTCAAGCCCAATACCAAAAATGAAATCTTAAAACGTAAACCCTGAAAAGCCATGTACCTCAACTGTCACTCTTTTCATTCCCTGCGTTATGGCACCATACCGCTGGAGGAGCTCGTGCCTCAGGCCGTTGCCTGCGGGGTTACCGCTATGGCCCTTACCGATATCAATACGGTAACGGGCATTTACGATTTTATCAAACAGTGTGGTGATGCCGGCATAAAACCACTAGTTGGAATGGAATTCCGCTCGGAATTCCAGCTTCGCTTTATCGGGCTTGCCCAAAATGCGGCGGGACTCTCAGAGATGAACCGTTTTTTGACCGGGTATAATTTCGAAAAGAAACCTTTGCCGCAGTTCGCACCCTCTTTCTCAGCTGTTTTTGTGATTTATCCCCTGGAAAATGCACCGGAAAAACTTCGTCCTAAAGAATTTATCGGTATCCGTCCCGACCAGATGCAGCAACTGGTCTTATCCCGGTGGAAGCATCGTCAGGATAAGATGGTCATTCTCCAGCCGGTGACTTTCCGGTCTAAAAAGGAATACAACCTGCACCGGATATTATGTGCCATCGACCGCAATGTAATTCTCTCCAGGCTGGCCCCCTCCGACACCTGTGGAAAGTCAGATAAAATGATTCCCATAGGAGACCTTTTAAGCTTCTATGAACACTATCCCCATATCATTGCCAACACACAGAAAATTATAGACCACTGTAATTTCAGCTATGATTTCCAGACACCGAAAAATAAAAAATACTATACCAACAGCCAGAAAAGCGATATGGACCTGCTGACCTCTCTGGCAAAACAGGGACTGGTATGGCGTTACGGCACCCAAAATATTCGCGCAAGGGAACGCATGGAAAAGGAACTCAAGGTCATCGGCCAGCTCGAGTTCAGCGGTTACTTTCTGATCACCTGGGATATCATCCGTTTTAGCAACAGTCAGGGCTTCCTGCATATCGGCAGGGGAAGCGGCGCCAATAGTATTGTGGCCTACTGCCTGGGCATCACCGATATCTGCCCACTGGAACTGGATCTGTATTTTGAGCGTTTCCTAAATGAGAACCGCAAAAGCCCGCCCGATTTCGATATCGACTGGAGCTGGAAAGAACGGGATGTCATCCTGGAATATATTTTTAACCGCTACACTTACGAACATGTGGCCTTCTGCGGTACGAATGTCGAATTCAAATACCGGTCTATTTTCAGGGAGGTCGGAAAAGTATTCGGTCTTCCCAAAGAAGAACTCGATGTGCTGGCCAAAAACCCGATGAAGTTTCATGAACCCAATTCCATTGTAAAATTGGTGCAGCAGTACGGCATGATGCTCGAGAAATATCCCAACCAGAGAAGCATGCATTCCTGCGGCATCCTGATATCCGAAGAGCCGATCACCAATTACACCCCGCTGGAGATGCCGCCTAAAGGATTTCCAATCGCACTCTTTGACATGCACGTGGCGGAAGACATCGGATTTGAAAAATTTGATATCCTGAGCCAGCGTGGTATCGGCCATATTGATGAGAGCGTCCGGCTGATTGAAAAAAACAGGGGCATCCGGATCAACATCCGTGATACGTCAATCTCTAAAAATGAATCCTCCGCCAACAAATTTCTTTCCGAGGGAAAAACCATCGGTTGCTTTTACATCGAAAGTCCAGCCATGCGCGGTCTGCTGCGAAGATTAAAATGCGATAATTATAAAACGCTCGTTGCCGCCTCCTCGATCATACGTCCGGGCGTGGCACAGTCCGGCATGATGAAGGAATACATTTTCCGTCACAACCACCCATCCCAATTTGAGTACTTCCACCCGGTTTTCCAAGAGCAGCTGGGCGAAACCTACGGCATTATGGTCTATCAGGAGGATGTGATTAAAATTGCCCTTCATTACGGCGGGCTTCCGGCGGCCGACGGCGATATCCTAAGACGTGCCATGTCCGGAAAGGGACGCTCCAAGGCCGCACTGCAGAAAGTAAGGGATAATTTCTTTGCCTGCTGTGCGGTAAAAGGACATCCCAGACAGCTCAGTGAGGAGATTTACCGCCAGATCGAGTCCTTTGCCGGGTACTCCTTCTGTAAGGCGCATTCTGCCTCCTATGCCGTTGAAAGCTACCAAAGCCTTTATTTGAAGGTGCATTACCCGATAGAATTCATGGTTGCCGTCATCAATAACGGGGGCGGTTTTTACAGGCTTGAGGTATATGTGCATGAGGCCAGGATGGCAGGGGCGGTGGTCCATAATCCCTGCGTGAACAAAAGTACTTTTGAGACCACCCTTTACGGAAATGAGGTATACCTGGGCTTTATGCACCTGATGAGCCTGGACTCCAAAATGGCGCAGTTCATCGCATCAGAGCGGGAAAGGAACGGTTTGTACCGATCACTGGAAGAGTTCATCAACCGCGTCCCGATGGGAATTGAAGGGATAAAGATCCTGATTTTCATCGGCGCTTTCCGTTTTACGGGAAAAACCAAAAACCAGCTGCTGGTCATTGCCAGCCTGCTGCTAAATAATTTCAAGCCCGAAAACCGGGGACTCATGCTGCTTCAGCAGCCCGTAAAGGAATACAAGCTCCCAACGCTCGAAAGGTCCGTATTTGAAGATGCCTTTGATGAAATCGAACTGCTGAGCTTCCCTGTTTCCTGCACGGTCTTTGACCTGCTGCAGACCAAACACCGGGGCGACATCAAAGTACGGGATCTTCCCTTTTACCATAAAAAGCAGGTGCGGATGCTGGCCTATCTGATTTCGACCAAACAGGTCCCGACCAAAAAAGGCAACATGTATTTCGGCACCTGGATCGATAATGAGGGCGCGTATTTCGATACGGCCCATTTTCCGGATTCCCTTGTGCAGTATCCTTTCAAGGGGGGCGGCTGTTACCTGCTGCTCGGGACCGTGGAAATTGATTATCATTTCCCGACGATCACCATCCACAAAATGGCCAAAATGCCCTTTATACCGGATCCCCGTTATATGGACGCCAAAGACCAGTTCAGGACACAGGAGCTTATCCGGGAAGATGTCAGCACGACCGAAAGACTTCCCTATCCGCAGGAACATGAGATCAATCTGCCAAGGCATAAAATGAAAACATGATAACTATATAACAGGTGCAGCAGGCTGGTGTATAACACTTTATCTTAAAATTTATTAACTTTGACTAAAGGGCTTAGAGGCAGGCCATAGCCAAACTGCCTTTGTATAAATGGAACATTGTATACCGCTAAAAGATCTCTTATGTGTTACTATACCCAACAGTCAGCCTCGATTGAAAATGTGAAGCGCCGCTTTAATGCAGAAGTGGACAATGAGGAATCGTATCTCCAGTCGGATTTTATCAACGGTTTTGCGCACCCTAACATCCCCATTATCCTCAATTCATCACCTCATTTGATTACCACCAATTACACATGGGGCCTTCTGCCCTCATGGGCAAAAGATATCGAATTCAGAAAAAACACACTCAATGCAAGGCTGGAAACCATCGATGAAAAAGCGTCTTTCAAAAATGTGATCCACAACCGTTGTCTCATTATCGCTACTGCCTATTATGAATGGCACTGGAATGACGAAAAAGGCAGCAGTAAGGACAAATATCAGATCCACTCACAGGATGATGAAATCTTCACCTTTGCAGGTTTATATTCCTCCTGGACAGACCCTGTAACAGAAGAGATCAAAAATACCTATACCATGGTCACCACCCAGGCAAACCAGACCATGCGTTACATCCACAATCACAAAATGCGCATGCCTGTTATGCTCAAAAGACAGGATGAGTCGGCCTGGCTGGACCAGTCGGTTAGGATGGAAGATTTTGCATTTCCCTACGAAGGAAACCTTCTTGGTTTTCAGGTGTAACAAAAATCAGTGCAATGGGAGAAATGGATTATTTTGAAGGATATACCAATCAGGAATTTATCGATTACTATAGAGTTGATCTGTATTCCAGGATGGAAATTACCTTATACACTTATCCGCATGAATTTGTTGAAGAAAACCCTATACCTTGGGAACACTTCAACCGATGCGAGCAGATCCTCTATGAATACCTGTATAACTGTTATGAAGACTGCAAATTTAAAAGAGGACAACAAATAAACACCGAAGGATTAAAAACTTCCAGTGAGGATGCTCAGCCGGATGCGGCACAAGAGCAAGAAACTGCCGATAAAAGAGCCCAGCGATATGCCCTGGAACAAAAGCAGCTCCAGGCAGCTGTAAAAGCCAAAATGGGGGAACTGGTTCCCGAAATCAACAAAGTGATTGCCCAATACCTGCAGAAGGTAAAGCTTACTTTCGTAGATCTGTAACTGGCCAGTCTGCCCATCGTTGTTTTATTTACATCATTTCACGGGTGTCCCATACATTGCTGATGCACACTGCCAAAGAACCATCAGTTCTTGCTTTACCTGATTGTGAGTTACTTTTGAGCCTCCAATATTGAAATAGTTTTCTCATCCTTCTCACCCTTATAATATTTATCCAAGACCTTTCCAAATACCGGATCAGAGTGCTCTATCAGACTGAAAACAGTCATGCAGGACCTGAGTTTTCGCTCGTCTGGCCTTCCGAAAATTTCCATTGCGGTTTTTCCCTGCTGAGAGAGGACCGCCTGCGAAATTTCAACCAAACGTTTCCCCAGTATGGGATGAGAAAGGTATTGCTTGGCTTCATTGAAGTCTTTTAAGCCAAAATAAAAATTATAATCCGTAAATCCCAAACCTCGGATCTGAGGAAATACAAACCACATCCAATGGGTTTGTTTGAGTCCATTTTTTACTTCACGCAGTGCCTGATCGTAGACATTTTCCTGCGCAGCTAAATATCTTTCAATGCCATCCTCTAAATTCATTTCTTATCTTTATGTAAAACGGTATTGCATTACTGTTAATTTCCCAAAAAATAGCTGAAAATCCTAAAATTAATTTTCAAAACACGCCCCGATACAGGACTTCAATTCTCACTTCCTTTTTTGCTGCGGCCTCTTCAACGAAGATTGTTTGCATCTGGTCCCAAATTTTCGACCAGTATCGGAAAGCATTAAGGATGCTTGCCTGGCCGACACCTAAAATCTTTTCATAAGTGATGATGCGGTACAATACGCCATTTACCAGCAGCTCATCCTGTGTATTCTGGAGTTATAATCATCGCTCCAGGATACCTTTTCCGAATATCTTCTCGATCTGAAATATATAACTCTCCAACATCGGCGTTGATAGGAAAAACCGGCTGATGGCCGCGGCTGTAGCATCTGTCTTCTGATTTTCAAAGGACATTGCCAGCAGCGCGGTATAATCCTTAAGCTGGCTTTCATCTAATATTTTACGCAGATTCCTTTCGGTATTCACATAGGATTTGAGCATTGGAAAGTCATTGTTGTTATTCTCTTCATACTGATCCACTCCCGATTTTATTTCAAGGAACTCTTTTTTAAACAGCTTCTCAACATCGGGCATATTGTGGCCGTAAAAGATATTGGGTAGTAGTCCTGCTTTGTAGTTCGCGTAATGCTCCTGCGAGGGCATGGGACTTGCAAGGTAATCCTCAAAGGTCTGGATTCGGAAAATATAATCTGTTTCAAAGATATTACGGTCCTGATAATCAATATTCATAAGGCACGGTATTAATGTTCTTTATAAATATAGCTAATTTTTTATTTGCAATTGCACTGAAGTCTTCTTTAAGCACAACTTGCATTGTTTACACTTAAAGAGGTGGACAGATTTGAAAAAACCACATGTTAGTATTTTAGATTCATTAATATCAATCATCTTTCCACTAATTTTAAAATCAATTATTACAGAAACTTCTACTTGCGGCCAATCTCCTCCTCACCAGCCAAAATCAAAAAAAGAAATCCGAAAAAATCTGAAGAAAAAAAAATATAACGAACTAAATAACTAACTAAAATCTGTGTAACGAAATTGGTAAAAGTTTCGAGGTACACTTTTTTTTCGGTCCTGCTCTTAAATATAATATGAAGCCTAGTATTAATCACCGTTTTTTAATAATTCAAAGCGGGACCTCTTCATCCGCGACAAATTTACAATAACTCATCTCTAATCTACTTTGAAAATAGACGTATTAAACTTTGTGTCCAAATCGTGGCACTTGCAATTTTACAAAACCCAACAAAATCAAGTACTGACAAGCATAGGTTCGAAACTGTATACGATATTTTTCAAAATCGTTATTTAAATTCATCCTATAATAAATTTCTCTCTCTCTCTTTTCTAAGTGTCATAGAAAGTTGCCAAGTTATTCTTTTCAAGTGTTGGTTTCATTATATAATAGTTTAAGCCTTTTTACCATCTAACTGTAAATCAACACTTTTTTGTTAATATTTTTTTTATAAAATGAGGTTTTACGTAATAAAGTTAAATTAAAAAAAAGCATTTTTGTTCCTATCTAAAAACTTATAAATATGAAAACCAATTTATTACTACTTCTTATGTCATTAAATTTTATTATGGCTAAAGAGCAGGACAAAATTAAATTCAGCTATGACCCATTAGGCAGAATACCGTAGGAAAAGCAATTAATGAATATTTTCAGGAAGGCTGGGGATCAAAAACTACCCAGACTTTTTACTGGACGGAAACCTTGAAATTAAAATAATGAAAATGACTTTAAAAAGTTTTTTTATCTGCCTTCTAGGGACAGTGCTATGCAGTTGCGGTGATACATTAGAAAAAAATGATCTTATCGGCATCTGGAAATCAGATAACGGAGCGGAGCTGATAATAAAAGATGACGGAACATACACTGCTAAGCAAATTAGCGCTTATTGCATTCTTGAAGATGAAGATTTCATTAATAAGAAAATAAATTTTTATGGAAAATGGAAGATTGGAGAAACCGGAAATCAAAAAAAAGAGACTTTAGAATTATTAACTAATCTTACTTTTAAAGATTTTGGCATTAACAGAACATTCGTTGATAGGGATGGTGTAAGAAAAAGTGATAAGATCCATAGCAAATTTCTAATCACTGGATCTGGAATCTTAGAAAATAAAAAGCCTTTTATTATGTATATAAACGTAGGTGATCCTGATGAGATGAATAAGTTTGAGTTGAAAAAAATAAACTAAATCCATTTCACTTTTTGTAAATTAAAAAACCTGAGATAATTTTATTCTCAGGTTTTTCATTTATCTAAATATTGGACTTGATAGCATTGCTGCCATATGCATGTTAAGGAAAGTTAAGTATAGTCATTTGCCGACAATTTCTTTAAATTAATGAGTCAATAAAATCCAAGTCGACCAAGATTAGGTTCGCGGCATTATACAAAAACACCCTAAAATACTACTTTCAAGTTTTGTGGCAAACTCATTGCATTTTAACGTCCTCGAATATTAAAAAATTAGAAAATATCGATATCAATATATTTAAGGTTCGAAACTGTATTAGTATTTGCTTACAGCTTTTCATCAACTGGTTCGAGTCCTGTTCCCGCTCAGTAATATTAAATACACAATATCTAATATTTTTACTTGAAAAGAATTTTCAAAATCTTAGATACCTTTTTAAATAGCTGGACTCTAACTAAAGTGACATTAAATTCTAACCAGAAGTTTAAATGTCATTCAAAATCTCCAAGTCTTTCAGTAAATGATTCGAATTTTGTACCGTCAAGGTCACTATAAAAAATGAAAGCCTGCAAAGTGTATATTTTGTAGGCTTTTTTTGGTTCGAAAATTATTATCTGAAATTTTAATTTTTGCAATATCAATGTTTACGGTAAATTTTGGTTTGAACTCCGTCAAGTCCCCAAATTTCTAGAACATCATTATTATTTGCATATTGAAGATAAAGTTATTAAGTTCACTTTGTCAACGTTCTGGTGCTACATGAGGTTTGGGACTAAATTAAGACCATTCTTCGGATTTGCCAAATCTTCAACACAAACCAATTTTTCCGTTAAACCTAATGCCCAAATTGCTTGTAGCGTTTTTTATCTATTGTTTTTTCTTTTCAATAACATTATTACAACAAGTACAATTAAAATAGTAATTAGACTTAATAGGATATAAATCGTTTTCTCTTTCGATTTCAGTTTTTCTTGATAAGTGTTTTCGATTAAACCAATTTGATATGAAATATTATTTTCAAGTTTTATCATTCTAACCCCACTTGTGTCTGATGTGTATTCTTGATATAGTTTTTCAAGAGTTTGTAATTCTTCTTTTTCTACATTTTCCAATATGTTAGTTCTAGAACAAATTGAAGAAGCCAAAGTTTGACTTTCTGCTTTTGCATAAATTAAATATGTTTTACCAAGTTGAAACATAAAATCACAACTTGCAGAACTTTGACTCAAAATTGTTCTTAATTCCCTTCCAGGATAGATTTCTGATTTATATGAATTTAGAATTCTACAGGTATATGAATAAATTTTTGCGCCATTATTTCCATAAAGTAAAGTATCAACTTTTATAATTTCTCCTGTGAATATCTCGTTTGCACTTTCCCAATTTTTAGTAATTGCTGGAACTCCAGCACAACTACAAGAATAGCTTTTTAAACTTATGATAAGCAATAATAATACTAGAAGTTTATTCATTTTTTCATTTTAAAATAATGTTGTTCAAAATCAAAGGTAACGTTCTGGCGCTACACGAGGTTTGGGATTAAAGATGCGAGTTTTTTCCATTAAACAAAATTCTCCAAGTACAAAACCATCTTTAAATTCAGCCTAAAACCCAATCGCCACAAACGGTTGTTGGTGTGTAACTTTTTCGTTGCTATTTTCCGTGCGTCAATTTAATTACTTGTCCATTTTTTGAGTTTAAAATTATTAGAAATGTTCCGCCAAGCATATTTTGTGGAAGCGTTCCATTTAAAACCCAATAATTGTCTATTCGATTTATTTCGTAAGGTCTTTGTTTAATTATGTTCTCCTTTCCGTAAATTTTAAACAAAATTGTTTCAGCAATTATTATCGCAGTTTCTTTGTCCTTAATAACAGTGTCAACTAAAATTTGCTTTTCCTTTTTGTTATAAAGTGCATCTTTTAGTTCACTTTTTGCATATTCAACACCAAATTGCGTTCTGTCACTTTTAGTTTGTCCGCAAGAAGTCAGACTTATAAAAAGTAAACCAATAAAAGCGATTTTAAAATTCATATTTTATTTCTTTATTAATTGTCGTTTCGCTTCTGTAAGCTTGCCATCAACGCTCTGGTACTACAGCGGGTTTGGAACTAAATTAAGACCATTCTTCGGATTTGCCAAATAATTCCAAATACAAGACTATTTTCATTAAGTCAAATCCCAAATCGCTTGTAGCGTGTTAGCAGTTAGGTTTTTATGACTCATTCAATTCGTTTAACAACTCAAAAGCCATTATTTCAAAGGTTTCATACAATTTCTCGAGGGTAATAATTTCGCCGTATAATGTTTCGTTGTCAAACATCACAATTGGACAATCATTATCAATCATTCGGTTTGTGTCAAAACACACAACTGTCCAATCACTATAGTCCGCAAAAGAAATAAATCCCTTTTTTATTAATTCTCTAGGTTCCCAATAATCAAAATAGTGTTCTGTCAAATTACTTTTCCAATCTCTAACGCAATGTTTAAAGAAAGTTATTTCACCAACATTTTCTAATTCATAAAAATGTTTGTACTTCAAAAAATCTTTATAAAGTTTTGGGTATTTATGTTCAATCTGATTCTCTAGTTCTAGAATTTCTTCGTCAGTTACTTTGCTTGGAACAGCTTTCCAAGGAATCCAGTCACTTTTCTGTCCGACACTACTTTCAATCATTTCTGTCGGCATATTCGAATGCGGGAGAAACAGTAAATTCGCCTTTTTTAGACTTATTAATGTTTATCTACATATTCAAAAATTTCTTTTCCGTTCATATTTCTTTAAGTTACTGCTAACGGTTCGGGGCTTTGCGTTTGGGCGGGCAATCGAAGCACAAAAGCAGATATTATTACTAATGTCTAATTAAAAAACTACTGCTGAATTTTACACTTCAGCCCGCCTGACGCAAAACCCTTGTTAGCAGTAATTTTTTTCATTTGTTCTTATATGTTTTTAAGTTTTTCGTCAAACCAAATATCTTCGTAACCTTTACTGTCAGATAAAAATCTAAATCCAACTTCAAGTCCTAAATACTTAATTATTTCTGGTCTTTGTTGTAACAAATGTTCTGCACATATTGGCTGGAAAAAATCGTCTGCTTCTGAATATTTGCCTGTCCATATAAACCAACCTGTTGTTCCTTTTTCTGCTGGATGTCTTAGTCCATTAATTGGGTCTTTTTCAAGGTTTGTTGAAACTCCGATATTTAATTTCTTATTGATTGGTTTCCACGTTGAGTTACTTTTTTCGCAAATTTCTTTTTGTGCTTCAATGTATGCATTCCAATTATTATAAATTAGCAAATCGTCTTTTTCAGTCAATAAGCGTTTTTTCCAAAGTGAAACATTTGTTTTGTTAATTTCAAAATTAATGTCTTCGTTATCCCACTCAAAAATTGTGTCTGAAATAATTTCGTCTTCGTCCCATTCAAAATCATCATCGCTAATTGCAGTCCAAGCAAAATTTTGAATTGCGGTTTTGTCAATTTTATTTTCTAAAAAACTGTCGCAAAGTTCTATTAAATTTTGTCTTGTTACTTTCATTTTGGGTCGTTTCTAAAATTACTGCTAACGTTCCCCTACTAAAGCGGATTTGGGATTAAATTTAGCGCATTTTTCGGATTTGCCAAATCTTTCAAATACAAGACCATTTTTAAATTTAGCCAAATGCCCAAATCTCGTATAACGTCTGTTAGTGGCTGGCTATTTTTTACTTCGCTTAATTAATTCTTTTACAAATTCAAGCGAAAATTCTGCTTGTTGTTTTGTGTGTTCTATGTCTGTATGAGCAGTAGCATTTCTCATTCCTCGTATGTCATTTATCGCAGGAATATCTTCTTGTGAGATAATATTTTCTTTTAAAGCAATTTTTATAATATCATTTAGTTTATGGCGTGGTATTCTGTAATCTTTATCAGTAAGTTTCTTGTAAAGATGAGTTTCTAATACTTTATATGACTCCAAAATAGAATTAGAATAATAACCATCACTGAAAAGTTTGTTTGCGTTATCTATTTCTATAATTTCTTGATTTTCAATATTTTGTTGATTTTTTATTTTTCGCTCTTTTCTATATGTAATAGCCGTTGCGATTGCAATTATCGTTTGAATAACAAGAGTTATTATTGAAGAAATTTTACTGAAAATTTCTGTTTTAAGATTATTTTGGTTTATATAATTAATGTACAATTTAAATGTAATTATATTTAAAACAAGTAAAATAGGAGTGATTAGAATAAATGCGAATAAAACATAAGCAATCCATAAAAAAGAATTGAAAATTTTCCAACTTCCAATTTTAGTTTCTCTTACGATAAGTTCGATTGTATACAGATACAAACAAATAGAGAAACCATAAACTGAATATAGTAAGTATTTTGCTAATGTTATAGTGGTGTAACCTAATTCAATTTCAACGAGAGCCAATTCATCTTTAAATGCACTTAAAGAAACCACAAGAGTAACGAAGCCTAAAATCACTTCGAATTTCCCTTTAATTTTGTCCATAAATATGATTTTTAGTTGTTCTAAGGTTAGCTTGCCACTAACTAGTATACTACTGACATCATCAGACTTATCACCCAAAAAATTGGGTAAATATGTCTGACAAGGGTCAGTGTTTATTTATTATCAAATATATAATAATAAACTTATAAAGTTCGTTGAATGCTTTCTTACTGACATGGTATAAAAATTCAGAGGACTTGCTGCTTTATTGAATCACCACAAACACGATTAATCAATAGTAATATTAACGTCTAATCAAAAGATTAAACATCATTTAAAATTTTCAAATCTGTCATTAAATGGTTCGAATTCTGTACCGTCAAGGTCACATTAAAAATTAAAGTGTAAAAGATTAATACTTGTTCAAACTTTTAAATTCTAGCGACCTTCATGGGATTTGAACCGAATAATTTAATATTGTTTGATATTTATTTTATTTAAATCATCAACAAAATGGTTCGAAAATTGTCCCGTTAGGGTTTCGATGCAATAATTAGAATTTTGCTCAAATCACTTGTACCCATTGCAAATCTCTTTACGCAAGATTTCAATGTTTACATGATATTTAATCTCGCTATGTACATTTAATATTAAAATAAGAGCCGCACTCCTGTTAATTTATCTTTGCAGAATAAAATAATTACTTATACTTATGATAACCGAAAAACTAATCAATAAATAAAAAATCCATTAATGGTTAAAATAGCCGGAGTCCTTCCCGACCCACACCATCTTGTTGATTTCTAATGGCTTATTTATTGTTTAATTAAAGTATAGAGTCCGGGACCTATGAAGGGCTGTGTCTGAATTTGCCCCTCTGTACGAGCAATCGGTCCAATCCAATAGATATTTAGTGTAATGGCTGCTTTCCCATTTACCGTAATTCTCCTAATTTGTATCTCAGCAGAAGTATTGGGGTAATTAGGATCCGTTAATCCACCTTGTAATCTTTTTTCAGTCGAAGTGCAATCTGTACACCCTTTTTCTCTACCAGTAAGAATTATATTGGCATTTATATTATGCTTCATTTGATTTTCATAATACATATTAAGCTTATCTAATGTATTTGCTTTTTCTATTCCATTTTCAATATATTGATATTCACCGATTATTAAATCCTCGAAATAAACATTATTGTAAGACTCCTTCTTTTTTTCTAAAACAATTTTGAATGATGTGTTACCATTCGTAAACAGGTAGGTTCCTACATAAGGATCAAGTAGTTTTTTAGTATCTTTAATATAACGATTTTTCATTCCTGATACAACATTGGGAATATCCTCTAAATCATAGATTGGCATTTGCGCTTTACAATTAGTAAGAAGTGTAAATAATAATAATAATGTGATATATTTTTTCATAATACTTAAGTGTTAATTACAAGGCGTGCTGTTTACAGAAGTCCTGGCAGCGTTTAATTCTCTTTTATTCCATACTGTTTGAGTGGAAGTCTGACTCATTTTATATAGTTGAATACCATAGCCATTAAATTGTTCCAAAAAGCTTTTTTCCAGATCCCCATTACTGTTCCTATATAACAAAGCTTGCTTTCTATGAATTGCATTATATTTTTGTTGTTCAGTCAATCCCATATAATCTGAATGATTATAAGTTTCATTAACTTTATTTACTAAAGCGCTGTAATCGGTAACTTTTATGACGTAAACGTTCACATTACCATTATCATTAGTTACAACACCATGAAAAACTGCCTCTTTTCTAGCATCGCTAGCACCTTCATAGGCAATTTTTAAGAAACGAACATCAGCAAATGAAAACATTGCCACACCACTGTTTGGATGAGAATGCCAACCTCCAATATTGGTTCCCCCTGTGGTAAGAGCTACGGAAAATTCATAAGGAGAATCTATTGGATTGTATATATTGGTATAAGTTAGATCAGAATTCAGTCGCATTTTTACCTCTACTCCGAATTCTTTATCATTTACTGGTGCAGTAACTTTTGATTTTAGCCATTCTATACTGGGCATCATATTATTTTGATTATTTGGATTAACAGCGTTTCTTAGCTGGTCACAAGGGTAGCTGCTAAAATAACCTGAATTAGTATTTCCATAATTATAATTGCCGCCGCCATAATTCCAATTGTTTCTATATAACTGCGTATAAATATTATTATAGTACCAAGAGCCCATTTGAAATATCGTAATAAAACTTACGTAGTAGTTTGGCGCATGGTAATTATTTTGTATGATAACTTCCTTCAACGGTTCCGGTCCAGCAGTTTTACTTGTCACTGTCGTGGGGAAAAATTGAGAGATTCTTTCTCCATTTTTTACTCTGTAACCGTTTATAAAATCCCCTTCTAATGTTCGTATCATAATTGTACCTGAAAATTCTGTAGTATTCAATGTAGTTTCAGGAATCATTGTATACAAAACACTGGCTACTTCATTTTGAATGCTTACCATTAGTACCCTGCTATATTCCTGATCATTATTTGTAAGCAAAGGAATCACAGTCAGCAATTGAGTGCTATTGGTAATTTCTTCGTGCGTGATATTATCTAAATCATAATTAAGGGATGTAGTCTTAGACGAACTAGGATTTAAAGGAAATTGTTTCTTTTCAATCAAAAATTTAACCGCATCTTCCTTGCTAACCGTTTTCAAAATATTTGTGGGTTGATCATTTTTTTGATAATCATCATGTTGACAATTACTAAAAATAGCAAATATTAATAACAGTAACATCCTAAGAGTTTGATTTTTCCTTTTCTGCATGGTTTGGATTAATTTAATATAAAATTAGTATAAAAATACTTATAAAATACATACACAATAAAATTTCTAATATTTTAACTTTTTATCAGGTAAACCCTTTCGTTTAATATAAAATGTCTAAATAAATACCTATCTTTAAGAAAGATAGGTTTTTACCTTTTAGCGGGAAAAGAACTGGAACCAACAGGATATGAATCTAATTAAATAATACAATCAAGTACTATTAAAATAATCTTCCCTTAAAAAAAAACTACACTTATTAAAAACTTCCCTCTCACCGGTCAAAATCAACCTATAAAAAGATCTATCAAAATAAAAGCTTTCAACAACTAACTAACTAACTAACTAACTAACTAACTAACTAACTAACAAACTAATACAGTTTGAAAGAAACTATATACTTATGGAACACCCTAGTATTTAGCTTGTTTAAGGCAATCTTAGAACAGAAGATAGGACCAATAATTCTCATCTTAAAAATTGTTCTTATTAATATTCAAGTACTTTCGAATCTTAATTTCATTAACTACGATTAAAATACTCTTAATTTTACGATCAATACAATGTGAAAACTAATATGATAATTACAAAGATGCTTTTACAGAACGAGGCATCTTTCCTAAAACTACATTTAAGCTATCAGCTTTTCTTCCATTTTTTACAATTCCTATACCCTCTTTATTTAATAATCTTAAATAATTTATACTCCCAAAATCATTGTTTCTAGCCCCTAAATCGATAAAGTACAATAAATATTTTCTCTGATTTTGATTCAATTTTTCAAAGTTATTTAAATACATTATTAAGCTAATTTCAGTGCCGTTATACTGAAACTCTTTTCCAGTATAAAATTCTATAAAATAATTAAACAAAGTACTACAGTACTTATACTTTTTATATTTCTCCACCATTATAAGGCAAAATGGTATAATTTCTTCACTTCTAAATTTACTTGATGAATAATGAAGTTCTAATTCACCAAATGCAATGTCACTTCCTTCATATTTAATTTTGTATTTGTCATCAAGTACTCTATCTTCTTTAAAATAGTTTGACTTTTTCGAAACATTTTCTTTATCTGATATATACAAATTGGACTTGTCGTTACAACTAAAGATTAACAATACTAAAGCAATTGATAATATTGCACGGTTTATTATATTCATTCTTATTTGTTTTATTTATTTTATTTATTTTTTTACTTGCTTAACATATGTACCATTTTGAAATTTGTAAATCCAACTTCTGCCGGTTTTAGGTTAGAATCGCAGATGGAAACTTAAAATATTCGTAAATTTTATTGTTCTAAATTTTGTGCCAAAATCGTGGAACAAAGAATTTTGAAAAGTAAAGATTTATCAAAAACAACGCTGCAGAAGCTTAGGCTCGAAACTGTATAGGTTTTTAATGCGGTTCAGACAACCAAATAACTCATCTATTTCTTACTCGTAAACAGAAAAGCAATTAAGGTAAAGAAAAACAAAACAGCCCTCATTTCTGAGAGCTGTTGATCCAACGGGCATCTTTTTATTAAGAACTCGCTTTTTCCCTTAGAAACTTGTTTACCAATAATCTTAGCAACAATTTTACCCTGACTTTTATACAAAAATAATTTGAAATTGTATCAAATATATTATCTGTTGTTTTACAGTTTAAAACTAAACCAATCAACAACAAAAATACAATCATAAAGTCAGAATAAACAAATTCACCTACTACAAAAAATATAACTGCTGTAACAATTATTAAAAATAATCTACAAATTAAGTTTCTCATAATTGAATTTTATTAATTAAATTCTTCTTCGGGGTGAAAAGCAGATGAGTATGTTTCAAAACAGTTAAACAAAAGAAAAAAAGAGGCTTTAGAAGGCATTTAAAATAGTTAAGGGTCCAAAAATGCTCCCTTAACTATGTCTCCAAATTTCGTTAACACATCCAAACAACAGATATAATATTCTGAATAGGTTTAAGAAGGAATATATTCTCATCTTTTTCTAAGGAAAACTCTACATTATTTTCGAAATATTCTTTATTTGTTACAAAAAATACTTTATAAGGTTCTGAATCATTAAAAACTAAATTTTGTTCGTATACTATTGTTTTATTTTTAACAAACAATATGAGACGAGATATATCTTTATCACCACTATATTTAAATCCGATTTTTTTACTAACTTCTTCGTTTGATACTCCTTCGCCAAAAACATATAATCTATCATAATCAAAAAGATTATTGAAATTTATAACACATTTATCTCGACAGTTCGAATATACATTTTCAACATAATTATCTAATTTATCATTCCGTAAAGTATTACACGATTGACAATTAAAAATTAAAATTACAACAAAAATTAAAAAATTATTTTTCATATCCTTATATATTAGCCCCTAATGAATTTCATTTGATTATCTAGTTTTTCGGATTCTTTTTTCCAAAATGCATCGATCGCCTTTTGCTGTTCTACAGTCCTACCGTTGTTGTTCAATTTACTTAAAAGTTCCCTTAATTGCTCATACTGTTCATTTGTTAATTTAGTTTTCCCAATCGCATAACCTTCTCCCTCTCCACCAGTCCCAAATCTTCTCTTTGTTGCTGTATACAAACCGTCAGTTCGAAAAGTTTCTAATACTATCATTTGCCAATTCCTTTATGCCCATCTTAGGTTTGGCCTCCTCTATTTTTCTACCTATTATATTGTTTTACACATCTACTCTTTCATCTACACTAGATAACACAGAATGTATAGAGGGTCCAATTGGAGCGTTAGGATTTTCTTCATGGGCATCACCAAACTCTTTTGCTAGCAATGAGCCAAATCTAGATGCAATAGTTGCTTGCCAAAATACATGTCTAAATGCACCATTTTGTGACCAACATTAAAACTAACTACGTTTTTAGAATTCTTTTCGAGCGCATAAACGAGCCAGATATATTTTTTCTTGTGTCTCATATAAGTACACAGCTCATCGACTTCATACGGTTTGCCTTTAATTAAAATTGGTTTTACAATATTAATGGCAATTAGAACTAATCTTTTTAATAATGTCGTAGTTGATATTTTCAGTATTCTTGCAGTGCTTCTTATACCTAATCCCTCTTTGATTAATTGAATAATCTTTTATTTAATCTCTAATTTGTAAGCTGATTTGTGTAATTTTCTACAAAACGGTGGGAGCACATTTTACAATAGTACTGCTGTTCATAGTTTTTTGTTCTACCATTTTAACAACCTTTTTTCTCTTTACATTTTGGACAATTCGTACCATCAGTAACTTTGAAACACCATGTCGCTTTTTTACTCATTTTCGAGTATTTAAGGCAATATTGAAAAAAGATAAGCATTATTGCTCATCTTTAAGTTATTTATTTATGAAATTTACTCAATTTCAAAAGGTTGGAATTCTAAAATCTCATATCATTAACTTTGAACGGTACCAAAACACTCCGTTATGGAATGGCTTTACTTGCTCTTATCTTAGTATATCGCCTGAATTATCTTAAAATTATCAATTTCAACCTTATTCGATTCAGGGTCAAACATTTTGACTTTTATATTACGCTTTTTTAAAATCAAATAATTGTTATATTCTTTTACAAATTTATTATCATTGTTTTTTTTATGATATTTGATTGAGATTACTGCTAATCCATAACCTTCACTGTCTAATTTAATTTTTTTGTCCGTTATTAAACTTTGCCATAACATAGATTTATTCATATGCCTCAAAACAAGTCCGTTTTCAATCTTAAATTTGTTAATATCATTAAAATCCGTTTCATTGTTTTCACTTAATAAAGGATAAAATTCTAAATATCTTATAGAGCCAGTTGAAATAGTCGTAAATCTTATAACGCCATAACCGTCATAATTCTCCACTAAATTAACGACTTCCTTTGCTCCATTTTTATTTGAACATGCTGTCAATAAAATACTGATTGCTAAAATAAATATAAGTTGTCTCATAATCCTGTTTTTAATTTCCTATCTGCTTGTAAAGTTCCTATCATTCTATCAGTACTAGGTTTAGCTCTTGTAAGTGCATGCTGCAACCATGCTCTATATTGCGCTTTACGTAGGTTTGTATATGTCGCTCTCTCCTAACATTCTGTTCATAACCTATATTAGGTATTGTTCCTCTTAACTCTTCTGGTATGAATTTCTTCTCTCTATTATCTTGCTATCTATCACTTAATCGTAAAAGATGTAATGTTTCATGGAATACAGTATTATTATCATTACCGTTATCATATACTGTTCCTGTTTTACCTGCTAAAAACATTAGGCGACCTGCTTTATTTCTTTGTTCTCATGCATTTACATGAGAAATATTATCACTAATGTGATGTAATAGTTGAAGCTCTTTGCCATCGGTTTTTACAAATACAGGTTAAATTAATTCTTATACTTTACAGCAGGACCCAAGTTATTTGTGGGCAGGAACGAAGATATTGAAAAATGCGGCATTTAAAGAGTGATTGGCTTTTAAATAGGAAGCTTTAGCAGGGGTACTATTTCTTTAATAAAAGGGCCAAGTTATTTTTTTTTGCTTTTATTTAAATACACAGGGAAGTAACGTGATTTTAAAATATATGCCTTTCGGGTATCCACCAATGCAAACTCAAAAGTGAATTCGGTTGTGAGGGGCCACTGTTTTTCAAAAGAATTATTTCCCTAATTTACCTTTGTAGATACTAAATAGATATCACCAAATCCAGCAGTAGATAGTATTTATATATAAAATCCGCTTTTTTTCCTACCGCCATAACTACTTTTGCTATTTTAAAACCATTAGAAAATCACACTTTCAAAGATTTTGATGGTAGTTTAAATCAATGTCAAAACTTATAGATTATGAAATCAAATCCGGAGTTAGGTACGTTTATACTAAAAAGCGCAGTCTCACAAGCCTTTCTTTATTTTTCATACGTAATACTTGCTTTATTTACAGCAATAAGCCTTTTGATTTATTTCAAAGCGATTATACCTGTTAATGAAGGTACTATGAACTTTTCTGGGAACGTTAGTATTTTATATTACTGCATCATTTTTATTATGGCGCTGGGCCTGATTATATGTACAATAGCCATTTATTTATCAAAAGGAGCTGTCTTTAATTTATACCAAAATGCTATTGTTATAGATAATAAAGGCAGTAAGGAAACTTTATATTTTAAGGAGATTCAGGATGTTTATCTGTTTAGTTCAGGCAAACGTATATTTGACATCAACAATATCGCGGTTCGAAAAAACAGCACAGCTCAGTGGCATACTATTTCGGCAAGATATTCAAATATTTATAAAGTAATTGCCCTTATACGATCCACACACCGTTCTGTTAATGTGCCCATTCTTTTGCAAAAACTAAAAGACGGTGAAAGCCTGACTTTTACTTATGTCGAATTTAAAGATTTAGCCATGAAACAAATTATGGCTATAAATACCAATGCCTATTTAAATATAAAAACGAAAACTATATTCTTATTTCAGGATAAATTAGTTTTTGATTCGCAGGTTATTTACTTTAAAGAAATTCACCATTTTTGTATTACTGATTTGACAAATCAAATACAGCTTATCAATAGTGATGACGAAACAGTGTTTAAAAAATCATACAATTCGGTTTTTAGCGCCGATACTTTTACAGCACTTTTAGATGAATTAATCAATAAGAATAAATTCAAAGACTAATATTTCACGCCTAAATATCAATCATTTATAGGATTTAAGATTAAATTTTCCCTCTAACGAACTAATTTCCAAAATTAAACTCAAAAACGTACATGCTGATTTTTATTTATCAAATTATAACCAAGCCTTTACAGACAAAACCAGTTATGGACGAAGTGTGTCCTGTTTGCCATCATAAAGACACGATAGAATTAACGCTCTACATGAGATATATCGCGATGGGAATACCGCTTTTTGGAATGGGCAGGCGAACCGGCGTTTTCTGCACTAACTGCGGAAATATCCTTAAGAGTCCGGATAGCTCCATATTTGCCAAAAAAAGATACTCCCCAAAGGTAGCGCAAGCGATTACTGATATCAGGCACAACCACAAAAGAACTTTATGGCAATTGGCATATCCGTGGTCCATTTGGTTTGTTATGCCGTTCCTGATTTTAATACTATGGGGAATTACTTCGATAAATAAAAAAAGGACCAGCGAAAAAGCAAAAGAATACAGAGAACTACTAATGCACCCGACACCAGGCGATATTTATAAATCAACATGGGTAGAAAACAGTATATCCGCAGGTGTATTGGTAAAATTAATGCGTATAAATGGTGATACTATGTATATAGTTAAAACCAAAAAAAATATTCCTTTTAGTTTTTCTGAAGACGAATGGCATAAACTGGAGGCAGATCCCGGGTCATTTGAGACTAAAGAATATAAAGTAAAGAAATTTTCGGCATTAAAAGAGGCAAATTATGGTGACTTTTTCATGTATAATACTGATGCAAACGGAAGAGAATACCCTAAATATCTGGGCGCGGTACTTAATAGTGAATGTGAAATGGACCTGGGCTTTGAAACTATATACCGCAAAAAATAAACTTTGTGCTATTTATATACGCAATTAGAAATACCAAATATATAAATTCCCCTGGCTTTTTGTATCAAATGGTATATGCTTATTTGAAAGTGACAAGCCTGGTAGCGATGGAATACTGTCATAGGCAGTGAAAGAAATAAACACTAATTATAATAGTTAGTAAAAACCTCTTCGAATTAACAGGTTTTACTATTGAGGCAAATCGGAAATTAATATGCTTTTTTATCCACAAATATCTTAATTCATTTTTTTAAGAAAAAAGAATTAACGCTATTGCGTTAAAATGAAATTTTGTTCTTAGAAGAGTTCCTGCTTCGACGAGGGATCGTAAAGATAAGTTGTTCTAGAATGGGCTTCATCTCCTACTATTGTTTTTTTTGCGTGCCCATATCGTTAAGTGTATATGCACTGATTTATTATATTTTCAGAATAGTGATAACTAACTAGACGAATTATCGATTTAGGGCAGATAGTTTTCCAAAATTAATTAGTTTTATTCCCTATAAAAGCATACAAATCAAATAATGGAGCATACCGATACGAAAAGGCTTTCAAGACTAACTGCCATTTTACTACAATTGCAAACACAGCGTATTATTACAGCACCCGCCCTTGCAGATAAATTCAATATCAGTGTCCGGACCATCTATCGTGATATTAAAGCACTCGAACAAGCAGGCGTTCCCATTTTAACAGAAGAAGGAAAAGGATACACCTTGATGGAAGGCTACAAGGTGCCGCCTGTAATGTTTACCGAGAGCCAGGCCAATGCATTGATTCTGGCGGAGCAACTGGTATTAAAAAATAAAGACCATTCTTTCATTAAGGACTATTTAGAGGCGATTGATAAAATTAAAGCCGTGCTGCGACAAAGCGAAAGAGATAAAGTGAATTTACTTAGCCAGAGAACGCGATTTAAACAAAATAGCAATAGGGAAAGAACAAGCAACAACCTGTCTTTATTACAAACCACAGTTACAAATTTTTCCCTTACTAAAATTACTTATGTTAACGAAGCCAATATAGCGACAGTTCGTACCATTGAGCCATTTGCGCTGCTTAGCACGACCGAAAACTGGCTAATGATTGCCTGGTGTCACAACCGGCAGGAGTTTAGGTACTTTCGTCTGGACAGAATCAAAAAAATTGAGGTACTCGAAAGGAAGTTCACCCCCCATAAATTAACCCTTCAGGAATTTTTTGACAAATACCATTAAACTTAATTGTACCCCTGACATAAGGCTGTCAAACGACTGTTTTATTTTCGCAAAGTCAATAATGGCAAAGTAAAATTAAACAAAATGATTCATTCAATCTCTGACCTTAACTGGCTGTCTGTCGTCGCAGCATTTATTCCTTACTTTCTCCTGGGTGCCCTTTGGTTTACCCTGTTTTTTAAAAAACAGTATATCATTTCACTGGGAAAGGAAAACCATCCCGAACAAAAGCCCGCACCAATATTTATAATTGGTCCCGCGGTCTGTTGTTTGTTTATCACAATAGCAACGGCATTGTTAATGCACCTTCTAAAAATTGACAGTTATCAATCTGCAGTCGAGTTCGCTATCATTGTTGGTATTGGCTACCTAGTTGCCAATACGATGAATATAGCAATTAATCCCAACATACCAAGACCGATTTCCTACGGTCTAATCAGCGGTGTTTATCACCTTACAGGAATTCTTATGGTTTGTACTATCCTTTTCGCCATGCAATAATGGTGTATTTTTTAATTTCAAATATTTGCCATTACAATTGTAATGGCAAACCTAATTTATGGACTTTTGAATTTTTAGGCAATTGGATTGTATAGTAGATTTGATGCACGTTGTTGTTGTGGAAATGCGTTTTTGCAGACCTCTACAATGATATCCGGTGTAATAAAACTCCCTATCCAACGTTTTAGCCCCGATAGGAGCGGTACTCCTTCTGCACTGGGGTCCGGCGCAGAAGATTGAAGCGGATAGCGGGAAAAAGCTCCCAAAATATTTAAATACTTGACATTAATTCGGCAAAGAAGATCGCAACGAAACAGATAGAGTTCCAAAAAAACAGCATTATTTTAAGCACACACAGGAAGCGATTTTTGGGGAAATCCCCGGAGAAGTTTCTTCCACAGCCAAAGCGGCCCTTTTAATTAGTCGTAGGCCCGCAGCAGGTGAGCCGCGTTATTGCTCCATGTGTGTGTGTTTTTTAAATCCGGTTCCCCCTCCAGAGAGCAGCATTCAAAAGGTTACAATAAAAAAAGAGCTGCCCAGGCAGCTCTTTGTGCTTATATGAATGTCGATTGGCAGGTACTATAACAGGGATGATCTAAAATCATACCAAACTTATCATCTTTCTTAAATATCCCTCCAAGTACAGTGTAAAATAGAAAAAGAGGTCGTCTAAAGGAAACACCCCATCTCAGAGTCCGGAAGCATCCTTATGCCCTATGGTAGATGTCGCTGAATATTGCCGCGAGCTTTGAAGGCTCCTCTTTCCAGGCATTAAACATGCCCATCGCCATTTCGTCGGGAACGATGTCTAAGTCGCCCTGCTCCACCCTGTCCAGTATTATTTTGGCTATGCTGTCGGGCCCCGGCATTTCCCAATCACTTCCCTTATTCATATCGGTATCAATAGCGCCGGGATTTACCATATGAACGGTTACCCCTTTTTTTAATAATTCTGTCCGGGCAGACAATGTGGCCGAGAACAGTGCCGCTTTTGAAGCTGCATAACCGGCGATGGTAGGCAAGGGAGAGTATGCGGCAATGGAAATAATATTTATGATAGTGGAAGGCGCATTGCTTTCTAAAATTGGGGCAAAGGCCCTTGTCATACGAACTGTCCCGTAATAATTAGTATCCATATCATGCTCCAGCCCGGAAATTTCCCCTTCCAGGATGGTGCCGGCATTTAGTGAGCCTGCATTATTTATAAGCATTTGTACATCTTTAGTCCTCTGAGCCAGTTCGGCAATCTGATGGGGATTGGTGATGTCCAGCTGTAAGGGAACTATCCTGTCGCTTCCAAAATCGGGCATGGAATTTAAATCCCTCGCAGCAGCATAAATTTTCGCTGCACCTTTTTTCAATGCCGCGGTCACAAGCTCTTTTCCTATTCCTCTGTTTGCTCCTGTTACCAGCAGCACCTTGTCTTTTAATGTTTGCATATCCATATTTTTTACTTCCTAATTGTTACACAAAAATATACCGGACAGATCGGTTATAAAATCTGAAACTTGCTCAATGGTTGCCTTCAGGGACATCTGATGCCATTAGCCAGATTCTATTCTGCAGGATCTCAAGACCTTCCTATTGGAATAAATTCCCTAAATTTGTGTATAATAGTTGTCTGTCCCTATTGGTGTTATTTTAAGGGGTCTGCCTTTAATTATTTTAATATTATTCTGTTATGACCGATCCGATTTTAGAAAACCTTAATCCCCGACAGCTTCAGGCGGTAAAAACCACTGAGGGTTATGTGCGTGTTATTGCCGGTGCCGGTTCGGGAAAAACAAAGGCCCTGACCTCCCGTTTTGCCTATATCGTGGACAGGCTAGGCATCAACTCTTCCAATATCCTGTGCGTGACCTTTACCAATAAGGCCGCCCAGGAAATGAAAAAACGCGTCAAGGCGCTTATCGGCGATCTTTACGATGTGAGTTTCATCACCACCTATCACGGTTTTTGCGTTCGCTTTTTGCGGGAGGAAATAAACAAGATCCACTACCCGAAAAACTTTATCATACTGGATGCCGAGGACCAGAAGACCATCCTTAGGGAGGTGTTCACCGAACTGGACATCAATTCCAAAAACCTGACTTTCAAACAGGTCCTGCGCTTTATCTCCAAACAGAAAAGCACCTCGGATTACCTGGGCTATATGATTGAAAACAAAACCTTTATTGCGGATGAAAAAGACTCGCTTTCCAGTCAGGTCTACCAGAAATACCTCGACAAACAAAAACGCAACTATGCCCTGGATTTTGATGACCTGATCCATTTTACGGCATTCATTTTAGACAGCAATCCCGACGTGCTTTCCAAATGGCAGCAAATGCTGCATTACATACAGGTCGATGAGGCGCAGGACAGCTCCGACAGCCAGTTCCACCTCGTAGAGATGCTCTCGCGCGTACATCAGAACCTTTTTCTGGTAGGTGACCCGGATCAGACTATCTACGAGTGGCGGGGGGCTAAACCTGAATATCTTGTCGACTTCGACCAGATGTTCCCCGATACCCAGACCATCATCATGAACCAGAATTACCGCTCCACTCCCAACATCCTGAAAGTCGGTAACCATATTATCAAAAACAACAAGATCAGGGTAGACAAGGATATGGTCACCGACAACCCCGAAGGGGTTGAAGTGGTGCATTTCCATGGTAAAAATGATTTTGAGGAAACGCTTTGGGTGGCAACAGAGATCAAGGAAATAGTAAAGACCCAGAATGCGTCCTATTCCGATATCACGATACTCTACCGCTCGAACCATCTCTCCCGAAATATAGAGCAGGCGCTCATCAAGGACAATATCCCGTATATCATTTTTGGCGGGGTACGCTTTTTTGAACGCAAAGAAATCAAGGATGTACTCTCTTTTTTAAGGCTGATTGTCCAGGGGGACAACTTCTCGTTTCTTCGCCTGTTCAACCATCCTACAAGGGGACTGGGCAAAAAGTTCATCGAAAGGCTGAGCCTTCTGTCCGGGGAACAGCACCTCTCGCTGCTTGAGGCATTGGAAAGAAATATACAAGATAAGGAGCTACATAAAAAAGGAGCGCTAGATTTTCTAGACCTGGTCGCCGAACTACAAAAAGATGCCGAAACTAATTCTATATCAGATCTTGTAAAGATTATACTGGACAAAAGCGGGCTTTCCGAGCTCTACCGCAAGGATGGCGATGAGGACAGGCTCGAGAACATCAAGGAACTGGTTAGCTCCATGCTGCTGCTGGAAAAAGAAAACAACGGTCCGGTGAATATTGTGGAATACCTGCAGGAGGTTTCCCTGTATACCGATCTGGATAAGGATACCGAAAATCAGGACAAGGTGCGCCTGATGACCATTCACATCTCCAAGGGACTGGAATTCCCATATGTGTTCCTATGCGGGTTTACCGAAGGGGTGCTTCCAAGTGCGCTTTCGATCAAAGAAAGAAGAAAACGCGCCATCGAGGAAGAAAGACGACTAATGTATGTAGCGGTGACAAGGGCCGAGAAAAGGTTTTACATGACAGACTCGGAAGGCTTTAATTTCACAACGGGACTCAACAAATACCCGTCCCGGTTCCTTTTTGAAATCAAAGAGGAATTCTATGTGCGCAAAGGAAAACTCTCAGTTGAGATCCTGCAGAACGCCCAAACTAGCGCTGCTGCAAAAACTTTAGAAGATACTGCCTTCTCCGTCGGGGATATGGTCATGCACCCGGTATGGAACAAAGGGCAGATACAGCATGTGGACAGGGAAAAAAACCAGTATAGGGTCCACTTTTTTGAGATGGGAAAAGAAAAACCGATTGATTTTGCTTTTCGTTTTCTCACTGCCGCGTCCGATGGACATCAGGATTCTTCTCCTGCTGAACTCTTAAGCCTGCAGGAAAGCCTGAAGATCGCTCCGGATCCCTTTCAGGATGAGGGGCAATCCGGCGCTGAAGCTGATGCTGTTTTCAAAAACGAAGACAACACTGACCTGTTTGATGACGACAATAAAAAAAACGATTCCCAAAAAAAATGGTACAAACCCTGGGAATAACTCCCCGCGGGATCAGTATCATTTTTCAGGATCCGGCTGCTTCTCCATACCGTCTATAATTTTGCCCACTTCGGTTTCGGTTGCCTTAAGCCTGCCTTGGCAGAACGCAATAAGCTCAGAAGCCCTTTTTACCTTAGCGGCAAGTTCATCTACTGAAATGGTTTCATTTTCTATTTCCCCGGAAATTGCTGTAAGCTCATTCCAGGCCTTCTCATAGGTCAGTGTCTCTTCCATCATAGGTTTCTTTGTTTGTAACGGTGGTTTTAAGTAGGGTATCGTAAAGGATTACTTCTATATGGTCTCCTTCTTTTATCTGCTCTGTACTGCTGGTAATTTTCCCCTGGGCCCTCACGACGGCATATCCTTTTCTAAGGATGTTCTGAGGGGACATCATCCGGATGCTTTTCTGCATATGCTCCAGATTCAGCTTACGGGTTTTCAGGTACCCGGCTGTAAAAAGCTTGAGGTTTGCGGCCACAAATACTATCTCACTCCTGCGGCGTTCCATAAGGTTTTGCGAGAGGTTCGCGGTCCTCTGCCCGTTTAAGGCGAGCTGCCGATTGTTCTCATGCAGGATGTCCTTCACATTTCCCGCGAGTTTTTGCCTGGTACCATACAGCTGTTCTTTGTGCCGGGTCAGCAATTCCACTGAACTGCGGGAAATATTTTTCTTGAGCACTTCGAGCTCCTTGTATTGGTTTAAGAACAGCTTCTGGGACTTAATCACGATATGCTGCTGAAGCGAAAGCAGTCCCAGTTCAAATTTTCGGTTGTGGGCAATAATAAATTCCGCGGCCTTGGTAGGTGTTTTGGTATGGGTGTGCGCCATTAAATCTGTAATGCTTACATTTTTCTGGTGTCCGATCCCCGTGATAATGGGAATGGGGAATTTGGCTGTTGCCCTTCCAATGCTGTAATTGTCAAAGATCAGAAAATCGGACTGCGCCCCGCCTCCCCTTGTAATGACCAGGGCATCGTATGGGATACCACTGTTATAGACTTCGATGAGTTTATCCAGAAAAAGTTTTGCATTGTTGTCTCCCTGCACTATCGTATAATAAGCATCAATCTGGAAGCTATAACCAAAATCATTGTGCTGCAGGGTATGACGGAAATCCTCATTACCCGCCGAATTGGTCGCTGATATAACGGCAACCCGCTGGATCACTACCGGGAGTTTCAGACGGCTGTTCAGAGTGGAATATCCCTCAGGGGTCTTTATGATATAATCATTCTCGGCTTCCAGTCTTTTAAGGGTGGCATTTCGCTGCTGTTCCAAAACACCCAGCGTAAAATTTACGTCTATATCCAGCACATTTACAGAGAGCCCGTACAGCGGATGGTAATCCACACTGACCTTCACCAGTACATGAAGGTTATTGGTAAAACGCTGTCCGGTCTTCTTTTCAAAATCAGATAAATGAACTGCCCCCTCACCCCATGCCTTTCCCATAATTTTCGCGGTTATGGCGCTGTTCTTTTCCCCTTTCTCGACCAGTTCAAAATAATGGATCTTTTTATCGGCCTTATAACTATGGCTGGTCACATCGGCCACTACCCAATAGGTGTGCCCCAGGAAACGGTCCTGGACCGCCTGATGGATCTGGTAGTTCAGCTGAGAGAGTGTGATAAAATTTTCCGGTCCCATAGTGATTTAAGAAAGGGCGGCTTTTCTATTTTCTGCCGAAAGGCTAAGATAGCAATAATATGCTGTAATGTAAAAATATGCCCCCGAACCTGGTCGTCTTGCCATCTAAAATAATTGAGACAGACAATACTGTTCTGCATATTATTTTAAGGTAATGCTATCGCTGAGGTTCTCCGAATTTATAAACGCTGCGATATACTGCTGCACTTCATTGCGCTTCTCACTGGCCGTTTCAAACGTATTGATATGAAATTCATCGTCCTGGTCCAGGATATGGATAATCTCGGTGTAACCTTTTGAAATAAGGCTGCCTTTGAGCTTAAGTATCGTATGCTGCTGGCGGGCATCCAAATCTTTTCTCACCTTTAGTTGTATCGCGTTTTCCATTGTGAAAGATCAGCTAATTTGTTTTTGTATATTTCTGTATTCAAATATAATTATTTAGATCTTATGCACACTTCGCCCCAATGTTAAAAACAATGTAAAAACTCAAATAACATTTACCACTAAACAATTGGACATCCTAATTATATGCTACAGAAAGTTAATGGGATTAAGTATCCATTACAATACTTAACCTTGGGTGGCAGAATAGTGGCGCGTTGCTTTTTGATAAGTAAACACTCAGCAAAATACGGGTCTACCGACTTTAGGTTCTAATCGGAGATGCAAATTTATCTTTGACTTATACGAGTCAGAAAATTGCATGACAGATAGGTTTACTGTTTCTGTTTGCTTACTTTAATAACAGATCAGTCCCGACGGATCAAAAATAAATTTAATTGATGATTGTGCTCTACTAATAACAAATGTTCAAAATGAATGGGCTGAAATTAAACCTGCCGAAAATATTGTAGGAAATGAAAAACACAAAGGCATTAACGGATGGATAAAATGACGTGATAAGGATACAATTAAAGTTAGAATAATTGCCAGAACTATTGACTAATAGATAATATAGGAAAACAATAATTGGCTATCGAACCGGAAAAGAACTTATTTTCTTTCTAAGTGGACACTAGTGTAATAATGTATATATTTATAGAATTGAAAAACCAAAAAATCTATCCATAACTAAAATACTTATGAGATTAAAACTAGTTGGTAAAAAAAAACTTACCTACATACTATTCCTTTGTATTACCGTGAATTATGCCCAAAATGGAACATTTAAAAAAAATAAAACCACACTGAGCATTAAATCCAAACTAGAGACATTAGCATCAATTGAAAAAGTCTGTCAAACCATAATAGACGATTATTACGTTACTCCAAATAGTATTACTTTAACTGAAAGTAATAGTAGCGGCACTTCCACAGATAAAAATTTGCTTGAAGTATTCAATGATATTTCGGTTGAACTTAAAAAAAACAAAAATAGTACTACCGAAAGTACTCGAACTGAAACTAAAGTAAGTAATGAGATGTCATTTAACGAAGTGTACCCAAAGGAAAAATATGATGCTTTGATAGCTCATGGCGCTGCTTTTGTCAAAAAATCAGAATTACTTGCACAATCGTTACAAAAGAAAGCAATCGAATTTGAAACAGCTGCTAAAGCAGATAATATTGAAGAAGTTAAAAAGGCTTACACTAAAATGGGATTGGCATTTAATGTTATGGGTACTAAGCTTGATAGCGCATTACTGGAATTGAGAAGAACACAACCGTATATAGTTGAAACCTATACAAAAATAACGGCTGTTGGAAACGAAACAGATACTTTAAAAAAAGTAGAAACTACCGTTGATGCCACAAACAGTATGATTGGAATCCTACATTATTTGTCGGCTATTAAAAATTGTAATACTGTTGCCTCTAAAATTCAAGAATATTTGGCACAATTATCTAAGGCATCAGCTACCCAATAAGGTTGATTTGTATAGCGGTCCATACAAATTGTTTACTATTATTTTGAAGTCTGAATACATCATAAATTAACCAGCCAGGTCGAATATAAATTCACTTAAAATGCATAAAATAAAAATTCTATTACTATTTCTTTCCCTATCGCTAAACTGCTTTTCACAGCTTAAAACCAATAATCAAAATGGCATTAATAAAGATTTGTATCGTTTAAATTTAAATGATTCGGTCAAATCAGTCGTTTATGACCGTACCTTTTACAAAGAAGATCTCCCAGCATATGAAATAGATCATATCCCAGATGTAGTAATATTACGCCAAAACTCATACGAATCATATGAATTTAATAAATATGGGTTGATATCAAGACATTTTTCCGATTCGCTAGTATATGACCCAAAAGATCTTCACAATAATTTCAAATATGAATTGAATAAAAAAGTGTATCGAGTACCCGATTTCACGGAAATGGCTAATTTAAATATGCAAAATGTGAATAAAATTACCTTTAAGAGGTCTAGCTGTTTTGAAAATTTAGGCCCGGATTTTGCGTATAAATATAATTTCGATAAAAACGGTAAAATAACTGCGCAAAAAGAATATTTTGTAAACAAAGATAATTCTAATAATATAATTGAAACTCAGCTGTACCAAACCAAAAAATACATTTATGATCTAAAAGGCAATTTGGTACAGCAGCGCCTAATTAATGAAGGAGAATACAAGGAAAATAATTATTATACGGAAAAAGATGGGGCGCATGAAAAATGGATCTATGAATATGATGTTAAAAATCGCTTAATTAAAGTAACTGAAATGTATGCTGTAGAACCTCAGGAAGTTCAAGAGCCACCTATAGTACAGAAATACAAATATCATCCTACCGAAAATTACGTTACTGAGGTTGAAATATTTTACGATCATGGTTTTGGCATTTATGGTACATATAAAAAAGCTAAATTCTATTATAACAAAAATGCAGATATCACAGCATGTGAATACCTAAATGATAATTTACCTAAACAAGAAAAAGTCTTTTACGAATATGAGTATGATAGTCATAACAACTGGATAAAGTGTAAACTTAGATACAATTCCATGCAGGACGAGGTAATTAAAAGTACAAAAAGAAAAATTGTGTATTATGGAAATTAAATTGAATTTAAAAGAAGTTATTGCAGTTTTTGCATTGATATACTGTAGCCTTTGTACTTCTCAGGAAAACAAATTAAAAGCAAACAGATCGTTAAATTTAAACGGCCCTGTAAAGACCGTAAATACAGTTTATTCCTTTTACAAACAAGACATTACTCCACTTGTAAAATACCGTGTTTTATTTGAAAATGATATTGCTAATGATGATTCTTACGAATTTAATAAAGAGGGACTTCCTGTACAAAAAGCAATTACTCATAGAACCAAAGGTTATGAAGATCGTCCCGAGGGGAAATTATATAAATATCAATATGATGAGAAAGACTATATTTTAAAGAAAGATTTGTGGCCTTACCTAAGCATTTCAAAACCATTATCCATTGATTTGGATTTACAAATTCAGACGAATTTTGTCATTGAAAATAGATTTAAAAATGACAAAGACTATAAAATAGCCAAACTAGACAGCGCAAATATAGCACTAAATCAATATCAAGATCGATATAGCGATCTAAGACAGTTTCAATATCACTATAAAACTGAGGGAAATAAAATTATTGAAGAAAAGGTTTATTATATAACTAAACCGGAGCAAAAAATATTTAAATCACCTTCTGAAAACGAACTACTGTTAGCAAAGACATTTAAATACGATTCGAAAGGAAACCTAACAGAATGTACTTTCGATTCAGAGAACACAAGCCCCTATCGCGACACTTATTCAGACAATAAATTTAATTATGGTTGTGGCACTAAATTTAAATGTTACTACGATGACAAAAGCAAAATCGCCAAGATAACTTGGAGTAACTATTTAGGAACATTCCTTACCGCAAATTATACTTATGACTCTACCAATACTTATGTTCAAAAAATACATATTTCAGGTCAACAAACTTATCCCTATCCAAGTGATGATCTGGTTTTCAACTATAATGAAAATAACGATTTAGTGGAAGTCAATTTTATTAGTGAAGATGAAATAAATCAGCCAGCAAACAGATATTATGAATATGAATACGATAATCATAAAAACTGGATTAAGTGTAAGATGTATTTAGAAGGGAATAAAAATGAAGTAACAGCTACAATGGAGCGAAAGATTCAATATTTTAAATAGCAGATTATTGAAAATCTGAAACTGGACTTCATACGTCTTTTACCATAAAAACTAAAGCTAAATTTTTCTAATTTTTCAGCAATGTAAGTTTTATGGCGGATTAATGGTACAATAAAATTTGCAAAAGCATTACCTCAACAAAACATAGAGTTCTCTATAAAAGGTTCGAATGGCGGAGCGATCAAAAATATCTTTTCAAAAACTTTGCGTAACATATGGTTCGAGTCCTCTTCCTGCTACTAATAAAAATTAAAAGCCGAGAAATCTAGATTTCTCGGCTTTTTTTGTGGTTCGATAAATTTTGTTTCAGTTTCTTGAAAATTTAAAAGCCTGTGTTTTCAAGGGAATATGCTTCGAGTCCCATTAAGTCAAACTTAAAAAACATATCCAAATTCTTTTAATAACACAATTCTATATAAACAGGCAAATGATCTGATGGATATCTTAAATCTTTTGAATCACTTAAAACGGCATATTTTTCTACTTTAAAACTAGCCTCTTTGGATATAAAAACATAATCAAATAATCGTGTTACGGCTTCATTATGCTTAAAACCATTAAAAGTTCCAGAAGGACCAAAAGGTTGTGTTTTTGAATTGCTCTGGTATCTTTCATCTCTTTCTTTAGAAGAAAAATCGCATCTGAGTCTGGCTCTGAATTTAAATCTCCAGTAAAAATGACCTGATAATTTTTATTATTCACTTCTTTAATTTTAGAAAGAATAAGTTTTTATACCATTTATTTTTGCTTGTTCACCAACATGGATTAAATGGGTATTGAAAACCATCCCAGTCAGGTACATAGAATTACCGATCTTAATGACATTGTCGTGTGTTCACTATCTATTAGCAACGAAAACCTTAATCCTGCATATCTTAAATTATTTGAAGAAAATTCCCCAATAGCCCCTATTTTATTATCAAACAAAGCTAGTTTAGTAGTTGAGCAAATATTTTCGTCATGCTTAAAATTTTCAAAAGATAAAATAATACTCTATACTTTCCTTTGTTAAAAGATAGCTGCAATTCCTTAATTGCATACTTGTTATCTCAGTTATTACTGAACAATGAATCAGAATATAATTCCAAAAGGTATATTAAACTCTTTTTTCTTTAGTTTTCTTTCGTCAAAATACTTCAATAATCCAGGTTTTATCCGAAAATAAACAGTTGCTTCCAATATTTTTTCAGTTTTTCCTCTTACTACTTCTTACGTATAATTTCATTTATCTTTTCCATCCAGTTAGCATCATCTGTTAGTATATCAGGTTTTATGCCGTGATCTTCATATTTCAAAAGCTTGGTACCGCCATTCATGTCAGTAGGATAAATCTCAAAATTTCCACTCGGCAATTTTTCTCTTTTACCATAGTTGCTGCCATAGGTAAGCATTCCTCTGGTTGTTTGTCCGACCGTTGTTACGTTGCTTAATTTTCTCAATTTTAAAGTAAAAATTTCTGCCTGACTCATTGTTCCATTGTTTATTAATATATAAAGGTGTCCATGATGGACATATCTTTTCAAAAGGGAAAAATACTTTTTCATTTCTTTTTGGGCACCACCTTCGTTATTTCTCAAATCTAAAACAAGGTACGGCGCCCTAAGAGAGGCTTTTATATCATCATAAAAACTTTGTGATTCTTTCATCGTGGCCGCATCTGCCTGAAAGGTTCGAAGTAATAAGTACTGAACATCACTATTAATGTTTTTTAAACCAAATCTTGCCAAAGCTTGGGGTATTGTGGTGGACTCAGGGCGTTGTCGATGCTTAGAATAATTACAATGGCAATAAGATGTATGGAAATATGAATTGATCAAAGAATGATGCTGGTACTTTTCAATTGTTTGCAGGATATAGGATTTATACAGGGGATGGCCGTAAATTGCTTTGTATAGGTTAGACCCATACTGATAAAGATGAATTGCAGTCTGTCCCTTGAACCACAATTTTGTATCCGAATCCAGCACAACCCCTGTATATTCTTTTTTTGCACTTTTGAAAAGGCCAACAGAATAGTACTTATCGTAGTAATAGATGCCCTCTATGGAATCGATAGATTTGCCGGATAATTCTGTTCGTAGGGAGTCAATATTAATTGGGGAGGACGGATATTCCAAAAATTTGGTACTTTCTGTAAATCTGTCAATGCTTTCTTTTGTTTTGAAGTTGTCGTAGTCAGGAAGTTGATAGAATCCCAAATGATTGTCCCGCAGGGGGAAAAGCAATTGCGATAAGTTGTAGAAATACATGTAGCTGTTTTGAATGTTTGAGCTATCTGACGCTAAACGATTGTACAAACTAGTATAATAGGTTAATTTCTCCCCTTTAATTTGAGCCTTAAATGACGGTGTCTTTTCAAGTATGGCTTTTAGTGTACTTAAATCCGCTAAATAAGTATTATTTTGTGCATTGGAAAATTTAAATGACAGAAGTAAAATTAAAATTAAAGCATTTCTCATATTTTTCAAACTTGTTTTTTAACAGTATGTATACGCCCCGATTGCAATGGCTTTAAAACTAAATTAAGCATATTCTTCGTATTACAAATCGTCCCAATAGAGGACCAATAATTTTTATTATTCGAGCCTTCAAAACATGGAAACAATTAAAGGTTGAAGCGAAAATAAATTATTTTTTTTCCGACAAATCTGTATCAACAGGTTCAGTGACGGTTTTTTGAGTTTTCTGATCCTGTGATTTGTTCTGCGAAGCAAAATACATCCTCAATACCAGGTACATACATGCAACAGGAACTAAGCCATTAAACAAAGCAAGTGCTAAATTTTGAGTTTCGGTCAGAGGCAGCGTTTGGACCTTAATAAAAAGTCCCTCCCCATATGAACCGTTTTTTGCAAACAGCCAGTCTATGCTGTTCCATCCAAAGTGTAGTCCGATGGGCAGCAGTATTGTTCTGGAATTTACATAAGCAAATGCCCAGCAATAGCCTGCCAATGCTGTAGTCACAAACACATATAGCATTGGTATAAGGCCAGCGCCAAACATTTCATAAGAAAACCAGTGGTAAATACCAAATAAAGCTGACGAAATAAGCATGGCTGTATGCTTCTTTATCATCTTTATTAAAACATAAATTATAATTCCACGAAATAACAATTCTTCTGTAAACACCGACACAAGTAACTTTCCAGCCACTAAAGCTAATTGAAGATCATTGGGGTCCCTTATTTTCCAATGCAAAGAAAAAAAAATAGTTGCTATAGCAATCTTTAATACAACCAGAATTCCTGAGAAAAGAAATCCAGTGAGAAAATAAACCATTTTCTTCTGGTTTGGGATGAGGCCAAGGGCATCGTATATTTTTTTCTCAAATATAAATACTAGAACCCAAAATAAAATAAGTAACAATAAGATTCCAAACATATAAATTTTATTTACGAACGAATCCAAATTTATATCTTTACTTTCATTAAAATTTACGTCAGATGCATATGGCGTTTAAATGGCACATAAATTATGAGGTATGACAGCATCAAAGTCGGGCAATGCATAAAATCGGCAAGAATCGACAAAGGACTGACACAAATACAACTGGCGCAAACCAGCCGTATAAGTTTGAGATCTATTCAGCGTATTGAAAACGGCGAGGTGGAGGCGCGCAGCTATACGCTTGCCTTATTACAGGAAAAATTAAATTTTGAACTCAATGAGACTCATTTGAAAATTACTGATCAGGAACAATATGGTCAAAAAGGCCGCAAAAAGAGTAGCCGGACAAAGAAAATTATGTATTCCTATTTATGGGGTGTTGCAGTATTCATGTTTTCGGGCTTCCTTCTCACAATGTCAACTTCGTTCCCTGAAACAGACTTTGAGTTTTACTGTTTTTTAATTGCTACCATTACGGGTTACAGTCTGGTGCTTCTCAAAATTTGGAAAGATAATTAATTCTACTGAGGCACTAACTGAAGTCAGTATTTTAGCATGGAACTCACTGAAATATTTTTATTGAATATGGGCTATGAAAATTTTTTAACTGCGGACTCCCAATGCCTTCCACCACAATTGGTACATTCATGGACAGGCTGGTTTTGTTTACTGATGGTGAAACCGCAGTCCTTACAGGATTGATATCTTTCATCATAGGCGATTTCGGATCTAAAGTCATAATCATCTTCGGGTAAAATACACAATCCTGGACGATCCTGTTTATCTTCAAAAGTTATGATGGAAAAAACACCTTTCGATTCGAAATATACACGTTGGACATTTCCTAAATTTATAATGCCCTTTAAACGTATAGCCGCAAAAAGACGTTCTCTTGTGATGCGGCATTTTTTCATCTCGGTAATATTAAGGCAACTGTCCTCTATCAGCGTAGAAATTTGGTCCAGCAGCAGTCTTTCTGCATTTGAATTCCGCGAGGTCAGCCAGGCCTGCAGGGCCTGCAGTGAGATTATGATCAGAATTACTGTAATAGAAGGAAGCAATCCTCTCTCCGGAGTATGAATGGCAACCCCTACCGAGGCACCCAGGGTAACCAAAGTCACCATTTCACCCCGGCTCAGCATCGATTCCATTCTTCTTCCCAACAATCGAAGCGAAACAACCAGTATGATGTAAATAAAAGTCATCCTGATAATGACTTCCATCATAAATTCGGGCGGGACATCACCAAGAAATATCCTCCCCCATTCATCAATTTTTATAGCTTCCTTATTCATTTTTTTATAAATTCGTTAGAGGGTTTTGTCCAATCTGCGTGACCGCAATTAGGGCACTTTGTAAATTGATTTCTAAGGATAACCGTTCCACACCAGGTGCATACATCGTGGGAATCGTCTTTGGTAATAATCGCGTCGATATCTTTTACCGGAAGGATCGACAAACCTGGCTGTACCTTATCAAACTTGTATAGGCTCAACGTACCGGAGGCTTCCATATAAGCTCTTTTAACCTGGCCCAGGTGCCTGATTTCTTTCTCACGTAAAAGTTCAAATAGTTGTTGACGGGATATAAAATGTTTTTCGATTTCTGGAACGTTGATTACAGCATCTTTAACTAAAACTGCCACACGTCCCTGCATCATTTCTTCCCATTTTCTGCTTATAAAAAAGCTTCGGGTCAGACTACGCTGCAGTATTAAAACTACAACTAATACAATGACGCCAATCACAATTCCGTGAGAAGGGCCGTGCATGGGCATTGCTACTATCGCACCGAGTGTTATAAATACCGCCCTCTCTGTAATAGTCAAAATAGAATTGGTCCGTTTGCCTAACAGCCGGACAATGATAACCAATACAATATACAGGATGACGCTACGCATCGCCACTTCCAGTAATATCTCAGGGGGTGCAGTCCCAAAAAGTATACGCTCCCAATCTGTAATCTCAATTAACTCTTTTTTCATTTCAGCATTCATTTATCCTATATGCTAAAATTGAGGCGTATTAAAAAGCGATTTTTATAGGATTAGAATTTGTTTTTATACAATTTGCATTGATCAATAAGTCGCGTAGGACAAAAAAAGCCGTAAAAGAGGTAATGTCACAGCGATGTTTTCGCAACTTTGGAAGTGCCCCTAAAAAGCAGGCTAAATGGACAACTTCCCATTTAACTGAAAAACCATTCCCGCTCAAAATTATTACCTCTTACAGGTCAAAATTCAGCTATTTCCTGAAGTTTTACAACAGACGTTCCCTGGGGTAATTTCCAGGGTGCCTTGGCCAGTTTCATCGCCAACACTTCTGTTGAAAGAGGTTTATATCGCTTCAGTAGGCTGATGCTGTTGAAAAATCCTAGAAGTTTTACCAATATTTTCTCATTCGTTCTTTCACTTCCTTTGCGCACAAGGAGTCCGGGCCTGAAAATTATAAATTGTCCGAAGCCCATCGTTGTTATAGCACTTTCTAACTCGCCTTTCATTCTGGAATAGAAAACCCTGCTTTTTGGTGATGCGCCAGATGAAGAAACAAGAACAACGGAATTCACCCTGTTATCCCTGGCTATTTTTGTAAAACCGACAGGTATTTCATAATCAACCTCCCACTGCCTCTGTTGGGAGCCGGCATCTTTGATAGTAGTTCCCAGACAGGAAAATAAAACATCTCCCGTGATATATTCACTGTATTGACTCAGCTGGGAAAAGTCAATCACATGCTCGACTAGTTTGGGATGTGACCTTCCGGTAGGACGTCTTACAAAGATGGTTATTGCGGTATAATTGTCATCCTGTATTAATTCGTCTAAAAGGAATTTGCCCGTAGCTCCTGTCGCCCCTATTATTAATGCTTTCATATCCTGTGTATTAAATAATGAGTTTAAGTTTATCTGCTGTGTATCGGAAAATTTACTTATCTAAGTTAGCAAAAAATTATTTACTTGCGATATTAGACTCCGAATAGGATGTTTTCAGATTTATTGAAATTTCTACTGTCTTACAAGTTTCGTCTTTTCCTGATTAGGCTTTTAACTACATCTTAACAATTAAAAAAGCAAAAATTAGTTTTAATTAAATGCTACATTAATTTTTTATGAAAGAACAGGCTAAGGCTTTTTTATCAAAACTCGCAAGCCTAGTTCTCTCATATATTTGAGCACTGTAGTGTGTGATAATACAAAACCAGATTTTTTAAGCTCCGCAGCAATCCGATGGCATCCGTAAGTGCCTTTGGAAGCAGAAAAAATTGCACTAATTTCCTTTTTCAAGTCAACTCTCCATTTTTGACTTTCCAACGGAATTCCTCTTTTCCAAGTTCTATAGGTACCTCGATTTAATCCCAATGCCAGGCACATCAGTCTTACTGAGTATCTTTTCTCGTTTTCTACCATAAAAGCGAAAAGCGATTCCCTCCCGGCATTTATGCATTTACTTGCATTTTTAATGACTTCGAATCTCATTTCATTCTCTTTAATTTTCTTTTCGAGATTGTAAATCTTTTTTTCATCAGCACTTAATATCAGGTTTCCATATCCTGGAAAACTTGCACTTCCATATTTTTTAAACTCTTTACGCCAAAGAAAAAGCAGGTTTTTATCAATCTGCAGCTCTCTCGAAGTCTGGGCCAGATTTCCACTCTGATAGCTTAAGAATACCGCCTTGAATTTGAATTCTCGATCATAATTTTTCCTAGCGCTTTTCATTCTTACCAGTATTTTCTTCATTGAAATCTTCTATTGTTGTATAATCAAGATAAGAATGGATTCTCTTTTTATTATACCAGTTTTCTATATAATCAAAAATTTCATTTCTCATTTCCATTGCTGATAATAATCTGCTTTGCTTATAAATCAATTCTCTTTTTAATGTATTAAAAAAACTTTCAGCTACAGCATTATCAATACTAACTCCGGTAAAGCTCATACTTCTTAGACAGTTCAATTCAGTTAGTTTATTTGTAAACATTTTATTGGCATATTGTGCGCCTTTATCTGAATGAAATACCAATCCTTCTGAAACAGGACGATTAGTTACTGCCTTCTCAAATGCAGGTAAAATGGTTGCTTTAGCAGAAAGTCCGTGACTTAAATGCCAGCCTATAATCTTTCGATCATACAAATCCATAATAATAGTCAGATATAAAAATCTTTTATCTATCTGAATATAAGTTATATCTGAAACCCATACTTTGCACGGTTCATCAATTTTAAATTGTCTGTTTAAGATGTTTGGAGCAATGTATAGATTATGTTTTGAATCAGTTGTCGCTTTGAATTGCTTTTTTACTTTACTGCGTAAACCGAGTTGCTTCATATAAAATGACACCTGTGTATCAGAAATTTGAAATCCTCGCTTTCGGAGTTCTCTAGTAATCAATATACTTCCCTTGTATTGTTTGAATTGAAAAAAAATAGAAGTTATTTCTTTCTGAAGCAGATGCACACGGTTTTCCGTCTTCGAAAAAGGTTGCCTAGTCCATAAATAATATGTTGAATGTGAAATTCCTAAAATTTCAAACATTTTATAAACAGAATATTTTTCTCTGTTTTGATATATAAAACTGCAAATTTCGTGCTTGCCTTTGTACATGTACTGAAGCCCTTTTTTAAATATTTCCAGATTCAATTCAGATTCGGTCAGTTTAACTTCAAAATCATAAATTTTTTTATTGGTGTAATAAACTCTTTTACGCCCTAGACCCGGAAAGCTTCCTTTTCCAAACCTGCTGTAAATAACGCGCCATTTGGAAAGTATTTTGGCGCTTATATTTAATTCTTCAGCTGTCTCTTTAACTGTGGTTCTTAGATAACTTAACAAAACCGCATTTTCTTTAAAAATAGGATCGTAATGTCTAATATTGTCCTTCATAAATAGTGGTTTTAATGACACAATAGATTCTACCAAAATGATAATAAGCAAGTTAAAAACTATAAAATTAAGAATTAAAACGCAGACGATTCTAATTGAAATAAATAAATCAATTTATTGCTGCGGCAGAAAAACTAGTAAGAATGAGCTAAATATTTATGTTAGGCTTTTCAAATAAAGGGTTCTATTCTATTTAGAGAATATTTCAAATACCCTCCATCCTAACCCACTCCTTCTTCACCGGTCAAAATCAAATTAAAAAAAGTTTCAACAATTAAACAATCTGAAAATAGAAAAGTATTAATAAAATATAAAATTGATAATATACAAAACAACAAGTACCTAACTAAGTAACTAACTAACTAACTAACTAACTAACTAAATAAATAAATAAATAAATAAATAAGTAGCATCGACAACTTACATATTCCTCTGTCACTCCAAAAGCTTAGTATTGATGCCCTTACATTTTCTGCAATTTAGTAAGAGTTAAAATGACAGAATCAGAATTCGCAAATGGTGATCTAATGCCTCTTCCTTGATATTTCCTGAATATGTTTCAAAATTAACTTTTATAGACTAGTTGAGAAAGATGTTTACTAATGCAGGAGATACTAAAATTGCTGCTCTAAATAACACATCTCTGGCATAAGTAACTAATTTTAAACCAATTAATAAAATGAGATATATAAATAAATTACATTGTAAAAATAAACTTACAATTATTATAAAACCATTATTTACCTTATCTAATCGACTTTAATCCTAAAATTTAATAAAAATAAAACATAATTATCAGAAAAAATTACGCAACATCATGATATTCTATTACTTTTTGTAATAAATTTGATACAATTCAACTCTACATTCTGAAGCCTATGATAAAGAACAATACTTTTAATTTAATTCTTATAGCAAGAGTCGTTCTCAAATATATACAGTTTATAATTAGCGAATTCTCCTTCATTCATTCGGAAGCAAAAACGCGTAAAATAGGTTGTATTTGCGATGTCACATTCTCAATCTGATTTGTGGCAGTAACATTTGTCGCCTTATTTTTTAAGTAGTTATCCAATGGGTACGCCTTGATCTAAACACGCCATTGCTTTTTAAGATCGGTCAGGCACGCAAAGTAAGTCTTTGACCCTTTTTGAGCACTTGTATTCATAAATTTAATACACTCCATATTTCATCCCAACCGGCTCGCGAATTTCTTATGTAATTAAAACTGCGACTGTTAAAGATTTTTACCTACTAACTTAATCTCTATTCTATGAAGAAAATTTTACTTTTTTTTATTGTCCTTCTCAGCATATTTGGCCTAAGAGGATATGCTCAGATTGGTTACAAATTTACCGGATCGCAGAATCACATTGTAACTTCCGGTGATCTAAGCAATTACATCTCCAACCGTAATGCACTGACGGTTGAATTTTGGGCCAAGCCATCGGCTAATAGTGACCTACTATTTTCAAGCATTTATGTTCCTGGCTCTGCAGGGCAAACTGAATTAGGCGGATTTGGACTTTATCAAAATACGTTAATCGTATCCATTGGTTCTGATTTTATGGGGTTTTCACAATCTGTTGATTTAGGGAACAGGCTATCAACTGTAGGATGGCACCATTTCGCTTATGTATATAATGGTGTCGAGTGGATTTTTTACGTAGATGGCGCCTTAATAAGCTCAAATCCGGATCAGGAAGGATTAAGCGGCGCTACACCGAATTACAGTGGATCCGGTTTAACTCAATTTAAAATCGGTGGTCTCAGTGATGGTTCAACCGTCATAGGCGCATTGGATTATTTTGATGGCAGTATGGATGATTTTCGCGTTTGGAATACTGCACGTACTCAGACTCAGATTTCATCCAATAGAACCATTGAATTAACCGGTTCAGAAACTGGTCTTATCCTTTATTATAAATTGAATGAGCAAAGCGGTCAAGTGGTTAGCAATTCGACCGCACTTTCATTGAATGGAGTGCGTGGTGTAACTTCAGGAACTGAAACCAGAGATCCTGCCATTAATCAAGTGGGAATTGTTACTGGCCCCCCGGTAACTACTACTACTGCGGCAACAAATATAGCTGGGTCAGTTGCTACTCTAAACGGAACTGTTAACGATAATGGTGCAAATTCTACCGTAAGCTTTGATTACAGTACAAATGCTACATTGGGTAGTGGTGTTATTACTGTAAATGCTACAACTGGGGGTACCGTAAATGTCGGCTCGGGGAATACCTCAGCAAGTGTAGCACTTTCAGGGTTAACAGGCAGTACAACTTATTACTATAGAGTAAAAGCAAGCAATTCGGGAGGTTCAACAATAGGGAATATACTTAGCTTTACAACGGGTGCAAGTACAGCTTCCCCGGTTGTTATTGTTCCTGCCAATGGCAGTTTTGTCAGCACTACCACCCCAACCTATGGAGGTACGGCCCCTGCAGGTTCTACCATTAGGGTTTACGTAGATGGAACCGTTTTAGGAAATACTGTAACGGCCAACTCAGCCGGCAACTGGGCCATTACCCAGCCAACGGCACTTGCACAGGGATCACACACTGTTTATGCCACGGCGCAGAGCAGCGGGAATGCGGTGAGCGCAAACAGCAGTACAAATACTTTTACAGTTGACTCGCTTCGCCCATCGATGGTGATCAGCAGTACGGCAGGTCCATCAGGAGGATCGACGGGTAGCTCACCAATTCCCTTTACAGTTACCTTTTCCGAATCCGTAACCGGATTTGTGGCAGGTGATATTACACCGATAAATGTCACAATCAGTGGATTTTCAGGCAGCGGAACTACCTATACTTTTAACGCAACACCCATCGCAAATGGTGTGGTAACGATAAACATTCCAGCTAATGTGGCACAGGATGCTGCAGGCAATGGCAATACAGCTGCCATTCCGTTTTCCATTACCTACACGCAAATGACAACAGCTTCCCCTGTTGTGATCGTACCTGCCAATGGCGGTTTTGTCAGTACGCCCACCCCAACCTATGGCGGTACGGCCCCTGCAGGTTCTACCATTACAGTTTACGTAGATGGAACAGCTTTAGGCACTACGACTGCCAACTCAGCCGGGAACTGGGCCATTACCCACCCAACGGCACTTGCACAGGGTTACCACACCGTATATGCCACGGCGCAGAGCAGCGGCAATGCGGTAAGCGCAAACAGCCCCACCAATACTTTTACAGTTGACTCGCTTCGCCCATCGCTGGTGATCAGCAGTCCGGCCGGTGCATCAGCAGGATCGACGGGTACCTCCCCAATTCCCTTTACAGTTACCTTTTCCGAATCCGTAACCGGATTTGTGGCCGGAGATCTTACACCTGGTAATGCCACAATCAGTGGATTTTCAGGCAGCGGAACGACTTATACTTTTAATGCAACTCCCACTGCAAATGGTGTGGTAACGATGAACATTGCCGCTAACGTGTCACTGGATGCTGCGGGCAATGGCAATACGGCTGCCACTCCGTTTTCCATTACCTACGCGCAAGTGGTAACAGCTTCACCATTTGTTATTGTACCTGCCAATGGCAGTTTTGTCAGTACACCCACCCCAACCTATGCTGGTACGGCCCCTGCCGGTTCTACCATTACGGTTTACGTAGATGGAGTTGGTTTAGGCACAACGACTGCCAACTCCGCCGGCAACTGGGCCATTATCCAGCAAACGGCATTGGCGCAGGGTTTGCACACCGTTTATGCCACGGCGCAGAGCAGCGGCAATGCGGTAAGCGCAAACAGCAATACCAATACTTTTACAGTTGACTCGCTTCGCCCATCGCTGGTGATCAGCAGTACGGCCGGTCCATCAGGAGGATCGACAGTTAGCTCACCAATTCCCTTTACAGTTTCCTTTTCCGAATCCGTAACCGGATTTGTGGCAGGAGATCTTACACCTGGAAATGCCACAATCAGTGGATTTTCAGGCAGTGGAACTACCTATACTTTTAACGCAACACCTATCGCAAATGGTGCGGTAACGATGAACATTCCAGCTAATGTGGCACAGGATGCTTCAGGAAATGGCAATACAGCTGGCAGTCAATTTTCAATTAACTATATTGTGCAAGCCCCAGTAGTTACCACCAGCGGTGGTTCAACTGCATTTACAGGTTCGACTGTTCCAATAGATAACGGATTAACGGTTACCGATGCTGATAACACCACACTAAGTTATGCTTCGGTTACTATTACATCTAACTTTATTGCCGGAGAAGATACATTGTTTTTCATAAATAATTCTTCAGCACTGTACGGCAATATTACCGGTAGCTATAATGCAGGCACAGGGGTACTAACATTAACGTCAAGTGGTGCTACGGCGACCATAGCGCAATGGCAGGCAGCATTAAGGGCAGTTGCATATGGTAATGCGGCGTCTTCGCCCAATACTGCAGCAAGAACAATAAGTTTTACCGTAAATGATGGTACGGCAAATAGTACTATGGCTGCGAAAAATGTAACAGTTATCAACCAGGCCACGGTAACTTCAATTGTTCGTGCGGCATCAAATCCAACAAATGCTGCCGCAGTAACCTATACCGTTACTTTTAATAAACCGGTGACAGGTATTAGTACAAGTAATTTTTCGATCACTACAAGTGGCACCATAAATGGTATTTCACCTTCCATATCTGGTTCAGGTACTACTTATACTGTTACCATTAATACGGGCACAGGTTCTGGAACTATCAGGTTAAATCTTGCTAATTCTAACGGTATCTCGCCCAGCGCAATTACTAACCTGCCCTTTATTGGAGAAACATACAATGTAGATAAAATTGCACCTTCCGTTACCTCGGTAGCTGTTCCGGCTAATGCTACTTATACCGCTTCGGAAAATCTTGATTTCACGGTTAATTTTTCGGAAGCAGTTACGGTAGATACTACCGTTAACACACCTTTTATCGCCGTAACATTATCTACTGGGGGTACTGTACGCGCAAATTATATTTCGGGTAGCGGCACCAATGCACTTGTATATCGATATACAGTTGCCAGTACAGACAGAGATTTTGATGGTATTGTTTTAGGTGCGTTAAATATCAATGGTGCTAGCATCAGGGATGCGACAAGTAATAATGCAAATACTACCTTAAATAATGTGGGCAGTACTACAGGTGTACTGGTAGATGGAACTCCAAACACCTCTCAAACGATTACATTCAACACCTTGCCTGTAAAAACTTATGGCGATGCAGACTTTGATTCAGGAGCGACCAGTAATAACTCCGGCATTCCGATCACTTATGCCAGTAGCAATACCAACGTTGCCACTATTGTAAATGGTAAGATTCATGTCATTGCTGTGGGCTCTTCAACAATTACGGCCAGTCAGCCAGGAGATGGATCTCATAATGCAGCAACAGATGTGCAGCAGACCCTAACGGTTAATGCAAAAGCCATTACAGTTACAGCGGGTGCGAAAAGCAAGACCTACGGGAATGCCGATCCTGCGCTGACCTATACCTTTGCCCCGGCACTGGTAGCCGGTGATAGTTTCAGCGGAAGCCTGACCAGAACAGCTGGAGAAAATGTGGGCACTTATGCAATCAACCAGGGAACACTGGCACTAAACAGCAATTACACCGTGACTTATGTAGGTGCTGATTTCACAATCGGTGCAAAACCAATTACAGTTACAGCCGATGCGAAAAGCAAAACCTACGGTGATGATGATCCTGCCCTGACCTATACTTTTGCCCCGGCACTGGTAGGTGGCGATAGTTTCAGTGGAAGCCTTACCAGAATAGCTGGAGAAAATGTGGGCATCTACGCGATCAACCAGGGAACACTGGCACTAAACAGCAATTACACCGTAAATTATATGGCTGCAGATTTCACGATCGGAGCAAAACCAATTACAGTTACAGCGGATGCGAAAACCAAAACCTACGGGGATGCCGATCCTGGCCTGACCTATACCTTTGTCCCGGCATTGGTAGCAGGCGATAGTTTCAGTGGAAGCCTGACCAGAATAGCTGGCGAAAATGTGGGCACTTATGCAATCAGCCAGGGAACACTTGCACTAAACAGCAATTACACCGTGACTTATATGGCTGCTGATTTCACAATCGGTGCAAAACCAATTGCAGTTACAGCCGATGCGAAGAGCAAAACCTACGGTGATGCCGATCCTGCCCTGACCTATACTTTTGCCCCGGCACTGGTAGGTGGCGATAGTTTCAGCGGAAGCCTGACCAGAACAGCTGGCGAAAATGTGGGCATCTACGCGATCAACCAGGGAACACTGGCACTAAACAGCAATTACACCGTAAATTATATGGCTGCAGATTTCACGATCGGAGCAAAACCAATTACAGTTACAGCGGATGCGAAAACCAAAACCTACGGGGATGCCGATCCTGCCCTGACTTATACCTTTGCCCCGGCACTGGTAGCCGGTGATAGTTTCAGCGGAAGCCTGACCCGAACAGCTGGCGAAAATGTGGGCATCTACGCGATCAACAAGGGAACACTGGCACTAAACAGCAATTACACCGTGACTTACGTGGGTGCAGATTTCACAATCGGTGCAAAACCAATTGCAGTTACAGCCGATGCGAAAAGCAAAACCTACGGTGATGCCGATCCTGCCCTGACCTATACCTTTGCCCCGGCACTGGTAGCTGGCGATAGTTTCAGTGGAAGCCTGACCAGAACAGCTGGAGAAAATGTGGGCACTTATGCAATCACTCAGGGAACACTTGCACTAAACAGCAATTATACCGTGACTTATATGGGTGCTGATTTCACGATCGGTGCAAAAACAATTACAGTTACAGCGGATGCGAAAAGCAAAACCTACGGGGATGCCGATCCTGCCCTGACCTATACCTTTGCCCCGGCATTGGTAACCGGCGATAGTTTCAGTGGAAGCCTGACCAGAACAGCTGGTGAAAATGTGGGCACTTATGCAATCACTCAGGGAACACTGGCACTAAACAGCAATTATACCGTGACTTATATGGCTGCTGATTTCACGATCGCTGCAAAACCAATTACAGTTACAGCCGATGCGAAAAGCAAAACCTATGGTGATGCCGATCCTGCCCTGACCTATACCTTTGCCCCGGCATTGGTAACCGGCGATAGTTTCAGCGGAAGCCTGACCAGAACAGCTGGAGAAAATGTGGGCACGTATACGATTACTCAGGGAACACTGAGTGCCGGAACAAATTATACAATACGTTTTATAACAAACGATTTTACAATTGTTAAAGCTAACCAGACCATTACCTGGAATCAAACTTTAGCATTTGGTTGTGAAGGAGAAAGTACTGTTATTTTAACAGCAACCTCCAGTAGTAAATTACCGGTGAGTTATACTTCTTCCAATAGCAGTCTGGCTTCCATTTCAGGAAATGTACTGAACGTGGAGAATTACGGTTCGGTGAACATCATAGCCACCCAGCCAGGTGATAACAATTACAATGCAGCGGCTGCAATAAGCCTGCCCCTTGTCAGAAGTCAGCCCAACCTAATTAGACAACAATTCGAAAACGTTATTTTCTTTGACAATAGTTCCAAGAGTTTCAGCAGCTATACCTGGTACAAAAATGGGATACTGGTTACAGGCCAAACCAATCAATATTATAAAGAAGACGGTCCGTTGAACGGAACTTATCATGCGGTAGCAATCCGATTAGATGGCACATCAGTTACCACCTGTCCAATTGTATTATCTCCGACAATGGAGCAGCAGTATATCAAAATTGTTCCTAACCCTGTTAAACCCAACGCCAGTTATGAACTGCTCAACAATGTGCCTGCATCCTTATTACAAAATGCTCGCGTACAAGTATACAACATAACTGGTCAATTAATGGAGGATAAAACTATTAGTCAAAAAACGGAGACTTTGCAGGCGCCAAATGTAGAGGGCATTTATATTGTCCGAATGACGCTAACAAATGGTAAATATTTCTCAAAAAATCTTCTGGTTAAAAATTAAAACAATTAGAATATGAAATCCTCATTTCATCAGTGGGGATGGATTATTCTGCTAAAAAAGCAAGTATGAAATTCAATATTAAAAATACGATCGGTATAACAGCCTTTTTAATTTCTCAGGCAGTAGCAGCGCAGTTTTATGCGGGTTTGCAATCCGGAGTTGGGGATATTCAATCCGATGTAAAGGGCGTTCAGGCCAGCAACAGACTTGGAGCAGCAATAAAGGCAGGGTATGTTTATTCGATCACCCATCATATTGGTATTGGGACAGGACTGGAATTTTCCCAATACAGACAACAGGTCACAGTAAGACAACCTTCTGCAACGCTGAGCAATTTTGAAATTGATCCTTCCGGATCTGCCTTTCTTTACAATCTAACGGCTGACAATTATAAAGAAAACCAGACTCTGCATGCCGTACAGATACCGCTCTTTCTGCAATATAAAACAACCATCAATACCGGAACTGATTTTAATTTCAGAGTGGGCGCAAAATATTTTTTACCCGTAAGTTATAAAATAAAATCCTCGGCTGACTTTGTAGCCGGTACTGCCTACTATCCTGATGTTAATCTGTATATCAATGATCTGCCTGAGTATGGTTTGGGAACTCAGAGCAATTACGGGGCAACGGGTGAGTATCAAACAAAAGAGATTGTAATGAGTACATTCGAAATAGGTTTTACCTTTAATGTGGGGACAAAAGGTGCCTTATATGCAGCAATGTTTATGGACTACGGTTACGGTTCTATTCTTGATGCGGACAATGATGAATCTTTTATCGGATACAATCCAACATCCGCCTCAGAAAGAAGTAGTAATGGATTGTACAGTACTGATAAAGATGCGCAAATCAAACCTGTGGCATTTGGTCTGACTTTAGAATGGAATTTCAAATGAACGCATTTTAAAAAATGTTACAAAAGGTCTTGAAAATTTCAAGGCCTTTTTTTATTGATTTACCCCATGCCTTTATCAGCAGATTAAAATTTATGCCGCAACCTAAGAGACTACGAAGGATGGCTAGCTCCAAACGACTGTTGCGATATTCTCAATGCCGTTACCGGTAAATTCCTGTATAGGATTCCTGACCATCGAGTACCGCATCGTGGGACTTCTTGATTTTGGGAGGGTATTTTTGAAATTCAATTTCAGCTAGACGTATCGCATATCTTGAAATACGAAAAACTTATCAATTTTTAAGTATATATTAAAACCATGATAAGCTACTGAAGTTATATAGGCAATTATCCATAACATTAATATTTTTAGAGATTCTAAATAATTATTATTTGTAATTAATCTAAATAAATTTAAATTTGTAGAAAAATTTTAAATAACCATCATGAAGTTCATTTACTTATTGCTTTTTTGCGCTTCTGCCAATTTGGCTATCGCACAAAATGCAAAAATCTCAGGAAAACTTTCTTCCGAAGCTAATGAAGCTATTTCTTTTGCTTCAATAGCTGTTAAAAGCCTTAAAAAAAACGCTATTTCCGATGATAAAGGAAATTTTGAAATCACAAACCTCTCCCCTGGAACCTATACTATTTCATTTTCAGCAATGGGTTTTACTACTCAGGAAAAAACAGTTGAAGTACAGGAAAACCAAAACCTTGAAATTTCAATCGTTTTGCAGGAAAACGTTAATACACTACAGACTGTCGAAATTACAGGAAGAAAAGAGAAGTCATACCGAAACACAAAATCTTTTATTGGGGCAAAAACAGAAATTGCCTTAAAGGACCTCCCTCAAGCGGTTTCGTATGCTACAAAAGAACTCATCGCCGATCAGGGTGCGATTCGAGTGGGCGATGTGGTAAAAAACTTCAGTGGTGTGAGCCAGTTTACCTTTTACGATGATATTTCTATTCGGGGCTTCCGGGTTAATGGAGGAAGTAATACGCAGTTGCTTAACGGTATGCGTACTTCGACGGGATTCTGGAAACAGCCTCTTGCCAATTATTTAGAACGTGTCGAAGTCCTGAAAGGTCCATCATCAGCTTTGTTTGGGAATGCGTCTCCGGGAGGAGTCTTAAACCGTGTGACAAAAAAACCGTTAGATCAGGCAGCAAACAGTGTGAGTTTTTCAACAGGAAGTTTTAACACTCTGAGAGCTTTAGCCGACTTTACAGGCCCTTTAACGGAAGATAAATCACTATTGTACCGTTTGAATCTGGGTTATGAAAACGCCAATTCATTCAGGGATTTACAATATGATAAGAATATCGTTGTAGCTCCTTCCCTTTCATTCCTTCCGAGTGACAACACAAGCCTAAACTTTGATTTGATTTACAGCAGTTCAAATGGAAATCTTGACCGCGGACAGTCTACTTATGAAGACAATCTGTATTCTACAAAAACTTCAAATTCGTTAAACGCAACAAACGATTACCTAAAAGAGGAAACCTATATCATTACGACTTCTTTGAACCATAAGTTTTCAGATCGCTTGTCATTTTCCGGATCGTACATTAGAACAGGGTACAATGAAGATCTTTTAGAACACCGGGGTGCTAATAAATATGCATCAGCTGGAGATGGAAGCACAATTCCGACTGCTATTGAAATGCAGGTTTTTATGCGTAAGCGTAAACGTTATATTGACAATCTTTCTACTTTCTTTAAATATGAAGCTAAAACAGGTGCTTTAGATCATAATTTAATTGCGGGTTTTGATTATGCCCAGGAAGAAGTTCCCGCCGGTGGTTCGCAATTGACGGCAAGCGGTTACAGAAACGCCGCCAATGATGGTTTTATCGCTGCTTATAATCCTGCCAACAAAGCCAATTATTTATTGGACAGCAAAGGAAATCCGGTTCCCAACGTATCTCACTTTGATTTGAGCAATCCATTTGCGTCACAGCAGTTAAAGGACATGAGCAAATATTTTTATGTGGCTCGTCAGGTTGATCCGACTTACTATTCGTTGTATGGAATTTACCTTCAGGATCTTATTAAATTTGGCGCTTTTCAAGCTTTGATCGGCATTCGATACGACGAATATTCAGATAACGTAAACTACAAAAAAGCGACAGAAACAAAAGTAAAACAGCACTCGTTTTTACCACGTTTTGGATTAACCTATACACTTAATCCAAATATTAACTTATACGGAACTTACGTTCAGGGTTACAATCCGCAGACGGCATCTACTTTGGCAAATCCAAACGCAGGAGGACCGTTTAATCCCTTAGAAAGCAATATGTTAGAGTTTGGAGGAAAATCATCCTGGTTTAAGGAAAAACTTTTCGTGACTGTAGCTTTATTTAAAATTCAGCAGAAAAATACTTTATATCCTGCTAATGACACTACAAATCCTGATTTGATGCGATCTGTAGGAAAAGAGGAATCTAAAGGTATCGAGATTGATGTGAACGGAAATATTACACGCAATTGGAGTATTTCTGCAGCGTATACTTATAATGAAGCTTTTATTACGGAAAGCCCGATCGAAGTTGAAGTGGGAAGACAAAAAGCAAACACGCCAAGACAGCAGGGCAATATCTGGACCCGTTATAATGTTACCAAAGGCGCTTTAAAAGATTTCGGAGTCGCAATGGGATCAAATTTTGCAACGACGCGTACGATGAGTCAGACCACTACAGAAACGCTTCCTGGCTATACGCTTTTCAACGGAGCTTTATACTATAACATCAATAAATTTAAAATTCAGCTGAATGCCAATAACATTTTGAACAAAACGTACTGGGTTGGAGGATACGATTATATCCGCTTATTTCCAGGAGCCCCGTCAAACTGGCTGCTGACATTGGGGTATTCATTTTAAAATCATTTATATATTTTAAAAAAATCGAACGTAATAAAATGAATAAAACAATTAAAAAAACTATTGGTTTACTGCACCTTTGGCTCGGACTAGCGTCCGGGCTTATCGTATTTATAGTAGCACTCACAGGAAGCATTTTGGTATTTGAAGAAGAACTTGACGAGTATTTTAATCCAGAATTTTATAAAGTTGCAGCGGTCCAAAATGAAAAACTGCCGATCGACATTGTTCTTGCAAAAATCCAGAAAGTTTATCACATTAATGCAATCGAACGCATCCATACTTTTTACGATCCCGAAAGAACTTTAATAGTCACAGGAACTGATTCACATAAAGAGGAGCTGATTTTTGCTATTGATCCTTATACGGGTAAAGTACAAACTTCTATACCTGAGGAAGACCGATTTTTCTCTGTTGTTCTAGACTTGCACCGTCATTTAACTCTGGGTGAATTTGGCAAAGCAGTTACGGGAGTCAGCTGTCTTATTTTTGTTTTTATGCTTTTATCAGGAATGGTTTTGTGGTGGCCAAAAAAAATTAAAAATATTAAACAGCGATTAAAGGTAAAATGGAGCGCATCATTCAAAAGAGTCAATTGGGATTTTCATTCGACTTTTGGATTTTATACCTTTCTATTTCTGCTGCTTATTTCTTTGACAGGTTTAACTTGGTCGTACAAATGGTTTGAAAGCGGAATCTATTTATTGGCTGACGGAACATCCGAAAAACCTTCCGCTAAAGTAGAAAATCCGACTACAGTCGATCCAAAAAATGACAGAGCATTCTTTTTTCAAAAGATATTTTATAAAACCGACAGTATTTATAAGTTCAGGGGAGATTCACAAATCAGAATTCCGTCCGATACCATTAACAGTCTAATGGTCATTAAGCTGAATACTGAAAAATCCATCCCGAATGTTTCCAGTATGGTGTATTTTGATAAATATACAGGTGAAATTGTGAAAACCAGACCTTATGATTCTTTCAGTAACGGAGACAAAATAAGACGTTTGATCTATCCCATTCATACGGGAAGCATCTATGGTTATCCAACTAAAATATTAGCCTTTTTAGTGTGCCTTTTTGCCTTGACCATGCCTATTACAGGATTATTGATCTGGATGGGAAGAAAGAAATCCAGAAATTAATATTACGGTGTGATTTTGAAATTTACTTCGCAGTAATTAATATTGTCCTTCCTTAGTTTTGAACATTGATAAGTCCTGACTAAAGTTTTTATACCTCTACATTTATACAGAAAAGCAAGAAAAGTATTAACCGGAAAAGCTCAAAAAAACTAATATCTCATTGGGTATTGGAACTCGCATTTGTCGGCGATCTATTCTACAGCTAAAACAATAAAAACTAACTAACTAACTAACTAACTAACTAACTAACTAACTAACTAACTAACTAACTAACTAACTAACTAACTAATACAGTTTGAAAGAAAATATATTGTTCTGGAAGACTTTAAGAATGAGAACCTTAAAAAAGCAGGAATTTCATTTTATTGCGTACAGCAGTGCTCCAGTCAATGGTCACTACATTTTGCAGCAGATTTTTAAGGTCGTTATAGGTACTGGGTTTGATAGCATAAAAATCAGCTCCCAGTTCATAGCTCAGATGGATGTTTTCCGGACTGTTACTAGTGGAGAGCATGATCACTTTGACAGCGTGAAACGCCTCTCGCGCGCCTCGGATTTCTTTCAGGCACTGAAAGCCGTTTTTTATGGGCATGTTAATATCCAGGAATATAATTTCGGGCAGGCTCTCACCTGATTTATAAAGCGACTCGAGCAGCTGCCCTCCGTCCTTAGAGGTCCTTATTGTAACGGGCAGACTGAGTTCCTCCACAGCCTCAACAAACAGCATCCTGTCGTCTTCATCATCATCGGCCAGATGATAAATAGCTTTATTTGAATTGGGTTGTGGCAACATGGCTTAACGAATTATTCAGTTCACATTACAAGAATCAAAAAATTTATAACCTCATAGCTATAAACAGATCAATAATTAAATGGGACCGAGGTTTATAGCATACAAATATAGGGTTTTTTCTTATAAGAAAATCAACTAATTTCGAATTGTTTTGAATATTATCAGGAAAATGACAGCAATTACTGGATAATCATCAATATAACCTTTCAGCCAATATTACATCAATGCCTGTCTTAATATGAGAATGCGTAATTTCTGAATAAAGGATTACGGTCCCAAAAAAGCATCCTCCCAAATTCCCTGAGAAATAAGGTTATTGATGATTTTGTTATTATTTGAACTTAATTTTATTAAAAAATTGTTCTTACCTATATTAATTTTGACTCTCTAATGAAAAAGATGGTAAGCAGCAGAACACAAGCAAAACAATTCTTTGTGCCCCCTTCAAAAAGCAGCGAATTCGGGGCCTAATGCAATCCAAATTACACCAAAAGGTGACCGCAGGGAATGGGCTTTACGCACCCTATACGAATGAATTCTAAAACTAAACCCTGCTCCCATGTACCTGAACTGCCACTCATTCCATTCGTTGCGCCACGGTACCATCCCAGTTTGCGAACTGGTAGAACAGGCAGTCTGCCAGGGCTTGAGAGTCATGGCCTGACCGACATCAATAGCGTGACGGGTATTTATGAATTCCAGAAGCAATCCACTGCTGCCGGTATAAAACCCGTGGGAAGTATTGAATTTCGCTCGGGCAATGAATTCAGGTACATCGGGCTAGCAAAAAATGCAGGAGAGATTGCCCAATGAACCGTTTTCTTACGGCGCATAATTTCGAGGGCAGCCCCCTGCCTAAAAATACCCGCGACCCTACCGATGTGCTTATTGAAGTTAATTTACGAACATTTATACAATTGATTTTGGTGTTTTTGAATTTACTAGTTTTGAATATTCTTTATATAAATACCAATATTGCAATTGCAGATAAGGCTGAATTTTTGAAATAGAGTCTCATTTTAATAGCTTAAAGCAATAACTACCACAATTGCAAAAGCTATACGGACCACAAACACCTGGATATAGTAAAATCTTGCCAAAATATCTTTACGAATGGATGTTTGATATATTTTTCTCCATAAGGAGATACCGATAAAACCATTGACCATGCCCAAAATAATGCCCGAAATAAATCCAAATTTAATACTGCCAAACCGCCATAGCAAAGCGTACATAACACCATTACAAACCTATGATATAAAACGCCAGCCAGCATATTTATTCCGTCTTCCTCAATTAAATTCATAAGACTTGCATACTTACTCCATCATTACAGATTCCTGAAAAGAGCTTTAAAGTACTACGACATTACATAACTAACGTTGTCATTATATAGGATGCAGGGAATGCAGCCGCATTAGTTTCTTTAGATTTTAAAGAGTATTTAACACGATTTTAAAACCGTTTTATTTTAAAATGATTGAACTTCTAGATTATAAGGAGAAGGTTTTTCCTTTTCAAGTATGTGGTACAACAAACATACTTGCCAATTAATTCCACCAATTTAAAAGGCCCGTCAGGCTAATTTTATAATTTGATGCGCGTAACGCTGTCTACGCAGATTTACTTAAACCATATTCCTTATCATAAATACTTGATTATCAAATATTAATTATATCTTTACTACTATGGAGACAATGAATACTACAAGGGAGAAAGTTGATATGATCACAGAACGTATCGATGATCAATGCGAGTCATTGCATAACATTGTTGGACATATCCTCAACTTTGCAGATGCTGTTGATGAGTTCTTAAGAACGAGCACATATAGTATATCCTTACATGGCTCGAAAGAAATTACGGAAAATATTTAAGCATCGAATATTAAATGTAATAAATTCAAAATAGCAGAGTTACAAACGCCACACCTTAGGAACACGTACAAAATTTTCACGCGGGAATTAAGGGCACGCGATCAAAAAAACTGATAATACGTATAAAAGAGATATACGGACCAGCACTGGTTTTCTATATTATTAGTTATATTTTAGCTCGAAGTTCCTGGCGCTTTTATTGGAAGCATGTTTGTTCTCCAATTCAAAGAGAACATAATAAAGACTCAATAACGAAAAATGATAACGACGTAAGTTATCATTTTTGCTTCCTTTTTGTCTATTGAAAAAACAGTAAATATTGAAATTATACAACGCTTTCCAGTAAATCTGATAACTGACTATACCACAATAGTTTAACTTAGCACTCATTTAATCAGAACTATCATGGAAGAGCATTTAAACCAAAGTAAAGACAGCCACATCATACCGGTTACATCAGTATCATCTGGTAAACTTCGAGAAGTACGCCAGGATTTAGTCTATTATACCAACCAAATTGTAAATCTTATATTTATCGGGCTGAAACACAACAAATGGGTGCTCATTGACGCGGGCATGCCCACATCCGGCAGGGAAATTATGGATGCTGCTCAGGAGCGCTTCGGCAAGGGAAATGCCCCTCAGGCAATCTTACTGACACACGGTCACTTCGACCATGTTGGAAGTATTGTCCATTTGCTAAAGGAATGGCCTGATGTACGTGTTTACGCGCATCCAGCAGAATTTCCATTTCTTACCGGGCGAGTAGCGTATCCTGAACCCGACACATCCGTGCAAGGAGGTCTGCTTGCCAAGTTAGCGACGCTTTATCCTCACGAGCCAATTAACATAAGTGCGAGGTTGGAAGAACTCCCTTGTGATGGATCAGTCCCATTTCTAAAAGATTGGAAATGGCTTCCCACACCGGGACATTCTCCCGGCCATGTTTCCTTCTACAGAGAATCAGACCGGTCACTAATTGCAGGTGATGCTTTTGTAACGGTCAAACAGCACTCGTTATACAAGGTATTAGTACAGCAGGAGGAAGTGTCCGGACCCCCTGTATATTTGACTACCCAGTGGCAGGACGCCAAAGTTTCAGTGCTGCTATTAAACAGTCTCCAACCCAAGCTTGCCATAACAGGGCACGGGACACATATGGAAGGTGAGCAGCTCCGCACGGGGCTGGAAATTCTGTCAAGGGAATTTGATACGAAGGCAATTCCGAAGTATGGGAAATTCGTCGATGGGGGCAAAGATTAACCTTGATATCATACGCAAAACTGGGTGATCATCATCTCTGTTGGGTAGAGCATTACAGCTGCTTCTAAGTTAATTGAGAGCGCTACGTCTGGAGATGATTACTCTTCCTTTCCAAAAAGCTAAGAGCAATTATACCGCTTTATCACCGGGCAAACTTTTGGGACAAATCTTGTTACATTGTTTTTTTCAGAAATAAAAAATACAACAATATTAAGATATTCCGAGGTCAGGTTCGAGTACATTTACACAATACCTATATCGTTCATCACCGGTGTAAAAATCTTAATGATAGTTTTATATTAGATGCTGTTGGCTCCCCCCCTTGTGATCTGCCTTACAGTAAGATTTACAACGCGGTACGTTTAGCCGTCAGACAGAAAAACAGACAGAGAAAGCAAATGAAATATAGGGTCATTCGAACAGTGGTGAAGACCTGACTTTATGTAAGGAACAATCAGTTGCTTGAGCAGCTTTATAAGCAATCCTACATAAGCGCCCTTACTTCCCGGTAATATAGTTTGTATTGTTGGTTAGAAGAGTAACGGTGTACAATCGCATCATCAAAATTAAGGTAAGCATAAGCTAACAAATATTTTTTGAAGTCCACGGGACACTCAGGTATGATAAATACTTTCATCACTTTGCCTGTTACGGTCTTTATATCACCATATAGATTTTTTTGTATAAGAGCATCCTGATATGTCATTATTATACTGGTTAATTAAAAACGGAGTAGCTCCAAATCGCTCAAGAGGAAAAAGTTATGTTGAAACAGCACCTCAGGCATATTATCAGATAAAGCACTGCGATTGTCCATTAGCTGGATGCTGTTTTGGGACTGGATTACAACAAATGAAGAATCAAGATCTTTTATGGCCTCGATAAACAGCTCGCGATCGTCGTTGTCGTCATCAGTCAAATAAATAATACGTAGTTTTTTTTTCTTTCCATTGACATGAGATATACTTTTTATTTCCATACCTACAAGACAATAATTTCGTAATCGACAAATGTTAGATGGTGCCTTACAAGCCTTTTAAAATCGATAAACGATTATGTTATATATATTAATGTAATAATACGGTAAGTTACTAATTATATTGTGAAAAACCACAATTCGAACGAACTTCTTATAATATAAATGGAGCGCTATATGGCTCTCGCAAAATTCCTTTGCCACATCCCGATGGTAGGTAGTCAGGTCACTATTCAGTTTAAAACTAAATTAGAATATTATGAAGCATGTACCTTATATTTCGAGTACATTTATAAAAATTTTACACTAATACTGCCTAATTATATAAATGGCTGTTTTCCTGACATTTTTAGTTTAACACCTTCAAAATAGCATTCCAATGGAACAAAAATTACTTCTTCTTACTGACATGGTCAATAATGCCCCTTTTCCCATGGCAGTTTATGTAGGAGATGACCTGATTATTGAATCGGCCAATCCGGCCATTATGCGGGCATGGGGAAAGGGTAGCGATATCTTGGGTAAAAGATATCTAGATGTTTTACCTGAAATCCAGCAGCAGCTTATTTATGAACAGGCCCTAAAAGTGTATAAGACCGGCATCCCTTATCATGCAAAGGACAAAAAAGTGGATCTAAATATTGGCGGCGTGATGATTTCCTATTATTTCAATTACAGCTTTACCCCCTTATTTGATCAACAAGGCAAAGTTTACGGTATAATAAACACAGGCCTTGATGTAACGGACCTTCATATGGCACACCAGCAGCTCCGCCTTTCCAATGAAAGACTGCGCATTGCAGTGGATGCTTCAGGGATGGGCACCTATGAAATTGAACTGGCTACAAAAGAAATACGAACCTCAGATAATTTTAACAGAATCTGGGCGGTTAATTCCGAGGAACAACAAAAACTTACGACCGAGATGCTGATTTCCAGAATGCATCCTGAGGACCTGATTATACGTGATAAGGCATTTGCGCAAGGCAATCAAACCGGTCTGATTAATTATGAAGTCCGAATCAAGAATGGTCTGGAATACAAGTGGATTAAGGTTAATGCCAAGATCATCACAGATGACTGCAATAGGCCAATTACTATTATGGGAATCACACAGGACATTCACCAGCAGAAAGAATTTGCAGAAGAACTGCAAAAACAGGTCGCCGTCAATACCCGGGAGCTGACCAGATCGAATGAGGATTTACTGCACTTCGCACACGTGGTAAGTCATGATCTAAAGGAACCTTTGCGGAAAATTAATTACTTAAATGGGCTCCTGCAAAATCAACCTGATACCCCCTTGAGTGAGAAACAACAAGGTTATGCCACGAGAATAACGAATGCAGCTCGGCGGATGCAGGATCTTATCGAAGGAATTCTAGCCTATTCTACATTTAACAATTCCAGTCAACCCATCGAGGTCATTTCCCTTGATGGTATTCTGAGAAGCATCAAAACGGACTTGGAATTTGTCATTGAACAAAAAAAAGCTGAAATAAAAATAGGAATTCTCCCGGAGCTCGAGGGTGCTCCTATTCTTATTCATCAGCTATTTTATAACTTGGTTCAAAATTCATTGAAATTTGCAAGACCCGGCATACCCCCACATGTAAAGATTAGTACCTCACCGACAGATAAAGAAGGCTTTGTAAAAATTGAGGTAAAAGATAATGGCATCGGTATAGACCCCCAGTTTTCCGAGAAAATATTCAACGCATTTGAGCGGCTGCATTCCAAAGACAGCTATGAAGGCAATGGACTGGGACTTTCTTTGTGCAGGAAGATTGTACTGCGCCATGGTGGCCTTATAACCGCAGGAGGAGAATATGGGCAGGGTGCAAACTTTACAATTTTACTTCCCTTGACACACACATCTCCATTCTTATAAACGTACGGCCGTCAGCTATGATCTTATGTAGATAAAACACCTTACATTATAGACCTTTTAACGGGTCGTAAGAATTGGATTAAGAAGATAGATTATCGTCCAAAAAGAGTAAATTAGTAATCTCATAGGCTTACCTATTCGACCGTTGCGTTGGAACGCTTTCACCTAGCATTTATTTAGGGTCGAATGCTTTAAAAGTTTCTTTTAAATTCTGTCAAGGTAATCATTCGCAACCACCATAATATTTTGATATTTATATTATCCCACTTTATTAAGTCTATACAACCCGTACAGTCTGCATATTCCTTGACTATACTACAGACAATGTAATTGCCCAAAACGCATTCCCCAAACTTTTGGGACAAGGACAAAGAAGATCGCAACATCTCCATGCTATCACCGGTAAAATCCCTATATTAGAATTAACATCGAGTGACGCATCGTGGTAACTCATGACTTTGGGAAGATATTTTTATATTTGCTATCAGACCTACAGCATCGTTGGTATTTATTTTTGGCTGTTACTGTGAAGTTCCTTTAGGGACAATTCTTTTTATTTTAATTGTAAGATAGCAACAGGCACTGATTGATACACGGAGCAATCAATGAAAAAGTACCAAATAGTTAAAGAACCCGCTGATTAAATATTAGCAGCGGGTCCTCATTGTGGCGTATAAGTGCTCGAACGCTAGGCCATATGTAATGATAAGTTCGGCAGATTTCATTTCATCATATCGATGTTACACACTATTCCATTAACAGACATATATGTGTTTTTTTTATATAAAGGTAAAAAATTTGTCCTTTTTATAAGCGTTTTTTAAACCAATAAATGTAAAAATAAAATTGGTTTTTAGGACAAATCAATCAATTTTGAAACATTTAGCAACGTTTTTTATTATAAAATAGATTTTACAAAAAAAGACCACGCAAACCCTTAAAAATAAGTATATTAGCTATTTATTATACATATAAAAGTTTTATGGCAAAATCGTGGCACTTTGCTTTTTTAAAAATAAAAATGCAGGAAATATGCAGGTTTGAAGCATTGGGTTCGAATCCTGCTCTCCCCACAAAAAGTCCTAATCTTAGATTAGGACTTTTTTTATGATTAAATTCATAAAATAAAAAACCTGCAAAATCATATGATTGGCAGGTTTTTTATTTTTAGGGCATTTCAGTTTTATAAAATACTCTAAAATTCTATGACAGAATCGTGGCACATTCAGATCATCAAAAATGTGCCACAGAATTTGAGATGTATAATTATATTTTGCGTCATATTAATTACCAGCTTAAAACAACTATTCTTCTCCTTTTGGAATCCGGAACGTCTTGACATTCGCATTTCGAATTTGTTCTCCGTAAAAAAGACATAATTTTTATCTTTTGAATAATTTTTATCGCCATACGAATTTTTGTTTACGAAATCTATAATTTCAAATGTCTCAGGATCGGCATTCTTTATTATTATACCTTTTAGATAGACATATCTCTTATCTTTACCATAACCCGCTTCAAGTTCTTCAAAACTATCAGGGTCGGCATTTTTAGCTAAAATCTTATGTCCGTGCCCGCCGTGTTCTGCAAAAGATGTGGGTTGTATTACATAATATACATTGTTTTTATCTGTAATATAACCGTCACTACAGCTGGCTAGAATAAATGACGTAATTAGAATTAACAGTGATTTTTTCATTATTCAGTTTTAAGTGCTTAAAAGATGGTTTACTACTGTAGAAGTATTTTTATACTGATTAAAGCTGAAATATCTACTCAAAGCACCTGCTCCAGATACGATAGTAGTAGAAGTTAACGTACTCAGTTAAAACTGTAGCCAGAATTACTTTTCCATAGTTGACCTTCACTTGTTGTCCATAAGGAACATCTGCCTTACGTACTGCTTCACCTGTAAAAGAAGAATCTATAACAGGGATATAACCTGGAGATTTATTATGAGCTGTGGTTGGTCTCTTTGCATACTTATAACTGTACGGATTCTAACATTAAAATCAATAAGCCTTGCTGCCGGAGATGGTTAGGATATGCTGGGTTTCAATCGAAGGACAACAGTGCCCGTCATTTTCTGCATACTCCAATTTTTGCACATAAATTTTACCGTTATTGATTTTGTCAAACCGGAACATGGTCTCGGGTTCATATCCCGCGATAACTTTAACATCAAACCCACTGTTCTGATAGAGGGTCAAACCTTGTCCTACAATGGCATTTCCCCCATCTTTTGGGACAAGGACAAAGTATATCGCAACATCCTCGATGCCGTCACCGGTAAAATCCCCTGTATAGGATTCCTTACCGTCGAGTACCGCATCGTGGGACGCCATGATTTTGGGCAGGTATTTTTGAAATTTACTTTCAGCGAGTCGAACCGCTTCGTTGGTGGTTATTTTTGGTCTATTGGTTTGAAGTTCCTTAAGGGACAGTTCTCTTTCTTTCAACAATAACTCCTTCTCCTTGAGTTCTAATTCTTTCTCACTTTTTGAAGTATTACAGCTTGTAAAAAATAGTGATAAAAGTACTATAACAGTTATTTTGGTCTTGATGTTCATCTGGATATAATTTTTTTAGGATTTACACTCACCAAATATAGGATTGTATTATTTTGAAATAAGAAAAACTTCCGAAATATTTTGAAGAATATTAAACAACCGTATTAAATTTTCAATTAATGAGGACTACAAATCCAATTACTGATTTTGTGATGGATTTGAATTACCACTTAATCTGTGTGATCGAATTTGCTATAAAAATAAGTCATGTGTTGTCCTGAAAAAGCCTCTAAAATCAATAATTTTAGAGGCTTTGAAATTTTAAAGCTTTTTTTTAGTTGTTTAATTTTTGGCAAAAAAAAAGCATCTGTTATTAAGCAGATGCTGTTAAGAGATAATTATAGTATATTAAGCTATCACTACATTTACTGCGTTAGGACCTTTACGGCCTTCTTGGATATCGTATCTTACCGCGTCATCCTGACGAACGTTTTCTGATAAACCTGAAACATGGACGAAAACTTCGTCACCTCCATTATTTGGAGTAATAAATCCAAAACCTTTTTCTTCGTTGAAGAATTTTACTGTACCTTCTTGCATTTTATAAATTTAATTTTGTTAAAGGTAATCTATTTTATAATACATAATTGAAAAACAGCATTTTATATTTTTTTATTTCAGAGATGAAAAAACTATACGAAAATGGAAAAATCCACATCTGATTTAATTGAAAAGTAAAATCCCGTAAAGATTTAAACTTCATAGTTTATTTCACACAAATAGCTAAGATGAATTTTACTGCTTAGCAGTTTTCATTTTGTGACATAATCTTGGCGCATTATATTCTTACCAATACTTTTGACTAAGCAGGTTTTAATCATCAAACGATCTGTAAAATATTTTTCAGAATTGCATTTTGGTAAATATTACAGTAATCCTCACAAAATTTTTACAGGCAGGGTTGAGTTTTGTTAAATATTAAGGTTGTAGTTGTTTGTAATTTTTACTAAAATTTAGGTACTACTTTTAAAAAAAAGGCCTTCAAAAATTGAAGGCCAAATAAAAAAACACAAAACCTGAAAAAACTTTTACAGTTTTCTCAAAACTCTTTCCGGATAATCCGTTATAATTCCGTCAACCTTTAGCTTAAACATAGCATCGATATCCTGCTCATCATTAACCGTCCATGGAATAACTTTTATTTGCATAGATCGCAGGGAATTTACCGCTTCTTTATTCAGTAATTTATAATTCGGACTATAAATTTCAGGTTTAAAATCAAGCTGTGAAAGATTTTTACTAACAGCACCTTCTCCCACCAAATACGCGATTTTTATTTTTGGATATTCTTTATGCATCACATTTAATACAACAGGATCAAAAGACTGAATGTTAATTTTCTCCTCCATCCTCTTTTCCTTAATGATTTGCATCACCATCTTAACAAAAGCCTCCGGTTGCGGTTGACTTACACCATATTCTGATTTTTCAGATTTGATTTCAATATTGTATCTGACAGGTCTTAGATTATTCCTGGCGATATATTGCTCCACATCATCCATCATCTCAGACAATAAAGGTTTGTACGTTTTTTGTCTTTGTTGCTGTGGAAAAGCAGTATTTCCACGGGAACCGCTGTCAAACTTTCTAATGCTGTCATACGTCATTTCATAGAGATTGTAACTCTTTTGCTTTTCCTTAGAAACTGGTTTTCCATCAAGATCCAGCATATACTGAGAAGACATAAAAGGTTCGTGAGAAACAACAACTTTTTGATCTTTAGAAATTACAACGTCAAGCTCCAGAACATCAACTCCTTTTTTGATAGCACTAATAAACGCAGGAATGGAATTTTCCGGAAAATTACCGCGATCGCCACGATGTCCCTGAACTTCTGTTTTACTTCTTGAAGTGACGGTTTTTTGAATTCCGCAGGAACAGATCGCCATAACAACAATTACGATACTTATCTTTTTGACTTTCAACATTTTTTTCAAATCAATTATTTTGCTTTATCAATTCTGTAGCTGCTGTTGGCTGTATGCGTTTTACCAAACATATCAGTAGCTTTTATCTCGATTTTATGCTCGCCAATAGCAAGATCAGAAGGTATATTGCCTCTCCAGACGTGTGTGCTTTTTTCCGGATCTGATGAACGTTTTCCAGGCATCAGCACTTCCGATAATTCCCATTCGTACACCAATTCTACATACGACGGATCCTGTATTTCAACATAATCCATTTCTTTCCATTCGCCCTGATCGACACGGTAAAGCACTTTGTCTTTTTTACTTCCCATGAAAAAATTAGCAAAAACCCCAGATTTGGTACGCTTTCCCTTTGCCACTACCTTCGGGGCAAAAACTTTCATTTGATAATTATCCGGTTTGCCTGCGACTTTATAATCTACCGTGTATTTATTGCCATTAAAATGTATAAAAGCATAACCTTTTGGAGTTCCGTCTCTCATAACAGAGATTGGAATTCCTTTTTCATCCAGTTTTCCCGAATACCAGTCACCTGAGGTGGTACCAATATTATAATGATGATGTGGTTTTTCCTGTAACCATCCGTCTTTTTTATCGAAAAAATCCTGTCGCTGTAAATGTGTATGGGCTGAAAGGGAAAGCGTATTTGGAAAATCTTTCAACAATTCAAATAATTTCTGGCGGTCTGCATCTCTAAAAGAATCATCCTTACTGTCCGGTTCACTAATTGGAATATGAAACGCCATTACAATTAAATTGTCTTTTGGAACCGTCTTTAAATCGTTTTCTATAAACTGCATTTGCTCCTCTGTAAAACCTCCCCAATATCCCTCATGATCTCTCGGGTCAGGATATAAAACATCATCAAGAATAATAAAATGCACTTTACCATAATTAAAAGCATAATTGGCTGGTCCAAAATGCGCTTCATACGTTTCATCGGCCAGATTATCTGCTTTAGCATCAAAATTTAAATCATGATTTCCGAGAAGATTGTACCACGGAATTCCGATTTTTTTAACGGCCTGAATATAGGGATTGAATAAACTAAGATCGTTTCCGACCAAATCTCCCATGCTTAATCCAAACGGAATATTTTTAATCCCTTCTACTTCAGAAACAATTCCTCTTGTAAAAAAATCTACTTCTTCCAGTGTATACGGCTGTGGATCTCCAAAAACCAGCGCTGTAAAATCAGTATCTTCTTTTTGCGGTATCAACCCAAAATCTAAGGATTCGGGAAGTTTTCCTGTTGGAGCAACACCTTCGAACTTTCCTTTAGGAGAACCAGCAGGTTTATGATTGTAGAAAAATTGAGGCAGATTGTCTTTATTTACCTGAATCCTGTAACCAGAAGGTTTGATTACCGCAATTATATTATCATTTTCAACCGGAAGTTCATAATTTCCCTTCTTATCGGTCAAAACCACTTCACGCCCGTTTGTTATGGCAACATTGGCGATTCCTTTTTCTTTCTTTTCTTTTTTACCGTTTTGATTTAAATCTTCAAATACGATTCCCTTTACGGTTGTTTGTGCTGTCAGAACACTGCAAAACACTACTGCACTAAATATAAATGTCTTTTTCATTTTTATAACTTATTTATCCCACCAAACTTTAGTATTAATATTGTCTCCTCCCACCATTTCAACAGCTTCCAGATAGTTTGCATTATTTTTAATCTGCTGATTATCCGGATACGTAAATCTTGACGGCATAACTCCGCCATTCAGCATTGCTGTTGTTTTAGGAAGTACAGGAAATCCGGTACGGCGGTATTCAAACCATTGCTGGTAATCTGTAAAGTACAATGCATAATATTTTTGCAGCATGATTCTTTCTAAAGTCCCGTCGTATTTGGCTTCTGGCTTATCAAAATAAGTTGCAGGAGTTACCGCTTTTAATTGTTCAATTCCTGCTCTGATGCCTTTTTCATAATGCGAAGCAGCGTCAGCAATAAGACCTCTTTGTGCCAATTCCGCTTTGATAAATTCAACCTCAGCAAACGTCAGAATGAAAATCTGCATTGGATTTTGTACCTGCACATTGTAGAGTGTCGAAGCATTGTACTTAAACTGGGAATCTGCACCAGCATACCCGCTGTCAATTCCTTTAAATCCTATCGGCGCATTGGTAACCAAAGCTGTCGCACCGGTTGCAATTACCGCTCTTCTTGGATCTTCAAGTATGTTTAAATTGTCAATAAAAAAAGAAGCCATTTTGATACTCAGATTAAAATCCTGAGGTCTTCCCCATGGAGAAACATTTGGAGAAACACCTGTTATCTTCAAAATCGCGCTTTCAGCGGTATTGATAAAAACAGGATAAATTTCAGGATGATTGGCCATATAAGTCAGTTTCTCAAAAGCACCGGTTTCGGTTCTGTTCGAAACTCTTAGCAACAATCTCATTTTGAGAGAATTGGTGAATTTCTTCCATTTCAGCACATTATTCTGAAACAAAATATCCTCTGTATAAATCATCGGTTTGCTTACATCATAAAGTGTATTCGCTTTTTCTAAATCTGATAATAGTGTTTCATAAATAAACTCCTGTGTATCATACTTTGGATACAAAATAGCATCTTCCCCACGAACTGCTTCCGTCATCGGAACCGGTCCAAAAAGATCCGTAAGATTTGCATAAACCAGGGCATTTAAGGTTAATGCCACAGCTTCATAATTTCCGTCTCCGGCTTTTACTGAGGCAATACGCATTTCTCTGATATTGGATAACCATTTGTAATAATTATTCCAAGCTGAGTTTCCAATATTATTACTCACATCATAACGGTGTAAACCTCCGGTAATACTTGGAAAAGGAAGTGAAACCTGCATTAAATTGAATGTTACATCTGCACTTTGAGTCGCATTTTGCGAAGCTATTCCATAAATAATCGGATTCAGTAAAGTGCCCGGACTTATTTCGGTGATCAGATTAGGGTTCTCGTTCAGTTCTTCAAAACCTCCCGAACAGGAAATACTAAAGCCAGTAAGCAAGAGTAGTATTGCAGTAATTTTTATATTTTTCATTTTATAATTATAAAGTCAAACTTAAATTGAAACCATAAGTAGCCGGAGAAGGCATCTGCCCCATTTCTATACCCGGCAAAATTGTATCTCCGTTTAATGCAGCGGTTTCCGGATCGTATATTGGAAAATCTGAAACTGTTGCTAAATCTCTTCCGAAAACTGAAAACTGAACCGATTGTAATCCCGTATTTCTCAGCCATCTTTTTGGCATATTATATTGAAAACTGATTTCGCGAAGTTTCCCAAAAGAAGCATCAAAAGAGTTTGATTCAATATTGGCTCTTCGATAATAACGTACGTACCAGTCTGCTGTTGCTGCCTTTTTGGTATTTGGAGAAAAAGATCCATCTGCATTCTGAACAACGCCATCGCCAATGATAAAGCCGTCTGCCCTGCCCATTTCATTAGAATTCAATTTTCCTTGTTCGGCAAGTTTATGATGTGTCTGCGAATATATAATACCGCCGTACTGACCGTCTACTGTAACATTCATGGTAAAATTTCCAATTGAAAAACTATTGGTAAAACCTGCTTTCCATTTTGGGCTCGCATCGCCAATATATTGTATTTCTTCAGGATATGCCGGAAGCCCCGCATTATCGTATACAATTTTACCTTCGGGAGATCTCACAAATCCGAAACCGTAAATAGCACTTGTCGTACCGCCCACTTTAGCGATAATGGAAGCCGTTCCTCCGGTACCGATTATCTGCTGTCCGTCGATTCCTTCGGGTAATTCCATTACCTTATTCCAGTTACGGGACCAGTTTACAGTTGAATTCCATTTGAAATTCTCATTATCAATAATTTTTCCGCCAAGGACAAGTTCAATACCGCGGTTTTTAACTTTACCTCCATTCAAAACTGCACCGCTGTAACCGGTAGAAAAGTCCATCGGAATATCAATTATCTGATTTTTGGTCACACTTTCGTATACTGTCGCATCAGCTGTAAGTCTGTTTTTAAGCATTCTGATTTCAAACCCTGTTTCGAAACTGGTGGTGATTTCAGGTTTGAAATGATCATTATATAAAACAGTCAGCGTCTGTGCAGAACTTGGAAAAGCACTTTGTCCGTAATATTTCTGCGTTTTATAAGGTTCCGTATCATTTCCTACCTGTGCAAAAGACAGTCGGTATTTTAAGAAATCAATAGATTTTGGAAGTGCAAACATTTCAGAAACCACGGCACTGGTATTAACTGACGGATAGAAAAATGAATTGTTTTCTACCGGAAGTGTACTCGTCCAGTCATTTCTCCCGGTTACGTCTACAAAAAGCATATCGCGGTACGACAATGAAACTAGACCGTATAAACTGTTCATTTTTTTATTTGCATCGCCCAAAGTCAGAATTGGCGCACTTGAACCGTTGGATAATTTATAAACACCCGGTACAACTAAACCGGTAACTTCTGCCTCTGTTCTTCTGTACTTATAACTCATTGCATTACCTCCTGCTGAAGCTGCAAGTGAGAATTTACCTCCAAAGTCTTTTTTATAAGAAAGCAAAAAGTCTGAGTTGATTTCCTGTTTGAAAACATCCTGTCTTTCATAAAATCCTTTTGCATATCTGTTGATACTGTAGGGTCTTTTTTGTTCTCTGGTCTGATTATAAGTGTTCATAGAAGAACGCAGCATCAAATCTAAATTTGGAGACAAAGTAATATTGGCAAAAATATTTCCAACGATCTGATCACTATCCAACGTGTTGGTTGCTTCATAAGCAATGAGATACGGATTATCGATAAATGAACTAAAAGGATGCAATTGCTGAATCTGTTCTTTGCCTTTCTCCCAAATTGGACGGTACCAGTCCAAATCAATATTGGGTTGTTGAAAAATCATGAAATAGGCAATTGAGCCGTTATTGTATCCCGTAGACGGAAGATTGTCACTGTTTCTGGTATTGTAATTTACAGTTGAACCTAATTTTATCTTGTCTGAAACCTGATAATTAGCGTTAACCGCCGCTGTAACTCTGTCAAAACCGGTATTGGGCATGATCCATTCATTTTTTTGATTCCCCAAAGAAAGTCGCATGGATCCTTTAGTGTCACCGCCCTGAATGGAAATATTATTATTTAAAGTGACACCCGTTCTCCAGAAATCTTTACGGTTATCTCTGTACGATTGCCACGGAAGTCTTTCTGCCGATTGTCCCTGCAGCACAGGATCATACTGGTAAAAATTCTGACCTGTAAAAGCGGGTCCCCACGCACTGCTGGTTCCACTGGTTGAAGTTCCGTCAGCAGAATTTCCGTACGAATAATACTGATTACCGGCAGCATCTGGTGAATTTCCTGTTCCCTGTCCGTATTTATATTGGTAATCCGGCCATCTCTGGATGACATCGAAAGTTGCTCCGGTATTAAAAGAAATTCCCAAACCTTTATTTTTCTTACCCGATTTTGTAGTAATAATGAGGGCACCGTTTGCCGCACGGCTGCCGTAAAGCGCAGTTGCACCTGCACCTTTAAGAACTGTTACCGCATCAATATCATCGAGATTAAGATCTGAGATTCCGTTTCCGTAATCAATTGGAGAATCTTCTCCCATATAGGCACTTGTAGACCCGGATGTTGTCATCTCTGCATTGACCGGAACTCCGTCGACCACTATCAATGCATAATTTCCTTTCGGACTTAACGATCTGTTTCCCCTAAGCGTGATCTGTTGTGAATTTAAAGGTCCGGAACCTGTAGAGGTTATACTTAGTCCTGCCACTTTTCCTTTAAGTCCGGACGACCAGTTGTTAGGTCTTCCCTGAGATAAATTTTCAGATTTTATAGTCTGCTGCGAAAATCCCAGTCGTTTTTCTTCTCTTTTAATTCCTAAAGCCGTTACTACCACTTCATTTAGTTCGCTGGTGCTTAATTTCATAGTCACGGTAATCAGACCATTGCCGGCAGCAACTTCCTGCGAAACATATCCCATATAAGAAACGACAAGAACGGCAGATGAACTAACTGCAAAACTGAAATTCCCTTCCATATCTGTCATGGTGCTGGTTCGGGTTCCTTTTTCAAGGATTGTAACTCCCGGCATTGGCATACCACTTTCGTCCAGAACTTTTCCGCGAACGTTCAGCTGCGCGCGAAGATTACTGGTAACCGTAATGGTATTATTGAGTTTTCTAAAAGACAATCCTGTTTTAGCTGCTATTTTCGTCAGCACGCCGTCCAGACTTTCTTTTTCTGCATAGATCGAAATACGTTGTGAAGTACCCGATATTTTTTCATCAAAAACAAAAGTAAAAGTCGTTTTCTGTTCTACTGCTTTAAAAAACTCGGTAATGGTCGCATCTTTTAGATTAAGACTTATTTGTACGTCTTTCCCGGATTGACCTGAGGCAAATCCGTTAAGGGAAAAAATGAATAAAATCATTAAATAAAGATATTTCATCTTTATATACTTATTGAAAAAAAATTGTAGTTTCGTGTTCATTACTATTAGGCTATAAATTTTATTTTTAGTCTGTTTTAAATCGCCCGTTTCCGTTGCACCGGAGGCGGGTTTTGTTTTTCTTTTAAGGCGTTTTTTTTCTTATAATGATTTGGTTTTTAGTTGTGTAATTTATTTTCAGCTGTTTTAAATAGGCAATACTTTCCAGTACATTTTCAAGTTTCTCATCTTTAAATTTTCCTGAAATCGTAAGATTATTAAGTTCCTGATCTTCAATTGTAATAGAGACATTGTACCAGTTCTCTATGATTTTAACCGTTTCAGAAAGTTTGGTGTTTTTAAGAATAATGGTATTGCTGATCCACGCAATTTTATCGTCGCTGTTTTCTGTAGAAATCTGTAAATCAGAATTCTTAATTAAATCGGCCTGTTGGTTTTTTGTGATTTGTACTTTTTTACCTGTTGGTGAAGTAACCTCTACTTTTCCTGTTATCACACTAACTTTCGTATCATGATGATTATAAGAATTAATGTCGAATGAAGTTCCTAAAACCCTGACTTTAACGTCATGTGTCTGTACGACAAATGGTCGTTTTACATCTCTGAATACTTTAAAATAAGCTTGTCCGGCAAGTTCTATATTTCTAATATTTTCAAATTCCTCAGGATAAGTGACGCTGCTGTTAGAGTTTAATACAATGACACTGCCGTCTTCAAGAAAAATTTCTTTCTTTTCTCCTTTGGCTGTAATTTGGGTAATTAATGCTGGTTTAAAAGCAAATTTTGCAGCAGTAAAAGCGATTGTAAGTCCGATAACTAAAACCGCGGCCACTTTTAATGCTTTTCGTATTGTGTATTTTTTCGGTTTAACCTGTAATTCTAAAAGTATTTTATTTAGCATTACAGTACCTTTTTCATCAGACAGCTGATTTTCTGCAGTTGCTGATTGTTCCTGCATCTTATCAAAAAATGTTTCAACGGCCATTTTCTCTTCAGGTGTGCAGGTACCTTGTTCATATTTTTTTGCCAGAAGCAAAAAGTTTTCTTTTTTCAAAATAGGTGCTTTTATAAACAAGTCACATTTTTTGAGTAGAACAAGTAGTCGAAAATACAGGCTTAACGTTTTCTTAAAACGTGTACTTTTTAGTTAACATAAAAGAACGCTGCCCAGTAAAAAAGAAGATAATTATACGATGCCGAATTTAAACGAAGTTGCTTAAGTGCATTGCTGATATGTTTCTCTACGGTATGAATTGACAAATTGAGTTTTGCCGCAATTTCAGCATTTGTAAAATGGTCCATTCTGCTGAGTAAAAAAACTTCCCGGCATTTAGGAGTCAGTTTATCGATTTGAGCCGTTATATTTTTTTCAAAATCAATATATTCCAGGTCATTTAACGATAAACCCGGATCCGGAATTGTTTCTAAAACTTCAATATGCTGCTGATCGAATTTTAGGTTTCTAATTTGATTGGCAATTTTATATTTCACCGATTTAAAAAGGTACGCTTCAAGATTTAATATTACGGTATTAGATGCATTTTTCCAAAGACTTATAAAGATTTCCTGAACAATATCATCGCAGACTGCCTCATCTTTGTAAATCTTAAAAGCGTACGAATACAGCTTTTTCCAATATCGGTTAAAAACAATTGAAAAAGCAGCATCATTGCCCTCAAAAATTAATTTCTGAAGCTCCTCATCTGTCATTTTCAAAAGGTCTTTTTTCATAATTCGCAAAAAGCAAATGAAAAACAACCTGTATACAATACCTAAAAAGTTAATTTAACTTTGTGTTAAATTAACCGTAGCTTTTAAAATAAAATTCTGGAATTAGTTAGCCGTTTTATTAAAGAGAACAAAGTAAGTGAGTCATTTTAAACTAAAGCTATGCCTTTATTTTTAGTATATATTTAAGTTTTATTAAAAAATGGCGCCTGTAAAGCGCCATTTTTGTCTATAAATATACGTACAAAATTCCCTGTAGATTAAAATTCTGTTACCTCTACTTTTTTTGTTTTTTTAACGCCATCCGAGCCCGGGTGCGACATATTTGAGGATAGACGACAACACATGCACATTATAATCTACTCCCAGTGTATTGGGTATCGTCAGCAGTACGGTGTCCGCTTCCTGAATTGCTTCATCCTGAGCCAACTCTGCAATTAACTTATCGGGTTCGGCGGCATAACTTTTTCCAAAGATGGCGCGTTTGTCCGCTTCGATATTACCAAAGCTATCTGATCCTTTACCCTGATTGCCAAAATAATAGCGGTCCTGATCGTTAACCAGTGCAAAAATAGAACGGCTTACCGACACCCGCGGTTCACGCTCATGTCCGGCATTTTTCCAGGCTTCTTTGTAGAGCCTGATCTGTTCGGCCTGTTGAATGTGAAAAGGTTTTCCGTTTTCGTCAAACTTAAGGGTAGAACTCTGCAGATGCATGCCATTTTCTGCTGCCCAAACAGCAGTTGCATTAGAAGCGGCTCCCCACCAGATTCGATCTGCAAGTCCTTCTGAATACGGTTCAATTCGCAATAAGCCCGGTGGATTTGGAAACATCGGATTCGGGTTTGGCTGTGCAAATCCTTCTCCATTCAGCATTTTTAAAAATGTTAAGGCTTTTCTGCGCCCCATATCTGCGTCGGTTTCCCCTTCCATAGGTTCATAACCAAAAGAGCGCCAGCCTTCCATAACCTGTTCCGGTGATCCCCTGCTGATTCCCAATTGCAGGCGTCCTTCGGAAATCAGGTCCGCGGCACCCGCATCTTCCGCCATGTAAAGCGGATTTTCATAGCGCATATCAATTACACCAGTACCGATTTCGATCTTACTGGTTTTGGCTCCTATAGCAGAAAGCAAAGGAAAAGGCGAAGCAAGCTGTCTTGCAAAGTGATGTACCCTGAAATAAGCACCATCGATCCCTATCTCCTCAGCAGCGACTGCCAGATCAATAGACTGCAGCAGTGTGTCTGCTGCAGTACGGGCTTTATAAGAAGGATGATCGGCCCAGTGTCCAAAAGATAAAAATCCTATTTTCTTCATAAAAAATGCCTTTATTTACTCTCTCAAATATACGAAATCATTTCTGAAGATCTTGGGGGAACTATTTCGCAATAACAATTCTTTTAGATCGGAACTTCCAAATCTCATATATTTTATTTTCACAACTTCTTTATAATGTATAACTTAGTGTTTAGAAAGTTTTTTAAAATCTTTACTTTCTCGCTCTAAATATAAAACTATAATGATGATGAAATACGGTATTTTTTTATTAGCACTTCTATCTATAGCAATGAATGGCTGCGAATCTTCAAAGGTAGCCGATTTTAATAAATCGCTCGAACGATCGGAACGTAAAGCTTTTCAAATCATTGTGGGTAAAGAAGGTTCGGAAAACAAAAAACTTAAATGCCTCGAAAAAGGAGATTATAAAGGTGCTATTGCGGCTGTGGAGCAACAGGCTGTAGAGTTTGACAGTCTAATTGCGAATATTAAGAAGCTTTCTACTGATGGCATCCCTGACGGAGAGCCATTAAAAACTGCTTCCATTGCCTATTATCAGTCTCTTAAAGAACTTCATTTCTTTGATCGCAAAGAAATAGAGCAACAAGCACTTATTCAAACCTTAAAAAACGAGGAACGAAATACTTCCCAAAATACTCTTATTTCGCTCGCACGTAAAAAGAAAATGCTTTACAATAAGGTGTACGAGAAAGAGGCGCTTCTGCAAACCGCAACCGAAAACTTTAATGCTTCAAATGGCTTTTGATATCAGTAAAATTATAATTATCTTTAATAAGCAATAAAATTAAATTTCATATACAATGTCCCAAAACCACGAAGAAATATTATTAAAAGCAAACGCAGCAGTTCAGGAAGGAAATCATGAAGGATTTCTGGCTTTCTGCTCAGATGATATTAAATGGACCTTTGTTGGCGATCAGGTGCTCGAAGGAAAAGAGGCCATACGTGAATATATGGCCCAAACTTATCTTACACCTCCTGAATTTAACATTGAGACGACCATCGCTGAGGGTGATTTTCTTACTGTCATTGGCACTATCAACCTAAAAGATGAAAATGGTAAAACCACTTATTATGAATACTGTGATATCTGGAAGTTCAAAGACGGCCTGATGACAGATTTAAAAGCTTTTGTGATCGAAAGTAAAGGATAATTTTCTCATTTCAAACTCATATTACAAGGTTACTCCAACTGCACTTCATTATATTATATTGGATTTTATGTATTTAAAGCTGAACCTGACTATTACATCGAAGCCGGTAATCTGTCAGCTTCTGATTTGTTACGGTTAAAACGGTACATTACGGTTAAGTTTACATATCTACCCTGAGATTTATACTCTGAATCTATATAATAAGCTGCTGTTTTGGTTTCGCTTTTTCTGATTTGGGAATCGAAAAGGTTGTTTACATTTAAGGTTACGGACATTTTTTCGCCAAGAAAATCTTTACTCAAACCTAGATTGGCGCTGTATTGTGCTTCGGTAGCCGTTTGCACGCCCTGATTTTTACCACGGTATCTGAAACTAAAATCTCCTGAGATAATTTTCGGAAATTTGATAACCGAGCGAAAATTAGACAACCACGTCTGATCTTCGGTATTATAACTTACCTCCTTATAATTTCCTTCTTGTGTAAAATGGTAATAATTAAAATCTAATGACAAACGAAGCCAGCTTGCAGGACTATATGTTGTAGAAACTTCGGCACCGTAACGATTCTCTGTTCCCAGATTTACAGGAGTATTTATAAAATAATTCTCATCGGTACGTTCTACAATATATTCGAAAAAATTAGTCGTATGCTTGTAATATAGTGATGGATTAATGCTGAACTTCCCCGGTTTTGCCAAAACGGTAAACTCAAAAGAATCGGTATACATAGGGTTAAGATCCGGATTTCCAACTGTAAGGTTTCTCAGGTCTGAAAGTCCCGCAAACGGATTTAGCTGCCAGAATCTTGGTCGGTTAATACGCTTACTGTAGCTAAACTGCAAATCTGTTTTGGATGTTAGATTGTAAACTAAATGCACTGTCGGAAATAAATTGATGTAATTTTTACTATTATTAAAAGTATTTTTTCGATCCGAAATTTTGATGTCTGATAATTCAGATCGTAAACCCAACAAGTAATTAAATCTTTTTATTTTGCTTCCAAATTGAAAATATGCACTGTATAGATTTTCATCATAGTTTAATTTATTGGTAAACTGATTTTGTAACACGTCATCTAAAATGGTGTAATAATCACTTCTTATCGCTCTTAAATCACTTCTGATTCCAATTTCTATTTTTGAATTTTCACTAATCGGATTAACAAAATCAGATTTTAAAAAAATATCATTACTGTGCTCAATATCATTGGTATATAAATTAGAAACGGGCGACTGATCGGGAAACATTCTCTGTTGGTCAATGTATTGATTTTCATTATCATTCCAGAAAACATATTGCAGGCTCGAAGTCCATTTTTTATCTTTTTTATCAAATGTTTTTGCGTAATTTAACTCTAAGACATTGTAAATCTGAGGTTCCACATATTTTTGAGATCTTGAAACGATACTATCTGTTACATTATTTGCGTCTGCATAGTTGTAATTGTATTTGCTGATTTCCCTGTTAATATTTCTGGAACGATAGTAACTTCCTGTCAATGTGTTTTTATCATTTATATAATAATCACCTCCAATGTAAATACTGGCAGTCTCATTGCTCCTTTTAATGTCATTATATTGATTTAAAAAACTCGTAATGCCGTTATTTAGGTTTCTTTGAAATTGTTTTTCATAACCATAGATGTTCATCTCACGATACCCCAGATTGGAGAAAAGATTTATTTTTTCTGTTTTGTAACTCACATTCGCATTGACATTATAATTTTCAGGATTTCCAATTCCCGCCAGCAGCGAACCATTAAAACCTTTGAGGCTGTTCTTTTTCAAAATAATATTGATGATTCCTCCGCCGCCCTGCGCTTCATAAGCAGCAGACGGATTTGTAATAACTTCTACTTTCTCAATATTGGCTGCCGAAATTTGCGACAGACCGTTATTTGCGGCTAAAATGGAAGGTTTTCCGTTAATTAAAACCGTTACGCTGTTGTTCCCTCTAAGACTGACAACTCCGGCAACATCTACATTTACAGAAGGAACATTGTTTAAAATATCATTGGCAGATCCGCCGCGTGCCAAAATATCTTTTCCCACATTAAATACTTTTTTATCCAATTTAAGTTCAACAGCCGATTTTTCGGCCACAACACTTACTTCTTCTAATTGATTTACTTCCTCATCCAGAGCAATATTCTGAACCAGATCGTGATTGAGCTGAAAGGTTTCAGAAGTAAAGATTTTGTAAGACATGAATTCTGCTTTTATCTGATAAGTTCCCGAAACAGTTTTTAAAATGTAATTTCCATTTTCATCAGAAACTGCTTGTTTTGTTTTTTGAGATGACGACAGCAAAGTGACGGTTACGTATGGCAACGGTTGTTTTGTCTTAGCATCTGTGATTTTTCCTTTGATGGTAAATTCGGCTGATTGTGCAAAAGTTGTAAATCCGAATAGTAATGCGATTAATAATAAGAATTGTTTCATTTTTGATTGATTTAAGAATTTGAAGCAAAACTCAGGATTAATTACAGTCAAAATTCTCCCGCATGCCAGAAGCATCATTATAGGCGATAAATGATGCAAAAAAGGTTTTATATTGCGTTTATAGACTATTTCTATTTGTTGGTATCTTTTTTTGACATGTTCATCGACAACTTATATCTGTTTGCAAATAAATTGTAATTTTGACTGCATGACACCATTTGAAAAGATAATAAACTTCGCTACAGCCCATAGATTAAGTACTCACATACTTTTTTGGATTCTTATTTTTATAATGTTTTTTAGTAAAAACACCTCTTCCGATCCCGAAGAATTAAAGATCGATCTCTTGTATACCATTTATTATGAGATTTTTTCGATCATTGGCGCTTATTTTTTATCGTACCGAATTTTGCCCCGTTTAATGACCTCTCAAAAACATAACTGGGTTTGGGCAGAGCTTATTTTTGGAAGTTATGTTGTTTGCGTTATTGCCCGATTAACAATGGTTTATGTATTAGAGCCAATTACGCGAACACCGCCTTTTGGCCAGGAACCTGTAGCCGAAATCCTGACTGATCTGCCTACTTTGTTTGCTTCTTATTTTTTGCACATACTTTCCTTATCTATCTTTTTTATTTTTATAAAATTGATAAAAGACCAGTATATCATTCAGAAAAGATCTTTATTGCTGGAAAAACAAAAAGCTGAAACCGAATTGAAAATTCTGAAAGCGCAATTAAATCCTCATTTTTTATTCAATACGCTCAATAATATTTATTCACTTTCTGTCACCAATTCTCCTATTACCTCACAATCAATTGCTGTATTATCAGAAATATTAGATTGCATTTTATACCGCTGCAGCAGTACTTATGTACCTCTTTCGCAAGAAATTAATCTACTTGAAAATTATATTTCACTTGAAAAATTGCGTTATGACGACCGTCTCAGCGTAGTTTTTAATCATGAAATGGATCATAACGGCGAGATTGCACCTCTTATATTACTTTCTCTGGTCGAAAATGCATTTAAACACGGCGCCGGAGAAGATATTGGAAGCGCTCCGAAAATCGAAATTGATTTAAAATTACAAAACGACACTTTCAATTTTACGATTCGAAATACAATCAGTAAAGTAGAATCTGCAACCGAAAGCGGTAAAATCGGACTCAGTAATATCGTACAGCAGCTTGATAAAATTTATCCGGAAAATTATACTTTTAACGTCACCAAAACCGATTACGATTTTACTGCTCAGTTAAAAATAAATCTGGCATCACAATATATAATTTAACCCAAATGAAAATAAAGTGTTTATTAGTAGACGACGAACCTTTGGCAATCAGTTTGTTACAAAACCACATCAGTAAATTAGATTATTTAGAAGTGGTTGCTACATGTCCGAATGCGTTAAAAGCTGCAGAAGTTTTAAGAACTACTGCTGTCGATCTGATGTTTTTAGATATTAAGATGCCCCAGATTACAGGAATTGATTTCTTAAAAACTTTACGAAATCCTCCTTCTGTTATTTTTACTACTGCTTATCGCGAATATGCACTCGAAAGTTATGAGCTTGAGATTGTGGATTATCTTCTAAAACCCATAACTTTTGACCGCTTTTTTAAGGCGACTGATCGTTATTTACGAATAAGCGCCCCTGTAAATAATAAAGTTGTTGCGCCATTGCAGGAAGATTTTATTTACATTAAAAACGGAGCAAAATTTAATAAAATCAATGTGGAGTCTGTTTTATATATCGAAAGTGTAAAGGATTATATTATTGTACATCAGAAAGACGGCATAAAACTCAATGCTAAATATAAAATCAGCGATATTGAAATGGAATTACAGGATAAAAATTTCCTTCGTATACACCGCTCTTTTATCATTAATTTGAAAAATATTACAGCCTTTACAGCGTATGATGTTGAAATTGGCCAGATTGAAATACCGATTGGCGCCAGTTATAAGGAATATGTTTTTAAAATGCTTAAAAAGAATTAGATTCAGAAGGTCTTTTGAAAGTGAATCAGCAAAATATTTCTATTTACTACTGCAATTCGTGCAAATAAAAAAGTTTAAAAATGAGTCATCAATCAGGATACAATGATTTTAGGATAGAAGTTCCAAAGGAGTACGAAAACTTTTTTACTCATTTTTATTTTGCTGAAAACAATTCGTCTGAAGAAATTACCAAAACATTATTACCAAGCTATCAGACCATTTGCGTTTTTAGTTTTGATGCAAAAGTTTTTTTTCATTCTGAACAAAATACGAAAATCGAAGTTGCGCAATGTCTTATTCTGGGTCCGATAAAGCAAGCTTTTGATTATTCTCTGGCAAGCGGCGCAAAAATAATGGTCGCCAATTTTAAGGATGATGCCTTTTACCGCTTCTTTGGCGATGCTTCTGTTGCAGAGCATGTTCCGCTGAACCCTGACGATGTATTAAATGAAAATTGCTTTTCTGTATTGTGGAATGAGCTCAATACAATAAGTGATAAACAACTTAAGGCAAATCATATTCTACAATTCTGCACTCCTTATTTACGACAACAAAACAGCATTTCTGAACAGCTTTTAAATTTTAAGGATCAGGCATTAAATCCGATAAAATCAGTAGCCGGATCAAACAACCTGACTGAAAGAAATGTACAGCTTATTCATAAAAAACATCTGGGTTATTCTGCTAAAGAGATAAGCCGCCATCAGCGTTTTTTAAAAGCTTTAGAACTCATACAAAATATGGCTTTATCCAATTCTAAGGCGGACTGGTTTGATGTGGTTAACAAATGCGGTTATTACGACCAAAGTCAGTTGATACATGATTTTAAACATTATACCCATTTGAGTCCTTCAAAATATCTCAAATTTCAACAGGATATTTGTTATCCAAAAAGCTGATTTCGTTTCGTTACAATTTTAGCAGATCCTTGTATTGTAGTTTTGTCTCATCAAATCATTTAAAAAATTAGAAACGATGAAACATTTAATCATTTATGCACACCCAAATCCTGACAGTTTAAGCAGTTATTTTAAAAACACACTGACTGCACATCTTCAAAATAATAATCATGAAGTTGTAGTAAGGGATTTATATCAGTTAAATTTTGACTGTACACTTTCTCTCGAAGACATGAATGGCCAGCGAAAAGGACAAGTGGCAGCTGATGTGGCGGCAGAACAGGAATTTATTACATGGGCAGACTGCATTTCCTTTGTACATCCTATTTGGTGGACCGGAATGCCTGCCATAATGAAAGGCTATATCGACAGGGTTTTCAGTTATGGGTTTGCTTATCGTTATGATCAGGGAATACAAAAAGGACTTCTTACCGGTAAACAGGCATTTATTATAAACACCCACGGAAAATCTCATGAAGAGTACGCTGCCATTGGCATGGATAAAGCGCTTTCACTAACTTCAGATAAAGGCATTTACACCTACTGCGGCTTAGAGATTAAAAAGCATTTTTTTTTCGATAAAGCAGACAGAGCGGCAAAGGAAGATGTTGAGAAGTGGACCAAGCAAATTATTTCCGCTTTATAGTCTGAAATTAACCCTGATTTAAATATAAAACTGACTAAGATTTTGTTGCAACTAATGGAAACAGCGCTAAAACAAAAAACCTAAAAAGTAAACGATGCAAGCCTGTTATACAGACTTACCCACCGCGGCTCTTTATATAATGTTTTAAAAGCATTTTGCTTAGCCAATTGTGCTTTTGTTAAACTTTTTCTGAGATCGTTTAGTTCTAAAAAATCTAAGGCTATACTTTTGTACTGCGGTTCGTTATTTTCAGCGGCTATTTTTGAAAAAATAATGGCCGCTTCAAAATGATTTTCATTACTCATTCCGCCTAAGTAGGTTGACGCAGTGTTGTAATAATCATATGTTTTCTGAAACTGTTTTTTTGTATAGAAATATTTTGCGCTGTCAATTAAAATTCTGACATGATCTTGGTAAAGTGAATCCTTAATCTTTGATTCTTTAGCATCCAAATTATCATAAGAGAATCCATAGTTAAGTGCATAAACAGCAAGAGGTTTTAATCCTAATTCTTTTCTTCTCACATCTGCCAAATATTCCTCACTAATAGGTCTGAAGGCAGAAGCTTCTCCATTATTCGTCCAGACCACTTGTGTTCCAAATAGTTGCTTGTAATTTAAATTACATTGAACTCTATCATACAGAAAAGCGTAATTTTCCATATCGATTTCTGTACTTGCTTTTAATTTCTTCATTTCTGACAATACCTCTTGTTGAAATAAAACATCATTGTCAGCATGTTGCACAATTAACCATAAATTATTCTGTCCGTCTTTCCCTATTTGAGATTTTTTGAGCCATCCATATTGCTTTATAATTTCTTTTGCCCGTATTAGATTTTTTATATCCGACTCCTGAATTGCCTTATCCAGTATTTCAGTCCGGTTATCTTCTTTATTTTGTATCTTTTCGTACCGAAGCTTTTGATCATTAAGCGTCATAAAATTAATTTCTCTTCGTAAAGAGGGCAATACAATTCTTTTCTCCAATTGTTGCTCGACAACATAAGACTGTTGTTTTATCACATTCCATCTTTCGCTGTAGTTTTCTCTTAAATAATCAAAATAGGGATCAAATGACAGCCAGTCTGCTTCTGTCCAGCCGGCGGATAAGGCAAGATTGAGATAATGAAAAGCTCTTTCAGCATTACCATCCAGTGAATAAACGCCCGCAATTTTGTAAGCAGTTAATGCATCGGGTTGTTTTATCTTTAGCGCTTCCTCATACAATCTAATCGCATTTTTTAGGTTTTTCTGTAGATGAAACAAACCTGCTTTTGCCAATAAGATTTCATAATCATGTTCTGACTGTGCCTTTACAGGCAACATAAATAAAAGACAGAAAGAAAGTATTATTAATGATTTCATACAGGTCGAATCAAAGGTCATTTAAAACGCATAAAAGACACAAACTTTTTATAAAAAAACATGAGATAACACATTGATTACTAAATAATCAACAAAGATTTAAAGATAATACATTTTACAAAAATACCACTGAAATATTTCCATCTAAAAATAAATGAGCCCGATACAATACCGGGCTCATTTATTATCAAATTAAATTAAAATTCATTTACAGTTTTACTGCAATCTGTTTTTAAGGATTCTGACTTATAAGGATAAGATTAAAAACTCACTTCTTCTGTTGGCCAGATGCTCGTCTTCTGTGCACTTTACGCCGTCTTTGCAACGGTTAAGCAGTTTGCTTTCGCCATATCCTTTTCCTCTTAGACGGTTTGCATCGACACCGTTTTTAACCAGCCATGCAATAATAGCTTTCGCTCTTTTATCTGATAAAACTAAATTATATTGAACTGAAGCTCTACTGTCTGTGTGTGAACGGATGTCTATTCTCATTTTTGGATATTCCTGCATTACTGCTAAAATCTTATTCAGTTCAACCGCTGCTTTGTCTGTAATTAGCGATTTGCCCAAATCAAAATAGATTAATGAAATGTCTAATGTTTTAGCTAAATCTGTTCCTACTTTAATCGTGCTAAGAGCAGGCATATTTGGTATTATTTCTTTTTCCAAAATAAAATCCAGCTTATTTTCCGGGTTTGTAGAAATTGCAACACGATTTTCTTTGACCGGATATCCTGATTTTTCCACTCTTACCGTATAGTTTTTATTGCAATTTACCTTAAAACTATATTTTCCGTCTTTTCCTGATACTGTTTCTGCCACAACCTGATTTTTTTCATCAAGTAAAATTAATTTGGCTTCTGCTATAACAGCATTCGTTTTACTGTCAAAAACAGTTCCTGCTAAGGTTCTCTCGCAAACTAATTTTTTGGTTTCTGTAAATTTGTAAATATCATCGTTCCCCTTTTTATTAGAAGAAAAATATCCTTTTCTGGTATTACTGTCGATTATAAAAGCAAAATCATCAAAATTGGTATTTACAGGTTCCCCGATATTCTGCACCTGATCGAAAGTTCCGTTTTCTAAAATTTTCGAAACAAAAATATCCAGTCCGCCAAGTCCCGGGCGGCCGTCTGTAGCAAAATACAATTCGTTATCGCCAGATATAAAAGGAAAAGTTTCTCTTCCTTCTGTATTAATTCCGGATCCAAGATTCTGCGGTTTTCCAAATGTGCCATCGGCATTAATAGTTACGCTGAACAAATCTGACTGACCTAAAGTTCCGGGCATATCTGATGCAAAATACAGTTTCTTTTCATCTGCACTTAAAGCCGGATGCGCTGTACTGTAACTATCACTGTTGAATGGAAGTTCTTTCACGTTTTCCCATTTACCATCTACAAGCTGTGCTTTGTATAATTTCAGAAGAGTGATGTTTTTATCATCTTTACCTCTAACGCCATTTAGAAAGTTGTTTCTTGTAAAATACATGGTTTTCCCATCTTTTGTAAAAATCGGAGAAGACTCATTAAATTTTGAATTTACTTCTTTATTTAATAAAACGGGATTAATGAGATTTCCGTCGGGTTTGATCTCCGCGATATATAAATTTGCAAAAGATTTATTCGTCCATTTAAATACTTTTAAATCCTTTTTTCCTAATTGACGGGTCGAACTAAAAACAAGGTTATGATTTAAAAAGGCACTTCCAAAATCGGACTGATCCGAATTTATACTGGTAAAAGATATATCAAACCTTCCTGAGTTAAGTCTGATCTGCTCGATATAGTTTTTATTATTTTCGAACAAAACTCCTCTGCTGTCTGTATTTATTTTTTTATTGAATTCGTCCAGCATCTTATCCGATTTCACATAATTCCCCACTGCTTTAAGAGACTGAGCATATCTGTAAAAATATTCCGGTTCCTGCTGTGCATTCATCACAAAAAGCTTATCGTACCAGACTACTGCATTTATTAAGTCGGCATTAAAATAATAAGCATTTCCAAGCCTCTGAAACATTTTTTCATCCTGATAACCTTTAGCGGCAAGCTTCTCATAAATTGCAATTGCATCCGCGTAAGCGTACTCATTATATTCTTTTTCTGCTTTATTCAAAAGTGCTTTCTGGGCTATTCCGCTAAAGAAAAAAAGCAATAAAAACAGGGTGTATATTATTTTTTTCATTTTCATAATTAAAAGAATCTTGGTGAAGTTATACGGCTGTAATTATTCAAAAACTCATAACGCAGGAAGATCTCATGTGAACCTGAATTGTAGTGGTTTAAATTTGTTGTTTCATGATCATAAGCATAGCCGATATACATGTTTTTGTTGATCTGGAAACCAGCCATTGCACTCAGAGCAGCGCTCCATCTGTACGATACACCGGCAACAAATTTATCATTAAACATAAAGTTTGCAGAAACATCAACCTGTAATGGAGAACCTTCAACCATTTTGGCCAGAGCGGCAGGTTTGAATTTTATCATTTCGTATCGGTCTAAATTAAATACATACCCGGCGATTAAGTAGTAATTAATTTTATCTTTAAATATTGCTGTTTCATTATCATCGTAACGGTTTGTCTCGATAAAATTGGGCACAGATAAACCGATATAACCTTTGTCTGAGTGCCAATACACGCCTGCTCCAACATTAGGCGTAAATTTATTTTTAAAATTTGAAAACTGCTCATCACCCTGATCTTCGGGAGTTAATTTACTCGGATCAAGATTAAAAATGTTTCCCGATCCTTTAATTCCGAATGAAAGTATCGTTGTAGCAGAGGTCGGTATTGAATAGGAGAAATCTACTGAAAAGTTATTTTCGTTTGTAGGTCCTATTTTATCATTTATTAAAGAAAAACCTAATCCTATCTTATCATTTACAGGTGTATTCAATGATAAGGTACTGGTTTCAGGCGCACCATCAAGTCCAACCCATTGCGTGCGGTACAGACCAAAAACACTCATTACTCCTCTCGAACCGGCGTAGGCGGGATTTATAGTAATGGTATTGTGCATATATTGTGTAAACTGTGCGTCCTGTTGGGCAAAACCTGCCAAAGAACAAAACAATAAAACTAAAGCTAATTTTTTCATCTTTTTATTTTTAAAATAATGGCTTAACCGATGGCTAAGCCATTTTTATTACTATGGAAATATTATCTGGTCAGATATAAGTAGCCCGCTTCCTGTTGAGGTTTAGACTGATTGTCTTTGTATCTCAATATGTAATAATATGTTCCTTCCGGCAACCCGTTTGATTCTTTTACTGTTGTTCTTCCTTCTGAGAAACCTTTAAACACGATATCATTGTTGTTATAGTGATCTCTTTCAAAAACCAACACGCCCCAACGGTTGTAAACCTGAACTGTATTGTCCGGGTAACACTCGATTCCTCTAATGTAAAATCTTGTGTTTTTTTCGTCACCGTTTAAAGAAACCGCGTTAAAGATTTTTATACTACAACCATCCTTTAATTCAATGACAGTCGGAGTATCACCGTCGATATTCTCAGCATCTGAAATATCAGAAGTACTAACACCTTTTTGAGTAAATCCGGAAACTGTTGCCTGATTACTTACTAAACCGACAATTATGTCTGCCTGAGTCAGCACATATTTTCCTGTAAATGTCATGGTATCTCTTTCTCCTACCGCTAAATTGACTGGTCCGCCGTTAATTACTACTCCCGGTAAGAGATCGGCAATTGTAATGTTTTGAAGTGCGGTATTACCTGTATTTTTAACTGTAAAAGTATAGGTTATCGTTTCTCCTGCTTCGGCAGTTCCATTTCCGTTAGTATCATTCAATGACGCTTTCATGATAAGCGATATTGCAGGAACCTCAACAAAAATGTGAACGGTTGCCGTAGTACAATTTGATGCATTGGCTTTTTCGCAGATTTGATAAGTCAGATCGTAATTTCCGCCCGGAGTTCCCGGTGCAACATCAATTGTTCCGTCTGCATTAAGAGTTATTCCGGTTGGGAAATTTTGTCCTTTTATAGTAACATCTGCAGGATTAACCGGAACACCATTTAATTTGTCATTATCTAAAACATTGACTACTTCTAATGAACCGTTAATTCCGTCTGCAATAACATTGTCGTTATCATTTCCTGCCTCGATTCCGAATTGAGGTCTTGCGCTGCATCCCGATAAAGCAGAAGGATAGTTTACACTAACAGATTTAGTAGGGTTTAATGAAAACTGCATAGTAACCGCCGGTCTTGTTAATTCAAATCCGTCATTACCTTCTGTCCATTGTCCGTTAACCAATACCCATCCTGGCCAGTCGGTTGGTTTGTTATTTGCGTTTAAAATTGTTCCGGGCCACAATACCGTTCCATTTATAGGCATATTAGTTTGTGTGGCCACAATATTATTTGCGCTGTCAATCCAGTTGATTGTAACTAATCCTTTTGGTGTAAAGTTATCTGCTGCAACATTATAAGTGACATAAGCAGCGTTGTCTGAACAAAAACTGGTTGCAGTTACTGTGATTTCCGGTGCAACAACTGTCACAGAAACAGTTGCAGAAGAACAGTTGCTGTTATTAGCCGCTTCGCAAATCTCGTACGTAAGTGTATACGTACCTGCCGGAGCATTTGGTGCTAAGTCAGCAGTTCCGTCCGGGTTAAGCGTCAATATTCCTTTAGGATCCGGCGTTACTGTTTTAATAGTAACATCTGTAACTACAATTGGATTATTATCTAAAGTATCGTTGTTTAAAATATTGATAACTTTAACCACTTCATTGATACCTACAACTGAACCAGCTTCATCTTTAACTGCGTTCAATTGTGATTTTACCACCGGTATTGTAACGATTGCAGGTGTTGCATCAATTGATCCGTTATTGTCGGTTGCAGTAAAAGTAAAAGTATCGTTCCCTGCAAATGCACCACTTGGATCATAAGTCAATATTGCGGCTTCTGCTGGTGTTAAAACCTTATTAGCTACAACAGGAATACCGTTTAAAGCTAATATTCCGTTGGCTGGTAAGGTCAATACGATATAATTTACAATAGTTCCGTCGCTGTCTGAAGCTGTTAACGCATCGATTACCGTCGCACCAGCTTTAGAAGGAATAACAGAATTAGTTTGGTCATTGGCAACAGGCGCGTTATTTACAACCGGAATTGTTATAACTGCTGATGTGGAAACTGCTCCAAGATTATCTGTTGCTGTAAAAGTAAACGTGTCATTTCCTGTAAATGCTCCGTTTGGCTCATAAGTTAATTGAGCTGCCTCAGAAGGTGTCAATACTTGTCCTGCCGTTACAATTGTTCCGTTTACTTTTAAAATTCCGCCTGTAGGCAACGTAATAATGGTATAATTAGTAATTGTACCATCAATATCTGTTGCAGAAAGCGCATTAATCGGAGTTTCTCCCGCATTTGATGATATGCTGTTATTACTATCAGCATTTGCAATTGGTGCATCATTAACAAGCGTAACTGTTATAACCTGATTGGCCGTAGCAGTACCGCCTTTTCCGTCGCTGATTTCGTAAGGGAACTGGATTGCTGTAGCTGAATTGAAATTAGCATCTGGTGTAAAAGTAATTACGCCTGTAGCTGAGATATTTACTTTTCCGTTTGGAACGGTAATTTCCTGAACGCCGCCCGTTAAAGTGATTCCGTTGATTGAAGTGATCGTTAAAGTATCACCGTCGACATCTGTATCTAAATTTAACGGATTTAATGTTACAGCATTATCTTCTGCAACGGTATACGAATCATCAACCGCAACCGGATCGTCATTAACAGCCGTAACCATAATAATCTGATTGGCCGTGGCAGTACCGCCGTTTCCATCACTGATTTGGTAAGGGAATTGGATTGCTGTAGCGGAATTAAAATTAGCATCTGGTGTAAAAGTAATTACGCCTGTAGCTGAGATATTTACTTTTCCGTTTGGAACGGTAATTTCCTGAACCCCGCCTGTTAATGTGATTCCGTTGATTGAGGTAATAGTTAAAGTATCACCATCACCATCAACATCTGTATCTGAATGTAACGGATTTAAGGTTACAGAAGTATCTTCTGAAACCGTATAAGTATCGTCAACCGCAACCGGATTGTCATTAACTGCCGTGACCGTTATGATCTGATTGGCCGTAGCAGTCCCACCTTTTCCATCGCTGATTTCGTAAAGAAACTGGATTGCTGTAACTGAATTAAAATTAGCATCTGGTGTAAAAGTAATTACGCCGGTAGCTGAGATATTTACTTTTCCGTTAGGAACGGTAATTTCCTGAACGCCTCCAGTTAAGACAATTCCATTAATTGAAGTGATTGTTAAAATATCACCGTCAACATCTGTATCTAAATGTAACGGATTTAATGTTAATGAACTATCTTCTGTAACGGTATAAGAATCGTCAACCGCAACTGGGTTATCATTTACTGCCGTAACTGTTATGATCTGATTTGCCGTGGCAGTTCCTCCTTTTCCGTCGCTGATTTCGTAAGGGAACTGGATGGCTGTAGCTGTATTAAAATTAGCATCCGCTATGAAAGTAATTACACCTGTAGCTGAGATATTTACTTTTCCGTTTGGAACGGTAATTTCCTGAACGCCGCCAATTAATGTGATTCCATTAATTGAAGTGATCGTTAAAGTTTCACCGTCAACATCTGTATCAGAATTTAAAGGATTTAATATTACAGAAGAATCTTCTGAAACCGTATAAGAATCGTCAACTGCAGCCGGATTATCATTAACAGCCGTAACTGTTATAACCTGATTAGCCGTAGTAGTCCCACCTTTTCCATCGCTGATTTCGTAAGGGAACTGGATGGCTGTAGCTGAATTAAAATTAGCATCCGCTATGAAAGTAATTACACCTGTAGCTGAGATATTTACTTTTCCGTTTGGAACGGTGATTTCCTGAACCCCGCCAATTAATGTGGTTCCGTTGATTGAAGTGATTGTTAAAGTATCACCGTCAACATCTGTATCTGAATGTAACGGATTTAATATTACAGAACTATCTTCTGAAACCGTATAAGAATCGTCAACCGCAACTGGGTTATCATTTACTGCCGTAACTGTTATGATCTGATTTGCCGTGGCAGTTCCTCCTTTTCCGTCGCTGATTTCGTAAGGGAACTGGATGGCTGTAGCTGAATTAAAATTAGCATCCGCTATGAAAGTAATTACACCTGTAGCCGAGATATTTACTTTTCCATTTGGAACGGTAATTTCCTGAACCCCGCCTGTTAAAGTGGTTCCGTTAATTGAAGTGATCGTTAAAATGTCACCGTCAACATCTGTATCTGAATGTAACGGATTTAATATTACAGAATTATCTTCTGAAACGGTATAGGAATCGTCAACCGCAACCGGATTGTCATTAACAGCTGTAACCGCTATGATCTGATTGGCCGTAGCAGTCCCTCCTTTTCCATCGCTGATTTCATACGGGAACTGGATGGCTGTAGCGGAATTAAAATTAGCATCCGCTATGAAAGTAATTACACCTGTAGCCGAGATATTTACTTTTCCGTTTGGAACGGCGATTTCCTGAACGCCTCCAGTTAAGGCAATTCCATTAATCGAAGTGATTGTTAAAGTATCACCATCAAGATCTGTATCTGAATGTAACGGATTTAATGTTACAGAAGTATCTTCTGCAACCGTATAAGTATCGTCAACCGCAACCGGATTATCATTAACAGCATTCACCAAAAATGTAATATCCGCAGAATCACACAGTCCTAATGCATCACATAAAGTATACGTGATTTTTGCTGTGCCATTATAGTTATTTGCCGGATTAAAAGTTACAATTCCTGTAGTGGTATTTAAAGTCCAACTTCCTTTAGCATCAGAAAATGTAGTCTGAATACCAGCGGTTAAAGGATCTAAATCTACCGTAAACTGATTTGCTCCATTTACTGGCGCAGTTGGATTTCCGTCAGAGTCGGTATCATTAACAAGTATCGCAACAGAACCGTCTGCTCCGTCTTCAGTTAAAGGAAAGGCAGTACGATCATCGTCATTTGCTACCGGAGCGTGATTCACAACAGGAGTTACTGATCCGGAATTATTAACCGGAGTTGGATCATTCTGCACTCCAGTGATCGTAGCGGTATTAATATACGAACCTGTTGCATTTACCGTCGCAGTAATGATAAGTGTTTCACTTACGCCATTAGCTAGAGAACCAACTGTCCAATCGGGCGCAAGCCAAGTTCCCGCTGATGGCGTTGCACTTACAAAAGTATATCCTGAAGGAAGAGAATCGGTAACAACAACTCCTGTAGCCGCACTTGGCCCTGAATTCGATGCTGTTATCGTAAATTTAACCGTGTCTCCCACATTAGGAGTAGTCTTATCCACTGATTTAGTAACCGAAAGATTGGTTTGAATTATTGGAGTAGCTGTAGCAGAATTATTGGTAGTGCCTGTTTCAGGATTGTTTCCGGAAATGGTAGCTGTATTTGCATACGATCCTGTAGGATTTACTGTGGCAGTTACCGTTAGGGTAGCACTTGCCGCATTTGCAAGATTACCAATTGTCCAGTCTGGTGCTGTCCATGTTCCTGCTGAAGGTACTGCACTTACAAAAGTATATCCTGAAGGAAGTGCATCATTAATTACAACTCCTGTTGCTTTGTAAGGACCATTATTTGTAGCAGTAATTGTAAATACACTATTGCTTCCTACACTGGCATTTGTATTATCGACCACTTTCGTAACCTGAAGATCTACCGGACAAAGCGCGGCGTCAAAGTTTCGTGTCGTAACGGATGTTCCTCCACAAGCAGTTGTTACAGAATATTGAACAGAAACTGTACCGACTCCGGTAAAACTTAAAGTATTTCCCGATAATGTCCCGGGACCGCTTAGTATACTTAATGTACCTCCGGTTGGTGTTGGATTTAATAATACAGGATCATCCACACAATATTTAGAATTAGGTCCTCCTCCCGTTGAAATAGGCTGAATTGCAGGATTAGATTCTGCCCCGCAAATTTGAACATTAGCTGTAGCAAAAGTATAATTTGCCTCAGTGGCAGTATTAATTGCCCCATTACCCATACTACCGTTAGTTCGATGACCAACGTATCCAAATTTCGTTTCGCAACTTTTAACAAGCATAGAGGTATGGCCTCCTGTTTCCACTGCAATTATTTCATCCGTTGATGTAATGCCACCCGGAGTACCGGGATCACACGTGTTCGTTGTTGTCCCTCTACCTAATAAAGAGTTATTGTTATTACCAAATGAAAAAAGTTTCTTGTTATTGTTAATTACATTCATAGCACCGTAATTACTGTCGTGCTCCTGGGGGCTCATCCATTTAATGTCATTCATAACAGTTCCTGATGCAGATCCGTATTTAGGCTGAACCCAGCTTAGTCTGTCAGTAGTCGTCCAATCTCCTAACTCCTTGGAGGAGTTCTCACCCAAGCCATATAAATTACCGTCTATTGTTAGGATATAGTACGATCTTAATGTACTGGTTCCGGTTGAACCTATCATTTTTGGAGCTACAGTTGTAGGCAGTATCATTTTTACCGCCGTAGACTGGTTCGCAATGATTGCAGTATTATTACCTAATAGTACATTACTTCCCCAGACGTATACAGAACCATCAGATCTCAAAGCCATCAGTCCATCAACGCTTCCTCGACATGCAACAACATCAGTCAAAAATGGATTACCAGAATCAGAAGTTTTAACCCTGTACCAAGTAGTAGCAGAAGTAGCCGTCGCGCCATTTCCACGTACATTTATGTTTTGTGAAATAACCCAAACATCACCGCTACAAGTAGTAATCGCTATTGTTTTACTAGTTACAAACATCATTTTAACATCCGCTGGAGCAACACCGACAGGTAAACCTGTGGTATTTCCACCAATAGTTACTTTTTGAAAAGCTGGACCAGTAGTAAGTGAATTATCAAGAACTATCCCTCTTGTTGCCCAGGCATACAATCCATCTGTTGCCAAGACAATTCCCTGAACATTAAATTGAGAGTTACTGCCCAAACCTATTTTTAATGGAGTACCTGTTAAAATGGGAAAATTTGTAGAATTAACAGTCGAAGGTACAAATAAATTTGAAGCTCCTCCATTTGCAAGATATTCTCCCCAAACCTGAAAAGAGCCATCTGAAGTCCTTACAGCAGTAGAGTGCCAACTCGAAACAAAATTATCATACTCTATAGTTGCAGCATTATTGTTTGACGCAGTACCAAAGTTCGATAAATCGGTATTGGAACATCCCAAAACAGGAGTCGCACATTGTCCATGTGAAATCTGAATGAATATAAAAAATACAAAAAGCAGACAAATTGCCTTTTTTATATTTAATCCTCTATTTAAATTAAAGTAGTTTTTTATCATAATTAATCCTGTTATTTTATTATCTGAGGAAGATTGTACGTTTGTACCTGATTGCTGAAATCATAAAAATCAAACATCAGATACGTTTCCTCATTAATGATTCCTGATACTTTATATTTTAATAATTGAGTTTTATTATTCAGGCTGACTTCCTTTTCCATCGGCTCAGCAGTCATTGAAACTCCCAATCCGGCTATAAAAAGACCCGGCGCAGGTAATTTCGCAATAGAATTATCTGTATTGTTAATTTTCACAGGAACTGTGATTATTAAATTGGTGTAGTTTTTCCCTTTGGAAATCTTTTCAGAAAAGGAAATTTTTGAAAAATCAAAAGATAATTTTATATCTGAAACTTTTATTTTGAATCTGTCTGCAAACACTGAATGATCACATTCGCCTTCATGTTTTTTATTTTCCTGATAATTTATCTCATATTCACCAGGCTCAGCAAATACGTAATCGTTAATTTCATTTCCACGAATGGTTTTGAAAATACTTTTATTAGAATTAGCGATGCTCCAGGTTACAGATTCATCGATAGTTCCAAAATCAATTTTTTCACCAAAAGAAATGGTTTTGTAAAATGGCTCAGAATTAAGGTTGAAGTTGTTCTGGGCGGTCGATTTGTAGCTAATAAACAAGATCGAAAAGAAAATGTAAATTAGGACTTTTTCATTTTTTAAACTGAAATGTTTCCAGTAAATAGTCTTAGTCATAATTGAAAATTTAGTTGAACACAGCTTTCGCTAATTGTGCGCGAAATTAATATTTACATAAAGTTTCCTGAGACCGTTACTTGTTCTATTACGCAAAAAGACAAATATTTACTGCATAATAAATCCGTATAATACTAGTTTACAGATTTTTACAAAAAACAGCTTTTCTACTGCCATTCGTAAATTTTGATCCGAAATATTTTGGTTACACCCAAAAGTCTTTATCCAACGACGATTTTTATTTCTGATTTAATGATACTTGATAAAATTCTTACCTAGTGTCGAAAACGTATTTCTATTTAAATCAATTAACTACACCGATTTCGTAATTTATATAATGTCATCACCACAAAATACAAATACACATTATAATTGTTTTATTTTTGCATGGCTTTATAAACTTCCAATTTCAGGGATTTCCAAAATTTATGCGAAGCCGATCTAATTATTTAAGTTGTATTTTATAACTTAAGAATTTGATGTTGTTAAGAAAATCCGGAAGTTTCTGTCTTTTAAAAAAATTCTGTAAATTAGAATGTCATTTTAGTTTTAATACCTTAACAAAAAATACCACCTACTTGCCATTAATTTAAATTTTACGACCTATATGCACTTCAAATCATTTTTACTGCTGATTGCCCTTGTTGTTTCTAATCAATTTAATTATTCTCAAAATTCAAAATACGACAAGGTTTTTGCCGAAACTGCTCAGGTTTTGTTAAGTTCTGATCCAAAAAAAGCGTTAAGCAATACCGATTATCTTTATAAAATTTCGCAAAATAATGCTGAAAAAATTAAGGCCTTTATGCTTAAGGCTACATTACTACGCCAGTATGGTTTACGTAATGAAGCCATTACATCTCTAAAACGGGCAGACAGCATAGCAATTGTTGACAAAAATTATACACAGCAGGCAAGAATAAATGGTTTTCTCTCTACGCTGCATCGTGAAAACGAAATTTACAGCTTAGGAAAAATTTATTTGCAGAAAGCTTTGGCGGTAAGTAAGAAAATAGAAGATAAAAATGAAATGTACAGATTTCAGGGAAACCTCTCTCAGGAAATCGCATATTACGAAATGTACGCTTCTAATTATGCTAAAGCAATTGCACATCTTAAAAGTGGAAATATACTATTTAAAAAAGCCGGATCCAGTATCGATATCAACTTTCAAACGGCTGTAAATGATGAGCTGATCGCCAAAAATTATCTGTCCTTGCATCAGGTTGATTCTGCTTTATTCTATTTTGAAAAAGCTTACGACGAGCTCGAAGATTCCCAATCTGCCAATAGTCCGTTAAAAGGTTTTATACTGAATGGCCTGGCAAACGTATACGCCCAAATGGGGGATAATCAAAAAGCGCAACTTCATTATAACAAAGCAGAACAGATAGCAGATGAATCAAATTTCTTTACTTTAAAGCAGGAAGTTTATACCTCTTTATTAGAGTTTTATAAAAAGACCGATAATAAAAAATACGTTTTATATAATGAAAAAAATTCTAAACTAACCAAAGACGACGAACAGAGCAGAAAAATTATTGCCGATGATTTAATCAAAACACTTCATAAAAACCAGATTAAAAGTAAATCGCAATACGAAAAAAGCAAATTTATTATTGTGGGCTGCAGCATTCTGGTTATTTTGATTTTGATAGCGTTTTTTACTTATAAAAGGCGTCAGGATTATAAAAAATTTAAAAATTTTATCAGTAAAAACGAAACAGTTTACGATAAAGCAGAAACAGCTCCGAAGAAAGAGACTACGAAAGAATACATGTCGGAGGCAACTGAGAGCACCATCTTAAATAGTATTAAGGAGTTTGAAAAATCGCACTTTTACCTGAACAAAGATATTTCGTTAAATACCGTAGCAGCCGACCTGGGAATAAATCACCGCTATTTATCTTATGTGATAAATAAAAACACCTCTAAGGATTTTGCTGGTTATATCAATGAGTTAAGGATCAATTACATTGTAGACCGCTTAAAAAATGATCCTAATTATTTGAAGTATAAAATTAGTTACCTTGCTGATCAGGCAGGCTTTTCGTCTCACAGTCGATTTACCATTACCTTCAAAAAAATAACCGGAGTTTCACCATTAGATTTTATACGATATCTGCAAAATGAACAACCTGATGTGTCATAAGTGATTATCAAAACATTATATAAAAAGCTTTGAAATTTCAAATCAACAAATTTCATTAACAGATCAACAATAGGCGATATTCACCCTCATTTTCTATTGGTGCTCTGTGAATACAGGGCAACACTTGTTGCTTAGGATGATCGACAGCGAGGCGCCAAAGGTGCATTTTACCTAAGTTAACGGGTTTTGCATCTTCGTTGGCCTGATAATGCAAATCAAAATAATTATCTTTTAAAAAGTTTTCAAATTCCTCCTCTGTTCCATCATGCAGCTCTTTTAGTTGTGCGCGGATTTCCGGAATCCTAATTTTCTGCTTTGCCTCTGAATTCGAAATAATATCACTTGCCGCTCCATGATAGGTACACAAAAATGTATCTGTTGCAATGGGAGACCGATCAACATGAAAAGAGTACACGTCGGTTGATATAAAGTCAAATTCATCATCCCGTTCATAGCATTTTAGCAGATTAAGCGAGGGCGAAGCTCCAAAATCAGTCAGCAGTTGTAAATCATTTAAAATTATTTGCCTTGCGGTATTTCCCTTTTCTGATAGTTGGAGCGCTATTAAATCTTTGGCATAAATTTCTGTTATATTTTCCTGTACATCTAATTGTATAAAGAGTTGGTTTACAATTTCGTTAAAATCGCCATCCGGATTTCTGTACCAGCATAACGCATTTGTTTCTCCTTTAAAATCGGTATCAACGAGCTCAGAAAAAGTGGAAACAATACCAATTTGATTACTAGAAAATGTATTGATCATCGAAAAAAATATTTTAAAATAAGTTGATTTATGAATCACAAAAATAAGTAATACTAAGTTGCATGTCCTATTTTATACCTGTAAACTTAAAATGTAAAATTGAAGATTCAAAAAGCAGGTTTTCTTGTCCTGTACAATAATGTATCTGTTTATTAAATATTTAATAAAATAACGAAATGTCGTAAAATAAATTCACAGTATTCATTCCTTGTTAACTTACAATGAGAGATTTATATAATTGGCGTAATCATAGCATTACTATTTTAAATAGTAAAAACTTAAAGTATGTTAAACTCAAAAAAAGAGCTGGGCACCTTAAATATGCCCTGGGAAAAAGAATATGGTTATGCGCCGTAAAAAATGGAGATACGCTATGGATTTCAGGACAATTGGGTCATGACAGTGAGGGCAATCTTGCAGTTGGAATGGAAGATCAGTTCATTAAAACTTACGAAAACATTAAAATTCTTTTAAATAATTTTGATATGAATGAAGATGATATTGTAGAAGAAGTTATTTACGTGACAGATATGGCATCTGCATTTCAGGCAAGGAAAAAATTAGGAAAGTCCTTTTATCCGGATCCCCAAAGAGTTGCCAGCAGTATTGTTGCGGTAACCGAACTGGCACTACCGGGACAAATGGTAGAAATAAAAATTGTAGCTAAAAGTTAAAGCCTGATTTAATCTCAATACTAAATCATAAAAAAAGTATTTCAGTATTTTCAGAGATGTCAACTAAATAGCTAAAGATTTTAGAACCTGAAAAAAGAAAAACCGGCGTAAATTCCGGTTTTCTTTTTTTTACATTTAGATATATTATAAGGGCAAATTTTATTTTATTTAGGATCTCAGTTTTACAAATTCCAATCTTAAAACAGCAGTCCGTAAAATAAGATCCAAAAATGCAGTCTTTTTTTTGCATTATTAAAATTCACCAAAAGCCTTTAAATCATTATTTATACTCCTGAGGAATAATCTTTGGAAGTCCCTCGCCAAATGGAATATATTCTTTATTGGGCACTTTTTTCATTTCCTCAAATAATTGTATAACATGCGGTGCCATATACATTCCGGCCCATCCATTGTCACTGCCGCTAAAATGTCCGGGAGAATTTCCGTTATCAGGGGCTGCACCGTTAAAAGTCATATCATAATGTTCTGCAGGATCCCATTGCAAATCGTAAGTAGCAACCACCTTTAGAGGTTTATCTGTCCCCAGCCAGCTGTCTTTGGCGGTAAACAGAAATTTAAAATTTTTAACCCTTACAGCACCGAATGTCTGTCCTGCAAAATAAATAAAGCTATCTCTTACTCCCGGTCCTGTACCTAGTAAAGATGCGCTTAAATCGAGACCGTCAAAAATTATTGTTTTACCTTAATTGTCTTTCCATTCATGAGTTGGCACAGGCTGTCCAATAATAGAAGCTATAGTTGGCCACCAGTCCATATGAGAAAACATATCCATATTAACAGTACCGTTTTTAATATGTCCGGGCCACCATGCAAGTGCAGGACAACGGAAACCGCCTTCGTAAACAGAACCTTTCATCCCTCTAAAAGGAGTATATCCCGCATCTGGCCACGCATCTATCCACGCTCCATTATCTGTAGTCCAGATTACTAACGTATTTTCTGCAATTCCTGCATCCCGTACCGCCTGCAAAATCTGCCCGCAATTATCGTCCATTTCCATCAAAGCATCTAAGTAGATTCCTCCACCGGGAGATTTACCTTTCCATCTTGGTGACGGATTATTTGGATTGTGCACTTTTTCAAAACATACTGTAGCAAAAAAAGGTTTATCATCTTTGGCGTGTTTCTTTATATATTCAACTGTTGATTCACGCATTTCGTCATCGACCGTAGCTAAATCATCAAAGCCCACTTTCTTCTTTACCACTTTTGCAGGCTGACCGGCTTTACCTTCAAATTCGCCAAGATTTATACTTTCCCAGACTTTCATAAATGCTGCATCATCTGATGGAAAATTAGGATGAAGCGGTTTGTAATCGTATGCATATACACCTGCATAATAAGGCAGCATATGGTACATCTCATCAAAACCATGTTCTGTTGGGTAATTCGCCTGTTTATCGCCTAAATGCCATTTACCAACAAATACGGTCGAATAACCAGCCTTTTTCATCGCTTGTGCTATGGTAGGCGTTTCTTTTGAAAGTCCGTTTGGATCTCCCGGAACCAAAACAGCCGAAAGTGCAGTACGCACCGGAATACGACCGGTAATAAAGGACGCACGACCAGCAGTGCAGCTTGCCTGTCCGTAGTAATTCACAAATCTGGCACCTTCATTAGCCATTCTGTCAAGATTGGGTGTCGGTGCGCCACGCATAACTCCTCCGCCATAACTTCCAAGGTCACCCCAACCAACATCATCTGTCATAATCATAATAACATTCGGCTTATCCTTTTTTTGCGCAGCTAGTGGCAGCGACAAAATTAAGCTTGCAATTAGCACCACATTTAAAATCATTCTTTTGTTTTTGTATTTTAAAATCATATGCTTATAAATTAATAGTTAAGTAGCAAAAAATCGGATTAGCGTATTTAGAATAAATAGCAGACAGATTATTATTGAGAAATAGCTGTATTTATATTATCTGCGAAGTTATCCATCCGAAGTAATTATAATTTTTCAATGAGCAGATTGACGTTTTCTGACTATTCTGGAGAAACGTCACAAGTGTTTCGATTTAATTTAAGCACTACTATTAAACTTTCAACAGTAGATGTTTTATGTATCAGAATTTAGTAAATAAAAATTAACAATTACTAAACCCATAAAGCTATATAAAACAGATAATTACACTATCAAAGATAAATTTTTTTATTTAAAACAACAAAATATAAACATTAAATTTCTTACATGTTCTCATTTATTTTAGAGTATGGAACGCCCATGTAGAAAAAAAACAGTTTCTGGTATAAAAATCATTACAAAGTCAGCTTCGAATTTTAAAATTTAATATCCGTCCATTCATAATTAAAGAGAAATTATTCTGAAAAAACCATAGCTTATTTTATTGATTTTAAATTGATACTAAAAAGCGGTCTTTTATTTTAGTGACTATTTAATTTAGTACATTTACACACAATCAGAAGCATATTGACAACAGTCCCCCCGACTGTCTCTAAAAACAACATCACTTGAATAATACCGATAATAACTCCGATTACTTTTTTCTTCAAAACGGCGGAGAAGCAGCAGAAATCATTCGGAATATTGACTGGTCGTCTAACGTACTTGGAACACCCGATAATTGGCCTGAAAGCCTTAAAAACACTGTCGCAACCATTTTATCATCCAAATTCCCAATGTTTCTTTGGTGGGGAGAAGAGCTGATTCAATTTTACAACGATTCGTACAGACCAAGCCTTGGAACTGCGGGAAAACATCCAAAAGCCATGGGACAAAAAGGCGCGGATTCCTGGCAGGAAATCTGGTATTTTATTCATCCGCTTATTACTAAGGTGCTTTCTACAGGTGAAAGTGTCTGGTATGAAGACCTGCTGCTGCCCATTTACCGAAATGGACAACTTGAAGACGTCTACTGGACTTTCAGTTACAGTCCTGTTCGTGATGACAACAGGAATATTAAAGGCGTACTGGTAGTCTGCAATGAAACTACTGAAAAAGTAAATTACAACCGAAAACTTAAAGAAAATAAAGAAGAGCTGGAGTTTGCAATTAATGCTGCAGAATTCGGAACTTTTGATCTTAATCCTGAAACCAACAGGTTTTCTGCCAACGCCAGATTAAAAGAGTGGTTTGGTCTTAAGGCAGATGATGAAATCCTCCTTAGCAGCGCTACAGCAGCTATAGCAGAATATGACAGGGATAATGTTAACACGGCCATTAACAGGGCGTTGCAATATGAATCTGGCGGAAAATTTGACATTCAATATACAATTATTAATCCGCGAACAAAAAAGGACCGCATCGTACACGCACTAGGCAAGGCCTGGTTTGATGATGATAAAAAAGCATATCGTTTTAACGGCACTTTACAGGACATAACAGCACATCGTAAAACCGCCGAAGATCTTGTTAAATCAAGACAGCTTACCGACCTGACTATTAAAAGTATGGGGCTCGGCCTTTTTAATGTTGACTTTTCAAACAACACCATAGATTATTCGCCGGAATTTGCTAAAATAATTTCCGGATCGGATAAAAAGCATCTTAGCCGCAAAGATTTTCTAAAATATGTACATCCGGATGATCTGGCACTTCGTGCTCAGGCGATTGACAACGGCATTCAGAATGGTACTTTTTATTATACGCCAAGGGTAATTTGGGATGATGGGAGCATTCACCGCGTTGCAATTTCTGCAGCAAGGATGATCAACTCAAACGGAGCCGTCACCGCTTTTTCCGGTACTGTAGCCGATGTTACCGAACAGGAGCAAAACCGTATTGCGCTGGAACAGGCTGAGTCTATATTGCAGCAGACCAAACGAGATGCCGACACACTTTTTCAAAACGTTACAGACAGTTCCCCAACCGGTTTATGGCTCTCCAATCAGGAAGGAACTCTTACCTATTTTAATAAAACACTAATTGAATTTACAGGACTGACTACTCAAGAGCTTCTAAAGGGCGGATGGTCTTCTGTTATTATCGAGGAAGATTTTAAAAATGCTGTGAAAGCTTATCAGGAAGCCATTGCCAAAAGAAGCCACTTTGATGTACTTTTCAGAGCGAGAAAAAACAATGGCGAGGTAATCTGGTGCCGCGCAGCTGGTGATCCCTTTTATGATGCAGACGGAAGTTATGCCGGTTATGCTGGTTTCTGCATGGATATGGACGAAATTATTTCTGGCCGTAAAGCAATTAGTGAAAGTCAGGAACGTATCAGCCTTATGATAGAGCAGTCTCCTGTTGCCATTTGCCTTTTCACCGGCAGTGATATGAAAATTGAGATTGCAAATGATATCATGATCAGTTATTGGGGCAAGGACAAATCAGTAATCGGTCAGCCGATGGAAGTTGCCGTACCGGAATTGAAAAGCCAGCCCTTCCTGGATATCCTCAATCAGGTATACATTACAGGAGAGACCTATTACGGTCGCGCTATGCCGGCCGACCTTAAAATAAACGGCGTGTTGAGTACCTATTACTTTGATTTTACGTACACTCCTATCCGTGACTCCAAAGGTGAAATTTATGGAATAATGGATATTGCCATTGATATTACCGATCAGGTAATTGCATCTAAAAAACTGGATGAAACACGTATAGCCCTAGCGGGTGCCATTGAACTTGCAGAACTTGCTACCTGGCGTCTCGATCTTGCAGCAAACAGCATTTTATGCTCTACGCGATTCAAGAACTGGCTAGGACTCTCCAATCATGTCGCACCTGTAGAAGAACTTTTTGAACTTATCGCTGAAACACACAGGCACAAAGTCATTCATTCGATTAATGAGGCATTAAAGCCCGGTTCATCAGATTTTTATGATTACGAATTTCCGATTACGAATAAACGTACCGGACAAGTTCGTATCATTCATGCCAACGCACAGGTACTTTATAATAAAGACGGCAGTGCGGAATGCCTGAGCGGAACAGCCCAGGATGTTACCAAGGAACGTGAGTTGCAGGAAGAACTGAAATTTAAGGTTAAGGAGCGCACCGCAGAACTGGATGCCGCCAATGCAGAACTGCTAACCAGTAATCAGGAGCTTAAACAATTTGCTTATATTGCCTCGCATGATTTGCAGGAACCTGTTCGTAAAATAAGTGTTTTTACAGAAATGCTTAAAAACAGTCTCGAAAAAAATCCGTCAAAAGCCGCTGTTTATCTTGAAAAAATTACAAACTCCACCAAAAGGATGGAAACGCTTATTAAGGACGTATTGGGATTCTCACAATTATCGAGTGCTGTTAAGAAATTTGAATCTGTTGATCTCAACATCGTACTGCAGGATATTATAAATGAATTTGACCTTACAATTGAGCAGAAAAACGCTGTTATAACGAGTCAAGATCTTCCTGTCATTGAAGCCATACCACTTCAAATGTCGCAACTTTTTGGTAATCTGATATCCAATGCATTGAAATACAGCAAAGCAGAGATCACACCTAATATTCATGTTAGTTCTGAAATACTTTCAGACACGCAGAACAAAATCGACAGTCCTGATTTTCGTATTGGAAGATATTCGAAAATTATAGTGAGAGATAACGGGATCGGATTCAGTCAGGCGTATGCAGAACAAATATTTAATATATTTCAGCGTTTGCACGGAAGGGATGAATTTGCAGGAACCGGGATCGGACTGGCAATGTGCCGCAGGATACTTCAGAACCATAATGGGAGCATCACTGCAGAATCGGAAGAAGGTATCGGGACATCTTTTATCATTATTATACCTTTAAAACAACATTTATATTAAAAAAACGGACATCCGTATGAAATGACGTATATTTGTCGGCAGATGCCGAACTTCCATATGAAAACAGTACTTTTAATTGACGATGATGCCGATGACCGTGAAATATTTCAGGAAATACTTTTGTCTCTAAATCTGAATATAAGATATGAAGAAGCCCGAAACGGTGCTCACGCAGTTGAAAAATTAAACACACAATCGTTCCAAAAACCGGATTTGATTTTTCTGGATCTCAATATGCCCGTAATGGATGGAAGGCAATTTCTATTACATATCAAACAGGAAGACACTTACAGCGATATTCCGGTCATTATTTATTCTACTTCTTCAAGTGAAGAAGACAAAGCTTTTGCCCTTAAAAACAATGCTGCGCTATTTATGACCAAACATTATTCTATGACACAGCTTGAAAAAGATCTTAGAAAAACCATTACTGCGTTTTTAGGATTTTAATCTCTTCATTATAATTAAAAAAACAACATATCTCCTGTAATTATTGTAAATTAGAGTATCTATTAACATGCACTAATTAAACATTAATGAAAGAAGTTTTTTTTCGGGACTGGCAAAGTCTGGGAATTGTTGCCCTGACAGCTATTATAGCCTTTATTACACTTTTTCTTTTTGTGCGGATTTCCGGTAAAAGAACGCTTGCCAAACTTAATGCCTTTGATTTCGTTGTTTCGATTGCACTTGGTTCTACACTTTCAGATATGATGCTTGCCACTGTCCCTGTTGTTGAGGGAGCTGTAGTTCTTTTTCTTATCATTTTACTGCAATACACCTTTGCATGGCTCGCAAGATCTTCGGCTACGATGGAAAAAATAATCAATACAGAACCACATGTTGTTTTCTACGATAATCATTTTCTGGAAAAAACAATGCTCCGTGAAGGCATCACTCAAGAAGAGATTTATGCAGCCATCAGATCGTCAGGAACCGATCAGATTGATGATGTCAAAGCAGTAATAATGGAACTCAATGGTACAATGACCGTTGTAAAAAAATCAACAGTTGCAGGTCCAAGCTCAATGGATGATTTGAAAATCCCGCTGTAATGTTTTTAAATATTTTCCTTTAGCTGTTTAAGCGGCAAGATGACGATAAATTCAGCACCATCATCTTTTTGACTTTTAACACTAATTTTACCGGAATGTCTTTTGACAATTTTTTTACAAAGAGAAAGTCCGAGACCATTTCCCTCATACTGATCTTTAGAATGCAGTCTTTCAAAATTATTAAATATACGTTCTGAAAAAGCTTCGTCAAATCCGATTCCGTTATCTTTTATTGTAATTTCTACGCATGATACTGCATTATATTCTATTGTTTTACATGAGATTATAATTCTTGGTGGCACATCTGCCTTAGAAAATTTAAGCGCATTTTGAATCAGATTATAAAACAGCTGCGTAATAAGAATTGGCGCTCCTTCGATTACAGGAAATGTACTGATCACTAAAACAGCTCCTTTTTCTTCAATAATAAGTTCAAGATCAGCTTTTATATTTTCAATTACCTCATCAAGATTTACTTTTTCAATTTGCTGAGTAGTATTATCAATTGTAGAATAAGCGAGAATTCCTTCTATAATATTCTCCATTCTCTGTGTAGATTTCTCAATCTTACCGAGATATTTTTTTACGTTATCTGTAAAGACAGCTTTTTTCTCATCTCGTAAAAGTGCCTCAAATATCTTAATTTTTCTGATGGGTTCACGCAAGTCGTGACTTACTATACTGGCAAAGTGAAGAAGGTCATCATTAGACCGTCGCAGCTCCTGAGTATGCTGCAGTTCTTTCTCAATTTTTTGTCTGGCAAAATTTACATCTGTCACATCTACACCCGTATTCATTACGGCATATACTTCTCCGTTTTCGTTATAAAGTGGTGTAAAACTATAATTAAAATAATGAAGTCTGCTGATACCATCAATTACCAAATTCACTTTTTTATTTGTTTCATGAAAAGGAATTCCGGTTTTAAGTACTCCAACTGCCTCTTCAAAAAAAGCATCGTTTTTAACTTCAGGAAGTACTTCCAGATAATTTTTTCCGATTATCTGACTGCCTTTACCCCACGCCTCCATCATTGCCTGATTGGCAAGTATTATTTTTAACTGATATCCTTCTAACACTGCTATAGGTATAGGAGCCATTTGAATTATATCTTCTAAAAGCTTAATATGTTGATTCATAATAATATAATTATATCAGATTAAATGCAATTGTTGTTTAAAAGGAATTTACTTGATTCCTCCCAACAAAATATGCAGATCCGGTTGTCGAAGATAAAAATAATTACGCATAATTTGTTTAATCTTTTCATAAAATAGTTAAACAATTACTACCTTTAATTTAGAATAAGAATATTTGAAATCAGAACATTCGAAAATCATTTACTTTATAAGGAATTAAAAATCGTGCGATATGAAAAAAGTGGTAATAATTGGAGGCAGTAAAGGAATTGGTAATGCACTGCTGATCGAAAAATTAAAAGATAGTGTAGTATATAATCTAAGCCGCACCACGCCTGATATTGCGGATAAAAACCTGATTCATTTTTCTGTAGATATTTTAAAGGACGAACTTCCAGAAATAGAGAGTATTGACTCTCTAATCTACTGCCCGGGCTCCATCAACCTGAAACCAATTCAGAGTCTGAGTGTTGATGATTTTAGAAATGATTATGAAATAAATGTTATAGGAGCCGTCAAAGTGATTCAGAAATATCTTCCCGTTTTAAAAAAAGGAAATGATCCTTCTATAGTATTGTTTAGTACGGTGGCGGTAAAATTAGGAATGCCCTTTCATGCCAGCATCGCAGCTTCAAAATCTGCTGTAGAAGGACTTGTAAAATCCCTTGCTGCTGAACTGGCGGGTTCAGTGCGGATCAACGCTATAGCACCCACCATAACTGAGACTTCCCTTTCAGCATCAATATTAAGAAATGACAGAATGAAAGAAGCCATGAAGGAACGCCATCCGCTTAAAAATTATCTTCAGCCCAAAGAAGTGGCAAAAATGGCAGATTATCTTATTTCTGAGAATGCATCATCAATTTCCGGTCAGATCTTTACGATGGATTACGGATTGGTGAGTTTTAAATTATAACAAACACAGACATGAAAATTCTTTTAACAGGCGCAACAGGATATATAGGAAAACGGCTTTTACCGATGCTACTCAAAGATGGTCACGAAGTAGTTTGCTGTGTCAGAGACAAAAGCAGATTTAATTATTCCGTAACATTATCTGATAATCTAAAAGCAATTGAAACGGATTTTCTAAATCCCGATACTCTTGCCCATATTCCTGAGGATATCGATGCAGCCTATTATTTAATTCACTCCATGTCTGATACTGCAGGAAATTATGACGAGATGGAAAGCGAATCGGCTCACAACTTTATAAAAAGACTCAATGCAACAGCCGCCAGTCAGATTATTTACCTCAGCGGAATTGTGAATGATACATCCTTATCCAAACATTTGTCTTCCCGAAAAGCTGTCGAAGATATTTTAAAAAGCGGAAATGTTCCTCTTACCACTTTGAGAGCGGGAATTATTGTTGGATCCGGCAGTGCTTCATTTGAAATCATTCGTGATCTCGTAGACAAACTTCCGGTCATGATTACACCAAAATGGCTCAATACCAAATGCCAGCCAATAGCTATTATAGATGTACTCGAAATTTTATTACGATCACTTTTAAATCCGCAAACTTACAATCAGAATTTTGATATTGGAGGTCCGGACATCCTTACATACAAAGAAATGCTTTTGCGTTTTGCAAAAGCCAAAAAATTAAAACGTTACATCTTTACGATTCCAGTAATGACTCCTAAATTGTCCTCGTACTGGCTTTATTTTGTAACCTCTACTTCTTATAAACTGGCCTCCTCCTTAGTCAGCAGTATGAAGGTAGAAGTCATTTGCAGCGACAATCGCATTAATGCTGTTTTAGGAATTAGCCCCATTACATACGAAAAGGCATTGGAGCGTGCGCTGCAGAAAATACAGGAAGACGATATCGTATCGAGCTGGAAAGATTCTCTGGCTAACGGCCGCTTTAGAGGAAGCCTCAGCCAATATCTCAAAGTTCCAAAAAAGGATTGTTATATTGACCGCAGAAAAATGAAAATTGTAAATCGTGACTATACAATTGACAGAATCTGGTCAATTGGCGGCGAGACAGGTTGGTATTACGGAGACTGGCTGTGGAGTTTACGCGGTTTTATTGATAAGATTTTTGGAGGTGTTGGTACCAGAAGAGGGCGAACTCATAAAAATGCACTGTTTCCTGGTGATGCACTTGATTTTTGGCGTGTCGTTTACGCTGATCGTCAGCAGGGAAAATTAGTTTTGTATGCCGAAATGAAATTACCAGGCGAGGCATGGCTGGAGTTTAAGATCATTAATAATACTTTGTACCAGGCAGCTACTTTTAGACCAAAAGGTATTTTAGGAAAATTGTATTGGTACTCGGTTCTGCCTTTTCATGGGTTCATTTTTAAAGGAATGCTTAACAGGCTGATCATCTAACGTAATCTTGTAAATACTTTAAATGATCCCATGCAGAAGACTTTATAAATCAATTTTAAAAATTAGAAACAAAAATTTACAGTGTTATCAAATTAAATTACCGATTTTGGAGTGTCTTCTGAAACAGATCATAAAAGGAATGATAAAGTAATTTTCAAATGTTAAATTATTTGATTAAATTAGAGAAACATTAAATCAAAAAGAAATGAATTTATCAAAAATACTAGGTATTGTACTAATTGTGATTAGTTTATCGGTTGGTTATATAGGAGCAAATAAAATTGCAGACAGCACAAAGGAAATTAATTTTTTAGGACTAAAAATTGACGCTTCAAATGAGTCTGGACAACAGCAAGGATATATTTATTTAGGGCTTGCAGTTCTACTTTTTGCCGGAGGATTGTATACCATACAAAAATCGGGAAAATAAAGAGATATATCCTTATTGATATTATAATATGCTTAACAGCAAAAAACCCGCATTAAAATAATGCGGGTTTTGATTTTAATATTTATTAATGTATACCGTTTTTTTGTTTACAAATTCGTGAATTCCGTCCTGCGAAAGTTCCCGTCCGTATCCTGAGTTTTTGGTTCCTCCAAAAGGCAGCCTCTGATCGCTTTTTACCAGTTCGTTTACAAACACAGCACCTTCATCCAATTTCGGTATTAATCTGGATGCTTTTTCAAAATCCTCAGTAAAAATGGTAACTCCGAGTCCGAAAGGACTATTATTCGAAAGTGCAACCGCCTCATCTTCATTCTTGAAAGTTGTAATTCCGATGACCGGACCAAAAATTTCTTCTTTAAAAACAGACATATCAGCAGTAACATTTCCTACCACGGTAGGTTCGAAATACGCTTTATTTCTTTTACCACCCAGCAATACTTCTGCTCCTTTATCCAAAGCATTCTTGAGTTGCTTTTCTAATTCTTCGGCAAGGTCAACGCGTGCCATTGTGCCTATTGTAGTTTCCTTAAGTAATGGATCTCCCGGTTGAAGTTCTTTTACAGCTTTCAGAAAAGCCTTTGTAAATTCTTCTGCGATCGGCTCTTCTACCAGCAGCCGCTTTCCGGCAATACAACTTTGTCCTGCATTTTGAAAACGGGCCTGTACACAGGTTTTCACCGTTTGCTCAAGATTACAGTCTGCAAAAACAATCAGAGCATTGCTGCCACCAAGTTCGAGTACTGTTTTTTTAATTTCACTTCCGGCTGTGGCTGCTACAGATCTTCCTGCTGCCTCGCTTCCTGTTAATGTAACTGCTTTAACTTTAGGATTTCTAATGATTTCTTCAATCATTTTGCTGCCGATAGGCAAATTAGTAAAACAGCCTTGAGGAAAACCTGCTTTTTCGAATATTTTCTGAATACTGTCTGCGCATTGCATTACGTTACTGGCATGTTTTAATATTCCGACATTACCAGCCATGAGCGCCGGTACTGCAAAACGCATAACCTGCCAGAACGGATAATTCCATGGCATAATTGCTAACACAACTCCTATTGGTTCATAACTAACATAACTCTTATACGCTTCTGTATCTATTACTTTATCCGCAAGATGTTCAGGGGCATTATCTGCATAATAATCACATAAATTGGCGCACTTTTCTATTTCTGCTATAGATTGAGTGATAGGTTTTCCCATCTCCTGAGTAATAATGCGGGCATATTCCTGGGCATTGATTCGCAATTCATTGCCTGCAGCCTTCATCAATACGGCACGTTCTGAAAAGGAAACTTCTCTCCAGTACTTGAACTGCTCATCTGACCTGTTAATGGCAACCTCAATATCTTTCTTATCGAATTCGGCTACCTCGTACACTACCTCCTGTGTATAAGGATTTATAGACTTTATCATAACTTATTATTTTATCCTGTATCTTTTTTAAAATCTTATAAAAGGTACAATTTATTTTGATTTTTATAATATAAAAAAAAGAGTTCTTTAGCAGAACTCTTTTTCAGTAAGGAATGTCATTTTAGAATATTGAATACATTAAAACCTTTTTTATTCCGGCAAATCTTCAATACTTAATGGCTCTTTTCTTAGCTGTGCGTTCATATGATGTCTGTATTGACTGGAAGTTTCGTATGCCAGCTTACGAATGCGCATAATATTTCCCAAAGGACGATGCTCCGGCAGACAATGAAAAGGATTAAAACTTAAAACATCATCAGCGTACACACGTCTTTCCGGACTAAAGGTTTGCTGAGGTTTAAAAGTAAGCTTTGCAAGGGGCTGATACGGACTTTTATCTTCAGGCCACTGTACCGAACCATCTTCTACAGGCATTATGTCCAGATCGGTACAAAGCTGCGCACTCATTTCATATTCTGCTGTACCATTCTCAAAAAAATCTGAGATGATTTTAGTTAAAAAAGCATTTTCATCAGCCTCGATAATTTCGTCATCAAGCTTTTTTCCGGCCAGCTCCTTAACATTTTCAGATAATGGCCGTACATTTATTTTGGCGATATAATCTCCAAATCGCAAAGCAGCCATACTGAAATAAGTGTCTCCAAGAATATGCGGGCCAGGCGCGCTTAAGTTGTTTGTGTCATCTGCAAGACCTACTGCAGCCAAAACATTCTGAACTCCTACAGCCGCCTTTTGTGCTACCTTCTGAAACAGTTCTCCACTGTTAGCCTGACTTTCCAGGCCTTCCTGCATTTTAAGATATTCCCGAATAGTTCCGGTCGGTATAATTGGATAGTTAACCAGTAGAAAATCCTGTGTAACAGCATCAGATAATTCCGGAAGAAGTTTCGCTCCTTCTACCCCAATTATTTTTATAGCCATACCTCTAAACGCCGACATTTTATCGGGTACAATAGATCCCTGAGCAGTAGAAAAACGAACAATAACCGGATACGTTTTAGGAGTACGAAATAAACCCTGAGCCAGATGTGACGGAAGATTATCATAAACCTGAAGTTCGCCTTTTAGTATCCCATGACTTTTTGAATGAGCATCTCTGATGGCATGACGGTATTTCTCGTACATCAAACGGTTTACTCTGGCCATAGAGTCTACAATTTTTCGGCTAATTTCCTGTTCATCAGGCTGTATGGTTTCTATACTATCATTATATAGAATATATGGATTAGAATCTGTCATAAGGCTATTTTAATTTGTTTAATTAAATTTTAATTTACGGTCGTAGTTGATCGTCTTTAATCAGATTTCTTAAGAAAAAATAAGTCTACAAAAGCTGATCAAAATGTATGGGAAGATTATTGATACGCTTTCCCGTGGCATGAAAAATAGCATTCGCTACCGCTGCCGGAATAGCCGTAAGCCCGATCTCTCCTACTCCTTTAACGCCAAGCTCATTGATTAAGGCATCTTTTTCTTCCACAAAAATCACATCCATTTCCGGGATATCGGCGTGCACCGGAATATGATATTCAGCCAGATTGGCATTCATGTATTTGCCAAACTGTTGGTCAATTATGGTTTCTTCGTGCAGCGCTTTACTTATTCCCCAAATCATGGAACCCAATATCTGGCTCTTTGCTGTCTTGGGATTTATAATTTTTCCGGCCGCAACTGCGGTTACCACTTTTGTAACGGTTATCGTGCCTAAATCTTTATCAACTTCGACTTCTACGAAGGAAGCACTATGAGTTGCCTTCGTGAATTTTCGTAGTTTTAGAAGATCAGGACCACCCATTTTGGTGACTTTAATTGCTTTTCCATTATTTGCCGCAATTATCTCGGCAAACGAAATGCTAAACCCGGGATTATTTGTCACGCCGATTTTACCATTCTTAAAAAAAACCTCATCATTTTTTAAATTCTTAAAAGGCAAGTCAGGCTGGTCTTTTAATACTTTGATAATTTTTTCTTTTAATTCTTTTACTGCAACTACAATAGCCGCTCCGGTTGAAGCCGTTATTGCAGAACCTCCCTGAAACATAGAAAAAGGTTTTTTACTGTCGCCATAAGAAAAAGTAACATCATCGAGGGAAAGTCCCAGCTCATCTGCAGCAATCTGAGTCATTACGGTAAAAGTTCCTGTACCAATGTCGGTTGTTGCGTTGCTTATTTCCAGTTTTCCTTCTTTGGTTAAGATAGCCTGAACCCGGGCAGGAAATTGATATGCATCCCAGATTCCTGTTGCCATTCCCCATCCTACCAGTCGGTTTCCTCTTGTGGTGCTGCACGGTTCCGGATTTCGTAAATGCCATCCAAATTTTTCTGCACCCTTTTCATAGCATTGTTTTAACTCTTTACTGGTAAAAGGTTTTTGCGTAGAAGGATCTATTTCTGAATAATTCTTTAAACGAAATTCCAACGGATCCATTTTTAGTTTATAAGCCAGTTCATCCATAATACATTCTATCGCATGCATACCCGAAACACCTCCCGGCGCTCTCATATCTATAGGAGTGGCCAGATCAAGAGGAGCAAGTTTGTATTCGTATAATGTATTGGCGGCAGGATAAAGCTTATGGCTCCAGGTAACCAGTATTTCATTGTAATCTTCATATCTGGAAGTTTCTCCAATGGCTTTATGATTCATGGCTGTGACTTTCCCTGCCTCATCAGTGGCAAATTTAAGAGATTGTATTACCTGCGGACGATGACCAAAAGAGAACATTTGTTTTCTTTCGAGAACAACGCGTACATTTCTTTTTAATTCTAGAGAAGCCATAACACAAAGAAACAACTGATATTGTGGTCGCAACCCTGATCCAAAAGCACCTCCGACAAACGGAGCAAGCACTCGCACATCTTTGTATTTTAGTCCAAACACATTGGCCACATACAATTGATTATTTATGGTTCCCTGAGTTTTGTCGTATATTAAAAGTTTGCCCTCACCCTCGTAAACGGTAGTCGTAGCAAATAATTCTAACGGATTATGATGTTCGGTACCATGAAAATAAACTGCTTCCGATTTAAAAGGAGCTTTTTCGTATGCTTCAAAAAAATCTCCTGTCGGTTTTGGCGGAGGTGGTTTTAATGGCGTTGACAATCCTTTTTTAGGTTCTCTCGCCCGATCGGTGTTTTCCTGGAGCAAAGTTTCAAAAGCTTCTTCTTCATAAGTAAATCTGATTAGCTGTGCCGCATATCGCGCTGTTTCAAAATCTTCTGCTACAACCAATGCAATAGGCTGGCCGTTGTACCTGATTTTATTATCGCTCAGTGGTTTAAAAACGGTTCCGGGCGGCGCGTCCATATCGGCATACTGCAAATCAAACCATGCCAGACCCGGACGGTTTTCATGAGTAAATATTTTAACAACCCCATTCACTTTTAATGCGTCGGCAGGGTCTACACTTAAAATCTTACCTTTTGTTATAGTACTGCTTACCACGTACCCATATAATAAATCGGGTACGTGATATTCTGCGGCATATTTAGCGCCGCCTGTTACTTTTTCAAATCCTTCGATCCGGCTGACCGGTTGTCCTACTAAAGGTTTATTTTCCATTTCATTTATCATTTAGGATTAAAGGGACGGGCGGGCGCCGGGTCTTTGTGTTTTCGGATTGAGTGCCATAAAACAAGCTCGGATAATAGCACGTTTCGCCAGTGGGATCTTGAAATTATTTTCTCCTCTTCCCTGCGCGCCATCCAGAATTATATCGGCTGCATGGGCAAAATTCTGTTCTGTTGCCTGCTTATCCTGTAAAAAATCTTCTGCTTCTGTTACACGCCATGGTTTATGCGCTACTCCTCCTAAAGCTATTCGCGCTTTTGCGATATGTTTTCCGTTTACTTCAAAACCAACCCCCACCGATACAAGTGCAAATGCATACGAATGACGGTCGCGAAGTTTTAAATAGGTATAATTTTCTGAAAATTTATTGGGAGGAAGATCTATCGAAATAATTATCTCTCCTTTTTGTAAAGTATTATCCAAGTGAGGTCTATCATCCGGAAGGCGATGAAAGTCTGCAAAGGCAATACTTCTCTCTCCATCAGGACCTTTCACATTCACAACAGCCTCCAGAGCAGCCAGTGCCACACACATGTCTGACGGAAAAACTGCAATACAATCTTCACTTGTACCTACTATAGCGTGCATGCGATTGAAACCTTTTAAAGCAGGACATCCTGATCCCGGAACCCGTTTATTGCAGGGAACATCGGGATCATAATAGTAATAACAACGCGTTTTTTGCAATAGATTTCCGCCGTTGCTGGCCATATTTCTAATTTGTGCAGAAGCTCCCGCTAAAATTGCTTTAGACAATAGGGGATATCGTTCTTCAATTAAAGGATGATAAGCGGTAGTGGCATTTCTAACTAACGCACCCAGACGAATACCACCGTTTTCCAGTTCACGGATCTCATTTAAATCTGCTATATCATTTATATCAACAAGTGTCTCCGGATTTGTTAAGTTATATTTCCAAAGATCCAGAATGTTTGTACCTCCGGCTATAAAAATGGCTCCATCCTGCAAAACACTCTGGATTGCGTCATTTACAGTCACTTCTTTTTTGTACTGAAAATTATTCATGATTACCTCCCTTCATAACCTGCATAATAGCATCTATTATACCGGCATTTGCACCACATCGGCAGAGATTTCCACTCATTAATTCTTTTACATCTTCACGGTCCTCTGCTTTTCCTTCCTGCATCATACCAATTGCACTGCAAATTTGTCCAGGCGTACAATAGCCGCATTGAAATGCATCATTCTCAATAAAAGCTTTTTGTAATGGATGAAGTCCGGAGTTTTCTGCTACTCCTTCTATAGTCGTAATTTCACTTCCGTTTTTCATCACAGCAAGCGTCATGCAGCTCAGGATTCTTTTTCCGTCGCATAAAACTGTGCACGCACCGCATTGTCCATGGTCGCATCCTTTTTTGGTTCCGGTTAAATGGAGTCTGTCCCGAAGTGTATCCAGTAATGATACCCAGGGAAGTATATCGAGTGTGTAATCTTTATGATTAACAGTTAGTGTGGTTTTCATTAAAGGCTTATCCTTCATAATCATTTGATTTATAGCGTATATGCTCAAACAAATCTATTCAAACAATTTGCATTTTATCTTATATTATAGTGTTTGATATTTATATAATTTCCGTAAGATTATTTAGATAATACTATTTAGTATAAGCGAAGCAGTATTTTTAAATAAAATCTAAAAAATATCCATATCGGATGACTTTCACTAAATGTAAAATTCCTTCCTATATTTCATTAATAATTATCGTAACTCTTTAAATTATATAAACATGCCCGAGAATCCTATAAATCAAAATGTTGACATAGCACATACTTTTGGATAAATATTAAGAGATAAATAATTCAGCAATATAAATATCACATGAAATCACAATCACATACTTTCCAAAATTCTAATTTGCGTACTTCATTTAACGCACAATCTTCTACTCTTTTCGTTGATGCAGAATTTAGTCCTGAAATGCAAAGCACAACCGAATTAATTGACTTACATTATAAATATGATGACGAACCGGATTTTGACTGCGAATTCCTGCACAGTTCGGCTCTACATTATGACGACAATGAAAGCACCATTGATCCCGATCAGGAAGAAGATTTAACAGATCATTATAATGACAGAACCTGGGATATGGATATGTACGATCCTTATTTAGAATCTACTTATTATTAAGACTTCGAGAAATTAGAACAAGTAAAAATGAAAACTTAAAACCGATGGATTAATTGTTATTTGATAATCTGTTTGTTTATTAATTTTCATCTTTATTTTTAAATTAGTTTAAATATACTTTGATGCTCTAAAGTCAATAGTTATCTTTGAAATATGGACAATACCAGTGATAAAATTTTTGACATACGAAAACAAAGTTTTCCTATAGTTGGCGTTGCAGCATCATTAGAAAATCATGAAGACGTTATTAAGCTTGTAAAAAATCTCCCTTCTGTAAGTGGTATGTCCTTTATTTTATATTTGGAGAACAGACAGGAATCGGAAACTGAGCTAATTAAGCAACTTACTGAAAATACAAAATCGGAGGTCGTTGTTATTGAGCCCGGAAATTTTTTAGAACCTGATAAACTGTATATCTTTAAGCATGATCAGACCCTGTCGCACAGTCATGGCACTTTATCTGTAACAAGCAGAAAAAACAGCGTTGATTCACTATCTTCGATAGATCATTTTTTTGTGTCTCTTGCACTGGCATGCAAAGAATTTTCGCGCGCCATATTACTTTCCGAAAACAAAACAGATGGTTTTATTGGTTTAAATTATATAAAGGAACAAGGCGGAACTGCATTTGCCCGACTTTCTGAAGCTACTCATGAGTACAGCCGAAATTATAATGACTCTTTATCTGAAACAGCCGACTTTGTATTAAAAGTTGAAGATATTCCTTCACAATTAATGCTTTTAGAATCGGTTTATGATTCTAATTATTCTATGAATCCGGATAAGGATAAAAATATACTTCAGGGCGATGATGATATTTATATTGCGATATTAAATCTCCTGCGCCAAAATACCGGTAATGATTTTTCAAATTACAGACAGCCGACAATTCGAAGAAGAATTGCGCGCAGAATGGTAATTGCCAAAATCAGTAATTCAATAGAATATCTTGAATTTATTAAAGATAACCCGGTTGAACTGGATTTACTTTTTAACGATCTGCTAATTCCGGTTACTGATTTTTTCAGGGACTCTCAGGTTTTTAAAATGCTTCCGGAAGTGGTATTTCCTAAGATTTTGGAAAACAAAAAAAATCAGGAAGGAATCAGAATTTGGGTTGCAGGCTGCTCGACCGGACAAGAGGCTTATTCCATAGCAATCTCATTGCACGAATATCTTGCTTCGAAAAATATTTCTTTAAAAGTACAGATTTTTGCTTCAGACATATCTGAAAAATCTATCTCAAAAGCACGTGCCGGGATTTACTCCCGTCAGGATATAAGACGTGTATCCGAGAATCGCCTTGCAAGATATTTTACAAAAATCGAAAGTTCCTATCATATCAATAAGGAAATTCGTGATCTTTGTATTTTTGCATCACATAACTTTATTAAAGATCCGCCTTTTGCAAAACTCGACCTTGTGTCTTGTCGCAACGCGCTTATTTATCTGGACTCTTATCTTCAGAAAAAAGCCTTTAAAACGTTCCACTACGGATTGTTGTCAACCGGTATGCTTTTACTGGGCAAATCTGAATCTACCAGTTACACACCCGGATTATTTGAACCTTTATCTAAAAATTTAAAGCTTTTTAATCGTCTTAACGGTGTCAACGCTAAAATTCCAATTTCGAGAGAAAGACTTGATACTGTTTCTTCTTCCCGTTCAAAGGCAGTAAAAAAAGAACTTTCTCAGCCCAATTATCAGGAAGCAGCGCAGAACATTCTTTATAATCACTATACACCCGCAGCGGTTATTGTGAATGAAAAAAAGGAGATTATTCATTTTCATGGTGATACCGGCGCTTTCCTGCTTTCCCCGCAAGGGAAACCAAATTTCAATATTCTGGAAATGGTGCGTGAAGGACTTGCATTTGAGGTTCGTTCTGCTCTGCTGGACGCCCGAACCACACAACAAAAAGCCATCAAAACATCTATCCCGTTGAAAGACAGGAAATATATGGCCGATATTGAAGTGGTTCCGTTAACCTCTGACATTGAAGAAAAACACTATCTGGTTTTATTTCGCAAGAGCGTTAAAATAGTCGGAGAGGATTTGGATAATGAAGGTGTTAAAGGCAAAGCGGAGAAAAGAATTAAAACCCTGGAAAAGGAAATTGAGCAGTTAAGGGAAGATATTAAAAAAGTTACCGAAGACCAGGAATTATCAAACGAAGAACTACAGAGTGCCAACGAGGAATTACTAAGCACCAGTGAAGAACTCCAGACTTTAAATGAAGAGCTTGAAACTTCGGCAGAACAGCTTCAGTCTAACAATGAAGAGTTGCTGGCTATGAATGAAGAACTGGTGGACCGACAGGAACAACTTGTTTTTTCACGTCTTTATGCCGAAGCTATTATTGAAAACATTAGAGAACCATTAATAATTATTAATAAGGAGCTGCGTGTAAAAAGTGCCAATGCTTCTTTTTATAATCATTTTTCAACGAATGAAGAAGCAATTGAAGGCCGCGTCATTTTTGATACCATTATTGGTGTCGGAACTCTCGCCGATTTACGTCATCAAATAGAACTCTCACTTTCCAAAGGCATAAAACTGGATAATGTAGAGGTTAAAATAGTGATGAACAACGGCAATGAGATGACAATGATTATGAATGTAAGGCCTATAAGCGACAATAAGCTTGGGGAGCCTTTGGCATTGCTTGCCTTTGAAGATATTACTGACCTGCTTCGTACCAATAAAGTATTGGAATTTACCAACCATGACCTGGAAGATAAAAACAAACAGCTGGCTTCGTTTACTGCTGTTGCCAGTCATGATTTGCAGGAACCTTTAAGAAAAATCAGTATTTTTTCGGGCATGATCATTAAGAATAAAAACAATATTCTTTCAGAAGAATCAACCGGGCACCTTAACCGTATACTGGTAAGTGCCGGCCGAATGCAGCATCTTATTGATGATCTGCTGATGTATTCTAAGGTTACAAGTGTAAATCAGGGTGATTTTGTGGAGACCGATTTATCACAGCTTATTAATGATGCCTGCGATGAAATTGATGACATGATCCTGAATAAAAAAGGTATCGTTAAAGTGGGAGAAATACCTGCTTTGAAAACAATTCCGGCTTTAATTCGTCAGGTATTTATCAATTTAATATCCAATTCGCTAAAATACAGTAAAGAAAATGAGTCGCCTATTATCACCATTACGGCTTCTGCAGGCGGACCACCGTCAGGTTTTTTAACTGCTGCTAAAACCAATTTTATTAATATAAGTGTTAAAGATAATGGTATTGGTTTTCCGGAAACAGTTGGAGCACGATTGTTCGACCCATTTTTCAGACTGCATACTAAGGAAGAATATGAAGGAACAGGGATTGGCCTTGCATTATGTAAAAAAATAATGGACCTGCATTCTGGTTTTATAACATGTATAGGAGAAAGTGGAAAAGGTTCTGAGTTTAACCTCTATTTCCCTATTTTTACATGATAAAACTATAAAACAAATTGTATGTCAAAATCGGGACCCATAATTATACTTGAAGACGATCAGGATGACAAGCACCTGATGGAAAGAATTTTAAATGAGATTGGAGTTAAAAACGAGCTTGTTTACCTCAGCAATGGTGATGAAGCACTGGAATATTTGTACAAAGCTACTAAATCTTTGTTCCTCATTTTTTGCGATATCAACTTACATGGAATGAACGGGTTGGAGCTCAAAAGAAAAATAGATAATGATCCGTATTTGAGATTAAAGAGTATTCCTTTTGTATTTTATTCTACTTCTGTGCGTCAGGAACAGGTTATCGAAGCTTATTCTGAACTTACTATTCAGGGCTTTTTTAAGAAAGAAAATGATATTACTGATGCCAGAAATACGATTACCACAATTATAGAATACTGGAAACTTTGCAGACATCCTAACAAATAATATTTTGATTTTCTAAATAGTATTCGTTTCGATTATCTACAATTAGTTATATGTGAGTCGGTTCAAACTTTATTATTTAAATTTTAAAAATTGATATAATAATATCCGATACTGAAATTTTTGTTCAGCCAATAAAAATTGATTTATACAATTACAGTTTGTATTTTTGCCCGCATGAATGATAATTTTATAAATGAATATTTTGGTATCGGAATACAAAATGGTAAAACGCCTGAAAATTTGGGTGTATTATGGCGATCGGCTCAAAATTTAGGCGCTACTTTTATATTTACCATAGGCAATCGCTACGCCAAACAGGCCTCTGATACTCACGATGCGGTAAAATCAATTCCGTATTTTCATTATGATACTTTTGAAGCTTTTTTTGAAAACTTGCCAAAAGGAGCGCGATTGGTTGGCGTTGAACTGAATGAAAAAGCTGTTCCCCTGGAGACCTTTGAACATCCGCGTCGCTGTGTTTATCTATTAGGCGCAGAAGATCATGGTTTATCTAAAAAAGTAATGGAAAAGTGTCATCATTTAGTGCAGTTTAAATCTGAAAAAAGTTTAAATGTGGCAGTCGCGGGAACCATTATTATGTACGACAGAAACTTATCTAAACCGCGATCATAGCATATTGATTGGTCTAATATTGCTATTGATTTCCTGTTAAATTGTTATTTATAAAAAAGAAATCTTTAGCTGTAGCTCTAGTTCCAGCCTCCGCCAAGAGCTTTATACAGCTGCATTGTTGAGCTGAGTTGATACTGGGTCAACGATGAAAGACTTAATTCTGCCTGAAATAACGAACGCTGCACTTCTAAAACTTCCAGATAAGAAGTATATCCGTTATAATATCTGGCTTCAGATAATTCGAGGTTCTTTTTTGCAGCAAGCACTTGTTTGTTTTTTGCAATCCATTCTTCTTTGTATTTTTTCACATTTTGTAAAGACTGCTCTACTTCTGCTACAGCAATTATACAGGTTTTTTGATAATTTAATTTGGATTCTTCGGCAATTTGTCTGTAAATTTCGACCCTTCTTTTGTTTTTTCCGAAATTAAAAACGGGGCCTGCTAAAGAGGCACTTGCATTTTGAAGGTAAGAAGAGCTATTGAATAAATCGCTGACATGATTATTGGCAAAACCCGCAAAAGCTGCAATATTAAATGATGGAAAACGCATGGCCTGAGCCACTCCAATTCTCTCGTTGGCCGCTCTGTAAGTCATTTCTGCCTGATTTACATCGGGTCTGTTACGTAATAAAACTGACGGAATAGAAACAGGAATTGTATTAGCAACCTGAAGTTCAGTATTTGTTTTTCCGCGCGGAATCGCTCCAGGCATCTGACCGGTTAAAATCGATATGGTGTTTTCTAAATATGTTATTTGTCTTTCGGCAGCCGGGATCTCGGCTTCTGCAATCGCCACTTGTTGTTCTATCTGTGCTTTATCAACTTCAGAAACATATCCGCCTTTAAATCTTTCATTAATAATATCAAATGCTTTTTGTCTGGTGAGCAAGGTGTTCTGCGCGATTAATAACCGGTTATCATAGTCCCGAAGCTGAAAATATGCCACTGCTATATCATTTACCAAATTTGACAAGATAACTTTTCTGCCCTCATCACTGGCAATTAATTCATCTCTTACCGCTCTGTTTTCATGACGAATTTTACCCCAAAAATCCAATTCCCACGAAAGCGTTGCAGAAGCGTTAGAAGGCAGAAAAGCATTTTCATTACTATTTACAGTTGCATTATAACCTATATTAGGAAGTAAATCTGCTTTGGTATAACCCAATTCTGCACGTGTGCGCTCGATACGGGTCAGAGCAATTTTTAAATCATAATTATTTTCTAATCCTTTGCGTATCAAGCCAACCAGAACCTCATCATTAAAAAGTTCAAACCATTTTATATTGACTACAGACGCAAGAGTGTCGGCATTTGCAGTGGCATATTTAAAAGAGGATGCTTTTTCGGTTTCGGGTTTTGTATATTTAGGTCCAACGAGACAGCCTGCAGGCAGCAATGCAAGAAAAAGAATAACAACGATTATTTTAAATTTATTCTTCATGATCTGCAGTTTTTGAATACATATTAGTCTCTGTTTCTACAACCTCATTTTTCTTTTTGCCAATGTTCTCAATCATTACAAACAGTCCCGGAACAATTAAAACTCCGAGAATTGTCGCAATCAGCATTCCGCTAAAAACGGCCATTCCCATTACAATACGGGCTTGTGAACCGGCACCTGTTGCGGTAAGTAAAGGGACAACACCGAGAATAAAAGCAAATGCAGTCATAAGAATAGGACGGAAACGCAGTTTTGCAGCGACCATCGCCGATTCGTACAGCGGTTTTCCTTTCTCGTATTCTTCTTTGGCAAATTCAACAATCAGGATGGCATTTTTAGCTACCAGTCCGATTAATAGTACTAGTCCGATTTGTGCAAACACATTGTTAACATACGCATCGCTTCCTATTCTCGCGAGGAGCAATCCTAAGAAAGCGCCGAAGACCGCAAATGGCGCACCAAGCAATACGCTAAAAGGTAATTTCCAACTTTCGTATTGCGCCGCCAGAATTAAAAAAACAAAAATCAAAGCCATTAAAAATACCGTGCCGCCGCCCGGAGAATGTTTTTCCTGATAGGATAAGTTGATATAATCATAACTCATATCTGCGGGAAGGGTTTCTTTGGCAACTTGCTCTAAGGCATCTAAAGCCTGTGCACTGCTGTAACCATCATTTGGGCTACCTCCGATCTCAGCAGAACGGAATAAATTCAGACGGTTTGTAAAATCAGGTCCGGTCACTTTGGTTGTAGTTACTAAAGTAGAAATGGGCAGCATGTCACCATTATTGTTTTTGACATAAATCAGGTTTAAATTTTCGGGTCTTACCCTGTCAATTGCTTCTCCCTGCAGATAGACTTTATACTGACGTCCAAAACGGTTGAAATCATTTACATAAGATCCGCCTAAAAAAGCGCCCAGTGCTTCGGTAACTTTAGAAACCGGTACACCTAATTTCATGGCTTTATCGTTATCTATTTCTAATTTAATCTGTGGAGTTCCGGCATTAAAAGTGGTATAAATTCTTTTTATCTCCGGACGCTTTTGAGCAGCCGTAATAAATGCCTGAGTTTGTTCTGCGAGATACTGCGGGGTATTTCCGCCTCTGTCCTGCAGCATCAGACTAAAACCTGCCGATGCGCCCAAACCCTGAATTGCGGGCGGGCCAAAAGAAAAAGCAGTTGCTGTCGTAATTTGTGTGGCCAGTCTTTTATTTAACCTGTCGACAAATTGTTTTGCGGTTTCGTCTCTTTCTTCCCATGGTTTGAGGGATATAAAAATAAATGCATTGTTGGGCTGATAGGAATTAGTCAGCATACTAAAACCGTTTATGGTAGTATAAGAAAGTATCGATTTTTCTTCTTTTAAAAAACTATCGACTTTTTTTGAAATTTCATCGGTGCGCTGTATCGAAGAAGCCGGCGGTAATGCAATATTCACCAACACATAACCCTGATCTTCTTCTGGTATAAATCCTAATGGGATTTTTTTCCCCAAGACAACTACTGCCAGTATGATTATCACTAATAAACCAATTATGCGAAATGATTTTTTAGCAAAAAATGTCGCTCCTTTAATATAGCCGCCTGTAACTTTTTCGAAAATTCTATTGAATCCCGTGAAAAATCTGGCAAGCCATCCTGTTTGTTCTTCTACGGGTTTTGTGGGTTTTAAAAGCATCGCACACAGAGCCGGACTCAGCGACAAAGCACTAAAAGCCGAAAAAGCAACTGAGACTGCAATGGTAATAGCAAACTGCTGATAAAAACGTCCTGTAATTCCGGGTGTCATCGCTACCGGAACGAAAACCGCAATTAAGATCAGGGCAATGGCAATTACAGGACCCGATACTTCACGCATGGCCTGAATTGTGGCCTCCCTAGGAGTTTTGCCTTTTTCGATATGATGTATCACGGCTTCTACCACGACAATTGCATCATCGACTACAATACCGATGGCCAGCACCAATCCTAATAATGAAAGTGTATTGATCGAAAATCCCAATAAGGGAAATACAGCAATAGTACCAATTAATGAAACGGGAACGGTGATTAACGGAATTAAAGTAGCCCGCCAGTTTTGAAGAAAAATGAACACTACGAGGATAACCAGTAAAACAGCTTCAAATAAAGTATGAACAATGTCATCAACTCCAGCCGTAATCGCTAATGTGGTGTCTAATGATTCCTGATACACAATGTCTTTCGGAAATTTTTCAGACATCGATTTCATGGCACTTTTGGCCAGTTCTGCAACTTCAAGAGCATTACTTCCCGGCATCTGGTACACAGCAATTACAGCACTTGGCGAACTGTTTCTGCGGGCGGTTGAACTGTAGTTTTCTGTCCCCAGCTCGATTCTTGAAATGTCATGTAAAAGAACCTGAGAGCCGTCTTCCTTACTTCTGACTACTATATTATTAAATTGTTTTTCTGTTATCAAACGATCCTGCAATGTAACTCCATAAGTAAATTCGGTGCCCAGAGGAGCAGGTTCTGCACCAAATTTTCCACCCGGACTAATCATGTTCTGCGCATTCAGTGCATTTTTTACATCGTCTACCGTTATGCCTAATTTACTCATAATGTCAGCGTTAAGCCAGATTCTCATCGAGTAATCACTTCCCCCGAAGAGGGAAACCTCTCCCACTCCTTTTATACGGGCCAACTGATCTACGATATTAATACTCGCATAATTATTTAGAAACTTAGCATCGTATTTTGGATTGGATGATGTCACGGTAAATAACATCATAGGGAATGACAATGATTTTTTTACCACTACACCTTGTTGTTTTACACTTGCCGGCATAAAAGGTGACGATTGGTTCTGTCTGTTTTGAGTAAGCATATTGGCATTATCCAGATTGGTACCCACATCAAATGTTACTTCTATCGTACACGCTCCGTCTGAAGTATTAGTCGATTTCATGTACAGCATATTCTCTACTCCGTTCACTTTTTGCTCGATTGGCGTGGCAACGGCCTGTTCTACATTTAAGGCATTTGCTCCTGTAAAACTGGTTGTAATTTTTACCACAGGCGGATTGATATCCGGATATTGTGATACCGGCGTTTTTTGTAGTGCCAGCAATCCCAGAATTACGATTATGATACTAATAACCATCGCGACGATTGGTCTTCTAACGAAAAATTCTCCCATAATGTATTTTTTAAGTTAGCGCTGATTATTTTCTGTTTTGTCGGGACTCCAGTCTAATGGCTTTGGTGTTATTACACTTCCGCTTTTCAATAAAGAAGTACCTCCAAAAGCTACTTTATCATTTGCAGTTAAGCCTTTTGTAACAATGTAAGAATCTTTATAAGCAGGTCCGACCTCTATTATTTTCATTTCAACTTTATTGTCATTTCCCACAACATAAACTTGCGAAACACCCTGCATTTCGATAACAGAACGTTGCGGAACTATCACAGCGTCTTTTCTTACGTCTGTTACTACAGCTACTTTTACAAATTGTCCGGGACGAATTAATCTGTCCGGATTTGCAAATGATGCTTCCAGTGTTACCGCTCCTGTAGTAGGATCTATCTGTCGGTCTGAAAAGCTGATCTTTCCTTTTTCAGGATAAACAGAGCGGTCTGATAATATCAGCGAAATTGATTTTCCGGCGCCAATCAAACTTGAATTTTTCTTAGATATTTCTCTAAAAATCCTTAGGTATTCCTGTTCACTCAAAGTAAACCGGACTCTTACATCGCCTAAATCTGAAACTGTATTTAAAACAGATGCTGCGCCAGGACGTACATAATCACCTACTCTGACTTTTGAAATGCCGATTAATCCTGTTATTGGAGAAAGAATTCTGGTGTATCCCAATTCTATTCTTGAATTGGAAAGACCGGCTCTTGAAGCTTTTAGTGAAGCGACTGAAGCATTATAAGACGCTTTGGCAGCTATTAATTCCCTTTGGCTTACTGCATTCATCTTAGCCAGCGGTATCATCATATCATAATCTGATTTTGTTTTGGCTAAACGCGCTTCAACCTCAGCAACAGATCCTTCTGCCTCGTTTACTTTAGCTTTAAATGGCAAAGGATCGATTGTATATAATAATTGGCCTTTTTTTACAACAGTTCCTTCATTAAAATTAAGGCTTTCTATAACCCCGTCTATTCTCGGATTGATTTGAATATCAGACTGGCCAAATGTCTGTCCGGTAAATTCTGATTCTAAACGGACATCCTGCTGAACTACTTTCACTACTGCAATTTCCAAAGGTTTTGGGGCCGGCGGTACTTCTTTTTTACAAGCAGCCAAAAAAACAGTGAAACTGGCAATAGAAACTATTCTTATTCTCTTCAAAGCATCCATACAATTATTTTTAAATTAATAGACTACGAAAAATGGTCTGCTGACTATTTTTAATTTTTATTCTCCAAAAGGTTTTCTGCTTCCAAATGCGTATGAAACAGTAAATAAAGGACCATTATATCCCCATTTAATATGTCCATCCAGTTTGTCTTTTACAACATCTATAGTAAAGTTCATTCCGCTGTATCCCAAAGCCAGATCGAGATCCGGAAGCAACTGGTACATCACCGACAGATTATAACTAATAATTTTTCCTTTGAAATCATTTACTTTAAGAGAGAAATAATTCAGGTTTCCGTTGATAACAAATTTGTCTGTAAATGCATAACCTCCCCAGATTCCCAGATCGGGCAGCGGCGCCGTAAAATTAAATTTATCATTATAGTTCAGTTCAGCATTTTGTGCGGTAAGACCAATTCCGATATCCGTTGCCAGGGTATGCGTTCCAATCATAAGACCTAATTCGTATTTAGGTTTTAGAAAAAAAGCATAGCCATAAGAAAATAAATACATATTGATCTTAAAATAAGAATCTACAGTAGCATTTACAGGATAAGTATGATCGCCAAATTCTAATGTTTTTTGTAATTGATGGGTGGTGGAGCGATCGAGATGAAAATACCCCAAATCAAATCTGGATCTTCTTGAAGCGCGCCATTGTAAATTACCTAAAAAAGTAGTTGTCGCTTTTTTAAATCCCAGATTGTCTTCAAAATCAATTTCTGTTCCTTCAGAATTGGCGTCACTACCGACTCTTACATTGGTTCCGTTTACCGGAATAAACACTCCTGCTGTTATTTTAAAACGTCTGACAAACCAGGGTGGTGTAGGCTTCGGTTTTTTATAAAATTCAAGATCGTCTGTCTCGATTTTTAACGAGTCGATTTGAATACTGTTATTTTGAATAGCTGCAGGAATACTGGCGGTGGTACTCTCTCTCAAATCCTGTGAAAAAGTTTTTACTGACAATAAAATTGTTGCAAGAATCAAAGCGTTGGTAATGGTAACTTTATAATTCATAGCTTACTTTTTATGTGTGAATGAATGATTTATTTATACCGGCTTAGAAATTTTAATATTTCCTCTTCTAATTCTACAGACAAAGACTCGTAATCAGCCTTTGATTGTCGATCTTCTTCTGACTTCTTCTTGTACTTTTCAATATTAATTTTACTCGTACAATAATCATCGCATATTGCCTTAAATTCATCATCCGTTAAATACAGGATTATGATAGACTCCATGAAATTCTCAAACTTATCTATATAGAGAGCTTTGGGAACAGCCATACTTTTTAAATCATTTAAACTAGTACTAACTTTTTTTCAGAACAGATTATGAAGATTTAATCTTATCATAATCAAATGGTTATAAAACATCATAAAATTAAATAATTACATTGATCAATTTCTGTTATTAACTGTTAAACGACGTTAAATAGATAGATTAAAATACTGATTATCAGTAATTTAAGGAATTAAAATGTGCTTTAGAAACGATATACTTCACTATTTTTTTGAGCAAAAGAATCGCTTTAGTGTATAATAAAATTATACTTCAAAACAGGGATACAGATAACTGCACCGCAATTATTAGTTGGAGTGACAAGTAAATCAATATAAATGGAAGAAAAATTAAAGAGGAGAATTAAAACGGGGGGTATTGTCTTTTCTCAGCAGATTGACCCATGTCAAATTATGAAGTGCATGCCGGCAGTTCGGATCTATTTTAAGTGCATTTGCAGAACATTCATAACCCGCTTTTAGTGGATCCGGAACTGTTTCTATGGCCAGTAAAATACCATCAAGATATAATTCTCCGAGCATGGCCAATGCTAGTGCACGTTTTGGGTGTGTGTTCACGGTTTCCTGCAATGCTGTAACGGCGCCCTTAAAATTTTCTACAGAAAAAGACCGCTGGTATCGGTAATAACTATAAACTCCGTCCCTGATTTTTGCATTTGGTAACTTGTTCATCGAAGATTCCCGGGCTATTTCCTGAAAAATGCTGCCGTAATATCCTCCCAATGCACCGAGAAAACTTTGTACAATTTCATCGCATATTTCAAACATTCCATATTTGAGCACTTTATCAATTAACTTCGTCATCATCACTTCGCCGGTTGCTGTGGATAAAAGATTAATTCTGATACGCACTCTTTTTTCTATAAACTGAAGGCAGCCATTGATAATATAATCTGCATTTAGCAACTTTCCTGCTTCCAGAATATTATGATTAATGTTGGAAGTCATTTCTTTGGAAAAATAGCCAATTACCGAAATATCCTGAAACCGGGACAATTCGGCACTGACTTCTTCTGCTAAAAGAAGGGAAAAAGAAGCATGATCTTTCTTTTCAGATAAAGATTTAAAAGGAAATATCGCTACGATTGGTTTTTTGTCCCGGGAGGGATCCGGAGTTAATCTGACCTTTTTAACTGGAACTTTTGATCGCCTTGTAAAATGAGGAATATACGAACCTTTTGGAATTTCAATATATATCGGATTGTCTTTTCCTTCACCATTATAATATTGGTCTAATGCTCTTCTAAGCCTTCCAGCGTGAATGCGTACCACTGCATCATCATTACAATTAAACCCCGGCGGACGCTTAAGGACGTCTACGGCGATATTATATTCTTTAATACTTTGAAATCTGTTTTGGACAGTTTCAGTTACAATATATTCTAAAAATTTAGAAAGGGTTGGAGAACTTTTAAAGCCAGCGAAACCAAGTACACGCTGCAGTTCGTAATCAATTTCTTCAGAAGAGAACATTTCAGGATTTTGCATACAACTATTTCTATTTTAGTTAACACTTTTATAAAAACTTGCTATGTGCGTATATAAATGTAAATGTACGTGATTGACTACAACAAAAATATATAAAAAGCTTTTATAAAAATTAACTTATGTAAAGAAATAGATTAAATGCAGGAAAAAAGTGCTAAATGAACAAAAAGAAAGATTTTTCATTCATATTTTTAAACTAAGAAGTGATAATATCAGTAATATTTAAGAAGCCGTCCACCTTCTGACCGTGTGTAGGAGGCATTTCATCATTCCTACTCTGTTTTCGGCTTCTTATTTATGATAAATAATTATTTTTTTGAAGTGTGTTTAAGTTCATCTATAAATGGAATTGCATCCTGCATTTCGGCCCTGATGATAACCTGCAGGTATTGCTCTAATTGAACAAACTTTGCAGCGCTGGTTCCGCCAATTTCTTTTTTTAATTTAGAATGTGTTTTTGATAATAATTTATCAAAATCAATAATATTTTTTAAATTGGCCTCTGTTAATTCTGAAGCTTTTGCATCACTCAGGACATCATAATTGGCGGCATACTCATCGAGGATTTTTAACTTTGTTGCTCCGAGTGCTTTTCGCTCCACTTCATAAGCATCATAAATTTTTTGAAAGGCAGTGGCTTTCGGTTCTGTAAGCGGGATATATTCTTTTATTACCTCCTGTTTACTTTTACCATAAATCTGCTGGATCAATGCCAGATCATCAGACATGGAAGATTGTGCTGATAAGTTTGCTGTAAAAGCAAGTACTACTAGTATTATTATCTTTTTCATATTACAGGTTTTAATTATTTACTGAAATCATAACTTAACGAAGCACCAAGACCAAACTGAAACGTAGAAACATAATCTGAAACTCCCACTAGACCGTAATATGTCCAGTAATAATCGTTACCTACTGCTGCTGACATCGATTCGAGATAGGCATGCAGGTTTATTGAAAGCGGAGAATTGGTTTTGATTTTTACACCTGCTTTAATATCCCATGCAAAATAAGTTCCGTTGCCGCTTTGTGGAGTTTCCAGAATTCCCAGACCTCCACCTGCACCAAGAAAAGGCATTACAGTATCAGAGCTTAATTTGAAATAATGTGTATAATCCAGCAGTATATAATTTAATGCGCTTTTATCATCATCGCTGTTGATCTGCTCATTATTTAGTCCGTATACAGGTAAATTGCTGTCGAGTCTTTTATATTTTAATTCGATTGAACTGTTTTCCATAAAAAAATATTCCAGTCCGGCTCCATATTCAAATCCGTCTTCCACAGTGGCGTGGGAAACATCAAAATCTACTCTGTCCGAAAAGGTATAACCTCCGTATAAATTAAGCAGAAAGGAGTTTGAACTTTGGGCTGAAGCTCCTATAGAGCTTAAAATAAAGATGAGTAATAAATGTTTACTTTTCATAATGTTTATTTTTTAGTTAAATGAATAATGTTGACCGGGTATTGTAACCTATCTTCTTCGTCCGCCTCCGCCCATGCCGCCTCCCATTCCACCACCGGATCGTCCGGAACTAAAACTGCTTGCGTTTGTGGTACGTCCTGATCCCTGAGAAAAATTATTACTGGAGGAACGTGTGGCAGATCCTGATGAAGAACGGTTTGAAGTTCCTGCGGATGGCGCTTTTGAATCGCGTCCTGTGTTGTTTCTAGTGCCGGCCGACGTATTTGCACCCCGATTTGAAGTTCCTGCAGAAGGTTTTGTAGAGGCGCGGTTGGCAGCTGTATTTCCCGTATTGTATTTACCGTTCGCCCTGTTGTTGGTTACGGTGTTTGACCTCATTTTGTTATTGTTGTAATTGTTGTAATTATTTCTGTTATTAATAATTACGGTATTTCCTCCTCCATAATGTCCACCATGATAACCTCCGTGATGGTGATAGTGATTGTGCCTGTAAATTCCCACTGCCATAACTGTAAAGGCAGCAAAATAAGGAGGATAAAATCCATAATAATAAGGAGGATAATATGGAACGTAGGCTGGAGAATACACATATTGAACAATCGGAACGGTTTCTACAACTACTGTTGTTGTTGCAGGAGCACTCTTTACAGGTTCTGTACCCGTATAGGCAGGATTTGAAGTAACAGCGGGACTCCCGGTTTTTGATGGCTCTATAACATAATTTTTGCCATACAGATTTTCGTCGCCTACAATCTGCAGACTTATTTTTCCTTTTTTATCTTTATCAACCAGAATAACAGCGACATCCTGCGTTTCTTTTTTACTAACGGCGACCTGTAGAATAAACGTAAAAGACGATTCCTTTTGTTTGGTAACCACTTTTATAAAGTCAACCTTTTTATCCAGATCCAGATCCAGGTTATTTACACCTGATTTCTGTTCATTTAACTTTTTTTCAAAATCTTCAATCGTCTTGGATTTTTGAAAAAGATCCAGAACAGCATACAGATCCAGGTTATCACCAGGAAGTCCCAGCGCAGGCTTATCATCAGATTGGCAAAATACGTTTTGCGCTAAAAGGCAAAATACTGCCAGAAGAGAAATTCTTATATTGTTTTTCATATTGTTTTTGATTAGATAAAAACGAATACCTAAGCTTAAAGCTATTATTTAGAAACCGGAACGCTTTTCAGTTTCTGGTCCTGGAGAGCTGTCGAATCTGCCATACTATATTCTCTTTCCGGAATAGGCATATTTGAAGTACTCATATCCCGTACGCAGAAGTAGGTCCCGTTTCTTTTTTGAAACAGGCTCATATAATTACCCTGATTTACTACCATGTCTGTATTGTCCATCACTTTAAACAACCCTATTTCTACAACCTGATTGGCATCATCAGAAATAAAAACTTCCTGAGTTGTATAAGAAATAGTATTGTGGTCTTTCGATATATTATCTCTTAAAAAAATCACTATCGAATCTTTCCCTACTAGCGGTGGCATATTTTGGTAGTAACTAATTGCATCATCAGCATAATAGCCAATGCTTTTAATTATTCTGGCATTATATGTATTGGCAAATTCGGTTTCCTTTTCCTGAATTTCTTTTTTGATTTTTTCCTTATCAATGACAGGAGCATCCTCTTTCTTATTGCAGCTGTTAACCAATATAAGTACGCCGGCAATTACGAGTATTTTAATTTTTTCAGTTATCATATTCTAACAATTTAAGTTTAACGATTTACGAATGCAGCCTGTTTAGTAATTCAATTCGACATTGAGCATTCCGATTATTCCTTTTGAGCCTACCTGCGTCGGATAACTTAAATACCCAACGGGAGAGTGACTTTCGTACATGATTTCGGGATTGATCCTGAAAAATTTAGTTTTAAAAGGAAACCAGTTAAAACCGCCGGTTATTTCATACGGCTTTCCATAATCGCCATTTATGTAAGAGTATGTGGTATAAAACTGAAGTGTTTTATCAACCAGCATGGCAGATCCCTGGAGTGAATAACCTGTATCCGTTAGCTCAGTAACCGGGATTGGACCAGTTGATTCGAAATCTGAAATCCATCGGACATAAAATTCCGCATCCAGCGAAAAACCATTGTATTTAATTCCGGTATTGAAAGACGTCATTTGATACTTTGCGTTGATTACCTGAGTGTTTGGAGCAAATGCATTTAGGGCGAAAATCCCTGTACCGTCAGACAATCGTATTTGTGAATTCTCCGGTGCATCGGCATCTGGCTGCGACTGGCGGTTTTCTGTACTTCTGGTGTAAGCGCCTCCAAGAAGTGTTGCGATTTTCTTGTGCTTTTCGTAATCTCCATAAGTAGGGATTCTTCCAAAATTTCCGGTTGTCCACCAGAGAGCACCACTCCAGGTATCAATTTTATTATCCAATTGACCCGCATCTACACCCAACTGACTCAGGTTGTTACCAAGCATTGTTTTGTAAAATAGATTATCTGTGATTTGTCCCTGTGCATAAATACCGGTTGTAAAAGATCCCCTGAAGTATTCTTCGGCAATTGGTCTTGCGTCGCTTCTGAGCCATTCCGGCCATTGTCCCAGGATAGAGCGAACAGATGGTAGTCCGTTAATTCCAAGTCCTATTTCAAAATATTTATTGAACTTATATTGAAGATTCCCCGCTACAACAACCTGTGCGCCTTGTCCTAAAGTGGCATTAGAAGTCCAGACAAAGACGGTATATCTTATTTTAGGATCGGCAACCCAGCCTCTAAAATAAAGATTCGCTTTTTGAAACATGATGTCATTTCGTCTGTCGATTGGAATTACCTCGCCATTATGATTGGTGTAACTGTCGTCGATTCCTGTTTGATTTAAATAGCGCGCCAGTGTATAGAAGGAAAGCGTCATAGATCCGAATTTGCTGTCTACGAGTTTAAAACCGCTTCCGCCACGATGTACTTCTTCGGGTAATTCCTGCAGCGTGCTGTCGGCTGGTGCATTGTTTATCTGAGCCCATGAAGAGCAGGTGCAGATCAAGGATAGTATTATATATTTTACTCGCATATCGATGAGATTTTTTTGTTAAAGAGCATATAAATCATTGGGTAATAACTACTGTTTTATGTTGGCTGACTCCCATTTCCTTACTTTCCGGCGTGCATCGTCAAAGAGTCTTATGTAATTTTGTTTCCTGATTTTTTCGCTTGTTTCGGGTTTCAAAACTTTAAATAAAGGGGCATACATTTCATACACCGCCATATAAAATTTCTGATCCGGCGGCGCCACTACATCAGTTCCAAATAAGAACCGGTCCGGATATTTATCCATTAAGGTGGCACATCTCTGTGTTACTTCCGGCGACGAAATAATATATTTGGCAACCTCATCCCAGGAAATATCAAAATAAACATTTGAAAAAACCGGATCTTCCAGAATATCCCTTACGATATCTATATGGTTTGGTGCTCTTTTATCAGAGGATTCATTTCCATAACCTGCGGGATATACAATTCGTCCCAGCCCTATATGTGCCCAGATAATGGTAGTTTTTTGATGGCGTTTTAATAACTCCTTCATTTCATTAAGATATACAGGCTCTGTTTTTTGTTTTGCCATTGGTATATCCATATCATTATGAAGTATCACCACTAATCCTGTTTTTCCTGCAAAATCAAGAATGCTGTCCAAAGCAGGATTGGTAAGGCTTGCCACTTCTCCGGCCACTTTTGCAGAAACGAATTCCTTATGTACAGAGAATTCTCCAATGCCTGTAAATACTCCCGGAAAAGTTCGCAATACACGCTCAATATGTTTGTATGCATACATATCTGACGGATTAAATCCTGTAATCATAGGGTCAAAACGTGCTTGCTGTTCTTTGGTGAGTGATTTAAACTGCATGGCAATAAATGCATCTGTAAAAGAGTAATAATACAAAGGAGCATCAGTTTGCAGATAATAGGTCGGACTGTATTTGCCTGAATTCTGGTACGACCACTGCTGCTGCAGCGGAATGCCAAATAAGGTTGATCGCCCGGCCTTATCGCCCATTATGTCCAGAAATTTAGTAACTGTAATTCCTTCCTGAATATAATTTGTTAAATGAAAGTGGCTGTCATTAAATAAATACGCTTCTTGTGAAGTCGCTTTTTGCCCAAATAACATCGAAACAGGCACTATTAAAGCAAACATTCCGATAAGCAATCTTGTTTTTTTTCGTACCTGATTCATATATTATGCTTTAAATTATGTGAACTGATTATTTTAAAGGCTGTACAACAAAAGGATTGGCTTTAAGTTCTTTGACAATTTCAAAAATGGCCCTTTGTGCTTTAATACTGTTTCCAACCTCATTTAGTGGCGGGGAAATAACTGCAATTCCGAATTTTCCGGGGCAAACCGCTATAATGCCGCCTCCAACTCCACTTTTTCCGGGTAAACCAACTGCATAAAGCCATTGTCCGGAATCATCATATAATCCCGCTGTTGACATGATTCCCATTGTGAAAGCACAAGTTTCAGGAGATACCACTTTTTCTTTCGTAACCGGATTTAATCCTCCGTTTGCCAATGTTGAGGCCATAACTGCCAGATCTTTGGCATTTACATTAATAGCGCATTGTTTAGTATAAACATCTGTAGACTGAACAGGATCAAAATACATACGCCCATACGCATATAATAAATGCGCAATAGCCTGATTTCTAAGATTATCCCCGGCCTCACTTATATAAACTGGCATATTTAATTTTAATTTTGTTCCTGCAAATGCATTATGTGTATCCAGAATGTTTTTCCATTTGGCCACAGAATCATTTCCTTTTACCATACTTACTGCGGCTATCGCTCCGGGATTTACAAGCGGATTTATTTCTTTTCCTTTTTGAAGTTCAATTGCGACAATAGAATTAAATCGTAGTCCGGTGGCGTCTACACCAATTTTGTCTGCCAGAACTTTCGGCCCCTGCTCCTCAATCACTCTTGCCAGAGTAAAAACTTTTGAAATGGACTGAATGGAAATACGCTGATTAAGATCACCTTTGCTGTACACTTTTCCATCTACAGTGACGATCGCAATACCAAAAATAGAAGGATCAACATTGGCGAGTTCTTTAATATAATCTGCATTTTTCCCTTCTTTGACATCCTTAAATTTATCGTATGCATGATCGATGGCCGCTTGATAATCAACCGATTTCTGAGCCTGGATCTGAGGAATAAAAATGAGAAGTATTAACGCTGTGAGCATAATACTCAATCGTAAATTTGTTTTCATATTGTACTAATTATGTTTTTATTTATTTGAATTTTATCTGTAGTGCCTCTAACTATTACTGATTTTTTTTGTAAAACACTTCCGAGAAATTATACTTAAAAGAGAATTGTATTTTAGAGATCGAAGTACTCCATCCATCTCTGAAGTTCTCACGATCTCCCCATTGGAACTCGGCTCCCATCATACAATTTTTTACAGGTGTATAAAGAAGATTGACTATTGCATATTGTCCTTTCTTAAACGAATTGTCTGTCTGAGCGTCCGAATTGTCGATATCAATCATCGAATATCCCAGTGCCGTGCTAAATTTATTACTCCAGTTATGGTCAATAAAGGCAACAATACCCATAAGAGGTAATGCCACTCCTTTGACAGGTTTTACCGCATTTCCGGGATTGTTTTGCAGACCAATATCTACAGGAGCATCATTCATATAGTTTTGAATTCCCTCTCCATAAACGATTTGACCTCTAAAAACATCATTTTTGGTAAACTTTAAATTGGTGCTTAAATTTAATCCCCAGCCAAGGGCATCTCCGGACAAATCAAACTGATCGTTGTTTTGGTCTTTCCATTCGATTTTTCTGAGCATTCCTGCTAATTCCACATAGCCCCAACTACTGCCGTATCGGTATTCTGCAGAAAGATCGGGTAATGAAAATCTTGGATAAACGCCCTGCAACTCTACACGATTGGCATATTCGCCCTGATCTGCACTCGCCCCAGGTCGCTCTAATGCAATTGTTAAACGTGTATCACCCTGAATAGGCATATAACGAATCTGGATATTCCTAAAAAATACCATTCCGGTTGGTCCCCAGTATTCAAGCGTATTAGGGAACACGTCAATATCCATAAAAGGACTCCAGGTCTGGCCGGCGCCGAATTTTCCTAATTCCGCGTAAGCGTGACGCAGACGAAAAGTAGTCTGACCTGCATCTGCGCCTGTCCCGAATAATTCAAATTCAAATTGGGTTTTCAATTCACCAATTCCGGTATCAAAGTAATTTTTAAAACCTAATCTGGTCTGTCGGACTGATGCATAATAATTTCCGTCAACTCCATATTCATTCTCATAGGATGGTAATTTAGTAGGTCTTACTACATCGTACCAATCGCTTTGTATCTGGTTAAAATTATAACCAACATCCGTCATAATAAACCCATAAATTTCCATGCTTTTCTCTTGTTCCTGAGCCTGCACTACATTTATGAAAACAAAATAAATTAAAGTGGCCGAATGGAGTATCCGCACCATTTGTACAAATTTTTCTTTCATTGTCGATTGTTATTTAATTTAGTGTTGGTTTTTATGCTGATAAATAATTTTCTTAAAGTTGTTTCTATAACGACTTAAATTCTATTGAAACCTTTATTTATCGCCTGCTATTAACCTGATAGCTAAACAAATGTATTTACATAATCGCCGTCATTTAAGTTATTAACGGTTACATTTAACAGTTAAATCAGAAAATAACTACTTAAAATGTTAAAGAAATTCTAATGCTATATTTAAATAATTTAACTTTGAGAAGTTTTAAAAAGTTTATAACTACTTTATTACCAAAAAGATAAATAGATATGGAAGCTTTAAATACAATTTCTCACGACAAGATTTACAGTGAACTGGATAACGTTTTGAAGTTTAGCTCATTTAAAAGTTCTACCACATTAAGTAAGTTTATCAAATACATTGTTACCGAAACTTTAGAAGGACGGAGACAGTACATAAAAGAATATACAATAGCCGTTAACGTGCTGAATAAGTCTGTAGACTTTAATTCTAATGACGATGCAGTAGTTCGCATACATGCCGGAAGGCTGAGAAGAATTCTTCTCGATTATTATCATACAGAAGGAAAAGAGAATTTGGTTGTAATTCATGTTCCAAAAGGCTGTTACGTTCCTGAGTTTACTTATAAGAATAAAGAAACTCCGCGCGAAGCGAATATTGATAATACTAATCCGATTGTTGCCGTTTTCCCTTTTAAATTAATGACGCAAAAGCCGAATTTAGAAATCCTGCCAGAAATTTTGTGTGAAGAGATTTGTGCCGAACTTTCACTTTTTGAAGAGATTGCAGTTATCGGACATTTTTCTCCGGATATCATTGCGAAAATTGATGAAAATATTTTAGAAGCGGCACAATTAGCCGGAGCAGATTTTATTATTACCGGTCTTATTAAATGTGTAGCCAAAAAACTTCAGATTAGAATTAGTCTTTTAAATTCGAAAACCGGACGTTACATTATGACGCGATCATTTGAGGACGATAATGTGAAAAATATTGCCAAGATCCAAAACAATATCGTACATGCGACCGCTTGTCTTATTGGCGGTTATTATGGCATTATCTTCAAAGAAATCATCAAAACTTCATCTTCCGGAAAATCTAATAATATAGTATTATGGAATGCGATTTTCAATTATTATAAGTATCAGTGTTCGTTTACTGTAGAAAATTATACTACTGCCTTCAATAGTGTCAATGATGCGGTTAAACTATATCCCGACCACGCCGGTCTGTGGGCAATGCTTGGTGAATTGTATATAAATTCGCTTGCACACGGCATTGATAATGATAAAATGCAAATTGAGGAAGCATATCGCTGTGTAATAAAATCACTTAAAGCAGATCCAAATTGCCAGCACGCCTGGCATACACTTACGTGGATTAACTGCTTTAAGAAGGATTATGATGGCTGCCTGGAAACTGCTAGCCAATGTATCAAAATAAATCCCAATGCATCGGGAATGGTTTGTGGTGTAGGCTGCATCCTAATTTTTGCAGGTCATTACGAAAAAGGATTTTTAATAATGAATAATGCAATTGAGACTAATCCATCCTATCCGTGGTGGATACATATTGGTTATTGCTGTTATTACATTAATAAACAAGACTTTAACAAAGCATATTACTGGGTATATAAACTGGAATCTGAAGAAAATATTTGGGATCCACTTCTTAAAGCAGCTTGTTTATCGCTGTTGGATGAAGAAGAAAAAGCTAAAAAATATTTGGCAAAGCTGCTTGAGATACAACCCAATACAAATGAAATTCAATACATGCTCTCTAATTTCATTATCTGCACAAATTCTGTCTCACAAATTCTTTTCAGTATGGAAAAAATTGGATTTGAGATTGCAGTTTAGCATCCTTCTCAATTTAATTTTAAGGAGTGATGACATACTTTTTATCAGTAATACTTCTAATGGGAAATCTATAATGTTTTGGTTAAATTTTATAAAATGAAATAAAATCTAAACAACACTTTTGTAGGAATTAAATAGGTAATAAATGTTAAGACAGCTTTTTTATTTATACTTACTATTTCCCATTTTTTGTTCTGGACAGAAGGACGCATATAATCCTAAAATTATATGGGCTATCGAAACCTATGCTTATTTAAAAGGTCAGACCGCCGCGCTGCAAAAAATCGCCACAGAATTTCCTTCTTTACGAAATGATGTAGCAGCTACTGAATCAAATCTCAATAAAACATTTGGCAATGCAGAGCATAATATAAAACAATATCTTAAAGAAGAACTCGACAGTGCACAGCTCTTGAAATTTCATAATCAACTGGATTCACTTTTACATGAACAGTTGTTACATCCTGTTGAAAAAGAACAATACGCCCGTGATTTCCTGCTGAGTGCTACAGAAAGATCAAAAAAGATTTCTAATACGGCCTTGTCAAGAGGGATTCTGGCGTTTAAATACCATCATAATCCTCATCAGGAAATTACAGACGGACATGTGCACTTTTTTGAGACCAGAAATCATCCCAAAGCAGATGACGTAGATGTAAAAATTCCGATCCCAAAAAGCTGGCTTGCGGAAGAAGCTGAAATGCCGCAAACAATTCAGCAGTTTACGAGCTGTAACGGAAACGGAATTGAAAAAATACTGCTGGTTGTTCATGATCTCCCAGCTGAACTGAATAAAATTACGCTGAACGAAAAATCAATTTTAACTTTTATTTCTCCCGAAACCAATGTGATTCGTATAGAAAAATTTAAAATGGATCATAGTACGGCTTTTATGGTCGAGGTTGAGGAATTAGTGGAAACTGAAGCTGACATGAAAATAAGAATGCTTCAGTTTATGCTGCTAAAAGACGAAAAATTATATTGTCTTCAGGGAAGTATTGGACCAACTGATCGCAGCGAAGATCTTGGGAAAGAAATTAAGAAATACGAACCGTTATTCCGTCTTGTAGCATCTCAGACACGCTTTGATTAACTTGGAATCGTATAGTTTCAAAGCATTTTCGTGACTTTACAAACCAAAAAAGACCACAATTCAGGCAAAATCAACTATTGTTTCTCAATGTAAATTATGCTATCTTGGAGTAAGCAATCAGATGTAAAAAAAATAAAACTTACTTTCTAAAACAGCTGCTTACATGAGAAAAACCATTCTCCTACTTTTATTATTTATGTTCGGAAGAGCGGCAGCACAAAATCTGACTGCAGCAGATAGTACAACTACGTTTCAAGATTCTGTATCTAACATTAGATTTAACTATAAGCAGCTTATAATTCCCGCCGTGCTGATTGGCTACGGATTCTGGGGAAACGAGAGCGGGCAGATAAAAAGTTTTAACCATCAGATTCGGGATGAGTTTACAGAAGATATTGACCGAAAAGTATCAATAGATGATTTTTCGCGGTACGTACCTGCAATTTCTGTTTACGCATTAAATGCATTTGGTGAAAAAGGAAAAAATACGATGCGGGACCGTTCTGTTATTTTGGCGACCTCAACAATTTTGACTGTCGGATCGGTTTTAGCATTAAAGTCAACTACAAATGTCGAAAGACCGGACGGAACTTCAAATAACTCTTTTCCTTCCGGTCATACCGCAATTGCATTTGCCGGCGCCGAGTTTCTCTATCAGGAATATAAAGATAAATCGGTCTGGTACGGAGTTGCCGGTTATACAGTCGCAATAGGCACAGGTGTATTTCGAATGTACAATAACAGACACTGGCTCACAGATGTAGCCGCAGGTGCCGGTATCGGAATTCTAAGCACAAAGATCGCTTACTGGACGAATCCTTACATTACCCGAAAATTATTCGGAAATAAAACCGAAAAATCAACTTCCTTACTCGTTCCATCCTATAACGGAAGAGACTTTACGGTATGCTTTGTAAAAACATTTTAAATAACTCGCTGCTAATTTTTTAAGCTTAGTACTGGAATCCTTTTCCGTTTTTCCATCTAAAGAAATACATAAAAAAAAGCTGCCCTATTAAGGCAGCTTTATATCTGAAAGATGTAAAATTAAAAGATGTCGATCATCCTTGGAGCTTTTTGTTTTGCCTGCTCCATTTTTGGAATGGATAATAATAAGAGTCCGTTTTCGTAACGGGCACTGATTTTCTCCTCATCGACTACATTTTTTGGTAGTACAAAACTTCGTTGAAAAGACTGATAACTAAACTCCCTGCGGGTGTAATTTTCTTCCTCAGTGTTTAATTCGTTCTCTTTAACCGAAGAAATAATCAATTGTCCGTTATCCAGCGTAATCTTAAAGTCTTCTTTGTTCATACCGGGAGCGGCAACTTCAACTTCATAATTGTCGGCAGTTTCTTTAATGTTTACTGACGGCAGCGTAGTACTTGTTGTAGAAAAATTGTTGTTTTCCCAATTGAAAAGATCGCGGCCAAAAACATCATCAAAAAACAAGCGCTGGAATGCAGGTACGCGGTTTCCATTTCTTTTAATAAGATTCATAACTGTAATTTTTAAAATTGTTATACAATAAATTTTTGAACGTACACCGATTGGTGCAATACTAAAAAAACAAATAATATGCCAGTAGAAAATTATGACATTTTTTCAGAATCTGATTCTGAAAAAATGTCATAAAAAGCCTTCAATAGTATCCTAATTTTAATGGAACTAATTTCAATTTCAGAGATTTATAAAATAAAAAAAACCTTGATTGAAAATTACAATCAAGGTTTACAGGACGTTAGTAACTCTAAAATACTATTTTACATCCCAGAAAATTTTAGCGCCTAAATTATCATTTGCTTTAACAGCATTGTAATTATCAGCATTATAAACACTTTCTGAATTTGGATATGTCCAGCGTGTAGGAGGAGTTTTTCTAATTGTACTTGTTTCATCTTCCTGGAATGTTAAAACCGGAAGTTTTAGTCTTCTTTGTTCTGCCCATGCTTCATCAGCCTGCATTATATTGTAGTGAATGTACTTTTGAAAAGCGATTAATGCCAATTGATCTGAGGTTGTCGTTGCACCTGCAAAATTGATTGCGGTAATATATGCATTGATCTGCGTAGCTGTTGGCTCAACAGTTGGTTTCCAGTCCAAAATATCTGCCTTATCTCCTAATCTTACATAATATTCTACAGATTGTCCAATTGCTTTTTCAAAATAAGTTTTTGCTGTTGCCGCATTTCCATTTCTTGTATAATATTCTGCCAGAAGTAAGTTTACCTCGGCCGCATTTATTAATGTTCCCGGAAGCCATTTATTTCTGCTGATAACAGATCTGTTGTACACTGCTATTTTACCATCAACAATTGACTTTTCCTGAACACCTGATGTTAAGGTTGGGTCTAGTCCGGTAAAAACTGTCGCCGTTGTCCCTTTTTCAAAAAGCCATGGCAAACGAGGATCTGCATTTGCATTCATGTGGTCGATCATTAACTTAGGAGCTACATTATTATAACCTGTTTCTAATGCATCGATAAAGCCAGATGTATCTAAATCTATATCCTGGGTGTAAACTTTAAACGCGATATTCTCTGCATTCTCATCTACCAGTTTTCCTTCATTGATTATTTCTGCTATTTCACTATTTGCTCTTGCACTAAAAGACGGAACTGCAGAAACCCTGTTCAGGATTCGCAATCTCAATGAGTTACAATAATTTTTCCATGCTACCAGATCCCCCTTATTGATAAGATCCTGGTTTTTAAATTCTAACCCTACTTTAGTAGATAAAATAATTGAATTTAACTCCCCTGAAAAAGTTTTTAATTCGTCCAGCATTTTGGTATAAAGCTCCGTCTGATTGTCATACTTTGCTGATGCGTTTGCATAATTTCCTCCTGTCGAGCTGATTTTACCAGCTTCAGAAAAAGGAATATCACCAAAATTATCAATCATTTTTTGTGTATGATCGTACAAATAAATCGTTGAAGTAATGGTATAAATCCTATTCTCTGCCTGTTCTCCTGCAGGTAAAGCAGCCATTACTTTTTCTAATTCTCTGTATTGGGTAATAAACCTGTAATATCTGTTCCATCTGTCGTTAACTGCTGCTCCCGGTATGTAACGTCCGGTTGAGTTTAGAAATCCGTGAGCCTGAGTATAGTTCAGAGAAGTCGTTCTTAATACTGTAAAATAATTCCAATAAGATGGAATAACATCCTCAAAATTAACTTTCATAAAACCAGCATACTGTTTAGGTACAGTGGTCGATGTAACTGTAGAAGGATCTCGGTAGGCATTTTCAAAATCATTCTGCGTACATGAAGATAAGAGAAGTGCTGTTACAGCGAGTGATGTATAAAATAATTTTCTCATGTCGTATTTTTTTAATTATAAATTATCAATTAGAAAGAAGCTCGCAGCATTGCCCCAAAACTTCTGGTAGATGGAGTAAGTCCGGCATTATTAACATTCTGCGACCATCTTGAACCTGATGTAGTAGCCTCAGCATCCATATCCTTAATTGTTCTGTACAGGTAAAATAAATTACGTCCGAATACAGAAAAACTTAATTTGGAAGCGCCTATTTTTTCAGCCCATGCAGATGGCATATTGAAGCCCAATGATACCTCTCTAAGTTTTACATAATTGTTTTTCTGAATATATAAATCATAACGGGAACTACTGTATTGAGGACCACCCCAGTTATACGTCATATTATAATAACCTGCCTGAGAAATAACGTTTGTATTTGGTGAGCCATCTGTAGTAACACCATCCATTAACATTCCATCACGATATAATGTTTGTCCGGCAGGTCCTGTAGTTGCGCTGTTAGGTACCTGAACCCCTTTACCATTTTCCATATAATATGTTAAACCACCGCGATCATTCGTGCTGTAATTTAAACTTTCTTCAGTAAGACCTCTGGAGTGCATCCAGTTAATACCTGTTGGCATTAAGTATCCTCCGTAAGAATAATCAATATTCACATCTAATGTTACAAATTTATAGGTAAATGTGTTCAACAAACCTCCTACACCCTGAGGAGTTGCGGTTCCGTATTTCTCCCATTTATCTCCGTCGATCATGTAATATCCGTCAGAATCAACCATTTTGTTGCCATTTGCATCTGTCTTTAATGGATGTGCATAAATTCCGCCCATCGGCTGTCCTACTACAGATTTCAACTGCGCTGCAGATCCATCATAGTCTGCATGAAGTAATTCTGTTGCTCCATTTGCCAGCTTAATAATTTTATTGATATTTTTTGCCCAGTTTACTGTAACATCCCACGAAAAACTTTCGGTTCTAAAAGGAGATGCAGTAAGTGAAACTTCGAATCCTTTATTGCTTAGTTCTCCCACATTGGCTAAAATCGAGGTTGCGCCTGTCGTTGGAGCCAAAGTCAAATCAAGAATTTGATCTTTAATAGTGGCGTTATAATACGAAACATCCAGACCTAATCTTCTGTCAAAGAATTTCGTTTCAAAACCAAATTCATATTCTGTTTTCATTTCCGGTTTAATGCCTTCATTTCCATATTTTGACGGAGAAGTCGTAATTAGTACCGGAGTTGCTGTTCCCTGATTACCTAAAGAAGTCTGCGAAAACGCAATATTGGCAGCATAACGATCAGGATAATTACCTACAATACCCCAGGACCCACGCATTTTTGCATAGCTAATGAATTCTGGTAGCTGCACAGCATCAGAAAGTACGAAACTTGAGTTTACAGATGGATAGGTAAAGGCGTTATTATTAGGATTCATAGTCGAAGTTCTGTCTCTTCTCACCGTACCTTCAACAAATAAATAATTTTTATAGCTTAAATTTAAAGTTCCAAATACTGCATCTTTTATAATTTCATATTTAGATGATGTACTTGTAGGAGTGTTAACAGATGAATTCATGTCGTACCACCCTTCAACACTCAAACCTCCATTAGTAGAACGGGAAAGAAATTTACCGGTTTCCTGTGATCCTGAATATCCAAGAACGGCACTTAAATTAAAATTATCTGTAATTTTTTTATTGTACGTTAGCAGCAAATCACCGTATAAAATGTTGTAATCATTCGAATCAATTAAATAAGAACCAGGTCCAAATCCGTAAATTATTGGTTTATCAACAGGGTTTCTCGATTCAATATTAACAGATGTTAAATCGGTAGAAACACGGCCACGCAATGATAGCTCTTTTGTAATAGTAAGTGTTTCAGTAATACTGGCAATCAGACGATTTGTAATTTCATCCTGCTGATTCGCATTTACATTCCAGAAAAAATCACCAATATCTGCTTTAAAACCATTACGAATAATGTTTTCATTTGGCGTTAGACTTTGATTTGTTCCTGTTACATACTTATAGCCTAAACTTGTTTTGTATCTTGCTTTATACCAGTCCCCATTATCAAAAGGGCTCAACATTCCTGTAAAATTATTAACCAGACGATCCAGGGCAAAAGTACGATTGGCAATATTTTGGTTCATGTAACTTACAATTACATCAGTTTTAGAATGGGAGCCCGTTTTGAATGAAGCATTTAAGTTGAACGTATTTTTCTTATTGGTATTTCCCATACTTAATCCTTCAGATTCTGTATGTGTATAGGAAAAACGCAAATTGGAGTTTTCCGTATTATTGGTAAGGGCAAAATTTGTTGTTCCATCCCAGGCATTTTGGAATAAATTTTTATATCCATTTTTCTGAGCAGAGTACGGACGAATTACTCCATCCCAGGACATAATTGGCTGTCCGTCAAACCACGGCCCAAAATTATTTGAGCTAGCTGATACTCCTCTGGTATCATTTATACCGTCGCCATTTGTATCATAATGAGCAAAACCGTCCGGAGCCAGATAACCGGTTGAATAATTTGCGTTGGTCCATCCTGGTCCTCTTTCATATTGAAATCTGGGCAGATAAGCAATTGAATTATTAGAATAACTAGTGCTAAAATCTACACCCAATCCTTTTTTTCCTTTTCCTGATTTAGAAGTAATCAATACAACACCGTTTACAGCTTCGGAGCCATATAATGCAGCAGCTGAAGCTCCTTTAAGAATAGAAATATTCTCTATATCTTCTGGATTTATATCTGCCAGACCATTACTCTTTACACGTTGTTGGTTCCAGTAATCACTATTATTTACCTCTCCATCGCGAATCGGAACACCATCCAAAACAATTAAAGGCTGATTTTTACCGGTTATAGAGTTTAATCCACGAATCTGTATATTAATTGCTCCGGCTCCTCCGGGAGTAGATGAAACCCGAACGCCAGGCGCCTTTCCATACAAAGAGTTAGCAATTGTTGGAGACGCAGTTTTTACAATCGCATCTGCTTTAATTGTACTTGTAGCATATCCGATTGATTTATTCCTTTTAGATTGTCCTAATGCCGTAACGGTAAGACCATCTAATTCGTTAGTGGCACCTGCCAGTTTTACTACTATTCCTTCTGCCGCTTTTACTTCTGTGGTTTTAAATCCTACGGAGCTTATAATTAGAGTGGCTCCGGGTTTTACTGCTATTTTAAAAGCACCATTTTCATCTGTAATAGTTTCCTGATTTGTGCCTTTCTCTTTGACATTGACAGAAGGTACAGGAATATTTGCATTATCTCTGATTACACCAGATATAGTATTGTTCTGAGCATGTGTTTCATGAAAACACATCAACGTTAGAAAAACTAACAACACTTCATACAACAGTTTTTTCATATTAATTTGGTTTGATTGGAAATTGGTTTGTTTGGTTTTTTAGCTTTCGAAATTATCTTAGAGAGAAAAAATCAAAAACAGTCTTAATTACTTTCCTTTTAGTGGAAGTCATAATTATTTGAACTTGTATACTTTTATCTTTTTTTCATAAGCATTTTTTTTGGTGATTAATAATTAACTGGCGGATAATAAATATTTGATAAATCGATTTAGTAAATCGATTTAGCGATTGCATCAAAAAATTTCCTAAAAAGATTCTATTGTAAGATTTGTATTTTTTGCAACGTTGACTGCTTAATAAATAGTTGAATTCTTCTTTGCATCTGACTAATTTCGAGAGACAGTTTTTAGATTAATTCAACGATTCTAAAATGTTAATTTTATATTAAAATCAACCCCACGTTGTTAAACAAATATAAATATTTTATTGATTTATAAATATCATTTAAACTGTTTTAACCTTATAAAAATGTTTATTTTTAACTTTAAAATTTAACATTTACTTGCTATACCGCATTATTACTGACATTTATTCATTTTTTAATGAAGAAAATTTATCACAAAAAAAACACAATTTAACAATTTGAAGAGCGTGGAGATTTTTTTAGATTTGAAATTTTACCGCCTCTTTTTGATGCAAAAAAACACCTTAAACAGGAACTAAATGTTATTCATAGTTTGACATTTGTCATTCGTCTAAATTTTATATTAAAAAACATTTCAATTGAAAATTGAGTCTTCGAAGAGTGCATTTCGACATTTTTTATCAAAAAAAGCGAGGGACTGAAAAAATTTAATGAAATATCACTTTTAATTTTTTTTACCAACATCTATTTTTAACAAGATCGGATATAAAAATATTACCTTGATTTTTTAGTTTTTAATTACAACAAGTATTAGTCAAGGTGATAATTAAATAATAAATGCATTTTTTTCTGTAAGTATATTTTAATCTATCAAATTAATTTTAGTTGATTAATCTTAAAAAAAAGTAATTATGGAAAATACATCAAATTTCAGTGCCGAGTATTTGCAAAAATGTCCTTATCACAGTCAGCTTTTAAATATGCAGGGGAATAATGATTCGAAAGAAAATACAGGTGACTGGGATGACCTGGATAGCAATGATGATGCAGGAACAGATCCTGATCGTAATGAACAGGGCGGAAACGATAATTCGGGAGGTGCCGGAAGCACTGGAAGCGCAGCAACAAACAGTTAAAAAACTTTCTAACCTTAAATACAAATATCATGAGCGACGATTTAAACAAAAAAGGATCACAAGACAGGTCACGAATCAATATGAATGAGGACCATGAAGTAGCATACTGGACCGAAAAATTCAATGTTACAAGAGAAGAACTCCAACAGGCAGTTGATCAGGCAGGCAGTTCTGCAGATGCCGTAGAACAGGCACTTCGCAGAAAATAACACACTAAAATATCCCCGTCATGACTATGCCGGGGATTTTTATCTTTATTGATTTCTGTTAAGCTTTCCTGACCAATCTTCTAATACTTATTAAGAAAGTCTCATTTACTAATAACCATCAGATGAAAAAGAAAAATGTGAATTCCGAAAATGATGCAGGCCTTAATATACTTCTTGAAAAAGGCATTAATACTTCTATTCCAAAAGGGGTTAAACCTATGTTGGCCTCACTTGTTAACGCGCCTTTTGATGATCCGCTATGGAACTTTGAAGTGAAATGGGACGGTTACAGATCAATTGCTTATATAGAAAAAGGAAAAGTGGAGCTTGCTTCACGAAATAACAAATCATTTACCGGCAAGTATTATCCCATAACAGAAGCTTTAGAAAAATGGTCAAATGAAGCTGTGTTAGACGGGGAAATTCTGGTAATTCAGGATGATGGAAAAGCCGATTTTAGCGCACTACAAAACTGGCGAAGTGAAGCAGACGGACATTTAGTATATTATGTTTTTGATATTTTATGGTATAATGGTATAAATCTTACGGAGCTTCCATTATCAGAACGACAGGAAGTCCTAAAAAAGATAATGCCTACAAATGATGACCGTGTACGCCTAAGTCAAAGTTTTAGCGACGGTATTGATTTTTTTGAAGCAGCAAAAAAAATGGGACTGGAAGGCATAATGGCTAAAAGAAAAGATTCAACTTACATTCAGGACAGTAGAAATAAACAGTGGCTTAAAATTAAAGTCAATAAACGACAGGAAGTTGTAATTGCCGGTTACACTAAAAATGACACTTCTTCTAAACTATTCAGTTCACTTCTTTTAGGAATTTATCAAAATGGAGAACTTCGCTACACCGGAAAAGTGGGTACAGGATTTACCGATAAAATGCAGAAAGAAATGATGCAGCAATTTACACCGCTCATCACCACAAAAATTCCTTTTGCTACCGAGCCGGATATTAACAAGCCTTCGCGCTTTCGTCCTAACCCTCCGCATGCGCAGGCCATCTGGTTAAAGCCATCGCTTATCTGCGAGGTAAGCTTCGCCGAAATTACCTCAGACGGAGTATTCCGCCATGCTTCTTTTGAAGGAATGCGAAATGACAAAAAGGCAACAGATGTGGTATTGGAAACAGCGGAGTCATCGTCTTCTGTCCTTCAAAAAAACAAATCGAATGACAACGCAAAAAATAAATCCCCTTTAACTGCGCCTGCAACTACGGGACGCAAAACTCTTTTAAATCCAACAGAAGAGACACAGTCTAAAAAAATTAAAGGAGAAGTTATTAAATTTTCAAACCTCAGCAAAGTCTACTGGCCCGAAGACGGTTTCACTAAACGTGATCTGTTTAATTACTATTATCAGGCTGCAGAGTTTATTTTGCCTTATCTTAAAGACCGACCTTTATCACTTAACCGATTTCCCGGAGGTATTCACGGAAAAAGTTTCTATCAGAAAGATGTTAAAGGGAAAGCTCCGGATTGGGCAGAAACTTTTCCTTATACAACTAGTGACGGAGAAGCCAAAGAATTTCTCGTTGGTGGCGATGAGAAAACACTTTTATATATGGCGACACTTGGCTGTATTGAAATGAATCCGTGGTTTAGCCGGACGCAGCATCCCGATAATCCCGATTACTGCGTAATCGATTTGGATCCTGACCAGAATAGTTTTGAGCAGGTTATTGAGGCCGCCTGCGAAGTAAAAAACATACTCGATGCGCTGGAAATTACCGGCTATGTTAAAACGTCAGGTTCAACAGGAATTCACATCTATATTCCACTTGGTGCAAAATATGATTATGATCAGTCGCAAATGTTCGGAAAACTGATTGTTTCGATTGTTCACGAGCAACTCCCTGATTTTACCAGTATGGAGCGCCAGATCAAAAACCGGGATGGTAAGATGTATCTCGATTTTCTTCAGAACCGTCCGGGCGCAACCATTGCATGCCCCTACTCACTTCGTCCTAAAATAGGTGCAACAGTTTCGATGCCGCTGCATTGGGAAGAAGTAAAAAAAGGTCTGAAAATGAAAGATTTTACAATAGAAAATTCCATTGCCCGCATGCGAGCTGAAGGCGATATTTTTAAGGGTTCGCTCCAAAAAGGAATCGATATGAAAAAAGCTTTAGCGAAGGCGCAGTCATTATTTTTTAAATAAGAGACCAAGCCATAATTGTAAAAACATTTTATATGATTAAACTTTTTAGTACAGAAATTTAGAGATGCTGCCTGTAGCTTTATCATTGATAGTTAAAGGAAGATAGATATTGAAATTTGCACCATTCTCAGAACTTCCTTCAGCCGTTATCACGCCCTGATGATTGTATACAATCTTTTTACAGATGGACAATCCTATTCCGGTTCCCTCAAACTCCGATTTATTGTGCAGTCTCTCGAATATTCCGAAGATTTTATCAGCCTCTTCTGGTCTAAAACCTATTCCATTATCGCTAACCGTTATTTTTATATATTCCTGATCATCAAAAAGTTCCAGACGTTCTAATTCATTTCTGTCAGCCTGAAAAGTCTGAATGCTAATGTGAGGTGAACTTCCCTCATGGTGAAATTTTAAAGCGTTCCCAATTAAATTACTAAAAAGCTGGGTTAACTGGAGTGCTTGTCCCGGAATGAACGGCAACTCTGAAAAAGAAATCACAGCCTGCTTTTGTTCTATAAGAAGCTCAAAATCAGATAAGATTCCGTCAAGAACTTCATTAAGGTTAACCGGTAAAAATTCGCTTACTTGCTTATTTAGCTGGGCATACCCCAGAACATCTTTCACCAAAGCCTGCATTCTGCCGGCCGACTGACCGATTTTTTTAAGCTGTTCCTGCGACTTTTGATCAATCGTTTGTCCGATCTTACCCTCCAGCAGCTGAGTAAAAATACTAATCTTACGCAACGGTTCCTGCAGGTCATGAGATGCTATATAGGCAAATTGCGCCAGCTCGGAGTTGGAACGTGCTAAATCTTCGTTTGCCGCTACCAGTTGCACTGTTCTTAATTTAACGAGTTCTTCAACCCTTTGACGAGCAAGTACCTGTTCTGTTACATCATTTGCTATTGCAATTACACCAAGAACTTCACCTGCACCGTCTTTGTACGGTGAGTAAATAAAATTAAGATATACTATTTCTGGTTTGCCATAACGTATCAGTTTTACAGGTCTTTCATTAGAAATAGAGGCTTCTCCGGTTCTGTAAACGCTATCCAGAAGCGATTCAAGTCCTTGCTCACGTGCATCTGGAAGCCCTTCGAATATGGGTTTGTCCATTACCTCCTCTTTGGCTTTGCCCCACAAATCGATAATAGAATCATTAGCTACTTCTACTGTATGAAGTGGTCCCATCAAAAGACACATCGATACAGGAGACTGTAATATCAGATTAACAAAATTGGTATGGCTTTGCTCAACTTTAAGTTTTGCGAGATTTAATGCTGTTACATCTGCGGCAGTATTCATTACACCATACACTTTTCCCTGCTCATCAAAAAGCGGAGTAAAACTATAATTGAAATAGAATGTCTGCAGCTGATTCTGAAACATAAGATCAACCGGCTGATTGTAAGCATGAAACGGAATTCCGGCATGAAAAACATTTAAGAGCTTTGGATAAATTTCCTGATCTGCCAATTCGGGAAGGACATCAAAGTAAGTTTTCCCTACTATGTCTGACCCTTTATCCCAAACATCGATAATAGACTGGTTTGCTAGTGTAATTCGCATTTCAGGACCTTCATAAACACCAATTGGAAAAGGGACATTTTCCAGCAGGGTTTGAAGTCTCCATACTGTTTCGCTGATTTCAGAACAAATAATTAATACTCCATCTGCATTTTCCGTATCTCCATAAATCGGACTGTAATTACAACTGTAAAATTTATTGCGAAACTTTGTTTGATTTTTGAAGTAGGACTGTTTATCCTCTGCATCATTTACTTCCCGGGATTGCATTATTTCTTTTACTAAAGGTCCGAAGATATTCCATGTTTCAGGATTTTCAGAACCTCTATTTCCAATGGTGCTTTTAGCATTACTATCTTCATGAAAATTACAGAAAAAAGCATCATTAAAAAACTGTATGTTTTCCTGACCCCAATAAAGCATCATTGGGATTTCAGATGTCATCAAAATCCCAAGAGTTGTTCTTAAACCCGAAGGCCATTTATCCGGTTGTTGTAAAGAATTAAGACTCCAGTCCAAGTCACGTATTACAGCGCTCATCTTGGCACGATTCGGGAGAAAATAAAAATTTTTATAGTTTGCAGGTTGGTAATTGTTCATGTGATCTATCAAAGTCAGATTGATAATGCGCATTGTATGTTCTACGCTATGCTCAAAGGTAATTTTTTTTTACACAATTGCGATAACTATTGTTGTATTACATTATAGATTGTGCCCGATTTCGGCTATTCTGAAAATAAAAAATAAAAATTAGCGGATTAATCCTATGCATTTCCAGTTCTTAATCAAATGTATAAGCACAAAAAAAAAGATCAAACCGTAAATGGTTTGATCTTTTTTGTGATGATAAAATAATCCAGTTAGTGATTATCAAATTCCCTGCGATTGTAAAAAGTATCATCTTCGCTGTCATAGCCAAATTGTGACTCATCTTCAGGATAATACGATCTCATTACTCTTCTTTCATAATTTCTGTCAAAATTATGTTGCTGATTATATCTGCTTGTTTTTCTAAAAGTATCATATCCGATACTGTTAGCCATAACAATTTTGGTGTCTTTATTTATGCTCACAGATCCAATTGGGATAATGATATGACTGTCACCGTCTTTATAGACAAATTCTCTTCCATTATCATTAACTATTGCATCATGCACTTCATTTTTGCTGTCGTCAATTAAACCTTTATCTACATTTACATCCAGATAGACAACGCGTTGCATATCTTTATTTACCCATAGATTATCAATTTTACCAATTGTTCGGTTATCAGCATCAACTATTTTCCATCCGCGTACGTCAGAATAGTTGGAAGCTATTTTATAATCAGAAAGTTCATCCAGTCTGTATAAATTTCTATGTTTATTTTCCATACATTCAATTTTAATATTATATTTTCCCTAAATCTAATTGCAGTAAACCTAAAATGATTTTTATTCTGCAGTTGTAGTATTTTCAACTTCTACTCTGTTTTCAACCTGTGAATCAGTATCTCTTAAAAACACATAATATACCAGTGCTGCGATTAACAGAACAGCAACGATCCACGGCCATACGGGTTTCTTCTTTTCGATTTTAATTTCTGCCATAACTTTTTTTTTTAGTATTATACTTTTAATAGTATACTAAAGGTACAAAGGAGAACAGAGTATGTTGTACTTAATTTCAGACAGAAGTTATACAATTCCCAGTAGTGTAAAAGTCTAACATTATGCATATTATAGAAAATAATAGCATCAAAAATTGAGAATCAATTCTGCAAAAGAGATTATTAATAACAATAATTATATGTAAACAGTTTATTTTCTGATTTTTACCGCGATGCATTCTATTTCTATAGCTGCTTGTTTTGGTAATGCTGCTATTTGGATGGTACTTCGCGCAGGATAGTGATTTTGAAAATAACCCGCGTAGATCTTATTCACGACAGCGAACTGTTGCATGTCGGTAATGAAAATAGTCACTTTGGTTATATGATTTAAATCGGACTCGTTGTCTTTAAGTATGATCTTTAAATTTTCAAATATTTGTATGGTCTGTTCCTGTAAACCGTCTTTTAGCATAGTTGATTTTGGGTCAATACCAATCTGTCCCGAAACAAAAATTAAATCACCGTAATTTATTGAAGTGCTGTAAGGTCCAATTGGGGCAGGCAGCGTAGAATGATTTACTGCCCTGATTGTTTTTGCAGTATTACAGGACAATATAGTTAGTACAATAATAATTAAAACTATTTTTTTCATTGCCATTGTTTTTATTTAACAGATAAAAAAAAGGGACTGACTTCTGATCAATCCCCATTTTATTTTAATTGCTATTTATTATTTTTTAATGAATTTTAATAATTCTGAATTAAATTTTTCCAACTCTTCAATAAATAAAGCATGACCACTTTTTTCTAAAGGAACCAATGTAGAATTAGAAAGAAGTCCGTGCATTTGTTCTGCCAAATCATAAGAACAGATTTTATCAAGTTTACCATGAAGAATCAATGTTGGAATTTTAATTTTTTTCAAATCATCACGTAAGTCTGTGTCTCTAAGTGTTTTTAAACCTTCAGCCATTGCATAAGGAGAAGCCTGCGCCTGAATTGTTCCCAACCATGCACCATATCCGGCAGAAACACTAGTTGCGTTGGCAGGAAATATTTGACCGAAATTCTCCAATAGCTGTGGTCGGTTTGTGTTATTTAACTGAATTAATCCGTCAACATCTGCTTTTGTCCAGTTGCCATAGTTAAAATCGGCTCTTTTTGTCCAGATTGGTGCTGCAGCGCCAAATAAGGCTAATTTAGAAATGTGTGCTGCATTGTATTTTGCCGCGTAGTGAATTACTGTTGCACCTCCCATAGAAAAACCTCCTAATGTTGCATTTTCTATTTTCAGTTTATCCAGAACCACTTTGATATCATCTGCAAAAACGTCATAATTATATTTTCCGCCCGGTTTATCAGATTGTCCAAAACCTCTAAGGCTTATCCCGATAACACGATATCCTTTTTCAACAAAGTAAGCATATTGATATTCGTACATGGCATCGCTCAATGGCCATCCGTGGATTAAAACTATTGGTTGTCCGTCCCCAAGATCTGTAACATGAAGTTTTACATTTTTCTCTACTTCGATAAATTCTTCCCTTCCATAAGAAGCAGGTACTCTTTTTGTTTGCGCAAAAGATTGCATAGTAACTAATAGTGCAGTAAATAGTCCGATTGATAAGATTAAATTTTTCATTTTTGTAAATTTTAAAATTGATTATTTTTATATTGTTAATTTGATATTGCAAAGTTGCATCAATTGTAACCCCACAACAATGGACGGTTTTCTCTTTGAACTGCACTTTTTTCCCCTTTCTACAGAAATAGCTCTTATATTCCCATTAAAGTTCTTTTTTGTGACTTTTTTAAAACAAAAAAGCATGACTTTTCAGTCATGCTTTTTCAATATAGAGTTATTTATTTTAAAACTGCTTTCGGAAAGAAAGCGGAGAAATTCCGGTACTTTTTGTAAAAAACCTGATGAAGTAAGCATCATCGTCATAGTTTAAACTGAACGCAATTTCTTTGACAGAAAGTGCTGTATGAGCCAAAAGCCGTTTGCTTTCCAGAATAATCCTGTTTTTAATAATGTCATTTGGGGTATCCTTGCTTACCAGTCCTATTTTCTTACTGAGATTTTTCGGAGTTAAAAACAACATTTCGGCGTAATCTGAAACCGTATGATGTGTTTTATAATGCTGCTCGACTAACTTACTGAACTTTCTTAGAAACTGAACATCCGACTGTTGGTCTTTTTCTGATAAAAGATGCTGCTGTTTCCATATTCGTGTTGATTTTAAAATGATGAGTTTTAATAAGATTCGCAGCATTTCTTCTGTATTGGAATCTTCATCTTCCATTTCAGCTTTTATCTCTCCGATTATTTTCTGAATGTCGGCTGACTGGCTTTCATTTAACTTAATAAATGGAATTTCAAAAACATTATTATATAGGATGCCATCACAAGCCACCTCCTGGTCATGAATTTCAATACAATAAAAATCCCGGTTAAAATGCAGCAAAAGTTCACCACCAAATTCTGCTCCCATCGGTTTTACAATCACTTTGGGATTTATAAAAAGCAATGAATCGGTTTCAATCTGAAATTCCTGAAAATCTACATGTACTTTAGTGTTCTTTGGGAGAAACAGTACTTTTATATGATCATCAATTTTAATTAATGTTGTCGGATCAAGATCCTGAGCAGTAAAATTAAGATTACCAAATTGTTTGAACGAGAATTCTTTAAGCATATTTATATTTGATTTTAGGCAGTTGTATAGAAGAGAAAAGTATTAGAAGAATACTCTGCTCCAGCCACAAATATAAATTATAAACGCTTATTTTTTTAAAGATAGCTTAGAATTACCGTAAGAATTCACTAATTAATAATAAACAGAAAGCATGATTTTAGAATTTGAACTTTCAATGATTTTTTCCAATCTTTTGAAAAATAATTCGCTAACCATTGGGCAACCGTGACTATTGATGATGTAGTATTCTTTTTCCTCATCTGGTACTTCTTTGTAACAGTGCAGGACTACAGCTCTTTTCATTGCATTATTATTGCTTGCATCAAGACCAGAAAGTCTGAAAGCTTTTCCGAATACGCCTTTATAAGATTTTTCAATGGCATATCTCCCAAGTGAAGTGCAGTTAGAATTTGGAAGATTACTAAATTGCAGGATATCGCCTTTTATTCCGGTTTCAGAACCCGATCCGTGAGCTACTAAGCCCTGATCAATGATTTCGTTTTTCTCCAAATCATAAACAAAAAAACGGTTTTTACCGGATTTGATTTTCATATCAACCAGAAAAGCAATTTTCTTGTTGTAATTTTTATCACTTGCAGTTAACGATTTAATTTCGTTAACATGTTCGTTGAGTCTTGCAAATTCAAGCTCAGATAAAATTTCTTTTTTATTTGCTACATTTAAAGTAGTAAAAGAACTTAAAGAGAAAAGAAGCGTCGCTATAATAAGTATTCTCATAAATAATTAGAAGTAAGTTAAACAGATTTGGGATCTTTTTTATTCACTAATTGTTGGTTGCAAAATTATACACAAATCTTATACAATTCCCATGTCGAATGTTAAAGATATGATAAATATTTTAAAATCAAAATGTTATAGTAAAAAAAAAATTCCAGCCGTAATAACCCGTTAATTAAATGAGAAGAAAATAAAATTGATTTTTGAAAGCGCTTAAAAGCATATCTAAAATGAAATCTGTTCATTTACAGCCATAAAAAAAGGCAGAATATATCTGCCTTTTTGCTCATTATAAAATATAAACCTGGGTAAATTAATTAAAATCTACTAAGACTATTATCTTGTGTTTTTGTTCCTAAACTTAGAACTATCGTCATAACTCCAAAAAAAAGATGTGGAAAAAATACTTTTCCTGCAAAACCAAATATCCATGGTGAGAGAGCAAAAAACAATCCGGTTATTACCTCAATAACCACATGTACTTCTACCGGTAACAATTTATAAAGTCCAGCTTCGTAATCTGTATGCAGTGCTAAAAACAGTGTAAAGATTCCAAATATATAAAATATAAGGCTTTGTGCGGTGTGCGCTTCCAAATGCATTACTGAAGGTATAAAAAGAAGAAGTATTCCTATTGTGTAGTCCAGATAGCCATGGAACTTTGTGTCTAAAAATTTCATATTATAATTATTTTAAAAATGTGTAGCAAATTTACAAACCCGATACCCAAAACACTTTACATTTCAAAGCTTCGGGTTTATATAATTTCATGGGAAAAGCCCATTTTACTGTACATTCTAATTTTAATATAAGTTTTCTAATCTAACGTGAAGCCAAAACTGCAGTTTGCAGCGCTTCGAAAGCATCTTCAATAGTGATCGTCAAAACGTGTTCTTTATTTTCTATTTTTTGAATGATATCAGAAAGTATGAGCTGTACGCAGCTTCCATAGACTTCTCCTTTGCTTTTTTGAATTTCAAAAGTTCCCGAAACCGTCTCATCAACATCGTATGCAATACCTCCGGCCGTAATACCTGTTTTCTTTTGTTCTTCTGCTTCTGCAGAACCCCAACCTTCAGGTCTTGATTCATCGCCCACTTTAGAAAAAATTTCCGAAGCAGATTCGCTCCACCCTGGCAAATTGTCAAGTTGCTGTTTTGTCTGTGAATTAACCAGCGCCTTTACTTTTCCTTTCATCGGCATCCAGCCTTCAATTTCTATCCTTGCCAGATCAAATGCAAGCTGAATGGTAGTCTGCTCAAAGAATCCCGGACCAGAAAAAGCATGGTAATAAGATGCTATCAGCCCTTCGTTATATAGTACCATTGCAGAAACGCGGTCACGTTGGTTCTCATTTCGTTTATGCGATACCCCACAAACTTCCTGACGTTGCTGGCCACTCAATGCATTAATGATATCAAAAAAATGTACACCATGTTCTACCATAATTCCACCTGACATTTCTTTATTCCAAAACCAATGTTCAACAGGCAGCGCTTCATCCTGTGCATAATTATTAACCACCGCATGACGCATTTGACCAAATACTCCACTTTGGGATAATTCTTTTATGGTCTGAATTATAGGATTATAACGAATCATGTGATCAACGGTAATAATACTGCCGGTTTCTTTTTGTACAGCCAAAATCTGTTCGGCCTCTTCTATCGTTATGGCAATTGGTTTTTCAAGCAAAACATGTTTCCCTGCCTTCATCGCTGCACATGCCATTTCAGCGTGCATTCCAGGCGGAGTAACAATACTTACAATATCAATTTCCGGATTTTTAATAAGATCTTCCCAGTTTTTATATAGCCTATATTTATCATTCTCCTCGTTGCTTGATCCATGATCTGCAATGGCTATTATTTCGGCATTTTCTAGTTTAGACCACCAATGATGCAGAAATTTACCGAAGCCTCCATATCCAATTATTCCAATTTTATATTTTTTCATAGTTTTTTAATTTCTTTTAAAGTCAGGGACTAATTGAGTCGGGCTATCGTTTAGCGTATTAATTTTTATTTTATTTTCTATCGGAGATTTTTTCTCCTGTCCGTAAATGGTAAGACTTATACAGCTGATAATTAATATCAACAGTAATAATAATTTGATTTTCATAGTACAAAATATATAAGGTTATTGATCTTTTTTAGTTTCGGGTTTCAATTTTCTTTTTTTATAAAGCTTCATTCTTTCGGCAGCACCGTCAGACACACCTTTTCCTTCCGACATAGGTTGATACAATGAACCTTTGGTGTCCGGCGCTTCAGGTCCGGTTTCGATCTGATATTTTTGAGAGAGGTTTCCGCTGAGCCATTCACTAAATCTTGGAAAAACATTAGCACTAAAGGATGCGCCTTTCGCTTTCCAGCCCACCGGTACAACTTTAGAAGGACGGAGCGATTTGCGAAGAACAGCATTTACTACTTTATCCGGCTGATCCATCATGGCCATTTTGGGTTCTACCCCTGTATAGTTGGCAGAATGTCGCCAGATCGGAGTATCAACAGCCCACGGCTCTATAACAACAACTTTAATTTTATCGTAGCCATTTAGCCTGAGCTCTTGCGAAATAGAAAGACTGAGACTTCTTACACCAGCTTTTGAAGCGGCATAACCTGTTTGGTAAGCAAGCGGGATTTCACTTTCTACCGATCCCATATTGATTAGTACGCCTTCTTTTTGTTTTATAAATTGGTCAATAGCGATCCTGCTTCCGTAGAAAAAACCTTTTAAATTTACATCTACAACACGCGCCTGATCCTCAACAGGTACTTCCCAAAAGCGACCCATTGCCGCAACGCCTGCCATATTAATCCAGACATCAATTTTATTGAATTGTTTTACTGCAGCTTCAGAGACACTTTTAACCTCATCGAGTTTGCTGATATCTGCTGTAACAACGATAGCTTTTCCGCCGGAATTCCTAATGGTATCGGCAATTTCCTCGAGCAATTCTGTTCTTCTCGCAACTAGTACAACATTGGCTTTATACCTTCCTAACTCCTGCGCAACACCACGGCCCGTTCCGCTCGAGGCACCAATAATGACGTAAGTTTTTCCGGCAATTTTCTCTTGACCTGATTTCCCCATTTTCCAGGTTGTGCAGCTCTGTAATAAGAGTAAACAAAACATAAATGCGCATAGCCTGAAAAATTGATTGTATCTGTATAACTTCATATAATTATTATTATTTAAAAGAAAATCACGTAATCTTTAATTTGAGTTTCATTTGTTTTAAACCAAACAGTAAAATAATTGCAGATTTTCGATAGTATAAAGTTGAACTGATTTTTTCGAAAACACTTATAAAATTTTTAAACCTATTTGTATAATTATCACGATATCAATAATTTGAATATAACATTATTATCTCTGGAAAAATGGTTAGAAGTTCTCTGTTCTACTTACATATCATAATCATTCTGCTAATTATATAATGTAGCTTTCAAATTATATAAAATGACACCATTTAAAGCTTGTAGTTTTAAACTTATAACTATAAACTAAACTACACGTATGGAAAATTTAATTAGCCCGGAAAACCTTGAGGAAATAAGAGAAGCGATAGAAAGTAAAATTGCCAATGTTCCAGGTCATTATATATTATGTGGCGCATTGGGATCGCTGCTGCTGTCGACTTACCTTTATAAATTCGGCAAAAAAGAAGCCGCCTCAGCTATTGGCAAACTTGCAATTCCTTTTATCGGAATCGGATTGACAAAATATAAAGACTTTATTAAAGAGGGTGTTGAACAGCTGGAATCTGTAGCAAACGTTTCAGAGAACGAGAATTCCTCAAACAAACTGCAGAGTACTTCTGCAATCGGATAAAAATTAATTAATATATTAAATACTAAAGCTATGAGAACAAATAATTATCAAAATTACAATCAGGACGAGGGTAATTTTACTGAAAACAATCACGATTATCAAAGTGATTATGAGCAATATGTTGGAGACGAAAATAATTTAGAAGAACCAATGCTGCTAAATGACAATAGTTATCTTGACAGCGAATTCTCTAATGAACTTGACAGCAATGATTCTGATCAGGATTTTGACGATAGCAGTCTCGAAGAGGAAGATCTGGAAGAAGGAAATCCTGATGATGAGCTAGAAGACGAAGAGGATGATTGGGAAGATGATAACGACGACGATTGGGAAGATGATGAAGAAAAAGGTGATGAACCTGATACTTTTGCTGACGACAGCTTAAAAGTAGATTAGTCATGAAACACAATCGAATCTTATTTCAAAATTAATGGCAGGCTACAAGAGTATCCTGCCATTTTTTTTAAGAATAATTTTTAAAGAATAATAAGTGTTTCTTTTTTCCTCTTTCCTCTTTCCTCTTTCCTCTTTCCTCTTTCCTCTTTCCTCTTTCCTCTTTCCTCTTTCCTCTTTCCTCTTTCCTCTTTCCTCTTTCCTCTTTCCTCTTTCCTCTTTTTTCTACTACTTAAATGCGAATTGAAAACCCCACTGCTTCAAAAAAGTGATGGTATTCGCCGTCTTTTTTAGTGCATTCCCAGCCGAGTGCCAAATCGAGCTGCACATCGGGATTAAGCCGCAGCGACAAACCACCGTCTATCCATTGTTCACCCCTGTGGGCGACAGTAAAATTTCCAAAACTTTCTGCAAAGGCCTGAAGTTTATCTGTGATTTTTAAATTGGGAGCGATCGTATAAAAGTATTGAGGCTGAGTCGAAATTCCGTCCCATTGTACACCTGCATTATATCCTAAATCACTTTTCTCAGATAATTTATTTCGCATCACCAATCGCAATTCCGGCGCAATATGTTGAGATTTAAAACCCTTCGCCTCCACTTTCGGAATCTGGAATTGTGCAATAAAAGATACAGCCGGAATGAAACCTTTTTCGTCATTAATCTTAATTTTAGTTCCAATTTTCAGTTCCTGTAAACCATAACTTTCCGGCTCCTCCGTTTTAGTATAGGCAAATTCTGTTATAAGCCTAAGTTCTATATTTTCATGAAGTCCGTATTTACTTAGAATTTCGGGAGCTGTTAACTCCATTTCATTTGAGGCGGTCTGTTCATGTTTCAAACCGGTTTCAAACTGGAATCGTCCTTTTGGTACCAAAGCAGAGTTTTCGGTCTGGTCGGGACGATCTGTTTCAATTTCTTCCTGTGCGGCAGCTGCAAAAGAAATAAGAAAGGCACAAAGTGTTATCGTATTTAATAATTTCATTTTTCAATAAGTTTGATGAGACAAATTTCTACATTCATTCCTCCATCTTTATTATATTATAATATGTACTGTTTATATAATTTATGATACAGATGTTTGAGTCTGGATCAGCTTATAAATTGTGAGGCTTATAATGAGGGGCAGTAATATATTTATTTTCATCTATTGCGGCATCAAAATTTATAGTATTCTGTGCCGCGTCCGTGAGCAAAATATCTATTTTTCTGATATTCGCTACAGCACTTTCAAAATCTCCGATTATAGCATCTTCACCTAACATTCTGCCAACAATTTCCAGCGACCGATAAGATGCTATATGATAATGCAGTATTTTTTGTAAAGCAGAAATTATGGCAGCATCTCTTACCGGTCCTTTTTTTCTTTTTTCGAAAAGAATCGTAAATTCATGCATAAGTGATTGCATTCCCGGAGATTTTTTACCCCGAGCAGTGATTCCTGCATCATTTAGTATTTTAACTGTTTTGGCTGCATGTAATTTTGTAAGCTTTTTATAATCCTTAATTACAAAGGATAGATTTGGCGAGCCAACGTTGTATATAATTTTAGAAAGTACTGTGGCAGATAATTCCCTTTCTGCCCACAAAACTTCTTTTAGTCTGTGTATAAAAAATTTATGCAGCGACCAGAAAAGAGGAACATCTTCATTTAATCTAGGCTTTTTAAAATTAATTTTCATACCTGTAAGTGTTTAAAATTATGACTAAACTTAAAATCAATTTTAAGTTCCTGTTTACATATATAAAATTATGCGTTACATAATTCACGATAATATTTCAGTAAACTCAATATTGTCAAAGTAGTTTTTTCAAGCCGAAAAAAAACTTAGCTCTAAAAATCTCCAAAAGCTTCACATTCGATATATTTTCTAATTATAAAAAAGTTGATTTCTTTAAAATCTATAAATTCTGACGGAAATTCTGTAAGAAAAACACAAACTGTAGTTTGAAATTTGATAATCAACAACTTGTCAATTTTAAATCATTGAACTATAAAAACTTTTATTATGCAGGCAGTTTCACCTTGGGCTACAACAGCTCAAACCGATATTGAGATTAATGTACCGTTATTAACAAAAGAAATTTCAGGTTATACGTTTGAAGTTTTCAATTCAGGAGATTCCATTTGGATTGTAAGCAAAGGACCAAAAAATGAAAGATTTGGTTTTCGCGCTGCATTTGCCTTAAATAGCTTTTTTGAGGTGGAAGATATTGTGGATGACGAAAATAAAATCACAATTAATTTAAAAAGCGGACATGGAAAGTATGAGGTGTATATCGATTTTCCCAAAACCGATATTCCTCCGCTTTTACATTATAAGACAACATTTACCGCGAATCAGGCACTTCTTATTCCGTATTGGCCAAAAGATGTAATACCCTTGACCGACAATGGTATTATCGAAAATACAATTGGTAAAATTCATGTCCATCAGGTGGGTACCAGAACAGGTCTCATTTTTGCCAGTGTGCAGAAACCAAAAAAATGTACGTTGTTTTACTTCCAAAACCTCAGCTCGATGTCTGAGTATTGCGAAGCTACCAAAACTTCCCTGGGAGAAACCGTTGGCGGAACATGGCCCGAGATTGGGTTTAATTTACCGAAAACAATGGAAAATCCTATTCCGGCAGGAAAAAAATTTGTAATTTCTGATGCGTATATTTTATTGGGAGATGAACTAAAAGAAGATCCGTCAAAACTATGCGCAGAATATTTAGAAAACCTTGCACAGATTTATATGGTTATCCCCCATCCGGAAACCGAATATCACGAATGGACAGACATTGTGCAGAAAACCAGCGAACATCTCTACAATAATAAAGGTTGCTGGACACAAACCAAAGGATTCCCTTATCTAAATGCCTACCTGACTGATTATGAAACACCCGCTGAAAGTATGGTGCAGCTTGCCGTTTTAATACCACTGAAGGAATACGAAAAGTGGGATGGCGCACAAAGCCCGATATCGAGAGATTTGGCAGGCGGTATAAGTGCTTTTTACGATCCAAAAATAAATTGTATTACACGCTGGCATCCCGCACTTCAGGATAAACTGGATCAGTCTGAAGAGCAAAAAAAAGATACTACCATGGATTCCTGGTATTTACATCATCCCTTAATTAATCTGACCAGACTTGCATTAGACGGAAATAAGGAAGCAAAAGAACTGGTAGTAAACTCAATTGACTTTGTGATTAAAGCGGCGCATCATTTTAAATATGAATGGCCTGTCTTTTACAATGTTGAAACTTTTGAAGTTATAAAAGAAGAAACAGAGCCCGGAAAAGGCGGAGAAAAAGATGTACCCGGTGCTTATGCACACTTAATGCTGTTGGTGTACAAACTTACAAAGGATAAAAAATTCCTTAACGAAGCTGAAAAAGCCGCTAAACAACTTACACAATGCGGATTCGATATTTTTTATCAGGCAAATAATACGGCTTTTGCCGCTAATGCCTTACTCGAACTGTATAAAATTACAGGGGAAAAAATTTATTTGGATACCAGTTATATGTGTCTTGCAGGAGTTTTTAAAAACGTTCAGGTATGGGATTGTCAGTATGGCTTTGGAAAGAATTACGCTAATTATTTTTCTGTCTTTCCCCTTAATGACGCACCTTACTGTGCTGCTTACGAAGAAATGGAAGTTTATGCAGCGCTTACAGAATACATGATCCAGGCCAAAGATGTAGAAATCCTGCCTGCACTGCGCGTGCTGATACCGGAGTTTGTAAAGTATGCCGTTAACCGAATTCCTTATTATTTTCCTTCTCTGCTTCCCGAAGATATGTTGTCTGAAGAAGTTAAAACAGGAGAAATTCAAAAAGATCTGTGGATTCCGCTTGAAGATCTTTACACGGGCTGGGAACAAAGTGGACAGGTCGGTCAGGAAGTTTACGGTGTCGGTTCTGCCTTTGCTATCGTTCCGCGACAATACATTAAAGCAAATGATGATTTTATGATTTTCATTGATTATCCTGTCACTAATTATACAAAAAGAAAAGACACAGTAACCATTAGAATCGATGGAAACGAAAACATGAATTGCGATTTGAAAATCATAAAAAGAGGTACTAAAAAGATAAATGCAGAAGTAACCCAAAAAAGAAAAGCTGTAAGCCCATTTAAGAAAAGCGCTGATATGCACGAATATAAAATAAGTGGACAAGGCACCATCACGGTAAAATTTTAATAATAAAACTAAATAAAACAACAGTTTATGGAAAACTTATCTAATTATTTTGGACAGAATATTGACAGAAAACGTATTGTTATAACAGGCGGCACTACCGGAATTGGAAAAGCCACTGCCGAACTGCTGGCTTCATTGGGAGGACATGTTTTTATTTTTGGAAGAGATAAAGATGACTTTGATAAAGCAATCGGCGATATTAAACAACACGCCGAAGGAGAAGTTTACGGCATTACCGCCGATATATCCAAAAAAGAAGATATTGAATTAGTCTGGAAAGAAATTGACAATACACTGGGCGGCATAGATATTTTAATAAACAATGCTGCCGTACCTGCCGACGGAATTGTTGAGGAAGAATACGAAAGCATTAAATACATTCTTGAAACAAACATTTTGGGTTACATCGCTTTTACAAAAGAAGCGGTTTCCAGAATGACGGAAGAAAAAGCCGGACACATTGTTAACATCGGATCAATGAGCGCAGAAACACGCGAAGAGACAGGAACGATCTACGTGGCAACAAAAGCTTCTATACAAGGATTTACCGCGGCACTTCGTAAAGAAATAAATCCGCTTGGAATAAAAGTGTCACTTATTGAACCCGGGTCTGTTATGAGTGATCTTCAGCCTGCACCAAAAGAAGAACAGCGGGAAAATATAAAGAAATTAGAAATGATGAAGCCCGAAGATATTGCAATGAACATTTTATTCTGCTTATCACAGCCAAAAAGATGCGATGTAGTAACAATTCAGGTCAGACCACATCTCCAGCTTATTTAAACGCAAAATCTATTTGCCAAGATTCTCAATATAGAAATTACAAATAATTTATGACGGTGCAATAGGAACTATTCCTGCATGTTGGTGCCCGATACAATAACAATAAAGATTACTGAAGTTTAATTTAAATAAATAAAAATATGTTAGCAATGAACTATCGCGGGCCACACAGAGTCCGTATTGACAAGGATAGACCTATTCCTGAAATTTTACATCCCGATGATGCCATTGTAAAGGTACTGCGTTCCTGCATCTGCGGATCTGACCTTCACCTCTATCATGGTCTTGTACCGGATACCCGAATCGGATCTACATTTGGTCATGAATTTATTGGAGAAATTGTAGAAGTAGGTTCCGGAGTAGATAAAGTAAAAATAGGAGATCGTGTAATGGTCCCGTTTAATATTGCCTGCGGAAAATGTGCTTTCTGCCGTCAGGAATTATATGGGAATTGCCATGAATCGAATCCGGAAGCAACTGCAGTTGGCGGAATATTTGGTTATTCTCATACTGCCGGAGGTTATGATGGCGGTCAGGCCGAATATGTACGTGTTCCTTACGCGAATGTAGGTCCTGTTGTAATACCAGACTGGATGGATCCTGATGATGCAGTACTTCTAACAGATGTTGTACCTACAGGCTATCAGGCAGCAGAAATGGGCGGCATTCAGCCTGGAGATACAGTGGTAGTCTTTGGCGCCGGCCCAATTGGAATTATGGCTGCAAAATGCTCCTGGCTTTTTGGAGCAGGACGTGTTATCATAATAGATCATATAGATTATCGTCTGGAATTTGCCGAGAAATATGCACAATGTGAAGCTTTTAATTTTAATTCGATCGGCGATCCGGTGGTGTTTTTAAAAACTATAACCGATTCTCTTGGGGCAGATGTCTGTATTGATGCCGTTGGATGCGAAGCGGCCGGGAACGCAATTAATACACTTACCGGCAGAAGACTTCTGCTTCAGGGCGGATCGACAACAGCATTGCACTGGGCAATAAACGGTGTTAAAAAAGGCGGTATCGTTTCGATTGTTGGTGTGTATGGTCCGATCGACAGTTTGATCCCGATTGGAAATGTAGTGAACAAAGGAATTACTATTCGCGCCAATCAGGCTTCTGTTAAACGATTATTACCAAGACTTATCGATCACGTGCAGTCTGGAGTTCTAAATCCAAAAGGATTAATTACCCATCGCATTCCTCTTGAAGAAGTGGGTGAAGCGTATCATATATTTTCATCCAAATTAGATAACTGTATAAAAACTGTTTTAGTACCGCCATCTGCGGGCTAATATTTAAACTTTACAATTATGATAACAGATCAGACAAACCCGGAAGATTTTACAAATAAAAGACGAGGTAATCACAACCATATAAAAGGTTGGGGAGTTGACATTAATACAGAAAATGACCCTACATATCCTATCAAAAAGCGAAATGACGATGAGCACAAAGGCTATGCCTGGGAGCGTCCGGAGTTACAGGAGGAAACCGTAGAAATACTTCAATCTGTAGAAAGACCGAACCTTACAGCGGTTTACGGCACATCAAAACCGCCATCCGGATTAAGCGGCATGATAAGAAGAATTGCTTATATGTACAGCGAATCCAGTTACGGACGCTGGCTGCCGCTCATGCTTGCGGACCGAATAGATATGATGGAAGGTATTCTGGAAGACTTTTCAAAAGGACGAGTTCCTAATATTCCAAAAGAAATAGGCTTAAAATCGGAGTGGAAATACAACAGGGAAAAATTCCTTATAAAAACTGCTGTAAAAGTCCTGATCGTGGGAGCTGCATTAGCGGTAATTTTTTCCTCTTCTAAAAAATCGCGACAGACACAACTGTAGGTTTTTATTAATCAAAATTTTATATCATGAAACCAATTGATACTAAGACCCATGGATATTTAGATTATATTATGGGTATATTTCTTGTTGCAGCGCCTTCGCTGTTTAGTTTTGAAATGAATGCGATGCAAAGCTATGTTTTTTACATTGCAGGTATTGCTGCTATAGTTTACAGCCTTCTCACTAGTTATGAATTGGGACTGATTAAAATAATTCCGATGAAAATCCATTTGGTACTGGATCTTATGTCTGGTATTTTTCTGGCGCTTTCGCCATGGATTTTTCACTTTTCAGATCAGGTTTATGTACCTCATCTGATTTTAGGAATAATTGAAATTCTGGCTGCGGTTCTTACTAATTCCAGACCTGCAGTAGCAATTAAAGCTTAGATAAAATTATAACAAAAAAAATAAAGCTGCTTCTTTTAATATAAGAAGCAGCTTTATTGCTTTAAAGAAAAATCTTTAAATAAAATTAGTTTCCAGGTTTATCCTGAGCGTCATGGCCGTCTTGTTTTACAAGCTTATTATAAATACCCAAAAGTAAAAACGGAGAAGCCCATTGTCCTACAAATAAGGCATTGTGTTTGCTTCCCATACATTTTAATGCCAGTGAAGTTCCCATAGCCGCTAATGAAGCGTACAAAAATAAATCAGAAGGGATTTTTGAAGTTTGTTCCTCAATTGCTTTAGCCGTGCGGCCTTCGGTGTTTTCATTTTCTAATAACATAACATTTAGTTTTTTATAATTAATATGATTGCAAAGTATAACATCATACCGTTGTCTGCTTACAGAATTAAACTTCAATGTTACAATATCCAAATTATTGACAATCAATTAAATTCAACTTTTTAAAATTGAAATCCATAGATTATAAAAGCTTAAATAATAGCATACCGCCCAAACCAACATGTGAATTATAAAAAAATCGATTAAAATTATATAAATACAACCCGAGGTGTTCCTCTATATTTACCTCCCGCTCAAATTATAATCACTATGAAATAATCAATCATATATAAGAATAATCTCAGTATAAATTAATAAGGTAACAAAAAGGAGAAAGTGATATTCAGCATTCACTAGAGATCCCTCCACGTATGCTTTTAAGTGTACCATACTTATTTTCTCCAGCAAAACTGCAGGGAGGATTTTTTTTGTTTATTAGTATATGATTACTGTATTTTATTTTGTAATTTGCTATATAATAAATAGTTAACAACTTATATTATCGGTTCGGGACATTATTTTTTAAGCAGTATTAAAAAACTGCACATTTAAAATTGAAGGATATGAACATCGCTGAACTAAATAACAACATTACCTCTATATTTCCGGTTGTAGGAATTGCTTCTGCAGCGTCTGAAATTAAGGCGTTACAAGAAATTATATCAAATCTGCCTGAAGATTCGGGAATGGCATATATCATTATTGAAAATCTTGCCATGCCGCAGCACGAAGATTTGACTGATTTACTTTTGGACTCTGCCAAATTGCCCGTACACGAAATCGTAAGCACGGTAGAACTTCACCCAAATAATATCTATATTATTCCGCAAGGTAATTTTCTGGTGTGGGAAAACGAAACTTTACAACTAAAACCTTCGACCAGAAGTACTAAACCAACCAATAGCCTTGACCTGTTTTTTGAAGCTCTGGCAGAAAAATACGGTTCATATGCGGTTGGTATGTTATTATCATGGTCATCCCTTGACGGAGCGGCAGGTCTTAAGAAATTAAAAGAGCTTGGCGGAGCGGCAGTTTCTGCTGTTAATAAAGCCGGTTTTTCTCATAATGATAAGATAGCAGAATTTATAGATTATTTTACAACTGCAGAGAATGCGGCGTCACAGCTTCTTGAGATCAAAAATAGTTATCAGACGAATCATGCATATGTCGAAGAAGACATTTCACAATTTGATGAAAAGATTTTTGAGGATATTCTTGAGGTAATTTCTTTAAGAACCCAAACCAATTTTCATAAATACAAACCGCAGACACTTCGCAGGAGAATCGCCAAAAGAATGGTGCTCACTAAACAGGAATCTGCAGAAAAGTACCTTAATCTTCTAAAAGAAAACAAGAAGGAACAGGATTTATTGTTTAATGATTTTCTGATTTCCGTAACGTACTTTTTCAGGGATCCCGTATTTTTTGAAAGTTTGCAGACAAATGTTTTTCCTGCTTTGATAGATAGTATCAAAGGAAAAGAATTAAGAATCTGGTCGGCTGGCTGCTCTACCGGTGAGGAAGTATATTCACTGGCAATATGTCTGGATGAATATTTACAGAAGACCGATAACACAGATATCGCAGTTAAGATTTTTGCTTCAGATATATCTGAGAAATGCGTTGAAAAAGCCCGAACTGGCGTATACGCAGCTCAGGATTTGAAAAATGTGAGCGAAAAAAGACTTTCGTCGTATTTTACTAAAAGAGACAGTGGTTATTACATTAATAAAGCGATACGTGATACCTGTATTTTTGCTGTACATGATTTAACCAAAGATTTTCCTTTCTCTAAAATCGACTTTATAGTATGCCGCAATGTTCTTATTTATTTTAATACAGAATTGCAGGGACAAGTATTATCAGCATTTCATTATGCACTTCGGGAAAATGGCTTTTTATTTCTCGGAAAGGCAGAAACAGCACTTACAATTCCGAATTTATTTACCCCTGTTGAAAAGCAGGAGAAAATTTTCATGCGCCAGGATGCAGCTGTTCGCTTAACGCCGAATCTGCTTTTAAAAGAAGAAAGTAAAGTAAAAACTGCAGCTCCCGCTCGTTCTGTTGAAAAAGATTACAGAACCATAACGGCAGACATAATTTTAGAAAACTATTCTCCGGCAGCAGTTTTAGTAAACGAAGATCTGGAAATTGTTCATTTTCATGGCGATACCAGTCCATTTTTGCAGCCACCCGCGGGGACGCCAAGTTTTAATGTTATAAATATGCTGCATCAGGAGGTGCGCAATGAATTGAAAAATGCAATCGTAAAAGTTCAAAGCGAGAAAAAAAATATTGAAGTCCTTAATATTGCAGTAAAAAACCAATCGTTTCTTACTTCATTTGAGGTTGTTTATCTTCCTTCTTACAAGGATTTACTTCTGGTTATTTTCTACAGAAAGTCAATTTTGGATCGTACTGATAATAAAAAAGGAGAAAGCTCCGGAGAATTCTTATCACTTCAGGATGATTACCGACAATTAAACGAGGAACAGCAGATTTATTTTGAAGAACTTCAAACCACAAATGAAGAATTACTAAGAAGAACAGAAGAACTGCAGTTGTTAAATGAGCAGCTTGAGACTACAGCTGAAGAACTTTTATCCAATAATGAGGAATTATCCTGTACGAACGATGAACTTCAAAATCGCCGAAACGAGCTTTCTTCGATGCGAAATTTTTATGAATCGATTGTAAAAACTATCAGGGAACCCTTGCTTATAATAGACCAGAATTTTATTGTGCGCAGTGCAAATCCTGCATTCTATCATTATTTTAGAACTCAGGAAGAACACACAGAAGGAATTTCGATATTTGAACTGGAAAATTCCCAATGGAATTCTCCCGAGATAAAGGAATCCATTCTTAACAAGATCAGAAAAAAAGAGACGGTCGAAAATGTTAAAATTGAATTTGACCTGGGTCAGGGAAGAAAAAAAATCATGCTGGTTAATACCGCTAACATTCTGGATTCCATTCCTGAAGGTATGATTCTGATTGCACTGGAAGACATTACAGATCTGGAACAAAGCAATGAAATCTTAAAAAATAAAAATGCAGAATTAGAAAACAGAACCAGACAGCTTGAATCTTTTACACTTGCCGCCAGTCATAATTTACTGGAGCCAATTCGAAAAATTCACATGTTTGGAAAAAAAATCATAGACAGCGACTCATCATTGCCGGAATCTGTTCAGCATAATGTGAACCGACTCCTGAATACTGCTGTTAATATGAATCAGCTTATTGAAGATCTCATTAACTTCTCTAAGATCAATTTTGCAGAAAAAAAATTCAAAAAAACCGATTTGAATATTGTATTAAAAAAAGCGCTTAACGATCTTAAATACATTATAAATGAGCGAAAAGCGATTATATCAGCAGATCCTCTTCCGCCTATGAATATTATTCCATGGCAGATGCACCTGCTTTTTACGCATCTCATTTCAAATGCAATAAAATATGCTAAACAAGATACGCAGCCTCAAATAAAAATAGAGTTGAACTTTACCGATATTGAAGAAATTAACGATATAGATATGAGGCCTCATACAGAGTATATTAAATTATCTATTATCGATAACGGTATTGGTTTCAGCAAAAATTTTGAAACTTTAATCTTTAACCCGTTTTATAAACTTGAAAGTAATGATATGCAGTATGGAACCGGACTTGGACTAACATTGGTGCAGAAAATTGTATGGAACCACAAAGGTTTTATTAAAGCGTCAAGTTCGCCGGGAGAAGGTACCGCTATCTATATTTTTCTGCCTTTAGAAAATTCACTGATTGAAAATTATAGTCAGAACTAATTTAAATCCTCATAATTGACGGATCAATACTCCATTGATTCGTCAATTTCATATTCATTTATAAGAGACTGCCATTAATAAAATAAAGTGTACTAATTAAATGAATTGTTTTTGGATTAGGAAACTGCTGCGTTAATAAAATTAGAAATGGCTAAAAACTCCAATCAGATATCTGTTAAAAAGTCTGAAACAAAAACGAGCAGAGCAAAACTCTCCGATCATCCTATTATCGTAATCGGCGCATCTGCAGGCGGATTTGATGTTATAAAAACAATAATCCGAAATCTCCCTGCAAATTTTCAGCCTCCTATATTTATCGTCTGGCACACAGGAGCAGAAATTCAGGGAGTTATGCCGGGTGTACTTAGTAAACTTAATAATATACCGGCGGCCTATGTAGAAGATAATGAAGAAATCCAGTTAAACCGGATTTACATAGCGCCTCCGGATTATCATCTGCTTCTGCAGCACGATAGGGTACGTCTGACACACGGTCCTAAAGAAAATCACTTTCGCCCTGCTATTGATCCGTTATTTCGATCTGCAGCTTATAATTTCGGAAACCGTGTTATCGGAGTTATTTTATCCGGAGCATTAGATGATGGAACCGTGGGATTGTGGCGGATAAAAAACAGTGGCGGAATAGCTGTGGTACAAAGTCCCGGTGATGCAGAAGTACCCTCTATGCCTCAAAGTGTTATAAGAGAAGTTGCAGTGGATTATTGTGCTCCCGCGGCAGATATTGCCGGTATTCTGGCCAGAGTCTCCAAAAGCAGAAATGAAAATAAAAATCCGATAATCAGGGATAAGAGAACAGAAACAGAATTGCTTTCTGCCTCCGGTGATAAAAATGCAGCCCGGGAATCTTTTGCCATGGGCGAACTTTCTCCTCTGACATGCCCGGAATGCAACGGCGTACTGGCCAAAATAACAGAAGGAGGATTTTCCCGATACCGCTGCCACACGGGTCATGCTTTTTCTGCTGACACGCTGCTGGCGACACTTCACGAAAGAGTGGAAAATGATTTATTTACTGCCTTAGCCGGAATTGATGAAAGCATATTTCTCCTGAATCATATTGGCGATCATCTTGCAGAAATCAACAAGTCGCAGATGGCCGCACTTTATTTTTTAAAAGCAAAAGAAACCGAAGCACATGCAGAAGCATTGCGAATTACAGTAAAAAATTACGAACAGTTAAGCAATGCCAAATTACAGTTTGATATAAAAAATTTGAAAGATGTGAAAAATGAAACTAAATGTTAACTTTGTTTCATTGTTAAAAATACTATGAAAAAAAACGACGCTGACAACAATAGCAAAGATGTAAGACAGTTACAGCAGAAACCCAAACAGAATGAATTCCTAATTGTAGGAATTGGTGCTTCTGCAGGCGGTATTCAGGCACTTCAGGAATTTTTCAGGTATGTACCTGAGGACAGTGGTATTGCCTATGTCGTAATATTGCATCTTTCGCCAGATCATGACAGCGCACTCACTGCTGTTTTACAGCGTGAAACCAAACTCGAGGTCACAAAGGTTACAGATAAACAGCGGGTTTATCCAAATCATATTTATGTGGTATCGCCCAACAAACATCTTAAAATAGAGGGTGATGTTCTTATGGCAAGCACAAATGTACTGATGGAAGAGCGTCGCGCGCCTGTAGATATCTTTTTCCGTACTATGGCAGATGAATTCGGACCGCGTTCTATTGCCGTGGTTTTATCCGGTACGGGAGCAAACGGATCTATGGGATTAAAACGTGTTAAAGAAAGAGGCGGCGCGTGTTTTGTACAAAATCCACGCGAGGCAGAATTCAACGAAATGCCCCGCAGTGCCATTTCTACTCAAATGGTTGACGAAGTCCTGCCGGTTGCAAAGATTCCGGAAAAGATTATTTCGTATAAAAACAGCATCAGCAAAGTAGAAATTATAGACGAGCCCGAAAGAAGAACAAACGATCAACAACAGGCACTACGTGAAATTTTTACGCATCTAAGATTGCGTACCGGTCATGATTTTACAAATTATAAACGTCCGACATTACTGAGAAGAATTGAAAGAAGAATAAACATCAGCGGTCTTCCCGACCTTCCCTCCTATGCTTCCTATCTTCACAATAATCCTGATGAGCCGGCTGCACTGCTTAAAGACCTATTAATTTCGGTTACTAATTTTTTCAGGGACAAAAAGCCTTTTGAACTTATTGAAGCTGAAGTCCTGCCTTTGCTTTTTAAAAACAAAACCAGCGAAGATCAGGTACGCATATGGATTCCTGGTTGTGCTACAGGAGAAGAAGCGTATTCTCTGGCTATTTTATGTGCCGAAATTACGCTGGGTGCGATAGATGCTCCAAAAGTGCAGATATTTGCAACCGATATTGATGAAGCAGCAATTGCACATGCCCGTGAAGGATTATACAGTTTAAATGATACAGCAGATGTAACCAACGAAAGACTTCGCCGATTCTTTAACAAAGAAGGTGATATGTACAGAATTCGTCGTGAGATACGCGAAACTATAATGTTTGCAGCGCACAATGTTCTCAAAGATCCGCCGTTTTCTCATCTGGATATGGTAAGCTGTCGCAATGTGATGATCTACCTTAATCAGGTCGCGCAGGAAAGAGTTATAGAAACTTTTCATTTTGCATTAAAACCGGGAGCCTTTTTATTTCTTGGCACATCTGAATCTGTAGACGGCGCTAGCGATTTATATTCTGTACATAACCGTGAAAACCATATCTTTCAAAGAAGACAGGTTACGCCGCGCTCTTACCCTATTCCGGAATCTACACCAACACTTCATTTTGAAAAATTCAAAAATGACGATACCTCACAGGAAAAAGAAAAAAAGATACTCGATCGCATTTCTTTCGGAGATCTGCACCAGCAGCTACTAGAAGAATATGCACCGCCCTCTCTTGTAATAAATGAAGAATTTGAAATCCTTCATTTGACGGAGCGCGCAGGTCAGTTTTTGCAGATTTCAGGAGGAGAACCTTCAAAAAACCTTCTGAAATTAATACGATCAGAGCTGCGACTGGAACTAAGATCTGCCTTGTATCAGTCGGCACAAAGACAGTCGGCCGTAGAAGCACGCGGATTAAAAGTTAATATTGGAGACAAAACCGAAATCATTAATATTAAGGTCCGCCCTGTCCTGCGTTCGGGCGATACTGCCAAAGGTTTTATATTGATTATTTTTGAACCCGGCAGCAATGAAAGCGGTCATGAGATCTTATTATCTTCTGATGAGCCTTTGGCCAAACAAATGGAAGAAGAATTAATAAGGGTCAAAATCCAGCTTCGCACGGCAAACGAACAGCATGATTTTCAGGCGGAAGAAATGAAAGCTTCCAATGAAGAGCTTCAGGCGATGAACGAAGAATTACGTTCTGCTGCTGAAGAACTTGAAACCAGTAAAGAAGAACTTCAATCTATTAATGAAGAGCTCAGAACGGTCAATCAGGAGTTAAAGGTTAAAATTGAGGAAACGAGTATTGCCAGCAATAATCTCCAGAACATCATTAATTCTACAGACATTGGGACTATATTTCTGGATAGAAGTTTCAGGGTAGCCCTATACACTCCTGCTGCAGGAGGTATTTTTAACTTAATACCTGCCGATTACGGGCGTCCCCTGAGCGATATCACACACAAACTCGAATATAAAGAATTACAACGAGATGCAGAAAGCGTACTCGATAAACTCAATGTAATTGAGAAGGAAGTCAGAACTATTGACGGCAATGTTTATTTGATGCGTTTAACGCCTTATCGTACAGATGAAGACCGTATTAATGGTATCATCATCACATTTGTAAATATCACAGAACTTAAACTAGCAGAAGAAGCGTTGCGCTCCGCAGAAGAAAAATACAGACTGCAACTCGAACATCAGGTTGAAGAACGTACTGCTGAACTTAAAATAAGCAGGGACCAGTATAGAACTGCGGCAGAAGAAATTCAACAAAAACAAGAATTACTACAAGCCACAATGGACAGTTCACCGGATATGATACAGGTTTTTGAGGCAGTAAGAGACAGCAAAGGCGAAATTGTAGATTTCCGTTGGATCTTAAACAATCATGCGGCAGAAGAAACTTACGGTGATGTAATTGGCCAAAGTCTGCTGACACTTAATCCGGGGGTGGTGAAAGAAGGCATTTTTGATACACTGAAGCAAGTAGTAGAAACCGGAATCCCAAATCAGTCAGAGCATCATTATGCTCATGAACAGTTTAATGACTGGTTTCAGCAATCTGCTGTTAAGCTGAATGATGGCGTAGTAACAACAACAATAAAAATTACGGAACTTAAAAAAGCAGAACAGGAAATAAAATCCGGCAGAGAATTTTTAAGATCCATACTTGATAATTCATTAGATGTAATCCAGGTATTTAAAGCCGTACGAGATAAGGACGGCAAAATCATAGATTTTATCTGGCTGGTACAGAATATTAAAGGAGTCGAAGAAAATGAGAATGTGGTGGGCGAAAGACTTCTGACCAAAAATCCGGGTATTATAGACTCTGGTATTTTTGACAAACTCGTTCAGGTTACCGAAACAGGAATACCACTGGAACATGAACAATATTACTCCTCTGAACAGTTTAACGACAATTGGTTTTATCAGGCAATGGTTAAACAGGATGACGGAGTAGTCATGACCAGCCGAAACATTACCGAACAAATTAAAGCAGAAAGAGAACTTCTTGGACTAAAAGACGAATTAGCTCAAAAAGCCAATGATCGTTATCTCGAACTTTTTAATTCGATAGATGAAGGTTTCTGCATAGTAAAAATGCTGTTTGATGAAAATGGAAAACCGTATGATTATCGTTTTATCGAAGCCAACAAAGCTTTTAACAGACATACCGGCATAGATGATGCTGTAGGTCATACAATGCTGGAAATTCATCCGGACCACGAACCTATCTGGTTTGAGATTTACGGCAGAATTGCTACAACATTACAGCCCGAACGATTTGAGAATGAGGCAAAAGCACTGGGATGCTTCTACGAAGTTTATGCATTTCCTACCGGCAATCCCGAAGATAACATGGTTGGTGTCTTATTTAATGATATCACGCAGCGTAAAAAAGAGGAAAACAAACAGCGGGCACTCCTTGAACTGAGTGATACACTGCGTCCTCTTACCGATTCGCTGGAGATAAAAAAGGCCGCAATGAAATTGAGCGCTTCAGTACTGCAGGCGGACAGTGCCTGTTATTATGAAGTCGAAAATGAACAGTGGAACGGAGCGCCTCATGGTTATACCATTGACGGAATTTGTGCGCTGGAAAAATTTCCAACAGCTGAATTTGACAAGCACTGGCTCGATTATTTTTCCAAAAATGAATTTCTTGCGATCGAAAATATAAATTCTGATGGACGCTTTACCGAAAAGGAAAGAAGTTTCTGGAAAAAAAGCGGGATCAAAAGCGGAATTGGAGTTCCGTTTATAAAATCAGGACAGCTTGCTGCGATTTTGGTTGTTAATACAATCGAACCGCGACATTGGACTACCGACGAAATAACGCTGCTGCGAGACATTGCCCAAAGAACCTGGACAGCAGTAGACAGAGCGCATGCAGCGGAAGCCCTGCAATTATCAAAAGAAAAATACCATCATTTATTTGATGCTATAGATGAAGGCTACTGTATTATAGAAGTGCATTTTGATGAAAATGAACGACCTTACAACTGGACCTTTATAGAAGTAAATCCTGCTTTCGAAAAAAACAACGGATTAGTAAATGCAACCGGAAAAACGATTCTTGAAATGGCTCCGGATATTGAACATAAATGGTTTGAGATCTACGGACGTATAGCCAAAACCGGCGAACCACTTCGTTTCAAAGAAAATTCTACAGCACTCAAACGCCACTTCGATCTCTATGCATTTCCTGTCGGAAGAGCGGGCGAAAACTTAGTAGCTGTAATTTTTACCGATATATCTAAACGTGTATTAGCAGAAGAGGCTTTAAGACATTCAGAAGAGCGCTTACGTGTGACGATGAAAAGTGCTATAGATTTTGTAATCATTACCATCGATGGAGACGGCAATATTGACCAATGGAATACCGGTGCAGAGCAAATTTTAGGCTATACCGCAGAAGAAGTTCATGGTAAGCCTTTCGCTATTATTTTTACAGAGGAAGATCAGGCAGATAATATTCCACAAAAAGAATTACAGATCGCGCGCGAGCGAGGCATTGCAGAAGACGGTCGCTGGCATCGCCATAAAGATGGTACTCATTTTTTTATGAGTGGTATTGTTAGACCAATTTACAATCCGGAATTAACCGGATATGTAAAGGTAGCGCGTGATATGACCGGACAGCAACAGGCACAAGAGCAGCTTCGCATTTATGAGGAACGCTCCCGAATTGCACTGGAATCTGCAGGAATGGCTTCCTGGGACTGGAATATTCAACAGGACCTTATAAGCTGGAATGAAAATCATTATAGTATATTGGGTATTAAAGCCGAAAATCAGAAAATAGATACTCATTTTTTTATACAGTTTGTACATCCGGAAGATCAGGCCCGTGTTCTGACTATGTTGCAGGAAGCGGTTGAAAATGCAGGAGAGTTCCGCGATGAATTCCGCATTATCAAGGCAGACAACCAGGCAGAATTATGGATGAAAGGTTATGGAAGCACCGTAAACAGCGAAGACGGACGTGCAGTACGAATGGTTGGTGTTATGTTTGACATTACCGAACAAAAACAGTTTACCGAAGAATTAACCCGTCAGGTAAAAGAAAGAACAATAGAACTGGAGCGCTCAAATGATGATTTACGACAGTTTGCGCATGTAGCCAGTCATGATTTAAAAGAACCTGTTAGAAAAATCAGAACATTTAATAACAGAATTTTAGAAGAGTTTAGCGATGTAATTCCGGAAGACGTCAGATCTTATTTAATGCGAATAGAAATTGCAGCTGCAAGGATGTACGCAATGATAGATGGCGTGCTGCATTATTCAAAACTGGGCAGCGAAGAGGAAGAACTTGAAGTAATCGATCTTAACGAAATTATAATGGCTATCCGCACCGATCTTGAAATACTGATTGAAAGTAAATCGGCAACCATTGTCAGTGAAAAATTGCCATTTATTAAAGCGCATTCGACTCTAATTTATCAGCTTTTTTATAATATTATACTTAATTCATTAAAATTCGCAAAAACCAGCGAGCCTTCACAAATTAAAATTGTAGCTTTGATAGAGAATCAACAAAAAGGCAGGTTTTGCAAGATTAAAATTCAGGATAATGGTATCGGATTTAGGCCAGAGCAGTCTCAAACTATCTTTAATACTTTTACCAGATTAAATGCTGCAGATAAATATGAAGGTTCGGGAATTGGACTGGCATTATGCAAAAAAATAATTGAACGTTACCATGGTACTATTTCAGCAGAAGGAGAACCAGGCGTTGGAGCGACATTTACAATTTTACTGCCTATAGATTAAAAAAGTATATAAATTTTCACCCAAAAAAATTATGCCTTATCATATATTATTAATAGACGATGATCAGGATGATCGGGATTTTTTTCTTGATGCTGCCGCCGTTGTATCAAACGAATTGATAGTTACGGCATTGCAAAACGGTGTTAATTTAATATCAGATTTAATCAGTGGTGAATTACAGCTTCCTGACCTTATTTTTCTGGATATCAATGTTCCGGAAATGGATGGCTGGACCTGTCTTTCAAACCTAAAAGAAAATGTACATTATGCCCATATACCGGTTATTATGTATTCTACCTCTAACTATCAGGAAGATGCCAAAAGAGCAAATGCAGGCGGCGCATTAAGTTTTTTAAGCAAGCCGTTTGATTTTAAAGATTTAAAAGAGGCTTTGAATGAAGTTCTAAAAATGCTCCAAACAGGAAACATTAGTAATCTTCCGGTAAATTCCAAATGGTTTAAATAATAATCTCATTCTCTTTTAAGCTGATTAGTATAGCATTTATTTAATTTTAAATTGTACAGCTATGAAAACTCAAAAATCACCTACATCTTTCGCAGGGAAAACAAAACTCCTAAATACGGCTTTGAGTATTTTATTTATTCTATTTACCATAAATGGATATTCCTGTGTAAACTGTAATCAGGAAGTACAGGACGGCATTCTACAAAGCTTGTATGAGAATCATTTTTCTATGTTTACAGCTTTTATCGTGCTGGCAATTGTAGTTATACTTTTAGTATATCTTACAATTAAAAATTTAAAAATTATCCGTGATAGTGGCCATCATACATTATCGGAATTGCCGCTTAAATACACAGCCATGGTATTGGGAATTGGCCTGGGTGGATTTGCAGATGGCATCGTGCTTCATCAGATTTTACAATGGCACGAAATGCTGACTAATAAACTTCCATCAACTACTATAGTTTCTAAAAGCGTCAATATGTTTTGGGATGGAGTTTTTCATCTTTTTACATTTTTGATTACGCTAACCGGAATTTATTTATTTTGGAATTTACTTCAGCATTTCCACATTAATAAATCCAGGAATCTTCTAACCGGAGGTTTACTTTGCGGATGGGGAATTTTTAATGTCCTTGAAGGCGTTATCAATCACCAGATATTAAAACTGCACAATGTTAGAGAGTTCAGCAGTCATACAGATTTATGGAATTATGGTTTCCTGTCTTTTGGACTTCTTTTAATAATTGGCGGATGGCTTCTTATGCGTAAAACAAATAATAAGCTAAAATCTTAAAGTTATTATTGCTATTTACTTTTAAGATATTTTAAATAAAGAAGCCTGTTGTGAAATATCACAACAGGCTTCGGGGTTTAAATAATAAGTAAGTAAGAATGATTGCTTTTTACTTGGCATTATCAGTTCCGGATCCCGAGCCTGAACTTCCTCCGGTTCCTGTTCCATCTGTTCCGGTACCACTCGTTCCTGTTCCTTCTGTACCTGTTCCTGTTCCATTTGCGTCTTGTCCGCTTGCAGCAGGATCTGTTACGTGCGTTGTATCAGTAGCAGTTGCCATAGTATCAGTTGTTTGCTGTGTTTCTGTTTCATTGCTATAGCCGCTTCCTTCTTCAGGAGTAGTACTATTATTATTTTTGCATGAAAATAATAAACCCGTGAATCCTGCAAGTAATACGATTTTGTAATTAAAGAATGTTTTCATAATAATATATTTTAGTTTGTAATTTTATTGAATTGGAAATTGTATCCATTGCAGACCCAGCATCTTATTAAGGTCTTGTAGTTCCGCCTACAGAATCTTTTCTTTGTGGAACAGTCTCTGTACTACCTGATTTTGTTGTTCCTTTTTTGTGTTTATGATTACTGTTTACCGTATCTGTCTTACGTGTAGTACTTGTACTTTTTTGAGTTGTAGTCTTACTTTTTTTACTGTAAACCGTATCCGATTTTGTTTGAGACTGTTTGGTCTTCTGTGGTGTGTCCTGAGCAGATGCAAATGCAAAGCATAATAACATACTGCAGGTTAAAATTAAATTTTTCATAATTAATTTTTTAGTTAATAAATTGATTGTTAAATAAATGCATTATTGTATTTGACAAATTTTAGAAGAAATAAAAGTTGATTTTTACAATAAAACCTTTAAAATTTATAGGATTGCCATAATTGATTGAAGGATCCTATATATTATTTTATCATTTTTTAGCTAGTAACCTCAGATTTTCGTTTTATAAGAATTTCACTTTATGGTAATCCTATAATCATATTGACTAATTATATAAAAATGGTGTGTATCAGCACATTAAATTTGAGATGCTGAAAAAATATACTTTCCTATTTTGTAATCCAGCATTTTTATTTTGACTGTAAAATCCTCAAAATAGTTAACTAATAAGATTATTTTTTATGAAAAACTTGCAAAACGAAAAACAACGCGATTTATCGACAAACAAATCAGATGGCACAAATAAAGTTCTGACTACCAATCAGGGTGTGAGCATCAATGATGACAACAATTCGCTGAAAGCCGGCGAAAGAGGCCCTTCCTTACTGGAAGATTTTATACTCCGTGAAAAGATTACCCATTTTGACCACGAGAGAATTCCGGAACGAGTTGTACACGCCAGAGGTTCCGGAGCACACGGATTTTTTGAAGTTACGAATCCAATTCCAGAGTTAACAAAAGCAGGATTTCTGCAGGAAGCTGGTCAGAAAACACCTGTTTTTGCAAGATTTTCAACAGTAGCAGGTTCCCGAGGTTCTACCGATCTTGCAAGAGATGTAAGAGGATTTGCTGTTAAGTTTTACACTCAGGAAGGTGTTTATGATCTAGTGGCAAATAATATTCCTGTATTTTTTATTCAGGATGCATCAAAATTTCCAGATTTAGTACATGCCGTAAAACCAGAGCCTCATAACGAAATGCCTCAGGCGTCTTCTGCACACGATACATTTTGGGATTTTATTTCGCTTATGCCAGAATCTATGCACATGATTATGTGGGTAATGTCAGATCGTGCGATTCCGAGAAGTTACAGAATGATGGAAGGATTTGGTGTACACACTTTCCGTTTGGTAAATGCTGAAGAACAATCTGTGTTTGTAAAATTTCACTGGAAACCAAAATTAGGAACCCACGCAGTTGCCTGGGATGAAGCTCAGAAAATCTCAGGAAAAAATCCTGATTATCACAGAGAAGATTTATGGGATGCAATTGAAATGGGGAATTTCCCGGAATGGGAATTAGGGGTACAAGTTATTCCGACGGAAGACGAACATAAATATGATTTTGATCTTCTGGACCCAACAAAAATAGTTCCCGAAGAATTAGTTCCTGTAACTATTGTGGGAAGAATGGTACTGAATAAAAATCCTGATAATTTCTTCTCAGAGACAGAGCAAATCGCTTTTCACCCAGGGCATGTTGTTCCGGGAATCGATTTTACAAATGATCCGTTACTTCAGGGAAGATTATTTTCTTATACCGATACACAGTTAACAAGATTAGGCGGACCTAATTTCCATGAAATACCAATCAACAGAAGTATCGCACCGACTCATAACAACCAACGTGATGGATTTATGCGTCAGGAAGTGAATGTTGGAAGAGTAAGTTATCATCCAAATTCACTTGGCGGAGGATGTCCTTATCAGGCTAAAATTGCCGAGGGAGGATTTTCTAGCTTCAACGAAAGAATCGAAGCGCATAAAGTTAGGGAAAGAAGCGAAAGCTTTGCAGATCATTTTGGTCAGGCAAAATTATTCTTTAACAGCCAGACACCCGAAGAAAAAAGTCACATTGTAAAAGCGCTTCGTTTTGAGCTTGGTAAAGTAGAAACCACAGCGATCCGGGTAAGAATGCTTGGCTTATTATCTCAGGTTGATGCAACCCTTGCAGAAAAAGTAGCAATTGGTCTTGGAGCAACTGTACCTCCTACATTAGAGTTTCCTGTTAACAAAGGAGTTTCTCCGGAAAACGAAGGTGGTGATCAGGAGCCAAAAACTGTCGAGCAAGAAGTTTCTTCGTCTGATGCGTTGAGTATGATAAAAAACCCAACCAACTCTCCTACTATAGAATCACGTAAAGTAGCAATTCTTTGTTCTGATGGTGTTTCTGAAAGTGCAGTGATGAATATGAAAGACGCGCTTAAAAAAGAAGGCGCAAAAGGCTTTGTAGTAGCACCTCACTTAGGATCAGTATTAACAGATGCTGATGGAGCACTTTCTGCAGAATTTAGTTTCCTTACCGCGTCATCTGTTTTATTTGATGCTGTTTATATTCCTCACGGAATTGGATTAAATGTTCTTGCAGAAAATGACGATGTAATGGAATACTTAAACGATGCTTACAAACATTGTAAAGTGATCGGCGCAGACGGCGATGCTTCTGCAATTGTTAGTGCAGCACCTTTTGCTTCTAAAATAACAAACGAGGACTCAGGAATTATTTTAACCAACGAGACGGGATCTCAGGAATTTGCGCAGGATTTTATAAACGCAATGTATCTGCACCGTTTTTGGGACCGTGAACCAAACTTATACCTTTAATATAAAAAAATACAACAATGAAAAATTCAGAAAAACCGAATCAAACGAATACTACGCAGCCAAAAACTGCCAAAAATAATGCAAAAAGTAACATCAGCATGGTAGAACCATCATCTGACGCTGCTTCAGAATTAAAAGAATTATTTATGGACAGCTTAAAAGATATTTACTGGGCAGAAAATGCACTTGTTGGAGCACTTCCTAAGATGGCTGCAAATGCAACATCTGCGGGACTTTCGAGCACAATATTAGAACATCTGGCTGTAACGCAGCTTCAGGTTTCAAGACTCGAACAAATTTTTGAACTTCTGGGAGAAAAAGCCGAAGGAAAAAAATGCGAAGCTATGGCAGGTTTATTAAAAGAAGGCGATACTATTCTTGAAGAAACAATGCCGGGCGCCGTAAGAGATGCCGGAATCATTGCCGCTTCACAAAAAATCGAGCACTATGAAATTGCTACGTACGGTACATTATGTGCTTTTGCAAAAACTTTAGGCGAAAATGACGCTGCAAAATTATTAACACAAACACTTGCAGAAGAAAAAGAAGCAGACTGTTTATTGAATGATGTTGCACTAAATAGTGTAAATGTTGTGGCAGCAGAATAACACAAAAATTAAATCATTTCTTTGTTTTTTTCCAAAAGCATCTGTACTTCGGTCCAGGTGCTTTTTTTTATAAAATGATAAATAAGACAAAATAAGTTTCAACTGTTAATTATGTAACTCTTGCGCATTTATTTGTAAGAAATGACCGAACTACCCCTATACATTTGTTTTCACTCTTTACAAACAATATGAGTTAAATAACTAATAATTAAACATTATGATAAACAATTTAAAAAAAACAATAGCAGGCAGAGAGGCACAAAAAAGTGCGGCAGATGAACAAGCTCAGTATTATGATATGATAGTTTTTTGTCATTTAAGATGGCAGTTTGTTTATCAAAGACCTCAGCATATCATTAGCCGTATGGCCGAAACTATGAAAGTTCTGTTTATTGAAGAACCGGTGAGAAATCATGAAAATAAATCTTCCGGTAATTTATTTGCTGTTAGTGAAAACATTAATGTATTACAGCCAAATGTAGATGATATTGCTTCTATCGCAAACATAATTCCCGAATATGTAAAAAACAAAAATGTTTCTGTAGGATGGTTTTATTCGGCTTCGTTCTGCCCGCTTATAGAATCTTTTCAGTTTGATACCACAGTATATGACTGTATGGATGAACTTTCTTTATTTAAAGGAGCACCAGCCCATTTAATCGATCAGGAAAAATATTTAATGTCGAATGCAGATATCATTTTTACAGGCGGAAAATCATTATACGAATCAAAAAAACAATTCCATAACAATGTGCATTGTTTTCCAAGTTCTGTAGATCAGGATCATTTTGCACAGGCATTAAAAAATATTTCGATTCCTGGAGATATTGGAGATATTAAAGGTCCAATCGTGGGTTATTATGGTGTCATAGATGAAAGAATAGATTTAGCATTAATTGAGGAAACGGCTAAAAATCTGCCAAATGTTTCTTTTGTAATGGTTGGGCCGCTTGCTAAAATTAGTGACAATGACCTGCCAAAAGCTGCAAATATTCATTATTTAGGAATGAAATGTTATAACGAACTGCCTTTTTACCTAAAAGCCTTTGATCTTGCCATGATGCCTTTTGCGTTAAACGACGCTACTAAATACATCAGCCCGACTAAAACGCTGGAATATATGGCGGCAAGAAAACCAATTATTTCAACCAAAATTATGGATGTTGTTCGTGATTACAGCGATTGTATAGAGTTAATCGAAAATGCGGATGACTTTACCAATGTAATTACGTTTTTATGCGAAGATCACGATTGTGAAGATATGGAAGTGAGATATGATAAAATACTTCAGGATACTTCATGGGATCAGACCGCTTCTAAAATGAAATCAATCATTAAATCTTTTGCTAAATGAAACCAATCGACATTTTAATTATTGGAGCCGGTATATCTGGCTCCGTATTAGCAGAACGTTACGCTTCTATTGGAAAAAAAGTTCTGATTATTGAAAAAAGAAATCATATCGCAGGAAACTGCTATGACTATATAGACGAAAACGGAATCCTGGTTTCTAAATACGGTGCGCACTTATTTCATACCAATGAAGAATCGGTTTGGAAATATGTAAATAAATTTTCAGACTGGTACCCGTGGGAACATAAAGTCGTAGCCAGAGTCGATGATAAAACAGTGCCTATTCCTGTCAATATAACTACGGTAAATCAATTATTTGGCAGTAGTATTACTAGCGAGGAAGAGATGAAAAACTGGCTGGAAAGCAACAGAACTCCAATAGAAAAACCATCCAACGGAGAAGAAGCGGTTTTAAATCGTGTGGGACCGGTTTTATACGAGAAAATGTTCAAGCATTATACCAAAAAACAATGGGACAAATATCCTGCAGAACTTGATGCTTCTGTACTGGATCGTATTCCTGTACGGACCAATTACGACGACCGTTATTTTTCTGATTCCTTTCAGGCACTTCCAACCGGGGGTTACACGCAGTTGTTCGAAAATATTCTTGATCATCCGAATATTGAAGTTCTCTTAGAAACGGATTATTTTGATGTTAAAGACCAGTATAAAGGTTATGAAAAACTGTTTTACACCGGTCCGGTTGACCGTTTTTTTGAATTCAAACACAGCATGCTCGATAAACTCGAATATCGTTCTATCAACTTTGTGAGTGAAACCGTAAATGCCGAGTTCTTTCAGGAAAACTCAGTTGTCAACTATCCTGGAACCGAAGTAGACTTTACCAGAATTATCGAATACAAACATTTTGGAAATCAGAAATCTGACAAAACTACAGTAGTTAGAGAATATACGGTAGATGAAGGAGAACCTTATTATCCGGTTCCGAATCCGAAAAATCAGGAAATATATTCGCGTTACAAACAAGAAGCAGATAAATTAATTGACATCCACTTTGTGGGAAGACTGGCCAATTATAAATACTTTAATATGGATCAGGCTTTTAAAAATGCTCTGGATTTGTTTGAAGAGCTGGAAAAAGACAACCAATTTAAAACAGCTGGATAATGGCGATATTCAATACTTTTTTTATGGGCGGATTTGAATGTGCCGACCACATTAACCGCTCGGGCGAAAGAGTAAATCTACTCAGGGAAACACAGCATGATAGTCGCTTTTATGAAGATTATAAAGCCCTGGTTTCAATTGGTATTAAAACAGTCCGCGAAGGTATCTGCTGGAGCGATGTCGAAACTGCTCCGGGAATTTTTGATTTTTCGGAAATCCTTAAGCGAATAAGAATTGCCGAAGAACTTGGTGTACAGCAGATTTGGGATTTGATTCATTTTGGATATCCTGACGGAATATATCCAACCCATCCCCTGTTCTGCCAGCGTTTTGAGCAGTTGTGCGAAGCTTTTGCCGTATTTCATAAACAGCATTCGAAACATCCGCTTTTGGTTGTACCAATTAATGAAATCAGCTTTTTGTCCTGGCATTCAGGTGATGTTCGCGGTACAGTTCCTTTTGCAGTAAACAGCGGTTGGGACATTAAATATCATCTTTGTAAAGCTGCGATTCTGGGTATAAAAAAACTTAAAAGTACCAATCCCGACTGCACAATTATATTGGTAGAACCTTTGGTTAAGATTCATCCCACAGACGAATATCAGGATGTCTCTGCCAGTAATGAACATCAGTTTCAGGCCATGGATATTATTGCCGGAAGAATTTGCCCGGAACTCGGAGGATCTGAGGATTTTCTCGAAATCCTGGGTTTTAATTATTATTGGAATTGTCAATGGAAGGGAAACGGGCAATCGCTGGACTGGCCAGATACAGACAAAAAAAGAGCCCCATTCTCAGAATTACTTCAAAATGCGTACGAAAGATATAAGAAACCGGTAATTATTTCTGAAACCGGACACTTCGGTATCGGACGTGTCGAATGGATCGAAGAAATTACGGCCGAATGTGTGATAGCAAGAGACAATGGTGTCGATCTACTGGGTATTTGCATTTATCCGGTTACCGACAGACCAGACTGGGATAATCTCACTAAATATTGTGATTGCGGAATTTGGGATCTGGATCATGAAAAAAACAGAATTCCGGATTTACAATACATTGACGCTATTTTAAAAGCGCAGCATTCCATAAAGAAAAAGAAAAATATACTGGGTGAGATAGTAGATTTTTTTAGTTAATGTTTAATGAAAAACTGAAGTGATGGAACTAATAAAAACGATAACCGGAATTACATTTAGTGCATTTGATTTATTGCATGCCGGACACGTTAAAATGCTGGAAGAAGCAAAAGCACACTGTGATTATTTAATTGTCGGATTACAAACAGATCCGACAATAGACAGACCCGAGAAAAACAAACCAACACAAACTGTTGTAGAAAGATATATTCAGCTAAAAGCCTGCAAATTTGTTGACGAAATTATACCCTACGCTACCGAGCAGGACCTGCAGGATATTCTTCAGGCGTTTCCGATCGATGTACGCATTCTGGGAGACGAATATAAAGATCAGAATTTTACCGGCCGCGAATACTGCGAAAAGATGGGCATCAAACTAATTTATAATCAACGCAATCATCGTTTCTCCAGCAGCGGACTTAGAAGAGAGGTATATGAATGTGAATGTTTAAAAAAAGTATAATGATACATCCAGATACAGAAGTACGATTTATAAGTCCTGAAAAAGGATACGGACTTGTGGCTACAAAATTAATTCCGAAAGGCACAATAACCTGGGTACAGTGCGAACTGGATCAGATTTTTGCAAGGGATAAGGTGGAGAATTTAAATCCCATTATAAAAAAATATCTCGAAACCTATTCTTTTACTAACAAAGATGGAGATCTGGTATTGTGTTCAGATAATGGCAAATTTGTAAATCACAGTTTTAAGCCAAGTTGTTTTAGCACCGCCTATGATTTTGAAATAGCAATTAGAGACATTCATCCGGGCGAAGAACTTACAGATGATTATGGTTATTTAAATGTAGAAGAACCTTTTGATGTTATTGATGAAGGAACCGTGAGAAAAACGGTATATCCGGATGACATTCTTACTTTTTATAAAGAATGGGACGAACTGATCCGAATAAATGCTCCAAAAGTCCTGGAAACAAAGCAAGTATTATTGGATTTAATACCAAAATATACCTGGAAGGAATTCTGTAACGGAATCGATAACCCGTCTCAGATGAAATCTATTAAAGAATGTTATTACGACCAAAAAAGAACTCTTAACAGCGTTTCTCATCAAATTTAATAACAAATTTAAATCGCAATTATATGCCATCAGAAATTGTTAAAAAATGTAGTAAAGCCATAAAAGCAAAAGGATGGAATATTGCTTTTGCAGAAAGTGTAACGGCAGGACGAATGTCAGCAGAATTCTCTATGACAGAATTTTCAGGCTCGATACTCAGAGGAGGAATCGTGTGTTATGAAGTCTGGGTAAAGGAACAGATCTTAAAAGTTACTCATGCCGCGATCGAAAAACATACTCCCGAATCTGCTGAAGTAACACAAATACTGGCACAGCAGGCATCTCAAATTTTCAATTCAAAAATCACGGTTGCCATAACCGGATTAGCTTCCCCGGGAGGAAGTGAAACAGAAGAGAAACCCGTTGGCACCATATTTTTTCACATCATCATGCCGAATGAAAAAATAAAACACCGGGAAGTTTTCAGTGGTTCACCGGAAGAAATTGTGATGCAGGCGATCGATAAAACCGCTGAGCTTATTTTTCTTAATCTTTCCAATTTATAAAATAAATCCTATTGGCGTTTTTAGTTTGATACAGGGTTTAGCTTCAAACGATCAAAATGATACTCTTTCTCACTGGAAATCTGTGAATTATACAATTACAATAGTTTTACTTATAAAAATTATATGCTAAATGCCTCTACTTTTACCATATAAGATTTTAAACACTTTAGAAAACAGGCAAAAACGCCTTAACTCTATACAATCTCTAACTTAAATAATTATATTATGAATACCACACAAAACAACAGCGAAGATCAATTTTATCAGTTTGATAACGAACAATATGAAACCAATAACAAGATGTCTGCAGCAGACCATTCTATCAGCGACAATGCAGAACCGGATTATGGCGATGACCTTATAAACGAAGAACTGGATCAAAATTTCGATAACGAAAATCTGGGTTCTGACAACTACCAGGAAAATTTAGGAAACGACGACGATATCGATAACGAATTTGATATTGAAGAATCTACCGAATTTGATAACGATGAGTTTGACGAGGAAAGTACAGATTTTGACAGCGATGATGAAGATTCATTTGAGGATGAAGATGACGATACTTTTGAAGCAAAATATGATTCTTTTGATGACGAAGAAAATGATACAAATTCAAATCGTAATTTATAAAAAGTTCGTACGAAGCCCTTCTAACAGAAGGGTTTTGTATGTTATTTAATTTATGAAAAAGCATACTATTCATATTGGGACCTCGGGCTGGTCATACAAGCACTGGCGTGGCACTTTTTATCCCAACGAAATAAAAGTTAAAGACCATTTTGCTTATTATGTCAGGATGTTTAATACAGTTGAAATCAACAATACCTTTTATGGAATGCCCGCTGATGAAACTTTTTTAAACTGGCAAAAAAATGTTCCTGACGATTTTGTTTATGTAATAAAAGCCAATCGATTTATTACACACATGAAAAAACTTCATGATCCTGCAGAAAGTATCCTTTCGTTTATGCAGAAGATCGAAATTCTGGGCAAGAAATTGGGTGCAGTTTTATTTCAGCTCCCTCCTTTTCTGAAAGTTGATACACTATTATTAGAAAATTTTCTGCTCGCACTTCCTCCTCAACATCGATATATTTTTGAATTTCGCAATACAGAATGGTACATTCCGGAAGTTTATGAGATTCTTAAAAAATACAACATCGCATTCTGCATTTATGAACTGGCCGGGCACACTTCACCATTAGAAATAACCGCAGATTTTGTTTATTTACGGTTACATGGTCCCGGTGCCAACAAATATCAGGGAAGTTATTCTGACGAGACTTTAATGAAATGGGCAAAAGAATGCAAAACATGGTTAATAACCAAAGACGTATTTGTTTACTTTGATAATGATGAACAGGGTTTTGCAGCATTTAATGCCTTGCGATTGCGGGAATTAATTTCCGATATTTCTACATAATAACATGGAAATTATATAACATCTAGGGTTAATTATGAAAGATTGAAATTTCCGCCAAATTTATTTTCGGATACTATAAAATCATAATTATGAAAATCCCTTACATACCATTTGTACTATTAATTTTTATATCCGTTTTATTGTACAGCTGCTCTGAGCATTGCGATGATGAAGATTACACAAGAGATCAAAAAGATCAGGCCGCACGAGTGATTATTGACTCATTGAAAGTCAATAGTGTGGACTAGTTAATACCTGCTTTTGAGAGAATTAATATTTTAGAAAATCGGCATTGTTATAACTCTATAATGACAAAGAAATGATAAATTTGATCATACAAATTTAATCTGCGATAAATCTAAATATGAAAACCTATTTTGTTGATTCTTTCACCAATCAAAAATTTAAAGGGAATCCGGCTGCTGTCTGTCTTGCAGAAACAGATCTGGATAATGCTACAATGCAAAATATTGCAACTGAAATTGGTTTTTCTGAAACCGCTTTCATTAAAAAAATCCAGGAAAGTAATTATAGCATTAGATTTTTCACTCCAAAAATGGAAATTTCCTTATGCGGACATGCAACACTGGCAGCATCCAAAATAATTTTTGATACCATAAAACCGGAGAATATAACTTTTATCAATTGCGACGGTATTGAATTAAAAATCGAAAAATTTAATGATAAAATTGTCATGGAATTTCCTGTGTACGAAACAATTGAATTTGATGTTTCAACAGCAGTACTTAAAGCAATTGGAATAGACAATACCATTAACATTCGATTCTGCGAAGACCGAAAAATCGTTTTAATTGAAATTAATGGTTCTGAAAAACTTGCTCAACTGGAACCAGATTTTGTTACTTTACTCCATTCAATTACCGGGGTTAACGGAATATTGGTAACTGCAAAATCAAATACACCTGAATTTGATTTCCACTACCGCTATTTTTGGCCTTGGGCGGGGACCAATGAAGATCCCGTTACAGGTGGTGTACAAACTTTTCTAACGAAATATTGGGCAGATAAACTTCAAAAAAATAAATTTAAAGCTTTCCAGTCTTCTTCCCGAACCGGTAAAATGGATACTGAATTACTTGGAAACAAAGTCCTGATTTATGGAGAAGCCGTTACCGTTTTGGAAGGAATTTTGAAATAGAACTTGATTTTATTACAATATTCAGGGAATATTATGTAACAAAGTATTTGAGTGAAAAATTTAAATTTGAGTACTATTAAAAATATTATTATGAAAAATTTCTCCATACTATTATTCTCCGTTCTCTTTTTTTCATGCCAGCAAAAAGAAAATAAACATGAAAGTCCAGAAGTAAATCCACAAATAGAAAACAAGGAAATTACCACCGAGAAAGCACAAAAAGAGAACACTCAAACCGGCGATACCATTTTCATGAATTATCAGGACGATAAAGGCATGTACACTGCAGAAGGTTCAGTAGACTCTGTGCGCATCAGAATATATGTTAAGTTTAAAAATGAAAATCCGGGTCAGTTAAACGGAAAAATTATTCCTGCTGCCGGCAAAGGAAACATTCGGTTTAACCAAATTATTTTTCCGGATAAAAGCTCAGATGGTCCTTTTGGAATGGATTTAAAATTGGATCTTCCGCAAAAAGGAAATCATATACTTGTAATTGGACACTCGCAAATGGCAGACAATCCTTATTTTGGAACATTTAAGGTTGAATTAGAAGTTAAGAAATAAGTAATTAATCTTGCTGCCTCTTAAGAAAATAAACATGAAATTATTATTCTTAAAACGCAAAATAGGTGTTGAACTATTTGAAGTATTATTGCTTTGTGAAAAAGAATCACTTAACTGATTTTGTGATGTAGATATTCTCTATCTCATCAATAATCTTTAACCCGTCTTCGATTTCCTTCGCGGTCTGAGTCTTTTTTACATTTGTTTGTGAAGACAAAAATTCTATTTTACTTTTGTAAAAATCTATCTGCTCCAATAAGAATTCAAGTTTTTCTTTTAATAAACTATTCTCAGAAACAAGCATTTTATATTCTAAATCCTTATTATGAGAAGAATTCTGTTCGTTTAAACTTATATATCTCCCAATTTCAATTTTATCAGAAAGCAAATAGTCAAAACTTATTTCAAGCAAATCATGCAGTTTAACAATAAAATCAAGTTTGGGCGTTGTGTCTTTCCTATAATTACGAATATTTGCCTCGCTCGTATTCATCGCTTTTGCGAAGGAACTATTGTTTCCTTTAAATTCCTTAACTGCTATGTCGTCAATCTTTTCATTTATCGTACTCATATAACCAATGTTAAGAAATAATACGAAAAGGGTTTCGGTATTGGTTTCAAATTTAGTACAAATTTAAAAAAAATTATGGAATCTCTATAAAGTTTAAAAGTAAGTAAAAACAAAAAATGGAATTTCAAATATTTGAAATTCCATTTTTTATATAATTCTGTACAACAGAAATCACTTTACATCATAGTGTTTATACGAATACTAGCTTTTATAAGTGCCAGTGCTGATATTTTTGAAATATGAATATCTTTTGGCTGATGATGTGAATTCTGACTTACTAATTTTACAAATTCTTTTCCCTGTTCTGATTTCTGAACATACTTTACAGTAATATATTCTTCCCAATCGTTAAGTTTAACACTTAAAAGATACATTTCACCAAAAAATACATTTTCAAATTCTGTTTCTTTATACAAAATTATATCTCCTGATTTTAACAGAGGATACATACTATCTCCTGTGACAGAAATGGCTCCGTCACACTTTGGCAGATTCGGAATTTTAATCGTATCTAAGATTCGCTGGGGCTTTCCGCTATTAAATAATTCTTTAAGACCTGCAACAGCTTCAAGATCATACAATGGTATTTCCTGGCTTAAATGCAATGAGTCGATCGTTTTTCTGTCATTATTCATAATTACAATATCTGTTTTATTTTCTTTCAACATTGATCCGTTTCCAGTCAATAGCCATTCGGAATTTATATCCGGAAAGTGATGTAATATTTTACACGCTTTATCCGTTCCCATATTACTGCTGTTATCTAAAAACTTATTGGAGAATCCTAAATCATTACAGAATTTATATTTACTAATTCCCATATAATCAATGTATTCCTTTATTCTTTCAGTTGATCCCATTGGAAGTGTAATTTTTTACGTTAAAAATTTGTTTTGATGTATTATTTTACATTATATTTGCAAAGTAAAGAAATTAAAACGGAAAAATGAAATATTTTTTCAGATAAAATAACCACTATTAAGTACCAAAAAACATTAATCCTAAATATATAAAAAATGAAAATTAATAAAATTGAAGAAAAAATCGGTGAACTCGAAAACTGGCTGCTCAAAAACCCAAATAGCTCCGAAAGAAATTTAGTTGATTCTGATTTAAAAGAATTAGAAACACTATTAGACGAAAAAAGAAAAACCAGAAGACAAATCCAACAACGTATTGCATTACTTTATTTAGCACTTCAGTTTTGTTCTGAAAAATCGAAAACGTTTACATCTGGGGAAAGAATATGCATCAACCAGGAGCGTTTTCAATGGATGCACATTCTGGAAAACGAAACAGCATCACCCCGACCGGTTTCATCTGTCATAGAAAATAAAATTATAGACATTTCCAAACTGGCTTTGCTATACAACTTCAAACCTTATTACGAAGACCCTCTTAAAGAAGAAACTGAAATCACACTATAATAATTAAAAACAAATACCATGAACACTTCAATTACAAACATTCCGGCTATCGATTTATCTCAGTTTTCTGCACAACAGCTTAAAGAAGCTTTAAGTCAGATAGAAAGTAAAAAAACAGAGGAGAGAGAAACGTATAAAAAGCTGGTTGCAGAAACAATTCCCAAAGCCCTTTCAAAACTTCAAAAAACATCAGAAATGATCCGTAACGTGAAAACAGAAACATTTCAATTATTTGAAACTATCTTAGATTTAAAAAACCAGGTTTATGGTTTTAAAGAAAAACAAATGTCGCACACTTTCTCTAATGATAATGAAGAAATCACAATTGGATACCGCATTAATGAAGGCTGGGACGACACTGTAACGATCGGTATTGAAAAAGTCCAGAATTTCATCTCCTCTCTTTCAACTAGTAAGGAAACTGCTTCATTGGTTAAAATTGTATTTAATCTTCTAAAAAAAGATGCGAAAGGAAACCTAAAAGGCTCACGAGTTTTGGAATTACAAAAACTAACAAAAGAATTTAATAATGCTGAATTTTCAGATGGTGTGGAAATTATCGCATCATCCTTTAGACCAATTCGTTCAAGCTGGTTTATTGAAGCAAGCACTATTAATAAAAACGGAACCAGAACCAGTATTCCACTTTCTATGTCTTCTGTAGATTTTTTACACGGTTATGCTTTTAATTTTTTTAACCAACAAAACCAACATACAAATGCAGCCTAGTCACGACATCTACACATCGGTACTTTTGGCAATTTTATTAGTTGCAACCAATTTAAAACCTATTTTAATGTTTCAGGAATGGCTGAGCTTTAAAATAAATACAACTTACAAACAATATATAAATGAGCGTAAAAACAAGGCTCATAATTAATCAGGTAAGCAAAATAACACAAAACCACGATTAAACATATCATACCAATTTATAAAGAACAGCTTACTGCAACACTAACATGAAATATTTTAACTTTTAAATAAAAATCAATCCTATGGCAACAACTTAAATACCACAAAAACTTCATCCCATTCTCTAATCATTTATACTTTATCATTATGCCTATCTCAAGTCAAAGAAGTCTCGGAATTCAGAAAAACAAATTACTTAGATATAAACTTATCAAAGAATTATATCAAAAACACAAAACGGAAGACATTCCTACCACCGTTGTGTGGCGTAAATATGTATACCCCGTTTATCCAATATCACGAACTACATTGTATGAAATTCTATGTACTCCAATTACAATAGAATTAAAAAAAATTGAAGAATTAATAGTTAATCAAAAACTATTATCATAATTCAATATCTAAAAACCAGATTATAAAATCTGAACTCACTTTACCTTACAATACTGTAAACACTTCGTACATTATTGTTTAAAAACCTTGCACTTACTTTTTTAAAATATTATATAATCTCATCTTTACCTTCTCTACCATTTTTAGAAAATGGCAATTTAATCTGAGAAAGATTCGTCTGAAAATTTCACAATGCAAAAAGCCTGTACATTTTACAGGCTTTTGCTATAGTGTAGATTATTTTAAATTTTGAATATATTTTACAAAATGTTAAATAAATAATAATTGAAATATAAAATTCATTGTTGTTCATTTAAAGTCTCAAATAATCCATTCGTTAAATTTTAGCTATTTCTCAGAAATCCATTTGAGTGATAATCCATTTTGTGAAAAAATCAAAATTTAGCTTGAGTAAAGCAAAAAAATTTAATAATGTAATTTTTATTAAATGTTAATTTTTAACGAATGTTTTCTAACACAGGAGAAGCATTACGTGAAACCTCAAATTTAGCACCCACAATATTGCGAATTTTACTACTTAACCTATAAATAACATAATCATGCTTACCAAAAAATTAGAGTACATAAAATTGTTGCGCAAATTATTTCTTGAAGGAAAAATTAGTATTGAATTGCTTGAAGCCTTACTTATTTCTGAAAAAGAATCTCTTAACTAATTAAAATTAGATTTAAATGAAGCCCAGTCCCAATCCTGCGTTCAGGGCTTTTTTACTACCTCTTTAACTTGCAGGCATGTCCCATCGATTTTAAGTACAAGATGGTAACAACTCTTATAAATCATCAAAAACACGAAACTAATTTCGAATATTAAATAATATAATTTTGAACTACACATTGTAATTACGAATTGAAACTGTGCAACATACCGACAATATATTACAATACTATTATTTATTACTATCTCTATTGATACAAAATTAAATAGTTTCTTAAAAGCTACAATCAATATTTATCGAAATATTTTTCGTTTTAATTTGTTTATTCGAAATAACTTTCGATATTTGTTCCGGATCCAAAAATAATTCTTTTAATAATTATTGAACTTAAGAAAAATAAATATTAACAAACCTAAACTGAATTAAATGACAATTTCACAAATAAATCAAAAAATACAAAAGCTCGAGACCTGGCTTATTAAAAATCCTGACAGCCAGGAAAGAAGTCTAATTGAATATGACCTGAAAAAATTACGAACTATTTTACAATTAAGAAAAAATGAATAGATTTCAAATTATTGAACGTATCGCGCAACTTTATATCGCTCTTCAATTTTGCTCTGAAAAAATTAAAACGTTTACATCCGGGGAAAGAATATGCATTAATCAGGAACGATTTCAATGGTTACATATTTTGGATAATCCGGAATCAGAGCCACGCAGAATATCGCCTCTATTAGAAAATAAAGTTAAAGATGTTTCAAGACTTGTAATGAAATATGACTTTAAACCCTATTACGCTGATCCCTTTACAGAAGAAAATGAAGATAGAACTATAATAGAAAATTAATGTTCAAATCAATTACTCATTTACTAATAAATAAAACCAAAAAAACTATGCAACCTAATAATGATATTTACGCTTCTTTGCTTTTGGGCGCTCTTTTAATTGCGACCAATTTAAAACCGATCATAATCTTTCGCGAATGGATCAATTTCAAAATTCATTCCAGCTTTAAACAATATCAAAGTCAGCGCAAAAATAAGCCTAATACATAAATTAGGTTATACAAAGATTTGCATACCCTATACAACACAAGCTTTACCACTAGCTATCAAATAAAAATTCCTGTTTTCATCTAAGCGAGAGAAAACAGGAACTACAAAACGGGCGCTTTCTGCCCTGTTCAAATAACACAAAACCATTTTTTTCCTGAAGTCCCAGCTTTTTAAGCATTGGGAACAGTATTGTCGTGGAAACTGCAGACTTAACTAGACATTGCAGCATAACTTCAGAACGAAGTTCCGGACAGTTTCGACTTTAGGAGAATAGCCATTGATATATTAGGATCAAATGGTTTTGATTATCTGTGATAGTATTAATTATCTAAAACAATTCTTTAATCTTTTACAAATTTATTATGCCAATATCCAATAACAGAAGCCTCGGAATTCAAAAAAATAAACTTTTACGTTACAAGCTCATCAAAGAGTTGTATCAAAAACATAAAACGGAAGATATTCCGACAACTGTGGTCTGGCGTAAATATGTTTATCCTGTCTATCCAATTTCACGCACAACATTGTACGAGATCCTGTGCACTCCCATCACTTCTGAACTAAAAAAAATAGACGAAATGATTCTGAACCCGAATAAAGCTTCATAGCAGAATTGTTCTGCAAAGATGTGTCTTTTTCTATAGTAAAAAAGACAGTTGTTCGTTGTCTGAACAACTGTGTAAAGCTCCAGACTATAAGTGTTTAAGTACCTTGCATTCATTTTTTTAACCTCTTTTTTAAGCTAATCTTTGTACTCTCAAAAGGAAACAACTACAGCAATAAAACAGAAAATTAAGGCCATATTTCTTCAAAAAAATACTTCTCTAAGCTGTTTCCTGAAAACATATTTAACCTAACAACTATTTTTTAAACATTCAAAATGGAACAGTTTCTATACCCCACTCTTACCGCATTTTTTGCGGCATTTATAACCTGGTTTTTCTCGATGAGAAAATCTTTGGCTCAGGACAGAGCCGCCGAACTTGACAACGCAGTAAGCGCCGTAAAATATTACCGCGATCTGCTGGACGATCTTACTGCCAGATTAACCGCTGCTACGAATACGATCAAAAAAATGGAAATACAACATAGAGAGCTCATGTTGGTTAACCAACAATTGGTAGATGAATTACAAAAATTTAAACAACTAAATGGAAAACAGCAATGACACTAGCCGAAAAAACTTTAGAAATTGCCACTGCACAGGTTGGTGTGGAAGAGATGCCAAGAAATAGTAACGCTGGTCCCGAAGTCGAAATTTATCTAAGAAGTGTCGGACTTGCAAAAGGATATCCGTGGTGCATGGCTTTTGTTTACTGGTGTTCGCAGAAAGCTGCATTCCAGTTGGGACTTAAAAACCCTTTAAAGAAAACCGGAGGTGTATTAGATCAGTACAATTCCAGTAAAAGTCTTGTAAAAAAAGAACCTCAGCCCGGAGATGTCTTTATCATCGATTTTAAAAACGGAACAGGACACGCCGGAATTGTTGATAAAGTTGCAGGATCTCTTATCTATACCATCGAAGGAAATACTACTGACATGGGCGGCCGTGAAGGTTACAAAGTTGCCCGAAGAAAAAGAGAGATTAAAAGCATTAAAGGCTTTTTAAGACTTTAAAAACATACTATAAATCTAATTATAACTTATGATGAATCATCTAAAACGTCTTGTTTTTTTGTTTTTTTCAGTCTTAGTTCTGGTTTCGTGTAAAAGCCCGAAGCCGGTTCTAAGCGAAGAAAAAACCAAAACGATTACTATCAAAGAAACGGTACATGATACTGTTTTTAAAATTCAGAAAGACAGCAGTTCTTTCAAAGCATTATTAGAATGTCAAAACGGAAAAGTAGTTGTTAAGAATGTTACTCAGGCCGAACCAGGGCGTACATTAAAAAGCCCAAAGGTTCGTCTTGAGAACAACAAACTTAACGTCGACTGCGAACTCAAAGAGCAGGAACTCTACGCCCGCTGGAAATCGCAACAGAAAAATGAAACCGAAGTAAAAACGATCAACACCACAAAATTTGTCAATTATTTGACTTTCTGGCAAAAGGTGCAGATCTGGCTGGGGAGGATTTTTCTGGTGGTGCTGGTTTATTATGTTCTAAGATTCGTTAGGAGATTTTATCATTTGTTTTAACAAGTGGATAATGATATAATTGGTCAGATTTTTGATTATAGTTTTTTAAATTAGCTTAGAAAAGTTTTCTATAAACGAAAGGCTTTTTAATCAAATTTCATCTCAGACCAATTTAATAATACCACCTACTATGAAACAGTTTTTTACACTTGTCTTCTCTTTTCTATCTTTATGTATTTGCGCTCAGCAAAAAGATACGCACCAAATAAAAATCTATCTTGAAGATGCCGAAACAGGAAAAAAAATCGACGATGCAAAAGTAACTCTTGAAGGTTTTGAAATTCCCCCTATTACAGGTCAATACGACAAAAAAGGTAAGTATTATTTTTTTGATGAAATACCGGATGGGTATAATACTATCATGGCTTACCACAAAAAATATAATGAGAAGGGATTTCAAAATATTTCAGGGTTACCTAGTGAATTGAAATTAAGGCTTTATGATCCTTTGAATGTTTCTTATAGTTTTGAATCCTATATCATTAGAAACACTTACGTAGAAGATCCATACAAGATTAGTATCTCCTCTGCAAACTTTTTAGAATATAATGCTTTAAAAGATTCTATAAATCATACCATTAAAGATTTAAAACTACAAATTGAATTAGTAAATCCATATTTGGAAATGAACAAGATTGAAAATAATCCATATAATATTTTACAAAAGGAAGAATATCCAGTACTGAATCTTAAAGAAAATCAAAAAGTAGCAGGAGATGATTATTTATTCCCCTTAATTGGTGGAGTAAGCACTATTTTTCCAGATAGATCTTACTCAAATAATCCAAAAGATATATGTTTTATTTTAAAAAAAACAGATGGTTCAAAATTTAAAAGGTTTAACGATCCAATTATAAAAAAACTAAAACAACAAAAATTTAAAGTCTATTCTATAGTATTAAACAAAAAAGACAGAACAGAGTTAAAGAATAATTTTAGAATTAGAGACCGAGAAAATAAAAAATTTAATTTGACAAATAAAATAGACTCATCTAAAGTCTTTTTTTATGATAATACTTTTCGAAACCAAAAGAAATCTTTTGTGATGTTTAAATTTTTTAAAAAACAGTATTACTTACCATTTGATGAACCGAATAAATATCCCCAATTACCCTCTTTTATTTTAATATCAAATGAAAGAGATGAAACCTATAATCTTTTTTCTGAAATAGGAAAAGAAAACCCAATCACACATAAAATACCTTTTCCAGATGACGCTCTGGGACTCGGTATATTAGACATATATGAATATTATTCAAAGCAAAATAAAACATGAGAAATTGGCATCACGACGTAATAAAATTAGATCAAGCGAGACAATTACTAACAACCACTAACATTAATAGATTTGGTTCTTCTGATCTTTATGTAGGGGTTATTGAAGGAGAAATTGAATTTAAAGCAATAAATAGTTCTGCTCCACTAACAATTAACAATTACGAACCTGCACACAGTAGTTTTTCTGATATTGCAGGAAGTAGAAAAGTTTTTTTCAGAGGCAAAGACGGTACTCAATTTACTCAAAATATAAACTCTTTTTCACCAGGTATGCACACTACTTGTGTGACAGGAATAATTTCAGGTAATGAGGATATTGACAATTTAATCTATGGTATTTCTCCTAACATTAGAGTTATGAATTCTAGCAATTTTGAAAATGGTTTATTCTTATCACTAATAAATCCATTTTCTAATGGCAATATTAAATCACCTTTTTTTCAATCTGCTTATGATGCAGATTTCATAAATAATGGCGCTTCTAATTCAGCCGACATCTATTCAAACAACTCTGCAAGTATAATTAACTGTAGCTTTAATGTTCCTTTAAATTTTGCAAAAGTAGATTTTATTCTTAAAGAATTATTTGCATACGGAAGAAACGGAAGAGGAACTTTAGTTATTGTATCTGCAGGAAATGGAGCTGCTGATTCCAATGGTCAAGTTAGAGGACTTGAAATTAGTGAAACTGAAGCAACATCTGGGTACAGAACAACGGCTTTTAGCAACAAAACACTAATTGTTTCTGCTGCAAAAGTATTGTTAGACCCAAATAATTTATCTACTTATTCAAATACTTCAATTTTTAATGAGTCAAAAGCTGATTATTCTAATTTTGGAAAAAGAGTCGATCTTTGCGCACCAAGCGGCCCTGATGCTGATCCTTCAAAAGATGATATAAATATTTATAGTCCTACAATGTTAAATTGTGGAAATGTTGGTACAGATGAACAATCATTTTTTCCAAGAATAAATGCAGTAAGTAGTAATACTAAACTAATTTTAGAAAACGTAAAACAAAAAGGAATTTATAAAGGACAATCTATTGAATTAGGAGAACGAAATAGTTATTTTCACGAATTAAGATATATTACAAGAGTAGATGAAATTTCTGGAACAAACAATGTTGAAGTTACACTTGATTCTGGAATTAAATTTACCAAAGATTTTCATAAAAATGCAATAAACTTTACTTTAGTTGGAACTAATGCAAGAGTCGTAGCTTTAAAGAAAATCGCAACAAAATATACTGACGCAAATGGTATACTTTCAAATTATCAGCTGACTCTAAAAGATCTGAAGGGAATTAAAGTTAAAACAGGATCTCCTCAAAAAGTCTATATATATCCACAAAACTCCGAATTATCAGGAATTGATACGGAAATCATTTCAATAGCTAATCAAGATACTAACCGAATAGAGGTTAGAGGTAACTTAAGTGCTCTGCCCAACGATCCAAATAATCCACTAATATTAGTTCCAGATCAAATTAAAGCTTCAATAAAATGTAGAAAATCTCCTGCTCCTACTGACACCCCTGATAAATCTCCATATTATTATGCAACGAGTATAGATGATATTCAAGGCTTTTTCTTAGGCCAAGAAGTTTTACTTTCAGGAGGAGGTCAAAATCGTATTGCTTTTATTTCACAAATCGCTGGAACAGGAATAGCAATGTCTCATTTTCCAAGTACTGTAGGAGATACTTTTACAATTACTTCATTGGCTTATGGAGATTTTAGCTCACGATTTACGGGCACATCTGCAGCGACACCCATTGTATCTGGTCTTGCCGGATTAGTACTTTCTGCTAATAACGATTTAAACGCTGCTGAAATAAAACACATATTAAAAGAAACTACAGATAAGATTACAGGTGCCTCTCATTATAGTCAAGTTAGTAACAAGACTAAATATAATTACGGTTACAGTACTAATGATGATTTTGGGACAGGTAGAGTAAATGCAGAAAAAGCTATTCAATTAGCTTTAGATTGGCATACATCTACAAGTGTTCAAAAACCAAGAATGGAAATAGCTGATAAGTTAAATGGCACTACACCCACTAATGTTCTTTTAAATGAAGTTATTGACAGTCCTGATATATGGGTAAAACCATTAAGCGACACTAGTATTACTTTACCTTCTCCAACACAACCTTACAACACGATCGATACATCATTAAATCAGAACATTTATATAAGAGTTAGAAATAATGGGAATAGAGCAAGTTTTAAAGAATGTGATTTAAGGGTTTTTGTTGCATTTACAGATGATGCTACTCCAGCTTTTCCATTTCCAACAAAATGGTATGATCAAGCAGATGTAAAACTTTTATCAGTCAAAGAAATTCCGATAATAATGTCAGGCTCTGAAGCCATAATCACAATAGAGTGGAAAAATATTGCTGCCTTTTGGGAAATCTGGAATAAGTTCGACTTAATCACTAACAAAAGAAAAAAAGCTTATTTATTAGCTCATATTGCACCCTTTGATGGAAATCCTAATGAAGTTGGCATTGATAATCTTAGATTTAATAAACAGCTTACTTGTAAGGAAATTATTGTCACACATAAAGCAATGAATGATAGAACGGCATTTATTCCTGGAAATAAATTAGACATTACTGTTGGCTCACAAGAATTAGAAAAAACATTCGACTTAATAGCAGAAAACATACTCACATTAGACTTAACTAAAATTAAAGTAAAAGCTACTAAAAAAAATAATAATCCTGGACAAACTATTGAAGAAGTTATTTATAAAAAAAAAGATTCTTCTTGGGCTGTAGAAGGTTCAGCAGGAAATTGGATAACTTTTCAAGAGCCAGTACTAACAGTAGGAAATCATCCAGATTATACTAATATTAAGTTTCCACACACTATAAATGTGAACAACCAAGAACTTGAAGTCAAATTAGAAATAGTAAATATATAATACCATGCCAATAGAACCATTTGATTTTACCTATAACTTAGGCTCTCAAGATGCCGAAAATGAAGTATTGAATACTTTAGGAAAGGCGAGAGTTAAAGAATTTGAACCTAAATCGTATTTTTTTACAGAGTCTACCATTACGGCACAAGCTGATGCGGCTGGTGCTTATGGGCCAGATTATGTAAGTACTAATACCAAATTTAATATTACGACACAGTTTGATCTTGCTAATAAAAAAGCCTATGCTGTTACAAGCGGTCAAGTATTAATTGTGCCTCAATCTGGAACAGGAAATGAAGACAAAGTAAATGTGTTTATTAAACCTCTTAAACATGTTGATGTAGGAGTTCCTATTAAATATTTTGTTTACAGAGGATTAAAAAAAGAGCTTTTCTTAGATGCTTCTAATAACATTTTAACCAAAGCTACTTCCAACACTCCTTTTATGAGCAAAGTTTGGGCAGATCTTGTTTTTTTTAATGATTTAACAGAACCCCTGCCTTTAATTCCTGCTAGTTTATTTGGATATTCTGCGTCTGAAGCAAGTACTACAAGAGTAGATGCAAAATTTTTTAATGTTTACGACAGCGATACTACAGACGATAACAAAGTATACAATCTTCCCATTATAGAAGCCGGACAACATTTTGGCGAATTTAAAGATAACAAAGGAGGTTTTGAAATTGTTCTTAATGATGGATTCTATTATCAGGAGAAATCAGATACTGGTTTTCAACTTGATCTTACCTATGCCAGGGCAGATAAAGTGGTTTTAGATATTGCTGACATAGCAAGTGATCCAAATATTTCTGAAAAAATTTACAGAGAAAATGTCCAAAAGTTTATCGATCCCGCCGCTTTTTACGGTGCTCATATTACCGAAAAAGAAAAAGGAGAAATACAAGTTGTAGATAATGCCGTTAAACATACTACCAAAGCTGCTATTTACAATAATATTGTGAGTAAGTTCTTTAACAAGCATAAATGCTATATTTATCTTCAAGGTAATAATGGAAGGTCGTTTAATTTTGATGAAGCTCTAGGAGTGGAACCTTTAAAAATTGGTATTTCTGAAGTTTTAGTGCCTAGCTCATATAAAACCAATGAATGGCCAATTATTATCAGTGAATTTGAGCAAACCCATGCTAACGATGAAAATGATCGTAAAAAAAGCATTAACAATTTGTTTTTTCAACTAAAATTTAAAACTGAAAATAAGAATGTAACACTTTATAATACCTATGGAAATTGTGCAAATGATGCCATTGAAGGGAATTTCTTGAGTAATACAGCTCTTATTGATGACGCTAATATTGCTACTCAAGATTATACTAATACGGTAAATTACAAATTAATAAACAATTATAACCTTAGTGGTAATTCTTTAGTAACCCAAAACATTGCAACTTTTATTTACATTAACCATGAAGAAAAAGAAGTTGAATATTTTAATGATTTTTTTGGACCAATAAATATTGATCCTATTTTTCGATTACATTATCCAATACCAAAAACTCTAATTCAAAAAGTAGTTAATAAGAAATTAAAATTGAAATTTAGAGATGGGTACGCATCTATATATAATCAGGGGTTAGTAACGATGGGAGCAAGTACACTCATTCCTCCCACTTTACCAGATGATAATAGAACTAGACTATACGTTTTAAAAAAATCAGATACTACAAATGAGGATGACAGAAAATTTACTCAATATCTATCATCAGATGTAGGATATAGTTATGCCAGTACAAAAGATGAATATGGAGCGTATGTCTATGGTGATAAAAATTATCAAGTTTGGAAAGGAAAAATCATGGATGGCTTTGATACAATTAATACATTACAATTAATCAATTTTGAAGAAGACACTAATCCAATTAATTTTATGCAATTGGGATTAACTGAAGTTGATTTTAATAAATTAATTTACAATAGTGAAATATTACTTGAGAATTCCAATTATATTCCTACGGATGCAACAAATTTGTTTTTTCATTTAGATGATACAGGCATAAATCAAAATTCAGTATTTAAAAAATATAAGTTAGGAGTAAAATATCAAGTAAATTATTTATTAGGTTATATTGAAAATATAATCTATCCGACAATTAGCGATGTATATGTATACACAGTTGATGGTCATTATTTTTTTTCGAAAAATTTCTCCGAAAAATTTGAATTTGCTGAAGAATTTGGAAGCGCAACCATTAATTTTAGAACAAAAACTAATTATGAAGGAGGATTTGGATTTGATTGGCTAAGAGTTGGAGATGTTCTTGAACCAACTTACGAAAGTTCAATTGTTAGTGGTTATGAAGAAAGAAACTGGATAGGACTAGATTGGGATACAGAGTTTGACACACCTGTAGAAGCATTCCAAGCTTTAAAAAAAGAATATATTGGTCTAAAAACTCAAGAACCAAATGAAATCTATTACGTCCCTTATTTAAATATTTATCCCCAAAACGCTATTGGTATACCAACACCTCCTTCTGTAGTAAATCTAACAGGTGTAGTTGATATTAATACCGATTTACAACAAATTAGTTACAAGTATGATACCAGTTTATTTTCAATTTCTTCAACTCCTGAACCGGAAATTATGCCAATTACCGCTGGTCCAGCTTATAATATTGATATATTGATAACCTGTTTAAAAGAATTTGACAAGGATCAAATAATCAAAGTAATAGGATCAAGCACAGATCTTACAGGAAATATTCAAGAAAAAGTTATTGGACTTGTAAAAGTTTGTAAAAATAGTAGAACCGCAAACAGACAGACTTTAAAGATAGTTTTCGCCAAAATTACAACTAAAATAAATGGAACAACAACAACGGGAACTTTTTTTCCTGATGAAAGAAAAGCCTTAAGTTACGGATTATATCAGTCATTTGTTTATGGCGATATTGAAGAAGTAACATTATCTTTAGATAATGCTACAGATGCACCTGAATTTGCAAATGGAGGAAAATATATAACTAGTAATTACGATATAAAGTGGGATGAAGATGGCATACATGACTATCTAAAGGAAAAATTGATAAAATTAAACCCTAAATTTAAAAATTATTTTATGTGCTTTTCATTTGATGTAAATTCTGGTTTGACCTCGAATGGACAAATTAACGGACATGTTCAAGAAGTTGGAAAACATATTGTAATCATTTATAAGCAAAGAAAACCAGCAACAGGTATAGGGACAACATTAACTCATGAAACATTACATGGATTAGGATTGTATCATACTCATAAAGAAGAAGATTCTTCTCATCAGCCAACAGAACCTGTAGTTCAACCAGATGCTAAATATGTATTTAATCACGCAGATCACCTACTACCATCGGACAATATTCTTAAGGCAACTGACAATTTCATGAGTTATAATAGAAATATTCGAAAAAGTACCTGGCATTGGCAATGGAAAATTATTAGAAACAATATTAAAAACTATATTTATTTATGAAATTAAACTCTAAAAATATATGTATTTGTATAATTTTCATTTTTTCTATTATGAGTTGTAATAGTCAAAAAAAAGAAAAGATTAAAAAAAATGTGAAGATTGACACTATAAGTAACAAGAGTGCCGATACACCTAAACAAATTAAAGCAATGAAAAAACTTGATAGTGCACAATTGGACAAATATGAAAAAACCAATAAATATATTGAAAATGATTCGGTTTTTGAATTAAGAGATCAAGGAAAGTCGTACCAAGAAATTAGAAATAAAATTGGAGAAAAATTGACGACGGTCTCTATTTATGACAAAGATAAACGAGTTTTGACTAACAATGGAGAATTTATGTTTGATTTTCCTATTGGAATACATACAGAATATGATTTAAAAGGAAATGTTATCCACCAGCGAAATTATGACGACGATTTTCCTTTTACTTTTACAAATTTAAAGCAAAAGTTATTACTTGAATTTGACATTGATGTTAAAAACAACATTCTTGATTTACGTATTAATAGAAGTCCAAATCCTTCCATATACCAGATAATTTTGTATAACGAACGTAGATCAAAATACAGAAGTATCCAGATTGATGGAATTAATGGAAATACAATATCAGATTCTACTCTTAGAGCCATAGACTAAAGTTTTAGATATGTGGCTTTAAATTTTCAAAATAGCAAAAAAATTAATTTATATTAATAAGTATTTGTCTTTTACCATACATTGTATCGCATCACAATATGCCTCAAACTTGCAATCTGAGATAAACTCACTACACTTATTTATTTATATTCTAGGAACTTAAAAACAAGTTCCTAGAATATAATAATGATCCCTGTAAAGCAAGGAGATTTCTATTATACAAACACTAATAAATAAAAAGATTGATTAATAGACATCAGATTGCTCTTTTCCTCAACTTTCTCGAATAAACTTTCAATATTAGAAAAGAAACTTAAACTACGAGTTTCTAAGCTTTCCATTGGATTATTTAAAATCCATAAATCAACTCATACAAAATCTTTTCTGACGCACTGTTTTTAATTTAAAAACAGTTCCTTTTTAAGATTACAAAATTTAGAAAAAGGGAGTTTCAAAACAGAAGTAAATCAGCACATTTACAACTCTTCACAAGCACTTTACATAGTTGTAAAGCAAGCGAACAACTACTTTTTTTTCGCTCAAAAATCCCGCAAATTTGCTGAAACAAATCAATATTTCAGTAGCTAAAGCTTCTTTTACAACTAAAAAGTTCATTTCATAAAGGTTTCAAAACCTCATTTTTCACCATTACATAAAACAGTTCTGTAAAAAACAGCAGACAAAATTTATTTCAAATCAATACTGTTTATCAGTTTTTGATAGGGCATTTTTTTGCCCAATGCTTTTCAATTTACAAACAAGAATTAAATAAATAATTTAATCAAACAAGTTAAAAAATGCTAACACCTACCACTCAAAAATATTACCCTTCGTTGTCGTCTGTAGTTAGTTTGGATGATTTTCCAGATGACTTAGGCTTCATTAAAGATGGAATTAAACTGTTGTTTGACAAAATCTATATCAAAGATTTTCAAGCAAGTATAAGCCCTAAAGGTGAATCAGGTTTTTATGGTTTATCAATAGTCTCTAAAAAACGATTAGAGTTTCAAATTCCAGGAACAGAAATGTTTTTTGTTCTTAATCCTGACAATACAGATTCTAGAATATCATCTTTTCCTGTTACGGTCGAATACGAATGGCTGATTTTATCTTATCTAAGAAGTTTCAATCTTCAAAATTTTTCATACTCTGCCAGAGAGTTTTTTGAACTTGGACTGCAAATTTTAAATGTTTCAGAAGAACAAGTGGTAAGCTTGATTATCAATAATTTTGTTACTCCAAAAAGTGACAGCCTAACAAAAATTGAACAGTTTGTAAACGATTTAAACTCTAAATTTAGTTTAAACATTCCTGTTCCTACTTCAAACAATAAATCTAGAGAATTGGTTTTAGCAATTAAAAACCAATTTAGTGATGAGGCATCAATCGCTGCATTTTTGTTATACTTTTTTGACGAATCAAATCTTGAAAAATCTTTAAATAATGTCAAAGATTTCTTTAAAGCTTTAATTCCGGAAGATATTGATAGTTATATTAAAAATATAATTACTCCAAAAGCAAGAGTAACATTGCAATTAAGTGCAGCTATAGAATTTCCAAACTCCTATTTAAAACCAGTAAATGGTGACGGAACGCCATATATTGATCCTTTAAACCCTGCTCTAAAAACACAATTTAAATTTGCACAAGCTTTACTTTATGCCGATACTAAACAAGGATTTGGTTATAAAGCAGAACTTGGGGGTTCTCTATTCCCGCCACATGCCATGATTGGCAATACAGGAATGATCCTGGAATTAGACACTTTAAAACTCGATTTAAGCAAAAAAACAAACATTCCTGAAGCTACTGCAGATGGCAGACCAAATGATTTCGTGGGAGTTTATGCCCGCGCGGTATCTGTAACTTTGCCTTCAAAATGGTTTCATGATTATGAGAAAGAAGGACAAGGAAATACAGCGACGACATTAAGAATTGGTGCATCTGATTTACTAATTGGAACTGGTGGTATTTCTGGAGATATTTACCTAGAGACAGTTCCTGTACCTACTGGCATTTTTAGCTATTTCGGTGATAAATTCGATTTTCAATATCCTCTTTCAATGTTGCAAAGAAACGAAGAAACTGACGTTGTTGAAATTACGCAAATCGCCGATTACAATGAATTGCTTGATTACTTACAAGAATTTAGCGCTTCGAGCACTTTGCCATATCCTTTCAGTTATCCTTTAAAATTAACCACAAAACCAACCTTAGTATCTTCAGAAGTTAGTCCAGCTACTATTTATACTTTTAAGAATGCTAAAGAATATCAAACCTTTTTATCAAAACTTGCACCAGATAATACGCTTTGGAAAAAAATTGGTAATCCTAATCGTGGGTTTGAAATTGGTTTCAACAAATTTGATATTTCTTTTAAGCAAAACAAGGTTATTGGATCCAATATTAAAGGACAATTAATTATCAATAAATTAAAAAATCCTGATGGAAGTTCTTTCCACGCAACACTTGAAGGCCACTTATACGACGACGGAGATTTTAACTTAACCGCTTCTTTTGATAAAGCAAGTGAACCAAAAGCGAACTTATTTGATTTAGTAAACTTCGACTTCCACAGTTTTGAACTAGGCAAACAAGATGAAGATTATTATATAGGAACTTCTTGTTACGTATCTTTCCCTGAAGGAACATTAATAAACCGATTAACCAAAGGCCAAGGTTTTGATGTAGAAAAACTACGTATTTACAGCGATGGAAATATTGAAGTTGAGGGTGGTTCTATACCGATTCCGATTAGTTTATCTGTAAATCTTGGACCTGTCCAGATGGCCGTAAGCAATATCAACTTTGGTTCTACTCAAATTAACGGACGTAAATATAATTTCTGGGGATTTGATGGCGCGATCAGTGTCAATCCTTTAGGGTTAGATGCACGTGGTGAAGGAGTTAAATACTACTACTCTACAGATGATGGCCCAAAAGATTCATTCTTAAGAATTCAGACTATTGAAGTCGATTTGATGATTCCGGGAACGGCTACAGAAGAATCGGCTATGGCGATTATTCATGGTATGATTTCACTTCCTCAGCCTGGAGTGTCACCGGAATTTATGGGTGAGGTTTCCTTAAAATTACCGAAAGCAAAAATCACAGGAAGTGTGGGAATGCGTTTTGCGCCTAAATACCCAGCATTCTTAGTAGATGCAAGTATTGAACTACCAACTGGTATTCCGCTTGGATTTATTTCTATTACCGGTTTCAGAGGTTTATTAGGATTCAGATATGTGGCAACTAAACAGGCTGCCGGATTAACAACAGATAATTCCTGGTACGAATTCTACAAACATCCTAAAGCGGGTATTAATATTCGTAAATTCAGCGGTCCGCCCGACTCTATGCAGTATAAATCACCATTTTCTATTGGTGCGGGTGCAACTTTTGAAACAACTGGAGGAACTATTCTGACACTTCGGGCGATGTTGTTACTTTCTCTTCCGACCTTATTTTACATCGAAGCCGGATTAAGCGTTCTGAGTGATCGTTTAGGACCAATTGAAAAAGATCAGAGCACTCCCCCATTCTTTGCCATGGTTGCCTTTGGTGATGATTCGCTTGAAATGGCTGCAGGAGCCGATTTCCAGATGCCTAAAGCAGGTGGAGAAATAATTCAGTTACATGCTTTATTAGAAGCTGGTTTCTTTTTCAAAAATCAGAAACCATGGTATATCAATCTTGGATCTAAAAAAGATCCTATCGTAGCGAGAATCCTAACTTTATTTACTGCCAAAGCATTCCTTATGCTTTCTGCCCAGGGAATTGAAGCCGGTGCCAGATTAGACTTTAAACTGCAAAAAAGTTTTGGACCTGCTAAAGTCAAATTATGGGCTTACTTAGAAATGGGTGGGAAAATTTCATTCAAACGTCCTCAAATGGGTGGTTATATTGCTGCAGGAGGAGGAATTCAGATTAAAATCTGGATCATCAATGTCGAAATTGTTCTCGATACTATCTTCTCTGTCGAATCTTTCAAACCATTCCTTATTTATGCAAAACTGGAATTAAGTGTTCGTGTAAAAATTGCCTTTGTAAGAGTTCGTAAAACATTTCTGATTGAGCTTCAGTGGGACATTAACAGAATTGTTGACCGTACGCCTTACAGTCCTCTTCCTATGGGAACATTCGGAGATGTTAACGACAACAGAACAGCTGAGTCTGTAAAAGGGGTACACATGCTTACGAATGAAGCATATTTGCTTAATTATTTTTCAAATGAACCTCTTAATGCAGATGGAATTTCCAGCGTAATTCCTTTAGATACGTTTATCGATATTAAAATGGCTAAGGGGGTTTTACCTAACAAAAGTCTGAATAAATTAATCGGCGGTTATACCGCAGATGCTAAAAACTACACGGATATGATGCCTCCTGAAGGAACATCTAAAGCAGGCAGAAAACTTCGTCAGGTAAAACATGAATACGCAATTGAATCGATTGGATTAAAATCCTGGAACGAAAAGGCAAATAAATGGGTACCCTATCATCCTTTTGAAGCGGTTACTCCAGAAGATTCCAGAGGACTCGTAAGTAATTTACCCTGGGCACAATGGCAAAAAGTAATTGATCAGTATGATAGTATTCGAGTACTGGCAACCAATCCGTTCTCTTATTTGAGCGCGGGTGAACCTGGCTGGCATGTTCCGGAACAATTCGGAATTACTCCTTCAAAATTATTCTGTATCTCAGATCAAATTGAAGAGGAATCTGTGAATTTCTTAAATAAAAAAATTGGAAAACGTTATTACGTACCAACGCAATATGAAGCAGATAAAATCAATGGCTTGTTTTTTAAACTGGTTGGAGAAGCTCCGGAAATTGTAGACGGAAAACTTATTGATGGTGATTTTATGAGCATCACGGGCGAAAGGAATCCGTTTGGTTTCAGAAGATCCTTATCATTCAAAAACTATGATAAGTTAGAAATTATCTTCCCTGAAGGAGCTATTGAACCTTCTTTAAAAATTACTACGCATGCAAAAACAGTTAAAGTTAGTGCTTACACATCCTATTTTGAGAAGGGCGACAAGTTACCTAAATATAAATTAGTCCAAATTCGTAAATCTAATAGTGGTTCAGTTTCAGATGAAGTAACTTATACCAAACCTGAGTTAAATTCTTGTATCAAATTATTCGATAATGTTACTGATCTAGCACTAAAAGATAAAATCGATAAAATTGTTATTAGTCCGGTTGCTGCAAATGCAGAGGCTATTTTAGATGTTCGTAATAAGATCGCTGCATTATTTGATGCAACTTACGCTTCTGAAGATGGAGAATTTACTGTGCTTGAACCAAGTGATTTGGAAGAGTTTGACAGATTGATGGCACTATTAGCGCAATTAAAAGCAGATGCTGGTAACGACAATCCAACTGGAACTTCTGCTCCATTAACTTTTACCCGTTTTTACGGATACAACGGAAAAGCGGTTTATAATTTTGATAAAGTTTTCAAATATAATGACACTTATTTAGTTTCATTTCATCCGCAGCCCAATACTACTGTTATTGCTCAAATTGATGCCAAAGGTAATCTTATAAGAGAACGTTTATTGAATGGTTTGGTAACATCAATGCAGGTTATAAATGATAATTTATTAATTACTCAGGCTTTAGATGCAACACAGTGCAAAGGAATCGGAGAAGCAGTAATCAATGATGATTTTATTGTAGGTTGTGTAACTCCTGCCCGCACTACAGCTATCATTGAACTTGATCCTGAGTTAAATAAAAACTTTGGAATGCAATATTTGAACACGTATTCTACAGGTTACAATAAAGTAGTGCCTCTTTCAAATAATGAATTGCTTTGGGTGAACACTTTAGACAATGCAACTCAAATTAACTGGGTTAACGGTACGGATCGTTCAATCATTAAACGTCTAAAAATTGACGAAATCGCCATTAAAGTTCTTCAACATAATGCTACTGATTTTAGTTTAATTACCAATAATAAAAAAATCATTCGCTTCAGTATTAATACAAGTACAAAAGCGATTTCGGTTACAGATACTAAAGTAATTTCTGAGGCATCTGTTTCAGAAATTAAAGATGCAGTGATTGCAAACGGAAAAGTTTTACTTACTGTTAAATTGACGAACGGAAAATTTGGATTAGCACAAATTAACGGAACAAATATCGACATCGTGAAAAACGATACCATTTTTGATTCTGCCGTTTATTTGTCTAATAAAACTTTAGCAGACAATTCGGTTCTTGCTTATAATCAAAAATATCTGTTTGTATTTAATACTTCATTGACTCTGACAAGATTAATTGAAAGAGGAAGCGAAGATGATAATGCAACTATTGTCAACATTCAAAACGAGCCATCAGTTAATGAAATTTTGATGCTTTCGTCTAAAGCAAATGAAAAAGGAATTTATTTCTCTCTGTTTAATGATCAATTTGACAACTGTTCTTTACATCCTGCAACCACTGTTTCTGTAATTTCGTCTGCTTCTGCCCTGACAATTGGCACTGCAAATTCCACGGCACTTGATATTGTTGAAAAATTGGAGTACAGTAAAGGTACAAGATCTTCAAAACTGCTTACTATCAATAATGTAATTTGTACCGCAGGAGGAAATTCTGATGATGATCCTGAATTAGATTACACTACTTACATTCAACAAATTAATTGGTTAAGTAAAGAAAGTATAATGCATAATTTAACTATTCCGAGTTCTCAGGAAGTCATGGAAGATAACCAGGCAATGGAAGCGGCAATTCAGAATACAGTTCAGCCTATCTGGAGACCAAATACAAAGTATTGTTTGAGTTTTACTTTAACTGACCGAGTTGATGATAAAGACACAACCAAATTTAATTACCATTATGGTTTCAGGACTTTAGGGCCCGTAGGACACTTCCCTGTTCCAGATCCGGTTCTTCCGCCTAGCCCGGATGCACCGCCGAAAAATGAGTTAACAAACTTGTCAAAATCACCTTTGACTTCTTTGAGACAATATCTGGATTACAACCGTTCTTACCCTAATGCTGATGGAAGTTTATTATTATCTAAACCTTCATTCTACGGAAATGAACAATGCAAAATCTCGTTGTTCTTTAAAAATCCTTATGTCTCTCACATGCTTAGAGATTGGGAAGCCTATGGCGGAAAAGATGCAATTGATGGCGCATTAAATCTTATTATCAAAGATCCTTTAAACGATGTTGTTATTCCATATCCTTTACCAACCGAAGTAACATCATATCCTAAAGCTGAAGAAAAAAATACGGAGTGGGTTGACGATAATGATCCCAGAATTCCTTTAAACATTAAAATGTTGCAAAACATGATTAAAGGAAGTACTGATTTACAATGTACGATTCAGATTGGATCGGCTTTAAAACCAAAATCTTTTGGATATGAAGTAAAACTGACAGATTTAAAACCTTCAAAGTTATACACCATTTTAGCTAAAAATTATTTTGATGATAACGAAGATAAAATTGCAACCGATAATGAAAACGTATTAATACATCAATTTGGCTTCCAGACTTCCCGCTACAGAGATTTTGCCGAACAGGTAAATAGTTTTGAGATTGATGCAACAACGTCAAGAAAAGCTTTATTTGATATTCCTTTAAGTTTAAGTGAAGATCAGATTACTTCTTTAAACAATGTGATTTTTGATCAAACCGATACATTTAGCGAATCGATTGCTCTGAAATACCAGCATTTATTTGATCGTGCAGTAGAAGGTATTTTAAAATTGTCGCCTTTAGATCCTGCTCAGTCAACAGAGGTTAACCGAATTATTAATACTGATACTGATGAGATTGTAGCACTTTTAATTCGTAATCCGGAACCGTTCAATATTCCTAAAATTCCATTAGAAGAAATTCAGAATACAGTTTCTGTTGTCGACGATGCCGGAACAAAAATGTCAAACTATAAAGTACTGCATTCTAAAGATTATTCTCAAATTCTGATTATGAATAACAGTAAAAAAATTACTGATCGTACTTTAAACATCAAGTTTGAATACAGAATGTGGAATAATAACGGAACAGTTGGCACAAATGCTACTGCATTAACAGTTCGTGTTGATCAGCCTGTAATCTTAGCTGTAGAAATATAAATCCTTAAAAAAACAATAAAAAATGAGTTCTATAAATCTTCAAGAAAGCCAATCCTCAGGTTGCGAAACGTATATCGCTATCGTAGTCGATGAGTCGGGTTCGATAAATGGAAACGAAGCGCAGCAAATACGTGATGGGCTGACTTCATTTATCAATTCTCAGGCTCAGAGTAAAATTACGCTTTCGTTAATCGGAATGTCAAATAGAGACAGTAATACAAGATCAGAGCATGTTATTCAAAAAAGAATTTTAGGTAATGCCGCTGCTTTTCAAAGCTGGATAAATGCTTTTGGTTTAAGATCTGCCGATCCTCAATCCGATCACTGGGCATCTGGTCTGGAAGTCGTAAATAGCTTAACTGTAGTTCCGGACATTGTTGTGGTAGTTACAGATGGTTTGCAGGTAAATGATAATGATTTACTGAAAAATTTATACAATAATCTAAATGATAAATCGCATGTTTTTGTTTACGGTGTTACAAGCACCGTAAACAATGCTGTCGAACTTATAACTCCGCTTACTACCTTTTTAGGAAAAGCCCCGGTTGCAAAAACCAGCGGACTTACGATCCTAAATACTGATTACATCAGAGTTCCGGATTTTAGCACTTTAGGATCTGAATTAAATCAACTTGCAGGTGCTTTGTCTGGTGCACAAATCGGATGTTTACCAAATGTCAGCATTGTGCAAAACAAAATGGTTTATCCTGCATTAAAAAAAGGTTTTGCCGTGCATCAAAGTGCCGGAACTTTAGTCCTTAGAAATAAAAGCCGCGTGGCTCTTACACTTCCTGCGGGGACAAGGATTCACAATGCTAGTAGTATTGATGGTCTGGTTTTTAAACTTCAGGATACTGTTGTGATTCCAGGTTTAGCAAATTTAGAAGTGGCAATCCGAATTGACGGAAGTCCGGTTGCAATGGGTACTTTCAATGCTGCTATTTCTTTAGTAAATGTTAGCAATCCCGGTAATGCGTTTCAGATTAGTTTTAATGTAAGCAAAGAGGTTCAAATTGTTGAAATGACTTCTGGAAAAACAGCTTTACAATCGACTAGTTTACAAATTACTGCTGCCGGTTCTAAAGGTATTGACAGTACAAAGGGAATTCATCTTCGTTGGCTTTTGGCTGGAGAATTGGGTGAAAACCATCTTCCGAAAGGAGATTTATTTACAGGAGTTAATTCTAATTACAATAAAAAAGATGATTTCGTAAAAGTTTACAGAGCTCCTTATACCAAAGTTAAGCACACAATTGATTTAGCCCAAAAACCTAAGTCAACAGATACTATCAATGCATTATGGGTTTATAAAACATCAGATCCGCAAAGATCGATCTATGTTTATTTTAGAAACAAAGCAAAATACCTTTCAACCAAAGCAAGTATTAACCCTGCTCAAAATCCGTCAGGTTTTATTCAGGCTTACGGAAACAATATTATTGAGATTGAGAATAAAAGTGATTTGTTCTTTGCTGCAGAATTAACTTTCAATTCTACTGTTAGTTCAAGCGTTGTTAAAATAGAAACTTTATCTGTTGCAGAAAATAAAATTGCAGCACCAAAAAGACTTACTAACAGGAAAACTTATACCTCAGCTCAGGCAGGAAATGTGCGTGTCATTGCAGAAAACGGAAGAAGTATTCGACTTAAAGCCAACAATTGTATATTAAATAAAATCGAATTTGAATTCTATTCTGATTTTATCCAAAATGCAAATGAAAATGCGCTTTGGGACCTAAAAGGGAAGTATGCTTTAACTCTTGATGACAATAAAGCATTTGAACAATTAGAGCCGAAATTGAATACTGTTCACGGAAAGTGGTTAAAGTTTAATGATGAAGAATATGTAAACGTAAACAATTATAAAGATAAATGGAAACGCGCGACAGCCGAAGATGATAAGAACATCAAAGAAGTTGTACAAAGTTACATTGATTTGAGTGTTAACGATCTAAATCCGAAAGCTGAAGAACTTGTAAAGTTCAATGACAATATTCCGACCAACGATCCTAAACCAGGAGAAACAGCAGAATTTGCAGAGAATTCTACAAAAATCTCCAATCTGGACTTGTTGAACATTGCTGCCAATGATTATCATATTGCCAGAATGTTAGGTTTGGGATGTATCGATATTGATGAAACGGTTCTTTCCGGAGAGTTTATTTATCTGACAGAATATGTTACACTTAAAAACTTAGAAGGAGGTTCGACACCAAAAGAAGTACAGCATCTTTCTATGAGTATTCCAACTTCTGTAAACACAGAACGTTTGCCTCTTCCGGTGCAATTAAGCAAATTTTTACCAGGATTAAATGCAGTTTCAGAGGAAGAAGAACAGGCAAAAATTACCGATCCGGATGGTTATAGCTTTGACGGCAAGAAAAGATACATCAGTTTGTTTATGAATGATATTAAAGATTACAGTGTAAATACTGCATTCTTTGATGCTACTGAAGAATTTGACGGAAGTTCTTTCACCTTCCCAATTTATGCTGGTGTTGATTACAAATTTAAAGGGGAGACAGGCTGGCAAAAACCAGAATTAGCCTCCGACACAGCCTACTCAAACGTTAAAAAAGATTTATCTATCGGTTCTTATGAGCCAGCGCCGATTATTATTCCGGAATCAGGAAAATCATTTTTGAATGTTCGTCAGGAAAAAACCGGTCAGCAAACGTATGTTTATCAAGGGTATGGAATTAATATCTTTTCGAGAGCAACATCTGGAAGACAATTAGAGGTTAAATCACATATTAAACCCAAAAACACGTTGTTGCCTCCGACAGGTATAAATCCGTTACTAATTACGGAAGAAAACCCTTTGATGTTTACATCAATTAATGAACAGATCAAATTTAAAGAACTTAATGATAACACGGCTATAACAGATAAAACATACATTCGACTTTTATTTGAGTATGGTGCAATTCAGGAATTACAAAATTATCCGATTCCTGATGATATGAGTACCGAAAATGCTTTGCTTGCCGATACTATTTTCCCTGATAATGAAGAACTTTTTGCTGACTATTTTAATGTGTATTACAGAGATAGTCTGCCTCAGGTTGAGCATGCCAAAATTTTGAACATCACAAATAGTCCCACAAATGAGCTTACTTCAATTATTAGAATTCAGGAATACACAATTCTGAGTAGTGGCGAAGAAATTAAAATCAACCTAACTAATACTAATAAAAACAGATTTGTTGGAGGTATTCTGACAGTTGGAGAGTTAAATTATATTATTCAGAATATTACTGTTGTAAATTCAGCAGGAAAATTTAACTATGCAGATGTTGAAGTACTTAAAAAAGAAGTAAGCGATAGTCTTGTTTCTGATGGAGATGCTACAATAGATTCTGAACAAATTAAAGATGTCAAAAAACCTGTTAATGGATTATGCACTTTAGTGGAGAATATGCTAACGAGTGAAAACTGGAATCAGCCAAGCCCGCTTAATTTTCAGGTTCAGTTGCCACAAGCTCTGAAAAATGTTAACCGAGAGATTATTTCGCAAAAAGACAGTCAGGGAAGTGACTCTTTACAGATTGAAAAGACTAGAGGAATTTGGCATGATGAGGTATTGATTGAAGAAGTTTTAGAAAAAGCCTATCAGGTAGATGCAAACGGAGAATATGTATTGGATAATAATGAAAGTCCAATTCTCTTACCTGAAACAGAAAATAAACATTTTGGTTTGTACAAACTGACTTTTAACGGATATCAACTCGCACAACATCCACAGTATAACTCTGAAAACGGACACTCTGTTGAATGGATGAATGGCTCGGTTCGCTTATTTACAGATAGCTGTTTTAATGGTTCAAATCCGATTCCGGTAAAATCCAGAAAAGAATTTAAAGTCGTTAGAACTGAATCTAAAGAAACAACCGGAGAATTAGTGGTTTACATTAATGATCCGAACTTTAAAATTAAAAAAGACGGAAGCCAATTGGTGGATCCAACTTATGATAAAATTATTGTTGGAACAAAAAAAGTAAATTACTCTCCAGGTTACAAAATATATCTTTTTGCAGATGCGGCAAACGGAATTACAGCGGCAAACATTCAGCCAAGAGCAGGAGAAAATACCCATTATTCCATTTTCGGAATCAGCAGTCATTCTAATTATTTAAATTATGATTCCAGAATTAGTGTTCCAAGTCCGATGTATGCCGTAAGGATTGAAAAACCAGTTAAACCCGAAGATGTACAAGGTCCTTTGTATGCAACAAGACCCGATTTCTTTAACCGATCAACTTATACGCTGACCACCAGATACACACATCAACCTTACGGAATGTTGCATTACAGAGCTAGCGATCAGGCATTATTAAATGCTTTGTACAAAACTGCGACAATGGCAACTATTCGCGAAGAACTGAGTAAACTGGGCGGTAATAATGAAGTTTATTTCACTAACAGATGGCAAAATTTCTTAGATCTTGAAGGTCTAATTACAAAGAACAATGTTATGAATCCGACAGATTTACTTGGACCTGAGGAAAAACCTAATGTATTGCCTCTGAGAGAACCGCTGCATTATACGGAATATCCCGTGGATGGTGATCCGTTGCTTAGATATCGTTTTCCAGTTCCGGACAGTGAATTCTTTATTAAGTCTATTAATGACTTTATTAAATGGCATAATGAGTCACATCCTCCGGCATTACATGCTCCAGAAATTGAGTTGCTTAATACGTTAAACGATATCATAATTTCGACAAAACATGGAATTGAAAGAAATCTGTTAGCGATTCATTTTATCGAACAAGTCATTCATGCCACATTTGTACCACTTACTGAAGTACCTGTTATTTATGAATATATTAAAGGGAATGATTACGTTCCTGTTAATAAGAAACAAACGATTAAAGACAAAAATGGAAATGTTTTAAAATATCCGGATCCGGAACTTGACATTGCACCAATGATGAAAATCACAGACGCAACCAATTTCAAAACTCAATTTACTGATTTCACTCTGGACGGGAATTCACAAGACGTTTATTTCTATGGTGTTCGTGAGATGGATATTAAGCTAAATTTTAGTGATTTCAGTACATTTTGGGGGCCTGTAAAATTAGTAGCTTCAAATCCGCCACAGACTCCGGAGATTAAACGAATCATGCCAGTTCTGGAAAATGAAGTTTTAGGAATTAAACCTGCTATTCAGATAGAACTAAACGCTTACAAACCAGAATATAACATTAAAAAAATTAATATCTATCGTGCAAAAAACATGCTGGATGCGCAATCCATCAGAATGATGACAGCTGTCAAAGAGATTTTGATTACCGAAGATACGTTATCTACTGATTTTAATAGCGTCTGGACCGTTTATGATGAATTTGAAGACTTAGAAAATGTCCCTTACGGAGAAGGTATCTTTTACAGAATTACAGTTTCAAGAGAAATTGAATATGCAGATCCAAGTTCAACAGAACTTAATCCAATTATCAATATTGATTACACACCATCTCAACCCTCAAAAATCACGGCTACGGTGATTGCTGATACTGTTTCGCCAGAATCTCCGGTTTTAACAGCTTCGGGAGATGTAATGGGAGAAAATGAATCGATTCTAAAACCTGTTGTTTTCAGTTGGGGAAAAACGGTTCATAATGGTAAATATCATTTGTATAAAATGAATAATCAAGGAAACTGGGATAAGATTCAGGAGAAAGTTTCAAATGAAGAAACCGTTACATTGACTTTACTGGAAACTAAATTAACCACGGATGAATTGATTATCAAAAACGCTGATGACGAAAGAATCTACCATCATTTCAAAGTAATTGCCGAAAACTCATCGGGAATGTACAGCAGCGAAGAAAAAATTCTAACTCTTTAAAATCCAAATTAAAAATACCAATGAAGTAAAATTCATTGGTATTTTAAATCAGTGATCAAATAAATATTTACAGCAAGAAAATAAAATTAAATAACATGGCAACAAGCAGAATTAACATTGGCAATAAATTCAAAAATGCTGATATCCCTTCAGAAAATGACTTTGAAGAAATCTTTGACAGTTTTGTACATAAAGACGAAGACAAGGCCAATTTTCAAATGGTCGAAACAGGAACAGATAATGAGCATTATGTAACTCCTGCCCTTTTGCGTACAGGTTTACAAAATATCGGAATCATCACCGGAAACAGTTACATGCCTGTTAAAGAGCATTTTGACAGCTTTATCGGCAGTACTTTACCCTTAGAAAAACTACCTGTAAAATTTAGTGTTCAGGCATTTAAAAATGGCCAATTATTATTAGAAAAGGAAAATCCGGGAGATGAAGGAGATTACACGATTAATTACGATACCGCAGTAATCACTTTTTCTTCTAATATTGACAACAGAAATATTGAAGTAGATTATTGGTACAAAAACCTAACACCAAATCCAGGTGGAGGTTCTGGTCAACAAATTGATTTCGGCAGTTTTTTACATACATCAGGAAACGAAACCAAAAACGGAATACTGACTTTCAACAACACTACTCCAACTTCAACAAGCGGAATTGTATTAACTAATAGCGGTGCAGATGCAAACGCAAAAGTATTGGACGTAACAGTTAGCGGTGCAGGAAGCGCAGTTTCTGTTCAGAATACAGCAGCTGGAACAGGTATTAAATTATCAAATACCGGAGCGGGAGTTGGAGTTTCTTTGAACTCAACCGCTACTGCTTCCGGAGATCTTTTACAAGTATCGAAAGATAATGTTGTAAAAGCTAAAATTGATAAAGACGGAAATGTAACTGCTGCTAAATTTGTTACTTCTGGAGGAACAGAAGACAAATTTGTAAAAGGAGACGGTTCTCTTGATCCTAAAACTTATGCGGAAGACACTAAAGTAATTCATACTACTGGAAACGAATCTAAAGACGGAGCTTTAACTCTAACCCATAATGATGCTGTACAGGATGTTTTAACGATTACAAAAAACAATAGTGCAAACTGTTTAAAATTAGTTCAAAACTCGAGTTCAAATGCAACAACTTCTACTTTTGATACAGGAAGTGAGGACGTCAACAGAAAAGCAATCAGCGTTCAGAAAATAACAGTAGAAAAAGCCTTCATTACACATGATGGAAATGTCTCTGGAACTTCATTTACAACATTAAACGAAAAAGCCGACATTACCGATGGATTCTTGACTTTAGCGAATTCTGCTTCTCCAGCTGCAATGACAGATCATGCAAAATTATATGCCAAAAAAGACGGTGCTAATACCGACATGTATGTAATGGGTAGTGATGGTGTTGAGAAGAAGATTGGTGCAAGTGGTGACCTGAGTAATGTATTACATAAAACAGGTTATGCTACAGAAACCAAAACTGGAGAGTTAGTAATTGATAGTGGAATAAATGGTGATAGCGGATTTATGTTAAGTAAATTACCTACTTTTATAAATAGTGCCCCACATTCTACAGGACTTGATAATGATTATAATCTATGTAGACTTCCAAATGGTGATTTATTAACTCAATCATCAAGAGCTCCTTACAATGTTAGCATAAGCCCATCGGGTGGAGGTACTCCCTCGTCATATAATGTGACATCATACAGCTCTACTGCTTATATGAAGTCTTTCCCTAATGGAGATGTTTTACTTTCTAATTCAAATGGAACAAATGTTGAAAAAATACCATTTGGAGGTGGAAGCAAAGTTGTATATTCAAATGAAAGAAAGTATGATGATATAGTTATACTAGCAAATGGTGACTTCTTGGGTGTTTTTAACACTAACGTTTATAAGGTTCCTTTTGGAGGTGGAGCTTCAACTATATTTGCTACAGGATTTATTGCACTTAGATCAATTACTGAGCTCCCGAACGGAGATATTATAGTTGCAGATGGCTACAATGATAATATGACTCTTTATAAAATACCTCCTGGCGGCGGATCAAAAACAGTATATCTAAGCGGTAATTACTCATTTAGAAGATTACTTTCATTTTCTAATGGTGATATTTTGTTCCACTATCTTAATGTTGTATACAAAGTTCCCTTTGGAGGAGGATCTCCGATTATATATGCCTCTGGATTTGAATATTCAATCACAGGCCTTATCATTTTAAATTCAAATGAGATTCTCGTAGGTCAACTATATAGTATTGTTAAAGTAAGTGGTTCAATCTCTAAAAATGTTCTTACAACAGATTCTGCAGGAAAAGTAATAAAAACAACTTACTTAGAAGATGTTCAATATGTAAAATCTTCTGAACTGAATAATTATATTGATAAAACAAGTAATCAAACTATAACAGGAATTAAGACTTTTAATAGTAGCAGCACAGATCTCGGTATGATATCTATGACCTCTACTAGAGGTTCTATACCTCTAATAAAACTTGCAAATTCTGGGCTAGGTAGTACATGTATTAATTCAATTCAAAATGATACTGTAGGACGAAACCTTGTATTGACTGCCGGTCCAGAATCAACAGGATTTGCTATTGAATCAGTAAATAATGGTTTATCTACATTTTCATTAAATAAAGAAGGAAATGTAACTGCAAATTCTTATATCAAAAAAAACGGTACATCGATACAATATCTTATGGCAGATGGATCTGTAACGACTTCTTCTCCTCAAGCATTGCCTTATAAGGTTTATACTGCTATATTAACTCAAACATCTACAAATGATCCCGTTGCGAATGTTTTGGAAAACACTTTGGGAGGAACAGTTGTGTGGACTCGTACAGGAATTGGCAATTACTTGGGAACGCTAGCAAATGCATTTACGATGAGCAAAACTATTGCATTTATAACACTTGGCGGGTCTGTTAGCTCTCAACCACATAACATTGCATGTTTTGCTAATTCATCAAATACAGTACTAATTCAAGCAGCTAGAGCCGGAGTAAATTCAGATAGTGATATGGCTCCCGCATCAATAGAGATAAGAGTTTATAACTAATAAAAGAAGTCTATAATTTTTTTCTAAATTAATCAATTTAGAAAAAGATACGACTTATAACAACAAAACGAAAAACAATTAAAATAATAAAGATGAAAACACAAGAAATGAAAAAAGAAGAAGCAAAAACAATTAACGTAGAGCAATTAAAGAAATTACAAGACTTTAATGTCTTTATGGATAAAGCGAGATTATCGCTGGGAGAATTATCGATTCAGTATGAGTTTCAAAAAGCCGATATTTTGAGTCAGATTGCCGTTCAGCAGCAAAATTTTAATGAGTTGGAAAAAGCAATCAAAGACGAATACGGAGATATTCGTGTGAATATCGAAACCGGCGAAATTGTAAAACAGGAAGCAGAATAAATTCTTGAAAACAGTTTTAGAACAGCTATCAGGAGCCACCAATTTGTTCGTTTTTTTAACGTGGTTCCTTTTAGCTTTTATCGGGGCTTTTACGGCCGTGGTAATTCGGGCGAAATTTAAATACAAGTATAGTATCGATACTCCATATCGTTGGTCCTGGTCGTTTTTACTTCAGGATAATCTTGTCAATCTGACCATTGGATTTTTCATTTCGCTTCTCTTCTTCAGATTTACCAGTCAGTGTTTGCAGGCAAATCTAAACATTTGGCTTGCATTTATTCTTGGCGGAACTTCTAACGAATTAGCATTGCAATTCGTAAAATTTAGCCTTAGCGCTAGAAAATAACTTCATGTCCGGCGAAGCAGTTTAAAATTTCTTCTTAAAATTTTACTCAATATTCTTCATTCAAACTATTTCATTCGAAATAGTAATGGACAAACTATAATCATTTATTAGATAAAATATGGAATACTATAACATTGCAAAGTCACTGACTGCAGCAAAAAATGACTGCGCTGCCGGAGTCAAAGGAAGTTCCGTAACTCTTACCGCAAATCCGAATCAGTTTGTATCTACAGTAAGTGTAGCAGATGCCAATGCAAAAGCCGATGCATGGTTAGCCGCAAATGTTCAGGCTTATGCAAACAATGCAGGAACCTGCAGGGTTACGGCATGGAGAGGTGCAAATCCTTCTTGTGTTATTGAGCCTACAGTAACATTGTCGCCTTTTAACTATATGGTCATTCGATACAAATGGGCATTAGGAGCCGGACAGGATTTTGACACCTACACCGGAATCGTAAACTCTGGAACTTCTTTGGACAACAAATGGATGGGATGGGGCCACGGATTCAACAACGAAATTCCCGAAAATGCTCAGGCTGCGAACTCCTACCTCATTTGGGCAGGTGATAATACCCAGGCAAATGGCGTAGAGAGCTGTCTTGTAAATTTTAGTAAAATAACAACTGACTACCCTACTCTAAATACTGTTCAGGTAAGAATGGCCGGATCATGGTACAGAACATTAGGTACCGGAAACATCGATGTTGAAATAGTTACCTATCAGGGCGGGACAATGGTAAAATCAGGTTATGACATTATTAATGTTGGCGGTACTATGGTAGATCAAAAGAATTTTTCTAAAAAAGTATCTATACAGGGTACCAATTTGTCAAAAAATATTGAAGCTGTCACTAACCTTGGGTTCATTACCTACATCAAAGATTCTGCTACAGGGCAAATTGTAATTAAATACTAAAAAAACAAAAATATGGGAAATACAGGATATAAATCTTTTGCGGAACTTGAGCTATATTATGTTGATGACGGAAGTTCTGCAGGTCAAAAAAAACCAAATGTAGTGACAGATCCGGATTATATTGCACCTGTTTTAGATACTGTTACATGTGCGCCTAGCACAAGATATTACAGCGTAGAAAAAAAATTAAGTGCGAAAAAAAATAACTGTGGAACGGGATATAGCGGAAGTACCGTAACACTTACTTCTTATCCAAATCAATTTTTTTCGACAGTAAGTCAGGCAGATGCCAATGCACAGGCAGATGTGTGGCTGGCTGCCAACGTTCAAACTTATGCAAACAATTCCGGAACGTGCGAGAAAACGTATACACCTCCAACAGGTGGCGGTGGTAGTGGATGTTTTGTTGAAGGAACTTTGATCACATTGCCGGACGGAACAACAAAAGCAATTGAAGAACTTACACTTGATCAATTATTGCTTTCTACTGAAATTCATACACTTAACGATACCAATAATGCCGATGAATTGTATAAATGGTCATGTGCTTATTTAGCTGAAAACAGGATTACATCGCCTATCACAAAAATTACAAAACAAACAGCTGACAGAACTATTATCGTAAATAATGGATTGTTTGAGGCCACTCCTACTCACTTGCAGTTAATTCAGCGAAATGGACATTGGAGATTTATTCCTTTAGACGATATTTTGGTTGGAGACAATTTGTACACCATTGATGAAAAAATTATACCAGTGACTTCAGTAGTAATTAATTTGGAAAAACGAAACATCTATCCAATGACATTAAATCCTTTTCATACCTATTTTGCAAATGGAATTTTAACACATAATTATAAACAACCATTGGCTAATGATGATTAAATAAAGCATCAACTTAATCAATAAAAATAGTCTCTTCGTTTAAAAACGTTATAATATTTAATCCAAATTCTACAGAAAAATTCTTTTGAAATTGATCCTCAATAATCTTAGTCAAAAAAGAATGTAGAATTTGGATTTGCGTGTATATCATTTTAAACAAAAAATATTAAAAGCGTGTAATTACATAAAATAAAAATGGATACCAATCACAACAGAATAAAAGTCTCTGACTTAGAAATAAATGAAGCAAACAAAATCTTAACTACGAACGATAATGGTGAATTAGAATTTAGCGACATAAGTGATATTAAAATCGACAGTTATAACTCACTTGATTACATTATTCCCGGCAAGGCTTTAGACGCAAGGCAGGGAAAAGTTTTAAAAGATTTAATCGATAACGCAAATCAGTTGCTTGCTTCTGATAATATTGATTTGAATACACTTCAGAAATTAGGCGACGCAATTGAAGTAGTAAATACTTCATTAAATACAATATCTCATGATATAAATGAAGTAAAAACGAGTAGTTATAACGCTTTAGATTGTATCATTCCCGGAAAAATCTTAGATGCAAGACAAGGAAAAATTTTAAAGGATTTAATTGATAATGTAAATGAATTACTCGTTTCTGATAATATCGATTTAAATACACTTCAGAAATTAGGTGATGCCATTGAACTTGTCCGCAATTCTTTAAGCACAATTCTAGTAAATGATTTAACTACTGGCGGTTCTGCAAAAGCATTAACAGCTGAAATGGGGAAAAATCTGCAAAACAATAAAGTAGATAAAATTGCTGGTAAAAGTTTAATTTCTGATAGCGAAATTAGCCGTTTGTCAACACTTTCAAATTATACACATCCGGCAAATCATCCGGCCTCAATCATTACTCAGGACAGTAGTAACAGATTTGTAACCGACGCTGAAAAAGCTTCATGGAATGCTAAACAATCATCTCTTGGTTATACCGCAGAAAATAGTATCAATAAAAATGCCGCAAATGGTTACGCCGGACTTGGCGCAGACGGGAAATTGATTTCTTCCCAACTTCCTTCAATTACTGTTAATGATACATTTGTGATTGCTTCCCATGCTGAAATGCTGGCGTTAATAGTTCAAACCGGAGACGTTGCAGTGAGAACTGATTTGAATAAATCTTTTATTTTAAAAGGTACAAATCCAGCCATTTTAAGCGATTGGCAGGAATTATTAACGCCAACCAGTGATGTTACTACTGTTTTTGGTCGTAACGGAGCAATAATTTCTCAGGCCGGAGATTATTCCGCAGATCAGATTACAGAAACTTCAGGTAGAAAGTTTCAATCTGCAAATCAGCAGGTATTTAACGATGCTACTTCCAGTATTCAAAATCAATTAAATTCAAAAGCTTCTGTGGATGGTTCAAATGCTTACGGAACCTGGGGAATTAATGTAACCGGAAATGCAAATGCTGTAGGAGGTTTGACAGTTCATTCTTCAACAAATAATGAACCTAATAAAATTGTAAGAACTGACAGCAATGGTTACATACAGGCAGGATGGATTAATACTGCTTCAGGAGATAGTGGTGCCACTCCAATTAGCAGAATTTATGCTTCAAATGATCAATATTTGAGATATTACACACCAGCAAATTTTATTAATACTTTAGGATTAGCAACAGTTTCAACAAACAGATGGTATGATGGATGGGTGAATGCACCGGGTTATGATGCTAATACAATTGGAGAAAACAAATCCGGTTTTTCATACGCAAATAATTGCCCTTTAAATGGTCAGTTAATCCATTTTGGTTCAGGTGGATATAGCTTACAATTAAACTCTAATTATGGTGCTGGGGTAGCTGATATAAGATTTAGAACGCATAATGGTGACAATAATACTTGGGGAACCTGGGGAAGATTTTTAACTAATGCTAACTACGAAACATATTCTGCCTTTACTGGAATTGTTTCTTCTGGTCTTGGCTTTCAAACTACAAGTGTAGCTGACAACACCAGAAACAGGATATGGTCTTTTGGTAATTCTGATGGATATGGTTTAAGCTATTTTCAAGGAACTGCGGGTCTGTATGGCTCAGATTCAATAGGAATCCATTTTGGAGATCCTACAAATAATGGATCCCAATTTATTTTTGCCCGTAATGGTGATTTGCTAACAAGAGGATTAACAACAAGTAATGCCTTGGGTGTAAACCAAATAAACGGAGCTGGACAAGGTATTTCGTTGTATGCGGGAGCTGTAAATGGTATGCCCTCCTACGGATTAATGTTTGCCACAACATCAAATTTTGGTGGTCACGGATCAGTTGGCGGCGATTGGGCGACTTATTTTACAATGGCCGGCGCTAATAACCGAGGCTGGATTTTCCGTTCCGAAAGCAATAATGTAGCGAGTATAAGTGCAACTGGAGTGTTTACGGGATCAAACTTTGTTGGATCATTGTCAGGAAATGCCAGCACTGCAACTATAGCAAATCAGATGAATTGGACCAATTATGGAGCAGGCCATATAATTTTCGATGCTTCATCTTCATTATCTCCGTCAGGCAGATCAATAAATAATCTTAATTCTGAAATTCCCTGGACAACAACTTTTCCAACTCTAATGGGCTGGAACGGAAGTAATACTTACGGAGTAAGAGTTGATACATCCAGAATTTCAGACAGATCGCTACGTGCCAATGGCAATTTTTATATTGATGACAACTATGGTAATGGGGTTGTTGGTGTATACTCTTCAACAAGATATCAGGGGGTTTTCGCCATGGGTGATGCTTATAAATTATCTGATGATGGTACTGCTACTAATAATTGTTACGGCTTAGCATGGACACATTCTAATGTTGGTGGTCAGTCAATAGCAGGACTTGAACATCAACTTTTAGTTTTAAACGCTGGAGTAACTAAAACATCAATTGGTAACGGGATTTGGACTTCAGGAGCTGTGACAGGATCAAGATTTGCTGCTGGTTATGACGCTGGTGTTGCGAATTCATTTTCTTGCGATGGATGGTTTAGATCTGGAGGATCTTCTGGTTGGTTCAACGGGAGTTATGGCGGTGGTATATGGATGCAAAATACTACAAACGTTGAAATTTACGGCAACAAACAACTTTTAGTTAACAATAACATTACTGCTACAGGAGATGTAATTGCATACTATTCTGATGAACGTTTGAAAACCAGAAAAGGCAATATTACTAATGCGATCGATAAAGTTAAGACTCTAAATGGCTTTTATTATAAAAACAATGGTTTGGCAAAAAGCTTTGGTTATAAATCCGAGGATTTACAAGTTGGACTTTCTGCCCAGGAAGTACAAGCAATCCTGCCAGAGGTAGTTACTATGGCTCCTTTTGACAGAGAAATTGCAGAAGACGGAACTGAAGTTTCTAAAACAGGAGAAGACTACTTAACTGTAAATTATGCAAAAATAGTTCCGCTTTTGGTTGAGGCTATCAAGGAACAACAGATACAAATAGAATATTTATTAACTCAAATTAATCAATAAATGGCAATAGGTTCTAATGGTCCGTTATCAATAAGCACTATTTGTGTAGAGAAAAGCATTTCTTCGACAAATGCCTCTCTGGCTACATTATCAACAACTAATATTAATACTGCGAGTCTCTCAAAACCAAATGGTAATGCACCGTATAATATTAGTGAATTTTACAGTTACAATCATACGGCAACTGCTCCATCATTAACTATTACCGGATACAATTCTGGCTATATTTATTTTATTGTTAGCGGGACAGGTTATTCACCTTCCGTATTGACGTTGAAATATAGTACGACTTCTGCTAACGGACCTTGGACCTCCGGTACAGCCGGACCTACTTCTCCCAGAAATGTAAGTATTCCCTCGGTAACTACCTGGTATCAATTACAGGATACAAATACACCATCCATACTTTCAAATTTCTATCAATATACTATTTCAGATACAACCCCTCCCCCTGCACCAATCTTAACAGGAACTTTTAACAACACTCAGAGAGCACTTACTTTATCATGGAGTGCTGTAAGTGATCCATCAGGTCCTGTTTCTTACAAGGTATATTCCAGCAATGTCCAAAGGACAGTAGTTTCATCTGGAACATCTATAACATTATATGGAGCATCGATATCTACAGGATATAACTCGTGGACAGTCCGGTCTGTAGATGCAGCGGGAAATACTTCTGCAAACAGTAACGCTTACATATTCACAGCTTCTTAAAAGCAATTGACAACTAAAAAAATAAAAAATGACAAAACTAATTAAACACAGTAAAGAAAATATAGGCGTAAAACATAATGCGACTAATTACACTGCAACAAGCAATGATTTAAAAGGTCATCTTCAGGGAATTGATGATGCTTTGGGAAACAATCCAGGAGGATCCGGATCTGCACAGAATAATTTCGCCAGAAATTTGTATATCAATCTATATGATTTATATGAATTTGGGGTTGAAGAAGACATGTTAACAGCAATTAACAGATATATTTTGACGTTACCAGCTTCTCAAAAAACAATATTGGATACTGACAGCAAAGTTAATATTGTCTTATATGAAGGAAGATATAGCTAATAAAAAAAGAGTATACATCTGTTCTTATTTTAAAGAAAAAACTATTCGGAAATCCTATTTCAATAGAAATATAGCATTATATACTAAGCTAGGTTACGATATAATAGTTTTATGGATGAATAACGAAAAAGACAAAATTATTCAGGAAAATATACAATATATACATTCAGATATTGTAAACGCATCTACTGCAAGAAATAAATTACTACAGCTATTTTATAATTCACAATTTACCGAAGCAGTATTTAGCGATGATGACACAATTATTCTTAATCAAGAAATATTAGAAAAAGAGATTGATGATTTTGACATATTAAGTTACATAATAAATCTAAACAGCAGAATATTAGATCGTCCAATATTTTTATCCGGAATATTTAAAATAAAAAACCTCAAACTTATTAATAAAAAGATGATTTTTTTTGACGAAAACTTAGAATCAAATCAGGATGTAGATTTTGGGTACAATGCGAATCATAACGGTATTAAGATTAAGAATGTATTCACCAGGAATATTCTCAATGATCAGAAAAATTCTGTTATGTTTCAAGATAAAGAAGATCGAAAAAGAAAAAAAGAAGAAAGTATAAAAACTATAATTAAAAAATGGAATAACCATGGAAAACACATATCCACAATATCCTATAGTGGAAGTTAAATTTATTTATGAGTTAACAAATATTGGCAAAGGAATAATACCAACTCTCGAAGCTCAAAACTTAACTTTAATTTATTCATATATAGAGATCCCGGGCACACCTTCGTGGCAAGAAACTTTAGGAGATTATCCGATTCTTTACGGATCAGTTGAAATCCAAACATTTCATAGCATTTTCAAACATTTCGCAGCAAATAATGGTTCTTTTGATTCTAATTATAATCGTGGCTTTTACATGATTGATGGAACTGATGAAGCATTTTTCAACAATAAGGATTTAGTCGGAATTGGAACAGAAACTAACGATAGCAGTTTACAAAAAGGGATGTTTTTTTCGAAAACAAAATCAAGAGTAGTTGACAATTATACTCAAAAAGGACTTGAAAACGAGGGCGATTACGAGGCAAATTTTACTTCCAGAAGTTTAGTGACAAAACAATATGTAGATAACCAAACTGTAGCTAATAATACTACAACTACATTGAGTAAATCTCAGTTAAGCACATCTTACCCGTTAGCGATTACAGGCTTCAAAGTTCAGTGTCTAAACATAACTCAGGGAGCATTAATGTATGAAAAAACATCTACTGGCTGGTTACAATATGCTGTACAAGTAGTTGCTTAGAATTCATAGAAAAATCAGTAAACAAATTTTTCAAAAATTAAAAATTAATTCAAATGAGTACAAATCATAACAGAATAAAAGTATCCGACCTAGAAACAAGCGCACCAAATAAAATTTTGGTAACTAATCAGGATGGAGAATTAGCATTTAGTGATGCTGGGAATCTTGGCTTAGGAGCCAGTAATTTCAAAAAAGAAAATTTTGCGTTTCAGGGCTCAAAAATATTTATATTATCAGAGCCTGCATTAAATATATTATCAGTAGTTGTAGATGGTATCATTTTAAATGGGACTGCCGGTGCCCCTTTACAGTATAGAATGAACAATTCCACTACATTAGAGATCCTTGACGAAATGCTTTTAGGCGAGGATTTTTGGGTAAGTATCACCTATAATTACACAGGCTCGGTTGATGGTGAACCCGCTCCAGGAAGTTATAACGCAGATCAAATTGCAGAGACAGAAAACAGAAAATTCCAATCTGCTAATCAAAAGTTATTCAACGACGCTACCTCCAGTATTCAGACACAATTAGATACAAAAGAACCGGCAATTCCATCTGGTGTGAGTTCTCAATATTTTAGAGGTGATAAAACGTGGCAAACTCTTGACAAAACCAAAATTGGTTTAGCAAGTGTTGATAATACTGCAGATGCGGCTAAAAATGTTTTGTCTGCCACTAAACTAGCTACAGCAAGAACAATCAACGGAGTTGCTTTTGATGGTTCTTCAAATATTACTATTAATGCTACAGACGCAACTTCAAGAATTGCCTCTAGCGAAAAAGGTGCAGCAAATGGTGTTGCAACCCTTGATGCAAGCGGAGTTATTCCTACAGCACAATTACCAAGTTATGTTGATGATGTTTTAGAATTTACAAATCTCGCAGGCTTTCCTGCAGCTGGCGAGACAGGAAAAATTTTTGTTGCAAAAGATACAAACAAAACGTATCGTTGGAGCGGAACTGCCTATGTTTATATCACAAGCGGTGCAGTAGACAGCGTGGCAGGTAAAACTGGCGTGGTAACTTTGGCAAAAACCGACGTTGGTTTGGCAAGTGTCGACAATACTGCCGATGCAGCTAAAAATGTCTTATCAGCAACTAAGTTAGCAACTGCAAGAACGATTAATGGCGTTGCTTTTGATGGCTCTGCGAATATTACAATTGTTGACGCTACAAAAGAAAACAGTATTGGTCTTGGTACAACAACTCAATACTTCAGGGGTGACAAAACCTGGCAATCACATGATAAAACATCTGTTGGGCTTGCAAATGTTGATAATACTGCTGATGCAGCTAAAAATGTATTATCTTCATCAAAATTAACTACAGCAAGAACAATTAATGGCGTTGCTTTTGACGGTTCTGCTAATATAACAATAAATGCAACAGACTCAACTTCAAGAATTGCCGCCAGCGAAAAAGGTGTAGCAAATGGTGTAGCAACTCTTGATGCAAACGGAATGATTACTACATCGCAATTGCCAGGTTCTGTTGATGATGTTTTAGAATTTTCAAATTTAGCCGGGTTTCCTGTAGTTGGCGAATCTGGAAAAATGTATGTTGCAAAAGACAACAATAAAATTTATCGCTGGAGCGGAACTGCTTATATCCTGATTACAAGTGGGGCAGTTGATAGTGTTGCAGGAAAAACAGGTATAGTAACACTTTCTAAGGCCGATGTAGGATTAGCAAGTGTTGATAATATTGCCGATGTTGCAAAAAGTGTTTTGTCAGCTACTAAACTAACAACAGCAAGAACAATTAACGGAACTGCTTTCGATGGTTCTGCTAATATCACCATTACAGATACAACTAAAGAAAATAGTATTAGTGCAGGTACATCATCTCAATATCTAAGAGGAGATAAAACATGGCAACCACTAAATACTGCTAATGTTGTTGAATCGGATAATCTATATTTTACTAATGCCAGAAGTATTGCTTCAGCCTTAACTGGTTATACATCTTCGACGGGAACAATTGCAGCAACTGACACCATTTTATCAGCCATCGGCAAATTAAATGGAAATGACACGTTAAAGGCGCCAATTGCTTCACCAACATTTACAGGAACAGTAACTGCTCCGACTTTTGTTGGAACATTGACCGGAAATGCAGCTTCTGCCACAAAATTGTCTAATCCAAGAACAATTAATGGCATTTCTTTTGACGGTTCTACTAATATTACAATAAATGCAACAGATACAACTGCAAGAATTGCATCCAGTGAAAAAGGTGTTGCCAACGGAGTTGCAACTCTTGACGCAAGCGGAATTATTCCGGCATTACAATTACCAAGTTATGTCGATGATGTTTTGGAATTTACAAATTTAGCAGGTTTTCCTGTAACTGGTGAAACCGGAAAAATCTATGTCTCAAAAGATACGAATAAAACGTATCGCTGGAGCGGAACTGCTTATGTCTACATTACAAGTGGAGCAGTCGACAGTGTGGCAGGCAAAACTGGCGTAGTAACACTAACTAAGGCTGACGTGGGATTGGGAAGTGTTGACAACACTTCGGACGCAGCAAAAAATGTTTTGTCGGCAACAAAGTTAATGACAGCAAGAACAATTAACGGAATAGGTTTTGATGGTTCAGTAAATATTACCATTACTGATTCTACAAAGGAAAATAATATCACTGCGGGTACAACTTCCCAATATTGGAGAGGTGATAAAACCTGGCAATCTCATGATAAAATTTCTGTTGGTCTTGGAAATATTGATAATACAGCGGATGCGGCTAAAAATGTTTTATCTGCTACAAAGCTTACTACAGCAAGAACAATCAATGGAGTATTGTTCGATGGCTCTGCAAATATTACAATGAAAGTAGTGCCTCATCAGGATGATACACGTTTTGGTCTAAATTATAACACTGCCTTAACATCGGGATTTTATAATGTTGATTCTGTGGGAACAAATGGTCCCGGCACTTCGTATAATAATCTTATTGTAGCAAAAGGAATCGATACTGGTCTACAAATTGCGGGTGGTCATAACAATGATACATTATGGTTTAGAGGATGGAGTTCATCGGGATCATCTTTTACCCCTTGGAGAAGAATAGTACACGACGGCAATTTCAACTTATATTCTCCGTCTTTAAATGGAGCCGGAGCAAATGGAACATGGGGAATAAACATTAACGGAAGTGCGAATGGCTCAGCAAGATATGTAGACTTATTACCTAATAGAACCGATGCTGCAGCTTATCCAATATTATGGGGTGTTAATCAAGCTACCAATCCAGTAACTGGCAATGCCTCAACTTATGCTTTTTCATGTGATGCTGTAAAAATTCAATCTAGTACAGGTACAGTAATAGCTAATAACTTTAGTGGCGCTGGAACAAATTTAACTGGCACCGCCGGATCATTAAATATCGGGGGAAATGCCGAAACTTCAACTTCTTCAAAAAGAATATCATTCCTGGACGGTCCGAGAACACTGTCCGATAGATTACCAAATACATTTGCAAGATCCGTAAATTTTGACTTTGTCAATGCTGCGACAGTTGGCGGATCTGGTAATTATGGAGGTGTTATGACATTTGCTCCATGGGATGGTCTTTCATCATCCACCGGAGATTCGTCGTATCAATTGGCCTTCAGAAATGAATCTGGAGTGAATGGTTCAGGATTACCAGGACTTAGGATTCGTAAAGGTATTGACACTACATGGGGAGGTTGGTATGATATTTTACATTCTGGTAATTATACCTCGTTTTCAGCTTTTTCAGGAGCAATTACCGGAGCATCATTAACAGTTTCCGGAGATGTTACAGCATTTTCTGATGTCAGAGTTAAAGAAAACATCAGACCTATTGAAAATGTTATTGAAAAAATAAAAGCTTCCCGTGGAGTAATTTATGATAGAATTGATACCAAAGAAAAAAATAATATTGGCTTTATAGCTCAGGAGCTTGAAGAATCTTTTCCTGAATTAGTAATCACTCAAAAAGACGGGACAAAAGCGGTTAAATATCAAAATGCTGTAGCTCTCCTATTTGAAGCTGTTAAAGAACAACAGAAACAAATTGAAAATCAAGATAAAAAATTGAAATTTATTCTAGAACATTTAAATTTAAAATTATAATGGCACTTTCTACAAACGGTTCTATTTCTATGGGAGATATAAATCAGAAAATTGGCAGAGCCAGAACAGCATTCATATCTTTATATGCCGCCGAAAATGGTTCTTATGCAACTATTAATCAAAGTAGTCCTGACAAGCCTTCAAGTACAAATCCTGCGACAATAAGTGAGTGGCGTGGTTATAATCATACTGCAACAGCTCCTTCTATTGTTTTAAACAGTTATAGTAATGGTTATCTTTACTTTACAGTAAGTGGAACTGGATATTCTCCTTCAGCTTTGACTGTAAAAAAGAGTATAACTTCTGCAACAGGGCCCTGGAGTAACGAAACTGCAGGACCCAATTCGCCAAGAACCGTTGCAGTTCCTACAGTAACTACATGGTATATGATTGAAGATGCAAGTAATCCTTCGATATACTCTAATGTTCTATACAAATATGTAAGTATTGTTGATAATACTCCTCCAAGTGTCCCAGGTTGGATTGATTGTTATTACGGTCCTGAATCTCCTCAAAGCTCTATATATATTGAATGGGAAATGTCTTCCGATAACGTTGCTGTAACTGGATATCAATTGCAAAGAAAGACACTTTCAGGAACTGTATATACTACAATATATACAGGTCCTAACAATTACTATATAGATTCTGGTAATCCAAATACAACTTATAACTATAAAGCGAGAGCTTTTGATGCAGCTGGAAATTATTCCAACTATACATCTATTACTTCTTGGAAAACTGATCCAATTAAATGCTTTGTTGAAGGCACCTTAATTAGCCTATCAAATGGAACGCAAAAACCAATTGAAAAATTACAGATTGACGAATTATTACTATCAGACAAAATTAATACTTTAAATGATACAAATGATGTAAAAGAACTTTACAAGTGGTCTAGCAGCCATTTATTAGAAAACAGAGTTACAGCTCCAATTACCCACATTGAACAAAAAACAGCTTACGAAACTATTATTATTAATAATGGTTTATTAGAAGCAACTCCTCTTCACTCTCAATTAATTCAGAGAGACGGAATTTGGAAATTCATTCCAATCGGTGAAGTTATTGTTGGAGATAATTTATATGGAATTGACAAAAAAATCATTCCTATAACTTCTGTAGCTATTAATCGTGAAAAACGAAATATTTATCCGATGTCTTTAAGTCCTTCACATACTTATTTCGCGAATGGGATTTTGACGCATAATATCAAACCTCATGATCCTGTTTAAAATGAAATACAAAATCAATAGAGAAGATTTAACAAATATTAAAATAACTGCTATTGAAGATATTCTTCCTAATGAATCGATTGGTATCAGGGTAAGTACTAAACCAATGAGTCTAAATCCAGATACCTTTTTCAATGTAACATGCCAAAAAAAATGTTATGAGACAGATGATTTAGGAATATATTGTAATCATTCATTAAATCCAAATACTACAATTAAGATCTTTAGTCATAGATTAGAATTAAAAGCTAATCCGTTATAAAAAACGGGATGGAGATACTTGTAGATTACAGAAAAATAACGGATTGTACAGGATACGTTCCACACATAAATTTTAACTCAAATAAAGACTTATTCTTAAAACATTAAAATTAAAAAATAATGGCATTACCATCAACTGGATCAATATCGATGAGTCAAATTAATACCGAATTACAGCGAAGCTCATCAACATTACCTATATCATTAAATAGTGCAGAAAAGAATGGTTACGCTAATATTAATCAAAATAGTTCTTCAAAACCAAATGGTTCTTCCCCTTCCTCTATGAGCGAATGGAGAGGTTACAATCATACCGTCGCATCCTCCGGTGGCGGCGGAACAGTTAATACTGGATATATATTAAACAATACAGGCCGCACCATTGATGCCGCCTTTATGTCCATCAAAGCAAATGGTCAAATTGTAGCCTACAATGACTTTCCTTCATTGGCAAATGGTCAGATATATCAATTCAATACAAGTTATACTAATTTATTATTTTCTAACGGAACATTTATTTTAGATTTGACAGTTCCAACAGTGGGATTAACTACTTCGAACTACATCTATATGACGGGCGGATCTAACAGCACAAATGGTTATTTCTCTAATAATGGAGCTGTTTTTTCTGCTTATGTAACATCATCAGGTCCCCAATATGCTATTAATATAACTATTAAATAATGAAAGTAATATATAGCTACTGGGAAACTGGTAATGGTTTGAAAAAAACCAGTAATTGGTTTAACTCCAGATTAATGCTGTCTTCCATGATAATATCTGTCCTTAACAGCTATAAACATTATGGAAGAGTAGAAATGGTTACAGACAGTAAAAGTAAGCTTTGGATCGAGACTTTAGGATTACCGTTTGAATCGATTAAAACAGATTTGGATGAATTAGATAAATATGATCGCGACTCATGGGCATTAGGTAAAATAAAAGCATATAGCATTCAGGAGGAACCATTTCTACATGTAGATTTAGATGTGTTTCTATTTGAGCCCTTATCCCAAAAATTGATTGAAAACGATTTATACGTTCAAAACTTTGAACCTTTTAGTATAGATTCTTATCGTAAAACCTATCTTCCTTATATTAACCTAGTGGAAAATATTGGAACTGATCTTCCTATTGGTTTCGCAGACAAAAAGTACGCGTTTAATCTTGGAATTTATGGTTGTAATAACCTTGAATTTAATAAATTATTTTGCAGTTCTGTGTTTTCGTTTTTAGCCAATAATCAGGAAAAAATGAAATCAATTGTTCCACTTCACAAATTATGTGTGATTTGGGAGCAATATTTTTGCGCTGTTATTGCCCATAAATCCGGGTTAAGTGTGGGTACAATAATTGATCCTCATTACAAAGTAGCAACAGAGAAGGGTTACACACATTTATTAATTGATAAATATAAGGAAGAGGTTGCTTGTAATTTTAATGAATATGTTAAGTCTACATATCCACAGTATTATAACGCAATAAATATTTTACTTGAATAACAAAATTTTCTTTTTTAATAAATTATAGATACTAATCTATTACGATTAAGTCCTGATGAATTCAGGACTTTTTTATTATTAAAAATTTAAAATCAATTAGGTAGTGCTCGTTAATCTTATCAATTTAACATTCTAATAAAATTTAATAAACAGCTCATATTATGTAACAAGTCAAAATAATTATATAAAATACTGATAATCAAGTTCATTAGTTTAGTAATATAAAAGATTTACTAATTCTAAGTTTTTAATTATGGACAATAAAAACAAAATATCAAGACGAACGGCATTAACAAGTATGGGGGCAATATGTCTTACGACTGCTTTTACTCCTGTTTTAGGTGCTGATTTTTCTTTAGATGAAAAAAATGCTTCGACACTTCCTGAAGATCCCACAACAAAATATCCCCGTCCTCCTTTTAAGGAACAGAAACAGCCATGGCCCGGACTGGTAAGTAAAATGGATCCACGTCCTGATCATGGCGAAAAAAGTTATAAAGGTTCCGGACGACTGAAAGGCCGTAAAGCATTAATAACAGGTGGCGATTCTGGTATGGGAAGAGCTGCTGCAATTGCTTATGCACGTGAAGGTGCCGATGTGGCTATTAATTATTATCCTAATGAAGAGGAGGATGCTCAGGAAGTAATTCAGCTTATAAAGGCAGAAGGCAGAAAAGCAGTTGCGATTCCGGGAGATTTAAGAGATGAAAGTTTTTGTACGTCATTGGTAAATCAGGCAGCAAAGGCACTTGGCGGACTCGACATTGTGGTTAATAATGCTGCAAGACAACAAACTCATGCATCTATTCTGGATATTTCAACAGACGATTTTGATGCGACAATGAAAACTAATATTTATGCTCCATTCTGGATTATAAAAGCGGCTTTACCGTATTTAAAACCAGGTTCTTCAATTATCGGTACCAGTTCTGTACAGGCTTATGCGCCTACCGAAGATTTATATGATTATGCACAGACCAAAGCTGCAACTACCAATTATATCAAATCACTGGCAAAACAACTGGCGCCAAAAGGTATCAGAGTAAATGGTGTTGCACCCGGACCAATCTGGACACCTCTTCAGGTTAGTGGCGGAGCAACAATGGAAAAACTAAAACAATTTGGTTCTCAAACACCAATGGGCAGACCGGGACAGCCGGCAGAACTTGCTTCTATTTATGTACAGCTAGCTGCCGAAGATGCGAGTTATGCAACCGGACAAATATACGGGTCAAGTGGTGGTGAAGGTAATCCTTAATTACTGCGAAGTCTATAGAATAGCTTAAACTTAATTTAAAAGTAAAAATTATGCCTTGGTACAACGGAGACTATCCTCCATCCTATAAAAATCAACCGGACGAACTGAGAGAAAAAGCTGTTGAAATAGCCAACGCTCTCCTTCAGGACGGTACAGAAGAAGGGATCGCAATTGCAACAGGATTAAAACAAGCGCGGGAACTTCTTAAAAATCACGGAGTACATAACGATAAAAACAAACATCATGGAAAATAACAATCAGGATTCTGAAAATAGAAACGAAGAAACCAATCAAAATGCCAATAGTGCTTACAGCGGATCAGGAAGTATGCAGCCCGGCGGTAACGACGGCCAGGCAGGTCGATTAAATGATTACTCTGAAGAAGCCGAAGAGGAAGATGAAAAACAAGCGAACGGAAAAAATGATCAAAACAATCCGGAAGGAAAAAGTATCGATGAAGCAACAGATCCTTCAAAGCTTTCTAAACTTTAATTATTAACTCACTAAATTAAATATTATGTCAAGAGAAAACTATGATAACTACGATCAGGAAGATTTTGGTTATTACGCAGCCGACGATTCTATCAATTCTGAAACAATGGAAAATAAAGATCCTGCTATCAATCAGCACCAGAATGATTCAGACAGACACACTCATACCTCAACTCATTATGAGAGCGAAAACAGTCATTCTTATCAATCAGATGACCAGCAAAATGACCCTTCAGATCCCTTCTTTCAAAAAAACGCACCAATAGCACAGGATTTGGATAATGATCTGAGAGGCGAAGATGATGATTTTGATAATGATGCCGACAGAAGAACTTTGGATGAAGAAAAGGCAGATGAAGATGAGGAGGAAGATTATTAAATCTCAAATAATTGAATATGTTATTCAAAAGTAAATCCTGAAATGAATTTCGTAAAATTCGTTTCAGGATTTATTTTTTATGTGAATATTAAAAGTAGCTATTTAATCGGCTGCGTATTTATTGTTCCAGTACAACATCAGTAAAAGAGTTACAATAATGCAGGATGCGCTTCCTTCAAAAAATAAAGAAATACAATAAGATGCAACTGACGGTTCTCCACCAAACATAAATGCTTCAGAAAGAGAGGTTACATAACGATCTCCGCCTTTGGCATAACTGTAAATAAGAAGTGCCACAATACTTATAACTACAGCTGTAAATGAAGTAACCATAGCCGATATAGCATTGGGAACAAAACCGTTTTTTCCTTCCGCAAGATTCATTTTCAGAGTTCTGTTTACTCCGTAAAAAATAAATAATACATTAAGAAGTCTCAGATAAAACAGATTGGAGAGATTTAGAAGTTCCATTACTAAAAAGAACAATCCAATTCCGACAAAGATCAGAATTCCGTTAATAATTTCTTTAGGTAGTTTCATAATTGCTAATTTAATTTGTCAAATATTTAATAAACAGTGATTTACAAAATAACTAAAGAATCCGTTAAGATAATTTTAGGATTTATTCTATTAATTACAAAATGCCCATTAACTAAACCAGATTTTTATTTGCTAATGTGCCAATTGCACCTTAAATTTAATACGATCAATATTTGCCTTTAAAAGAAAAATGAAAAACACGTCAATATTTAAACCTGTCAAATTAACATTTCCCTATTATCAGAATCCGGATGTACTTTTTCTTGCCCGGGATTTACTGGGAAAAGTGCTCTGCACCATGATAGACGGAAAATTATCCTCAGGGATTATAGTCGAGACTGAAGCCTATATGGGCGCCATCGATAAGGCATCTCACGCTTATGGAGGAAGAAGAACTAACAGAACTGAAACCCTTTATAGCCACGGAGGTATTTCGTATGTTTATTTGTGTTACGGTATTCATTACTTATTCAATATTGTGACTGCATCTGAAGGTGAACCTCATGCGGTTTTGATACGTGCAGTTGAACCGTTGGAAGGTATTGATCTGATTGAGAGCAGACGAAATATGAATGCAGCAAATGCGCGAATTTCGTCCGGGCCGGGTTCTGCAGCAAAAGCGTTGGGAATTGATTCTACTTTTAATAAAAAAGCATTAGACGGCGAAGAAATTTGGGTAGAAGATCACGGAATTAAATACGATAGTAATGCTATTGCAAGCGTTCCCCGCGTAGGTGTTGACTACGCGGAGGACCATGCACTTCTTCCCTGGCGTTTTTTTGTTAAGGGAAATAAATATGTCAGCAAACCCAACAAATTATAAAAGAACTATAAAAGTAATTTCTTTTACAATCTCAAAAAAGATTTATTTAACTGAATCTCTTCTAATATTTTCATTTCCTTTTTCAGTAGAACCGGCGGTTCCGGATCCTGTACTGCCTTCGCCAGTCGCTCCGGTTGTACCCTGCTTACCGCTTTGATCCATTTCTGGCGTTGCTGTTGAATCCATTGCCGGACTAATCGTATCTACAGACATATCCATAGAGTCTGTTTGGGTCGCGTCTGAATTTGCATTTTCGTTATTATCGTTTTTCTTGCACGAAACTACGAATGCTGCTGTTAAAAGCAACATTGCGATTTTTGTTTTCAATTGTGTTTTCATAGTGTCAAAATTTCATTTGTAAATTTTCTAAACTCAAATATAAAATACTGATTAACAAAGATTTTACATAATTTCAAAAAGGATTTATAGATTCAACAAACTATAAATGTAAAATCTGTAAATGAAATATTTAATCGTGTAAATAAAATCTGTTTAACTATCGGAAATTTGAGTGAATTGAAATGTCTTCAAAATCAAACCTTTATAAAATATTGATCTGAAGCAAAAATTAAATTAGTACAATTATGAAAGCTGTTATCTTATTAGCCACATTAAAAAAAACCGGTATATCCAACACAGAAATCCTAGTAGATTTTTTTAGCTCCTTCCTTTCCAAACAAAATATTGATTTTGAAATTATCAAGTTGATGGATCACAATATTCTTCCGGGAAGTTATACGCATCTTGATGTGGAGGATGACTGGCCGGCAATTTATGATAAAATTATAGCGGCTGATATTATATTGTTTGCCACTCCAATTTGGTGGAACAATCATTCCTCTGAATTACAGAAATGCATCGAACGTCTTGATGAGGTTTATGACATTATAAATTCTGGTGAAGATTCTCCGCTTGACGGAAAACTGGGCGGCGTTATTATAACAGGAGATTCTGACGGAGTTGAGCATGTAACCGGAAATATCGCAAACTTTTTCTCCTGCCTGGGAGTAACAATTCCAGCTTACACATCTTTGGGTGTAATCTGGGAAGGACACGGTAAAGACTCGAAAAAGACAAAAGCACAAATAAAACAATATTATACAAAAAACTACAGCGAAGACGCAAGTGCTATGGCAGAATCGCTTGCAAAAGCTGCAAAATAAAATGATGTACTATAAAAAGTCATATAAATACTAATATTCAAAAACTTAAAGCTATGAACACAACGACATTAAAACAAAATCTGACATCAAAACCTTTATTAAAGACTAATGTGTCAACTTTAGAAAGAATCTTAATGGTTACCAGCGGAGCTTATCTTTTATACAACGGATTATCAAAACAAAATAAAAATATTGCCAAAGCCGGAACTGGCGGTGCGATGCTTTTAAGAGGAATTTCAGGATATTGTCCGATATACGATGCTGCAGGTCATTTGATGAATGACAAAGCTTCTAATGTTAATATTAGAATCAACAGTGTAATCAACAAACCGGTAAGTGAGGTATATGCTTTTTGGAGAAATCTGGAAAATCTGCCGAAATTCATGAATCACCTGGATTCTGTAAGATCTGTGAGCTCCACTATTTCAGAATGGACTGCAAAAGGTCCGGCGGGTCTCGGAAAAATTTCATGGAATGCAGAAATCGTACGAGATGAAAAAGAACAGCTTTTAAGCTGGAATTCAATTGAAGGATCTACGATTAAAAATGCAGGAAAAGTAACTTTCAAATCCAAAGGAAATGCAACCGAAATAGATGTTACCATCTCTTACCATGCTCCACTTGGAGTAGCCGGAGAAAGTGCCGCTAAATTACTGAATCCTTATTTTGAAAAAATGGTGAAAGATGATATCTCTAACCTGAAATTATATCTGGAATCTGGTCAGAATTAATTATAATTCATTTATAAAACGTCTCTTATTAAGAGGCGTTTTTTTTTATAAAATCAAAACATCAATGCGAAAACTATAAACAGACAAGTAAATCATGTAATATTTTATTTGTTATTTATTTGAAATTTGAGTTAAATAATAAGATATAAAATGAAAACATTTCTAAAAAATAACGGATTATGCATTTGCTTTCTGACATTATTTATTGTGTCGTTTGCAGGCCAGGTAATTTTAGGTTACAAAGAACACAACAAGGAACTTGTTGACGAAGGAGCGGCAATTATTGGGCTTGCTTCTTATCTCACTTCCGGACATTTTTTTCAATCTACTTTTGAAAACTGGGAAAGTGAATTTCTACAAATGGCCTTACTGGTTATATTTACCATTTTCTTAAAACAAAAGGGATCTTCGGAATCTAAAAAAATTGATGAACCCGAAGAAGTGGACCGTCAGCCGGATCCTAATAAAAAAGATGCACCCTGGCCGGTAAAAAAAGGCGGTTTTATTTTAAAAATATACAAACATTCACTTACAATTGTGCTTTTGTTATTGTTTGTAATCTCTTTTGTAATTCACTTTTATGGAAGTTTAAAAGATGAAAATGAACAGCTTTTGAGAAAGGGCGAACAACTGGAAACAGTTTCTTCTTATTTAGGAAATTCAAGATTCTGGTTTGAATCTTTTCAAAACTGGCAAAGCGAGTTCTTATCTGTTTTTGCAATTGTCATGTTATCAATTTATTTCCGTCAAATTGGTTCTTCACAATCCAAACCTGTAGACGCACCGCACATGGAAACGGGGGAATAATATTTCAAAAAATACTGGTTTGCAGATAAAAAAAAATTAAAGGTGGAATTCCGTAAATAGGGAACTTCACCTTTAATTTTTTTTTCTTAACTTTTATTTCCACGGATCTAAAACAACTTTGACACAATTATCTTCTTTCTTTTTAAATATTTCATAGGCATGAGCTATTTCAGACAGCGGCAATCTGTGCGTAATAATATCATCCAGTTTCACTTTTCCCTGTACAACATATTCCATTAGTTTATCTATATGTTTGTGGGCAGGCGCTTGTCCTCCTTTCAGAACAATTCCTTTATCAAAAAATTGTCCCAAAGGAAAATTATCATAATTCACAGGATAAACTCCCAATACAGAAACAATACCATTTCTCCTAACGGCACTCATACAGGCCTCGAGTACTTTGATAGACCCTTTTTCAAAATTAATTGTAGCCTTAATGCGGTCGCCTATATTTCTGTCGGGTTCAAAACCAACGGCATCTATACAGACGTCAGCACCACGCCCATTTGTCATCGCTCTGATTTGCTCAATTACATCCTTAGGACCATCTTCCCACAACAATGTTACAGAATCTGTTGTCGCTTTTGCCTTATCGAGTCTGTACTGTACGGTATCGACAATAATAACCAAACCGGCGCCTCTGAGCCATGCACTTTTTGCAGCCATAATTCCGACAGGACCTGCTCCAAAAATAGCAACCGTTTCGCCCCCTTTAACTTCTCCCCAGTCAACACCTGTATAACCAGTTGGAAAAATATCTGTTAAAAAAAGCAATTGTTCATCAGATAAATCTTCCGGCACTACTCTTGGTCCGTAGTTTGCATATGGGACCCTTACATATTGCGCCTGTCCTCCGTCATAACCGCCATATAAATCTGTATAACCAAAAAGTGCACCTCCTTTTTCTGTAGCTATCCCTCCTTCAGGGCCATAATTCTCAGGATTACTGTGCTCGCAATTTCCAGGCGAATCATGATTACAAAAAAAACAGTTTCCGCAAGCGATAGGAAAAGGAACTACCACACGGTCACCTCGTTTTAAATGAGTAACGCTCGAACCTGTTTCTTCAACAATTCCCATAAATTCGTGCCCTAAAACCATCGGTCTGGGCTGCGGAAATCCACCTGAATAAATATGCAGATCTGAGCCACAAATGGCTGTCGAAGTTACCTTTAGAATAATATCATCTTTTTCTTTTAAGATCGGATCGTCGACCGTGTCATATTTGATAGAACCCGGTCCGTGAATAACAGCTGCTTTCATAATAATATCTTTAAAATTAGAATCACTAAGTAACTATAAATAAAATAGTTAAGATTACATTATTTAAACACATTTTTACATAACCTCAAACTAAATTGAAAATTTGTGATGCTTTAAATCCTATAAAATCTTCGCTTAAAAATGTAATCGGAATAGTAAATTATTTTTAAAATTTGTTTTATAAAAATCATAGTTATTATGGAAGCAAAATTTAAAAAAGGTCAGGATGTAAAACAGGAATTTGGCGGGCCAGTTATGAAAGTAATTGGTTTTGAACCTGAATTAATAGAAAATATTATTACACAATGGGAAGATGAGGAAGGAACTATAATTACCGGAAAATTTATGGACTCTGTTTTGGTCCCTGCCGAATAAATTTATAAAGTAAAATTTATTAAAAAGAAGAGCGGGCAGTCTACTATAGATTGCCCGCTCTTCTTTTTAATATTAACTATTAGTGGATTCGCTTCCCGTGCTTCCTGCACCTCCACTATTATCATTACCAAGGTTTTCTTCATTATCCTTCTCGTTTTCATTTTCATCCCACTCACCTTCATCACCCCAGTCTCCTGTATTTGGTTTTTGGGCAGGATCTCTGAATGTTTCTCCTTTTTCTTCTTCGTTATCGGGGAATGACACCTGGTATGCAGGATTTATTCCCATCTCTTCCTGATGGTTACTTTCGCGGATCCAATCAGCATTATTTACATTATTTTCCATGATATTAATTTTAAACGATCATAAATGTGTTTTTTATTAAAAAAAAAACCTGTAATCAAACAACTTGGTTACGATTACAGGTTTTTTTCAAATTCTGATGAGAATTATTTTTCGTTTTCATCTTCTTCAGAAGCATCAAAATTGATTGTGTTGTAAGCTGCCTCAGTTAAGATTGTATCAGCTTCTTTTTCTTCTTCCAGAGTTTGTTGCAATAAAGCGGCTGCATCCTCTTCTTCCAAAGTAAGTGCAAAAGCAGCTAATGTACCGTAAGATGCAATTTCGTAATGTTCAATTTTTTGAGAAGCACTAATGATTCCGGCATCGCGCACCGGCCCTTGCTGCGTTTCTTCCATAATGCTTTCGCCTTCTTTAATCAAACCTTCCATAGCATCACATTTCTTTGCTGTAGCTTTCTCTCCTAAGATTTCAAAAACCTGCTCTAATCGTTCTACCTGACCCTGAGTTACTGTAAGGTGTTCATTGATTGCAGTAATAAGGTTTTCTGAAGTTGCATTTTTCGCCATTTTAGGAAGTGCTTTTGTTAAAGCTTTTTCTGCCCAGTATATATCTTTTAAAGAGTCTATAAATAATTCTCTTAAGCCTTCAGCAGCGTTAGATTTTGCTTTTACTGCTCTACCTTTAGATTGTGTTTGTTTTGCGGGAGCTTTTTTTGTACTTGTTTTTTTAGTTTCTGTAGTTTTCATAATAATATTTTTTTTGATAATTAAACTATTCCAAATTTAGATTTCAATACCATACTCTTTTTACAGAATTACGCCAGTTAATTATAAAATAAACATTTTTAATTAATTGTTATTCAAATAGATATTCTATAAATTCTAAATTTTATTTTATAAAAAACTATTATCATCAATATTTACTTTTAAATAAAATCAAAAATTATTACTATGATACAGATAATTGAAGCACCAGAAAACGTCGCTGCTTTCAGAGCTATTGGTGAAATTACGGCAGATGATTACAAAAATGTTCTTATTCCGGAAGTGACCAGACTTGTGGAGAAAATAAACGAAATTAACTTTTTATTTCTGATTGATACAGAAATCAAAAATTTTACGGCAGCTGCCTGGATGGAAGATGCTTTGCTGGGTTTAAAAAATCTAGGGAAATGGAATCGCGCTGCAATCGTAACCGATTCTGATAAAGCTATAACTTTTACAAACGGATTTAGCTATTTTGTTCCGGGCGAGTTTAAAGGCTTTGCTAAAGATAAATACAATGAGGCGCTGAATTGGGTAGCAAACGGTGATACAAAGTAATATGGCTTCGATAAAAGAAATACTGAACTTTACCAGAAACAGGCAATATCCCTTACCTCAGAGAAAATGGAAATTTTATCAGGAATGGCATAAAACCTTGTTTTTTCATTGGGAAGTTCCGGTTTCTTTTTTAGAACAATATATTCCTGAAGATTTAGAACTCGATACGTACCAAAATAGGGCATGGATTTCTCATGTTTCTTTTGAAGTAAAGAATATGAGAATTCGAAACCTTCCTCCTTTTCCGTATGTATCAAATTTTGAGGAAATCAATATCCGGACATACGTTATTAAAGATGGTATTCCCGGAATCTTCATGCTTTCTATAGAAACCAATAAATTAATTGAGGTTCTCCTTACACGAACATTTATGGGACTTCCTTATCAAAAAGCCATAATTAAACGCCAGAAGAATCAACTGTTTTCAAGAAGTAAAAAATTAGATCATCATCTTGACATCAAAAGAGTTAAAAGCACTTCTCTCCGAAAAAAAACCGAATTAGACATCTGGCTAACCGAAAGACTTTCGCTTTATGATGTCTGCAATAAAAAGATTTGCCGTTTTGACATTCATCATATGGAATGGAACCTGACAGATCCGGAAGTTACAATTAACGAAATCAGATACGAAACTGAAAAATACAGCTTACATACTTATCCTGATAGAATTCATTATGCAGATAAGATCCAGGTGCTGTTGTGGGGGAAAATCAAGGCATGAATGTGCGTAAAATGTAAATTTAGTAACGCGCAGCTTTAAATTGTATAATTTATTTTTTTTGTAAAGTTCTACTTTTAAATACTCTAATTAGAATTAGAACCAACTCTCGCTATTAATTAAAATTTATATATTATGACACCTGAAAACTACTTTAATTCGAATCAGCAATATGATGGTGATTTGACATCATACGAAGAACAGCTTCTTTTGAATTACGATAATTATCTGGAAGCTCCACTTACAGGTTTTATGGCTTCTCATAATCATTATGCAATTAACCTTGATAGTCTTCAGGACGAAGAACTCGAAGACGATATGGAATCAGAATATGATGAGAACGACTGGGAAGAGGTAGAAAATGATCTTGACGACGACTTAGTAGAACACTATGATGAAAATGAGCGCGATGTCGACACATTTTCTGAAGATGGATATAAAGTCGATTAAATAAAATATTAAAAAAGCTGATGATAATTTCATCAGCTTTTTTGTTATGGAGCTTATTATAAATTATAATTCATTTTTAAAACTGCCCTCTCCGGGATATTGTATGGATCCTTTTAATTCTTCAATTCTTTTTGGATCAAATTTTGGAAGTTGCAATTCGTTTTGTTCTTTCCATTTTTTCACTGTTTCAGAAACTGCGGCCGATTTTTCTTCCGATATCGGAGTTTCTCTCGCCATATAAATGGTTTGCGAAGGATAAGCCAAAGATGTTCCGCTTTTTTCAATAATATCCATCATTCGTAACAGTATATCTTCCTGTACTTCTTGTGAAATTTCAAAAGTTACTGCCTCAATGTAGGCTGTTATTTCTACTTTTAGGGCATCTGTTGTTATTCCTGTAAACCGGACAACAGGGGACGAATTTAAAATCTCCGGATGCGAATACAGCAGCGTCCTCAACTCTATTAACAAAAAGCGCATTTGATCCGGAGTAGTATCCATTCTGAAATTAAAAATCGGATTAAAGAAATAGCGATCCCTGTGCGCAAAATTTTCTATTTTACTGGCAGATAATTGTCCGTTCGGAATGGTCACAATTGTGCGCGCAGACGTACGCAACGTGGTAGAACGCATCCCGATAGATTCTACGGTTCCTTTAATATCGTCGACTCTGCAGAAATCTCCCACTCGTAGCGGCTGGTCGGCAATAAGGCTTACACTGCCCACAAAATTTTCAATTGTTTTTTGCGCACCCAATGCCAATGCTATACCTCCAATTCCAAGGGCAGCCAATCCGGCTGTAACATCTACACCAATGATTCCGAGTATCGCTATAATTCCGATAAAGACTATAGCCACTTTGGTGGTACGGCTCAAAAATAATATAGCTGAAACCGCAGAAATTCTTCCGCGTCTGTTCATTCTGCTGCGGGCGTACAAACTGACGAAATCGGTCATTCTCCACAGTAATAATAAAAAAGCAACGATTCCGATGGTGATTATAATAATGCTAAATCGTTGCCGCACCACAATAGAAATCCCGATACGCTGCGTCAATGCAACAAATAAAATGACAGCCAGATACATTTCTACCGGCAACGAAAAAGCATCTATTATTGCCAGTCCTTTTTCGCTGTTGGCTTTTTTCCATAATTTCTGAGTCAGAAAAACGGTCAGAAAAATAAGTAATCGGGCAAGAAAATAAGATACGACCGTCATAATTACAATAACAGCCCAATGTCCAATTGGAACATTTCCTAATTTTGTTTCTTTTAAAACTTTCGGAAGAATTTTATCTAAAAATGTTTTCTCGCCTTTAATATCAGCCGACAATATTGCATCTACAGTTTCAGAAGAAAACAGCCATATTGCGGGCTCACTATCATCGGACTGATTTTCGACATATATCGGAATAGAATTTTTATCTGTCGCTATATTTCCAACAAAATCCACTCCTGTCGCTAAATCATCATCTATACGGCCCAGTTCTTTATTACTGATAATTGATGAGGGTGAAAAATTTCCTCCCTGATCTAAAAGCTGCTGAAAAGTCTTTACAATCCTTATTCTTTCGGCATTTTTTCTGTAAGAGCGTTTGCTTAGCACAAAATATTGACTTGCGCGCAGATAATTCTGGTCTCCAATGGCTTTAATAAACCCATTTACTGTTCCCTGCGGCGATCTTCTGCCGAGAGAATCATCCGGAATTTTAGCCTCTTCTTCGGCAGGTTTAACTGAACCCAGAAGCTGAGCCTGCATCAGATCTGGCTTTATCAGCAAGGCCACAAACAAAAAAGACAACAGCAAACGCTTTATACCTAAAATCATGTTTTACTTATTAGTAGTTCAATTACTAAAATAAGAATTATTAAAGAAAAAAGAAAGCTGAAACTTCCTTCTAACCATTAAAATTTCATTAAAAAGTTATTTAGAAATTCTTTTAAACAAAAAATCCAAATTCCGGAGAGAACCGAAATTTGGATTATATCCCGAAGTTCCGGGATTGAAATTTTATAAGGTTTAGTCTAAAACAAAACTTACGCTCACATTTGCTGTAATTTCTATTTCTCCAATTGCAAGGGTTTCATTAGAAGCGCCTCCCATAGAATCTGCTTCTTTCATTCTCATCGCAGCATACATTGGTTGCGGATGGTAAACCTGAGAATTGTCAGAAATTGTAAATGCTTTACCTACTTTTTGCCCTAAAACAGAAACGTACTCTTCGGCTTTAACTTTTGCATCTTTCATCGCCAGTTTTCTTGCTTCAGACTGGTATTGTGCTAACTTAGAAGATTCAAAAGAAACTCTGTCAATACGGTTAATGCCTTGCTGAACAAGACCTTCCATTAATTCATCATACTTAGACAAATCTTTAACTACAATTTCAACAGTTTGGGTAGCATTATAAGAAGTTTTCTTTTTCTCATAATCGTACTGCGGATTAAGAGCTACTTGTTTTGTTTTAAAATCTGCTGCTGGAATATTCATTTTTTTGATGAATTTCAGAACCGCATCCATTTTTTCGTCGTTTTGTTTTTTAACGTCTTTAGCATTATTCCCTTTTGTTTCAACCGAAGCAGAAATACAAACCTGATCCGGAGCAACTTTTACTTTTCCCTCTCCATTAACATTAATTAGAGGTATTTGTTTGATTTCCTGGCCGTAAGACATAGTCATAAACATGATTGTTAAAAATAATACTAGTTTTTTCATTTTTGTTAAATTTTAATATTTAGTTATAGCATTCCAAAAGTTGTGCCAGCATTACAGTTTTCCTAATTTTGCCATTCCAAAAAGTATCAAAATCGGAATCGCCAACAGCACCACCATCAATGTATTGTCTGTAAGCAGGGAGGGTTGTTTGATCAAAGTAATTAAATATCCGCCAATAGCACCTCCAAAATGTGCTGTATGGCCAATATTGTCATTTTTAGCCTTCATTCCGTAGATGGAATATAATAAATATAAAATTCCGAAAATATAGGCTGGCATCGGGATAATAAAAAAAACTCCAAGCATCATATCAGGCTGTAATAATATCGCCGAATACAAAACCCCTGTTACTGCGCCCGAAGCTCCAACGGCACGATAACTGTAATCATTTTTATGCAATAACATGGTAAGAAGGTTTCCGAAAATCAAACTTCCGAAATAAATTAAAACAAAAGAAAAGTTACCAAGCCAGTTTAAAACTACGGGAGCAAAAAAGTAAAGTGTCAGCATATTGAAAATCAAATGCATCATATCTACATGTAAAAAACCCGATGATAACATTCTGATTTGTTCGCCGGAACGAATACTTCCTACATGAAATTCGTATTTCCTAAAAAAATAAAGATCATTAAAACCTTTGTAACTTATAACAGCGTTTGCAATGATAATCGCCACTAAAATGATATTCATAAATAATAATTATTGTGAATTGTAAATATAATCATTCTTAAAGATAAGTTAGCAAGATTGCAAAATATCAATCGTTAATCATTTTTCATTTATCTTTGTAAAAAAAATTTAGATGCAGTTTCTCGTTTACATTTTAGCCTACCCTTTACTTTGGCTGATTTCTATACTTCCTTTTCCTATATTTTATTTGTTCTCCGATTTTGTATACTTTCTGGTTTACAGAGTAATAGGATATCGTAAAAAAGTGGTGCGCGAAAACCTGGCGCTTACTTTACCACATCTTACTATTTCTGAAAGAAAGGAAATTCAAAAGAAATTCTACAAACATATGTGTGATATGTTTTTGGAGATGATTAAAACCATGAGTATCTCAGCCGAAGAAATGGAAAAGAGATTTCATGTAACTAATATAGATCTGGTACTGGATTATGCAAAAAAAGGAAAAAGTGTCATCCTGGTAGCTTCGCATTATGCGAGTTACGAATGGTTACTGACTATAAATAAAAAAATTGGCTTTCAGGGAGTTGCCATTTATAAAAAACTTGCAAATCCGTATTTTGATAAATTAATTCGAAAAATCCGAACAAAATATGACACTGAGCTAATTGAAACCCGAAAAGCAATCCCAACCATGGCGCAAAACCAGCGTGACGGAATTTTAAGCATGTACGGACTCGCAAGCGATCAGTCGCCCAAACTGGACCGAATTTTTCATTCTATGCCCTTTCTTGGTATTGAAGTACCTGTGCATACGGGAGCAGAAATGCTGGCAAAAAAATATGATCTTGCTGTTATAATGGTAAAAGTAACAAAAGTAAAAAGAGGATATTATGAAGCTACATTTTTGACTCTTGCAGATGATTCGAAACAATTTGAAGATTTTGAAATTACCGAAATGTATTTACAGGAATTAGAAAAACAAATCCTTGAAGCTCCTGAGTTTTATTTATGGACGCACAAAAGATGGAAGCACCGCATTAAATAATCTACCAAACAAATCAACAAAAAGTCTGAAAAGCAAAACTGTTTTTCGGGCTTTTGTTTTTTATGAAAGTCTTAGATCTCCAAATTATATCCTGTATAGCTTATTTGATGTGTTTTTGTAATGATTTTTAAAATGGATAAAAAAGAGAAACAATTTAAATTTGAAGTCTCTAATCTATCTAATAAAACAAAAATTAGTAACCATGATCAAAAAATTACTTCTTTGCATTTCAATATCGTTTTGTTTTTGGACAGTTTCCGCACAAAGTCCGAAAAGAGGAATCGCTTACGGAAATCATTCCAAAAATGATATTCTGGCTTTACAGCCAGGCATTTCCTGGTGGTACAACTGGTCACCAGAACCGGAAACTGCTATTAATCCTGATTATCAATCTTTATCAGTTGAATTTGTACCAATGGCGTGGGGCAAAATCAGTGATACGGATCTGCAGGCCTTTATCGATAAAATAAAACCGGGCGCAAAATACCTTCTTGCGTTTAACGAACCTAATTTTAATGACGGTGCACGTTTAACACCTCAGGAAGCGGTAAATGCCTGGGGAAATATTGAAAAAATAGCGGCAGCAAAAAACCTGGAGATTGTGAGTGCTTCACCAGCGTATAACGGTCCTGCGAACTATGGCGGAATTTCAGATCCGGTGGTATGGCACAATCAGTTCTTTCAATTATGCCCAAACTGCAAGGTTGATTATATCGCATTTCATACTTATGATGATACCGCAGGATCGGTAATTGGCGTTACCGGACTTCTTAAAAAATTCAACCGTCCTATATGGGTTACCGAATTTGCAAACCGGGTGATACAAAGCGCGGCAGATAAAACCGCATTTATGAAACAGATTCTTACCAGTTTTGAAAACGATCCGGATATTTACCGTTATTCTTGGTTTACAGGACGAGTTCCTTCTAACTGGACCGATATGCAGGAAGGCCAACTTTTGGGAGCAGATGGTGTTTTGAGACCAATTGGAACCGAATATATAAATGTACCGTACAATTCTAAGAAAATGACGGTTCCCGGCAGAATTACGGCAAACAAACACTATAGAAGAAAAGGAACAGGACTACAAGCTACAACTGACTCAGGAACAGGTCAGAATGTTTGTTTTAGCAATGCAGGTGACTGGAATGAATTTATGCTTAATGTTGCTCAAGCCGGAACTTATAATATGACTTTTAGAATGGCGGCATTTGCCGATGGTAAATTTGACATTAGCGTAAACGGCATCAAAGTAAAAACAGACGAAACTTTTACCGCGACAGGAGACTACCAGACATGGGGGAATAAAACCGTTAATGGAATTGCACTTCCTCAGGGTGAAGTTTATTTGAGAATTCATTTTAAAACAAACGATTTAAATTTCAATTTTATTGATGTCGCAGCCGCAAATTTGGGAGTTGAGGATCATAGTTTAGACCAGGATAGTTTTACGATTTATCCAAATCCGGTTAAAAACCAATCGACTTTGCATATAAAATCTAAAGTGATTGAGCCTCTAACCTTAAAAGTAATTGATATGAAAGGTGACATCTGCTTTTCTTCCAGCGATTATTTTACGAATGAAGATATTAAAATCGGCGAAAAACTCGCGCCTGGCGTTTATATTGTAAATGCTTCTTATGGCAACATTAAAAAGTCTGTCAAAATAATTAAAAACTAAATTAATTATTCAATAAAAAAATCCTCTTTCTGAAATTTCAAAAAGAGGATTTATTATTTATAGCCGAAGTATTAAATTCCGGCAATTACTTTTATTTCATCAATAATTCTCAATGCCAATTTATCTGCAGCATCCTGAGAAGGCGCTTCGGTATAAATACGGATAATTGGCTCTGTATTTGATTTTCTTAAATGAACCCATTCTGTAGCAAAATCAATTTTTACACCATCAATTGTAGAAATATCTTCGTTTTTGTATTTTTCTGTCATTTGAGTCAGAATCGCATCGACATCGATTTGAGGTGTCAGTTCGATTTTATTTTTGCTCATATAATATTCAGGATATGAAGCTCTCAACGCAGAAACTGACATTTTTTTGTTTGCTAAATGTGTCAAGAATAACGCCACTCCAACCAAACTGTCACGTCCGTAATGCAATTCCGGATAAATGATTCCGCCATTACCTTCACCACCAATTACCGCATTATTTTTCTTCATTAATTCTACCACATTTACCTCTCCTACTGCACTTGCTTCATAGCTGCCGCCGTTAGAATTGGTAACGTCTCTCAAAGCTCTAGAAGAAGACATATTCGAAACTGTATTTCCCGGAGTTTTACTCAAAACGTAATCTGCACAGGCAACTAAAGTATATTCTTCACCAAACATTTCTCCATCTTCAGAAATAAAAGCCAGACGGTCAACATCCGGGTCAACCACAATTCCTAAGTCTGCTTTTTCCTTTACAACCAATTCAGAAATATCCGTTAAATGCTCTTTTAACGGCTCCGGATTATGTGGAAAATGTCCGTTTGGTTCGCAGTATAATTCGACAACTTCCACTCCCATTAATTTTAAAATTTTCGGGATGATAATTCCTCCTGAAGAATTTACGCCGTCAACAACAACTTTAAATTTCGCCGCTTTAACCGCTTCTATATCTACTAAAGGCAGGTTCAGAACTTCATCAATATGAATATCCATGTAGGCATCATTAATTGTAATTTCGCCTAAACTATCTACATCCGAGAAATCGAAAGCTTCTGCATCGGCAATTTCAAGAATTTTTGCTCCGTCTGCACCGCTTAAAAATTCTCCTTTTGCATTTAATAATTTTAACGCATTCCATTGTTTTGGATTATGCGATGCCGTTAAAATAATTCCGCCATCTGCTTTTTCAAGTGGTACGGCAACTTCAACTGTTGGTGTTGTGGAAAGTCCAAGGTCAATAACATTAATTCCTAAACCAATTAAAGTATTCACAACTAAATTATGAATCATTGGTCCCGAAATTCTTGCGTCACGGCCAATTACAACAGTCAATTTATCTTTAGCAATATTATTTTTTAAGAAAGTTCCGTATGCAGATGCAAACTTCACAGCATCTACAGGAGTAAGATTGTCTCCGACTTTTCCTCCGATCGTTCCACGGATTCCGGAAATAGATTTTATTAAAGTCATTTTTATGAGTTAGGGTTATTTTTTTACAAATATAACAAAGTTGCCGGGTTACTGAGGCGCTAAGTTTGCAAGAATTCACATAAAACTATAAGAAAGTACTTTCAGAAGACTATTTTTATAACAAAACCATTTAAAAAAGTTTTTATACATTTACTAAATAACTTAGAAACTTAGTCGCTAAGTATCTCAGAAACTTTAAGAAAAATGAATTTCCTAGCCCATATATATCTTTCCGGAGAAAACGATCTGATTAAAATTGGGAATTTTATGGCCGATGGAATTCGCGGTAAACAATTCGCGCATTTTCCAGAAGATGTTCAAAAAGGCATTTTACTGCATCGGTTTATTGATACTTATACCGATTCCCACGATATTTTCAGAACGAGCACCAAACGCTTACATGACCGATACCATCATTACGCCGGTGTTATTGTAGATATTGTATACGATCATTTTCTGGCAAAAAACTGGGCAAAATATTCTGATGAAAAACTGGAAGATTTTATCCATAGATTTTATAATTCATTACATGAGAATTATGATATTCTAACTGAGAAAACACAGGGTTTAATGCCGTATATGATTGAAAGAAACTGGTTATTGAGTTATCGTACAGTCGAAGGAATTCATCAAATCCTTACTCAAATGGACCGTCGCTCTAAGAACATTTCTAAAATGCAGTTTGCCGTTGAAGAACTAAGAGAATTTTACGACGAATTTGAACAGGAATTTACATTATTCTTCGAAGAAATTAAAGTGAAAGCTAAAGAAAAATTAAACGCTCTTTAATTGCTTTATTTCAATTAAATCTCATTATAATATGAAAAAAATTACGCTTTTACTGGCATTTATTTTTATATCTAATATTCAGGCACAGCAGGCAAACCCCCATCCAACAGGTTTAGTTGTCACTAAAGCGATGGTGGTTTCTGCCCGTGAGGAAGCTTCAAAAATCGGAGCCGACATTATGAAAAGAGGCGGTAATGCTTTTGACGCAATGGTCGGGACAGAACTGGCGCTGGCAGTTTCTTTCCCGTTTGCCGGAAACATTGGCGGAGGCGGTTTTATGGTGTACAGAAAAGCAAATGGCGAAACAGGTTCTCTGGATTATCGCGAAAAAGCGCCTTTAGCCGCATCAAAAGACATGTTTCTGGATGAAAATGGAAATGTAATAAAAGGCAAAAGTACCGAAACCGCTTTGGCTATTGGCGTTCCGGGAACTATTGCAGGCGTTTTTGCTGTTCATAAAAAATATGGCACAATGCCAATTGCAAAAATTCTTGAACCCGTCATTGCACTGGCAGAAAGAGGTGTTGTGGTGACAAAGAAACAAGAAAAAAGCTTAAAGGATTATCACGAAAGTATTGTAAAAATAAACGGAGAGAATTCGTTGCTTTCAGGAAATTTTAAAGAAAATGATACCATAAGATATCCGGCGCTTGCAAAGACTTTAAAAAGAATTCAGAAGAAAGGAAGAAACGAATTCTACAAAGGTGAAACTGCAAAAATCTTAGTAAAATACCTGAAACAAAAAGGCGGTATTATTACGCTGGAAGATTTAGCAAAATACGAAGCCAAATGGAGAAAACCTTTGCAGTTTACGTATAAAGATTTAAAAATTACGTCAATGGCGCCTCCAAGCAGCGGCGGGATTTGTCTGGCTCAGATTTTAAAAATGCTGGAACCGTATGATTTAGCTAAAATGGGACACAATACAGCCGATGCTATTCAGGTCATTGTTGAAGCTGAGAGAAGAGCTTATGCCGACAGAAGTTTCTTTTTGGGCGATCCTGATTTTGTAAAAATTCCGGTAAAAGAATTATTGGCAAAAGAATATTTAACCAACCGAATGGCAAGTTTTAATCCTGAAAAAGCAACTCTTTCTTCTGAAATAAAAAAAGGGACCGTAAATTATGCCGAAAGTACCGAAACCACACATTATTCTATCGTAGACCAATTTGGAAATGCAATTGCCGCGACTACGACATTAAATGATGGGTACGGTTCTAAATATTATTGTGACGAATTGGGTTTTTTCCTTAATAATGAGATGGACGATTTTAGTGCCAAACCAGGTTCTCCAAATATGTTTGGTTTAGTGGGTAACGAAGCCAATAGTATTGCACCTCAAAAAAGAATGCTGAGTTCGATGACACCAACAATTGTCGAGAAAAACGGAAAATTATTTATGGTGGTAGGAACTCCGGGCGGTTCGACAATCATAACTTCTGTTTTGCAGACAATTTTAAATGTTTACGAATATAATCTAAGCATGCAGGAAGCTGTAAATGCACCTCGTTTTCATCATCAATGGCTTCCGGATTTAATAACTTTCGAACCCAATACATTTGAATCCGGAACAATTGACAAACTCAAATCCAAAAATTACCTGATCAATGAAAAGCCAACTCCTATAATAGGAAAAGTAGATGCTATTTTAGTTTTACCGGATAAAAAACTCGAAGGAGGAGCCGATTTTAGAGGCGATGATAAGGCGGTTGGATTTTAATAGTTCCCCTATTTGTTTTTTTATCTAAGATTATAACCTAATTTTGTAAAACCGATAATTTAAAAACCCAAATGTTAAAAAAATATTTCAGAAGACTCGAAAGCATAATTGCTTTGGCACAATCCTTAATGACACCAAAGCAGTTTATTTTTTTATCAAGTGTTTTAATTGGTATATCGTGTTCCCTTGCGGTAATTGTTCTGAAAACTTTTGCGCACAGTGTTTTTTCTTTCGCAACTTACATTAACGGAATTTTAAAATTAAGCTTCATCAATAGTATTTTGCCAATCGTAGGTATTTTATTAACTGTTTTTGTGGTTAAAAAAGTGCTGAATGGAACTATTCAAAAAGGAACATCTCAAATATTATATGCCGTAGCAAAAAAAGCAAGTATAATTCCGAAAAAGCAAATGTACGCCCAAATTGTTACCAGTTCCTTGACTGTTGGCCTTGGAGGTTCTGCAGGTTTAGAAAGTCCGATTGTGATTACCGGTGCTGCATTTGGTTCTAATTTTGCGCAAAATTATAAATTACAATATAAAGACAGAACGTTATTAATTGGATGTGGAGTTGCAGCAGGAATTGCAGCCGCTTTTAACGCGCCAATAGCGGGAGTGCTTTTTGCAATCGAAGTTTTATTGGTCGATGTAAGTATTTCTGCCTTTACTCCTATTATGATTTCTGCTGCAACTGGTGCTTTGGTTTCTGCTATTGTTCTGGACGAAACCATTTTATTGAGTTTTAAAAAGCAAGAAACATTCGACTTTCATAACATTCCTTTTTACGTACTTTTGGGAGTACTGACGGGATTAGCGGCGATTTATTATTCCCGTAACTTTCAACGTGTCGAACATTATTTTTCGAAACAGCAGATCGATCCGTATAAAAAAGCTTTGATCGGTTCTTCGCTGTTAGCCTTATTAATTTTTATTTTTCCGACACTTTTTGGTGAAGGATATGAAAGTATAAAAACGCTTTCTGAAGCAGATCCGGGGAAAATTTTGGATAATACATTGTTTGCCGATTTTAGAAACAATCAGTGGGTTTTACTGCTTTTTGTTGGTGCGACGATGATGATGAAAGTTTTTGCTTCCGGACTAACACTTGGAAGTGGAGGAAACGGAGGAAACTTTGCCCCTTCTTTATTTTTAGGTTCTTATTTGGGCTATTTCTTTTCTAAATTTATTTCCTTAATCGGATTATCAAAACTTCCGATTTCTAATTTTACAATGGTCGGAATGGCCGGAATCTTAAGCGGTCTTTTCCACGCGCCACTTACGGCCATATTCTTAATTGCAGAAATTACAGGAGGTTACGGTTTGATGATTCCGCTTATGATAGTTTCCTCTATAAGTTTTGCGATCTCAAAACGTTTCGAAAAATATTCGCTTGACGTAAAAGGCCTTGCCAAGAAAGGCCACGCATTTACCAGTAATAAGGATTCTAACATATTATCGACTTTGGATATTGACGCAATCATTCAATGTGACTATTTAACCGTGCATCCGGAGGAGAATCTAAGCAAATTAGTCGACTTGATTTCACATTCTAATCAGGTTGTTTTTGCTGTTGTAAATCATGACAAAGATCTCGTTGGTGTTGTGCATTTTAACGATATCAGAGAAATTATTTTTAATGCGTATCGTGTAAAATATACTTTGATTAAGGATGTAATGAAAACACCACTGGCTACAATTTCATCTCACGATAGTATGGAAATTGTAATGCGTAAATTCGAAACCACAAAATCAGCTTTTCTCCCGGTTCTTAGAGATGGTAAATATCATGGATTCATTTCGAAATCAATTGCACTTGAAGCCTATAGAACAAAACTACGTTCTATGACAATCGAATAGCTTAATATCGGATAAGTTAAAAATTTTATTTATCCGATATTAAAAATTATCTTTGTCGGATGTGGAACATCGATTTAACATATCGCTCAGAATTTGAATCAACCTTTGAAAGATTGTATCAAAAAAGACAGGATCTGCAGAACAGCAGACCGCTGCCTAACATCGCCTTGAATAAAATCCGCGAAAGCTTATCTTTAGAATGGACTTATAACTCCAATAGTATCGAAGGAAACACAATGAGTTTAAGAGAAACTCAAATGGTTATTCAGGAAGGAATTACCATTAAAGGAAAATCGCTTAGAGAACATTTTGAAACTCACAATCACGATAAAGCGATTGATTATCTGTATGCGATTGTTGGCGAAGATTATAAACTTAGAAGTATCGATATACTTTCAATACATGGTTTAGTGTTAAGATCTATTGAAGATAATTTTGCAGGAAGAATTCGCAATGGAGGCGTTCGCATTTCCGGCGCTAATTTTATGCCTCCAAATGCTAATAAGGTTTCAGATTTTTTGGATGAACTGATTGATTTTGTTAATACAAATCCTTTGGGTTTAAATGATGTAGAATTAGCCACTCTTTACCATCATAAACTAGTCTGGATTCATCCTTTTTTTGATGGAAATGGACGAACCGTTCGTTTGAGTATGAATTTACTTTTAATGCGTTGTGGTTTTCCCCCGGCTATTATTTTAAAAAATGACCAAAAAAAATACTACGAAGCTCTAAATCAAGCCAATAATGGCAATTATCATAAACTTATACTTCTAATGTGTCAGGCTTTAGAAAGAACATTAAATATTTATTTGAATTCGATGCCAGGTTACGATAATGATTTTCAGAAAATTTCTGACATCGTACGTGAACCGCAGACGCCATACGGACAAGAATATATAAGTTTATTGGCCAGAACAGGTAAAATTGACGCATATAAAGAAGGCAGAAATTGGTACACAACCAAGGAAGCAATTGAAAATTATATGCAAAACAGGCAAAGAAAACGCTAATCAATAATAGCTTATTTTGTTATTAATTGTAACATAAAGTTTTGCTATCGAGCACAAAAAGACCAAATCAAAGTGGTAACTTTGCGTTTTGCTCAAAATTATGTTAGAAAAAGACAATACTATAGAAGTTCTTGGTGCAAGAGTTCACAATCTAAAAAACATTGATATTTCTATTCCGCGCGAAAAACTGGTTGTAATAACCGGTTTATCAGGCTCAGGAAAATCATCATTGGCATTTGACACTATTTATGCCGAAGGTCAGCGTCGATACGTTGAAACTTTTTCGGCCTATGCCAGACAATTCCTTGGCGGACTGGAACGTCCGGACGTTGACAAGATTGACGGACTTTCTCCTGTTATTGCAATTGAACAAAAAACAACCAGTAAAAGTCCGCGTTCTACCGTTGGAACTATTACCGAAATTTACGATTTCCTTAGGCTTTTATACGCTCGTGGAGCTGATGCATACAGTTACAATACCGGCGAAAAAATGGTTTCCTATTCTGATGAACAGATAAAAGATCTGATTATTGAAGATTATAATGGAAAACGAATCAATATCCTTGCGCCGGTCATTAAAGCCAGAAAGGGACATTATGCAGAATTATTCCAGCAGATCACCAAACAGGGATTTCTGAAAGTTCGTGTAAATGGCGATGTTCAGGATTTGGTTTCAGGAATGAAACTGGATCGTTATAAAACCCATGATATTGAAATTGTAGTAGACAGAATGGTTATTGAAGATAACCCAGACACCCAAAAAAGACTGGCAGAAAGTATAAATACTGCAATGCACCACGGCGAAGATGTTTTGATGATCTTAGATCAGGATTCGAATGAAGTGCGCTATTTCAGTAGAAATTTAATGTGTCCATCAACCGGAATTTCCTATCAAAATCCGGAGCCGAATTTGTTTTCATTCAACTCACCAAAAGGTGCCTGTCCACACTGTAACGGATTAGGAACTGTGAATGAAATCAATGTAAAAAAGATTATCCCAAATCCGAAATTATCTATTAAAGGCGGTGGATTTGCCCCATTGGGTGAATACAAATCTTCGTGGATCTTCAAACAACTGGAAACCATTGGAGAAAAATACGGTTTTAAAATAACCGATGCCATTGAGAAAATTCCGGAAGAAGCCATGACGATGATTTTGTATGGCGGAAAAGATAAATTTGCGGTAAATTCAAAAGATCTTGGTGTAACCCGTGAATACAAAATTGATTTTGAAGGAATTTCCAATTTCATCAAAAATCAATATGACGAAAGCGCCACAACCAGCATTAAACGTTGGGCAAAAGATTTTATGGATGAAATTCCGTGTCCGGTTTGTGAAGGTTCTCGTTTGAAAAAAGAAGCACAGTTTTTTAGAGTGAATGGTAAAAATATCACCGAATTGTGTGATATGGACATTTCAGATTTAACAGCCTGGTTTCAGGATTTAAATAGTCATTTATCTGACAAACAGCTTTTAATTGCTTCTGAAGTAGTTAAAGAAATTAAAGACCGACTGAACTTTTTAATGAATGTTGGACTTAATTATCTGGCTTTAAGCCGAAGTTCAAAATCACTTTCGGGTGGTGAAGCACAGCGTATTCGTCTCGCTACACAAATTGGTTCACAATTGGTTGGAGTTTTATATATTTTAGATGAGCCAAGTATTGGTTTACATCAAAGAGATAACGAAAAACTGATTAAATCACTGGAACAATTACGTGATATTGGTAACTCGGTTATTGTTGTCGAGCACGACAAAGACATGATCGAAACAGCAGATTATGTAATTGACATCGGGCCAAAAGCAGGAAAATATGGTGGTGAAATCATTAGTATTGGAACACCGGAGGAAACTTTAAAATCGGATACTATTACCGCTCAATATCTGAACGGTAAAATGAAGTTAGAGATTCCGAAAGAAAGAAGAAAAGGAAACGGCAAATTCTTAAAACTAACCGGAGCGACCGGAAACAATCTGAAAAATGTTTCAATTGAGATTCCGCTTGGTCAAATGACTTGCGTTACGGGAGTTTCTGGAAGTGGGAAATCGACTTTAATTAATGAAACCCTCTATCCGATTCTGAATGCGTATTATTTTAACGGAGTTAAAAAACCACAACCTTATAAAAAAATTGAAGGTTTAGAACATATAGATAAAGTTATCGATATTGACCAAAGTCCGATTGGAAGAACGCCCCGTTCCAATCCAGCAACTTATACAGAGGTTTTCACCGAAATCAGAAATCTGTTTACGATGACTTCTGAAAGTATGATTCGTGGTTACAAAGCCGGGCGTTTTAGTTTTAACGTAAAAGGCGGACGTTGTGAAACCTGTGAAGGTTCTGGTGTACGAACTATTGAAATGAACTTTCTACCAGACGTATATGTTGAATGCGAAACCTGTCAGGGAAAACGTTTTAACAGAGAAACTCTGGAAATTCGTTACAAAGGAAAATCCATTTCTGATGTTTTGGATATGACAGTTGATGAAGCAGTTCCGTTTTTTGAAAATATTCCGAAGATTTACAGAAAAATCAAAACGATTCAGGATGTAGGTTTAGGTTATATCACACTTGGTCAGCAAAGTACAACACTTTCTGGTGGAGAAGCGCAACGTATTAAACTTGCAGGAGAATTATCTAAAAAAGATACCGGAAATACATTTTATATTTTAGATGAGCCTACAACCGGGCTGCATTTCGAAGACATTCGCGTTTTAATGGAAGTCATCAATAAACTGGTTGATAAAGGAAATACGATTCTGGTTATTGAACATAATATAGACGTCATTAAACTTGCCGATTATATTATCGACATTGGTCCTGAAGGCGGAAAAGGCGGCGGACAGCTTATCGCCAAAGGAACTCCGGAACAAGTAGCTAAGAATAAAAATAGTTACACGGCTAAGTTTTTGAAAAAAGAATTATCTTAGTATTTAATATTTACAAAATATTTTTGATTATGAACGGTTTAAGTTTAAAAGTAGATTTGGATTTTAAAGAATTACTAAAAGTAGTTAAACAATTATCTCCTGCTGAAAAATTAAAACTCAATGATGTAATTTGGAAAGACAATGATTTTGAAATACCTGAAGAACATCAGAGGATTGTTTTAAGCAGAATTGAAAAAAGTAAAAATTCACCTGAAAGAATGCTTGATTGGGATGAAGTTTCAGATTTACCTATTCAATAAAAATGTACTAGATAGATAGATGAGAACGCCTTAAAAGATTTGAGGGAAATTGTTAAGTGGTATAGTGAGCAATCGCAAAATTTAGGGACTAGATTTCATAAACAAGTCAAATCTCAGATTAACTCTTTAAAAACATATCCCTTTGTATGTACCATTCGTTATCAGAATATTCGATGCATGCTTGTTAAGAAATTTCCATTTATGATTCATTATATAGTAAATGAAGAATTAAATGTTGTAGAGATTTATTCTATATTCCACACCAGCAGAAATCCAGAAATTTGGAATTCCGAAAAGAGATAAAACAAAAAAATATTTAGCGCAACAAAAGTAACATAATTCACTGATAATGAATCAAAAGTCTCAAATTGATTATTATCACAAGATTACTTTTGGATTATAATTTGTGTTTTCTGTAACAATTCTGGAAAAAAGAGTTAATTTAGTGTCCGCTTTTTCTGAAAAATGTAAAGTTTAAAGAAAGATCTTTCAATTAAACCAATTGTTTATTTTGAACCAACTGCCCTAGCCCTGATGGGAGCGGCATCCTTTTGTGGTGGGGTTCACCACAAAAGATACAGCGGACAGCAGGAAATAGCTTCTTCCTCTGACTACGCTCAGGATGAAAAAAAACATAAATAAAATAATAAACTAAAATACCTAAAATGAGATTAGAAGATTTTGATAATGACGAAGATAGAGTAATTCAGGACCGTTTGAAACAAAAAACGTGGAATGAGATCCGAACCAATGACAGTTGGGCGATTTTTAAAATTATGTCGGAGTTTGTAAATGGTTACGAAGCAATGGGGCGTATTGGTCCTTGTGTTTCTATTTTTGGATCGGCCAGAACAAAACCGGATGATAAATATTATTTACTTGCTGAAAAAATAGCTTTCAAAATTAGTAAGGCAGGTTACGGTGTAATTACAGGTGGAGGACCCGGAATTATGGAAGCCGGAAATAAAGGTGCGCATTTAGGCGGCGGAATTTCGGTTGGACTGAATATTGAACTTCCTTTTGAGCAGCATTTTAACCCTTATATCGATCACGATAAAAACCTTAATTTTGACTATTTCTTTGTGAGAAAAGTTATGTTTGTCAAATATTCACAAGGTTTTGTGGTTATGCCGGGTGGTTTCGGAACTTTAGACGAAATGTTTGAGGCCATAACATTAATACAAACCAAGAAAATTGGAAAATTCCCCATTATTTTAGTCGGAGTTGAATTTTGGTCCGGACTAATCGAATGGGTAAAAACAGTTTTGGTTGAAAAAATGCAAACCGTAAGCCCGGATGATTTGAATTTGTTTAAGATTGTAGACACTGAAGATGAGGTTGTTGAGGCTCTGGATAAATTCTACAAAAAATACGACCTTAGTCCGAATTTCTAAAAATTATCTAAAGTATCGTAAAAATTGAAAGCTGTTTTTTAAACAGCTTTTTTTATGTTATTTTTACAAAAACCAAAGTTACCATAAGTCCGTAACTTAGATATATCCTTTAATTTTTTAAGTCCGTTTTTGAAAGTATTTTATAAAATTATCTGCCCATTATTAGTTTTATTCTTTTCGATGAAACTATCTGCACAACATCAGTCGAAGATGGAAGTGGCGGTAAATCTTGAACTTAAAACACTAAATATCAAACAGGATATTACGTATTATAATACTTCAAACGACTCACTGACTTCGATTGTTTTAAATGACTGGAATAATGCTTTTGAAAATAAAAATACGCCTTTAGCCAAACGTTTTTCAGATGAATTTTACAGAGGATTTCATTTGGCAAAAGCAGCCGACAGAGGAAAGACGACTATTATCAATCTTACAGGTAACGATTTAACTGCACTTGAATGGGAAAGAACTGCGGAAAATCCTGATTATATAATTGTAAAGCTGAATCGTAAGCTTCTTCCGAACGAAAAAATCGATATTCATCTTAATTATATCTCAAAAATACCAAATGATAAATTTACCCGTTTTGGCTTTGATCAGAACGGCGGAATGGCTTTAAAAAACTGGTTTTTAAGTCCGGCGCGGTTTGAAAACAGCAGTTTTATTACATACAATAATTTTAATCTGGACGACATTGCAAATGCTGCAACCGATTATGAACTTGAAATTAAAATTCCAAATCCATATTCAGTAATCACCGATTTAAATTCGGTTTCAAAAAATGTCACTAATCCGGAGTACAGCATTTATAAATTTACAGGAAAAAACAGAACCGATTTTAATCTCTATATTGAAAAACAAAATCACTTTAAAACTTTTGATAACGGATTAATTGAAGTTTCTACCGATTTAAAAAGTAAGCGAATTGATGACATTCAGAAAGCTGTAATTATAGATCGTATTGTTTCTTTTGCCGAAAGTTTTATTGGCGAATATCCACATGAAAAAATAGTAGTTTCCCAAATCGATTATGACCGAAATCCTTTTTACGGATTAAATCAGCTGCCGTCATTTATCAGTCCGTTTTCAGATGATTTTATATTTGAAATTCAGTTTTTAAAAACATTCTTAAACAATTACCTCAAGAACAGTCTCCGTTTAGATCCACGAAAAGACAATTGGGTTTACGACGGAATCCAGATTTATGCGATGATGCATTATATGGATGAACATCATAAAGATCAAAAAATGCTCGGAAGGCTTTCGGATATGAAACTTTTTAAAAGCTACCATATTACCAATCTCACATTTAATGAGCAGTACAGCTATTATTATATGCTGATGGCACGTAAAAATCTGGATCAGCCATTGGGAGATTCCAAAAATACACTAATTAAATTCAACGAACAAATTGCAGGTAAATATCGAGCTGGTCTTAGTCTTAGATATTTAGATGATTATTTAAACCACAACATTGTACCCGAAAGTTTAAAAGAATTTTACAATCTGAATAAAGTTGGACAATCAAACCGTTATGACTTAGAGAAAATCTTAACCAAAAAAAGTCCAAAGAATATAGACTGGTTTTTTAATACCATAATTGATTCCCGCGATATTATTGATTATAAATTTTCTCATGTTTCCAGAACGGCAGACAGTGTAAAATTTTCAATTAATAATAAAACCGGAATTTACGCTCCGATTCCTGTTTACGGAATCAGGAAAAATCAAATTGTCTTTAAAGAATGGATTGAGCCCAAAACCAGGGATTCTGTTTATGAATTTGACAGAAAAAATGCAGATAAAATTGTCATCAACTACGATAATGAAGTTCCCGAATTCAATCAAAGAAACAACTGGCGATCTCTAAAGAGTATTTCTTTCAACCGTCCTGTCAAATTTAATTTTGCCAAAGATTTAGAAGATCCATATTACAACCAAATCCTATATTTGCCGACTCTATATTATAATTATTACGACGGATTTACACCCGGAATTCGCTTTAGTAACAAAACCATTCTGGACAAACCTTTTAATTTTGACATAAATCCTGCGTATTCGCTAAAAGCCGGAACATTGTCTGGATCTTCGGCATTTTCATGGAGTCAATATTACAGAAACAGTACTTTATATAATGTTCGCTATTCGATAAGTCAGAACTTTTTTCACTACGCGCCAGATGCCACTTACCTGAGATTAAATCCGATGGTACAGTTTCGTATTCGCGAAAAAGATTTCAGGGACAACAGAAAACAAATGTTTTTATTCCGCCAGGTTATTGTAAATCGGGAAGCGAGCGAATATATCACAGACAATTCAGAACCCAATTATTCGATTTTTAATGCCCGATATTCCAATACCAAAACAGAATTAATAAATCATTTTAATTTCATGACCGATTTACAATTTGCCGGAGAATTTGGCAAGGTGTCGGGAGAAATTGAATACAGGAGATTATTTCAAAATAACCGAAAATTAAATTTGCGATTATTTGCCGGAAGCTTTTTATACAATACCACAAATTCAGATTATTTCAGTTTTGGTTTGGACCGCCCAACGGATTATTTATTCGATTATAATCTTTTTGGAAGATCTGAAAGTACAGGCTTTTTTAGTCAGCAATATGTAAATGCAGAGGGAGGTTTTAAATCACTGATAGAACCCTCCTACGCCAATCAATGGATGACCACTTTCAACGCCAGTTATGCCGTATGGAACTGGATAGAATTGTATGGTGATGTTGGTTTTCTAAAAAATAAACATCAAAATCCGTTCTTTGCTTATGATACCGGAGTGCGTTTAAATCTGGTTCCGGATTATTTTGAGCTTTATTTTCCGGTGTACAGCAATAACGGCTGGGAAATAACACAAACAAAATACAACGAAAAAGTTAGATTCATAATTACTTTCTCTCCTAAAACATTACTTACTCTTTTTACCCGAAAATGGTTTTAATTAAATAAATTTTAATCAAAAACATAAATTATTATCAATAATTATAGATTAAAAATAAATATAACATAAATAAAATACGTAGTTTTTTCATTTTAAATAGAAATAATTAAATTATATTTATTTTAAAGAATTATGATTATTGATTGTTTTTAAGTAATTTCGCGTCATAAACATGAGCCTTCCAGATTATGATAAAAGAAAAAAACAATACTACGCTGACATTTGAAGATTTCAAAACTGAGGTATTGAATGATTACAGAATCGCTGTTACAAGCCGTGAATGTAGCCTTTTAGGTCGAAAAGAAGTTTTAACAGGAAAAGCTAAATTTGGAATTTTCGGAGACGGAAAAGAAGTTCCTCAGCTTGCAATGGCAAAGGCTTTTAAAAACGGAGACTTTCGTTCCGGATATTATCGCGATCAGACTTTTATGATGGCTATTGGCGAATTAACTGCCAAACAGTTTTTTGCCGGTTTATATGGTCACACCGATCTGGACTTTGATCCCATGTCTGCAGGAAGACAAATGGGCGGACATTTTGTAACGCACAGTTTAAACGAAGACGGTTCCTGGAAAGATTTAACCAAACAGAAAAACTCAAGCGCAGACATATCTCCAACAGCCGGGCAAATGCCCCGTTTATTGGGATTGGCACAAGCCTCTAAAATTTATAGAAATGTTGACGGAATAACCATTAAGGAGAAATTTTCTGTTGATGGAAACGAAGTTGCCTGGGGAACTATTGGTAACGCCAGTACTTCTGAAGGTTTGTTTTTTGAAACTATAAATGCCGCGGGAGTTTTACAGGTTCCGATGGTAATGAGTGTCTGGGATGATGAATATGGAATTTCCGTTCATGCTAAACATCAGACAACTAAAGAAAATATTTCTGAAATATTAAAAGGATACCAACGTGATGAGGATTCTAAAGGGTATGAAATCTTTAGAGTTAAAGGATGGGATTACGCCGAATTGGTTTCGACTTATGAAAGAGCCGGAGCAATTGCACGCGAACAGCATATTCCCGTTTTAATACACGTAAACGAATTAACGCAACCACAGGGTCACTCTACTTCGGGTTCGCACGAGCGCTACAAAAGTGGTGACAGACTTGCCTGGGAGAGAGATTTTGACTGTATTCGTCAAATGCGTTTATGGATGATTGCCATAAATATTGCTTCTCCGGAAGAATTAGCCGAGTTGGATTTTGAATTAAAGAAAGAGGTTCTGGAAGCTAAAAAACAAGCCTGGAACGATTTTATCAATCCCATTATAGAAGATCAAAAAAATCTTCTTGCTTTGCTGGAACAAATTGCAGAGGCAAGTATCAACCACAAAGACAAGATAAAAAAATATATTGCTGAATTAAGCGCTATAAAATCGCCTTTAAAGAAAGAAATGCTTTCTATTACAAGAAAGATTTTGCGTTTTATTGAAGTCCCAAACAGCAGAAAATTATTATCGGACTGGATCACTAATTATATTAGTGCGACACAGGGTAGATTCAGCAGTAATCTTTATTCTGAATCGGACAAAAATGTTTTTTCTGTTGAAAAGGTTCTTCCAAAATATGCTGAAAATGCAAAACCGGATTCTGACGGAAGAATGATTATTCGGGATAATTTTGACGCTTTGTTTACTAAATATCCGGAGACTTTAATTTTTGGTGAAGACGTTGGGAATATCGGAGACGTTAATCAAGGTCTTGAAGGAATGCAGGAAAAATACGGTGAACTTCGTGTTGCCGATGTTGGTATTCGTGAAGCTACGATTATTGGTCAGGGAATCGGGATGGCATTGAGAGGATTACGCCCAATTGCTGAAATTCAGTATTTGGATTATCTATTGTATGCAATTCAGATCATGAGTGACGATTTGGCTACACTTCAATACAGAACTGTTGGAAAACAAAAAGCGCCGTTAATTATCAGGACCCGAGGGCATCGTCTGGAAGGAATCTGGCATTCAGGATCTCCTATGGGAATGATTATTAATGCGATTCGCGGTATTCATGTTTTGGTCCCGAGAGATATGACTCAGGCAGCAGGGTTTTATAACACACTTCTGGAGTGCGATGAACCAGCTTTAGTGATTGAATGTTTAAACGGATACCGTCTAAAAGAAAAAACACCCCTTAATTTTGGTGAATTTAAAACACCAATTGGAGTTGTTGAGACTTTAAGAGAAGGTAAAGACATTACTTTGGTTTCATACGGATCTACTTTAAGATTGGTTCAGCAAGCTGCCGGAGAATTAGCAGAAATCGGAATTAATTGCGAAGTAATCGATATTCAGTCTTTACTTCCATTCGATATTAATAAAGATATTGTAAAAAGTATTGCAAAAACAAATCGTCTTTTGGTAATTGACGAAGATGTTCCCGGTGGAGCTTCGGCGTATATTTTACAACAAATTCTGGAGGAACAGGATGCTTATAAATACCTGGACAGCAAACCACAGACTTTGGCTGCAAAAGCACACAGACCTGCTTACGGAACTGATGGAGATTATTTCTCTAAACCTTCTGCAGAAGATATTTATGAGAAAGTTTACGGAATGATGAATGAAGTTAATCCTTCTAAGTTTCCTGAATTGTATTAATTAGATTTTAAATTTTAAATTTTAGATTTTAGATTTTATAATAGAAAAAGCTCCATTCGGAGCTTTTCTTGTTTAATCCATCTTATGCCACAATCTTGTCATCCTGACGAAGGAAGGATCTCCGCGACGTGAGTAACCAACGAAGATCCTTCCTTCGTCAGGATGACATACATTATCGAAATCTTTATTTTAATATTCTTTTTTATCTAGAAGTCAAAATACCCCTCGCCTTCTCCAAATCTTCAACAGTATCAATTCCGATACTGACATGAGTAGTTTCGACCATTTTAATACGTTTCCCAAATTCTAAATAGCGAAGTTGTTCCAGTTTCTCTGATGCTTCAAGAGATTTCATCGGAAGGCTGTAAAAATCTAATAATGCCTGTTTTCTAAAAGCATAAATTCCTATATGCTGGAAATAACGAACTCCTGCGTTTATATCTCGCGGATACGGAATTACAGATCTTGAAAAATACAACGCAAACTGCGACTGATCAACGACAACTTTCACATTATTGGGATTATTGATTTCATCCTCATTTTTAATTTCGCGCATCAGCGAAGCGAGATCAACTTTATTGTCTGCATCATTTTTAAAAACCGATAAAACTTGTTCCAAAGGTTCTGCTTCTGTAAAAGGTTCATCACCCTGAACATTTACTACAATATCAACATCTAAATCTGCAATCGCTTCGGCAATTCGGTCGCTACCGGATTCGTGTTCCTTGATACTCATAATCGCTTTTCCGCCATTTGAAATAATTTCATCAAAAATCAAATTGGAATCTGTAACCACAAAAACATCCTGAAATAAGTTTGTAGAAACTGCAGCTTCATACGTTCTTAAAATTACTGTCTTGCCTCCTAAATCCTGCATTAGTTTTGCAGGAAAACGTGTTGAAGCATATCTCGCCGGAATTACCGCTATTATTTTCATATTTAGATTTTTTCATTTTCGAATCTCTGTGATAAGTTTTGCGTGGCTTTGTGGAAATTATTACACAGAGATCCGCAAAGATTTACGCGAAGATTCACAAAGTTTTTTACATTATTTTTACTGAAGTCATACTTAAAGAACCCGCTAATAATTTATCGTTGAACAAACTCAAATCATCGGTTTTATCTTTTAATCCTAATGTGTATAACAAAGGAAGATAATGTTCCGGCGTTGGAATTGCTAGTTGTATGGCTTTATTCAATCTCTCAAAATTAATTAAAGGATCAAAATTTCCCTCCAATAAATAATTGTTTACCGTTTCCCTTGCTTCTATCGCCCAATCGTAACCATAATTATCTTTATCGAAATTCCTGAAATCTACCATCCTGAGATTATGTACAATGTTTCCGCTTCCAATTATTAAAACGCCTTTATAACGTAAAGACTGAAGTTTCTGGGCCAGTTCAAAATGATATTGTCCCGATTTGGTATAATCGATACTTAACTGAATTACAGGAACATTTGCTTTCGGATATAAATGTTTGATCACACTCCAGGCACCATGATCTAATCCCCAGTGTTCGTCTAACTCGACCAGAACCGGATCCAGGATTTTTTGTGTTTCAACAGCCAGTTCCGGACTTCCTTTAGCCGGATATTCTACATCAAAAAGTGCTTGTGGGAAACCTCCAAAATCATGAATCGTTCTGGGCATTTCCATCGCCGTAACTTTTGTGCCTTTGGTAAACCAGTGTGCAGATACGCACAAAATAGCATTTGGCTGAGGTAAAGTCTTAGCCAAATCACGGAAACCGGCCACAAACTGATTCTCTTCAATAGCGTTCATAGGGCTGCCGTGTCCTAAAAAAAGAACCGGCATTTTATCGGTATTCGAAAACGCAGAAGAAATCGAATGTAAATCCTGTAGTGTCGTCATCGTTTAGACTTTTTTTTGCCACGAATTCACGATTTTTAATCTTTAGAATAATTTAATTCGTGAATTCGTGGCCAATCAACTATTCCTCAAAACTTTCGTCTTTAAAGCCAATCAAATATAACTTATTTTTGGCACGTGTCATGGCCGTATAAAGCCATCTTATATAATCGCGGTCAATTCCGTTTGGAAGATACGGCTGTTCGATAAAAACTGTATTCCACTGCCCTCCCTGCGATTTATGACATGTAATGGCATAAGAGAATTTAACCTGTAAGCCATTAAAGTATTCATTCTCTTTTACTTTTTGAAATCTTTTATATTTAGTCGGTTCGTCTTCGTAATCTTTCATCACTTCTTCGTACAAACGATTCGATTCTTCATACGTTAGAGATGGAGATTCACTTTTTAAAGTATCTAAAATTAAAACCGTTTCAAACGGAATTTGATTGGGATAATCGACCATTCTGATTTTGACTTTTGCAAAAGTAAATCCGTATAATTCTTTGATTCCGAAAAGTTCCAAAACTTCAATAATATCTCCATTGGCGATAAATCCCGCTTCATCGGTTTCTTTTAGCCAGAAATAATTATTTTTTACGACCATCAGAAAATCACCAACAGAAAGCTCACTTTCTTTAAATAAAATCCGGCTGCGAATTTGTTCATTGTATTGATTGGCTCTTTTATTAGACCTTACAATAAAAGCAGTGTCTTCGACACTCCAGTTACTGTACGCGGTATTTATAGCATCCTGAATATCGTAACCATCTGTTAATCTCACAATATCTTTAAATCGCTTAACATTGAATTTAAACTCTGTAAGAAAACTTTCTTTTAGCAGTTCCCGAAGTTCTGTGGCATTGTATAAAATACCCGAGCTTTCTTCCTGACGCATTACTTCATCTAGCTCGATATGTTCTATTTCTTTATCATAATGCACGCCTAAAGTTTGTATATCCAGGGCGGGACTAATATCTAAATTTACCGGAGGCAGCTGGGCAGTATCTCCCAGAAGAATCATTTTACAGTTATTTCCTGAATAGACATAATGTATTAAATCGTCTAAAAGTGAACCGCTGTCCAGCGTACTGTCTGAAATCATCGAAGCTTCATCGACTATAAAAATGGTGTTTTTATGTTTATTTACCTGTTTGGTAAAAGCGATTCCTCCACCTGAAGATTTCTTCGGAAAATATATTTTTTTATGAATGGTAAATGCTGGTGTATTCGAGTAATTGGCGATTACTTTTGCAGCGCGACCCGTAGGTGCCAGCAGTACATATTTTTTATTTATATCCTGCAGATTATTTACAATAGTAGATATAACAGTTGTTTTTCCGGTTCCGGCATATCCTTTCAAAACGAAAATAGTGTCGTTTTGCGGTTCGGTTAGGAAAATAGCAATCTTTTGAAAAAAAATATCCTGCTTATGAGTCGGAGCAAATGGAAATCGTTTTTGTAAAATACCGTAAAACAGTGCAGAATTCATAAAATAATATTGAAATACAAAGTTCGCCTTTTTTAATGGCAATTTCAACTTTAAATTTTTAAACACATTAACCATGTGTGAGAAATATCGATTCAGTGTCATCAGGATTAAACAACCTCCCATTAACTTTAATGAACTTAAATCACTACTATGTGACAAAACATGTTTTAAAACTTCTTAACCTTGTTTTAAAAGTCAATTGAAATTGTTTTTTGAAATTGCAATTATTATTGTTCCTTTTTAATTTGTAAGTTTGTGACGCCTAAAATTCTTTCTTGACTTAAAACAGGTAACGAATTGTAAATCAACTATGTCATTACAAAACACCAACATCACTTCAAAAATTTATAAAAAACTTTCAATTCAGGTTTCCCTGAACGGATTTTCATATTGCTGTTTTGATACTTTAAATAATATTATTACTTCTTTTAAAGAGATTCAGTTTGAAACCACTAATAAAACTACCAGAATTGAAGAATTGTACAGTGATGCATTTAAAAACAATCCTGACTTAAAAGCAAGTTACGATGAAATAATGGTGATTCATGAAAATAATCTTTCGACGTTTGTACCGACAGCTTTATTTGATGAAAATTATCTCGGAAGTTACCTTCAGTATACTACCAAAGTCTTTGAAACAGATTTTTTTACTTACGATACGATTTCAAACTACCAGATGAATGCGGTTTATATTCCGTACGTAAATATCAATAATTTCCTGATTGACAACGTTGGTTCTTTTGACTACAAACACGCTAACAGTATTTTGGTAGAAAAAATCCTGGACAATTCACGAAATAATGACGACAAGAAAATGGTCGTAAATTTTAATCCCGGAAATTTTGAAATTATTGTGGTACAGAATCAGAAACTGCTGTTGTTTAATTCATTTGAATACCAGACGCCAGAAGATTTTATCTATTACCTTCTCTTTACAGCAGAACAACTAAGTCTGAATCCGGAAAGTTTTAAATTAGAATTACTGGGTACTATTACAGAAAATGATCCTTTTTATGCTATTGCATACAAATATATCCGCCATATTTCTTTTATGGATGTTAGCACGCTGAAAGAGAAAAACAGCTTTACAACTGCTCAAAATCAAAAACATTATATCTTATTTCAATCATGAGAATCATTTCAGGAAAATACAAAGGACGCAGAATTTTTCCGCCAAAAAATCTACCTGTACGCCCCACTACTGATATGAGTAAGGAAGCATTATTTAATGTTTTAAACAACCATTTTAGTTTTGACGGCTTAAAGGTTTTGGATTTATTTGCGGGAACGGGAAATATAAGTTTTGAGTTCGCTTCACGCGGAAGTGCTCCAATTACCTCTGTAGACGGAGATTTTGGCTGTGTTAAATTCATAAAACAAATTTCATCAGAATTTGATTTTGATATCGCTGCAACCAAAAGCGATGTTTTCAAATTTCTGGAAAACGCCAAAACCACTTACGATATCATTTTTGCCGATCCGCCTTACGGACTGGATCAGGCCACTTTTGAGAAAATTGTTTTAACGGTTTTTGAAAGAGATTTACTGGAGGAAGACGGAATGATGATAATCGAACATTCTAAATATACCAAAATGGACCATTTGAGTAATTTTTCCTTTCAGAAAAGTTATGGTGGATCTTTCTTTAGTTTTTTCGAATTAAATTCTACAGACGACGATGAGGAATTGCCAAATGAGAGTTCGAAAAAAGAAACAGAAGAAGACGAAGGATAATAGCCTTTGTAAAGTATAAAAAATCCCTTAGTTATAAGGGATTTTTATTTTATTTAATTCGATTCTCGTTTTCATCTACCGTTTTCTTTTTAAACTCCGATTCCGTAATTTTTCCAAAAGAGTATCGAAGCGTAATGGAAATCTCATTAGCATCAACCAGATACCGTCCTCTCGAACTTACACTATTGACCGTAAATCGATCAATATAAATGGTATTTTTAAAAATATCATTATAATTTAAAGTCAGATTCCAGTTTTTACCGAAAGCTTTCGCCAAAGACAAATCAAAAATTAACTTTGCATTTCGCTCAAAAACGCCTTCTTTTTGCTTGGTTGCACCCCAAAATGATAAAACAAATGTAAAATTCTTTGGCAGTTTAAAAGTGTTATTGGAATAATAATATAAATAGGTTCTGGAAGCATTAAAAACTGCCGATTCATCTTCAATTTTGTTAGTTGCAAAAACTAATGAATTCATGTTTGTCCATATTTTATAAGTAAAAGGCAACGCAAATTCGATATTATATCCTGATTCCTTCTGAAAATTTTTCTCCGTAAAAGTCAGTATGTTATTTTGATTATCAAACACAAAATCCTGATAAGTTGGATTTTTATTCTGATATAAAGTCAGCTTTACAGATTTGTCATGATACTGGAAGACACCCGAAATCACATCTGCAGAAGTAGGTCCTAAATTAATATTGCTCCCATAAACAAAATAAGGATTTATATACGTTGCAATCATACTTAAAGAAGAATAATTGGGTCGCGAAATACTTCTTGAGTAATCGACACTTACACTTTTTGTGCTGTCAATTGCACATGAAACCTGAGCCTTCGGAAAAACATTGGCGTAGTTTTTATCAATTAAAAGAAAATTATCTGTACTGTATTTTCCGCTTACATTTGTATTTTCAATTCGTAATCCAACGGAGAAATCCAGTTTATTAATTTTCCCCGAAAGTTGTGTGTAAGCTGCAAGATTATATTCTTTAAAATTATAGTTAAAAGCAGTATCTTCCTTTTTCTGATAATCGAAAACATCATAATCCGATTTCGATTTTGCCAATGAATAAAGTCCGCCGTATTCCCAGTTCATTTCGTTTTTAAACTTTTTTTCCAAATCAATCCGGCCGGAAAATACATCTACATTAAATTTTTGGTCACGATTTTGAGATAATTCAAATTCTGTTTCATTAAAATTATTCTGAACCAAACTCCACAAATGCTGATTAAAATTGGAAGCCTGAAAGCCCGCAAATAATTTAGTATCTATTGCTTTTATTTTTCTGGAATAATTTACAAATGAATTGATGAAATTTTTTGAACTGGAATTATCACTCCACGTAAAAACATTATTTATCTCGCCCTGATTGTTATTGAATGTAAATGTATTAATATCAAAAACATCTCTTTTCAATTTACTATTTACATTTACTGAAAAATAATCTTCATCGTTGATTTTATAAAACAGACCTGCTCCAAAAATATATTCATTTACATCAGAAATTGCGGTTACATCGTAATTGGAGATAATATCCGCCTGCGGAATTTGATAAGCAATACCATGGTTTTCCCAGGGATTCCTTCGATTGTAGTTTAGATTTGCTTTCCATTCTAATTTGTCTTTTTTAAAACTGGAATTAAAACCGAAATAATTATTATAATTCTTTTTAAACGAAGCTGTTTCAGAAACATCGGTTTTAAAACCATCTTTTTTACTTAATTTTCTGGTAATTAAAATTACAGCTCGCCCCTCCGCTTCATATTTAGAAGACGGATTCTGAATAATTTCTATAGTTTTGATATCCGAAACACTTAAAGCGTTTAAATCATTCATTCCCACTCTTTGATTGTCGATATAAATTAACGGAGTTCCTTTACCCACAATTGAAATACTTTCCCGATTGGAATCTATTTGAACCAAAGGAAGTTTTGCCAGTAAGTCGACCGGATTTGGAATCGAATTATAAACCGAATTGGCTACATCTACTTTTATATTGCCGTTATTATTTGTAAATGTTTTTTTATTCTGAGTAACTACGACTTCTTTCAATTCTTTAGAAATGGAATCTTTTTTAATTTCATTCTGAGCATTTCCGAGGAGCGAAAACAAAAAGAAATATACTATTATGAAGATCTTTAAAGGCAGATAAATATTCATTCTTAAAAATAGTTTGGGTTATGATGATACAAAAGTGAATCAGAAAAGAGTTTTTGAAAGTTAATTGGAGGTTAATGCAGGGTTAATCTGTGCATTGTGTAATAAAAGCACTATTTTTGAAACAGATTTAAAAATGATATGAAGCAAAGAATCAACCTCTTAATAACATTTTCTGCTGTGGCGCTTATTGTCCTCACAATGGTGCAATGTTATTTGGTTAAAACCACTTATGATTATAAAGTGGCGCAGTTGCATACTCAAATCAAAAATGAAATTGCACAGATTACCAATAATTACAGTGATATAGATTCTGCCTTTATTTCTAAAAAAGAGATTTTATATAAAGAACTATCAAAGCGTTATATTAAAGGAAAAAATAACAAATTTCAAATCCGAAAAAGTATTATTGAAAATGAATTCAGAGACTCTGTATCTCAGAAAATTCAACGCAAACTGGAGCGTGACCTTCCTAATTTTAAAATTGATTTTGCAATCGTTCTTAACAAATTTATATTGTATAAAAGCACTCAGAAATCTGATACTATTTTTTCTGAAAAACCATTTATACAAAACAAACTGTATGGTAATCTCAACTCTTTAGATCAGGCATTTTTGGTGCGAAATTATGTCGGAACCACCAATGTCAATCTTGCCGGAGTAGATTATAAATTACTGACGGAGGATTCTATGTACGTTTCTGTTGTCGACTGGGAAATGATTATTTTAAGACGAATGACGTTTATTCTGGTTTTGTCTTTGTTATCTGTTATAACTTTGATCAGTCTTTTCGTAATTGCTATTAAAGCTTTAATCAAACAGAAAAAAGTTAGTGATGTTAAAACCGATTTTATTAATAATATTACACACGAACTTAAAACTCCTCTGGCCACTCTGGGAATTTCGACTAAAATTCTGGAGCAGAAAAACATTCGTGACAATGACGAAAATTTCAACATGATTGTGAATACTATTTCACGTCAGAACAATCGTCTTCAGAATTTAATTGATCAGGTGATGGCCAATTCTTTGGCTGAAAATGAGATTGAACTTCAGAAGGAAAAAATCGAAACAGAAGATTTCCTTTTATCAATAGTGAATGATTTCAAAATCACATTTCCAAAAATCCATCTTAAAACTGATTTTCAAACACAAAAAACAATTTTGATTCTGGATAAATTTCATGTAACAACTGCTTTTTTGAATGTACTGGAAAATGCTGTAAAATACGGTTCAGATACCATTATCGTCAAAACCAATATTATTGATAATCAATTTTCCATTAGTTTTGAAGACAACGGAATCGGAATTTCAAAAAGCAAACAATCGCTTCTTTTCGATAAGTTTTATCGTGTAGAACAAGGAAATCTGCATAATACAAAAGGCTTAGGTTTAGGGCTTTATTATGTCGATCAAATTATTAAAGCGCATCGGGGTTCTATTGCTGTTATGAGTGATTTAGGAAAAGGCGCCATTTTTACCATTAATTTTAAAGTTTAAATTCTTCCTCTTGAAAAAAATACTTTTAGCCGAAGACGATTCTGATTTTGCTGTAATTCTGAAACAATATTTAGAACTGCATGATTACGAAGTTATCTGGGCAGAAAATGGCGAAATAGCATTGGATTATTTTAAAAACCAGACTTTTGATATTTGTGTTTTTGATGTAATGATGCCCAAGCTCGACGGATTCTCGCTGGCAGAAAAAATTATCAAAATCAACCCCGAAACTCCTTTTATCTTTCTGACAGCCAGAAAATTAAAAGAAGATAAAATTATTGGTCTGAAACTCGGCGCCGACGATTATATTGTAAAACCTTTTGAAGCCGATGAACTTATTCTTCGTCTGCAAAATATATTAAAACGGGTGGAGCAAAAAAGAAGCCTTAACGGAAATAATATTATCGAAATCGGTTCGTATATTTTTGATAATGAACGCTTAACCCTCAATAGTCAAAATCATATCCAACAGCTTACCGAGAAAGAAGCGTCTCTTATTGAGTATTTATTTCTCAACCACAATCAATTATTAAAAAGAGAACAAATCTTAATGTCAGTATGGAAAAATGACGATTATTTCTCCGGCCGAAGTATGGATGTTTTTATTAGCCGACTACGAAAATATTTTAATTCTGATCCAAAAATCAGCATCGAAAGTGTGCGGAATGTGGGGTTAGAATTTAAAATAAAGAAAGATTGATTCAAACAGTGCTTTTATTATTAAGGAAGTATTGAAGTAAAACTTTATAATTCCTAATTATATCTAGATGCAAAAGATATAATTTTCATAATCAATTGTATAATAAACAAATACCAAATCCATTATACATTTGATTAACATTAAACTAAAAGTCATGAACCTAAAACGCTTTTTTGGAGGCTTATTGACGATTCTGGGAATCGTAGGCCTTATTTATACTGCTGTTATTTTCGCCGGAACTTCTGGAGAAACACGCGATGTAAAATCACTTATTATATATGGAATTCTTGGAATAGTTTTCTTCATGTCAGGCATTAGTCTGGTTAGAGCTACTAAGGACGAAGCTTAATATCTTGTGGGTGCTAAGAGGCTAAGTTACTAACGTGCTAAATTTCTTCCACATCCTAAAACTTCTTTTTCTCTCGCAGATTTTGCAAATTTTGGAGATTTAATTAAATCTGCTTAATCTGCGGGAAAAAGACTTTGTGACTTAACGTCTTGGTGGCAATCTTCCCTAAAAACCTTATTCTCTAATGGGATCAAGATTCAACTCTGTAAAATCCCGTTCTGTTTTTGAGATTATGATAGTAGCCACTGTATTTCCTATAAGATTGGTAATGGCTCTGGCTTCGCTCATAAATTTATCTACGCCCAATAAAAATGCTAAACCTTCAACCGGAATTTTATGAAGTGCTGTCAGCGTTGAGGCTAAAACAATAAATCCGCTTCCGGTTACGCCGGCTGCTCCTTTTGATGTAATCATTAAAATGCCAATCACGGTCAGAATCTCAAAAAAGCTCAGATGTACATCATACAATTGCGCAATAAATAAAACCGCCATAGACAGATAGATCGAGGTTCCGTCAAGATTGAAGGAATAACCGGTTGGAATAACCAATCCGACAACCGATTTACTACAACCCATTTTTTCCAGTTTTACCATAATACTCGGCAAAGCCGCTTCAGAAGATGAAGTTCCTAAAACCAGCAAAAGTTCTTCTTTAATATATTTCAAAATCGAAAATATACTTATTTTATAATACCGAAGTATACTTCCTAATACTAAAAAAACAAAAAGTGCCATTGTAAGATAAACGCAAAGCATCAGTTTTCCAAGCGGAATCAAAGTTGCCAGTCCAAATTTACCGATTGTATACGCCATTCCGCCAAAGGCACCAATTGGCGCCAGATACATAATATATTTTAATCCTGTAAAAACAACTTTGGAAAATCGCTCCAGAATCAGAATAGTCTGTTCTCTTTTTTTATAAAAATTCAAAGCGATTCCGCAAATAATGGCAACCAATAAAACCTGCAATGTAAAGTTCGAAAGGAAAAAATTGAACCAAGAAAAATGTTCCGCCGTTCCCTGTGTGTACTGACTTGCATCGCCAAAAGTCAAACCCGATTTATCAATTTTGCCCGGCTTAAAGATATAAGCCACAGACACACCAATAGCCAGCGCTATTGTCGAAACCACTTCAAAATAAGCCAAAGCTTTAACACCAATTCTGCCTACTTTTTTTAAATTTCCCATTCCTGAGATCCCTAAAACAATCGTCAGAAAAATAATCGGTCCGATGAAGAGAGAAATCAGCTGTATAAATTTCTTTCCCAGAAATTCCATTTTAACCCCGTTTTGCGGAGAAAAATGTCCCAGTAAAATACCGGCAATAATGGCAATTAAAACCCAGAAAGTAAGATTGGTGACAATCGTCGTTAAAAGATTTTTCTTAGGTGATGAAGGAGAATTGGGTGCAGAAATATTCATGAAAATTAGTTAGATAGTTCACAAATATATAAAAAATGCAGACCTGTAAGCCGGATTCTGTTCTTGTCTTATTTTGCAACAAGACAATACCTTATCATTTATCTAGATCCAGCATTACTACTGGACTCCATCTACCTACCCTTCGGCAACGAACGAGAAGCTCTTAAATGCCGATATACTTGGTATTTCACCGCATAGAGTTTACCTGGTTTCACTACAGCATTACCTGTACATACTTTCTGCTGCACTTGTCCTAATCTCATCCGAAGATGTGACCGACGGGCGTTACCCGCTATGCTTCTCTGTGGTGTCCGGACTTTCCTCCCTCCCATCCATAAGACGAGACGACGATAAGGCGGTCTGCGGTGCAAAAGTAGCGATTTATAGACTAAGAATAATGATTTTAAATTTGAGATTTATGAGTTTCATTCTAACTTTTTAATTTTATATTGGTTATCTTTAAAATTCAGTAATTTTTAAAGTCAGTATTATGAAAAGAATGTATCATTACGCAACTGTTTCAAAAGCTTTAGATCAATTGAATGAGAAAGGGTTTACCTGCGATTTTAATTTAAATGCAGACATGATTAAGAAAAATCCCGAGAAATTTGAAATTGTTCATGTGTATCGATACGAGGGAGAATCGGATCCGGGCGATGAAGCAGTTGTATACGGAATTAAATCTGTAACAGGCAAAAAAGGAGTCTACGTAGCGGGTTTTTCGGCCGATTCTGATCAGGAAACGGCAAAATTTTTATTTGATTTGAGTATTAGAGGAAGGTAAATTCTTCAGGCTTAAAAATGTAAAATCCAAATTCCAATTGTGCAGATGCAGAATTGGAATTTGGATTTTTTTAATTGAATCTTTTAAATCTTCGGGATTCCAAATTATAGCGTCGGAATCTTTAGTTTCCATCCCGGCTGAATTAGATCAGGGTTTGAAATAATATCTTTATTGGCTTCAAAAATATCCTGCCAGGTCACACCGTATGCTTTGGCTATTTTAGAAAGTGAATCTCCGGATTCTACATTATATTCTCTTGATGCTCCTTCGATAACATCAATATTCATTACCAAATCTGCAGAGCGATAATCGGGATCTATTTTATTATAGGCATCCCAAATTTTATCCTTATCTGCCGCAGATTTCGCTGTACCATCTATATATAGTACATTATTTTGTTCTCTCACTTCTAAATTAGAAACTCCTAATTGAGAAGCAAGATCTGTTACACCTTTATATTTATCCTGTAAATTCATACTGCCTTATTTTACAATTAATTTATTATCTACTTTTCCGGGTTTTAGTTCCTGCAGACTTTGCATTAAAGGCTGTAATTTTTCTCTTTTGATTTCGCCCGAAAGTGTTACAACACCACCAACTACAGTTACACTAACTCCATCGTAAGCATCTACTACTTTGTGCACAGATTTATCCAGCTCGGCATCTGAATTAATCACAACAGTTGCCGCAGCAGGTTCCTGATTTGCTCTTGCAAGTTCACAAGTGTTCACAACAGATTTTACTCCTTTTACCGCTTTTACACTTTTTTCAATATTTTTTTTGAAAATTTCGTCCTCACAAGTACCTGTAATTGTTGCCACTCCTTCGTGAACTGTAACTTGTACACCCGGACTATCGCCTAATTTTTCAGTGATTGCTTTTTCAATATCTGCATCTTTTGGAGCGCATGACGCAAAAGACAATGCAAGGACCATTCCTAATAAGATTGATTTAAATTTCATAATGATATATTTTTAATAATTAACCTTTTCAAAATTAAACAGATTAAGTATCAAATCATTATAGGAATGTTAGTTGGTTTTATATCATTTCCAGTAAACATGTAGATTAACAAAATTTCTTTTTACCATTTAAAATACTTGTAAATTGAATTCATTTCATAAATGTTCTAAAAAAATTTTATTTAAATTAATTAAGTCATTTTCAAAAACAATAAAATTATTTCCTTTTCTAAAATCAGTTTGCCGATTATAAATAACAAACTTTTTACTATAGAAATACTATTTCTTTGATTTAAAAATGAAAATACATGTCAGTCACTTTTCATTAAAACCCTGGTAAAAATTTTAACAATTTTGTTACAATCTACTTTTCAGCGACTTAATAATCTTTCAATTTTTAAATTTTTAAATCCGTAAATTATACTCTATATTTGCTATCGAATAAAAGAGAATATGGAACAATTTGTAGTATCGGCTCGTAAGTATCGCCCGCAGACCTTTAAGGATGTTGTGGGGCAGAAAGCCATTACCAACACTTTGTTGAATGCTATTGACAGCAATCACCTTGCTTCTGCTCTTTTGTTTACAGGACCTCGTGGAGTTGGTAAAACTACCTGTGCACGTATTTTGGCCAGAAAGATAAACCAGCCCGGTTACGACGATCCGACCGAGGATTTTGCATTTAACGTTTTTGAGTTAGATGCCGCTTCCAACAACTCTGTTGATGATATTAGAAGTCTTATTGATCAGGTTCGCATTCCACCGCAAACCGGACAGTATAAGGTTTATATTATTGATGAGGTTCATATGTTGTCATCGGCTGCTTTTAATGCTTTCCTTAAGACATTGGAAGAACCGCCAAAACATGCTATTTTCATTTTAGCGACAACAGAAAAACACAAAATTATCCCGACGATATTATCCCGTTGCCAGATTTTTGATTTTAAAAGAATTACAGTTAAGGATGCTAAAGAGCATCTGGCTGAAGTTGCGGCGAGTCAGGGAATTAATTTCGAAGACGATGCACTGCACATTATTGCGCAAAAAGCAGATGGCGCGATGCGTGACGCTTTGTCAATTTTTGACCGTGTGGTTTCTTATTGCGGAACCAATTTAACCCGTCAGGCTGTCACGGAAAACCTAAACGTTTTAGATTACGAAACCTATATTTCTGTCACGGATCTTATTTTAGAAAATAAAATTCCGGATCTCCTTTTGGCTTACAATGATATTTTGTCTAAAGGATTTGACGGACATCATTTTATTGCCGGCCTTGCTTCTCATTTTAGAGATTTATTGGTAAGCAAAACCCCTGCCACTATTGCTTTATTAGAAGTTGGGGAACAAGCGCAGCAAATGTATGCCGCACAGTCTCAGAAATGTTCTCAGGACTTTTTATTAAAAGGAATTGATATTGCTAACGACTGTGATTTAAAATACAAACTCAGTCAGAATCAACGTCTTTTGGTTGAATTATGTCTGATGCAACTGGCCTCTATCAACTTTGATGGAGAAAAAAAAAAGCTGAGCAATTCATAATTCCGCCCGTTTACTTTAAAAATGGAGGTTATTCTATTGTTGAAGTCCAAAATCCAAAACCTATTGTCGAAAATGCTTCGGTAATACAAAACCAGTCATCTTCAACTGAAAAAACGGAAGATGCTCCACAAAATACGATTCCGCAACCCGCACAAGTTGTTGAAAATCTGAAAGTTCATACGCCAGAAACTCCCAAAACAGAAACCAATAATACCCCAAAAGTCTCTGCTTTTTCGCTCGCCAGTATTCGTAAGAAAAAAGAAATGGAAGCCAGCAGCAAATCCTACGTTAAACCGACTTCTGTTTTACCGACGGAAGAATTTAACGAGACAGACATGCGTCTTCATTGGAATAAATATGCAGAGCGTCTGGGACAAAAAGGCCTGAAGATAATGGAATCTATTTTATTGATTAATGATCCTATTTTGGAAGGTACCACAATTACATACGAATTGCCAAATGAAGGTTCCAAACTGGATTTTGAAAGTCAGATGAATGGATTATTGGGTTATTTAAAAGGACATTTGCACAATCATGATATCACTATCGATGTTATTGTAAACGAGCAGGTAGAAATGAAGAGAACGTACAACAATCAGGATCGTTATAATCGCTTTTTAGAAATAAATCCAAACATTGAACTTTTACGCTCAACATTTGGATTAGATTTGAAGGAGTAATTTTTCGCAAAAAATCTCGTTTATTTATTTTTAAGACCTAAATCATAGACTTTTTCAAGCCATTTTTTTCTTTGGTCTTCGGCGGCAGTTTTTACAATTCCGATATAGCTTACTTTTATTGGCTTTACTCCGCAAAATTCTAAAGTTGATTTCTTTAACTGATTTACGCTTGGTCTTCCAAAAGCAAGACGATAATACCAACCCGGCTGATCTAAAGTAGTGATAATATGCGCCGTTTTCCCTTTGAGCAATTTGTCCCACCACACGGAATTTTCCCGGTATTGAAATGCCATTCCCGGCAAAAACAAACGATCTATAAAGCCTTTTGTTATAGCCGGAAGTCCGCCCCACCAAACGGGATGCACCCACACCAGATGATCGGCTCTTTTTATTTTCTCCCAGGATTCTACTAGATCCGGTTCTAAATCTGTTCGTTTTTGGTAACCAAACTTTAAATTCGGATTGAAGTTTAAATTTGCAATTGTAATAGTTTCGACAGTTGCTCCTGAAGCAATAGCGCCATTTTTATACGATTCTGTCAGTGCGAAATTGAAGCTTTCGGCATTTGGGTGTCCGTTTATAATCAGTATTTTTTTCATAGTAATGTTTTTCCAAAAATACTTTTTGCGATTTTTCTTTTACAGGACAAATGTCCTAAAAACGCGCTTTATTATTTCCCGCAGATTGGGCAGATGCTGATGATTAAAGATTTTACAGATTTTTTTCTATAATCCTACTTTTTTACGTGTGTTGAATCTGCTAACTTTATGCTAAAAGACAGCTTTCCTGATCCGGCTTAAGTGCCTTGGTGATACTCCTAAATACGACGCTAAATATTGCAGTGGAATTAGCTGTACATATCTTTGATGATTTTTATAAAGCTCCTCATATCGCTGGGCAGCGGAAAATTTCTGAAATGAAACCATGCGCTTGTGAAGATTGACAAATTCCAGTTCAGTGAGTTTTCTACCGGTTTCCTGCCAGTTGAAACCTGATTGATAGAGTTTTTCGAGATCTTTTCTGTTTAAAATCTGTAATTCAGTATCGGCGAGTGCCTGAATGTTTTCTTCTGCTTTTTCTTCTGTAATAAAACTGGCAAAAGAAGCCATAAACTCATTTTCAAAAGCAAAGCAATTGGTAATTTCATCTCCTTTATGGTTGACGAAGAAAGAACGCAGAATTCCTTTTTTTATAAAGACAACTTCATTACAAACTTCATTTTCAGTCAATAAAAGCTCCCCTTTTTTTAACGTACGAAATTGTACTAAATCATCTAGAAGATTTAATTCCCCATCAGAAAAATTTTGAACGGATTTAAAAACTGATTTCATAAGATAATTTTGCCACGAATTAATAAATTATACAGCAACTAATTGACAATCCGTGGCTAAAAAATTAAATTTTTCCGTAATACATTGCTTTTACAATACCATCAGAAAGTCCGATTTTAGGAACATAAATTTGTCTGGCACCGCTCCATTTCATTGCATTCAGATAAATTCTTGTGGCGTGGATAATTACGTCTGCACGGTCAGAATTCAAACCTAATTCTGCAATTCTCTGTTCGTAAGTCAGCGAATTTAAAAAAGCATATTGCGAGTTAACATAAATGTACGAAAGCGGCTTTTCCTGCTGTTTTCCAGACATTTTGAACAGTTTATTAATGTTTCCGCCGGAACCAATTAAGGTAACCTCGTGATAGCCTGCTGTATTAGTTTTGATCCATTTTTCGATTTCATCCCAAACCACATCGTGTACCATATTATTCAGCAAACGAACGGTTCCGGCTTTAAAAGATCTTGAATTAATTAATTTACCGTCAGAAAACAATGTAAATTCTGTACTTCCACCACCCACATCAACAAATAAATAGGTTTCATCTGATTTTATTAAATGATGTAAATCAGTCGATGCAATAATAGCCGCTTCTTTTTTACCATCTATAATTTCAATTTTTATGTCGGCTTTTTTCTTAATTAATGCTACAACTTCTTTGGCGTTGTATGCTTCGCGCATTGCAGAAGTTGCAAAAGCCATATAACGCTCCACTTTATGTACTTTCATCAAAAGATTGAATGCTTTCATGGCATCAACCATTCGGTCTATATTTTCGGGTGAAATTTCTCCAACAGTAAAGGCATCCTGCCCCAGACGAATCGGTACACGAACCAGGGAACTTTTATTAAACTGTGGTTCTTTACCGTCCTGCTCCACAACATTGGATATCAATAGCCTCATGGCATTTGATCCGATATCTATTGCTGCAAACTTCCTAATATTAATCATGCTCACTTTATGATTTGAAATTGGTTTTTATTATAATTTTACTTTTTGAGGAACCTGTTCTAACAATGCTAATTTATTCTGGTAATATTTATAGGTCTCAAACTGGGCTCTAAATGGAGCATGATGATTTTTCGGCTTATATTTATTATCTAATTTATAAGAATGATATCTCACTTTTACATTTCCTTTCCAGGCAATATTAAAATTATCAATCAGTTCTTTTTTAATTTCAAGATCGTAAATAGGACATGTTACTTCTACTCTTCCATCAAGATTTCTGGTCATGAAATCGGCAGACGAAATATAAACTTCTGTTAAACCTGCATTTCCAAAAATATATACTCTTGTATGTTCCAGATAGTTATCTACAATACTTATGGCTTCTATGTTTTCGCTCATTCCGGGGATTCCGGGAATCAACGAACAAATTCCTCTTACCTGCAACTGAATTTTCACTCCGGCATTACTGGCTTCGTATAATTTATCTATCATTTTAAAATCAGATAAACTATTCATTTTTAATTTAATATGCGTTTTTCTTCCTGCCAGTGCGTGAAGAATTTCGCGGTCAATCAGTTTTATAAATTTCGTTCTGGTATAATGTGGTGATACAATTAAATGTTTGTATCGGTGTACTCTGTAATTGATATCAAAAAACTCAAATATCTTTGAGGTATCTTTTAAAATTCCCTGATGACATGTTAAAAGCGTTACATCTGTATATATTTTAGCTGTAGACTCGTTAAAGTTACCGGTCGAAATAAATCCGTAACGACGGTTTTTACCTTCCTCTAATCTTTCTATAACACATATTTTACTGTGGACTTTGAGGCCTTTTATTCCAAAAATAAGTTCGATACCTTCTGTCTGCATTTGTTCTGCATAAGAAATATTAGAAGCTTCATCAAAACGCGCCTGAAGCTCTATCTGAACCACAACCCTTTTACCGTTCTTTGCAGCATTTATCAGGGAGCTGATTATCTGAGAGTTCTTTGCCAAACGGTACAAAGTAATTTTGATGCTCGTCACTTTAGGATCTAATGCTGCTTCTCTAAGGAACTTTGTCAGATAAGAAAAGGACTGATAAGGTGCATGTACCAAATAGTCTTTTTTTGAAATCTTTTCTAAAATACTACCTTCGAGACTTAATCCAGGAACCGGTAAAGGTTCGTTTGGTTTGTATAATAAATCGAAGCGTCCCAGATTGGGAAAATCCATATAGTCTCGGCGGTTGTGATATCTTCCGCCGGGAATGATACTGTCTGTTTCTACAATTTTCATTTTATCCAGAAAGAAATGAAGCGTATCATCTTCAATTAAACTATCATAAATAAAACGGACAGGCTCTCCCATTCTTCGGTCTTTCACAGACGAAGATATTTTTTCGAGCATACTTTTACTCAAATCACTGTCGATATCTAATTGTGCATCCCGGGTAATTTTGATCATGTGGGCAGAAACACTCTTATAATCGAATATATTGAATATGTTTTTAAGCTTAAAACGAATTACATCGTCAATTAAAATGACATATTGTTTTTCATCTTCAGAAGGAAGAACCACAAATCGGTTTATGTTTTTCGGAATCTCGATTAGAGCATATCTAACCTCATCGTTATTGAGTTCCAGACGAACGGCCAAGTATCCTAAAGTATCTTTTAAGATTGGAAAAACGGCCAGATCATTTAAGATAATGGTAACCAGTTCGGGACTTAATTTTTGTGTATAAAAGTCTTTTAAAAAACATTCCTGTTTTGGGGTAATCTGGGTTTCGTTAATAATAAAAATATTTTCAGCTTCAAGCTCGGCTTCGATATTTCCAAGAATACGCAGACTTTCAGACTGTTGTTGTATAACAATTTCTGTGATATCTTTAATTAACTGATGAGCAGAAACACCGCCTAAATATTTTTCGCCAGAAATACCAGAGAGACTTAATCGTCGAATGGCTGCATAACGAACCCTGAAAAATTCGTCTAAATTGTTCGAAAAAATTCCAACAAAACGCAGTCTGTCTAAAAGTGGTACCGTATTGTCTGCTGCTTCCTGAAGCACGCGCGCATTAAATGCCAGCCAGCTTTTTTCTCTATCAATATATTTCTGTTCGTACACGGTTATTATTTTAAATCTTTGGGGAAAATTGTTTTATGTGTTTTGCCTTTACTGATAGTGTCCCAACTCTCAGCATCAAATTGCAATGAAACAAAGCCTGAAGTGGGTACATTCTCTATAAAAACATCCCCAAATTTATTAACAAAATTTGTAATAGCCTCGTTATGTCCGAAAAGAATAACGCTTTCGAAACTATTATCACATGATTTGATAACTTTTTCCAGTTGTTTTTCGTCAAAAGTATAAAGATCGTCTTTGTAAATAATACTCTCAATAGGATACGAAAGATTTTGTGCAAAAATTAAGGCTGTTTCCGAAGCTCTCGCTGCAGGACTGCTCCAGATTATGAAAGTTTTCGGAAGATAATCTGATATATGTAATGATACATCATGTGCAGCCAGAATTCCTCTTTTCATCAAAGGGCGATCGAAATCTTTTAGCGGTGCTTCCCAGCTGGATTTGGCATGACGTATTAAAATGAGATTTTTCATAAGCTTCAATTTTTTAATATCCTGATACGGAAATTATTCAAGTTCTAATTTACAAAAGTTATTTTAAACGCTTTCCTTTTTTTAATTCTGTTAACACTAAATCAAAATTTTAACAGGAATGTATAAGTCTGAACGAGTCTGTATAATAAAACAATCAAAATCTGAAAAATGTTGTTCCTGTACTTCATCTATGAAATGAGTACTTAGTCGAGGTTTTCTAATTTTATAGATTTTTAACTAAAATACTGAATATTAACCACTTAAAAAGTTTAAAAAGTTCTTGTTTTAAAACAAAAATCAAATAATTAAGATAAAATTTTGATAGCCTTTTTGTTAAAAAATGTTCTTTTAGACGGAATTTTTTGCTAAAAAAGAACACTTCAACGAGTTTTTAGGTTAGTTACAGATAAAAAATTTAATTCGAAAAAGTCTCGTATAACTTTGATTTTGTTAAAATTCCATAAACATTTAAAATCAGATATTAAGATATGAGAACTAAATCTACTCTTGAAAAAGCAGTAAAATTTGTTTCAAATTGTAAGTACATTTTTTCTTTTAAAAAGAACATCTTTCAAAAAAACACTTTTTTCATTTTGTTATTTCTATTAACTGCAAATGTATTCAGTCAGACTGAAAATGTAGATTTATATATAGCAAATCTGGAAAATTCCGGTCAGATTGCACGACGAGATCAGCTTAAACATCTTTTATACGGTTTACAGTCTGCTGTTTATTCTTCACCTAATGGAGAAATTAAAGTTTATGGAGAAAAACCTACTGCACTTTTTTCGAGTATCCAATCAATCAATACTCTCAATTTATCTGCCCACTCAAAAAAAGACATCCAAATTGTTACTATAAAAATTGACAGCACTTCCGATTTAAATCAATCAATAGATCTAAACGCCTTTTCTGATTTCGAAAATCTCAAATACATTTTTATTATTTCTCAGGTTCCGACAACTGCCTCTGTCATTAATAATTTAATTAAAAATGACTCTTCAAAGTACACTCTAATGTATAAAATTTCTATTGGCGGATAATTAAAAGCTCTTATTATGAAAAAAAAATACTCTCCATATTTTGTGTTTTACGCCCTTTCTATGCTCTTATGCGGATTTTCTTTTACAGCAAACTCACAAGTAATTGTTCCGTTTAAAGAAAGAACTTCTTCGTATTCACCCATTAAAACGAATTATAAAATTAAAGGCAATTTTACAATGATGGGGAACACAAACCTGACTTTGCAAAATTATGATATACATGAAACCAATGGCCCTAATCCGATGGTATACGTTGATGTAGATAATGATTCTCAAACTATTAATTCTTCATCTTCAACTTTAGATCTCCCAGATGATAATGGCACAAAATTAACCAGTTGCTATACTATCGTTTATGCGGGTTTATACTGGACAGGCAGGGTTACGGACGATGCCATTAGTCCCAACTCTTTTGATGTAACCAAAAACGGGATAACCACAAACTTAGATAAAAGAAAAATTTTATTTAAAGGACCTAATGAAAATTCATACGATGAGTTTACGGCTACAGAAATTCATTTCCCTACAAATTCTGACCTCAATATGTATACCGCTTACGCTGAAGTTACAGATTATGTGCGAAAAAATGGCGTTGGCGATTATTTTGCAGCCAATATTGCGGTAACTGAAGGCACTGATGGTGGCGCAATTGGAAAATATGCCGGTTGGGGATTGGTAGTTGTTTACGAAAATTCTAAAATGAAAAACAGAGACATAACCGTTTTTGATGGTCATGCATTTGTACAAAACAATATAACGGCCAGTCATACTTTTCCTGTTTCGGGATTTAACTCGGTTACTTCGGGCCCAGTCGGAATTAAATTGGGAGTTATGGCAGGAGAAGGCGATATTAATTATGATGGTGATTATTTTCAAATTGAAAAATTGAACACCAATAACTTTTTGAGTTTGAGTCGTCCTGGAAATTCAACTAATAATTTCTTCAATTCGACTATTAATACCGGAGGAAATAACCGAAATCCAAATTTAGCTAATAATTCGGGTATTGATATCAGCATGTTTGATCTTCCGAATACGAACAAGGATATTATTGGAAATAATCAGACTTCGACGACTTTTAGATACGGATCTACTGTCGATACGTACGTTATTTTTTCGATTGTAATGGCAATAGATGCCTATGTTCCCGAAATAGAAGGTGTTCTTTCTGCGACAACTGTTAATGGAAATCCTGCTGGTGCGGGTCCGTATACGGTAATGCCTGGCCAGGAACTTGGTTATAAAGTTCAGATCAAAAACAGCGGAACTGAAGCTGTACAGAATAGTAGAATTGTGATTCCAATTCCGTACAACGCTTCTTTTATTGCCGGAAGTTTAGCCGGGACCGTCAATTTTTCTCCATTGCCTTTACCAAACTCTTTAACTTATGAACCAACAATTGGTGCCAATGGTTCTATTGTTTGGGAAATTGGTACTTTACCATTACCTCCTGATCCAAATACTGTTTTAGCAGAACTAATATTTAGCTTTAAATCGACAGAGAATTGTTCGCTCCTTAAAAATTCAGGCTGCAGCAATATAATTCAGGTCAGCGGCAGTTTAAGCGGTCAGGGAACAATTTCTACTGTAAACGTAACCGACAAACCTTTAATTTTAGGTTTTACATCATCTGGAAACTGTCAGGGCACATCGATTGCAGGTCCGCTTTCAACAACCATAGATTCCGCCAATTATACGAATGTCAATTGTCAGGCCATTTCTCCGATGATTTCGTTTACTTTTTGTAATCTCAATTCCTCCATTCCAATTACAGATGTAACGGGTTCATTTCCTTCTGGTTCTACGTTTTATAACGCTTATCCTGTAGTTTCAGGAACTACAACACAGTATAATATAAATAATCCATTTCCGGCTACGGTGGGGAAATCCACATATTATGCAATTCCTCCCGGAGCTGCTACCGGATGCTATTTTGAATTTACGATCACTATCGAAAGCATCACCAGTACTCCGGTGGTAGAAAGTCCGATCAATTATTGTGTAGGCGATACTGCATTACCCTTAACTGCGACTCCAACAAAACCTGAATATGTTTTATATTATTATGAAACCGAAACATCGACAGGGCAACAATCCATTACACCTTCATCTACAACTGCCGGTCAGTTTACTTATTATGTGGCCGAAGGAAAAACGAATGCCTGTATTGGCCCTAAAAAAGCCATTGTAGTAAATATAAATGCCAAACCAACTGTTACAATAACCAATCCACTTCCTGTTTGTGCACCAGCGTCTTCTGCAGATTTAACTGCTGCAAATATCACCGCTGGCAGCACAACCGGGTTAACCTTTACGTATTGGAGTGATGCTGCTGCAACAATTCCATACGCAGATTTTACTGCTGCCCTTCCCCGCACCTATTACATCAAAGGGACAAATGCATCAAATTGTTACGATATTAAACCGGTCGTAATTACCAAAAGTACAATTGAAATTACAGAATTAACCTCTGCTCATACCGATGTAAAATGTTATAATGACTCTACAGGAGCTATTACAATTAACAATGCGTTAGGCGGAATTGCTCCCTACACTTATTCCTGGACAAAAAATGGATCTGCTTATGCCAGTAATTCTCAGAACTTAAACAATTTAGGATCTGGCGTTTATGAAGTAACCGCATCAGATGCAAATGGCTGTCAGGGAACTTTAATTATCTCTATTGTACAACCTAATGAAGTTTTATCTTTAAGTGCATCTCAAACAGATGTAACTTGTGGCGGCGGTAATGATGGTTCTGCAACAGCAATCGTTGCCGGAGGAACTGCAGGATATACCTATTCATGGAATACAAATCCGGTTCAGACCTCTTCTCAGGCTACAAACCTTACGGAAGGTAATTATACAGTTATCGTTACCGATACTAATGGATGTACCATTTCTGAGTCGTTTACAATTTTAGATGGAGATTCGGTTAAACCGATTATCAATCCGTTACCTCAGGTTACTGTTATTAATTGTCCTGAAGAACCCGTTTTTGAACAGGCTATGGCGACAGATAATAGTGGCACTATTTCTTCTTTGACTTATATCGATAACGTTGTCCAGGGAAATTGCCCCAATTCATACACCAAAACCAGAACCTGGACTGCAGAAGATTCCTGTGGAAATATTTCGCTCCCAGCCAGCCAGACCATTATTGTACAAGACGCCGCTGCTCCCGTTTGGATGACTCCAGCCGCATCTTTAAACCAAACAATAGAATGCAGCGATACAAATGCGCTGACTCAGGCTCAGGCATTATTTCCAATTGCCTCAGATTCCTGCGATAGTGATGTCACAAACATTACAAAAATAAGTGGTTCATTTATTGCTTCCGCAGATTGTAGTATCACAGGAACTTATACCAATACATGGACGGTAACCGACGATTGCGGAAATCTCTCTGATGCATTCACGCAGGTGATCACTATTCAGGATACCACTATGCCGCTATTTACAGGAAATCTTCCCATGGATATTGAGGTATCATGTGATGCAGTTCCTGAACCTGCAGAGGTGCACGCTACTGATAATTGCAGTGATAATCTTCCAATTGTATTTTCAGAAGTAAAATCTAATATTCAAAATGGCTGTACGTCTAATTATACGTTAACCCGTAATTGGAAAACCAGCGATTGTGCCGGAAATACTGCTTCTTATACTCAGATTATTACTGTGAAAGATACACAAGCTCCTACCGGAACTGCACCCGCGAATGTCATGAATTTAGGCAGTATTGATTTGATTCCGATTGGAAATCCTGCAGACATTACAGATGCTGCCGATAATTGCAGTCCAATAGTAAATATTACGGTAACAGATTCTAATAATGGATGTGATGGAAACTTCTACATCTTAACCAGAACTTACACTTTAACCGATTGTGCCGGCAATAAGACAGAACTTGTTCAGACCTTTAGCGCAGATTGTAAAGTTCGCAAAAGCATTGTTGCAAATGATGATACTGCCGGACCCATTGCCGGTGTAAATCACATTACTGCAAATGTCTTAAATGTGTTTTCAAATGACACTTTGGATGGTGCAGCAATAACAAAATCTGATGTTATTTTAACGACAGTCACACCAAATACCTATTTGCAATTAAATCCGGATGGTTCGGTAGATGTATTGTCAAATGCACCAGTTGGAACATTAACAATGGTATATCAAATTTGTGAAGCAGCCCAAACAGATAACTGTGATACTGCAACTGTTTCCATTACAATCGAAGCGCCAAAAATGACCGTTACCGCTACAGCTATTTGTGTTAATGATGTTCCATATGTTGATTACGTGGTCACTCCAATAAATTTCACTCCTGTGAATGGTGTAACAATTTCGTGGGCAGACAATGCAAACAACATCATTACAACTTCTGCAGATTTACCTTTGGAAGGCAGAATATTATGGCCTGGAGCAGTTGTTGATGGAAATGGAAAAGGAATTGACTGGCCGGGATGGATTTTTGAAGACAATAAATGGATTCAGGATGCTGACGGATTTGAAAAATTACGTCCAACTGCTAATCTTATTGTGACTTTAAATCCGAGTGAGACTGTTATCGTTACTTATCCTCTTTCAGATCCATATTGCACCGCAAAACCCACATTTGCAATTGTGGCCAATGATGATAATCCTGCGCCAGTTAACGGACTTACAGGAGCCAACAACATCATAAATGTTTTGACTAATGATATCCTAAACGGTGCTGCAGTAAATATAAATGATGTTATACTGTCAGTTACTATTCCAGATCCAAAAGGTGTTATAACATTAAATCCTGATGGTTCTGTAAATGTTGCGCCCAATACACCTGCAGGCACTTACACCTTAACATATCAAATTTGCGAAAAGGCTGATTTTGGAAACTGTGATACCGCACTTGTTACCGTAATTGTAAATTCACCGGCTCCTCTAACTCCAGTTATTGCAAATGATGATAATTACAATATTATGGGCTGTAATGCTTTCGGAATATTGGGTAATGTTTTAAATAATGATCTTAAAGGAACAAGTGCGGCAACATTACAGCTCGTAGACTTCACACTTCTTAGCGAAGAAAATAATTCTAAAACAGATCCCAATATTACTATTGACAACTCCGGAAATGTAAATGTTTCGGGACTGACGCCCCCGGGAACTTACACTTACAGTTACAGGATCTGCGATAAATCCAGTGCCGTTAACTGTGATACCGCAATTATTACCATTACGGTTCCTGCAAATGGAATTACTGAATTTGCCAGTACAGCCTGTACAGATGATTCTACTCTCATCAATTTAACAGAATTACTGCCCGAGGGAAGTCCGTTAAACGGAAAATGGCTGGATAAAAGCAATAGCAATACACTCCAGGGTAATATTTTTAATCCTTTTGGATTAGCATTGGGAAATTACGCATTTGAATATACGATTACAGATGATAATTGTCCCCGAAAAATCATTCTTAATATGGAAGTAAACAACGACTGTAAAGTTTTAGCCTGCGGAAATCTATTAGCACACAATGCATTTACACCTAATGGTGATGGATTGAACGATAATTTTGAAATTGATAACATCAATGATTTAACCTGCTATCCTGAAAATACAGTAGAAATATATAATCGCTGGGGAATTTTAGTTTTCGAAACCAAAAATTATAATAACAATACAAACGCTTTCGACGGAACCTCCAGAGGAAGAACAACCGTTAAACAATCTGACGGACTGCCAACAGGAACCTATTATTATATTATCAATTACAAATCTTTAGATGGAAATAACAATGTTCAGGATAATAATCTAAACGGTTATTTATACCTGTCCAAATAAAAACCATCGAAATCTGATCCATTTTAAATAAGATAATTGAATGATTTTAAAACTTAAGGTTACTACAATTATTTGAATCACAAAATATCTACTATGAGAACAAAATTATTTTTATTCGTCATTTTGTTAGTTACCTATTCCGGACATGCGCAGCAAGATGCGCAGTTTACACAGTATATGTACAATACAATCAATATAAATCCTGCCTATGCCGGTTCCCGTGGCGCTTTGAGTGTATTTGCCTTACACCGTGATCAATGGATAGGATTAGACGGAGCTCCGAAAACAAATGCCATTTCTGTAAATACTCCGATTAACAACAGTAATGTGGGACTTGGCGTATCATTAGTTAATGATAAAATCGGACCTACCACAGAAAATCAGTTTTCCGTTGATCTTTCTTATACTATTCCAACATCAGATAATTGGAAACTTTCTTTTGGTATAAAAGGTTCTGCTGACATCTTCAATCTTGATGTAAGCAAATTAAATCCGGCAGATCAGGGCGATCCGCAATTTCAAAATCTCGAAAACGACTTTTCTCCTAATGTCGGTGCCGGTATTTATTGGCATTCTGATAAGGCATACATCGGATTATCCGTTCCTAACTTCATTCAGACAAACCGTTATAACGATAATGATGTTGCTATTTACAAAGACCAGATCAACTATTATTTAATGGGTGGTTATATTTTTGATTTTTCTCAGGAAATAAAATTCAAACCTGCCGTTTTAACCAAAATGGTTGAAGGTGCTCCACTTCAGGTAGATGTATCGGCGAATTTTCTATTTTTTGAAAAACTGACATTGGGAGTTGCCTACCGTTGGGATGCTGCCGTAAGTGCAATGGCGGGATTTCAACTTACAGATGCCATGTATATTGGTTATGGGTATGATAATGAAACAACTCAATTACGGAAATATAATTCCGGTTCGCATGAGATTTTTCTGCGTTTTGAATTATTCAAAAATAATAGTAAAATGACAACACCTCGTTTCTTCTAAAAAAAATATCATGAAAAACTTTACTCTTCTTTTCTTCCTTATCTTAAGCGTTTCTGCACAAAAAAATTATGCACAACAGACAAAAGTAAATTCGGGGGACAAAAAATATGACAGTTACGCCTACTTAAACGCCATTAAAACCTATGAAAAAGTAGCCAATAAAGGGTATAAATCTGAAGACATGTTTAAAAAACTGGGCAACTCTTATTATTTCAATTCTGATTTCAACGGAGCTGCAAAATGGTACGGCGAATTATTTGCAATGAACAGCACTGTTGAAGCTGAATATTACTACAGATACGCACAGTCATTAAAATCCATTGGTCAGACCGCTAAAGCTAATACGTTATTAGACGAATTTTACATTAAATCTAAAAATGATACCAGAGCCAAATTATATAAAGAAGATGTAAATTATCTGGACGAGATTAAGGCCAATTCCGGAAGATATAAAATTGAAGATGCCGGAATAAACAGTAAATACTCAGATTACGGGAGTATTATTTCTAATAACAAAATCTACTTTGCCTCAGCAAGAGATACCGGAAATTTTTCGCAGCGCAAACATACCTGGACGGGCGAATATTTTACTAATATTTACAATGCCGATCTTGATCCCGAAACGGGAAGTGCGCTTAAAGTGCACAAGTTTAAATCTGCTATAAATACAAAATTTCATGAAGCTTCGCCCGTTTTTACCCAGGATGGAAAAACAGTTTATTTTACCAGAAATAACTTTGCTAATGGAAAAAAAGGAAAAAATGACAATAAAGTAACTTTAATTAAAATTTACAAAGCCACTTTAGGAATCGATAATAAATGGGGCAACATAATGGAACTGCCTTTCAACAGTGATAATTACAGTACTGCACATCCAGCGTTGAGTCCTGATGAAAAAACATTGTATTTTACTTCTGATATGCCGGGAACCATGGGCCAATCTGATTTATATAAGGTCAGCATCAATTCAAATGGCGGCTACGGAACACCCGAAAACCTAGGAGATACTATTAATACCGAAGGCAAAGAAACCTTTCCTTTTGTAACCAATGAAAATGAAATTTATTTTTCATCTGACGGACATCCCGGTTTAGGAGGATTAGATGTATTTGTCGCGAATATTGACAATGAAGGGAAGGTCAGTAACATACAAAATGTTGGAGCTGATGTTAATTCTCCTAAGGATGATTTTGCTTACAGCATTGATCCCGTTTCCAGAAGAGGTTTTTTCAGTTCCAATAAAGATGGCGGACAAGGTTCTGATGATATTTACAAATTTGAGGAAACAAGGAAACTAAAATGTGTACAGGAACTTGAAGGTATTATTACAGACTTAGAAACCGGTATTATTCTACCGGGCACAAAAGTGACCTTATATGATAACCAGATGACAGTTAAAAATTCTACAGTTTCAGATGAATCCGGCAAATATTCATTTGCTGTTGAATGTGGGAAAACTTATTTTGTAAGGGCCGAAAAACCAGAATATCAAACTAAAGAAGTGAGCATTACCATTGCAAAAGCAAGTGGTAAAACGAATTTGCCTATTGCTCTGGAAAAAGAAAATTGTAAAGTTACAATTGGAGATGATTTAGGTGTTTGTTTTGGAATTAAAATGATTTATTTTGATCTGGATAAATCGAATATCCGAACCGAGGCCGCATTAGATCTTGAGAAAATATTAGTGGTTTTAAATGAAAATCCGACCATGAAATTAGATATCCGATCTCATACAGACAGCAGAGCAACAAAGAAATACAATGAAGCCTTATCTGATCGAAGAGCAAAATCCACAATTCAATGGTTAATTAAAAACGGAGTAGCTCCAAATCGCTTAACAGGAAAAGGTTATGGTGAAACACAATTAGTAAACAAATGTGCAGATGACGTTCCTTGCAGCGAAGCACAACATCAGGAAAATCGTCGAAGCGAATTTATTATTACTGCTTTATAAATTAAACCAGAACTTAGTATCGTTTAAAAACTGCCTAAAATTTAGGCAGTTTTTTTATTAATTTTAATTACTAACGTTGTAAAAAAGAAAGATCAAAATTGTTAAATCATTTTTTTTATTCCCGGGCAATTTTTTTACCTGTAATTTTTTCCAGTTCGGTATACATATCTTCTTCTGATAATGGCTGAAGTTTAGGATGATTTCGAAGCCATTCTGCATTTAATTGAACAATATCTTCGTCTAAAGAATAAAATGAGCTATTTCTTAATTGTTCCCGTGTTGGATTTGGACCAAAATAATCTCTTTCTAAAAAGGCATTTAATTTCTCTTCACCAAGCTCATAAACTTTTAAGCTTTGTTCTTTAAAAAGTTCCAGATTTTTATGTGCGCCCATTTTCTCCAGCCCTTTTATTATAATCTCATTTAAACTTTCATTCCACTTTGAGTTCCATACAAATTGAGAAAAATTTCCGTTTTTGTATTGTGCTGTATAATAATCAACATAATAACTTGCCAAGGCATCTTCATTAATATCATTTTCATCAACATCTTCTTGCAATAAAAGATTAATTACTGAAATATTAGAGCTTATGATATAATATACATCACTACTCTCAAATGAATTTTTTGACACAATAATTTTATCTATTTTCATAACTGTATGTTTAAAACGTAAACATAAGAATAAGCTACATATAAATATGTTTTAATTTTTTTAAATATCTGTCCTAAAGTCTAAAAATAAAAAGTCGTCGCAACTCAAAGAATTGCAACGACTTCTAAAAAACCAACCTGTTCAATTACTTTCTAAATTTTAGCAAAAATATTAGTATAATACTTTTTGCCTGTTGCCGGATCTGTGGAAACAGATAATCCGAAATGCGTATAATCACCTTCGATATTTTCTTTGTGTCCCGGACTATCCAGCCATGCTTTTACAGCTGCCTCTGGAGTTTTATAATTATAAGCAACGTTCTCGCCTACTTTTATAGCTCCTAAAACCTGCATGATATTTTTTGATCTTTCAGCAAAATCATTGTGATTCACCACATTATTGGCTATCATATATAAATTATGTTCTTCACATTTGTATGATATATGATTTATTTGTTCCAAAGCTTTCAAACCAATACTTAAACGGTATTCGTTTATTAACCTCATAGTTTCGATCTCTGTATCGTTGTAAGTATAATTGGAAACAAGAGCTTTGACAGGAGTATTATCCACGCTTCCTTCTACAGTATCGGCAGAACATGAGTTCATTGCGATCAGAATCGCAATGAACAACATGATGCGCATAATCTTTTTCATAATCAACAGCATTTTAGCGGTTTAAAGTAGATGTTGGGGCAAATCCTTTAAATTTATTTTTGAATAATTTCGTCTAATTTTCTGTATCAAACATATTCAATTGGTCGCTAAACTACAAATATAATCGATGAAATGCATTAAGTTTTTTCAGATAAATATAAAAATCTTACAAATCAGGAAGATAATCGTTCAATTTTCCATGAAAAATCAGATTGGCTAGTGTAGCGAATTCTGTCATGGAGTCTGTTCGCTCTTCCCTGCCAAAATTCTACCTGTAACGGTGTAACAATATATCCTCCCCAATTTTCAGGTCTCGGGATTGCTTTTCCTTCAAAATCTGCTTCTAACTTTTTTAAACTATCTTCTAAAAAAGTTCTGGACGGAATCACGTCACTTTGGTTCGAAACAATAGCACCCAGTTTACTTCCGTCAGGACGGGAATCAAAATAATTGTCGGATATAATTTCAGATGTCTTCTGAGCTATTCCTTTAATAATTACCTGACGTTCCATTTCCTGCCAGAAAAAGGAAAGACAAACATGCGGATTGGCTTCTATTGCTTTTCCTTTTTCAGAATTATAATTGGTATAAAAAATAAATCCTTCTTCAGAGTATTTCTTTAAAAGTACCACACGTGATTTTGGAAATCCGTCAAGGCCAATAGTAGATACGGTCATGGCATTTACTTCTCCGCTTCCGCCGAAATCCTCCACTTCATGAAACCAACGATTAAAAAGATTAATCGGATCTTCCGGAATGTTGCTTTCCAGTAATTCACTCTTCTCGTACGATTTTCTATAATTGCTTAAATCACTCATTTTTTAGATTTTTTGACTTCTTAGATAGTTAGACATCTTAGAGGTTTGTTTTTTTTACATTTTATCTTTAAGGTTACAAAATCTAGTAGATTAGCACCTTAGAATCTTAGTCTCTTTAAAAATCAAATGAAAGTCCGTCATCTCCCAATAAGACATTCGGAAAAATGGTTTCTGCTTCCTTTTTAAAAAGTTCAATTCCGTCGTAACGCGTAGAATAATGACCTAAAATTAGCTTTTTAACATTGGCTTTTAAAGCAATAGTTGCTGCTTCTCTTGCTGTTGAATGCAGTGTTTTTTGTGCCAAAGCAGCTTCAGACTCTAAAAAAGTCGATTCATGGTATAAAACATCAACATTCTGAATAACAGGAATTACTTCTTCATTATAAACGGTATCCGAACAGAAAGCATAACTTTTTGGCGGCTCGGGATCAAAAGTCAGTTTTTCGTTTTCAACTACAGTTCCGTCATCGAGCGTTACGTTACCGCCGTTTTTAATCTTCTGATAATAAGCGATATGAATATTATATTGCTGCACAGCTTCTATATTCAGTTTTCTTTCAGCAGGTTTTTCCTGAAATAAATATCCGTTTGTGTAAACACGATGTTTTAGCGGAATCGTTTTTACAATTACTTTGGCATCTTCAAAAATCACTTCACTGCTTTTCGATTCCAATTCATGAAAAAAAAGACTGTAAGTTGTCCAGGATTCTGTCAGTTTCAATTGAAGAAGAATTAACTCTTTAATTCCTTTTGGACCATAAACATGCAAATCGGTGGTTCTTCCCAAAAGGGAAAAGGTAGAAATTGTTCCAATTAATCCATATAAATGATCTCCATGGAGATGGGAGATAAAAATTTGATTAATTTTAGAAAATTTGATTTTATTTTTGCGTAGCTGAACCTGAGTTCCTTCGCCACAATCAATTAAAAATAATCGGTTTCTAATTTCTAAAACCTGCGAAGTCGGATTCGTAAGCGTTCTGGGAGTTGCGGCATAACAGCCAAGTATCGTTAATTTCAATTGTTTATTCGTTTATTTGGTAAATTGTTCAATCGGTCAAAATTAAATCAAAATCGATTAAACGGTCAATCGAATAAACAATTAAACCAATATTTAAAATCCTAAATCTCTTTCGATTTCTTCCATTTCAATAATGTCGTGCGCCTCCAAAAGAGAAGGAACAACGGCCAATTTATCTGAAATAGCATTAAAATCAAGATCTGAAGCCACAATTACAAATGATTTTTTTTCTTTTTTATGAACTTTAGAAAGCGGTAAAAAAAGTTTCAAATCGTTTTCTGTCACCGAAGCATCCGCTGTCAAATCGATTATAATATTTTGTTTTTCAAAGGTTTTAAACTGTTGTGTTACTTTTTCAACAAAAGCAGTCACATCTCCCTGAGTATCTTTTATTGTAGTGGTATGTCCTTTTTGATCTACTTTCATTTTTTAAAATTATGGGGCTTATATAAAAATTGATTTCCTAAGAGCTAAGGTACGAAGTTTTTTTACTTTTTTGTTTCAGGTTTTTTTTTACAGGTTTCAGGTTGAATACTATTGTCCGCCTGTGCAAAGTAGTGTACACAACTTTAAACTTTAAACTTAAACCTGAAACAAAATTTATTGGATTTTAGACGCCAAAAGATAAATTACCGCCATTCTGATCGCTACACCATTCTCCACCTGATTTAAAATTACAGACTGATTGGAATCTGCCACTTCAGAAGTAATCTCAACTCCACGGTTTATTGGTCCCGGGTGCATGATTACGATTTCTTTATCTAATGAATCCAGTAATGCTTTATCAACTCCATATTGTTGTGCGTATTCACGTGTTGAAGGGAAGAAATTGACATCCATACGTTCGTTCTGTACACGAAGCATATTCGCAACATCACACCATTCTAAAGCTTTTCTCAGATTGGGTTCAACCGTAACTCCTAAAGATTCAATATATCTCGGAATCAGTGTTTTGGGCCCACATACTTTTACTTCGGCGCCCTGCAGCTGCAAAGCATAAATATTTGAAAGTGCTACTCTTGAGTGCAGAACATCACCTACAATAACTACTTTTTTTCCGGCTACATCGCCCAATTTTTCGCGAATTGAATAACTATCCAGTAAAGCCTGCGTTGGGTGTTCGTGCGCTCCGTCTCCGGCATTTACGATACTTGCTTTGACATTTTTGGATAAAAAATAAGCCGCTCCGGGATTGGAGTGGCGCATTACAACCATGTCAACTTTCATGGAAAGGATATTATTAACAGTATCAATCAGGGTCTCTCCTTTTTTAACCGATGACTGAGCCGCAGAAAAACTGATTACATCAGCAGATAAACGTTTCTGCGCTAATTCGAAAGAGAGTTTCGTCCTTGTACTGTTTTCGAAAAAGATATTGGCAATGGTTATATCTCGTAATGAAGGAACTTTTTTAATAGGTCGGTTAATGACTTCTTTAAAATGATCTGCCGTTTCAAAAATCAGGTTAATATCATTCTCATTGATATATTTTATTCCTAATAAATGATTTACGCTTAATTCTTTCATCTTTATTGTTTAATTGTTTATTTGTTGAATCGTTTAATCGTTTGCTTTGCGATTAAACAGTTAAACGATTTAACGGTTAACCTATTTTTATAATTTTTAAATTGAGTAATCGAAATGAATCGATTAAACAATTAACCGATTAAACGATTAACCAAATTTAATTTGTCACTAAATGAACCACATCTTCACCATCATTTTCTTTCCAGCTCACAATTACTTTTTCGCCGTTAATAGCATCTACCTGACGACCGCGATAATCGGGCTGAATGGGTAAATGACGACTGAAACGTCTGTCAATCAATACTAATAATTCAATTTCTGAAGGTCGCCCAAAAGACTGAATCGCCGTTAAAGCCGAGCGAATGCTTCGTCCCGTAAACAATACATCATCAATAAAAATGACTTTTTTGTCCTCAACTATAAAATTGATTTGGGTTTTATTGGCTTCAAGCGGTTTTTCGGTACGACGGAAATCATCTCTAAAGAAAGTAATGTCGAGATATCCCAAGGAAATTTCAGGAACCTTATATTCGTTTTCTAAGATTTGTTTTAAACGTTCAGCTAAAAAAACACCGCGAGGCTGAATTCCCACCAAAATAGTATTCGAAAAATCTAAGTGTTTCTCAATTAACTGACAAGCCAAACGATGGAGTATGATAGTAACTTCTTTTGAATTAAGTAATACTTTTTGGCTCATAATAACTGATATATTTTAGTTGGGCAAATATACGGAATCAAAATTTATTTGTTGGTCGTTGAAAGAGGATTTTATCTCGCCGGGGTATAAAAACATCAAAGCTGTTGTTTTAATTTATAATAAAATATTCTATATTCTTTAATGCTTAGCCAAAATTAAAATCATAATTTTAGCCACTTTATTTAAATTAAGATTCACCAGAAAACAACTGTTTTACTTCAGAAAAGTAAAGTCAAAATTTTTACAATCTCCTTATGATATTAAAACGTAAAATTAAAAATCTCGTAAACAAACTACCTTATGTAAGAACTTTGTACAAACAAAGTTTAAATTCTCATTACCCTAACGGGCATTTTTATTCTCCGGTTATTTCACTTGAAGAGGTTAAGCAAAGAGAAGCTGATATATGGAAAAACACAGAAATTGACGGCATTCCGGGAATTGATTTACGTACCGAAGCGCAAAAAGACCTCATTAAGCAATTTTCTCCATATTATGGCGACATGCCATTTAAGGCAGAAAAACAGAATAATTTCAGGTTTAATTTTGAAAACCCCTATTACTCTTATACCGATGCCATTATCCTTTATTCTTTTATAAGACATTTTAAACCAAGAAGAATTATAGAAATTGGTTCAGGTTTTTCATCTGCCGTTATGCTAGATACCAATGAAATTTTCTTTAATAATGAAATCGATCTGACATTTATTGATCCTTATCCTGAAAGACTGGAATCCTTACTAACAAAAGATGACACTGAGAGAACAACATTAATAAAAACCGATGTTCAGGTAATTTCATTAGATGTATTTAAAAAACTCGAATCAGGAGATATTTTATTTATAGACAGTACACATGTGTCCAAAACAGGTAGTGATGTAAATTATATTCTATTTGAAATCTTACCAATTCTTAATCCGGGTGTTTTAATTCATTTCCACGATATTTTTTACCCTTTTGAATATCCTAAGGAATGGGTTTATAAAGGGTTTAACTGGAACGAAGATTATATTTTAAAAGCTTTTTTAATGTACAATCAAAAATTTGAAATTAAAGTTTTTTCTGAATACCTACATAAGCATCATAAAGATATCTTTTCACAATTGCCTTTGACCTATTTAAATCCCGGAGGAAATTTATGGATTGAAAAAATTAATTTTTAATAAGTAATGGAGTTCGGTATTATTTAAAAGCATACAATTATCAATGAAGTGATTTGTAAATCCAAATCCTAAAACATTTCTCAAAAATTATATAAAACATTTCTCCCCATCCTGAAGTAATTTTATTAAAGCAATTTAAAACAACAAAATCATGCAAAATAAAATACTAAGATTGTTAATGGTATTCGTTATACTGTTTTCATTTACAAGCTGTGAAGTTATTGGAGACATTTTTAAAGCCGGAATGGGCGTTGGAATCTTCATCGTTATATTTATAATCGCTATTGTAATCTGGATCTTTACCCGATTTTTTAAGAGATAATACATAAAAAAATCCCGTTATTTTCATAACGGGATTTTTTTTTATTAAAGATTGTACATCTTCTTTCTTTGCTCCTGAATTTTTTCATCATCAAGATATTCGTCAAATGTCATGTAACGGTCAATTACTCCGTTTGGTGTTAATTCTACAATTCGGTTACCAACCGTTTGTGCAAACTCGTGGTCATGCGTTGTAAAAATTACAGAACCTTTAAAGTTTTTCAAAGAGTTATTAAAAGCTGTAATCGACTCCAGATCTAAGTGGTTTGTCGGTTCGTCCAGCATTAAAACGTTTGCACGCTCCATCATCATTCTGGATAACATACAACGTACTTTTTCTCCTCCCGATAAAACTCTCGATGTTTTTAAGGCTTCTTCTCCCGAGAAAATCATTTTCCCTAAGAATCCTCTAATAAAAACCTCATCGCGTTCTTCTTCTGTCTTGGCGTATTGACGTAACCAGTCTACTAAAGTTAAATCATTCTCGAAGAAATCATGGTTTTCAGCTGGTAAATAAGCCTGATTGGTTGTAATTCCCCAGTCAAAAGTTCCGGAGTCTGCTTTTTGTTCTCCGTTTAATATTTCGTAGAAAGCTGTTGTAGCACGTGAATCTTTAGAGAAAAGAACAATTTTGTCGCCTTTTGCCATATTCAAATCAACATCTTTAAACAAAATTTCTCCATCTACAGAAGCAGCTAAATTTTCTACATTCAAAATCTGATCTCCGGCTTCACGATCCTGATCGAAGATAATCGCAGGGTAACGACGGCTGGAAGGTTTGATTTCAGATATATTCAATTTCGAAATCATTTTTTTACGGGAAGTTGCCTGTTTCGATTTTGCAACGTTGGCGCTAAAACGACGAATAAATTCTTCAAGCTCCTGTTTCTTTTCTTCCGCTTTTTTGTTTTGCTGTGCACGCTGTTTTGCCGCTAATTGGCTGGACTCGTACCAGAATGTATAGTTTCCTGAATAGTGATTGATTTTTCCGAAATCAATATCAGAAATATGTGTACAAACCGCATCTAAAAAGTGACGGTCGTGAGATACTACAATTACGGTGTTTTCATAATTTGCCAGGAAGTTTTCTAACCATGCGATGGTTTCAAAATCCAGGTCGTTGGTTGGCTCATCCATGATCAATACATCCGGATTTCCAAAAAGTGCCTGCGCCAAAAGCACACGAACTTTCATTTTTCCTTCCATATCGGCCATTAAGGTATAATGATGCTCTTCGTTAATTCCTAAGTTAGACAACATCGATGCTGCGTCAGAATCTGCGTTCCAGCCATTCATTTCTTCAAACTGAACCTGAAGTTCACCAATTCTGTCTGCGTTTTTATCGTTGTAGTCTAAATAAAGTTCATCCATTTCTTTTTTAACAGCATACAAAACTTTATTTCCCATTAAAACGGTTTCCAAAACCGTATGTTCGTCGAACATGTTGTGGTTCTGGTTCAAAACCGACATACGTTTTCCCGGCTCCAGGTGAATGTGACCAGAAGTTGGGTCCATATCGCCCGAAATGATTTTTAAGAATGTAGATTTTCCAGCACCATTGGCTCCAATAACGCCGTAAATATTTCCGTGAGTGAATGTGGTATTTACTTCGTCAAACAAAATTCGTTTGCCAAATTGTACTGATAAATTATTGACTGTTAACATGAATGTCTTTTTAATTAATTTGGTGCAAAAGTAGTGAAAAAGGTTCTAAGTTGCAAAGATGCTGAGGTGCTATGTTTTTTTTTGAACCATATAAGTTATATAAGTTCATTTAAAAGAAATGCTAGACGTATTTCGTCTCGCAAAGTCGCTAAGACGCAAAGTTTTTTTTCGATGAAAGTATATTTAAAGCTTGTTATTTCGACTAAGGACAAATTTGGTGCAGAAGTAGTGAAAAAAGGTTCTAAGTTGCAAAGATGCTGAGAGGCTAAGTTTTTTTTAACCATATAAGTTATATAAGTTCATTTAAAAGAAATGCTAGACGTGTTTCGTCTCGCAAAGTCGCTAAGACGCAAAGTTTTTATTGATTGTCACCCACAGTTCGTCATTTCGACGAAGGAGAAATCTCCGCGAGTAGCTCGACAAGCAAAAGAGCCAATCTTTGTAGAGTTTCTAATGTGATTTATCCTTTCAGACGAAATGAGAAAAACTTTGCGTCTTCGCGTCTTTGCGAGATTCTCTCAACAAAAAACTTATAATATCTTATATAGCTTATATGGTTTTAATTTTTTTTCAAAGCAACTTCAAGGCTTTTGTAATTGTTTAAAACCTTGGCAATTTTCCCTTCTTTGTTTAGGATGAAATGGGTTGGAAAAGCATTCAATTGTAAAGTAGTATTCATATATTCCTTCATGTTGGGGATAACAGAATAGGACAATGGTTTTCTGGCCAGAAATGTTTTTAATTGTTCGGGAGTATCTTCTGCAAGACTTATAAAAACGATATCTTTTCTGTTTTTGTATTTTTCGACTAATGCGTTTACTGCTGGAAATTCTTTTATACAGGCGGCGCAGTGTATGTACCAACATTTTATTACAATGATTTTTCCTTTCATAGTTTCGTTTGAAACTTCATTTCCGTCTAAATCTTTAAAGGAAAAATGCGGAAAAGGTTTTCCTTCCATTTCATAATTTTTCAAAGCATCAAAAGCTTCCTGATTAATAGTTGCTTTGATACTTGAATCTGATTTTGGCTGGATTTTAAATAATTTATAGTAAACTGAATCCTGAGATTTTAAACGAATTGGAATATAATTTTCGTTTGTTAATGCATTTAGAAATTCTTCCTTTGTCATTTCTTTTGAAGATGCATCAAGAGCTGTAAAATCACTGGAAAGCATTATATTTTTGTTATAAGCAGACCATGTTTCGAATGTTTTCTGAATTTGAATAGGATCTGCATCGGGATTTCCGAATTTTTCCTGACTGAAAGAATTGGTAAAAATTAGAAGTACGGCTGCAAAATGGAATATTTTTTTCATTAAATTTCTAAATAAATCGGTTCAAAAATACTTAAATCTCAAGACTTTCTGTACTAAGTAGTAACCAATTATTAGAAAGGAAAAATATTATATTTATTGTTTAATTTTTAAATTATATATAATTTTTACCCAAAAAAGAAAGATCCATCAAATATTTCTTAGCATTTGTAGGATGCATTATGACATTTATTGATTTGGTTGTTATAAAATCTGTTGGGTCAACTAAAAGCTTTGGACTTTTAAAAACTCTAATTTCATTTGTTTTTGGATCTTTATATGTACTATGAATTTGATAAAGTTTCATTCTTTTTATATTATAACTATAAGTTACATTATCATATTGAGTTATAATTCGATTCCCATTATGGTAAATGTTTTCAGCTTTTTTTTGAGTTATATGAAAAAACAAAAAAATTGAGAACGTTATAATTGAATAAAATATACATATTCCTGAAGTTCCCACACTAGAAACAACTTGTTTTATTTCTCCTTTTTCTGGAAAATTAGGATTGTATAAAATCTCTACGTTTGCTCCTGGCTGATAAAGTGGTCGGAAGCCATTTGAAGACGATGTAATTTGAAATACTTTTCCTTTTGCTGTAAAGCGGACAATCGGATGATAATATACATTCAATTCACTTGAAACTGACTCAAATGATCCTACCACTGTACCTTGAACAGTAATAGATTTTTGAATTTCGATCCTTCTTTGCTGATAAAGATACAATCCAACAACAAATAATATAATGGATATTGCAAGAATAATGTGCTTTAAAGCTGTAATAGGTTTCATCTCTTTATTTTTTCCGCAAAAATAGCATGTAATAAAAAGATTACTTTTGCCTAATCCGTCTTTTTTCTATCACGAAAAGACATATTTTTTTGATTTCAGATCTAATAAAAAAAACCCGACAATGAAAATTGCCGGGCTTATAATGCGCTCCTCTACGTGAAAACCAAATAACAAATCACTTAAATTCGCTGCATTTATTCGAAATAAAAAATAGATTAAAAAATAAATAACCAAACTCAATTTTAACCCTACCAGATTTCTCTTTTATTTCGTTTTTGTCCATTCTTAGTTTTTCTTAATTTAAAAAGTTGATCACTTTGAATGATTTTTTGTTTCCTGCTTTGTCTGTTACAATTACTACAAACAATTGTTTTGTTGAAAAACTGTAGCTTTGAAGCAGTACTTCTTTATTATTCTGAATGTTTTTATGATTCACTAATAATTGTCCCGTAGAATTAAAAACGTCTACCTGAGCAATATTTTCTGTATCATTTGTAACTGATAGTGCATCGTTTTTAAAATACACTAAAGTGCTGTTACTGACTTCTATTTTATCAACTGCCAATGTTTTTGCTGTTGCTAATGATGCAAAATAAGCTGCATACGCTTTAGATAATTCAGACGAATTACCACAAGAAGAAGCATCCCAGTTTACAGACCAGGTCATTAAACCTCTCAAATTAGGATAAGGTCCGCCTGGCTGCATGGTATATGTTCTTCCGGAAAAAGTGGTTCCTGTTCTTAAATAATGTAAAGCACTAATTCCTTCTGCCGGTGTAATATAACCACTGCCTGCCGCACTTGGACAAGCGGGTAATCCGATAAGAACTTTTGATGGTGGTAAAGCATCAAAATGCATTCCGGTTGTACCAATATTAAAGCCCTTTACAAGCATATCTGTTAGGGCTGTTACCATGTTTGCTCTCTTAGCTGATCCGTAGTATTGACCATCTAATCCGTTTTCTCCTCCTGTATTGTACAATTGTACTGCTAATAAATCCAATTCGTTACGTAAGTTTTGAATGATTGGCAGGAAAGAACCAAAAGTATCCGTATAGGTAGAATATCCTCCTTGTACGTATTGTGTTTCCGGAGCTGCAGTTAGTAAAAATCCAGGACCATAGTAGGTTTTTAATTCTTTGAAAGCATCTACTACATTTTTTAATCTTGGATAAGCAGAAATACCCGCATAAGAAATATCTCGCAAACCTCCTGCATTAAAATTCATCGAACCACCTTCAAAATCAATATCAACCCCATCAAATTGATACTCGTCAATAATGGCTTTCAGACCATTAACAAAAATGTTTTTCTGCGTTACATTATCTAAAACAACATGACCATTCTGACCTCCGATAGACACAATCACCGGAACACCGCTATCTCTTAAAGATTTTATATCATTTTTCAACAATTGCTTATTGAAAACACCATTCGTTAGATATCGGGTATCGTTTGTAGTTAGAACCGGCGTATAACCGTCTCGATTAACTGTTTCTATAAAAGCATAATCAACTACGTTAAACTTGCTTCCTACAATTTGAGAAAAATATAAAAACGGAGCAGATGTATTTTCCCATGAATGTGCATATCCTAAAAGAACTTTAGACGGAAGCGGGATAAATCTATTAGTGCTTACCGGAGCAATTTTGATAGTGTTGTTTAAAGTAGTTACGCCAGATTTATTATCGGTTGCTTTAATTACAACCGGATAATCCTGATAAGCTGACGGCGTAAAATTGTAGGTATAAGTATTGTTTGCAGCCGCAGTCATATTAAAAGTACCGCCATTGATTGTAATGGTAACACCTGAAACCGATCCGTCACTGTCAACAGCGGTAACTGAAATGGGTACAACCTGAAAAGAACTTTGATTTACAGTGGTATTCGATGGTGAATTCCATGTAATGACCGGCAATGAATTTGGACAGTTTGCGCCTGAACAATTTAATGTAAAACTATATGTTTTTGAATCTGTTGTTCCGTTGGAAGCAGTAGCGGTAACAGTTAACGTATGAGAAAGCGAAAACTGATTTGCTGCTGGTGTCCAAATCGCTGTATATGTTCCCGAAGAATTGGAAGCACTCAAACTTTGCCCGTCTAAACTAAATACAACAGATGAAATTGTAGTAGCATCGGCAGCACTTAAGCCAACTGTTGCAACAAAATTAACTGCTGATCCTAAATTTATAGCAATCGCCGAAGCTGTTGGCGCTGTAATGGCAACAACTGGTTTAGTAGCAACTACCGCTTGTCTGTTAAAATTATAAACTGTTGGCGTTGTCGGCACGGCAAAGTTGGCTAAGTTGTTTGGATAATAAGTCACTTCACCATTTTCCCATGAGTTTAATTTTAAACTTAAAATTTGCGTATAACCTGCAACAACCGTATTATCGAAAGTATAATTTCCCTGTGCATCTGTTGTTGCCAAAACACTTTTCCAGCTATGTGTATTATCTGTCCATGGTAAAACCAATTCTACTTTTGCTCCTGAAACCGGAGTTGAACCATTTTTAACGCTTCCGCTGATTAAATTTGTAGCTGCGGCCAATGCTACTTTTGCTGTAGAACTTGTATTGAAATTATAAACTGTCGGATTTGCCGGAATTGCAAAGTTTGCCAGATTATTTGGAAAGTAAGCTACTTCTGAATTCTGCCAGGAGTTTAATTTTAAACTTAAAGCTTGTGTATAACCATCAGTAACTGAATTATCAAAACTGTATTTTCCCTGTGCATCTGTTATTGCAATAACACTTTTCCAATTGTGTGTATTATCTGTCCACGGCAAAACCAATTCTACTTTTGCTCCTGAAACCGGCGTTGAACCATTTTTAACAGTTCCACTGATTTTGCCTGAAGTCGAAACTACATCCTGAACAAAATTTAATGTTTTGTTTGCATTCAAATTAGTATAAACCGTAGACGCCGGAGTAAATGTTTTTCCGCTCAAAGCAGCAGTTACAGTATAATTTCCGCCGGAAGGCAAACTAAGCGAATAAACTCCGCTTGTATTGGTAACAGCCGTAAAATTTCCTACTGTCGAAGATGCTGTTACCGTTACACCGGAAACCGGAATTGAATTATTTAAAACTGTACCGCTAACAGTGTAATTTACCACTACAGCACCTTGCGTGAAATTTAATGTTTTATTACTGTCAATGGCATTGTAAACTGTAGATGCAGGTGTATAAGAGAAGCCGGTTTTTACAGCCGTAACGGTAAAATTTAATCCTGCTGTTAAACCGGCAATACTGTACACTCCGCTTGTATTAGAAACTGCTGTTAAAGTTGTAGTCCCGGAAACTGCAGAAACTGTTACACCCGAAACTGGTGTTGTTCCGTCAAGAACTGTTCCGCTTACTGTATATAAAGGCTGCGTTCCCTGAATAGTAATTCCGGTCTGATTTATTGTCACATTTGTTAAACTAACCGGTACAAAAGTATAAGAAGCTTTTAAAGCTGTTAGCGAATAATTTTTACCTGAAGTTAAACTATTAAAAGTGAAATTTCCTGTTGGAGAAACTATTGTTTGCAGTACAACATTACTTGAATTTCGCAACTCAACTGTAACATCTGTAACCAAAGTCGATCCATTTTTTGCAGAACCGGAAATGCTTACTGTTCCGGGAGTAATCCCTCCGAAAGACGTATCAACCTGATTCAATAATGAATTCGGAATCGAACCTCTGGTATCCTGAGACAATTCCCAAATCATACCTCCGGCAAGATTTTTTGATTTTATATATTGAACTTTTAAATCCATTGATTGTTTATCTTCATAAGAAATAAACTGTTTTAAAGTCGCATTGTATAAATAAGGAACCTTTGTTGTGTTGTCAAAATAACGAACCCATCCTGCAGAAGCAGCACTTGGCGTTACTAACATTGTACTTGGATCCAGATAAGCATGTGAATTGGTAACCGGATTTCCGACTAAATCGCAAATCTCTATACTTCCTGATTTTTCACAGGCGGCGGAACCATCCCATGTTCCCGTTGGGTTTTGTGGATTCGTACATCCCGGAACAATATCTCTGGGTGCTGAAACGAATAATCCGTTGGTTGAATTTGTAGCAACGTGATCGAATTTTTTTCCGTAGAAAGGCAATCCCATGATTAGTTTATTCGCAGGAAAACCAACAACATTTAAAAATTGATTGGTTAATTCATCTAAAGATTCAGATTGTGCAGCTCCGTATAAAGGATCATTGGGATTTTCACTTGCGTATAATGGAGCATTGTAACAGGTCTTGTCGTACCAGTTACCTCCAAAATCATATCCAAAATAAGTAATATAATCACAATAAGTCGAAATATCCTCTGTCATCCCGTATTGCGATCTGTTATTTGGTCCTAAATATTGTTTGGAAACATTTCTAACATTATTTCCGGCAGCAATGGTAACCAGTTTATTTGGCATTGCCTGACGCATTGCTTTTAATAAATAAACTAAATTCTTGTTGTCATCCGGACTATATTTTTGTGGAGGAACCGGAGAACCATTAACAATTTCGGTTCCGTCTGTTCCGCCGGACAGCGGGTATTCCCAGTCAATATCAAATCCGTCAATAAAAGGATAAGTTGTAATAAAATTTGCCATATCTGCAGCCAGCGCCGCTCTTGCCACCGGACTGGCAGCAATTGGAGAAAGATCCTGACCTTTGGTCCATCCTCCAACAGAAATTAAAATTTTTAAATGGGGATACTTTTGTTTGAGTTTCATTAAATCGTAAAAGTTTCCTTTTACGGGAGCGTCCCACGGAATTCCACCTTCCATATGCTCATAATCGGCATAAGTGTCCAAACATTTCAACTTTGTATTCTCCGGATGCGCCGGGTCAAAAGTTGTTCCATAAAAAGAATAATTCAAATGCGTCAATTTACTTCCGTCAATCTTGGGGACATTAAAATCCCGGGCATAGATCGACCATTGCGCATAATACCCAACTACTTTTTTTCCGTGTGCCGGTTGTGCAAACGTAAGTAAGGGAAACAGTAACAAAAAAAGCAATCTGTAATAATGTTTCATAATAATTAATATTGGTTAATAGAAAATAAATACTCCAATTTCAATGTTTACGCGTTTCGCATAAAACAATTCATTCAGCCCGATACAAAAACTGCATCTCGCCGGAAACAAATTCATAATTACATTTCTAAACAGTACGTACTATTACCAATACCATAAACATTAGTAAGCAGTTGTTCTGTTTATTCAACTTTTAATTCAGTATTACATTCAATAAGATAAATCTGGGGAAACCTTAATCATCATAAATACTTTTTTGTCATGTTTACTATTACTCTTTTTCTTTATTTGGTTTTTAAAGGTTAATAATTCAATTCATACATCATGTTGTGGAACATATTTTTTTTATAAATTTTGAAAAGCTTGCTGATTAAAATTCGCCACAATTATCTCTACCGGAAACTCCAATAGAGATAATTAATTATTAACTCTAAATAACAATATGATGGCGATTTACTTCATTCAACACTAATCCAAAACCTAACTTTAGATTAATTTTTTAAGACTATTATAAACTGACAATTCAACATCAGCATGGTCTTTTGTATTACATTCTTCAATTAACGCTTTTAAATCGTCTGCTTTTAATTTTGATTTATTATCCAAAACCAAAAGCATCTCCTGCGATACATCGTTTAATTTTTTCGATAAGGGTAAAATTGGCTGAACAAGCGGTGCATTAGTACTCAATTCAACTAAACCTTTATTTACGGCAATCCATTTGGTGAAGAATGCGGTTACTTTTGCTTTATTTTCGGGAGTTTTAGATTTTAAATACTGATTTACAGCTTCATCAAAAGCCAGGGAATCTTTCGCATCCGGTCCGCAGGCATCGGCAAACAAGGTAAACGGAGAATACATTTGGTATTCTGTTCCGCCTTTATTTCTGGTGTAGCCTTTTAATGGCTCGCATACATTGGTAAATTCGTTAAGAGATTTTATATTCTGGTTATTTGAAATATTTCTCAAAATCACTGCTTTATTTCGAATATGTGTTAATCCTAATTCTTCTAGTCTGAAAGAAACCACTTCAAGACGTTTACGCATATTAGCGACATCTGTAATATCTTCTGCAGACCAAAGTCTTTCGGCGATTGCAGCCGTTCTTGGCCAGACTCTGGAATCTACCGTTTCCGGCGTTACCAGTTCTGTCCACATTGTAGCTTCGCCACCCAGAATTCTTGCTTTTTCTTCGGCCGTTAAATTGCCGTCTTTTGGCATGGGATCATTTAAATAATGACTTGCAACGGGATACATCAAATCGATATAATAACCATTGGACAAAACTGTTTTATATCCTTTTTTAACAGCATCTACAAGAGATTGTCCTGCGGCCATACCTTCGTTCGGACCTCTCCATGAATGTACAATTGCTTCTTTAGATAAATCTTTAGTTAATATTTCTTCCCATCCCATTAATTGTTTTCCGTGTTTCTTTAACATAGGAGCCAATTGCATCGTAAAATAAGTCTGTAATTCGTGGTTGGTTTTTAAATTATGTTTCTTTTTAAACTCCTGAATTTTAGGGTTTGCATCCCAGTCCTTTCCTTCGTTCTCATCTCCTCCAATATGGAAGTAAGCTCCCGGAAACAAAGGGCAAACCTCATCAAAAACTTCACTTAAAATCTGATATGTTTTAGGATTTGAAGGATCTAATGTCGGCGAAAAAATACCTGCATTTCTTTCAATTCCATAGGTCGCAATTGCGGTGCCCTGAATATTTTTTTCGGATGTTCCTCCTGTCAGCGTGGTTACTTTACTGCCAATTTCCGGATAAGCCGTTAAAATTGCAGAACCGTGACCCGGAACATCTATTTCCGGAACAATTAAAATACCGCGTGCATCGGCATATTTTACGATATTTTTAATTTCCTCTTGTGTGTAGTACATCCCGTCTGAAGCTAAATCAATAAACTTCGGATGTTTTTTCATTTCAATTCTCCATCCCTGATCATCGACCAGATGCCAGTGAAAAACATTCATTTTCATTGCTGCCAGTCCGTCAATATTTCTTTTAATAACATCCACCGGCTGAAAATGTCTTGAAGCATCAATCATCAAACCTCTCCATGTAAATCGTGGAAAATCTGAAATTTTTGAAGCCGGAAAATAAAAAGATGAAGCGTTGTTTTGAAGCATTTGCAACAAGGTTTCTAAACCATGCAAAGCACCTAAATCGCTTGATGCATTTAAGGTAATTTTGTTTGAAGTAATATCCAGATGGTAACTTTCGTCTTCGTATATACCAATTTTACCGCTTTTGGTGCAATTGATTTGTAATTCTGCATTTGGGACCTCATTTAATTTAGCAATAAATCCCTGCTCAAAAAATATTCCTGTTCTACCATCTAATCGGCGCAAAAAACGCGTTACTCCACCAAAAATTCTTGGGTTTGGATTACCTGTAATGTTTACTTTAAAATTTTTAGTTAAATTAAAATTACCGTCATTAATAACAACACTCTGAGGCCATGGCATAAGATTTAGCTGCTCTTTCTGGATTTGAGCACCCGCAGATATGCCTGCAAATAATAGTACAAATAGATATTTCATTTTTTTCTTTTTTTTGTTTTTGGATGTTTTAATATCCTAAATATATAAAAAACAAAACTCAGAGTGACATCTGCATACCTCACTTTGCCATGAGGTCAATCTGGATTTTGTTTCTATTTTTATTCTTTGAAGAATTGCTGACGTTTAGTAATCAAAACGCTTAAAAGCTTCTATTGCTTCATACTCAGCGAGACCTAACTCATCATACAGAATAGCCGTGTTTTTGTTTCGGTCTTCTGCCCTAACCCAGAATTCACGGGAGTCATTTCCCTGAAACATCACTCTGTCTTTTTGAGATTGGTGGTACAAAATAGCATGGCGCTTTAATAAAACTTCTGACGGACTTAAAGGAACTGCCATATCTATTTCATGAATATCCCACTCGTGCCAGGCTCCTCTATAAAGCCATAGCCAGCAGTCGTCCATGTATTTTTCTGGTTTAAGCTCTTTTAATGCTGCAAAAATCGCATTAAGACAAACTTCATGTGTGCCGTGCGGATCTGCAAGATCTCCTGCCGCAAAAACCTGATGCGGTTTTATTTTAGCAATAATATCTTTTACAATAGCGATATCTTCCGGCCCTAACGGATTCTTTTTAACTTGTCCGGTTTCATAAAAAGGAAGATCTAAGAAATGTGTGTTGTCATCTTTCAAACCAATATATCGGGTTGCAGCGTAAGATTCTCTTCTTCTGATCAGTCCTTTTAGTTTTCTAACTTCTAAAGAGTCTATTTGATTCCCAGATTTGTTGTTTAAAAATTCAATTACTTCCTTAAAATTAATACCCAAAGATTCCTCTCCAATAAAATCACTTGCCACTTCGGCAAATTTCAAAGCTTCGTCATCTGTAACGGCAATATTTCCGGAAGTCTGATAGACCACATGAACGTCATGACCCTGTTTGATTAATTTTGAAAAAGTGCCTCCCATCGAAATAACATCATCATCGGGATGCGGACTAAAAAGAATTACTCTTTTTTTTGCCGGATTTGCTCTTTCGGGGCGATGTGAATCATCTGTATTGGGCTTTCCTCCGGGCCATCCGGTAATGGTATGCTGCAAAATATTAAACATATTGATGTTCATATCATAAGCAGAACCTTCCTGCGCCAAAAGATCAGACATTCCGTTGTTATTATAATCACGGTCTGTTAATTTTAAAATAGATTGTTTTGTTTTCTGACACAGCCACACAATTGCCTTGCTTTTTAATTCTGGCGTCCAAAGACATTCGCCAACCAGCCAGGGCGTTTTGAAACGGGTTAATTCGGATGCTGCAGACTGATCTAAAACAAAAGTTGCATTAGGATGATTTTGCAAAAATGTCGCCGGAATTTCAGAACTTATATCGCCCTGAATTGTCCTTTTGATGATTTCGGCTTTATTTTGTCCCCAGGCCATCAAAACAATTCGTTTGGATCTCAAAATTGTAGAAACTCCCATTGTGATAGCACGTTTTGGGACATTATCTATACCATTAAAAGCAGATGAAGCATCGACTCTGGTAATGTGATCTAATGTAATAATTCGGGTTCCTGAGTTGATGTGTGAGCCAGGCTCGTTAAAGCCTACATGTCCCGTACGACCAATTCCAAGCAATTGAAAATCAAGACCACCTGCATTTTTAATATTCATTTCATAGTCAATACAGTATTGATTAATTTCTTCAATAGCGACAGTACCGTCAGGAATATTTACGTTTTCCGGCTTTATATCAATATGATTAAAAAGATGCTGATGCATGAAATAATGATAGCTCTGATTATTCTCTTTTGTCATTGGATAATATTCATCCAGATTAAAAGTGATTACATTACTAAAACTCAGTCCTTCTTCTTTGTGCATTCTCACCAATTCTTCATACACTTTTATAGGTGAAGAACCTGTTGCTAAACCTAAAACACAGAATTTGTTTTTCTCCTGTTTAGATCTAATAAGCTGCGCAATCTCCTGTGCAACAATAACAGAAGCTTCTACTGAGCCTTTGAAGATTTCGTTATGAATTTTTTCAAATCGGGTTTCTTCAAATTTTCCAGCGCTTTTATAACTAATGTCAGGTTTTATTTCTAAAGCACTTTTCATTTCTTTTTCTTTTTTGTAGTCTTTACCATTTTGGTTCAAGAATAGCATAGACAGCTTTCGCCGTCTATACCATCTTACTAACCAAACTTACATTCTCTTGTTTTTTCTTAGAAATTTGGAGCATTAACATCCCACCATGTTCTGGTTCCTCCATTGTCCGGACCGCCAAGTTTTGCGATACCCGTTTTAAGACCTTCTGGATTTCCATCTTTTTCTGTCGAAACAAAGTTTATTCTTCTTACTCCTAAATCGCTATTTATTGCACCGCCACTTTGATTGTTAAGAATTGGCAATAATTTAGGATAACCGGTTCTGCGGTGTTCTGCCCACGCCTCCATACCATCAGGGAAGTTTGCTATCCATTTTTGAGTAATGATTTTTTGTAATTTTACTTCGTTGCTTGCAGTTTCATCCCAGGCAACTGTTACTTTATTTACTGCTAAACCACTATTAAATGATGCAACCGGATCTACATAATCTTTTGCCACTTTTACATTATCTGCGATATAATCTGCTGCACCACCTGTAGAAAGCTGCGTAAAAGAAGCAGTAATACCGGCTTTGTAGAATGTTTCAGCATCGCCGCCCATGTTCCATCCTCTCAGGGCTCCTTCTGCTCTTAAGAAGTAAACTTCTGCTGTATTTAGCCAAACCACTTGTTTGTCTTCATCTATGATCTTACCAAAATTCGAAAATTTCATGTGTAAGGCTTTTTCGCCAAGAATTCCACCAGTACGTATTCCCTTGTATTGACCAGGAAATTGTTCAGATGTTTTAAAGTATACATTCATTCGGGGATCATTATATCCTCCCATAATCGACTCCATATCAGCAGACATTCTACTATCATTATAGTCATAAGCTGCTACTCTCAGCGGATGCTGCGCTACATCTTTATTTACTATAAAGCTATCTGAAGCAACTGTCATTACACCAAATTTTTGATTAACCGCTTTTTCAGCTTCTGCTTTAGCCAGTGTAGGATTTGCTTTTACAATACGCATGGCAAGTCTTAATCTCAGGGAGTTTGCATATCTAACCCACTTTGTATAATCTCCTTTGTATGTTGAACGATCCGTGTTTGTAAAAGAACTTGCTTCTCCGGCGTCAATTCTTTTTGTTAATTCTGTTACGGCAAAATCAAGGTCTTTAAACATCAGGTTATAAGCTTCTTCCTGAGAATCATATCCAATTGCAGCATCAGTAGTCCCTAATTTGGAGTAAACGATTGGTCCCCAAGCATCGGCAGCTTTATGTAAAGTCTGAACTTTAATAATTGTAGCCAAAGCATAAAATTCATCATACTTACCTTTTGATTCTCTTTCAACTTTCAGGAAATTTGACATCACTTGTGCATAGATTGCCTCCCATCCCCAAAGGTTCCAGTTGTCAGAAAGTGCATAAGAAAGATTGTTATTTCCATCAAAACCAGGTGCGGTAGTATAGCCTCCCCACGTATTTCCAGATAAGTCAATGGCAACCTGATATTTCCAACCCGGAGTATTGACCATTACGTTCTCAAACATATTTTTGAAAGGTCCTTTAATATGATTAAAGTCCTGTGTTGTTTCGTCATAGGTAAAACCATCAGGATTACTGTTGACATCATCGAAATTATCTGTACAACCTACTAAAGCCAAAAGACCAAAACAGATTAATGATTTTTTTATATTTGTTTTCATGAGATTTTAATTAGAAAGTTACATTTAAATTAAGACCAATGCTTCTTGTTGATGGCAAACCATAAATATCAACCCCCTGCAAGCCCTGACCTGTACTTAAAGCAATGTTTGGATCAAAAGGTGCATCTTTATAGATAAAGAATAGATTTCTCGCTATTACTGACAATGTTGCAGAATTAACGAATGGTAATGTTTTTTTGTTAAAAGTGTAACCAATTGAAACTTCTCTTAAACTTACGTTTGTAGCATCATATACATACTCCGCAGTAGCACCATTAAGTCCTCCAACAGCTTCGTAATATTTTTGAGGATCCATAGAAGTTACTTTTGTACCATCTGGTTTAACTGCGTTGATAGCGACTCCACCTGCATTTCTTGCATCTCCACTCCTTTGTGAAACTCCGTACCAGTCGTTCATAGATTCTGTAATACTCATTACATCTCCGCCAAAACGTCCGTCAATTAAGAAGTTAGCTGTAAAAGAACCAAATTTAAATGAGTTTGACCAGCCTAACATAAAATCAGGGTTTGCATTACCAACCTCATGAAAGTCAGCTTCAACAGCTAAATTGCCATCTGCATCAAGCATAATTTCTCCCTGATCGTTTCTAACAATACCTTTACCTTCAATAACTCCAAATGGTCTTCCTTCAGTTAAAGCATATCTGTAATTAATATTGTTTACCGGAGTCAACGGAATTGTTCCTCCTAATTCTTCAGGAATAGATTTTACTTTGTTTTTGTTCTGAGAATAATTTACAGTAGTATCCCATGAAAATTTATCTCCAGTCACGATTTTTCCTGTCACGACAACCTCAAAACCTTTATTTTCGATACTACCTGCGTTAATTCCGTAGAATGTATAACCGTAAGGATTTGTTGCAGGAGCAGGAACCTGAATGTATTGATTTTTAGTTTCTGAGTTATAATAAGAAACTTCAAAACCGAATCTGTTATTAAACATTCTCCATTCCGTACCAAATTCAAATTCTGATTTTAATTCTGGTTTCAATGATTCTCCCGGTCTTGGCCCAACAACAGGAGGGATAATTAAACCTCCCTGAACAGTTGATCTTGGAGAAGTTACAAATGCTGAAACGTCATTTCCAACTTCTGCATAAGTTCCTCTTATTTTTCCAAAATTAATCCATTCCGGCATTGTTGCCATTTCACTGATAAGAGCGGTAACCCCTACAGAAGGATAAAAGTATGATCCGGTATCTGTATTTACTAAAGTAGAAGACCAGTCGTTACGTCCTGTAACATCCAGATATAACATGTTTTTATAACCAAAAGTTGCAGAAGCAAAAATAGACTGTACCTCTCTTGAAGAGCCTGTAGACTGAAGACTTAAATTGTCAACTCCGCTTGCACCTGCAAAATTACCTAAAGTAAAAAGGTTAGCATTTACAAGTCCGCCAACAATTCCCGAATCCAATGTAGTAGCATGGTTAGCTAGAGTATTATTAATACTTGCTCCCACTATAGCATTAAAAGAAAAATCTTCATTGAAATTGGTATTAATTTTAGCAATCAAATCCCCATAACGCTGCGTACTTAATGTCCCCACATTTATATATCTACCATTTATATGAGATAATGAAGTATTTGTAGTAGCGTATATTCTTTTATCAAAATCATTTTCAATTCTGTTATAGCTATATCTTGCAGCAATACTTAACCAGTTGTTTGCTTTATAATCTACAGCTAAGTTTCCATTAAAGAAACTATCAGTATCAACAGATTTGTTTCTGTTGATTAACCAATATGGGTTTTGAACATATATATCTGAAGTAGAATAAAAATTTTGTCCGTATAAATTTCTTGAAGGGATAAAAGTTTCATAATTATCTCTGTAAAAATTAAAATCATTTGCTCTCTGGAATAAATATACCCCTGTTAACGGATTTGAATAAAGTCCATTAACCGGCCTGTTATCAATCGTTTGGCTTGTATATTTAGCATCAGCAGAAACAGTTAATTTATTATTGAAAAATTTACCTGTCTGACGAATACCAAAGTTATTTTTCTTTAGGCCATTACCTTCTATAATTCCTGAAGCAGAAGTATTTGCATAAGACAAACTAGTTGTAGAGACATCTGTTCCCGTTGTAAATGCTAATGAAGTAATTTGTGTAACCCCAGTTTTAAAGAAGTCTTCTACGAAATCATTCGATGCTACTTTACCTCCCCATGATTTCTGAGCATCTACTGTACCATATTCATTTTGAAATTTTGGTAAAGAGTGAACAGATTCAAAAGTAGTAACAGAAGAAACTGCCAGATTTGAAGTATTTTCTTTACTCTTTTTAGAAGAAAGTAAAATAACCCCATTTGCTCCCTGTGAACCGTATAATACAGAAGCTGCCGCACCTTTAAGCACAGTCATACCCTCGTAATCGTCAGGATTAATTAAAGAAACCACATCTCCGCCATCACGGTTACCTCCTGCAGTACTACCAAAAGAATCATTAGGCTGATTTGAACTTCCGTTATACAACGGAATACCATCAATAACATAAAGTGGCTGACTGTTCATGATGGAAGAATTTCCACGAATTACAACTTTTGTAGATCCTCCGGTACCACCAGAACTTTTAGTTACTGCAACACCCGCAATTTTACCGGCTATTGTATTGATAACGTTAGCATCCTTAACACGGGTTAATTCTTCTCCTTTAAGTTCCTGAGCTGAATAAGTTAGAGATTTTCTTGTTTTTTTAACACCAAGAGAAGTTACCACTACTTCGTTTAATGCATTTGATGCAGCTGGTATCATTTTTACATTTAATGTAGCAGCATCTCCCACAACAATTGTCTGCGTCTCAAGACCCACATAAGTAAAAACTAAGCTTTGACCTTTTTGAACTTCTATTGAATACAATCCGTCAAAATCGGTAGTTGTCCCTTTTTGACCTCCTTGTACCGCAACAGAGGCTCCTGGCAACGGCATACCATCAGAATCTGTAATCACACCTTTGACACTTTTTACCTGAGCAAGAGAGACCTGCGCCGTAAAAACAATCATAAAGATTAAGAAAATTTTTTTCATGTTTATTTTATTTTGTTAGTTATGAGGTAAAATTATTCTTAAGATACTGTTAAAAAAAATAAATTAAACCAACGACAATAAATTTTAAACCAACGACATAAAATATTCAATAATGCGTTTCACGAAAACGTTTTATACCAAAAAAAAGATACTTTTACGATTATTTATTGAAATTTTATTCAAAAGAATTGTTATTTTACCTTTAATTGTTTAAAGTTGCACCATAATTAAACAGGGTTATGAAAAACCAAATATTGCCTAATTGTAAGACCATTGAAAGAAATTCGAAAAGTTAAATTTGACATCAAACTTCAAAATCATTTTTGGTTCTGGGGAGTATATTTTACACTAAACTTTTTAAGGTGGGGAGCTTACTTTAATGATTATCCGTATGCGTTCAAATCCAACTTAATAGAATTTTCGCTGGTAATTCCGCTGGTTTATCTAAACTTGTTTGTTCTGGTACCAAAATATGTATTGAAGCAGAAATACATTCAGTACACTGCATGGCTTTTAGTTAGTCTGTTTGGAATTTATCTGCTTAAAACGGCCCTGACCTATTATATCATCTCCGAAAATATATGGCCGGAAGCCAACAGAGAATATCATCCTTTTGAAATTAACCATATTGTAGCCGTGTGCATTGGCGAATTATATGTTCTTGCTATGGCTTCTTCTGTTTACCTCACCTTAACGTGGCTGAGGGAACGTGAAAGAAACAGATCATTACGTGAAAATCAATTTAAGATCAAACTGAAATATTTAGAAAATCAGATTCAGCCGCATTTTTTCTTCAATACCTTAAATAATCTTTACGCTTTATCATTAGAATCATCAAAAAAAGTTCCGGATGTGATTATAAAACTCTCTAATTTAATGGAATATGTATTGTACGATGTAAAGGGAACAAAGTTTGTCCCGTTAATTAAAGAGATCGATTATATTCAGAATTACATTGAAATCGAAAAATTGCGTTTTGAAAATGTTGAGGTTACTATTAATCTCGAATCCAATATTGAAGATGTAGTGGTGCCTCCGCTAATCTTTATTTCTTTAGTAGAAAATGCATTTAAGCACGGTGGTTTAAATAACAGGAATTTAAAAATCAAGATTAATTGTAAAGTTTTAGACAACAAAACACTGGATTTTGAGATCTTAAATAATTTTGTAATTTCACAAAATTATAATCCTAAAAAAGGAATTGGCTTAGTTAATACAAAAAAGAGATTAAAGTTAATTTACAAAAACGACTTTAGCCTTAAAAACAAAACCAAATTCAATTTCTATATAATCAGATTACAAATACCTATCCGGAATGAAGATTAAATGCGTGTTAATTGATGATGAACCTTTGGCGATCAAAGTGCTGCAGAATTATTTTACTAATTTTACAGACTTTGAAGTTATTGCGACATTTAACAACTCTCTCGAAGCTCTGGATTTTATAAACAGCACCGCTGTCGATGCTGTCTTTCTGGATATTAACATGCCCATGATGACAGGTTTTGAACTAATAAGTCTTATTGAAAGTAAAACAAAAGTTATTATTACAACAGCTTTCAGAGAATTTGCTGCTGAAAGTTATGATCTGGATGTTTTAGATTATTTGGTAAAGCCAATCCCTCTTCCGCGATTTATAAAATGCATCAATAAAATTACAACCGAATACAATTTAAAAAACAACATTAAGGTCGAAACGTCCAAAGTTGATTCGCATATTTTTATCAAAGTCGATAAAAAAATGATGAAAATTAATATCGAAGAAATCTTGTTTGTTGAAGGAATGAAAGAATATATTAAAGTTGTCACTCCTGATAAAACCTACATTACACATAAATCTTTAACCTCATTATCGGAAGAATTGCCGGCCGAGCGCTTCCTTCGAATTCATAAATCTTATGTTATTGCGTTAAATAAAGTAAAATCTATCGAAGGCAACCGCATTCAGATACAATCTTACACGATTCCGATAGGAAGAAACTACAGTAAAGATGTTAAAAATAAGATATTAGAATAATTCAACTCTTAAATCATAAATAGATGAGGTTAAAATTAACACTTTGTTGAAAAAAGAACGTCGTTGGTATAATTTTAACATTATTTTTGTCTTTTTATTTTTTTTTGATAATCCTAACAAATATATTTACGGTCTTCAAAAAACATTAAAATAAAATTAACCTCATCATTATTATGACTTCAGAAAATGTACAAACCAAGTGGGGACAATTTATCTCTTTGATAATTGTTTTCTTCTTCTGGGGATTTGTTGGTTCTGCCAATGACATCCTGATTCCGGTATTCAAAAAAGTATTTACGCTATCGCAGGTACAATCACAATTAGTAGCATGGGCATTCTATGCCGCTTATTTTGTGGGTTCCATTATATTCTTTTTAGTATCTTTAAAAAGAGACGTTTTACAGCAATTTGGTTACAAAAAAACACTTGCCGCAGGTTTACTCCTTTCTGCGGTAGGATCATTTTTATTTATTCCTGCAGCAACTATGGAAAGTTTCCCTTTCTTCCTGGCTGCTTTATTCACAGTAGGATTAGGTTTCTCGATTCAGCAAATCGTTGCCAATCCTTTAGCTATTAAAATGGGAAGCCCGGAAACAGGCGCACACCGTTTAACGTTAGCGGGTGGTATCAACTCTTTCGGAACCACTATTGGTGCTATCTTACTAGGAATTGCCCTTTTCGGAATGGGAGACAATAAAAAAACAAACCTTTCTTTAGAAGACATTAAATTACCTTTTATCATTTTAGGACTTGCTTTTATTGTAGTAGCGATTTTTATGTACTTTTCAAAAATCGAAGATCCTGCAAAAGCAGACGTTGAAGAAGTTAAAGTTGCACATACAAAATTTAATATTTTAGACTATCCACAATTATACTTAGGTATGTTGGGGATTTTTATCTACGTAGGAACAGAAGTTACCATTATCAGTAACTTACCTGCATTATTACACACAGCAGAATTTGGAAACATTCTGGAAGATGCCATTGCACCTTTCATTGCCTTATACTGGGGAAGTTTGATGATCGGAAGATGGAATGGTGGTGTAAACGTATTCAACACTTCAAACCTCGTAAATACTGCGCTTAAATTTATCGTTCCGGCCTTGGCTTTTGGAGTAATTATAGGAGCAAATATATTTGCTGCACATGATGTTTCATCTTTCTACATTTACCCTTTCTGGATTTTACTTTTCATTGCAGTAAGTTTCGTAGGCGGAAAAAATGCCGGAAAAACATTGATGCTTTTCGGAATCTCGGGACTTTTAATGATGGTTTTAGGATTGGTGTGGCCAGATCCGCAAATTGCTAAATTCTTCTTTATCTCAGGCGGTTTATTCTTATCTATTATGTGGCCTTCAATCTTCGATTTAGCAATCGCCGGTTTAGGAAAAAACACAGGTAAAGCTTCATCTTTCTTAATCATGATGATTCTTGGTGGTGGAGTTATTCCGTTAGTACAAGGAAGTATTTGCGACTTAGATGCTACACATCCGGACGGAATTATGGGTATTACTTATACGCATTTCTCTTACGTTGTACCACTTTTAGGATTTGCTTATTTAGCATTCTATGGTTTTTATTGTCCAAAAATATTGAGAAAACAAGGTGTAAGTCACGTTATAAGCGAAGGCGGAGGACATTAATCTTATTGTTTATAAAATAAAAAAAGTGCCGATTACTAAGTAACCGGCACTTTTTTATTTGCAGTAAATACAATAGTACCAGAAAGTATATCTACTATTTTGCCGAAATTACTGCATTTAGATTTTTCTTAAAAATAGCTTTATCCTTGGCTGAAATCGAATAGACCACATCCTTATCTGCGTGAACAATAATCTTGTCGACATCGGCAGCCAAAAGGGCTTTCGGATCCTTAATCTTCAGCGTACAGGCACCGTCAAAAAATCCATCCTCTTCAATTGTTTTTCTGGCTTCGATAACAGTACCGTCACTTAAAACGGCAGAAATAGTCATCTTACTGTTTAATGTCTTCGAATAAAAACCATCCATCACCAGAAGTAACCGATAAATATTTTTCAATTCCGGACCTTTAAATTCATGCCTCGTAATATTGTACTTGAGACCTTTGGCTAAAACAGGAAATTTTACCGAGCAATCCAATTCATAAGTAGCAACATCACCGGCTTCGTTGACAGAAGTAATAACTTTTGCCGACTGTGCATGAAGCGATAAATTCATTACAATACAACACACAAATAAGAGTATAACTTTCATATTCAATTGTTTAAGGTTGATATAAAAGTAAATAAAAAACGTCTTTCCCGTTAGAAAAAGACGTTTTTTTATATGTATGTTACTGGGAAATTATTTATTTCCTTTCTCGAAGTCAGCAACAAACTGAGCTAAACCAATATCCGTTAATGGATGTTTTAACAAACCATAAATTGCAGAAAGAGGTCCGGTCATCACATCAGCACCAATTTTAGCACAATTTACAATGTGCATAGTGTGACGTACAGAAGCCGCCAAAATCTGAGTTTCGTACCCGTAGTTATCGTAGATTTCTCTAATTTCCTGAATCAGGTTCAAACCATCAACAGAAACATCATCCAGACGGCCAATAAAAGGAGAAACATAAGTTGCACCAGCTTTTGCAGCCAACAAAGCCTGACCAGCAGAAAAAACAAGAGTTACATTCGTTTTAATTCCTTTATCAGAAAAATATTTTGCAGCCATTACGCCTTCTTTAGTCATTGGTAATTTCACCACGATTTGATCGTGTAATTCAGCCAGCTCCTCACCTTCTTTAACCATTCCGTCAAAGTCAAGCGCATTAACTTCAGCACTTACATCACCTTCTACAAGATTGCAAATGTCAACATAATGCTTCAGGATATTATTTTTTCCGGTAATACCTTCCTTCGCCATCAAAGACGGGTTAGTCGTTACACCATCCAAAACACCTAAAGCCTGTGCTTCTTTAATCTGAGCTAAATTAGCTGTGTCAATAAAAAATTTCATAATTTATATTATTTAAATTGTGTTGATTTTCAGGGCGTGACCATATTTGTAAAAGGCGCACTTATCAGATCGTATATAAGCGCCTTTTTCAAATCTGGTCGGGCTATCCACACTACTTCGGTAGTTTGCTTCTATCCCTCACGCAATTCACGTGCAAAATTACAACTTATAATTTCAAAAAGTAAATTCTTAAAAAATAATTACAAATTAAACAATTTAGTGAAATAAAAACACCAACGCCCAAAGCAAATTATTTTGTACTTTTAAAAAATAAATAATTACCAGTGTTAGAAGAAAATTTTAAACAAGACATCCTGAATATCCAGAGTATACCAATGGTTCCAAAATTGCTTAGCGTAATTTGCCAGAGTACCGGAATGGGATTTGCGGCGGTTGCCAGAGTTACCGAAGACCGATGGATTACCTGCGCTTCTGAAGATCATCTTAATTTCGGATTAAAATCCGGAGACGAATTGGAAATTAAAACAACCATTTGCGATGATATTCGAAAAAATGTACAGCCTGTAATTATAGACAATGTTAGCGAAGATCCCGATTTTCGTGACCATCACACACCCGCTTTATACGGATTGCAAAGTTATATTTCAATGCCCATAATTCGCCAGGACGGAACTTTTTTTGGTACTCTTTGTGCAATTGATCCAAAACCGAACAGTTTAAAAACATTCAAAGTAAGAGAAATGTTTACCCTTTTTGCCGATTTAATTTCCTTTCACATTCAAGCAATCGAGCAGGGAGTCGAAAACAAATCTATCCTAAAGGAAAAAAGTAATCTTCTTATAAAGACACAAGACCAGAAAAAAGAAGCAGAAAGACAAAAATCAGACGCGGAGCAAAAACTAATCGAAAAAAACATCTCACTCGAAAAAATGAATAGCGAACTCGAAGCCTTCAATTACATTTCGAGCCACGATCTTCAGGAACCATTACGAAAAATTCAATTCTTTACCGATACAATTGAAAAAGAAGAGTTCGAGAATCTTTCTGAAAAAGCCAAATATGCATTTGACAAAATTCGTGTTTCGGCACTTCGAATGCAAAATTTAATAAACGACCTCCTTACCTATTCTAAAACCAAATTTGACGAACGTAAATTTGAATTAAAAGATTTAAACAGCATTGCCAATGATGTTATCGAAGATCTTACAGAAGAAGTAAAAAATAAAGACATTCAATTTGAAATAGGCAAATTAGGATTTCTAAATGTAATCGAATTTCAATTTCGTCAATTATTATACAATCTCATCAGTAATTCAATCAAATTCTCCCACCCTGACAGAAAATTAATTATCAGCGTCACATCAGCCATCATCAAAGGCTCCGATGAAAATCACAGCAAACTGGATCCAAATGTATTCTATTATCACCTTAAAGTTTCAGATAATGGTATTGGTTTTGACCCGGCATTCACCGAGAAGATATTTGGTCTTTTTCAGGCTTTACACACAAAACCCCTAAAAAGCACCGGTATCGGACTTACCATTGTAAAAAGGATTGCAGAAAATCATAAAGGCTTTATTAAAGCAGAAGGTATTTTAGACGAAGGCGCGACTTTTAATATCTTTATTCCGGTAAAGAATAATTAAATTTTGTTTTATAATAGTACTAAAGTGTTATCTAAAAATTAGTTTTAAATGTCTTCATGTTGACTAAAACATCTAATAAAATAAAAATGCGGGAATAAATATATTTCCGCATTTTGTATTTGATATTTTGACCCATCACTACAACTTATAATGATTCATCAACATCTTTTCATACATTTTATCCGGCAGTACGCGTTTTAATACAATGGAGAACTTCTGCATAAAAGCGCCCACTTTATAATGCACATTTGGTTTTTGAGTCTGAATTATTTTATAAACCGCTTCTGCCATTTCGTTTGGGTTACTTCCTGCATCTACATGATCATTCATTGTAGCCAGCATGTCGCCGTACACTTTTGCATAAGCAGAGTTTTTAATAACCGGCGCATGATAACGACCCGCGGCAATATTAGTAGCAAAATCTCCTGGCGCTACGTTTGTAATTTCGATTCCGAAAGACTTTACTTCCATTCGCAATGCTTCGGTAATTAATTCCAATGCCCCTTTGGAAGCCGAATAAACACTTCTGTAAGGCAGTCCCATATATCCTGCAATGGATGTAATATTGATAATAAGTCCGGACTTTTGTTCACGCATTTGAGGCAAAGCAGCTTTCATCACCTCAATCGGACCAAAGAAATTAGTTTCAAAATTATTTCTGATTTCCGCTGTCGGAATTTCTTCCAAAGGTCCGGTTATGCCGACTCCGGCGTTATTTATAACAATATCCAATCTTCCCGAAGCTGCAATAATTTTTTGAACAGCAGTTTGTATCGATTCTGCATTTCGGACATCTAATGCTACCAACGGAAAAACTGAATTTAACACCCTTTCCGGATTTCTGCTCGTTCCGTAAACAACAAAACCTTTGTGATGCAAAAATTCTCCAATAGATTTCCCGATTCCGGATGAACCCCCGGTAATTAAAACTACTTTACTCATTTTATGTTATAAGTTAGATATTATACGATTAAATAACACCTTTCAAGTGTTGTATTTTTTAATTACTAAATATATTCATTATTATTCAGCACCAAAATTTAATTTAAGATGTGACTCCAATTCATTTATTAATACTGAATCTTTAATTTCCTTTGAAAAATCTACACGAATTTTATTTGGATCAATAGTAGAATAATTTAGAATATAATATTTATTAATTTTCAAGTTATAACCCTCAGGACACCTTCCGAAACTATTTTTATAAAATTTGTTCGCAACATAATACTTTACAAATGCTGCAGTAGTCTTTGGATATTGTTTACAAAAAGTGTATTTACAAATAGTTTGACCAAGATGTTCCGTAATTTCTCTACTATAAAAGTAACCTTTTATAAAAAGGCCAAAAATTCCAATTATTATAAAAACCAAAAGTATTTTTGAAATCTTTTCCACGTAAGGTAATTGCAAATTAATATTTTTAAAATGTTCAAAAATAAAAAAATCTTCCCATAAGGAAGATTACAAATTAAATATTCTAAAAAAAAAAAAATGGCAAGCGACCTACATCGCACCGCTCAACCACGTACCCTTGCTATGTTCCCATCCTGGGGGAGTCTGCAGGAGCTGGTCGTGTAGGACTTGCCGGTGCAAATATACAACCTTTTTATATTTTTGCAAGACCTTTGCCGCAATAAAAATATCGTCGTATATTGCCTTATTCAAATTTTAAACTATGAAAAAATATAACTTCCTAACTTTCATTTTATTAGGAATCACATTAGTTGGATGTGGAGAAAAAAATAAAGGTGAAAATTCTTTATTTACAATCGATGATTCTGCTTTTCCGGCTCATCTTACGCAAAAAGAAGTACTTTCAATCGGAATTTTAAACCCAAAATCGAAAGAAATCGACAGTATTGCTTACTTTGTAAATGATCAGCGAGTTGGAGGCACAAAAGGTGCTGAAGATTTTAGATTTGAATTAATAGATCAAAAATTAGGATATCAATACCTGAAAGCTAAAGTATATTTTGACGGAGACTCGTCTGATGCTACCAAAAGAATAGAATTGGTTTCGGATATTGAACCAAAACTTCTTAAGTACAAAGTTGTAAATACTTTTCCTCACGACAAGAAGGATTTTACAGAAGGATTCGAATTTTACAATGATACATTATATGAAAGTACGGGACAGGAAGGCGCTTCTTTTATTAAAAAGTATGATTACAAAACCGGAAAAATTTTCAAAAAGATCGATTTGGAGCAAAAATATTTTGGGGAAGGAATCACTTTCATTAATGGAAAATTATTTCAATTAACGTATAAAAATAAAACTGGTTTTATATACGATGCGAAGACTTTAAAACTTGAAAAAACATTTGCTTACGAAAAAGATATTGAGGGTTGGGGAATGACAAATGATGGAAAATTTATCTACCAGACAGATGGTACAGAAAAAATCTGGAAGGTTGATCCTGCAACTCAAAAAATGGTTGATTTTATCAATGTTTATTCGGGAGACTCTAAAATAAAAGCTATTAATGAATTAGAATGGATTAACGGAAAAATATATACTAATGTCTGGTTTAAAGATGCAATTGCAGTAGTAAATCCAAATACTGGAGCTGTTGAAGGAATTTTAAATTTATCTGATCTGAGAAAAACGATGACAGATATTACGAAAGACGACGTTCTAAATGGAATTGCTTATAATCCTAAAACTAAAACCATTTTTATTACAGGAAAAAACTGGAGCAAAATGTTCGAAATTACAGTTTCAGAATAAAAGTAATACTCCATAATCTAAAACACAAATTTCACCAATTACCACAAATTCTGAGTGTTAATTCGTGAAATTTGTGTTTTTATACTACTTTCAAATATGACAACACTTATAACTAACATACAAGAATTACTGCAAGTTCGGGAAACTTCAATTGAAAAAGTTTCAGGTGCAGAGATGGCGATTCTTCCCACAATAAAAAATGCTTATTTGCTTCTTAAAGATAATCTTATTGAAGATTTTGGTCTGATGGAAAACCTTCCGGAAACAAAAGCAGATAAAATTATAGATGCAACAGGAAGGGTTGTCTTGCCTTCGTGGTGCGACAGTCACACACATATAGTGTACTCGGGAAATCGCGAGCAGGAATTTGTTGATCGAATAAACGGACTTTCGTACGAAGAAATCGCAAATCGCGGCGGGGGAATTTTAAATTCTGCTAAAAAACTCAACGACAGTACCGAAGATGAAATCTATGAGCAGTCTAAAGTCCGTCTGGAAGAAGTAATGCATTTAGGAACGGGAGCTGTAGAAATAAAATCCGGTTACGGTTTAACCGTTGACGGCGAATTGAAAATGCTTCGTGTCATAAAAAAGCTTGCAGAAAATTATCCGGTTACCATCAAGGCCACTTTCTTAGGAGCGCATGCTTTTCCGTTACATTACAAAGAGAACAAAAAAGGATATTTAGACGAAATCATTAACGAAATGCTGCCTGAAATTGCTAAAAGCAAGTTAGCCGACTTTGTAGATGTATTTTGCGAAAGCGGTTATTTTTCTGTAGAAGAAACAGAAAAAATTATGGAAGCAGGACTGGCTTTTGGTCTGAAACCTAAAATTCACGTCAATCAATTTAATTCTATAGGCGGCATTCAGGCTGGGGTTAAATTTAAGGCGCTTTCTGTAGATCATCTTGAAGTTATGAATCCGGAAGATATCGAAGCTTTAAAAGATACCGAAACTATGCCGGTCGCATTGCCTTCGTGTTCTTATTTTTTAAGCATTCCGTATACTCCGGCAAGGGAAATGCTTAAGTCGGGATTACCACTAGCGTTAGCAACCGATTTTAATCCGGGTTCTACTCCGTCCGGAAACATGAATTTTGTCGTAGCCACAGCATGCATTAAAATGAAAATGACACCCGAAGAGGCAATCAATGCCGCAACAATTAACGGAGCTTACGCAATGGGAATTTGTGAGACGCACGGAAGTATTACAAAGGGCAAAAAAGCCAATTTAATCCTTACGAAACCCATTTCATCGTACTACCAGATTCCGTACGCTTTTGGAAGCAATTTAATTGAATCTGTTTTTATTGAAGGACAAATTCTTTCTTAAAATTTTTACTTATGCTTTTTTCAAAATTAGCCACAAAAAAAGGTCTGTGAAAAATCACAGACCTTTAATATCAAAGTGGTATTATTATCCTTTTTGGCCGATTATCTTAAACTGAAACTAGTTTTAGATACTAATTCATCATTATCAAATACATTGATAAAATAAGTTCCTTTAGGAAAATCTTTCCCTGGAAGATCCTGAACAACGTTTACAGATTTATTTTCGTACTGCACTGTTGTTTTGAAACTATACGTTAATGTGTTATCACCAAAACTTTCAGTTTTCTTGTCGCCTAAAACATTATTTTTTGAATCGATAACCTGTACGTAATACGTTTTATCTCCAGATTTAGCAATTTGGTTTTCAGCAATTGTAAAACTAATTTTTAAAATGTCAGCACGGCTTGCTTTATCTGTTTCAATTTGTTTTCCTGAGCTTCTCATTTTGTAAGCTGCAGTTTTTGTGTTCAGAATTGAAAGCTTAGAACCTTTTTCTACTGTTTTAGCCAATTCTTCGTTCTGACCTACTAATACTTCATTGTATTTTTTTGATTCTCCTAAAACTACAATTGTACTGTCTCTCTGTGTTGTTAAAACTCCATTTTGTTTTTTCAACTCATCGTTTTCAGCAACCATAGTTTTCATTTTGCTTTGCATTGCCTGAACCTGAGATTTGTATTTAGAAACATCTCCTTTAGATTTATTCAAATCATCCATTAAAGCGACAACTTTATCTCTCTCCTGGATTAATTCGTCAGACATTGAAGTATTTTCAGCAATTGCAGCATCATAAGTTGCTTTTAATTCCTGCAAATCTTTCATAACAGATTCTTTTTCTGTTAATGTTGTTGTCAGTTCTGTTTTTTGAACGTCTGAATCAGAAGACAATTTAAAAATATACACTAAGCTACCAATAAGTAGGACTGCTAAAACTGCGATTACCGCCTTTAGACTTGAATTGTTGTTCTTTGGGTTTTCCATATTTAATAATTTTCTTAATAACAAATTTAACAATTAATATAAGGTAATAACGTAAGTTTGTACAATTATATTATTTTTGGAAAATATTTTTTTTTAATGGAGAAACTGATCCCTTTTACTATTAATGATTTAGCAAAAGTCACAAATCATCGAAGTGGTGAAATAAAATTCGGAGAAAAAATGATTGTCATTCCGCCTGGAGTAGACAAAGTTGATTTTCTTAAAGAAAGCGAAGCTAAATATGTACTCTTAGGAATTCCTGAAGATATTGGTGTACGTGCCAATTACGGAAGACCCGGTGCGGCATCAGCATGGCAGTCTGCGATAAAAAGCATTGCCAATATTCAACATAACCGCTTTTCTAAAGGAAGCACAATCATTGTCTTAGGCCATATCGATGTTACAACAGAAATGCGTGAAGTCGAAAACCTGGATTTTAATGATGTTGATGATCGTTCTAAACTAAGTCAGCTCGTTGAAAAAATCGATAAGGAAGTATCTCACATTATTTTTACCATTATTAAAGCCGGAAAAACTCCGATAATTATTGGCGGAGGTCATAATAATGCTTACGGAAATATTAAAGGTGCCGCTTTAGCGAAAGGAAAACCGGTAAATGCAATCAATTTTGATGCGCATTCAGATTTCAGGATTCTCGAAGGACGTCACAGTGGAAACGGGTTTTCATATGCTTATGAAGAAGGTTTCTTAAAAAAGTATTTCATATTTGGTCTTCATGAAAATTACACTTCAAAAAGCGTATTGGATATTATTAAAAAACTGGAAGACCGTGTTCGCTACAATACCTACGACAGTGTAAACATCAGAAAAGAAAAAGATTTTAATCGTGAAATGATTACCGCTTTGGATTTCGTTAAAAACGATGCCTTCGGAATCGAGATTGACCTGGATGCCATTCCTAATATTGCCAGCAGCGCTATGACGATTAGTGGTTTTTCGGTTGAAGAATTAAGACAATTTGTTTCTTTTTTCGGCGAACATAAAAATGCTGCCTATATACATATCTGCGAAGGCGCACCGGATTTAGACATTGCCCCAAACCATAATTTAATTGGAAAACTGATTGGTTATCTGGTAACCGATTTTATAAAGGCAAATATCGAAAAAGACTGAACTTTACATATAAATCCCTTTTTAAAAAAGGTGCTTTTGCCAAATAAAAGTCAATTCAAACAAACGATTGACTGAATAAACCTATCTTTGCACAGCATTTTAGTACTTATAACTAAAATGCTTTAATACCTAAGATATGTTATTCGAAGATTTATCACTTTCAAAAAGTATACAAAAAGCCGTATTTGAAGAAGGCTATTTAAATCCAACTCCTATTCAGGAGCAGTCCATTCCGATTGTTCTTGCAGGAAGGGATTTAATTGGCTGTGCACAGACGGGAACCGGAAAAACGGCAGCATTTGCTATTCCAATCATACACCAATTACACCGAATTGTGGGCTCATCAAAAAAAGCCAAACAAATTCGCGCCCTTATAGTTACTCCAACCCGTGAACTGGCCGTACAAATTGGAGAAAGCTTTGAAACTTATGCCAAATATACGAACCTAACACAGTTGACTATTTTTGGAGGTGTTTCTCAAAACCCGCAGGTCGATACGCTAAAAAAAGGAATCGATATATTAGTAGCAACTCCGGGAAGATTACTAGACCTTCAGAAACAAGGCTTTATCGATCTGGATCATTTGCATACATTAGTCCTGGATGAAGCAGATCAAATGCTGGATATGGGTTTTATCAATGATGTCAAAAAAATTGTAAAACTGACCCCAAAAAACAGACAGACACTTCTTTTCTCAGCAACGATGCCAATTGCAATTCGTGAACTGGCAGAAATGTTTTTGACTGATCCTGAAAAAGTAGAAGTTTCCCCCGTTTCCTCAACAGCTGAAAATGTAGAGCAACGTATTTATTTTGTCGATAAAACAGAAAAAAGAAATTTACTATATCATTTGATTAAAGAAGAAAATCTGTCTAATGTCCTGGTTTTTTCAAGAACCAAACATGGCGCAGACAATGTTGTAAAGGCACTCAGAAAAAAAGATATTCCGGCAGAAGCCATTCACGGAGATAAATCTCAAAATGCAAGACAGCGCGTTCTGGATGCTTTTAAAAATAAAGAAGTAGGTGTTTTGGTAGCTACAGATATTGCCGCTAGAGGAATTGATATCGAACAGCTTCCTTTTGTAATTAATTTTGATTTACCCAATATTCCCGAAACGTATGTACACCGAATTGGCCGTACAGGACGTGCAGGAAATGGTGGAATCGCGATTTCATTTTGTGGAAAAGATGAGCTTCCGTACTGGAAAGACATTCAGAAATTAATCAAAGTGGATGTAAAAACAATAGCAGATCATCCGTACCAATGGCATTCAGGAAGTCCGGAAGCCGGAGAAAAGCCTAAAAGCTCCAACAGAAGCGGCGGTGCACACAAATCGAGAAAATCTGAAACTTCTAAGAAAAACAAAAAACGCTGGTACTAAACAGCGTTTTTTTCATTTATAAGGAAGTTTATAATTTTAAATAATTTGACAGGCTCAAATGGTTTAATAATAATATCATTAATGCCCGATGAAATCGCTTCATCTGTAATTTCATCTTTATCAAAGGCGGTCAACGCTACAACCGGCGTATCTATTCCCATTAAACGAATTCTTTTCGTGGTTTCAAATCCGTTCATCATAGGCATGTTGATATCCATCAGAATGAGATCAAATTCGTCATTTTCCAAAACCTTAAGCGCTCCAAAACCATCATCAACCACTTTACAGAAGTAATTGTTTTTTTCGATTATTTTTCGTGTCACCAACTGATTAATCAAATTATCTTCTACAACCAGTATTCTGTAAATTTCACTTGATGTAAGATCGACTTCAATTTCATTAATAATAGTTTTGGTTTTGACTAAATCATGCTCAAACGAAATTGTAAAAGAAAATGAAGTCCCTTTTCCAATGTCGCTCTCAAGCGTAATCGTACTTCCGAATAAAGTAAGCAGTCGTTTAACAATACTGAGTCCGAGTCCGGTTCCCTGATAATCTTCTTCTTTACGCCCAACCTGGACAAATTTCTCGAATATTTTGCTTTGATCGGCAAACGCAATTCCCACCCCGTTATCTTTTATTATGAATTCCAGAAAATTCAGTTTGCCTTCCACTTTACTTAAGCGGACCGTAATTTCGACCTCTCCGTCTTTTGTAAACTTCAAAGCGTTACTTACTAAATTCATCAGGATCTGCGACAAACGAAGTTTATCACCAATTAAATATTCAGGAATATTGGGATCAATATCGATGTAAATCCTGTTATTATTTTTCTGTGAAAGAAAAGACAAAGAGTTTTTAATGACAATAATTTCATCTGATATATTAAAAGTCAAATTCTCTAAAACTACCTTATTCTCTTCAATTTTATTAATTTGAAGTATATCATTAACCAATGATAACAAATAGCGGGCAGAAAATTTGAGAGAACTCAGATGCTGACTTTTAGACAATTCCTTATGTTCTTCCAGCAACATGTTTGTAATACCAACCACACCGTATAACGGAGTACGTAATTCGTGGCTTATCGTCGAGATAAACTGAGTTTTGAGCAAGGAAGCCTCTTCTGCAATTTCTTTTGCTTTTAAAAGCTCTAAATTATGTTTTTTCTTAAATCGGATATTTTGTACTAAGGTTATAATTAAAAACACCAGAATAAATGAAGTCAAAACAAAAAGGATAACAATAATCCGCGATTTTTTTAAGCTCTGCGATTGTTCTACCTTTTCACTTTCAATTTTATCAATATGTCTTTTGTATTCATCCAGTTCCAGACTCATTCCGGCCAGAGAAGCTTTTTTAATTTTCTTTTCGCCATACAATTCATCAGAAATCTCGTGATGCTTAATAAGGTTTTCATAAGCTTCTTTATGTCTTTTTATCTTATCCAAAAATTTGGAATACTCCAGATACACATGTGTAAGATCCGATCTGTCTTCTGAAGCCATCCCAGATTGAATTGCAGTTAAAAAAAACGTATTTGCTGCTTCATTTTCCTTTCTATGACTCAGATAAATACCGTTCAGCATATTTACAATAGTACTGGTCGAGGTGTCTCCGTATTTATCTTTATTACTGTTTAAATATTTTAAATAAAAAGAACCTTCATTAAAATTCCCGGCATCAAAATAAGCCCAGGTGACATTCACATAAGTGAAATAAACCTGCCTGAGATCATTAATTTTGAAACCATAAGCAATTGATTTTTTATAATAACGAATTCCTTCTTCAAAACGTTTTTTCTCGAAGCAAAACATGTTGCCCAAATTATTGTAGAGATCACATTTTAAGGAATCGTTCGTTGTTTTATTGGCGTAGAAAAGACTTTTTTTATAGAAGAAAATTGCTTTATCAAAATCGGCTAATTCATTGTAATTAGCTGCAATAATATTATACGATCTGGAAATTAAACAGTAGTCTTTTATAACGGTTGCCGAATTGAGTGCAGATCTGGAAAGAATTAAAGATTGTTCAAAATTCGATTCTCTAAAATTGAGTAAAGCGTTTTTTACGAGTTTATCAATCTTAGGATCTGTATTACAGTCAGACTGAGCCACAGCCAAAGTGCCAGAGCAGTTCAGCAGAAGATATAAAAATAAAAAAATCCGTATTTGGGGCATTAATCGGCTAGTTTCGCCAAATATACACTTTAAAATAAAAGAAAGCTGTATTTATCATTAAAATACAGCTTTTCTATACTATTTTTTAGCTCTTTAATCCAGTAAAAACCAGATACGTAGGCTAAATATTACGTATTATTCAGTGAGGTCTGTTTCCATACCTTTTCCGTCTTCCCATTGTCCTACAACAGAGGTTGCAAGGGCATTTCCTAAAACATTGGTCGCACTTCTAAACATATCGCAGAAATGATCGATTGGCAAAATTAATGCTATTCCCTCAATTGGAATATCAAACATTCCGCAGGTAGCTGCAACTACAACCAAACTGGCTCTGGGAACACCTGCAATACCTTTACTGGTCAACATTAAAACCAAAAGCATTGCCATTTGTGTACCTAGATCCAAATGAACGTTGTAGAACTGTGCAATGAAGATACTCGCAAAAGTCATGTACATCATACTACCGTCAAGATTAAAAGAATAACCCAGTGGTAACATGAAAGAAACAATTTTATCTTTTACCCCAAAACCTTCCAATTCTTCAGTCAGTTTAGGAAATACGGCTTCGCTGCTTGTTGTACCAAAAGCAATTGCCAATGGTCCGATAATGCGTTTTAATAATTCAGTCATTCTTCCTTTTAGAAAAATATATCCAATTGCAATTAAAATAACCCACAATGTACCAATACCTACTAAAAACGATCCAAAGAATTTAAAATATGTAATAACCAGCTCTTCTGCATCTCGTATTGCAAAAACTCCTGCAATAGCACCAAAAACTCCAATTGGAGCAAAGTTCATTACATAGTTTACCATTTTTAATACGATGTGCGACAACTTATCAAAAGCATTTACAATTGGCTTTACAGTAGATCCTAAAGAGGCTGCTGCTAATCCGAAGAAAATAGAAAAAACTACAATTTGCAGGATTTCATTAGTTGCCATTGCTTCGACAATACTTTTTGGCACAATATGTTCAACGAAGTTTTCGAAAGACAGATTTTGTGTTTTACCGGTGACTTCAGAAGCCGCAGCCATGTCAACGTGATCTAATTTAAGACCAACACCCGGCTGCAGAATATTTACATAGAATAATCCAATTAACAGAGAAATAAATGAAGCTGTAAAAAACCATCCAAGTGCTTTTCCTCCAATTCTTCCAACAGTTTTAATATCTCCTAATTTCGCAATTCCTACTACCAGAGTCGTAAAAACAAGCGGCGAAATAATCATTTGCACCAAACGAATGAAAATAGTGGCCAGCATTTTAATTTTCGTACTAAATGACTGGGCTGCTTCCGGCGAAATAGTATTATGAAGAATAATTCCTAAAGTTGCTCCAAGAATCATTGCAAGTATAATTTGCCCTGTTAATCCTGAAAGAAATGATTTTTTTTTGGTTTCTGTAACTTGCATTAATGTTTTTTTTAATTATTAAAATATAAGACCCTCACTGTCTTACCTTTTATTAATATGTTTTGTTGATCAGGTAAAAATCTGCCAAAACAATTGCTGCCATCGCTTCTACAATTGGCACTGCGCGAGGCACTACACACGGATCATGACGGCCTTTTCCCGTCATTGGTGTAATATTACCTTTATTATCTAAGGAGTCCTGAGTCTGCATAATTGTTGCAACAGGCTTAAAAGCTACTCTGAAATAGATATCCATTCCGTTACTGATACCGCCCTGGATTCCGCCGGAAAGATTAGTTTTCGTAGTTCCGTCCGTATTATATAAATCGTTGTGTTCGCTGCCTTTCATTTCAGATCCGGAGAAACCGCTTCCGTATTCAAAACCTTTCACTGCATTTATAGAAAGCATTGCTTTTCCTAATTCTGCATGAAGCTTATCAAATACAGGTTCTCCTAAACCAACCGGAACATTTTGTATAACGCAGGATACAACACCTCCTACAGTATCACCTTGCTTGCGAATATCACGAATATATTCTTCCATAACCGCAGCCGATTTTTCGTCGGGACAACGCACCGGATTGCTTTCAATTTTAGAAAAATCCAGATCCTGATAAGGTGTCTCTAAATGAATAGGACCAACTGAAGAAACATAAGCATTGATCTTAATTTCAGGAAGCATTTGTTTTGCAATTGCACCCGCTACTACCCTGCTTGCAGTTTCTCTGGCAGAACTTCTTCCGCCACCGCGATAATCACGAAAACCATATTTCTGATCGTATACATAATCAGCGTGACTTGGCCTGTAATTGTCTTTTATATGAGAGTAATCGTCTGATTTCTGATTGGTGTTGGGAATAATAAAACCAATTGGGGTTCCAGTTGTTTTCCCTTCGAAAATTCCGGATAAAAACTGAACTGCATCCGGTTCTTTTCTTTGCGTTACAATTGCTGATTGTCCCGGTTTTCTTCGGGCCATATCCAATTCAATTGCTTCAAAATCAAGTTCAATTCCTGAAGGACATCCGTCGATAATCCCGCCGAGAGCTTCACCATGTGACTCTCCAAAGGTGGTAACTTTATATAGGGTGCCGTAGCTGTTTCCTGCCATTGTATTTTGTTTTGAGCAAATGTAAGTTTTATGAATTAAATTAAAAAATTTAAAACTGGTATTATTAACTAAACATTAAACTGATTAAAAATTACAATTTGGTAAAAATATCCGCTTTTTGATAACCTTTTGATAAAATAATAATGGGCAAACTTTCTTTCATTTGTAAAACTTCAAATCGAGAAAAATTGAAAAAGAGAAATGTCGAATTGGTTGTTATTTCTGATGTTCATTTGGGCACCTACGGAAGTCATGCAAAAGAACTAAACAACTACCTTTCAAGCATTAAACCTAAAACCTTAATCCTTAACGGAGATATTATTGATGCCTGGCAGTTTAGAAAATCTTATTTTCCTAAAGCGCATTTAAGAGTAATTCAGCGTATTATCGGAATGGCTTCTAAAGGAACAAAGGTCTATTACATTACTGGAAACCACGATGAAATTCTGCGTAAATTCAGCGATATGAACATGGGAAATTTTGCTTTAGTAGATAAATTAGTTTTAGAACTTGATGACAAAAAAGCGTGGATTTTTCACGGAGATGTTTTTGACGCCTCTGTTCAGCATTCAAAATGGATAGCAAAATTGGGTGGTCTGGGATATGATTATCTTATTTTAATCAACCGGTTTGTTAACTGGTGTCTGGCTAAATTAGGCCGGGAACCCTATTCTTTTTCTAAAAAAATTAAAGCAAGCGTAAAAAAAGCGGTCAAATTTATCTCTGATTTTGAAACCACGGCTACTGATTTAGCAATCGAAAAGAACTATGACTACGTAATTTGCGGTCATATACACGAACCTAAAATTGCCACTATAGAAAACAAACACGGTTCTACTTTATATTTAAATTCGGGAGACTGGATAGAAAATTTAACCGCACTTGAATATCATAAAAAACGCTGGAAAATGTTTTCTTATAAAGCCAGTAATTTCGCAGAAGACGAAGAAAATCTCTTTGAAATGGAAGATGTTATCACATCTCAAATGATAACTTCAATCATACTAAAATAACATACTTTTTGAAGATTTATATAATTCAAATCATCTAAATGTAAATTATATAACAATTTTCAAAAATAATATACGTTCTCTGTACGAGTGTAATTATACATTTGAAAAAAAATTAATAACCATTTTTATGAAAAAGATTTTATTATCTGCCCTTATGCTTTTTGGATTAGCATTTACGGCTCAATCACAAGAAATTTCAAAACATGCCTTAGGATTACGTTTAGGAGACAATAACGGATTTGGAGGAGAAGTATCTTACCAATTAGGTTTAAACCAGAAAAACAGACTTGAATTTGATTTAGGCTGGAGAAACAGCAGAGATGTTGATGCTATAAAAGGTGTTGCCCTTTACCAATGGGTTTGGAACATCGATGGAGGTTTCAACTGGTACGCTGGTGTCGGTGGTGGAGTTGCTGCCTGGGATTACGATTACCGTTTCAACGATGACAGATATAATGATAGCGGAACTTATGTTTTTGCTGCCGGAGATATCGGTATCGAATATAGATTTAGTGAAGTGCCAATTACTTTGTCACTTGACGCAAGACCTGAAATTGGTTCAGGATATTATGATGATGACAACTTCGGATTTGACGTAGGTCTTGGAGTTAAATTCAGATTCTAATTAAAAATAAAAAAAATTGTAAGGAGAAACCTGTTGTGTTAAAGCGACAGGTTTTTTTTTGGTAAAAAAAATTCGAATTCACTCAGCCGGGCAAACAATACGAAATAATTTCATCGACTGTTGTATGTCATGCGGAGCGAATTCGAAGCTTTTATTTTTATTTAATAATAATCTCTTTCTTAGAATTAATTTTAACAACAGTATAAGGATAAGAAATCATCTGCATTGTCATGGCATCTTTTGCAGGACCGTTTTCCTTAACGGTTATAATAACATTTTTATCTGTTTCTTCTACATTGACCACTTCAATACTGTAACCGCTTGTATTTTTCTCACCCATGTTCAGAATAACATAATTGGAACTGCTGGTGTCCCCTTCTTTTACCTTACCAGCCAGAAGCGGGTCGTTTTCGAGCATTTTAACTTCATTGGGTTCCGTCAGAATCTCAAAAAACTTAATATTTCCTCCACCGTCAGACTGTGTGGTAAGTACCTCATACAATCCCTTTGAAGTCGAAGCTTTTTTAGCTCCGCAGGAAATCAAAACAAAAATTACTAAAACCGAAATTACTTTTCTCATTACGTTATTTTAAAGATTAATGTTTTTCATATTTATAATCATCAACAGCTTTTTGGTATAACGCTTCATATTTAGGAAGAATGTTTTTAATATCAAACTTTCTTGCCACTTCCAGCGCATTTGTTTTAAACTGACTTAAAACTGCATCATCTTTTAAAATTTTAAGTGCATTCTCAGCCATTTCATCAACCTTTCCGACATCGCTCAAATATCCTGAAAAACCCTCGAAATTTACCTCCGGAAGTCCACCAGAGTTACTCGAAATCACCGGTACGCCGCAGGCCATCGCTTCCAAAGCCGCCAAACCAAAACTTTCGGTTTCAGAGGGAAGAAGGAACAAATCTGTCATGCATAAAATTTTATCAATCTCGTGGCTGTTTCCAAAGAAAATTACTTTATCCAAAATTCCCAGTTCCTGACACAAAATTTCTGCTTTTTCTTTTTCAGGTCCGTCTCCAACCATCATTAGTTTTGCCGGAATTTCTTTCTGAATGTTGTAGAAAATTTTAATAATATCCGGAATTCGCTTTACCTTTCTAAAATTACTTATATGCGTTATAATACGCTCATTTTCCTTTGCCATAACATAACGATGACAGGGAGCCAGCGGATCTTTCTTAACCTTATCCAATTCAATAAAGTTCGGAATAACTTTAATTTTATTTTTAATTTTAAATAATTTCAAAGTATCATCTTTCAGACTCTGAGAAACCGACGTCACATAATCCGATTTATTGATACTAAAAGTAACTGCAGGCTTGTAAAAAGGATGATTTCCAACCAAGGTGATATCGGTTCCGTGAAGCGTTGTAATCATCGGCAGATTAATACCTTCATTCTTCAGCATTTGTTTCGCCATATAACCCGCATAAGCATGCGGAATAGCATAATGCACGTGAAGTAATTCAATTTTGTAAAGCTTAACCATATCAACCAGTTTACTTGACAAAGCCAGTTCGTAAGGCTGATAATGAAACAATGGATATTCCGGAACGTTTACCTCATGGTAATGTACATTCGGATTCAGGAGCGCCAGTCTGACAGGCTGGCTATAAGTTATAAAGTGTATTTCGTGTCCTCTTCTGGCTAATTCAAGTCCTAATTCCGTAGCTACAACGCCACTTCCGCCAAAAGTAGGATAACAAACAATTGCTATTTTCATGTATTAAATTTAATTCTACGAAAATACTCAAAAATAGCGTTTCATTACGCTTTTAAATTGTTAGATTTTTGACAAAATTAGATTAACTCCACTGATTGAATAATTAGAAGCAGACGTGCGGGTTTTAAAGCAACACCTGTCCGCTCCTGAGGCTTCGGGACACTATATCTTTTTCCGGCCCTCATTAAAAAACGAGAACCGGAAAAAAGGATATCGCTCCCATCGGGGCTAGACTAGAAGTCTTATTTTCAAAAGAAATATTCCCTCAGTGCAATATTTATTATTTCAGGACATTAGAATAACCAAACATAAAGACAAAAAAAAAGCAGAAACTAAAATTTTCTGCTTTGAATATCTATATGCATATTAAAAAAATCTGCTGTGCCAGCTATCAGCAGCAGGAACTTCCCAGGCATCATTAAACTCTTCAATATTAGTAACAAGATTATTAAATACAATAGTATTTCCTGTTACCGCTTTATCTTTAACCATTTTTTTAAAATCAATTAAAGGTTTGTGCGCAATATGTTCACCCAGTTTAAAAGTAACGTTCATTTTATCCAGTAAATCAACGTCGTATTTCTTTTCTAAATTCTGAATAAATTCGACAGAACTATCAATAGAACATCCCGTAGCAGCTTGCACATCCTGATTTACAGCCAAAATAATAAATCGGTTATATTTCATTAAATAAGAAGCTTCCAGACTTGTGCCGTGTGCAGCCCATTGTTCTACAAAAGCTTTTAGATCAGTTTCTATTTCAGAAAATTCTTCATCAGAAAATTTCCTGTTCGACTGGTAAATCCAGATTCTGGATTCGTCCGGTAAATCTTCAAAAGGTATATACATTTTTAATTTTAGATTTAAAATTTTGGATTGTTGATTTAAGATTTTTTGAAAGTTTCTGGTTTCAGGTTTCAAATTTTAAGTTTCTAAACCTTTGTACCTATGCCTCTCAGAACCTTATAACCTTTTTTTACAAATCCTGCGCATTTGCAATTAACTCAGCAATATCAAGCACTTTTACCTGACCTTCTTTTTCTTTATTTTTTATTCCGTCAGTTAACATCGTATTACAAAACGGACAAGCCGCTGCGATAATATCAGGCTCTACTTCCAACGCATCTTCCGTACGAAGCACGTTTACTTCTTTATTCCCCGGTTCAGCATCTTTAAACATTTGCGCTCCACCCGCTCCACAACATAAACCGTTTGATTTAGAACGTTTCATTTCGACCAATTCTACATCTAATTTTTCAATCAAATCTCTTGGTGCTTCATAAACTTTATTTGCTCTTCCTAAATAGCAGGGATCATGAAAAGTTATTTTCTTTCCTTTAAATTGTCCTCCTTCAACTGTCAGTCTTCCATCATCGATTAATGATTTTAGAAATTCCGTATGATGAATAACTTCGTATTTTCCTCCCAGTTCCGGGTACTCATTCTTCAAAGTATTAAAACAGTGCGGACAAGCCGTTACTATTTTTTTTGCTTCATATGCATTTAGAACCTCGATATTCATCATGGCCTGCATCTGAAACAAAAATTCATTTCCGGCTCTTTTTGCAGGATCGCCAGTACAGCTTTCTTCTGCTCCCAGCACTGCAAAAGAAACATTCGTACGGTTTAAAATTCGCACAAATGCTTTTGTAATTTTCTTTGCTCTATCATCAAAACTTCCTGCGCAACCTACCCAAAACAAAACCTCTGGTTGTTTTCCTTCGGCCAGCATCTCAGCCATTGTTGGCACTACTAAACTTTCTGACATCTTCTTAATTTTGTTAAATCGGTTAATACGGAATTGTTTAATCGCCTGTAGCGCAAACAAAACTAAAACCGAAATTATTTTAAAATTGTTTAAAAGGTTCAAAGTAAAAACCTTTTAAACAATAGATTTTAATTTTCGTTTTTCCAATTCAGACGATCCTGTTGACTATATTGCCAAGGTGCCGCATTATTTTCAATATTGGTCATCATGGCGTTTAATGACATTGGAGCAGCACTTTGTTCCATTACCAAATAACGACGCATATCCATAATAATAGACAACGGACTAATATTTACCGGACATTCCTCGACACACGCATTACAAGATGTACAAGCCCATAATTCTTCCGGAGTAATATAATCGTTTAAAAGCGTTTTGTTATCGGGTACAAAAACACCTTTATTGGCATCAATATTTTTTCCTACTTCTGTCAAACGGTCTCTCGTATCCATCATAATTTTACGGGGAGACAATTTTTTTCCGGTTAGATTTGCCGGACAAGAAGAGGTACATCTTCCGCACTCTGTACAAGTGTAAGCGTTTAATAATTGCACCCAGTTTAAATCCTGAACATCACTGGCGCCAAATTTTGCCGGATGCGCATTTTCGTCTGCCGGTGCTGCTGCAAAAGGATCTGCATTTGGATCCATCATTAATTTTACTTCTTTCGTAACCGATGCCAAATTATCAAACTGACCTTTAGGTCTTAAATCTGCAAAATAAGTATTTGGGAAAGCTAAAAGAATATGCAGGTGTTTAGAAAAATACAGGTAATTCATAAAAATCAAAATTCCTGTAATATGCAGCCACCAAAAAACTTCGTATAACAATCCAACCAGTTCGTTTGAAGTGCCGTTGAAAATCGGCGCGATAAACTGACTTACCGGAAAACTTCCGGCTTTGTGAAAATGAGAATATCCGCCAGGAACATTTTGCAAATGCAGATCTGAGGCATTCATCAATAAAAACAAAATCATTAAGACTGTTTCAAAGTATAAAATGTAATTCGCGTCACTTTTCGGAAAACCTTTTAAATCAGAATGAATAAAACGTTTCATTCTGATAATGTTTCTTCTGATCCAGAAAGCCGTTACCGCAACAATAACCAGCAGCGCTAATATTTCAAAGGAAGCGATCAGAACATCATATACAACTCCTAAATACGGAGCAAAAATTCTATGTGTTCCAAACAATCCGTCAATAATGATTTCTAATAATTCGATATTAATTATAATAAAACCGACATATACTAAAATATGCAGGATTCCGGCAACAGGACGTCTCACCATTTTTGACTGACCAAGTGCAATCAAGGCCATGTTTGCCCAACGAGCTTTTGGATTATCTTTTCGATCTACATCAACTCCTAAATTAATATTTCGGATGATCTTTTTTACGCTCGCTGCAAAAAAACCGAAACCAACTATAAGAAGTATGGCAAATAAAATATTATCTAAATAACTCATTTATAATTATTTTTTATCAGTTGAGTTTGTTTCCTCTGTAGGTGCTACGTAAGGTTTGTTTTTCTTTCCAAAAAGAGAAACATTTACATAACGCGTCGGGTACAGACGTACATCTTGTAATAACAATTCAAGTTCTTTTGAAGTTTTCGCCAGATTATTATACAATGCATCGTCGTTTAACAATTTACCTGCAGTACCTTTTCCGGTGTTCAGGTTATTCATAATACCATCTACTTTTGCTAAAGTCTTATTCAGGTTACGAACTGTTTTCCCTAAATCTGCTTTGTTTAAAGAATCAGAGATTTTGTTGAAGTTACTTGACATTTTATTGAAGTTTGTCACCACTCCGTTAATCTGGTTTTTATTGGTATCCAGAATAGAATTGATGCTTCCTGAAGCTTTATGAAACTGCTCCATAGTCTGACTTAACTCTGCAATTGTCTTCTTCAGATTTCGTTGTGTACTTGGATCTAAAGTTCTGTTTAAGCCGGTAACAAGAGTGTCAATACTCACTAACATTCTCTCCAGTTTTTGCTGAATCGGTTCGATTTTCCCACCTAATGATTCGGTTAAACCAAGCTCTACAGTCGATTCTAATTTCTGCTCGTCTTCTGCCAGTTCTTTATCATTAAAGTTTGGAACAATTTTTATTTGTTTCCCGCCAATTAAACTTGGCGAATAAATGACAGCCTTACTGCTTTTTGAAATTGGAAAATCTGTTTTAAGCTGAAGCTCAACTAATAATTTACCTGTTACTTCGTTAATGGTAATCTTACTTACCTTACCAATTCCAAGTCCGTTTAAGGTTACCGGCGCAGAGGCAGATAAATCTTCAACATTATCATACTCAGCGTATAATACTTTATAATTTGTAAAAAGGTCTCTGCCTTTTAAAAAACTATATCCCCAAATAAATAATAAAATGGACGCGATGACTAAAATAGCCGTTTTAATTTCTCTTGTTAGTTTCAAAATTCTTAGTGTTTATACAAATTTAATATAAATATTCGAACTTGCGCTTATTATTTAATGGCGTCCTGAATATTGATTTTTTCTCCATCTTTAGTTGCTACTAAAAATGCAGCACCATACCCTTTACTTTTAGCTTCTTGTAAATATTTCTGAGCTGTTTCGTAGCTTGAAGTTTCCTCGTAGAAATATTTATAAATATTATTTTCGTATATCATCGATACATTTTTAAGCCCTTTAAAGTTCTTAGGCTCCAAAGGTGTTTTCTTAATACTGGCAATAAGCTGCACCTTAAAAAAAGTTCCTTTCGGAGCACTTTTAGAAGCCGCAACCGGAGTCGTCTTAGGTTTAACCGGAGTCGAAGTATCTCTTACAGGTCTGCTTTCATTAGCTTCCGGCGCTCCTGAACCAAAATATTCTCTTTTATAACTCAGGATTGCTTCTGCAATGGCTCTTGCGATATCATCCTGACCTTCTTCAGAATTTAAAATATTTCCTTCTGTCGGATTTGAGACAAAACCCGTTTCAACTAAAACTCTTGGCATATACGCTTTATGAAGTACCATAAAAGGCGCCTGCTTAACACCTCCCTGACGAAGTTTTTTTCCTAATTTCTCAAAGTTATCTTCAATTTTTGTGGCCAGCGAAATACTATTATCCAGATATTCTTCCTGCATCAAAGTCATACCAATCATAGATTCAGGAGAATTGGGATCGTAACCTTCGTATTTTCTTTTATAATCTTTCTCTAATGTAATTACAGAGTTCTCTTTTTTAGCAGCTTCCAGATTGGACGCTACTTTACTTAAACCCATTACATAAGTTTCGGTTCCGTCAGCAGCAGTATTTTTATTAGCATTACAGTGAATGGAAACAAAAATATTCGAGTTGGCCCTGTTGGCAATGTTTGCTCTTTCAACCAAATCTATAAAAACGTCTGTCTTACGGGTATAAATTACATTTACATTAGGATTAAGTTCTAAAATTTTACCCACCTTCAAAACAATAGCTAAAGCAATATTTTTCTCAATTCTCCCACTGTAAACAGCTCCAAAATCGTGATCTCCGTGTCCGGCATCCAGCGTAACCTTAAACACATTCGACTGACTATGAGCACAAAACGACAGTATAATTAAAAATAAAGTAGTTATTGCCTTAAATTTGTTAATTCTATTCATAAATCTAAAAGTTAATTTTAATAAAAGCAGCTGTTATAATTTTTAGAATTGATTATTTTTGCCAAAAAATTATATGTAAGTTTGACATGTCAAAAAACAAGCCATAATTTTACAAAAATAGCATTTAAACCTTTGCATACAAACTTATTTAATATCGTTTTAATATCATTTTTCCTAACTATAGGTTGTGGTAATGTATATTCGCAAGAAATAAAAAATAAAAAAAAGCCTTTACCTGCTGTAAAACAAACAGATAAGGAAACTCCTGCAATTACAGACACCATAAAACTTGACACCGTAAGACCCAAAAAGACTTTTTTGGATGGAAAAGTAAGATACACCGCTAAAGATTATGCTAAAATTGATCAGAAGAAGAAACTGATTACTTTGTATAATGAAGCCGAATTATATTATAAAGATGTTGAATTAAAATCGGGTATAATTGTTCTTAACTACGAAAAAGATGAAGTTTACGCCGGAAGAATTAAGGATTCTGCAGGCGTTTTATCCCAATATCCTAATTTCAAACAGGGTTCCAACGAAGTCCAGCCCGACTCCATCCGATTTAATTTTAAAACTAAAAAAGCTTTAATTTATAACTCGAGGACCAAACAGGGTGAACTAAATATCAAAGCGGCTGTAACCAAAAAAGAAAACGATTCTGTTTATTATCTGAAAGGTGCTCATATTACCACATCTTCTGATGTTGATAATCCGGAATACTATTTTCGAACGAGTAAAATTAAATTTGTTCCCGGCAAAAAAATTGTTGCGGGTTTAACGCAAATGGTAATTGCCGACGTTCCTACTCCTATCGCCCTGCCTTATGGTTTTTTTCCGCTTAGTCAGGAAAAGAGCGTTTCAGGAATTATTATTCCGAGTTACAATGATTCGAACACGAGAGGTTTTTCGCTTCAAAATGGTGGTTATTATTTTGCTCTCAGCGATAATTACGACCTTACAGTGCTGGGAGATTATTATACCAACGGAAGTTATGCGATGCGATTTGAATCAGCATACGCAACACGCTATAAATACAGGGGAAATGTAAATATCCGTTTTGAGAATTTAATTAACAGCGAGCGTGGTTACCCGGATTATTCTAAGCAAAATATTTACAATATCCAGTGGTCGCATTCGAAAGATTCAAAATCAAATCCGAATTCAACCTTTTCTGCATCGGTTAATATGGGTAGCAGTAAATACTTCAAACAATCCATAAATCAGGCAAATATTGGTTCGAATTTAAATAATACACTAAGTTCGTCCATCAACTATAATAAAACCTTTAACACTATTCCGGGATCTCGTATTTCGCTTTCTGCCACACATAGCCAGAATACGCAGACAGAAGACATTATTATGACTCTTCCGTCTTTACAGGGAAGTATTGACCGTATTTATCCTTTTGTGGGTAAAAATGGCGTTAAAAAGGGTTTAATAAAAAATATCAACCTGCAATATAATGTAAGCGGTAAAAATTATTTTAAAACAAAAGATTCCTTGTTTTTTAAACCGCAAATGTTTCAAGACGCACAATTGGGAATGCAACATACCATTCCGCTTAGTACCAATTTTAAGATTTTTAAATATTTTAGTGCCGGAGCTTCTACCACTTATCAGGAAACCTGGGTCAACAAAACCATTGAAAAAGTTTACGATCCTGCTCAGGGTAAAGCAATTGACAAAACAGTAAACGGATTTGACTCTTTCAGAACATACAATTTCAGCACTAATTTAGGTACTACCATTTACGGAACTTTCAATTTCGGAGAAGATAAGAGAATTCAGTCCATCAGACACGTCATGCGTCCAAGTGTAACATATGCATATACACCGAGTTTTGAAAAATATTACAATACTTATGCAGTAGATGCAACCGGAAGGATTACTTCTGAATATACCCGATTTGAAAACGGACTTTACGGACAGCCCGGAAAAGAAAATTCGAATATTGTTGGTTTTGCCCTAAGCAATACTTTTGAAGCCAAGGTTAGAGACAAAGACAGTACCAAAACTGAGCCGAAAAAGATAATGCTGTTAAACAATCTAAACTTTAGCACAAGTTATAATTTTGATGCTGACGGGAAAACAACATTTGGCTGGCAACCTGTTCTGGTAAGTGGAGGAACACAGTTTTTTGATAATAAAATGAATATGAATTTTGGTGCCACATTAGATCCTTATGCAATTGACAATGGCGGTAATAAAATTGACAGATTTAACATAGACAACGGTGGAAGTTTATTCCGAATGACCAGTGCCAACATAACGGTAAATTACTCATTCTCAAACAAGGGAACCGACAAGAATAAGGAGAAAAACACTCAAAGTCAGCGGAATGGTGGTCGAAGCGATGATTTATTTGGTACCAATACCGACTTAAACGACAGCCGCAACAGCCAATTTATCGATGATCCCGAAAAAGAAGATGTAATAACCGAATTCTTTAATTCTAAAGTTCCATGGGACATGACTCTTGCCTATTCACTAACATATTCGAATGTAAGAAGAGAAAATACCATTTCAGGAAATTCTATCATGGTTTCTATCAATACTGATTTAACGCCTAAATGGAAAGCCGGGGTTTCTACCGGTTACGACTTTGTACAGAAAGGGGTTACTTTTACTCAATTTCGTTTTGAAAGAGATTTATTAAGCTGGAGAATGGCATTTAACTGGCAGCCTTTGGGAACAAACTCAAACTGGAACTTCTTCATTGGAATTAAGTCCGGTCTTCTTAGCGACATCAAATGGAACAAACGAAGCGTTTCAAACCGATAACTACTTTTTGACTTTAAATAATTTCATTATGAAAAAAATCATTTTTACCGAAAAAGCTCCGGCTCCTATCGGACCTTATAATCAGGCTGTATTGTCTGGAAACACACTTTATGCGTCCGGACAAATTGCAATTAATCCTGCGTCGGGAGAATTAGTTACAGACAACATCAATGATGAAACCAACCAGGTTATGAAGAATATTGCAGCTATTTTAGAAGCTGCAGACATGACATTTGAGAACGTTGTAAAAGCAACTATATTCATTATGGACATGAATAACTTTGGCGCTATAAATACCGTTTACGGATCTTATTTTAACGAAAAAACCGCTCCAGCTCGTGAAACGGTTCAGGTGGCTTGTCTGCCAAAGAATGTTAATGTAGAAATTTCTATAATTGCTGTGCAATAGCATCTAATAATAATTGTGCCGTTGCTTCATTTGTTGCCAGCGGCACATTATGCACATCACAAACACGAATCAGCATATTTATATCTGCTTCATGAGGATGACTTGAAAGTGGATCTTTAAAGAAGAAAACCATTTGCGTAATTCCTTCTGCTACCCTTCCGGCAATTTGCGCATCGCCGCCAAGAGGTCCCGAAAGCATTCTTTGGGTTTTAAACCCGGCCGCCTCTGCTTTTCCTCCGGTAGTTCCTGTACCTATCAGTCTTACTTTTTCATTGTGCAATACCGCTTCATTTTTGATTAGAAAATCAATTAAATCCGCTTTTTTTCCATCATGTGCAATAATGGCAATTTCCATAAAACCAGAACTATTGATTAGCGACATGGTATGCAATTAATCCGTCAATAGGTCGTCTTAAAACATTTCCTAACTGAAGTTCATACTTATCAAAAGTCTCCTGTAATTCATCTTTCAGATAAAATGCGATAGAACCAACAAAATGAACAGGAACTTCTTTACAGTTGTCGAATTGTTTAATGTAATTCTTAACGAAAGATTTCATTCCTTTAAAAATAATTTTTCTGCAGAATTCCGTGTCTTTATGTTTGATCAGGAACTTTGCATACGTAGCTAAATAAGCATTAGGATTTGGTTCTTTGTATAATTTATTTTTAATAAAATCAGGATCAACGTCATACTCTTTTTCAAGTTCTACAGCCAGTTCCTTTGGCATTTTATTAAAATAGTACTTTCTAATTAATTCTTTTCCAAATACATTACCACTACAATCATCCATAACAATGTAACCTAATGACTGTACTTTCTGATGCAACACTTTTCCATCAAAATAACTGCAGTTAGAACCCGTTCCTAAAATAGAAACAATAGCCTCTTCACCTTTTGGCGTTGTTGCATAAACAGCAGCATACGTATCTTCCTGCACATCTACAATAGCGTTAGTAAAATACTCCTGAAAAATTTGGGATAATGCGGTTTTCATTCTTTCAGTACCACATCCGGCACCGTAAAAGAATAAATGTGTAGCTTCTTTTTTGTTTTGTAAGATATCAAAACGGTCATTTAATCTTTCGATTATTTCTGGCGCGTCAAGAATTTCAGGATTTAATCCTAAAGTTTGTGTTGTGAATAATACTTTTCCATTATCATCTATCGCAATCCAATCGGCTTTAGTAGATCCACTGTCAACTATTAATTTCATTTGTTTAGTTTTTGGAATTAGTTTTTCTACATTTAATTTAAAAGTGTAATTTTTACATTAATTATAGAAGCAACAAAATAAGAAAATCCCGTTATTTTGAAGTAACGGGATTTTGCAAAAATATATATTATTATTTTAAACCTGCAATATGCACAGATAAATCAATTAATTTACTTGAGTATCCGTACTCATTATCATACCATGATACTAATTTGAAGAAAGTTGAATTCAAACCAATTCCTGCAGTTGCATCAATGATTGAAGTTCTTTTATCTGAGATAAAATCCTGAGAAACAACAGCATCTTCAGTATATCCTAAGATACCTTTCAACTCATTTTCAGAAGCTTTTTTCAATACAGCCATAATCTCTTCGTAAGAAGTTTCTTTAGCTACTTTTACAGTTAAATCTACTGTAGAAACGTCTGCTGTAGGTACACGGAAAGCCATACCAGTTAATTTTCCATTCAATTCAGGAATAACTTTTCCTACTGCTTTTGCAGCACCTGTAGAGGAAGGAATAATATTGATTGCAGCAGCACGTCCACCTCTCCAGTCTTTTCTTGATGGTCCGTCAGCAGTCATTTGAGTTGAAGTAGTTGCGTGAACTGTTGTCATTAAAGCTTCAACAATTCCGAAATTATCATTGATAACTTTAGCTAATGGAGCTAAACAGTTTGTAGTACAAGAAGCGTTAGAAACAACTAAATCAGTTGCTTTTGCAGTTTCGTGGTTAACTCCCATTACAAACATTGGAGCATCTGCAGACGGGGCAGAAATAATTACTTTTTTAGCACCACCTTTAATGTGCTCATTTGCAGTTTCAACAGTTGTGAAGATACCAGTACATTCTGCAACAACATCTACATCAACTTCGTTCCATTTTAAATCAGCAGGATTTCTTTCTGCAGTGATACGGATATTTCTTCCGTTTACATACAATTTTCCTTCTTTTACTTCTACAGTTCCGTCGAAACGACCGTGAACTGAATCATATTTTAATAAATAAGCTAAGTGATCTACGTCTAACAAGTCATTGATTGCAACAACTTCTACATTATCTCTATTGAAAGACTCTCTAAAAACGATTCTTCCGATACGTCCAAATCCGTTTATTCCTAATTTTACTTTTGACATTTTACTAAATTTTTGTTTTTGTTTTTATTACACTAATTCAAAGTCTAATTTCCTCACAATAAACTTCTCTTCTTTTTAAACTTTATATTGGTTATGTAGACATGATGTCTGACACTCTTAATAATTCTCTGTCTATTTCAGATTTTCCTTTAATAGCCTGCTCAAGCGGAGTTAAAGTCACTTTATCTTCGCGAAGACCAACCATATAATTTGATTTTCCTTCGATTAAAGATTCTACTGCTTTTACACCTAAACGGCTTGCTAAAACACGATCGAAACAAGATGGAGAACCACCACGCTGCATATGTCCTAAAACAGAAACTCTAACGTCGTACTCAGGAAGATTTGCCTCTACATAATCTTTCAGTTCAAATACGTTTTTACCAATTTTATCTCCTTCAGCAATTACCACAATACTGGATGATTTTCCTGAAGCCTTACTTTTTTGCAGTGAATCTAAAAGACGGTCCAAACCTAAATCCTCTTCAGGAATAAGGATTTCTTCTGCTCCAGCACCAATACCGGCGTTAAGAGCAATATGACCCGCATCTCTACCCATTACTTCTACAAAGAAAAGACGGTTATGAGAACTTGCGGTATCTCTGATTTTATCAATACAATCTACCACTGTATTTAAAGCCGTATCGTACCCTAAAGTAAAACTTGTACCGTAAATATCATTATCAATTGTACCGGGAATTCCCATTACCGGGAAACCATATTCTGCATTAAAAATCAAACCTCCTGTGAAACTTCCATCACCACCAATAACAACCAAAGCATCGATTCCGGCTTTTAAAAGATTTTCGTGTGCTTTTTTTCTGCCTTCCGGAGTTCTAAACTCAACTGAACGAGCCGATTTTAAGATCGTTCCGCCTTTGTTTACAATATTATTTACGCTACGGGGACCCATTTCTTTGAAGTCGCCTTCAATCATTCCCTGGTACCCTCTATAAATCCCGATGCATTCTATATTATGGTATGCGCAAGTTCGAACAACTGATCGTATTGCAGCATTCATTCCAGGTGAATCTCCTCCTGAGGTTAGAACACCTACTTTTTTTATTGTTTTTGGCATTATTTAAGTATTAAAGTGTAAAATTAGCAAACATTCAGCACTTCTCAGGTTACAATTATCATAAATTAATAGAATTTGTTAAATTCAAACGTTTTCGTTAATAAGTTTTTTCGAGGAAAAAATTTCATTAAAAATAATAAAACGCTATCTTTTTGATTAAATCATCAAAAATAACAATACCAGAATGAAGTGTTATAAAAATTAGAATTTCTCTCTCACATGAAAAATCCTTAAAGTGGCCCTAAATTTAGCACAAAAAAAACCATTATGAGAATAATGGTTTTATAAATATTTATTTTAACAGGTGTTAATAATCATTATCAGGAATAAGCCCTTGATTATTACCTGTTTCTTGTTTTTCCTTGTTGTCCTGATCTTTTTTCTTTTTCTCTTCTTCTTTCTCCTGTTTCTTTTTATTTTTCTCGGTCTCTTTTTTACCGGAAAAATTAATATAATCCGGATTAAGACTGGAATCCTGTAAATCGTCAGAGGTTTTTACCGCTCTTTCAATTTTATGATTTTTAAAGAGTTTGTTCACAAATTCGCTAAAAGTATCAAAATCTACCTCATATGAAATACCCACTCCCTGTGTATATCCAATTCCCTGTCCTATATAATTAATATCATTTTCTTTATTAAATAACCGCAGATTCATGGTACCATCTTCATTTACGCGGTACAGTATCTCAATATCTCCGACAATTGCAGATTCATTAACTCCGCCAACCGGAACTCCCAATTTGCCATTTATTGTAATTCGCTCATTGACCTGAGACGAAATATTTGCCACAAACTGACCATCAACTTCCTGCCCCATTCTCCTGTCTGCAGCAATATAATTTAGATCAATATTTACTTTATCATTGTCTGATTTTATAAGAGAACCAAATAAACTCGAAGCCGTTTCGCTCAATGTACCAGAGAAATCTCCCTGACTAAAGCCATCTGTACTCATAAACGAACCGGTAGACAACAGATAGAGTGCCTGAGTCTGGCGGATATCCTTATCGTCTAATTTATATTGTATCTCTGATTTTAATACATTACTAACAGACGGAAACTGAATATCAAAATTGGGTTCCGGACTTGCTAAGTCTCCTCTTAAACCAATTACCACTTCTACAGGAACCTTTTTATTAAATGAAGAAGTATTATCTAAAAGGACGGCCGGATTTGCCGATGTTTTATAAACAGCTTCCAGATTCAGCTGCGCACGCATCGGGTTTCCTTCCCAAATAATAGAACCTCCTTTTTTAACGGAGAATTTTTTATCTATAAGTCCGCCGTATTTAAAATTATAAGTTCCTTCGTATGCCTGGAAATCTCCCCACATATTAAATTTACCCAGTGTATTAATTTTAAATAAAAGCGATCCGTATCCTTTTCCTTTCATACCGTGACCGGAATTTCGATCCAGAATAACTTCAACTTCGGCATCTGGCGTGATATCAAAATCAAATTCCAATTCAAGTCCGTTGTAATTTTTTGTTTTTTCAACAATTCCGTTAGCGAGATTGTATTTTTCTTTTGGTGTTACAAAGTGAATCCAGCTGCTTTCTCCAACACTCTGTACATTATTAATAGGTATTTTTACTTCTGTACCTTTCTCAGATTTGGCATCGACCTTAATAAATAAACCATCAACAGGTCCTCTTATACTTGCTGATCCATTTATAAATGCGGTACCAAAATAGGCTGCATCATCACTGTCTTTTGTATCCAGTGCCAACAATCGCTTGGACGTGATATTCAAATCCAATTTCCAGTCAGTAAAATTGTTATGCTCGATACTTCCGTTAAGCAAACCTTTTGTATTGTATTTGGTATCGGTTAACTGATTATTTCGAAACAAAAACTTTTCATTCGTTAAATCGATAACAGTCCGGTCACTTAACTCATAATCAACATTCAGGTACGGAACTGTCATTCCGGCTTTTTCTACATATAAACGACCGTTGATTTCAGGCTTTTTCAAATTCCCTATCACAGCCGCATTTCCAGACACAGAACCCCTGATATTAGACAAAACATCTCCGCCAATCGTTCCTAAGGTCGCGAGATTGAATCCTTCGAGCTTTAGACTCATATCCAAAACCGTTTCTTTATTTTCTACTGCAAAAGTTCCATTTGCTTTGAAGGATTCTGTAAAACCGTTTTGTATCGAGGAGTTTACCGTAAATTTCCTAAAGGATTCGTCTCCCGAAATATCAAAATTCAGTGTACCGAGTTCTGTTTTATTCAAAACAAGATGATCAATTTTAATCGAAGCCGTTGGCTGATAAATATTCTTATTCTGCTTATAATTGACCGTTCCGTTTAGATTACCGTCGAAAACAAATTTGGAATTTAACGGCGTGATCTTATTTATGTCAACATCTTCAAAATTCAGTTCGAGGTCTTTATAATCGGTTCCTTTAATGACACCGTTTAAATCAATTTTCTGATTTTCATGTGATAAGACAATATTATCAAATGTAAAATTTCTAAAAAACTGATCAATCACAATTTGATTGTCTTCTTCCAAATTTTCATTTAAATACCAGATATAGTCTTTAAACTTCATCTCAGATTTCTTGATTCCGACAATATTATTTTTATTCTTGTCAATCGTATGGTACAAATCGAGATTAAAATAATCTTCACCTTTATTACCACCTTTAAATTCAGAGCGTACAAAAAGTGTATCTTTCGAAGTAACATTAATTAAATTAAAATCCCTGATTTTATAATATGGTGTTTTGATACTATCCAACTCAACGTAAGCATTATAAAGTGGATTTTTATTATCGATATTTATACGGATATTGTCAAATGTGTTTTTTGCTGCAGTGACTTGTTTTGACCTGAAACGGAATTTAAATTCCTGCAAATCAGAATCAATTTTTCCTCTCACAACTGTAGATGAATCTATATTTATTTCCGGATAAAGCATTTCTACTACCTTATCATAAACACGGAAATTGAAACGAAGAAACTGGCCTTTTTTAACTTTATAAGGTTTATAATTGGTGTACAAACTTCCTACCGAGTTCATAACCAATTTATCCAATTGATCAAATCTAAATTTACCGACAATTTTTCCATCAACAACATCATTAGAACTAATGGTAATGGTTCTCAATCGATCGGCATCAAAACTGGAATTTAAATTTACCTGCTCAAATGCATAGGTTGCCTTCGGATTCTGATATTCTGCATCATTGATAAAAATATCACCCTGCAAATTTTCTAATGAATTCCCGGTCAGCTGAACGACTACATCTCCTTTAAAATGCGAAATGGAATCGCCAATTATTTTAAGCTTTCGTAAATCTGAATTCTCCACATTAATATGAAAGTCATAACGATTTTCCCTTTGGCTTAAATCCAGTAAACCATCAAAAGTCAAACTTAAATTAGGATCATTTACGGCAATTTGTCCTTTATAATATGGAAGTTTAAAATTTCCGTTAACGACAATATTGTTGTACGTATATTTATTGTAATCTAATTTGGAAATATCTCCTTTGATAACAGTATTTAGATATTTTTGTGTAAAACCAACCCCGTCTACGTCCAGATTTAAAGTTGTTCTTCCCATGTCTCTTCTGGCTAAGACAGCGCCAACATCAAAATTATTCAGAATTATATTCCCTGTATAAGACGCTTTATCAATAAAATCCATATTATTTAAATGGAGATCAACCTGACCATTTCCAAGATCTGTTGCCATCTTGAAATTTGTTTCTAATGCTGTTGTAGAAACTTTAGCTTTTCCGACAATATTAAATTTTCCGATTCTCTTAAGTTCTTTCGGAAGCTTTTTACCCAAAACTTCAGGCAGCAAAATTACCAGATTATCGTAGCTCGAAAGTAATTTATCAAACTTCCCATCCATGGAAAATTTCTGGGTTTTACTTCCCAAAAGATTTCTGAAATTGATCGTTCCGTTAATTTTCGAACCATTGGTATCGCTTAATTTTAATCGGGTAAGCGTTAGATTATTCAGCGGGCCATTTAATTTTGTCTTTAGTTTAAAATGTTGATTTTTCCCTAAACCATTATAAAAATGACGAATATCGTTGGTAGCGATCGAAGAAGAATCTACCACCACATTAAATCTGACTTTATCTGTAAAATTCTGAAAATCTTCCGGTTTATAATTTAAAACTGCGACTCCGTAAATAGAAGATCTTTTTGTTTTAATAGCCAGATTTTCAACCTTAATCTGTTTTTTAGTATAACTAAATTTTCCTGCAAAATTAGAAACATACAAGCCGCGGTGATCCATAAACGAAAACCTGTGAATAGTGGTATTGATATCCGGACCGTATAATCTAAACTCGCTTATGTATGCGTTTAGCTTGGTAAAATCTAAAAATTTCGGAGTGGTTTTATTTTCATCGACCACCGAAAAGCGCCCTTTTTCGATGTAGGCATTTTTTGCGGTAAGAAGAAAATGTCTCGTTGATTTTTTCTTAGGAGTATTTTTAACCTCAAAAGCTTTTATAAACTTATTGATATTATTTTCATTTTCACCTTTATAAGTTTTCAGATTAAACACCACACCTGTTAAACGCAAATCGCCAAAAATCATATCACCGTCTAATAATCGGGTAAAACTTGCAATATCGGTAGTGATGATATCCGAGTAAATCAAAGTCTTTTTATGGTGATCTAATATCCTGACATTCTTTAATTTTACTCCGCCAAATATATTAATGGCTGTTTTCTCGACACTAATATTTACCTTAAAATCTTCATTTAAAGAGTTGGTTACATAATTGGCAATCTGAGTCTGGACAACAGGAAGAGAAAGTGTGATAGCAAGTATCAACAAAAGTAAAAGCAACCCCAGTAGGGTTCGTGATATTATTTTCTTTACTATTCTGATAGCTGTTTTAATTTTAGTTTTCTTTTAATTTATTTTGAACAGACAAAGAACGGCTGTTTTTGATAAAAATTCTTTAATTTTGGGCACTGCTTCTATCAAAGATATTTCTAAAGATTTAACTTGTCAAATATAATTCAAAATTTGTGCCTTTATATGCAAAATCCAGAGGTTTTTATCCTAGCCATCGAAAGTTCATGCGATGATACTGCTGCCGCGGTTTTACATAACGACAAAGTATTGTCAAATGTTGTTGCCAATCAATTAATTCACAATCAATACGGAGGTGTTGTTCCGGAATTGGCTTCACGCGCGCATCAGCAGAATATCGTACCCGTGATCGATGCTGCACTTCGTAAAGCAAATGTACAAAAAGAACAGTTAAGCGCAATCGCTTTTACACAAGGTCCGGGACTAATGGGCTCTTTATTGGTGGGAACTTCTTTCAGTAAATCGTTATCTCTTGCTTTAGGCATTCCGTTGATCGCTGTAAATCACATGCATGCACATATTTTGGCTCATTTTATTGATGAGGAAGGCTTTGACAAACCCGAGTTTCCTTTTTTAGCCTTAACCATAAGCGGCGGACATACTCAAATTGTAAAAGTGAACAGTTTTTTTGATATGGAAATTATCGGAGAAACTACTGATGATGCAGTTGGAGAAGCTTTTGATAAAAGTGCCAAAATTCTCGGACTTCCCTATCCCGGAGGACCTTTGATTGATAAATATGCAACAGAAGGAAATCCGAAGGCTTTTGTTTTTACCAAACCCAAAGTTCCGGGTTTAGACTTTAGTTTCTCCGGATTAAAAACAGCTATTTTATATTTCATACAAAAAAATAAAAAAGAGAACCCCAATTTTATTGAACAAAATCTTAATGATATTTGTGCTTCTATCCAGCATACCATTATAGAAATTTTAATGGATAAATTAAAATTGGCAGTAAAAGAAACGGGAATTACCCAAATTGCAATCGGCGGAGGTGTTTCTGCAAACTCGGGAATCAGAGCCCGCCTGAAAGAGAATCCATACGGATGGAAAACTTTTATTCCGAAGTTTGAATATACCACAGACAATGCTGCAATGATTGGAATTGTAGGTTACCAAAAATATTTATCTAATCGTTTTGAAACTTCTGCTGTAGTTTCTAAAGCAAGAATTGAATTTTAAATCATGCAATTATTTTTTAATCCGAATATAGACGAAAAAACAGAAAGCTTTTCTTTTGATAAAGAAGAAAGCCGTCATATAATCAAAGTTTTACGAAAAAAAGATTCGGATATTCTTCTGGTAACCAATGGTTCAGGCTTATTATTTGAAACGCAGATTACTCTCGCATCTGATAATAAATGCACGGTTGAAGTTCTCTCTGTAAAAAATGCAGAAAAACCGAAGTATCGTTTGCATTTAGCCGTTGCTCCCACTAAAATGAATGATCGTTTTGAATGGTTTCTGGAAAAAGCAACCGAAATAGGCATTCAGGAAATAACACCAATTTTTTGCGACCGTTCGGAGAGAAAAGTAATTAATCGCGATCGTTTTGAAAAAATTATTTTGTCGGCAATGAAACAATGCAATGAAACTTTCCTGCCGAAATTAAATGATGCTATTTCGTTTAAAGAGTTTATAAAACAACAAAATGAAGGATTGCAATTAATTGCGCATTGCGAAGAAACCGATAAAAAATCTCTGAAAGAAGTCTTAAAACCAAATGAAGATGTAACCATTTTAATTGGTCCCGAAGGTGATTTTTCTGAAAAGGAAATTGCATTGGCTCTAGAAAACAATTACAAACCTGTAACTTTAGGAAATACACGTCTGAGAACAGAAACGGCAGCGGTTGTAGCCTGCCATAGTGTTGTTTTCTTTAATGAAGAATAAATTGAAAAGTTAAGTTTTCATCCTGAGGAAAATGAAGCAAAAATATAATTAAATGAAAAAAATATTTTACTTACTCTTACTAATTTCCATTTCTTCTTTTTCACAAGAAATTGCTTTGCTTAAATATAGCGGCGGCGGCGATTGGTACGCTAATCCCACTTCGTTACCGAATTTGATTAGCTTTTGCAACGCCAATATTTACACCCGAATAAAAGCAAAACCATCTACTGTAGAACCTGGTAATCCGGATCTGCTATCGTATCCGTTTGTGCACATGACCGGTCACGGAAATGTTGTTTTTAGTGATGCAGATGTGACCAATTTAAGAAATTATCTTACTGCAGGAGGTTTTCTTCATATTGATGATAATTACGGAATGGATCAGTTTATTCGAAAAGAAATCAAGAAAATCTTTCCTAATAATAGTTTAGTCGAAATTCCGGCAAATCATCCCATTTTTCAAAAGCCATTTCCTTTTCCTAATGGATTGCCGAAAATTCATGAACACGACGGGACCCGCCCTCAGGCATTTGGAATTTTTGTAGAAAACAAACTGGTTTTACTTTATACTTACGAATGTGATTTGGGCGACGGCTGGGAAGATGCCGAAGTACATAATGATCCTGCAAACGTAAGAGACAAAGCGCTGAAAATGGGTGCCAATATTATCAATTACATTTTTACCAATTAATTTACTGAAAGTGCAGCTGACTCACGAAGAAAATCAATTTCAGAGAAAAACCTTTCCGATTACATTAGTTTGTGATCATATTTACTTTCAGCAGAATATTGGTTCTTTATTTAGAATTGCTGAAGCTTTTGGGGTGGAAAACATTATCTTTTTTGGAAAAGATATTCCGCTGACGCCACGTAAAATTAATAAAACTTCACGCAGTACACATCTTCATGTGGCTCATTCCGTTATCGAAGAATTTACAGAACTTCAATCTTTTCTTTTGGATAATAATTTTGAAATTATTTCACTTGAAATCGCATCAAACAGTAAACCTCTTAAAGAAGTTACTATTCCCACAAACAAAAAAATCGCGCTTATCATTGGCAGTGAAATTAATGGAATATCAGAAGAACTTCTAAAACTTTCTCATCAAATTGTTCACATTAATATGTTTGGAAAAAACAGTAGTATGAATGTGGTTCAGGCTGCGAGTATCGCTCTTTATGAAATTACTTCTTTGTAAAATTATATTCTCTTAAATCTATCTGTAAAATAGCATCCTGAAAACAATTAATTTGATCTTCTTCAGACGAATAGAATTTAATTAACAAAATATTTCTTCTTAAAATATAAATTTTTTACTAATTTTTTAATCGACAAACGGTAAATATAATCGTCGAAATACACTAAAATTTTTAAAAAGAAAGAAAATACATCTTAATATTATTTTATTAATTTTTGTAAGAACTAGTGTTTGTAAGGGGTTGTAAAATTTCTCACAAATTATTGTTTGTAATATTTTTCGATAATGATATTTTGTTATAAAATTGCATCAATGATTAACCAATCAACATTTTTATAACAAAAAACTCAAATTATTATGAAAAAAGTTATTATTACCACATTTGCGGCATTAATGCTGTTTGCTTGTCAAAACGATCAATCGGAGTCTTCTGGTGCAGACGCAACTGTTGCCTCCCGAAGAGGATGTGCAACACAAGAAGTTTTAGAAGCGCAATTAAAAGCGAATCCCGCTTTGGCAATCAAAATGAATGAAATTGAAGCATTTACAGCAAAACATGCTGCTTCAAGTTTTACCGGTCGTTTAGTTAATGGCAAAATTGAAATTCCGGTTGTAGTAAATGTTTTGTACAGAACCACCGCACAAAATATTTCTAATGCACAAATTCAGTCTCAGATCGATGTTTTAAACAAAGATTTTAATGCTTTAAACTCTGATTTTAATAATGTACCAGCATTATTTTCAGGCGTTAAAGCCAACGTTGGAATTACATTTGTTTTAGATCAGGTTATTAGAAAATCTACAACAAAGACATCATGGGGAACAAATGATGCAATGAAAAAAACGGCTCAGGGCGGACTCGCACCTACTTCTCCAACTACTAAATTAAACATCTGGACGTGCAATATCGGAGGCGGAATTTTAGGATATGCACAATTTCCGGGAGGTTCTTCGGCTACTGATGGTGTTGTGATTGATCCACGTTATTTCGGATTATCTGGTACTGCCAACGCGCCATTTAATTTAGGAAGAACAGCTACACACGAAGTAGGACACTGGATGAATTTACGTCACATTTGGGGAGATGCAACCTGCGGAAGCGATCTTGTTGCCGATACTCCGACTCATAATGAAGAAAATTATGGCGTTCCGGCATACCCACATTACAGCACATGCTCAGGAACACCTGTAGAAATGACAATGAACTATATGGATTATGTGGATGATGCAGCAATGTACATGTTCTCAACAGGTCAGAAAAACAGAATCTCTGCTATTTTTACATCTGGAGGAGCCAGAGCTTCTTTTGCGCAATAAGCGGGTTTATCAATAAGAATAAAAGCGGGATGTTTCATCTCGCTTTTTTTTGATTGCGTCCGTAATTAAAAAAGCTTTTTGTTATATTTATAGTCTAAATTATAAACATGATAACATCAAAAACTATTTCAAACGGAATTTTAAGAGCCTTAGCCACAATTTTAATAATTGGTGTCGTTTTATACTTCTTATATGAAATACAAACCGTTATTGTTTATTTATGCATATCTCTTTTACTTTGTCTGATTGCCAATCCGTTAATTTTATTTCTGAAACAAAAGCTTAAATTTGGAAATTCGATGGCTGCGGCAACAACCATCATACTTTTTATCTTTTTAATTGTTGGCTTTATTTTATTATTTGTGCCTTTAATTATCTCCCAGGCAAACAATTTAGCCCTATTAGATACAGCGCATCTGCAAACCAACTTTATAGAAGCAGAGAACCAGCTCGAAGCCTATTTTAATGTGCAGCATATTGATTTAAATAAAGTTATAAAGGATTCGAAACTTACCTCGGTATTCGATTTTAGTTATTTTACAAGATTCATTAATTCGATACTGAACTTTATGGCCGACATGGGAATGGGATTGGTTTCGGTATTTTTTATTACTTTCTTTTTAATTAAAGATCAGGAAACTTTTAAAGATCAGGCCCGAAGAATACTTCCGGACTCCAATGAAGACAAAATATTAAATTCAGTAACCAAAATAAACCATTTGCTAACCCGATATTTTATTGGCTTGTTATTGCAATTGATAGTTGTATTTATTCTTTACCTAATCGTACTAATCATTTTCGGAAATAAAAATGCATTCGTTATTGCTTTTCTGTGTGCTATTTTAAACATAATACCGTATTTAGGACCTATAATTGGAACTATTTTGGCAGGAATCCTAACTATGATCAGTATGATCGGACAGGATTTTCAATCGGAGATTCTGCCAACGACAATTTATGTTATTATAGGATTCTTAATTGTTCAGGCTATTGACAACAATGTCAGTCAGCCTATAATTTCATCAAAAAGTGTAAATTCGCATCCGTTAGAAATATTCCTGATCATTTTAATCAGCGGTATCACTTTTGGAATTGTCGGAATGATTATAGCCGTTCCTGTTTTTACCATGATAAAAGTTATTCTGAAAGAATTTTTTCCTAACAATAGAATTGTCTCTGTATTAACTGAAAGAATTTAGCATTGAACACCTCCATTTTACGAAAAGATATTCAGCAATTTATTATAGAAAATACTGGTGCAGATCTAACAAAATTGGCACTTCAGAAAAATCCGTTCCCCGATGTGGAATGGATTTTAATTTTAAATCAGATCGAAGCTCGAACAAAAGCGAAAGACAAACTTCCGAGCTGGTTTGCAACAGAGAATATCGTTTATCCTGCCAAAATTTCGGTAGAACAAACTTCCTCAGAAAAAACAGCACTTTATAAGGCAGCTTTAATCTCCGGAAATTCTTTAATTGATCTCACAGGTGGTTTTGGTGTTGATGATTTTTATTTCTCCAAGCAGTTTCAATCAGTTACACATTGCGAAATTAATGAGGATTTATCCGCAATTGTCCAACACAATTTCGAACAGTTAAAGATCGAAAATTGTCATTTTTACACAGGAGATTCCTTTCATTTACTGGAAGAAACAAAACACAAATTCGATTGGATTTATATAGATCCTTCGCGAAGAAACGACAGCAAAGGAAAAGTTTTTATGCTGAAGGACTGCCTTCCTAATGTTCCTGAATTATTGGAATTCTACTTTGAAAAAGCAGATTCAATTTTAATTAAGACAGCACCGTTACTGGACATTTCAGCAGGATTATCTGAGCTGAAAAACGTTAAAAACATACATATCATCGCTTTAGAAAATGAAGTTAAGGAATTGCTTTTCGAAATTCACAAAAATTATTCCGGCCCAATAACTTTAAAGACGGCCAATATTCTAAAAGAAAGTACAGAAATCTTTGAGTTTAATTTTGATAATGAGAAGCCGTTTCCGGATTATGATCTTCCAAAAAAATATCTTTACGAACCCAACGCTGCTATAATGAAATCCGGCGGTTTTGATGAAGTAGGTATTGCTTTCGAAATTAATAAACTTCACAAACATTCGCATTTATATACCTCAGAACAATTAATAGATTTTCCTGGAAGAAAATTTGAGATTCAAAAAGTCATTTCTTATACCAAAAATGAAATGAAAAACGAATTGGCAAATCAACAGGCCAATATTACCACACGCAATTTTCCCGAAACGGTAGAAAACATTCGAAAAAAGTGGAAAATAAAAAATGGCGGAAATTTGTATTGTTTTTTTACCACCGATGTAAAAGATAACAAAATAGTTTTAATTTGCACCAAAATTATCTAAACAATGAAACAACTATTTACTCTGTCTATTTTTTTATTAACCTTAACTGTATTTGCCCAAAAACAAAAACCATGTGAATACAGCGTAAATGTAAACGACTCAATCGGATCTTATAAAGTAACAAACGAATACTTAATGAGTGAAAAATATTTTGGAGGCAACTTCAGTTACATTTTCTTTTCGCTTGCTCAGACTGACGGTTTACCGACCTTAAATTTACAGCTTATTCAGAAAAGCAAGGATTTTATTAAAGCTAATTGTTTTGATAAAAGTTCGAAAATATTTCTGCAATTAGAAAACGGAAAGATTGTTACCCTAATGCACATCAATCAGGAAAACTGCGGAACACTCGTACATGACGATAAAGGTTTTGATAACCGAATCAATACGGGAATTTTTGTTTTTATGAAAGACAGTTATGAAGAGCTTAAAAAATCTCCAATTTCTATCATGCGAATTAAATATCTGACCAACATTGAAGATTATATCGTGAAGCGTGAACTTACTTCTGAATTAACCGGTAAGGTAACGAATCCGAATACTTATTTTATGGAAAACATTCGATGTGTTGAATAATCAATCACATTTCCATTTCTGATTGGCAACTTTATCTTTTAAACCCGCTTTCAGATTATAATGCCACCATTCAGAATCAAATGAATTAAATCCGTTTTTGATCATCGTCTTTTTTAAATAAGCTCTCTTTGAAAGTATTTCCTTTGAAAGCTGTTTAAAATTGTGACTTGCCTGAATTCCGAAAAAATCAAACGGAGTTCCCATATCAACTTCTTTTCCGGTTAAATCTACCAGAGAAATATCAACGGCTCCTCCTCTATTGTGGATGGAGCCTTTTTTTGGATCTGCCACATATTTAGGATTAGATACAATCTCCCACATTCTTTTCTGAATATCCAGAGGTCTGTAGCAATCATATAATTTGATTCGGTGACCTTTATTTAAAAAATCATTATTTGCTGCGATCAAAGCTTTGACTGTCTTTAAACGCAACATACATTCTGCGCAATCGTAGACTTTTGCCTTTAGAAAATTATCTTCGGTTGCATATTTCATATCGTAAGCAAAATCATTGCTGTAATCTCTAAGATTCACAAAAGTTGTATCAGAAACTTCAACTGCGGGACTTATATAAGCTTCCTGTTGAGCTTGTAATGATGTAATAGCAAAGAGAAGACTTAATAAATATATTTTGAAAAAATTCATTTTAAATAATTTGAAAAAATGAAGTTACAAAAAAAACTGAGATGATTCTGTTCAGGATTAAAAACCGCTCTTTTAAATTTCGCCAGTCATTAGAATATTTTCTTTTACACCTTTACTTTTAAGCATTCTAAAATGCGAACGAACCGCGTGATAAAAAGGATAAGCAGTATACGGAAGATTATACTCTTTGGCATATCGCTTTATAATGGGTGTGATGTACGGATAATAAGTATGACCTACATTAGGAAAAAGATGATGCGCGACGTGATGCGTGAACCCGCCGTACAGAAAATTGGCTAAAGTGCTCTCTGTGCTAAAATCTTTTGTTACAATCATTTGATGGACTGCCCAGGTATCAGAAAGATTTCCATCCTGGTCTGTATTGGGAAAATGGGCATCTTCATCCACATGTGTAGAGACAAGTGCTACTACTCCAAGTGCACTGCCCGACATGTGCATACACAACCAGGCGAGAAAAACCAGGTACCAAGGATGATCTAAAAAAATTATGGGAATAATAAGCAGATAGCTCAGATTAATGATTTTTGCTGCAAATAGCTTATATATTTCGCGTTTGGGAATTGTTTCGACTATTTTTTTGACGTAGTTGTCTTTTCTTCCAAAAAGATCTTTAAAATCCCGTATATAAATCCAGTTCAGACTGTATAACGGATAAATAAACCACATGTAAATATGCTGATATTTATGATAATCCAACAATGGACTAGTGGGAAATATTCTGATAATATCACTCTGCTTGATATCTACATCCCAATCGGGCACATTGGGATAAGCATGATGGAGACCAATATGCCGCCGCATCCAGAGCCAGTGATTGCTGCCGAAAAGTTCTAAAACATACAAAAACCACTGATTATGCTTAGGCTTTTTAAACAAAGCTCCGTGAGCAGCATCGTGAAAGGCATTTATAAACAACACAATCATCAGGATTCCGCACAAAATATAAAAGAGAAAAAGTAAAGATGTGCTATTACCAAAAATTAAAATGCAAAAATAAGACAAAAAGAAAATTGCCAGCAGGCCAACAGATTTTACAATGTTTAATACATATAAAGTCGAGTTTTTTAAGACCGTTTCATTTACTTCCAAACGCATCTTCTTAAAAAAATCATCGGCTCCAGGTTTTGCATAAACTGGTCGTTTTAATTTTTCCATAGTGGTTATTGCTAGAAAATTGGTAACCAAATTTAATAAAAAAATACGTAACATTTTAAATACAAACACCTAAATTTAAGCACGTTAAACAAAAAACCACTCATTACAAGTGGCTTTAATGTCTTATTTTATAATTGACGGATTTTGGAAATATATTGCTTATTCCTCAAACTTTTTCTCTGAGAGCTTTTTTCGAATAGTATGAATGCGGCCTTCAATTTCTTCAAGATCATTAAGAATATTTTGTTTTTCATAAACCGCTCCCGTCTCCCTAATCATATTTTGCTCACTTTCAGGAGCAAAAAGATCATTCAGATCTACATCAGGAAAATTTTTACTTAAACTCAAAATAAATTCAGAACCAATACTCGCAGTTCCATGTAAATATCTTCCAATCATTGCCGGACTAAATCCTAAGATTGCTCCAACCTCTTTTTGCTTTAATCCTTTAGCTTTAAAGAATTTGCTTAATTTCTCGTTATACATCATCATTCAATTCAATATGAAATATAGTTACAATATATTTTTTAACATAAAATAGAATGTTAAATATAATATTATTCCTACATTTACGTAAAATATGGAAACATTAAATTATTAGCCGCAAATATATGTCAAAATTAATCAATAATAGCAATTTTAAAGAAGATAATTCTCACAATAAAAAAGCTTATGAATTTATAGATAAGCATTTACCTGTAACCTATGTGGATCTCACGATTAATTGTATTGTAGCAAAAGGCAGTCCGGCACCAAGTAAATCACTAGTTAGAAATGTAAGAAATAAAACCATATTTAGAAACGACATTCTTTTGGCATTGGTTGAAGTTGCCCATCAAAATAAAGAAGCTATTGAAAGAATTAAACTTCTGATATCTTAAATAGTAAAATCATATATATCATCGTACGGTAGCAATCTAAAATTTATACGGATTTCAGAAAGGTATTTAGAATATACCCATTCCCTCAGGTTTTATAGTAAATCCAAGTCTGATCATACTTTTATGTTCCTGATAATCAATTAAACTTTCGGTATATCCTATAAACCATTGCAGGGTTAAATAATAATTTTCTTCTTTATAAGGCCTCCAGTTAACTTGTGTCTGTAATGAGCCGTAATTAATTAATCCGCTGCCTTTTCTAAATAAAACATCCGCACTCCATCTTCCGGGCTGAATTTGGTATGTAGCACTGGCTTCACCATAACCAACATACTTCGTTAGAGTGGGATTATCCTCTTTATCTACAAGTGGAATCCAGCCTCTTATTCCCACAATCCATCTTGGAGAAACCTGAGACTTTAGGGAGAAAGCAAGCATATTCCAGGTTCTGGAATAAATAGAATCCCTTCCGTTTGATTCATGTTCTAAGGAAATGGTGCCATACGTTAATCTATTTCCTTTCAGATAAAACGGACGAACGATTGCGACGCCGGGATTGAAATTGATTTCAGAAAAGGGTTTTGAGTTTGCGTAAATGTCCCAAAAAGCTTTTTGAGTGTACATTAAATACGGAAAAAAACCACCCAAAATGGGCTTAGAATTCAACCGAAGTTTAAAACTGACCTGATATTTAACATCTGCAGAATTGCTGGTAATAGGTTCGTCAAGCGGAACACCGGTTAAGAAGTAATTATCGCGGTGAACAGAAAAACTATTTTCTTTTAATAATGAATCGGCGGCACGAAAGTTTTTTTTCTCTTCAACAATTTGAGAATTTGATTTAAACGAAAGTAAAACAAAGAAAATTAGTAGATATTTGAAGCGCATTTTTACTGTTTATATGAAATGTTTAATGACCTATTTATACTAAGTTAAACTATTTCAGCAATGAATGAAAATATTTGGGAGTACTTTATAATTTTTACCCACTGCTAATTACTTTTGGTAAGTAATTGTAAAATAAAATTTAAAAATAAAAATACAGAAATAAAAAAAGTCACTTCAATAACAGGAATTAGGACTTTTAGCTCTCAAAAAACTATATATATCTGTAAAGCCTTATATTTTGATAAAAATTATATTTTTAAACTGCTTAATAACTCAATCAACTTAGGGTCAGATGGTTTTGGAGCGCGTGCTGTGACAATATTACCATTCGGATCAAGAAGAATAAATGTCGGAACTCCATCAACACCGTAATCTTTTATGATTTTCGACTTCCATTCATTTTCTGCCAATAACTGAATCCCGCCTAATTGCTTTTCAGTAACAAATTTACTCCATTTCGGCTGATCCTTTATTGCATCTATTGAAATGCTGACAAATTCAATATTTTTTCCTTTATATTTTTCTTCTACTTTTTGAAGAAATGGAATCTGCTCACGACATGGACTACACCATGTTGCCCAAAGATCAATGTAAATATATTTTCCTTTCAGGTTTTCTAAAGAAGTTTTTCCCCCTTTTTGATTTTCGTAGTCAAATGTTGGAGACGGTTTGCCAGGTTGTAAAGTATTTGCTAAATTATATTTGTCTGTAAGCTTTTGCTTCAATATCGGATTATTTGTAATCGATGAAAATTCCTTATATAAGAGATCATAGTTTGGATTCCCGATATTTATATCATTAAGACAATTTTTCAACTAAACGGTTTTTTATGCTTTGACTTTTTAAAGCTCTAATTTGTGGAATTGCATTTTTAGCCGAAACATCAAAAGGCTGATCATCATCTATTTTGACACTCGCGTAGAAGTTGCGGAGTACAATATCACAGTATTCATTTGAAAATAAAAAATCCGAATCATTGTCCAAATCCATAGTTGCATCAAGCTTTGGATATGTTTCAGAAACTATAAAATTATCTACTTGGCCATAATAATTATGATCTTTTTTATAATAAAATAAATGCTTTTGTTCTAAAAAATAAATACTTCGAGCTTCTTTTTCTTTAAAATTTGCATCAGTAAATTTTGTTTTTTTGTACAAATTAAGGACTGAAATTTTTATTTCATGAAGTTTTTTCAGGAATTCATTTTCACCAGGTTCATAAAGTTCCTGATCTGGAGTCGCAGAAGTAACAAGCTGTTTTTGATATAGATAATTGTTTTCCACGCTTCCTTTCCCGGTAAATTTTAAAGTTGGTGGCAGGTTTGCGTCATCAGCATTAATTACCAATCTGTAATCTTTAGAAACATATATAGGAAAGCTATTCCTGGTAGTTTCAATTTTATAAATGCGATCCAGTTCTAATACCAAATTTTCTGAAAAACTGCCATTTGCTTTTAGTTTGATTTCTTTATCCAGCAGTTCTCCCTTAATCCTGATTGTGTTATTTTCTGCGTTCATTATCTTTCCAGAAATAGTTGTTATTTCTTCAGGAGTGGTAAAGGAACACAACACTATACTTAGCAATAGAAGGGAAATTTTCTTCATTTTTGGTAGTTTAAACAGTTAGTTTTGAAGTTAATACTGACTAAAAATAAGAATTAATCTTTTAAAAATGAATTTGTTGTCTATTATTTGCATGCTTTCGAAAAATAGGATACAAAAAAACTACATTTCTCGAAAGCTTTCTCTCCATACAACGAGGTTAGTCAAGGATCTTTACAATAAACATGACGAATCCGGAAATTGAACTTTCTGACACTATTACAAAAATATTTTTTTTAATACAAATAACTGTTTCTAAATGAGACACTAGTCTGGTAAGTTTCAAAAATTGCAAAATTCAATTGAGCATTTATAGTATCGTTTAAATTTAGTGTTTATCTGTGATCACGCAATTAACCTAATTTTAAAATCTTGAGATTTGACATAAAGACAGACGGTACAGAGAGTGAAGGAAGTAAAACTATTTAAGTTTCGTTGGAGCATCTTTTCTACTATTGGACAGCAGAAAAAAGCACCAATTTTAAAACCCAAATAAGTTAAAACAAAAAGAGGATAATCAGTGATGATTATCCTCTTGAGTGATCCCAGAAGGATTCGAACCTTCGACCTACGCATTAGAAGTGCGTTGCTCTATCCAGCTGAGCTATGGAACCAGTAAGTTTTTTGCAAAAAACTTTAAAAAGTCGGGGTGGCAGGATTCGAACCTGCGGCCTCCTGCTCCCAAAGCAGGCGCGATAACCGGGCTACGCTACACCCCGAAGGCAAAATTTAAGCGGAGAGACAGGGACTCGAACCCTGGCGACGGTTACCCGTCGACAGATTAGCAATCTGCTCCATTACCGCTCTGGCACCTCTCCAAGCTCAAGGAACGTGTCCTGTTTTGCGGTGGCAAAGGTATAACAACATTCCATATCTCACAAGTATTTTTTCCATTTTTTTAAACTTTTTTAAATCTTTTTTCAAAAAGACTTCACAATCAAACAAATAGAATTAATAAAAATTTCAAGGGAATTTAAAATCTTTCCTATTTAAACCAAAATTTGAATTTATTTAAATATTAAGTAAATTTGCTACATTAACTAATATCTAACAGAAAATGAACAAAAGAGTTGTTATCGTTTCTGCCGCTAGAACACCTATCGGAAGTTTCATGGGAGGTTTATCTACCGTACCCGCACCAAAATTAGGTGCTGCCGCTATTAAAGGCGCACTTCAAAAAATTAACCTTGACCCAAAATTAGTTGATGAAGTTTTTATGGGTAACGTAATTCAGGCCGGTGTTGGACAAGCTCCAGCACGTCAGGCGGCACTTTTTGCCGGTCTCTCTGAAGAAGTTGCCGCTACAACTGTAAACAAAGTTTGTGCTTCTGGTATGAAAGCTGTAATGTTTGCGGCCCAGGCTATTGCTTGTGGAGACGCAGAGATTGTAGTAGCCGGAGGAATGGAAAACATGAGTTTGATTCCGCATTACGTACAAATGCGTGCCGGAAATAAATTTGGTCCTGCAACAATGCTGGACGGAATGCAGAAAGATGGTCTGACAGATGCTTACGATAACAACGCAATGGGAGTTTGCGCTGATTTATGTGCAACTGAATACCAGATCAGCCGTGAAGAACAGGATGCTTATGCCATTCAGTCTTACGAAAGAAGTGCTAAAGCATGGGATTCCGGAAAATTTGATAACGAAGTGGTTCCGGTTGAAGTTCCGCAACGACGCGGAGAACCCGTTATTTTTTCAAAAGATGAAGAATACACTAATGTAAAATTAGATAAAATACCTTCTTTAAGCGCTGTTTTTACAAAAGACGGAACGGTAACTGCTGCAAATGCCTCGACAATTAATGACGGAGCTGCCGCCTTGATTTTAATGTCTGAAGAAAAAGCAAATGCCTTAGGATTAAAACCTTTAGCTTACATAAAAGGTTACGCAGATGCCGCTCAGGAACCAAAATGGTTTACTACAAGTCCGGCAAAAGCGTTACCAAAAGCCTTGGATAAAGCTGGAATTTCTATTTCAGATGTTGATTATTTTGAATTCAACGAGGCTTTCTCTGTAGTAGGACTGGCCAATTCAAAAATTCTTAATTTAGACAATAACAAAGTAAATGTAAATGGTGGCGCAGTTTCGCTGGGACATCCTCTTGGAGCTTCGGGAGCACGTATCATTGTAACTTTACTAAATGTCTTAGAACAAAACAATGCCAAAAGCGGAGCTGCAGCAATCTGCAATGGCGGTGGCGGTGCATCTGCAATTGTTATAGAAAGAGCTTAAATAATATTATTTAAAATTAGGAGTTATGGTAAAATAGCTCCTAATTTTCAACTTATAAATTTCCATCAATGTTCGGAATTTGCAATTTAGCCATAGTACCGGTTCGAGCTGAAGCCAGCGACAGAAGTGAAATCGTAACACAACTTTTGTTTGGCGAACATATCGAAATATTAGAACGTCAAAATCAATGGGCTAAAATCCGAATTCAGTACGATGATTATGTAGGCTGGGTAGATTCTAAGCAATATCAGGTTATTTCTGAAGAGCAGTTTAAACAATTGAGCCAGGAGTCCATTATACTAAATGCAGATCTGATTGATTACATTACCGGATCTAATAACTTATTACTTCCAATTCCGCTTGGGGCTTCCTTATCATTTTTAAATAACAGCGAAATTAATACTTCAAATTTTGAATTTGAAGGTACCAAAACCAGCGGTTTAAAACCTAAAAGCGCTCTTATTAAAACCGCTTTTATGTATTTGAACGCCCCTTATCTCTGGGGTGGAAAAACACCTTTCGGAATCGATTGTTCGGGGTTTACACAGATGGTTTACAAATTAAACGGCTACAAAATTCACCGTGATGCCTCGCAACAGGCTTTAGAAGGCGAACCTTTAAGCTTTATTGAAGAAAGTGAGGTCGGCGATCTGGCTTTTTTTGATAATGATGAAGGAAACATCATTCACGTTGGAATCATAATGGAGAACAATTACATCATTCACGCAAGTGGAAAAGTACGCATTGACCGTTTGGACCACACCGGAATTTATAATCCTGAAATGAACAAACATACACACAAACTTCGCGTGATCAAGAAGATTATCTAATTCTTAAAAAAGCAAAAATGACAAAAATTGAATTATCCAAAACAGGCTTTCAGATTAACAACATAAACATTGAATTCCCAATTGATATCTCAGTTTTAAAACAAGCTTTAGGAGATTGCAGACAAATCAAAAAACAGTACAACCACATTTTTACCTGGGATGATCGCGGTATTGTTGCTTTTTCTAAAGAAGGACAGGAAGCAGAAAGTCTGGCTGTTGAATTTGAAATTAAAGAATATGACTTTTGCGCAAAAAGCATTTTTGCAGGAGAATTTATTTTTGACGGACAGGAAATATTGCAATACTACAAAAACAATAAAAACGAGCTTGTCAAACTTTTTAAAGGAGACAGAAGCGGCGCTTTGGTTCGCAACGGAATCAGCGTGTGGTTTGACAAAGAAGACGACAAAATTACAAGTCTGAGTATTTCTGCGTACGAAGAAAAAGAAAAAAAGATCTCTGCAAACCTTGATCCGGAATTTAAAATTTTCGAACCTTTATGGAACGAATGGATTTTAGAAATCAATAAAATAGTGCCCACAGATAATGATTATTACAATCTTACAGAAGGTATTTCAGAAGAAGATATAGAAAATCATTCTACTTTGGAAGACGGAATTACGGTCCCTCCTGCTCTGCTCAATTTTTACAAAGTCCAGAATGTAGAATACGATGCCGTTACATCAGCATTTCAAATCCTAATAAACAACTGGCCTTACGAACTCATTCCGTTTGAAGACATTGCAGAAGAATGGAATTCTATTCAGGATTTACAATTTCACGAAGATGATCTTCCTTTAATGGATTATGACCTTGAAAAAATCAATATAAATAATTATGCAAATCCAAAATGGATTCCGTTTGCAACAGGAAGAAACGGCGATTATTTACTTTTTGATGCCGATCCTGCTCCAAAAGGAAAATTTGGGCAAATTATAGAATTGCAAAATGAATCGTGGTCAAGAGACATTGTTGCAGAATCGCTTGAAGAATTAATTCAAAACGAAATCAATAATCTCAAAACGGGCAACACAGAACATTTTGATTTTATAGTTGGAAAAGAAAATTAAAGTAAGCGGATAAAACAGGTTCGAGTTTTGAAGACATAGATGGCTCCAAATCTCTTCATAAATTGCGATTAACTTCTTGGCATCATTTCTATCCATTCAATTTATTTTTATCTCTTTTAAATCTGCCTGGAATAAAATCCTCTATAATCCATTTAATCTGTGGCCAAATAAAATTAGAGAAATTCGTGAATTCGTGGCTAGCAAAAAAACCTAAGCACTCAATCGAATCGTTTTTCTAAATTCAGACGGACTATAGCCTTTTTGCTTTCTAAAGAATTTATTGAAATGACTTTCATCTGTAAAACCAAACTCATACGCAATTTCATTAATACGTTTGTCACTGAACTGCAAGCGATGTTCAATCAGTTTCGTTTTATAATTACTGATATATTGCTGCATCGTTTCGCTGGCATGCTTCTTAAAATAACGGCCTAAATACGTATTCGAAATTCCGAAATAACCACTTATCGATTCCGCTTTTATGCGCTCCGGATAATAAATATTATTCTGAATATACTGCAGAATATCCATTGCTTTTGCTTCTGTACTAATGGAAACCTGTTCTGGAAGATATTTCGCAATATTTCTCGCTACAATAATAATCAGCGTATTGACCAGCTGCTGAATCAATTCCTGATTGTACACATCCTTATCCTGATGTTCACGACAGATCGCCTCAATCATCACTTTTACCAGACATTTATCAGGATCATTTTTTAAAATACAACCTGGCTGGTGATTCGCATTTTGCAGAATATATTCCAAACGCTGAATATTCTCGTTCTGCAGACTTGAATTTTTTAAATAAATATCATTGAATCTCAAAAAGAAAAACCTCGTCTCCGTTTCAATGGTAAAATTATGACAATCTTCGGGCGTCAGTAAAAACAAATGTCCGGGATCGTAGCTAAAAATATTTTTATTGATACATTGAGAACCAGTTCCTTCCAGAATGTAAACCAATTCAAAAAAATTATGACGATCCCCAACGTCAGGATATTCACTTAACGTCTCAAAAGAAACGGTAAAAGGTTCGTATAAATTTTCTTTTTTCATGATTGAAATTATTTGAAGATGCAAATATACCTAAAAAAGACAAATATATACCAAATTACTATCGTAAAAACAGTATAATTTTGCCAAATCAATTTTAAACGAAAAAAATCACAATTATGGAATATAGAAAATTAGGCAATTCAGAACTGGAATTATCATCTATAACTTATGGTGCATTTGCTATTGGAGGAACCATGTGGGGCGGCACCGAAAAGAAAGAATCAATCGACTCGATCCGCGCTTCAATCGACCTCGGAGTTACCACAATCGACACGGCTCCTTTTTACGGATTTGGTTTAAGCGAAAAAATGATCGGCGAAGCCATAAAAAATTTAGATCGTTCCAAAGTTCAGTTACTGACTAAATTTGGTTTGGTTTGGGACGGAAGCAACAACGGAAAAGGCGATTTCTTTTTTGATGCTGATGATAACGGTAAAAAAGTGCCCATTTATAAATATTCATCAAAAGAAAATGTAATCAAAGAAATCGAAGACAGTTTAAAACGTCTTCAAACCGATTATATCGACTTATTGCAAATTCACTGGCCCGATGTTACTACACCCATTTCCGAAACTATGGAAGCCGTTGAAAAACTCATTCAGCAAGGAAAAATAAAAGCTTTCGGAGTAAGTAATTACAATATTGCGCAAATTCAGGAAGCGCAAAAAACCGTTCACATTGCCTCCAACCAAGTTGCATACAGCATGTTAAATCGCACAATCGAAACCGATTTAATTCCGTTTACTGTCTCAGAAAATATGGGAATAATAGCTTATAGTCCGATGGAAAGAGGTCTACTGACCGGAAAATATTTCACCGACAGCAAACTAAAAGAAAACGATCACAGAAACGGTTATTTCGGAAAATTCGACCTTCAGAAAGTAAAAACTTTAATTGAAGAATTGAGTTCACTGGCAAACGACAAACACATTTCGATCTCACAATTGGTTCTTCGCTGGACGACTTTACAAAAAGGAATTTCAATTGTTTTAGCCGGAGCCCGAAATGCAGAACAAGCCATCTCAAACGCAAAAGCCATGGATTTTGATTTATCTGTTTCAGAATTAGAATTTATCAATCAGGCCATTTCTAAAGTAAAATAGCACTCATTTTTAAACACATAGAAACATAGTTTTGCTTTGCAATTAAAGACATTTCACTTACATCAATTCACATAGTCCACACAATATTGTCATTTCGACTGAAAGGAGAAATCTCAATAGAAACTTCACTAGTGGCAAATCTTTGTGGTTACGAGTGTGATTTCTCCTTTCAGTCGAAATGACAAACTTTGAGGCAAATCGGTTACAAAATTAGTTTTTTACCACCTCATGTTTCTATGTGTTAAAATTAAAATCTCAAAAAATAAATAATAAAAATAATTAGGGTGTGTCCCTCCGGGTCGGGCTTTCGGCTATATCTTTTGCTCCATTTCATTTCACAAAAGGATACCGCCTCTATCCCTCACACAACATTTCATAAGAAAAAACATTTAAAAATGACAAAGATCTTTATAATTAACGGCGGACAGAAATTCGCACATTCAGGAGGAAAATTCAATCAAACTGTTCAGGACTGGACAATTGAATTTCTGTCTAAAAACAACAATTACGAAATCAAAACAACACATATCGAAACTGAAATCGATCTTCAGGAAGAAGTAGAAAAATTCGTATGGGCAGATGTAATCATTTACCATACGCCGGTTTGGTGGTTTCAGCTGCCGAATCTTTTCAAAAAATACATCGATGACGTTTTCACACAGGGACACAACTACGGAATCTACAGAAGCGACGGAAGAAGCCGTGTAAATCCCGACATCAACTACGGAACCGGCGGACTTCTTCACGGACGCAAATACATGTTAACTACAAGCTGGAACGCACCTGCAACTGCTTTTACGCTTCCTGGCGAGTTCTTTGAGGAGACTTCAGTAGACGACGGCGTAATGTTTGGTTTCCATAAAATGAACAAATTTACCGGAATGGAACGCATAAACGGATTTCATTTTCATGATGTCGAAAAAGGAGCAACACCAGAAAATATCATTATCTTTAAAGAGAATTATATCAAGCATTTAGAAGAAACTTTTAAAAACTTATAATTATGATTTCAATTACAGCCATTTTAAAAAGTAAACCTGAGAACTTAATTGAAGTTCAAAATATGCTGACACATCTGGTGACAGAAACCAGAAAAGAAGCAGCCTGCATTCGTTACGATTTACACACTTCAGAAAACGTTTTTATTCTTTGGGAAGAATGGAAAGATCAGATTGGACTGGATTTACACAACAATCAGTCTTATTTAAAAGAATTTATTCAAAAAACAGAAAGCTTAGTTTCAAGCCCAATTCAGGTTTACAAAACAGCTCAAATTTTATAAAGTTTTTTATAGCCACGAATTCACGAATTAATTAAAAATCCTTTGCGCATAGATTAAAAAAAATAAATTCGTGAATTCGTGGCTAAAACTTTATTTAATTCCGCCAAAAGCACCGAAACACATATTTTTGTGTAAAATTTCTACTTTAGAAAAACCAACTTTCTTCATGAGATCCAATTGATAATTCATAGATCTCGGCGTATCTTCTTTTTCGATATAATCAAGCACCTTTTGGCGATACTCTTCCCCTCCTATTCCTTCTAAATACTCCGCGTAACGTTGCCAGGTATAATCATTTAACAAATCTGTGTCTTGCGTGATCAAATCAGAAATCATTAGACAACCGCCCGGTTTCAATAATCTGAATAATTTCGTGAAAGTCGTTTCCCAATCTTCATCATCACGTAAATGATGCAAAACTGCCCCGGCCAGAATAACATCAAAGTGGTTTTCCGGCAACGGGACTTCCCGAATATCACCTTGTAAAATTTCGACATTTCCGTTTGTTTCTTGAGACACTCTCTCAAAAGCCTTTTCTAACATTGGCAAACTTAAATCGACTAAAGACGCGTTTAAATTAGGCATTTGAGAAAGCATTTTTAAAGTATAATTTCCCGCTCCGCATCCAACATCCAAAACATTTTTGGCATTTGGAACAATTCTTTTTGAAGCTTCAGTTATTAATTCTAGTGAAGTTGTGGCATCGATTGTAGCGACCTGCCCTGTTTCTAAATTTGAAAATCGTTCGACATCATTATCGAATCGTTCCCTGATTTCTTGTGTAGTTGATTTTTTCATGTTTTTTGTTTTAAGTTATGAGGTTATTTGTTATAAGTTATTGGGTTGCACTTTTTACATTTAACTTCTAACATTTAACTTGGACTCAAAATTAAAACTTCAATATATACTTTAAAAATACTATTTTTATCAATTAATAATACTTTAAAAGTATCATGGAATTACGTCACCTAAAATATTTTCTGGCTGTAGCCGAAGAACTCAACTTTACCAAAGCGGCAGAAAAACTCTTTATTTCACAACCGCCATTAAGCCGGCAAATTATGGAACTGGAAGATGAACTGCAGGCAAAGCTTTTTATTCGAAACAACAAAAAGGTCGAACTCACTGAAGCCGGAAAGTACTTTGAAAAAGAAGTAAAAGCCATTTTTCAAAATTTGGAGCAAATCAGCACAAAGACAAAGAAAATTGCAGAAAATGTGAGCGGAGAATTTCGCATTGCCTATATCAGTTCGATTTATTCTTCTGTAATTTCAGAATTAATTCAGTATCTGAAAGAGCAATTTCCTTACGTGAATTTTAAACTTTTTGAAATTTCGACAACCAAACAAATTGAAGCTTTAGAAAAAGGAAAAATAAATTTAGGAATTATTCGATCGCCAATAAAATCTCCCAAAATAAAATCGCAATTGTGGTTTCGTGACGGATTTTCGGTTGTTTTTAATAAAAAGCTCATCAAAATTAATTCAGAAAAAGACATTCCGAATCTGGAGAACGAAACTTTTGTATTTTTCAATAAAGATTACGCTCCGCATTATCACGAAGTTTTATTAGAACTTTGTGCTTTTTATGGCTTTACTCCGAAAATTATTCACGAAGCCAATAATATCAATTCAATCGTACAATTAGTCAAAAACGGATTGGGAATTTCGATTGTACCATCCAATATTGCTAAAAACAACCAAGATCCGGAATTGGGTTTTATAGAATTGAAAAAAGTGAATTTGTTTACAGATGTTTCACTGATTACTTCAAAAGAAGATTACTCTGAAATTACGCAATCTGCTGTTGCATTTTTGTTGCCACAAAGACGCTAAGACACGAAGTTTTTTATTGTTAATCTCGCAAAGGCGCTAAGACTCAAAGTTTAATCGCATTTTTGTCATCCTGAGCGAAGTCGAAGGACACGCCCTGTAAATTATCTGTGCGATTTAGAATACGGCCCATCGACTTCGCTCAGGATGACAAACTATAATGGACTTACTAAAAACTTTGAGTCCTGGCGCCTTTGTGGCGAAAATAAACACGAAGCTATAACAAAAATTCGTTACAATTTAGTACAGAAATCCACATCAGAAAAACAGAACTTTTAAATACCTTAGCAAATTATAATTCTACAATAATACAATTCAAAAAAAATGGCTGAGCAATCTTCAATTCAGTGTCCGAACTGCGGAACTCCTATCGATGTTAATGATGTTTTAAAACATCAGCTGGAAGACAGTATTCGTAAGGAATTTCAACAAAAGGCTAATCTTCAAAATCGTGAATTAGAACTTAAAAACGAACAATTAGAAAAAGCCAAATTAGAATTTGAAGCCAAGAAAAAACACGAAAACGAACTTTTTGCTGAGCGATTAGAGCGTGAAAAAAAAGCGGCTGAAAAAGAAATTGGTGAGAAACTAAAAACCAAACTGGAAGAAGAAAACAAAGACCGTTTGTTATTGATGGAAAAAGAACTCTCTGAAAAATCAGCAAAAATCAGGGAGCTAAACAAAATGGAAGGTGAAATCGCCAAACTCCAACGCGAAAAACTGGAAATGAAAGATGCGATTCAAGCCGAAGCAGAAAAACAATTGAATACACAATTGGCTTTGGAGCGCGAAAAAATAAGAAAACAGGAAGACGACAAAAACGAGTTAAAATTTAAAGAGCTTCAAAAGCAGCTTGAGGAACAAAAAAAGCTGACGGAAGAAATGAAACGCAAGCAGGAACAAGGCTCCATGCAATTACAGGGCGAAGTAATGGAATTGGCAATTGAAGAATGGCTGGCCAACAACTTTCCGCTGGACAGTATCGATGAAATTAAAAAAGGTGCAAACGGAGCAGATTGTCTTCAGATTGTAAACACGCGTGAGCACCAAAATTGCGGTTCTATTTATTACGAAAGTAAAAGAACAAAAGCGTTTCAGCCTTCGTGGATTGAGAAGTTTAAAAACGATATCAGAATCAAGAGAGCCAATATCGGCGTTTTGGTTACCGAAGTAATGCCCTCCGGAATGGAGAGAATGGGAATGCGGGACGGAATCTGGATTTGTACATATGAAGAATTTAAAGGTTTAAGCGCTGTTTTGCGTCAGTCTTTAATTCAGGTCAATCAGGCGGTTCAGGCACAGGAAAACAAAGGCGATAAAATGGAAATGTTATACGACTTCCTGACAAGCAACGAATTTCGTTTACAAATTGAAGGTATTGTAGAAGGTTTTACACAAATGCAAAGTGACCTAGATTCAGAAAAAAGAGCCATGCAGAGAATCTGGAAACAACGCGAAAAGCAAATAGAAAAAGTGGTTCATAACACTCTGGGCATGTACGGTTCGATTCGTGGTATCGCCGGAAATGCGGTCCAAACCGTAAAAGCCCTTGAATTGGATTTTATTCAGGACAACGAAGAAAACGAAGAACCTAAGGAATTGTTTGAATAATTCTTTTATACTATGTGTCCCAATGGTTGAAACCATTGGCTATGTTCAATTGATTCTGCTCAATAGATTTTCGTTTTAGTTTGTCATTTCAACGAAGGAGAAATCGCACTATTTTGTCGACAAAGATTGGAGACTTTGTTTGCGGAATTTCTTGTGCGATTTCTCCTTTCAGTCGAAATGACAAAACTGGCAAAAACCTGAAACTTTAAACTTGAAACAAATAAAAAACTTCTAATCCACTTTCTTAAAAACGACCAATTTGCCAGAAGGATTCGAAAGTGTCAATCGGTTATCTCCAATAGAATAAGTAGTCGCCGCCTGCAAAGCTTTCAAAAACTCTCCTTCTTTATTTCCCTGAGGGCAAGCCATTAGAGTAGAAACCACTTTGCTAAAACGCAAAACATCTTTTTCAAAAAATATTTGTCCTGTCATAGAATTACAGCCTCCAAAACCGGAAAATCGATTTTCCGCAGAATTGATTTCGACTCTCGGAAATTCCTTTTGAAAGTCAGTTATAAATACCTTATACCCATTTAATTCCTCCAAAACCCAAATATCGTGTAAACGATAATCGGTTAGATATTTACCACATCCTGTGAGTTTTTGGGTTTGTAATTCTGAATTATTCCTGATTTCCACTTTTGCACTGTAGGATGAAATAGCACCCGACATAGAATCCTGGCAATCTAATTGCTGAATTGTAATAGTGGCAGTCGTTTTTTCGTTACTTACCTTGTACATTTTTACATTCGCATCCATCGCTTTAACAGGTTCGGCAGATGGGAATGTAATATTTTCTTTCCCCGGAATAAGAGAGGTAAAAACAACTTTCTCGTTTCCCAGTTTTATACTCCAAAAAGGTTCGTTTCCGGAAGCTTTAAAATAATAGTGTAAATCCTCTTCTGTAGATGGTACCGAAGAAACAGTATTGGAATCTTTTCCAGCGACTGATTTACAACTTGTTATTATCATAAATAACAACAAAAGTGAAAGTATTTTTTTCATGAGATTTAGAATTAAAAATATCTTTAGTTAAAACACAGGTAAAATTCTTATGAATTTACGACATTTTTTTGAAAATCTTATTTAGAATCTTTTCAAATTTAGAAAAAAGGCAATAGAGCAAATTTTTAAAAACTTCGCACTATATAAGGCATCCCAATAAAATACTTAGATCTCAGAAATCAAAAATTAATTAAAATTAAATTAATACGTATTTTTATAAGTATAAATACTTATATTTGCGTAGTAATACTTAATTAATGAAATCATGATAAGAGTAATAGTAGTTGGAAACGGCATGGTTGGTTATAAATTTTGTGAAAAGTTTGTTGCAAAATCAGGACAGGAAAAGTATCAGATTACAGTGTTTGGTGAAGAACCGCGAAGAGCTTACGACCGTGTCCATTTAAGTGAATACTTCGGTGGTAAAACGGCAGATGATCTTTCTTTATCAACAACAGAATGGTACTTAGAAAATAACATTACTCTCAATACATCTGAATTAATTACAGATATTAATCGCGATGCTAAAACGATCCATACTCATTTGGGCAAAACACATACGTACGACTACTTAGTTTTAGCCACTGGTTCTTCTGCTTTTGTACCGCCAATTGAAGGCGTAGAAAAAGAAGGTGTCTTTGTTTACAGAACGATAGAAGATCTGGACGCTATTATGACATACGCAAAAAAAATAAAACAAAGAGGTGCGACAGAAGCCGCAGTTTTAGGAGGCGGATTATTAGGTCTTGAAGCTGCAAAAGCGGTAAGAGATTTAGGATTGAATCCGCATGTAGTGGAATTTGCATCCCGTTTAATGCCAAGACAATTAGATCAGGGCGCGAGCGATATGCTGCAGTCGAAAATTGAGGAATTGAATATTGGAATTCACCTTAATAAAGCAACACAATACATTGACGGAAAAGAAAGTATAACAGGAATGATGTTTGCCAACGACGAATTGCTAAAAGTGGATATGTTGGTTATTTCTGCCGGAATTAAACCCCGCGACGAACTGGCAAGAGTTTCCGGATTAGAAGTTGGCGTAAGGGGCGGAATCGTGGTCAACAACCAAATGCAGACATCTGATCCTTCGATATTTGCTATTGGTGAAGCGGCACTTTACAACCAAAACATTTACGGACTTGTTGCTCCTGGTTACGAGATGGCCGATGTTGCTGCCGAGCAGATCTTAAATGGCGATAAAACCATGAGAGAAACCATCGACATGTCTACACAATTAAAATTAATTGGTGTTGAAGTAGCAAGTTTTGGTGATCCTTTTATTGAAAATGAACATGTAACTGCGATCGTATACGAAAATAAATTAAGTGGAATTTATAAGAGAATCAACGTTACAAAAGATTCTAAAACTTTATTGGGCGGAATCTTAGTAGGTGATTCAAGCGATTACAATTCGTTATTTCAGATTTATAATAACGGAATGGCTTTGCCTAAAAATCCGGAAGATTTGATTTTAGGTTCGCGCGACGGATCTGAAGGTTCTTCAATGGGAAGTGTCATGGATTTGCCGGATACTGCTGTAATTTGTTCCTGCGAAAATGTAACCAAAGGCGCTATCTGCTGTAAAATTTTAAACGAAAGCTGTGCTTCATTTTCAGATGTTGTTAAAGCAACAAAAGCGACATCCGGATGCGGAGGCTGTAAACCAATGGTTGCTGATTTGGTAAAAGCCACTCAAAAATCGCTGGGAAAAGAAGTCAAAGAGGTAATTTGCGAACATTTTAACTACACCCGTCAGGAATTATTTGATTTGGTTAAAATTAATAAATATGAAAATTTCTATGACGTTTTGGATCATCACGGAAAAGGTGACGGCTGCGAAATCTGTAAACCCGTTGTAGCTTCTATCTTCTCCAGTATTTACAATGACACAGCAAACAAACACGTAACTACCCAAGATACAAATGATAGATTTTTAGCCAATATTCAAAGAAACGGAACCTATTCTGTTGTGCCAAGGGTTGCCGGCGGTGAGATAACAGCAGAAAAACTAATTGTAATAGGCGAAGTAGCCAAACAATTCGATTTGTACACCAAAATAACCGGAGCGCAAAGAGTCGATTTATTCGGAGCGCATCTAAGTGATCTGCCAAAAATATGGAAAATCTTAATCGATAATGGCTTTGAAAGTGGTCACGCCTACGGAAAATCCCTTCGTGCCGTAAAAAGCTGCGTTGGAAATGCCTGGTGCCGCTACGGAATGGACGACAGCGCCGGATTTGCGATAGAACTGGAAAATCGCTACAAAGGAATCCGTTCTCCGCATAAATTAAAAGGTGGTGTTTCGGCCTGCATCCGCGAATGCGCAGAAGCACGCGGAAAAGATTTCGGTTTAATCGCTGTTGAAGGTGGCTGGAATTTATACATCTGCGGAAACGGGGGCGCCAACCCGAAACATGCTGTTTTACTAGCCGAAAAAATCGACAAAGCTACCGTGATCAAATACATGGATCGTTTCTTAATGTATTATATAAGAACTGCCGGTCCGCTAATTCGAACATCAACATGGTTAGAAAAACTGGACGGAGGTTTAGAATATCTAAAACAAGTAATTATTGAAGACAGTTTAGGAATTTGTGAAACTCTTGAAACCGAAATGCAGACGATGGTAAACACTTTTGAATGCGAATGGAAACAGGTTTTAGAAAAACCAAGATTATTAAAACGTTTCAGTCACTTTGTTAACACAGACGAGAAAGATGATAATATAGCTTTTGTGCCTTTAAGAGATCAAAAAGCACCAAAAGCCTGGTCATAAAAAAAATCTCGCAAAGACGCAAGGTCGCAAAGCTAATTGCAAAGTTTACGAAAAAAACTTTGCGTCCTTGCGACTCCGCGAGATTAAAAGACAAAGAATAGAAAAAAAACTCTGCGCCTTCGCGTCTTCGTGGCAAAAAAATCAGCTCCAAAAAAAGAAAAAAAAATTAAGCGTTTGCTGTCCTTCTTACCCTCTTTTTTACTGCGCCATCATAACTCTTATGATTGTAAAAAGAGGGCTAAGAAACAGGAACTAAAACAAAAAAAACCATGGAAGAAATCTTAAATCAATACGAAACAGTTCATGCGAGCGAGGCGACAATTTGGTTCAAAGCAGGTAAAATTGAAGATTTTCCAACCAATCGTGGCGGATGTATCAAATACAAAAACAAACAAATCGCGATTTTTAATTTCGCACGTCGCAACGCCTGGTACGCCTGCCAAAATGCCTGCCCGCACAAAATGGAAATGGTGCTTTCAAGAGGAATGACCGGTTCTGCAGACGATATTCCGAAAATTGCCTGCCCGATGCATAAAAAGACATTTTCGCTTGTTGATGGTTCTAATTTAAATGGCGACGATTTTAAAATAGCAACCTATCCGGTAAAACTAATTGAAGACGAGGTATTTGTTGGGTTTGTGGATTAGAATTTGAAGAAGCACGAAACAAGCAGCAAGAGTATACAGATTTTTTAAAATCTTGCTTCTTGCTTCTTTCATCTCTTTCTCCGACTATTAATTTCCGCACTAATTCCCTATCTTTGAAATCTATTACTAAACCAAAAATGACAACACCTTTTCAAAAAGCCAGCGAATGGATTGATGCTGAAAACGCGCAAGATCCAAACATCGAATTAGATCAAAATATTGAATATCCTAAAGAATTATTGTATTCTAACAGGATGTACGAAAAGCTTTTACAATTTGAACCTAATGCTTCAGAAGAAGTTCAGATCGCTTCAAAAGCACAGCATATCTGCAGATGGAAGGTCGCGCGCGAATCCTACCCGATGGATCGTGTCGGTTATTTGAAATGGCGCGGAGATTTGAAAAAATTTCATGCTGAAACCACTGCTGAAATTTTAGAGAAAGCCGGTTACGACCAAACCTTTATCGACCGCGTTTCCTTTCTAATTGAAAAAAAACTACTAAAAAAAGATGCCGAAACGCAATTGCTCGAAGACGTAATCTGCCTTGTTTTTCTGGATTATTATTTAGAGCCTTTCGTGCAGAAACACGACGAAGAGAAACTCAAAAATATCATCAAAAAGACCTGGGAGAAAATGTCGGACAAAGGACATCAGGAAGCCTTAAAAATCAATTATTCTGAAGAAAATTTAAATCTCATAAAGGCATCTATAGGTTTATAAAAATATATGAAGAAAAGCAATCCTGAAGCAGCAGAAAAAATCACTTTCAAAAATTTACGGCGACTGTATTTTTTTGCACTGCTTACTATTGCCTTGACTATAATTATCAGTCAGTTTTTAGTTCAATACAATCTGAATCAGCAGTTAAGCGATTCTAAAATCATTAATTTTTCGGGCAAACAAAGAATGCTGAGCCAGAAAATTGTCAAAGAAGTTCTCATTTTACATTACGTTTCTGATTCGGCTACAGCCAAAAAAGCTACGCACTTAAAAGATGTTTTATCCAATTGGAAAGACAACCATGATGCACTTGAAAACGGAAGCGACAGTTTGGGTTTTCCACATCAAAAAAGTAAAATTCTAAATCAATTATATCTTGAAATAGAGCCAAGTTTTAGTAGAATTTTTAATGCTTCGCATATATTAATTTCAAATCTAAACGACAAAAATAAGCAAGTCGAAAACCAAAAACTCGTGCAGGTAATTCTTAAAAATGAAGGGATTTTCCTTTCTAAAATGAATGAAATCGTTACACAATACGATCTCGAAGCCCACGAAAAAGTAACCGAACAACGCCGAATTGAATATTGGATCTTCGGTTTTACGCTTTTGATTTTACTACTGGAATTTTTCTTCATTTTCAAACCAACCAACAAAAAAATCGAAAGGTTAATCGCCAAGCTTTTAGCATCAGAAAAGAAAGCTTTAAAACTGGCGTACGATACCGAAGTCATCAGCGAAATAAAAGAAAACTCCGTAAAAGAGCTTAAATCGCTCAATTATGCGATGGAAAACACTTTATTGTATTGTCGAATTTCACCCGACGGCTCTATTATTCATATCGGGGAAAAATTTGCCAAACTTTTAAATTATACTAAGTTTTCATCAAACAAAAAATTCTCAGAAGTCCTTACCGAAGACGAAAAAGAACAGGTTAATTTCGATCGTTTAATTTTCGAAAAACAGCGTAGCGGCTGGCAGGGCGAACTTAAAATTCTCAATAAAGACGAAAAAGAAATCTGGCTCGATTTGTCGATGGTTCCTGTTATGATCAAGAAAGACGAACTCGAACTTTTAATTGTTTGTTTCAATATTACCGAACGCAAAAAAGCACAACGGGAAGTTGAGCGTCTAAACCTTGAAAATACAACCGAAAAAATCAATCAGCAAAAGATTATTTCAAGCAAAATCGTTGAAAATCAGGAAAACGAACAAAACCGAATCGCCAAAGAAATTCACGACGGAATTGGTCAGATGTTAACCGGTTTAAAATTCAGTTTAGAAAGCATCAATCTGGACGACAGAGAAAAATCAGAACAAAAAATTGAATATTTAAAGAAACTAACGCTGGATATTATAAAAGGCGTAAGAACAGCAACTTTCAATCTGATGCCGCCGGAATTAAGCGATCACGGAATAGTTTCCTCACTTTCAAAACTCACGCAGGAACTTTCAAAACTCACCGGAAAAGAAATCCTTTTCTACAACAAAACCGATTTTGACCAGCGTCTGGATTCCCTAATCGAAATCAACATTTACCGTCTCACACAGGAAGCCATCAACAACGCCATAAAATACGCCGAATCATCGCATATTATTGTCCAGCTTTCCCACAGCGAAACACTTTTGAGCATCATTGTAGACGACAACGGAAAAGGTTTCGACGTCAACTCAGTCGACAAAAAACGCAACAGCGAATCCGGCATGGGACTTCTTTTCATGAAAGAAAGAATCCAGTACATCAACGGCCGCGTTTTCATGAACTCCATTCCCGGCGAAGGAACGAGAATTACATTCAATATTCCCATTCTTAAGTAGGAAATTCCAATTTGTGACAATCTTTGTCAGGCACAGCATCGCGAGACTTCGTGAGAAATCCCGCAAAGTAAACCACAATCTAAAATCCACAATCTAAAATCTAAAATCTAAATCTAAAATAATTAGGGCGAGCCACCATTAAGAAAAGGGGCTAAAAGTTGCATGTCTACATAAAGCCCCTTTCCTTAATGCTGTCGGGCTGTCCACGCTACTTCGGTAGCCTGCTCCCATCCCTCTCGCGGGCAAACGGTTTCAAAAGATGTTTTATACTAATTGATTTATCATTCAATAATCAACATAATCCTTGTCATCTCGACGAAGGAGAGATCGCACTAGAAACTCCACAATCTGAATCGCCAATCTTTGTAGAATCCCTCGTGTGATCTCTCCTTCGTCGAGATGACAAACCTAATGCGTAAAACTTTGTCAAAGTTTTACACTTTGTCAAAGTTGAACTCTCTGCATTTGGAATTTATTTATTGGAATTTATCATTAAGATTTCTAATGATTTTTTAATATTCGAATCTCTAAATACAAAATTTGAATTTTACTTTTAAAAAAAGTACGTATATTAGCATCTTCTTTTTAGATGAATATACGTAAAAATTCAAAATCAAAATTAAGTAAACTATGAGTAATATCATTCGTGTAGTGTTGGCAGACGATCATGTTTTTGTTCGGGACGGAATAAAATCTTTACTGGAAAATGAAGCAAACATTGAGGTTGTCGGTGAAGCAATTGACGGTGCAGATGCGCTCGAAGTACTTGCCGAAACAAAACCGGATTTACTTATAGTAGATATCCGTATGCCTCACTTAACAGGTATAGAGGTAGTAGAAAAACTTAGAACTGATAATAACAACGTAAAAATCATCATGCTTTCGATGCACGAATCGGAAGAATATGTGCTAAAATCCATAAAAGCCGGAGCAGACGGTTATTTACTAAAAGGTTCAAGCAAAGAAGAATTCTTAAAAGCCCTGCATATTGTGGCATCAGGCGGAAAATATTTCAGCGGTGATATTTCATCCATCTTAATTAGTCAGCTTACCAATGGCACACCTTCATTGGAACCTAAACAAACTTTGGGCGAGGAAATGATGATTACCAAAAGAGAAAAAGAAATCCTGACACTTTTATTATCCGGAAAAGGAAATAAGGAAATCGCTGAAGCACTGGATATCAGTAAAAGAACTGCCGAAGTGCACCGTTTTAACCTGATGAAAAAACTAAAAGTTAAAAACTTAATGGAACTTTCTAACAAAGCGAGTGAATATTCGTTAATATAAAATTACGTATAAATACTTAATTATTTTTTAAAAACTGCGTTTTAGCAGGTTTTAACTAAGTTATAGTACTTATTTTTACATAAAAATATAAGTGCTATGAAAAATACAAACTCATTATCGCAATCACACAAAATTTTATTTTTAAACACATTGGCCTTCACGGTGTGTTTTGCCTGCTGGACACTAAACGGTGTGCTGGTAACCTTTTTGGTCGATAACGGCATTTTTCACTGGAGTGTTGTCCAGGTGGGATGGCTTTTAGGAATTCCGATTTTAACGGGATCTATAATGCGTCTGCCAATTGGAATCCTGACCGATAAATTTGGCGGTAAATATGTCTTTTCGCTTTTACTGCTGCTTTCATCAATACCCTTATTTCTCCTTCCCTACGCCGACAGTTTTTTTATGTTTGCGTTATTAAGCTTCTTTTTCGGAATGGTCGGAACGAGTTTTGCAGTCGGAATTGGCTACACCTCAATCTGGTACCCAAAAGAATGGCAGGGCCGCGCACTGGGAATTTTCGGAATGGGAAATGCCGGTGCAGCAATTACCACCTTTCTGGCTCCCTCCCTGTTAAACCATTTTTCGATTGGGGACCCTCAAAATGGGTGGAAAATTCTTCCGGTAATCTACGCCATTTCATTAGTAGTAATCGGAATAGCGTTTCTGATTTTTGCTGAAAATAAAAAACTCGAAAACAATACCAAAACGATTCCACAAATGCTTAAGCCTTTAAAATCGGAAAGAGTATGGCGATTTGGAGCGTATTACTTTTTAGTTTTCGGATGTTTTGTAGCCTATTCGCAATGGCTTTTACCTAATTTCATGAATGTCTATCAGACCAGTCTGGTAATGGGCGGATTGTTTGCTACGATGTTTAGTCTTCCTTCTGGTGTTATAAGAGCATTTGGTGGTTATTTATCAGATAAATTCGGAGCCAGAAAAGTGATGTACTGGGTTTTAACCTCTTCGGTACTATTAAGCGCCTTATTAATGATCCCGAAAATGGAAATCACTACTGCAGGACCCGGAATTCTAGCGGCTAAAAAAGGAGTTGTAAACCAAATAAGTGACAAAACGGTAAAAGTTGGCGATAAAGAATATCCAATTATGCAAAAAGCATCTATTGTAAATGAAAACACTATTTTTCCAACTACTTCAAGCTGGCAGAATGTAGTGGTTGCCAACAATCAAAATGTGACAAAAAAGGAACTGATTGCCAAAGGAGTTACGGTTATAAAATTTGATGCAAACATGTGGGTTTTTCTCATTTTGGTAATTCTGATCGGTATTTCCTGGGGAATTGGAAAAGCCGCCGTTTACAAACATATTCCGGAATATTTTCCCAATGAAGTGGGTGTTGTAGGCGGAATGGTCGGAATGATTGGTGGTTTAGGCGGATTTTTTGGCCCTATCATTTTTGGCTATTTATTAACTGCAACCGGTATCTGGTCCAGTTCATGGATTTTTATCTTATTATTTTCGATGGTTTGTTTGATCTGGATGCATTATACCATAACGCAACTAACAAAAGAAAGACAAATTAAAGCAGGCAGCAAAGAACTGAATCCAGTGTATTAAAATGCTATTAAAAATAAATTAGAAATATGATTATAATCATAGTAAAGGACGCCTTTTTCTTATAAATTTACAGGGTAAAAACTATCATTCATGAAAAAACTTAAACTAATTTTAATACTCATCGTAGGGTTAAGCTTCAAAATGCAGGCACAGGAATTAGATGTCAATTTACAGATCAGGCCACGTTTTGAATATCGAAATGGCTACAAAACACTTCTTCCGGAAGGACAAAAAGGCACATCGCAGATTTCGCAGCGTTCCCGTTTAAACTTTAATTACAAACAGGAAGATTTAATTGTTAAACTAACGCTTCAAAACACCAGAACATGGGGTGATGTAGCGCCGACAGCGACTGCAGATAAAAATGGTGTGGCTGTTTTTGAAGCTTGGGCACAATATAATTTCACCGAAAAATGGAGCGCAAGAATGGGACGTCAGGTTCTTTCTTACGATAACCAACGTATTTTAGGAGAACAGGATTGGGGACAGCAGGCGCAAAGTCACGACGCTCTAACAATATCCTTTCATAACGAAAAACAAAAGCTGGATTTTGGGGGCGCATACAATTCTACTGCCGAAAATGTGGTTCAGACGCCTTACACCGTTACAACTTATAAAACGCTACAATACGCCTGGTACCACAATCAGTTTACCAGCGATTTGGGCTTAAGCTTCTTACTTTTAAACACAGGTTACGAATATGCCAATGCCGACGCAAAGTTACTGGTGGATTACAAACAAACTTTTGGACCGTATTTAACTTATAAGAACAATAAAATAGACAGTAACTTTTGGGTGTACGGCCAGACCGGAAAAAGTACCGATCTACAAGTGAGTGCCTGGAATGCTGCTGCGAATTTTAATTACAGTTTAACAGATTCTTTCAAGGCAGGTTTAGGTTATGAATTTTTATCAGGAAAACGATCTGATGATGCAAGCACAGTAATCAAATCTTTCAACCCGATTTTTGGTACGAACCACGGATTCAACGGTTATATGGATTACTTTTATGTGGGCAATCACCTGAACAATGTGGGTTTACAAGATGCTTACATCAAATTGAATTACAGTGTAAACAAATGGCAGTTCGCTCTGATCCCGCATGTATTTTTATCAGCGGCTGATGTTGTGACTCCCTTAAACGAAAAATTAGATTCGTATTTGGGAACTGAAATCGATGCTACTTTCGGTTATAATTTCAAAAAAGACATCACCGTAACAGGAGGATATTCTCAAATGTTTGGTTCTAAAACAATGGAATATATAAAAAACGGTGACGCTTCCCATACGAACAATTGGGCGTGGTTAATGGTTTCTGTGAATCCAAGAATTTTTAGCTGGAAAAAATAATTTTTCTACAAAATTAACTTCTAAATTTTACCCTTTTCTAATTTCCGAAAAGGGTATTTTTTTTGATGTGATAAAAATTTTTTATTTCATTTAATTAATTATATTTGAAGCGATTATGAACCCCAAATTCTATCCTGATGAAACCATTTTTAAAATTATCAATGTTAACTTTCATTGTTACCCAAACGGGTATTGCGCAAAAATACAATGATGCTTTAATTTCAAAAAATTCAGAAATAAATTTTGCGAAAACACAAAAGAGAGGCATTAAAAAAAACAACATGATTTATTATGTTGAAAACGATCTGCAAACCATTTCTGCTTACAAAAGAAGCAAATTGAAATGGCAGACCAATGTCATTTCGGTGTGTGGAAAACCAAAAAACGGTAATCCTGAAATAAGATATGTCAAATATAATTCCGACAAACTGCTTATCGTAATGGGAAAACACAATTTTGCAGAAATCGATGTTAATAGTGGCGCAACAAAACTTGTTGGTTAAGTGTAAAGATAGTTTCTTTCTAAAATATATTTTAAATCACCCTTTTTCAGATTTGAGAAAGGGTATTTTTTTGTCGTAACTTAAATATCTAAAATAATTATATTTGATATTTCATTTTTATTCTAAATATGAAAAAAATCAGTTTTTTAATATTCATCGCAACATCCCTCTTTTTTACGAGTTGTAAAAATAAAATTTCCGATCTGGAATTTGAAAAAAAAGTAATGACCGAAATATTCCCTGATTTAATTGATTCAACATGTATGGATACAAGAGTATTTACTAATTTTCCTCCTGAGTATGGTGAATCAATATTTGATAAAAAAGGTCATTATATTGGTGTTGATAGTACAAAAGCCACCAAAGAACAAAAGCAAAAATTAGTAGAGTGGAAAATTAATACCGAAAGAATCAAAAAAGACACTTCAAAAATTATAATTGCATTTGACCCTACAATTGAATATAGCGGCGAAGACCTGAAAGAATATCTTGAAAAGCACTTTAAAAGCACAAAAGCTTTTGTTCCAAAAGAAAAAATTTACAACGAATATATTTTTGATTTTAAAAACATCAAACTAAATAATAGATTTGAATTAAGAAATATAAATCAATTTCCAAAAGAAAGGGGGAAAATTTGGGAAACCAAATATAGCTTCAATTTTTCAGGAGCTGTTTTCTTTACTAGAATACAATTTGATCAAACTAAAAAGTTTGGAGTTCTAAATGCAGGCTTTGCTTGCGGGAGACTTTGCGGGCAAGGTTTTAGAATTTATATAAAAAAAATAAATGAAAATTGGATTATAGATAAAATCGAAGAAACTTGGGTCTCTTAAAAAATGTTTTAAAATTAAATTAATATATAAACCATGAACAACTGGACAAAAAGATGGGACGACCGTTACAAAAGCGAAGAATTTGCATACGGCGAAGACCCAAACCATTATTTAAAGGAACAACTCGAAAAACTCGAAACAGGCACTATTCTATTTCCTGCTGAAGGCGAAGGAAGAAATGCCGTTTTTGCTGCAAAATCAGGCTGGAATGTTTCGGCTTTTGATATTAGTGAAGAAGGCAAAAACAAAGCGCTTCGTCTTGCCGAAAACAACAATGTTTCTATTAATTATCAGGTTGGAGAACTGGAAACATTAGATTTTAAGGAAGAGCAATTTGATGCAATTGCTTTGATTTATGCACATTTTCCGGCAGAAATAAAGTCTGTTATTCACAAACAGCTTGACAAACTTTTACGAAAAGATGGCATTATTATTTTTGAAGCTTTCAGCAAAAAGCATTTAGAATATGTAAATAAAAACGAAAAGGTTGGCGGTCCAAAAGATATTGAATCTTTATTTTCGATAGAAGAAATTAAAGCCGATTTTCCGGATTATGAAATCATTGAATTAGAAGAAAAAGAAATCGAATTAAGCGAAGGCTTATTCATAATGGAACGGGTTCTGTAATTCGGTTTGTGGGAAGAAAAAAATAGAAACTTTTATTTATGATAAAAAAATCACTAAAAATCTTTCTTGGAATACTAATTTTTGTTGTACTGTTAACATTCTATTTGCTAAGTGATTTTAATCCAATATATCAGAATGATGAATTTGTAACTCTAACTAATAAATTGAAAGATACCAAGAAAGAAAATCTAAACGCTTTTATTTTGATTTACGAAAAAATTAATAGTAAAACAAGAGAAAAAAAATGCCAATGCGATCGGGCGACAGATTACATTGGGCCTTACAGACATGGCTATTCACCTACAAAATTATTATATAAACTAAAAATCCAAAGAGAATTTACACAAACAGATTGCTTTAAATATATATTATTAAATACTAATTTTAAAAGCACGTATAGTACTTACAATTACAAAACTTTTGGCGTTAAAGAAGCCTCAAAGTTCTATTTTACTAAAAACGTAGAGCAACTCAACAGAATTGAGGTAATAACATTATTCGCAATGTTACAAAATCCAAGCTTATATGATCCCAGGCGAAATAAGAAAGGACTATATATGAGAGTTAAAGTGCTTGAAAGCATTTTAAAAAGCAGCATACTTAAACCAAGGACTATTGAACCTTACAGCCTAAAAAATTAAAAATATTTATGCTCCATAATTTCCGATCTCAACTCCGAAATTCCCAAAATTCCAACACGCTTTCCAACTGTTTTTATTAGTAATTCCTTTTTTAGACTGGATAAAATGCGAATCGCCTGCTCTTCAGTCGTTCCGGCAAAATCTGCCATTTCCTTCCGCGAAAGCTCAATATCAATTAACCCATTCACCTGTCCGAATTTGCGATGGATATAAAGCAGTAGATCTACAATGCGCTCCCTAACATTCATGTGGGCAATCTTACGGATATTATTTTCGCTTTTATTTAATTCCTCGGCATAAAACAGCATTAAAGCATAGGTAAATTGAGGAACATTTTGCAATATATCCAACATGGTTTCGTTAGAGAAATTACACAAAATCGTATCTTCAAGTGCATAAGCCCCAATCAAATATCGGTTGCCGGTTCCAAATCCGCGAAAACCAATTGTATCGCCGTTTTTGGTCAGCCTTACAATTTGTTCGCGACCGTTTATTCCTGTTTTTACCGTTTTTACTTTTCCGGAACAAATGAAATATAGTCCTTGCAACGGAGCGCCTTCGGTAATAAATTGTTGTGATTTTTTACAGACAAAACTATTTTTTTTCAGGACATATTGATTGATCTGCTCTAAATGCAAATGCTTTTTAATGAAACAATTTTCATTGCTGCAGGTATAACAAATAGCTTCTTCTTTTTTCATAAGCATAATTTTCTGCATTAAACATAATTGCTCTGCTCATTATCGGTCATCAAAAATAACAAATAAATTTAAAAAAATAAGTATTAATACGTAAAAAATACTTATTTTTGTTTTAGAGATAATAAAGTATTTAGAGTTTAACAATCCTATACTAATCTGGTATTCCAAAATCAAAACTGTAATGCAAAATACAAAGATCAAAACTACCTGTTCTTATTGTGGCGTTGGCTGCGGTATAATCGTGACCAACGATGCTAAAAATGGTGTGATGGTCGAAGGCGACAAAGATCATCCTGTAAATAAAGGAATGTTATGTTCTAAAGGAATGAATCTGCATTACGTAGTTAACGATACTTCCGACAGAATTCTATATCCCGAAATGCGCGGAAGCAAAAATTATCCACTCGAGCGTGTAAGCTGGGACACGGCACTTGATCGTGCTGCTGCTGTATTTTCATCAATTATAAAAAAACACGGATCCGACAGCGTGGGATTTTATATTTCAGGACAATGCTTAACCGAAGAATATTACCTGGTAAACAAACTGGTAAAAGGCTTTCTGAAAACTAATAATATTGACACCAACTCCAGACTCTGCATGAGTTCTGCGGTTGTGGGTTATAAAAAAACTTTTGGAGAAGATTCTGTTCCAATTGCTTACGACGATATAGAATTGGCCGATACTTTTTTAATTACGGGTGCAAATCCTGCCTGGTGTCACCCTATTCTTTTCAGAAGAATTGAGAAACACAAAGAGAAAAATCCAAAAACCAAAATTATATGTATCGATCCGAGACGTACAGATACAGCCGCTTTTGCCGATTTACATTTACAGATTATTCCAGGTTCTGACATTATTTTATATCATGCAATCGCCAAAAGAATTATTGAAAAAGGCTACGTAGATCATGATTTTGTAAAAAATAATGCTGAGAATTTTAAACAGTACAAAGATTTAGTTTTAAGCACTTCACTGGAAAAAGCATCCAAACTGTGTGGAATTTCTGTTCCCGATATTAAACTTGCTGCTGACATTATTGGAAAAGCAAAAGGATTTATCTCGCTTTGGGCCATGGGATTGAATCAAAGCGCCGTTGGTGTGGATAAAAATACGGCTTTACTAAATTTATCATTATTAACGGGACAAATCGGTAAACCTGGTTCGGGACCCTTCTCATTAACAGGTCAGCCCAATGCAATGGGCGGACGCGAAGTGGGCGGAATGGCGACACTTCTGGCTGCACACAAAGACATAGCCAATCCGACACATCGAAAAGAAGTTGCCGATTTTTGGGGCGTTGACGAAATTTCGGAAAAGCCGGGCTTAACGGCGACAGAAATGTTTGAAGCATTAGAATCGGGAAAAATGAAAGCCGTCTGGATTATCTGTACCAATCCATTGGTGAGTTTGCCAGATTCCAGAAAAGTAGAAAAAGCACTTCAAAATGCAAAATTTGTGGTGGTTCAGGATATTTCACATAATGCAGACACCGCAAAATTTGCCGATTTGCTTTTACCCGCTGCCGGCTGGTTGGAAAAAGAAGGAACCATGACCAATTCTGAGCGACGTATTTCGTATTTACCAAAAGGAATCAACGCGCCGGGAGAGGCTCTTTCTGATATTGAAATCTTAATTCGCTTTGCAAAAAAAATGAATTTTAACGGATTCAATTTCAACAGTGCCGAAGAAATTTATAAAGAACATTGTGCGCTTACCAAAAACACAAATATTGATATTTCTTTTCTAAATTATCACCGATTAAAAACCGAAGGTACTTTTCAATGGCCGGTTCCCGATTATGGTCATCCTGGAACTCCACGTCTTTTTACTGATAAAAAATTCTATACGCCTTCGCAAAAAGCAATTTTCAATCTTCCGGTTTCAATAGAAAATACTTCTGTACAGCCCAATGCCGAATTTCCTTTTATTCTGACCACAGGAAGAATCCGCGATCAATGGCATACGATGACAAAAACAGGAAAAGTGTCCCGTTTATTAACCCATATCCCGAGTCCGGTTTTGGAAATAAATCCAATTGATGCTTTTAAAAACGAAATCAAAAATGGTGAGATTGTCGTGGTTTCCAGCAAAAATGGCGAAGTCAGGGTTAAGGCAAAAGTTACCGATTCTATAAAAGAAAAAGTGCTTTTTCTGCCGATGCATTGGGGAAAGCAGCTTGAGAATGATTTAAACAGAACCAATAATCTTACTAATACAGTTGTAGATCCGGTTTCTAAAGAACCTGATTTTAAATTCACCACCGTTTCGATTAAAAAGTATGTAAAACCATTTCAGAAAATTGCGATTATCGGCGCCGGAGCCGCGTCTTTCCGATTTATTCAGAATTATCGCGAATTCAATTCTACCGACGAAATTATTGTTTTTTCTAATGAAGTAAATCCGTTTTACAATCGTGTTTTGCTTCCGGAATATATGACGGGCGAATTCAGCTGGGAACAACTTTTAAAAGTCAAAGACGGCGAAGCTTTCAGTAAATTAAAAATAAGCATGAAAGCCGGTGTTGCCATTGAAAAATTAGATTCAAAACAAAAAACAATAATAGACAGCCAAGGCGAAATCCATACTTTTGATACGCTTATTATGGCTACCGGAAGCCGCCCTTTTGTACCGGAAAACGCGCAGCTTCATCTTCCCGGCCGATTTACAGTAAGAAAAAAAGAAGATGCCGATCGTTTAAAAAAACATCTGGACATTACCAACCTTCCTCCGGAAGAACAACATGTTGTGATTATTGGCGGGGGTTTATTGGGTTTGGAATTGGCTGCCGCCCTAAAGCATAAAAAAGTAAAAACTACCATTGTCCAAAGAGCTTCCAGACTTATGGAACGCCAGTTGGATCGAATTTCAAGCAAATTACTGGCAGAGGAAGTTCAGCTTCGTGATATTCAAATTTACTTTGATAATGAAGTGAGTACGGTTTTTGAAACTGATAATCCGAATGAAATTGAAATTGCTTTAAAAAGTGGCAAAATTATTACTGCAAATGCCATTGTCTATACAATTGGAACCATTCCTAATATTGAAATCGCACGTGAAAGCGGGCTGTCATGCGGACGCGGCGTAAAAGTCAACCAATATCTGCAAACTTCAAATCCGGATATTTTTGCTATTGGCGAAATAGCCGAATTCAACAATAAATTATTCGGAATCACTTCTGCCGCCGAAGAGCAGGCCGATATTCTGGCTAACTTTCTCGCAGGAGACATCAGCAGTTATTACAAAGGTTCGATATTAATGAATATTTTAAAATTAGAAGACATAAATCTCTGCAGCATCGGCGACATCGAAATTCCCGAAAACGATGATTCCTATGAAGAAATTGTTTTTACCGATTTGAAAAAACGTTATTATAAAAAATGTATTGTCAAAGACGATCTTCTTGTGGGGGCTATTCTGATGGGGGATAAAAATGAATTTGCCGAATTTAAAACGATGATTGAAAGTAAGATCGAATTATCAGACAAACGAAATACACTTTTAAGAGGAAGTTCAAATGCAAAGCCTGTTTTAGGAAAACTAGTCTGTTCGTGCAGTCAGGTTGGAGCCGGAAACATTGAAGAAACCATCAAAGGCGGTGTCCATAATTTTACCGATTTATGCAAAAATACCGGCGCAGGATTAGGCTGTGGAAGTTGTAAAACCGAAGTAAAAGAGATACTCGCAAAGTGCAAAGTTTAATTTTATTTTTGTTTTGTTTCAGGTTTCAAGTTTCATGTTTCAGGTTGTTGAAAAGTTAAGAAAACCTGAAACTAGTACGATATGTGTTCCTGCAAGGTTTCCAAAACCTTGTAGGTATTAAAACTTATTAAGTAAATATCAATTTAAAAATGAATTATAAAGGTCTTTATAGATACCTACAAGGTTTTGGAAACCTTATAGTAAACCGCTGATCGAACCTGAAACCTGAAACTAATAAACTGACACAAAAAAAAACCTGAAACAAATAAAACCTGAAACAAAAAACAAAAATGGAACTAACAAGACTTATAGTAAAAGGAGGCGTGATATCTCCGGGAGAATTGCGGGAAGTTGTAAATATTGCTATGGAGGAAGGTCTGGATTCTATTTCATTTGGTTCCAGACAGGATATTATTTTCCCAAAGGGATTTAAATCATTAGACAAAACTACTTTAGGAAAACACCATTTTGTTTATCCCGATCAAAAAAGCGGTAATAATATTGTTTCTTCTTATGTTTCGACAGATATATTCAGAAATACAAATTGGCTAACCGGAAATCGGTTTTTATATATTCTGGAAGAATTTAAAAATCAGCCGAAGCTTAAAGTGAACATTACAGATCCAAAGCAACAATTGGTACCGCTGTTTACCGGTCATTTAAACTTCATTGCATCCGAACATGAAGACTATTGGTATCTCTATATCCGATTACCACAATGGGAAAAGATGGAAGTTTATCCCGTTTTGATTTACAGCTGGGATCTGTCCAAAATATATTATGAGATCGAAAAAATTTCAGAGGAGGCAGATATTGATATAGAACTGCTCTTTTCGCTAACAAGTGAAGCTCTTGAAACGAACAACAGAACCATTGACAAACCTCTGCAAGTTCCTTTTTATCCCTTTCCTTATTACGAAGGAATGAACAGAATGGGTATCGATCAATACTGGTTGGGACTGTATTGGCGAAATAACCTTTACGATCTGGATTTTCTTAAAGAAATGTGCGATTTATGCTTTGAATGTAAAATTGGAAAAATCTGTATAACACCCTGGAAATCATTTATTATAAAAGGAATTCCCAAAGACCGTAAACTCGAATGGGAAAAATTCCTCGGAAAAAGAGGCATCAACGTTCGTCATTCTCTGTTGGAACTAAACTGGCATTTACCTGTGGCGATGGAATGGGCTTTGAATCTTAAAACGTTTCTCGTTAGAACATTAGATCAATTTGACATTAGTACGTATGGTTTAAACTTCGGGATTTCAGAATACAATCGCGACGGGCATTATTTTACTTCGATTGTTATCGAAAAAAATGAATTACCAGCAGCTTTGGAATCGATCAAAATCAGGGATACCTATAACGTTTTGTTTGCCAGGAATTTCGATCCCAACACTCGCGAATACATTGTGCATTCTCAAGATATTGATAAACTCGAACTTCCAACAATTTTGATTGAATTAAGCCGTAAATATTTTGAGGATCTCGGAAATTCATCCGTAGAAACAACAGAAAATCCGCAGAAAAAAGAAAAACCGCAACTGGATGTTTACCAATGCCAGGAGTGCCTCACACTTTATAAATCAGAATACGGAGATGAAATGCAGGGAATTCCCAAAGGCATTTTATTTACAGATCTTTCTGAAACGTATTGCTGTTCTTTATGCGAGGCGCCGAAGAGCAATTTTAGAATTCTGGAAACAGTTCATGAGTAGATTTCAGGAAAAACTTAACATTTCTATATTTAAAATTGCGTATATTTAGCTTATTGTAGAATTAATACATTGAAAATACATTTTTAATCTCCTTAATTCTTTACTCTATCTATTATACCCATAAAAAATATAGTCATGATAAAAAGAAATCCGATACCTCAGGATGATACTCAGCCGACAGACATTTCATCGAACATACCGGCAGAAACTGCGGTAGAAAGCACAACAGAACAGCAACCGGAAAGCCAAACAACCGTTAAAAGAACAACGAGAACGGCTGCTCAAACAGCTACCGGGATTATAAAACCAGCAGCTAAAACTCCAGTTCGTGCCGCTACAACCGGAACGAGAAAAGCTGCTGCAAAAACTGTCCCGCCAACCCAAAATACAGAGCCAATTGTTTCTGAAATAATTGAGATTCAAACCAATGATATTCCGGTTCCTTTCGAAAACGCAGAAACAAATTTAGAAGAGGAGGAAGTAAGCGGAGAACTTGATCTTTCTAACTTAAAAGTAGTAAAAGATAAATCTAAAAACAAAAAAAAGGCACAGCTGAAGGCAAAAAAAGAGAAGGAAAAGAAAAAAGCAAAAGCCATAAAATCTATTATAAAAAAATTAGAGAAAGTAAAAAAAGAGCGGGCAAAAGCAGAAAAGAAAAAGAAAGAAAAAGCTAAAAAAGAAAAGGAAAAAGCTAAAGCCAAAGCTAAAAAATCAGAAAAGAAAAAAGCAAAAAAAGCTAAGAATAAAAAAAAGAAAAAATAACAGCAAAGGTTTGACTTGAAAAAGTTGAACCTTTTTTATTACTAAAATTGTTGTCTCTACCTTTTCAGCCGAATAAAAAAGTATTGTATTAAATACAGATTCGTTTAAAAGCTATCCGCCTATAGTAATCATACTTCGATTATCGAAATGAAGAGCCGGATCGTCCATTTCTGAAATCGTTACCATTCCTGCCCTAACTTTCTTTTTAGCCTGAATAGATTTTGAAATCAATTCTGTTATCGATTCTCCATTTCTAAAAGCGGTTAACAAATCGGTTTCTGAATTTGAAAAAAGACAGTTTTTAATTTTTCCATTTGCCGTCAGGCGGATTCTGTTGCAGCTGTCACAAAACGGATTGGTAATAGAACTTATAATTCCGAAATCGCCCTGAAAGCTTTTTATTTTATAATTACGGGATGTAAAGTTTTTTTCGTCTTCCATTTTTTGAATTTCTTCTGATGAAAAAGCATTTTCTACCAGAGAAAGTATTTCGTTTTGAGAAACCATTTTACTTCTGTCCCACTCGTTTCCGGCAAACGGCATAAACTCAATAAAACGAATAGAAACGGGAAGAAATTGCGTTAGTTTAATAAAGTCGATAATTTCATTATCATTAAAACCTTTTATTAAGACGACATTTACTTTGACTTTAAAATCATTATTTAAAAGCAAATGAAGATTATCAATTACTTTTTCAAACTGATTTCTAAGCGTTATAGAATGAAATTTGGAAGCAATTAAAGTATCCAGACTCAAATTGATTCTGTCTACTTTAAACTGCTTTAAAACAGCAATATGCCGATCTATTAAAATTCCGTTAGTCGTTATGGAAAGCGACGTTTTTAAAACTCCCAGCTTCGCAATAATCTCTGGAAAATCTTTTCTCAAAAGTGGTTCACCGCCTGTTAATCTTATTTTGTCAACCCCATTTTCTACGAAGGTTCTGGCTATTGCAAAAATCTCATCGGCCGTCATTAGGTCGGCTTTTGGAGACAGGGCAATTCCGTCGGCAGGCATGCAATACGTGCAGCGCAGATTGCATTTCTCCAACAGCGAAATACGCAAATAATTGTGTTTTCGCCCAAAATCATCCGTTAAAACAGTGTTAGAGGCTGTCATGGTTTTTACCTTTTAAAATATGAAAAACGTGCAAAAGATGCGGAAAAACAGCATCCATAGATTCTCTTGCACCATTTGTTGAACCCGGCAATGCCAAAACTACGGTCTTTCCTAAAGTTCCTGCCACAGTTCTGGATAACATGGCGTACGGCATTCTTTGCTGTCCGTAATTTCTAATCGCTTCTTCGATACCCGGAATTCTGCTTTCTAATAATGGTTCTAATGCTTCCGGAGTAACATCCCGCGGAGACAAACCTGTTCCGCCTGTAAATATTACCAGTTGATTTTCTTCCGCGAAAGCTTTTGTTTTTTCCTGAATGATATCCAATTCATCGGGAATAATTTCATAATGTCCGGCTTCTACTCCGTAAGAAGTTAATTTTTCGACTATTATTTTTCCCGAGCGATCTTCTTTATCTCCCGCAAAAATAGAGTCTGAACAAACAAAAACTGCGGCTTTAATTGTATTCGAAAATTTATTTCTGAAAGACGATTTTCCGCCTTCTTTATTAATTAGTTTAATTGTTGAAATCTCGATTTCCTTATCGATAGGTTTCAGCATGTCGTACATCGTCAACGCGACAATAGAAGCGCCGTGCATAGCCTCAACCTCAACACCGGTCTTGTAAACGGTTTTTACTTTAAAAATAATATGAATTTCTAAACCTTCAATTTTATAATTAACCGATGTAAATTCTATAGGAAGCGGGTGACAGTCGGGAATTGCGAGATGGGTATTTTTTACCGCAAATAATCCTGCCGTTTTTGCCATTTCAAACACGTTTCCTTTCGGCACAAGATTTTGCTCCACAGCTTCAATGGTTTCCAGTCTGCTGACTTTTACAATTGCGGATGCAGTTGCCTCTCTTAAAGTGCTTATTTTATGCGTAATATCTACCATTTTAGGTGTTTTGTTTCCAGGTGAATGTATCGTTTTCAAACATTTCTTTACCAAAAATCGGCACATCGGTTTTAATCCAGTTTACGATCGACTCTGTTGCTTCATAAACTTGTTTTCTTCTCGTCGCAGAAACAAAAACAAACAAACAAATTTCTCCTGCTTTTACAACGCCCAAACTGTGATATATGTGCATGCAGGTTAAATCGAATTTGGCGAAGGCTTTTTCCCGGATCGTATGTAAAGCTTCGTTTGCCATATCGGTGTAAGCCGAATAATCGATTGCAACAACAGTATTATCGTGAATCACATCGGCGCGAACCTGACCCAGAAAAATATTATGCGCACCAATAGTATGTTTGGATTGATGTTTGGCAATCGACTCCGCAATAAATTCCGGCGAAATTGGTCCCTCTACAAATACGTTTTTACTCATTTTTTTTATTTTTTGATTTAAACCAATTTAAGGTAAATCATAATTTTGACATTAATAAACTTCCTCATTAGTATCTTTTTTATTACTTTCTATAACTTCGATTTTTTCTCCAAAAGAAAAATTGAGTGAGTGGGAAACTAACAAAGAAATTCCAACAATCCATATTATTACTATAATAAAAAGTAGATTTTTTAAATTGATATTAGTTTCTTTTTTTATAAATAATGGAATTATAAAAAGTGAAAGTAATGAATTCCACATTATTGAAAATATTAGAAGTCCAATAATTGAATTATTTAAACCTTTAATCATTACCGCTTCTGAGCCATCATTTGGGTCAACAAATATAACTATCCTTTTTGCGTTCTCTAATCTGGAAAATAAAGATGAATGATCATCTGTATCATTGCCTCCATATCCAAATGCAATCCTATTTCCCGAATATTTTTTATTATTGATTATATATTTATAATTAATATTTACCACATATGTTCCTCCTCCGTCATTATCATCATGATAATCAAGTTTAATATTTTGAACATCAGCAATAACTCTTGTCCAATCTTTCGTTTTTTGAGAATTGTAAATATTAAAAAGACTATAAAACAACGTTCCAATCCCAACTAATACAAAAGGCAAAAAAAATAAACCAATACAACCATAAGACTTTATTTTATCTCCGGTTTTCAGATCACTTTCTGTCATAAATTAAGAATTTTTTTTGCAATCTATAAAATTGATTTAAAGCCAAAGCACCGCCTTCAATACTTTTTACATTCTTAAATTGATGTTTTTGAAACAATTCAACAGCTAATTTACTCCTGATTCCGGACTGGCAGAAAACATAAATGGTTTGGTTTTTATCAAACTTCTGAATTTCGTTTTCTAAATTCTTTAACGGAATTTGTATTTGATTTTTGATACTGATTTTTGGAAGTTCCTCATCATTTCGTACATCTAAAAAAAGAATTTCATCATTATCAATTTCTTCCGAAATGAAATCAAATTTTATTTCAGGCACTTCGCTTTCAATTGAATTGTATTTTCCATCAAAATCCTCTTTGGTCATTTCAAAAATCGAACTTCTATCGAAATCATATTTTTGTTGTTCGTTATTTAAAATAGTATAAACCAATATTTTTCCACTCAAAACATCTCCAATTCCAATAATCATTTTAATAACTTCATTTGCCTGAAGCATCCCAATAATCCCAACTGTAATCCCGATGACACCGGCTTCTTCACAATTTATGGCGTTTGAACTTTCGGCGGGATACAAACATCTGTAAGTTGGCCCGTTTTGAAAATTAAAAACCGAAACCTGTCCCTGAAATCTAAAAACAGAACCGTAAACCATTGGTTTATTGGTAACCAGACAAGCATCATTTATTAAATATTTAATCGAAATACTATCAGTTGCATCAACAATTATGTCATAGGCTTCAAATAAGGAAATCGCATTTTTACCCGATAATCTTTCGGCAAATACATTTACCTTTATTTCAGGATTTAATTCCGAAATCATCAATCCGGCTTCTTCTGCTTTTGATTTTCCAACTGCTGCAGTTTTATAAATTACCTGGCGATGCAAATTTGAAACTTCAATATCATCATCATCCACGATTCCGATTTCACCAACTCCGGCAGCGGCCAGATATGGTAAAATGGAAGCGCCCAAACCTCCGGCACCAATTACCAGAACCTTAGCTTTAGATAATTTCTGCTGGCCTTCTTCTCCTATTTCAGGAAGTATGATTTGTCTGTTATATCGGTTTCCTTCGTTCATAAATTATCCTCCTGCAAATGGTGGCAATAATGCTATTGTATCGCTGCTTCGCAATTTATAATCACTTTCCTTAGAAACTATTTTTTGATTTACCGCCACACTGAAAGTCATCGAATCAAATTCATATTTTTCGTCCAAATCCTGCAACAACTTTTGCAGTGATAATTCTTCAGAAAAAGATAATTTTTCGAATTCGCATTTTGTTTTTTCAGCAACCGCTCCAAAATATTTAACCTCAATCATTTTTATAAATTTAAATTTTGAAAAATGAATTCATCATCAAAATGTTCCTGGAAATATTCCGTTAGTTTTGACGTATTTTTCACTACTTCGCCAATGACAATAATAGCAGGCGAAGAAATATTATTTTCTGATACCAATTTAGTAATTGTACGAATGGTTCCTATTACTTTTTGCTCTGAATTTTTCGTTCCGTTCTGAATAATCGCAATCGGCAGATCGTCATCGCGATTTTCCTGATAAATGGATATGATTTCGTCTAATTTATGCATTCCCATCAAAATAACCACGGTCGCCGCCGATTTTGAAGCCAAATGCACATCTTTTGACAATTTATGATCTGATGTTGTTCCTGTGATCACCCAAAAACTCTCTGCGATTTGCCGTTGTGTCAAACTAATTCCCGCAGCTGCCGGAACACCCAGAGCCGATGAAATTCCTGGAACTACAGCGGTTTCCAAACCACATTTGACCGCATAATCCACTTCTTCACTACCTCTTCCAAATACAAAAGAATCCCCGCCTTTTAAACGCACTACATGTCCGTAACGATTGGCCATCGAGACAATTAGTTCGTTTATCTGATCCTGTGTGTATGCATGACAACCTAAACGCTTACCCACGAAAACAATTTCTGCATGGGGTGCGTACTGCAACAATTCTTCGTTGACCAACGCATCATACAAAACAACATCGCCACTTTCCAATGCTTTAATGGCCTTTATTGTAATCAGTTCGACATCTCCCGGACCTGCGCCTACAATGGTCAATTTTGGTGTTTTTAAATTTCGCATAGTCTTTAAGTTAGATTGGTATTCAAATCGTTTAATTCGTCAGCTGAATTTATATTGGTTAAAGGAAAAGTTTCGTTTTCCTCTATTTTTATAATTTGATGCGGCACTTTGGACAGCAAATCCATCATTCTTAATTCACCCGCATCAATAGATTTTTTGATTACCGGTAAAATATCCTTCGAATAAATACCAATTAAAGGATGGCTTTTACTTTCGGAAGCAAAAATTGTAATTCCGGCTTCTCTGGTATGTTTCGAAATCAATTCCTGCAATAACCCGGTCGAAATTAATGGAATATCACAACTTAAAATCAGATTAAATTCGGTTTCAGAATGTGATAAGGCGGTATAAATTCCTCCTAAAGGTCCTTTATCAACAATTATATCAGGTATTTTTTCATATTCTAAATAATCATATTCACTTGATGCTGTGATTAGCTTTATCTGATTTGTAACAGGCAAAATCGCCTGAATTATATGCTCTATAAATGGTTTATCCTGAAACAGAACCAATCCTTTTTCTGACTGCATTCTGGAGCTTTTTCCACCGCAAAGAATAAATACTGTTGTTTTCATCGTTTTTTGTTTCAGGTTTTTCCTTTGTTTCAGGTTTTTTCTTTGTTTCAGGTTTCAGGTTTCAGGTTTCAGGTTTTCTAATCTTTGCGTTACAATGGTTAAACCATTGGTTATGCTTTTTAAATTCTTTTGTTTTTTTGACGTTGCTGAGGTTTCAACCTTACGAACGCATTTTAAATCTCTTTTAGTTTTTCAAAATCTTGTCACCTTGAGGAATGAGAAACGACAAACTAGATCTATACTTTTTTCTCATGGGAAAATCAATTTTATACTCGCCATTAAAATTACTGTTCCTAAAACCATTTTTAATGTTCTGTTGGAGAAGGAGCCGCTTCCGTAAAATCCGCCTAACATTCCTCCTACAACTGCAATGGGCACTAAATAAAAACTTTCCATCGGAATTGCTTTTCCTCCTAAAAAGAATCCCATCATTCCTGCAAATGAATTCACGAAAATAAATAAACTCGAAATTGCTGCTGATTCTTTTACATTTGCCCAACCTAAAAACAATAAAATCGGACTTAAAATAATTCCGCCTCCAATTCCTAACATTCCGGATAATAATCCGATTGCAAAGCCAATTACCAGTGCAAGCGGAAGATTTATTCTGACTTCTTCTTTTTCTTTAAAATTAAATATTCCAAATAATCTCAAGGCCGCAAACACCAATACAATTCCGAGAATTATTTTATAAATCGTATTATCTAATGTTACAAAACCTCCAATAAACGCTGCCGGAATTGACGCAATCGCAAATGGATAAAAGAGCTTTGGCTTGAAATAATTATTCCGGTAATAAAACAAAAATGAAATACTGGACACAAAAAGATTCAGCAACAATGCCGATGGTTTCATTACTGAAATCGGAAATGCAAAAATGCTCATTAAAGCCAAATATCCGGAAGCCCCGCCGTGACCCACACTTGAGTATAAAAACGCAATGATGATTAAGGCAAAACTGAACAGGATTATATTTTCGGAACTTAAGAGATTCATTTCTGTTTTTTGTTTTTTGTTTTTTGCTACAGTTTTTTTTGTAATCTTTTTGTTATGAGCGGATTAAATAACTTGGATTATTCACATGGCGAATCCTCCGACTTCGCTCAGGAGGACAAAACTGTGCGTTATTTTAATTCTGCTTTTTGTTATTTTACACCATCTTATTATTTCGACTGAAAGGAGAAATGACAACTATCTGTTTATTAATAGCTATATGTTTTTATTTACACAGCGCTTTTCAACATCGTGCCATAATCTATATTCTTTAATCTATATTCTTTAATCTATATTCTTTACTCTATTTTCAAAAGAAATCTAATCGATCGGCAATAAAGTTACCTCCTGCCCTATTTTATAATTCTCTATATTTTCCGGAACAATCAGTAAACTGTTTGCCAAAGCAAAAGTGTTCAGCATCGCAGAACTTTGACCGTTTAATACCGTAACAGTTGTCTCGTCGTACTTTGCTTTTAAAAACAAGGTTTTTCCTGTATCGTTTTTAATATCAGAATTTAATTTGCGAACTAATTTAGGTGTATGAATTTCGGCAAATCCCATTCTGTTTTTTATTGCGGGAGCCACATAGATATAAAAATTAGTCAACGATGAAGCAGGATTCCCCGGAAGGGCAAAAACCAAAGTTTCATTTTTAGAACCAAAGAACATTGGCTTTCCTGGTTTTTGGTTTATTTTATAAAAAAGTTCTTTTACATCGTTTTGCAATAAAGCTTCTTTTACAAAATCGTAATCACCAACCGAAATTCCGCCCGAAATTAAAACAATATCATTCTTTTTTAAAATGCTTTTTAATGCTTTTTCTATTGCTTTTAAATTGTCTTTTACCCGATAAGCTTTCGCTTTTGCAATTCCGATACTCTGCAATGCAGCTTCAAGCATAATGGAATTACTTTCAAAAATTTTTCCTTTTTTTAATTTTTTACCCGGAGCAATTAATTCGTTTCCCGTGACTAAAATCGCAACTTTAGGCTTTTTGTAAACGTCAACTTCTGTAATTCCTAAACAGGCTAAAAATCCAATTGCGGCAGGCGTTATTAAAGTGTCAGCTTCAAAAACTATATCATCTTTTGCGATTTGTTCACCCTTAGCACGTACATTGGCCAGTTTCTCAGGCATTGTGGCGATGAGGATTGAATCTTTGCTCCCCATTACATGCTCCTGCATTACTACCGTATCTGCGCTATCGGGAACATACGCACCGGTAAATATTCGAATAGCTTCTGTTTCTTTGAGTTTTATATTGGAATGATCTCCTGCTTGCGAAATACCCACGATATCATATTGATGCCTGATACTGTGCTTAAAAGCGTATCCATCCATGGCCGATTGCCGAAACGGCGGCATATTGATCGGCGAAATTACTTTCTCTGCCAAAACATATCCCAAAGCTTTTGCAACCGGAATTCGTTTAATTGGCATCTTAGTACTGTTTGCTTCAATTATTGCTATGGCTTCTTCAACTTTGATCATTAGGCTATTATTAAAAGCAAAAAATACTTATTGCAAATATAAGTACTTTTACTTAGTTTAAATCATTAATATATCTTAAACTTTTAAAAAATATAAATTTAGCGTAATTCCTTGAAATACTTTCAGAAAAAACTAAAATAGCCTTTCGAAATTGATGATTTCGTTTTATTCTTTTCGGAAATTTCCTTTTGGAAGATAATACAGCCATGCAAATCCAATAAAAAACAACACTGCAGATGCTATAAAAGCGGGAATTAATATTTCTTTATTATTATCTAATGCATTATTTAGTGAGGCATATAAAAGCCAGATTTGAATACTGACATTTAAAATCAGGATAAAAATAAGTGTAGAAAGTATATTATTTAATTTGTTAGGGTTTGCGCGGTTCTGACTTCTTCTGAATGTACTCATAATTCAAAAATTTAAATTAACTGTCTTTTTTCTCTATATAGGCTTTTACGAAAACAGCATTTTCTTTAAAAAACACTTCCAGTTGAGGCAAAGCTCTTGGTGGCGGTCCAGCAATTACATCTCCGGTCATGGCATCAAAAGATCCTTCATGACAGGGACAGTGAATAATTCCGGTTCCTGGTTTGTAGAAAACCGAACATGAAAGGTGTGTGCATTTTTGTTCATACGCTCTGAATTCGCCACTTTCCAAATGAATTAAAATATATGGAATTGTACTACCTTCCAACACAAAACCTCGTGTTCCTCCCACTGGAACCTCTTCTTTATTACAGATAAAATGTTCTCCCTGAACTTCCTCTTTGGGTAGTAAAAATGCTTTTGCCGTTACAAATCCGCTGCCTACCATTAATCCGCCGGAAACAAAAGTTAGGAATTTGGCAAAATCACGACGGCTGACCTGTGTTGATTCTTGTTTTTTAATCGGGAAATCTTTTTTCCAATTTTGATTTAAATTATCTTCTTTAGACATGACTTGTCATTTAATAAATTCGTAATTCTGTACTTCCTTTAGGCATCATGATATTAACCTTCGTTTTTACTTTTTCTTTACCAAAAACGAAATTATTAACCGGTGTACTATTGGGTCTCATTTCTTCGATTTGCTCTTTCGTTCCGTAAAACAAAGCACCACTTGGACAAACAGTGGCACACATTGGCTTTTTACCAACGCTTGTCCGGTCATAACACATGGTACATTTCATCATTAAATCATATTCTTCCACTTTTTTAGGAACTCCGAAAGGACAAGCCATGACGCAGTTTGAACAGCCAATACATCGCTCGGTGCTTGCCGTGTGTACCACTCCAAATTCGTCCTGTGAAATAGCATCTGCCGGACAGACATTGGCACAAACCGGATCTTCGCAATGCATGCAGACCTGTACCGTGGTCTGAATGGTTGACGCACGATCGACATAATTGACGCTAATTAAAGTCTGCTGACCGTTTGTTTCACATTCTGCGCAGGCCATTTCGCAAGCTTTACAGCCAATGCAGCGCTGCATGTCTACAAAAAATTCTTCGCTTGTATTAAAATTGGTTAAATTCATAAGGTCCTTTTTTATAGATTAAACACTTGCGTAAGCTTCAGATTCTTTAGAAGGAGGCGCAATTGTTCCTTGCGGATCAAGGAAACACGCACATACTTTAAATTCCGGGATTTTAGAAATCGGATCCAGAGTTCCGGGCGTTAACTGATTGGCTGATTTACTACCCGGCCAATGATAAGGTATAAAAACAGTATCTTTTCTAATAGTCTCCACAATGTTGGCAGGAAAAATCCCCTCGCCTCTTCTTGTTACGACGCGGACTAATTCGCGTTGCTTAATTCCGTATAGCAAAGCCATTTCCGGATGAATTTCCACCATAGGTTCAGGAAACTGATCAACTAATTTTCCGATTCTTCGGGTCTGTGTCCCACTTAAATATTGTGAAACAACGCGGCCAGTCGTCAAAGTAACCGGATATTCGTCATTCGTTACTTCACCCGGTAATTTATAAGGCGCAGGATTAAAATGTGCTTTTCCGTCTGGCGTTTTAAATTTTTTATCTTCCCACAATCTTGGCGTACCCGGATGATCTTCTGTTGGGCAAGGCCAGAAAACGCCCATATTGTCTTCTACTTTTTTATATGAAATTCCAAAATAATCTGCTGTTCCTCCTTTTGAAGCAACTCTTAATTCGTTAAAAATTTCCTCGCTGTTATTGTATGTAAATTTATCTTTCTCTCCTAGTCGCTCTGCAATTTCCAACAATATCGAAGTATCGGTCCTGGCTTCTCCCGGAGGCGTTACCGCCTGTCGGATTCTGATCACACGCCCTTCTGCAGAAGTGGTCGTTCCTTCTTCCTCTTCCTGTAAAGAACCTGCTAAAACAATATCGGCATGACGGGCAGTTTCATTTAAAAAGAAATCGATACAAACGTAAAACTCTAATTTTTCCAGTGCAGAACGTACATAATTATTATTGGGCAACGATACCAGCGGATTAAAACAAAGCGAAATTAGTCCTTTGATTTCGCCTTTGTGTATGGCCTCAATAATTTCATACGCTGTCAGTCCTGTATGAGGCATATCTTCTTCTTTGATTCCCCAAACTTCAGAGATATATTTACGATGTTCCGGATTCTCAATATCCCGATTCCCCGGTAACTGATCGCACTTATGTCCGTGTTCTCTTCCGCCCTGACCGTTTCCCTGTCCGGTGATAGTGCCGTAACCACAATAAGGTCTTCCGATTCTTCCTGTTGCCAAAACGAGGTTGATACATCCTAAAACATTATCGACACCTTTGGAATGATGCTCGATACCACGGGCGTGAAGTAAAAAGCTGGTCTTTGCTTTTCCCCATAATTCGGCGGCCGCTTTTATTTTCTCCTTATCAATGCCGGTAATTTCTTCTGCCCATTCTAAAGTATACTCTTTTACAGCATCTAATGTTTCCTGAAATCCAGATGTATAATTATCAATAAAGTCATGATCCAGCATATCATTATCTGCCAGATATTTCAGCATTGCTCCGTACAAAGCCGAATCTGTCCCGGGTTTTACGTCGAGATGAATATCGGCTGTTCTTGCTAAGGGAATCATTCTTGGATCAATCACAATTAATTTGGCACCGCGGTCCCTGGCTTTCCAAATCCAATGTGTAAGTGTTGGGAAAGTTTCGCTTATATTTGCTCCGGTTACAATGATTACCTCGGCATATTCCAAATCCGAATAATTGTTGGAAGCGCGGTCTAAACCAAATGCTTTTTTATTTCCGGCTCCTGCGCTGACCATACAAAGTCTGCCATTGTAATCCAGATTTCTGGTTTTTAATGCTACGCGGGCAAATTTTCCAACTAAATAACTTTTTTCATTTGTCAAGGAAACTCCTGATAACATTGAAAAAGCATGTTTTCCGTATTTTTCCTGAATTCGTTTTATTTCAGAAACGGTTTTATCCATTGCATCGTCCCAGGAAATTTTTTCAAAACCTTTTCCTTCTACTCTTTGAATGGGATGCAAAAGTCTGTCAGGATGATTGTTCTGGAGATATCTCTGAACTCCCTTCGGGCACAAACGACCTTCATTAAAAGGAAATTCCATCCAGGGTTCAAAGCCTACTACTTTATTTTCTTTGACTAACAATTGAATCCCGCATTGCATTCCGCAAAAACAGCAGTGTGTTTTCACTACATCATCGGGTTCATCTTTTCCATCGTAACCGTCTACTGGTGCATAATTTAAACGTGGCCCAAAAACGTCTATGATTTTCTCTATTTCTACTGGTAGTTTAGCCATTTTTCTTTGTTTTGTTTTGTTTCAGGTTCCAAGTTCCAGGTTTCATGTTCTCTACAAACATTAAACCTGAAACTATTTAAAATTATCCAAATAAGTTTCCGCCATCCAATCTGGCTTTTAAATGTGCCTGAGCCAATCGTGATCTTTTTCCTTCCGGACTTAAATCCAGATGAGAGGTTCCGTCTTCGTGGGTAAAATCGAAACCTAATTGTTTGGTTACCACTTTTAAATCATCTATATGAAGTTGAGTAGCAAATTTTTCTCCTGTATGAGGACAAACTGCCATTCCTTTTTTTATACCTTCCTTTTTGTAAATATGTGCGCCTATCTGTGCCGGACGCTGAATGATGTGAAAGAATTTACCAAACGGAATCCATATCAAAAACATAATTACTGTTACGGCGTGAATTACAGCAAGAAAATCATACGCAAAACCTTTCATAAACTGATACGAATACGTTAGGCATAAACCTGTCACGGAGATGGCAATCAATAAAATCAACGGTAATAAATCGCCTTCAAAAGTTTGGGTTGCAATTAAACCCGGATTGGTTAATCTTCTTCTTAAATAATAAACAGAGCCAATTATTACCAGCCACGAAGACCAGTTTAATGCATGAAATATCAAAAAAGCTAAGATGGAGCCTATTTCAAATTCCATCATCTTAAATCCGAAGAAGTGAGCTTCATAAATCGAAATAGAATTCGGTGCCAATGTAAAGTGAATCCATCCAAATGTTAGCGGAATCGTAATAGCGAAAGCAGATAAACATCCGATCGCAATACAAAAATGGGCAAACCATCGGTATTTACTTCTCGGATAAATAAATTTCTGAACGACAATGTTCTGAACAGATTCTTTTCCCAGAAACCATAAGTGTGAAAAAACTTTTCCTGTAAAAAGAAATTTAATACTTCTTTTAAAATACATCCAGGTTGGCGGACGCTGTAACCAAACCGTATACCGATAAACGATTCCAAAGAAAGCAAATACGGTTCCGAAAAGATAAGTGATTAGTGCGGCATCAAAGTTTTGTAATTCTCTGGAACCATAAAATACAAATACAATTGTAAGTACAGAAACCAAAGAAGCGACGAGTAAGGCCTTGGTATTAAACGTTTTATTTTTCATCCTTAATTTGAATTTAATGATTACTTATTTAACTTGGTTTCTCACAATTTTTACGATTGTAAAACCACCAATTGATACCTGTAGCTAATATAGTAAAAAAAGCAACACCAATAAAGAATTGATTTACAGTACCATTAGCAGAAATATTATTACCAATTAATTTAGAAAATATAAAAGGTCCAAATGCAGCAATGGCAGCTGTCCAGCCAATAACTCCTGCAGCCTGACGCGGATTTTCCTTGAAAATAATTGGATATTGTCTAAAAGTTCCCGCATTTCCAATTCCGGTAAAAAAGAACATTGCTAAGATTACAGTTACAAAAAGTGGAAATTGATCCATACTTGTAGGCGCAACCAAGCCCTGAGTCACTAAAAGTACTGCTCCTGCCAAAATTCCTAAACCTGTAATAGTTGTTAAAACGGCACCTCCTACTTTATCTGCTACAAATCCGAAAACGATGCGACTAGCAGAACCAATTAGCGGACCGTAAAATGCAAACACTAAAGGATCCGGTGCATTTGGGAAATCTCCGTACAAAAATTTAATCATTAGCGGAAACGCGGCAGATAAACCTGCAAATGTTCCGAAAGTCATTACGTAAGTAATTGTGCAATACCAGGTATGCTTGTTTGAAAAAATATCCAATTGTTCTTTTACAGACGCTTTCATTGGAATACTTCTTAAATAGAACCAGCTTATTACCGCCATTATCAGCAAAAACGGAGTATACCAAAATGCAGCAGATTGCAGATAAATTGGTTTATTTTTGACTGCTGCATTTTCAGGTTTAATGTTGTTTAATATTTTCTCTGCTACTTTTGGATTTGCATTGGCAATTGCTTTTGCTTTTGCTTTAAGTGGAAGGGAAGTAAAAATCAACACATTATCATTTGTATTCTTTGAAACACTTACAGAATCAATGATGTTTTTCTTAACATTAGAAAGTATTTTAGTCTGAACTTCAGGATATAAAGCTCCAAATACCTCTTTTTGCTTCTCAATTGAGGAGTTTTGAATAACCGCTAAAGTTTCCTTCGAGTCGATGCTTGTAAAAACGGTGGATGCACCAAAAATACCTACACTAATAACCAACGGTGTAACAAACTGTGCGACTGAAACCCCAAAATTTCCTATTCCAGCCTGAATTCCCAAGGCCGTTCCTTTTAATCTTTGCGGAAAAAACAAACTGGTACTTGGCATGTATGAAGAAAAATCGCCGCCTCCAAAACCTGTTGTAAAAGCCAAAACTGCAAAAACCCAAAAAGGAGTGTTTACATCCATTATGGCAATCCCGATTCCGATTACCGGAATTAATTTTATCGCTGTAGCAAATGATATAATGTGTCGTGTTCCAAAAATTGGCAGTAAAAAAGTGTGAATGATTCTTAAAAATCCTGCTGCCAGTCCCGGAATAGCCGTTAACCAGAACAACTGATCTTTGGAAAAATTAAATCCTAAACCTGGTAATTTTACTGCAATTACACTCATCATAAACCACGATGCAAATGATAGTAATAATGTAATAGTTGTAATTGTTAATGTTCTCCACGCAATTTTACTTCCGCCAGAATTCCAAGACGCTTCATCTTCAGGGTTCCATTTGTCTAACCAAGTTTTCATTTTATTTTATTTTAATTTTTATTAATTCTCTTCTATTTCTCTTTTAAAATTGGGTGATTTGTTATGCATTGCACTTATAATTGTTCTGTGCATCCAGATTAGGCAAATCACAGAAACCAGACAGATAAATATCCACGAACTCGTCCAGAGACCTGTGTAATTAAGGAGATAGCCAAAAATTATCGGACCCAAAAATCCTCCAAGTCCTCCAATTAAACCGACCATTCCGCCGACCACTAAATGAGTATATAGCTCCCAATTACAGGGTCAAAATTAAGTTCATAAAATCTTACTAAAAATGACAAATATCATATTAAGGACAGGTTTGTCCTTATTTAAAACTATACTAAACAATTAAAGAAATGTAGTTCTTATAAAGCGAAAAAGCCTTTTTTCTTCAAACAGAAAAAAGACTTTTAGCATTTATTAATTTTATTGAATAGTTTAAATATTCTAATATTTACGATCCATATCCCGGGCATATTCCGGAGATTTTTCTTTCATCAATTTAACAACTACTCTATGCATCCAGATTAAGCAAATTAGTGAGATTATTAAAATGAAAATCCAGGAACTGGTCCAGAAACCTGTAAAACTCAGTAGATATCCAAAAATGATGGGACCGAAGAAACCTCCTAGTCCTCCAAGAAGTCCGACCATTCCGCCAACCACACCCACTTCATCCGGGAAATAATCGGGAATATGTTTGTATACTGCCGCAGCGCCAATTCCCCACGCGGCCCCAATTAAGATAACGAGAATAAGATATATCCACATATTAGCTTCAAAGTGAATTTGAGTAACTCCCTGAGCCAATAGATCTTTCTTTTGAACCTGTTGATTTTGCTCTACAACAATTTCCTGCCAGGATTTTTTAGAAGGAAAAAATTGACTTTGTACGGCATTTTCATTTTTTTGTATAATGGGATAGGTTTTATCTTCTATGACAATTTTATCTTTTGAAACTTCGGTTACAGTTCCCGCTTTTGAGGCGACTAATCCGGAACCAGAGGTTGTAATATCCATTTTCGGAAACATTAAAAGAAAACTCAAAGCTACAGAAGAACCTAAAACCCAATACATTACTTTTCTGGCTCCAAAACGGTCTGAAAGAAATCCACCATAGGCTCTGATAACTCCGGAAGGCAGACTAAAAATAGCGGCGAAAAAACCACCCATAACTAAGGTAGTATGATATACATTTAGAAAATTTGGTAAAAGCCATTGTGAAAAAGCTACAAAAGAGCCGAAGACCAAAAAATAATACAGGCCGAAACGCCAGACTCTTATACTTTTTAACGGTTTTAAAACTTGTTGTACTGTTTTAGGAGGCGACGCTACTTTTTTATTTTTTGTAAAAATTAAAAATACAATTCCCATTGCGAGTAATACCGAAGCATAAATTACAGGAATCCATTTCCATCCATTTTCGGGATCACTTTCTGAGAAGTGGGTCAGTAATGTCGGAACAAGAAAAGTTGTTAATGCCGCCCCTGAGCTTCCCATTCCGAAAATACCTAATGCCCTGCCCTGCCATTCTTTTGGATAGTATACTGAAGTATATCCTACTCCAATGGCAAAACTGGTACCGACCATTCCGAATAAAAAACTTAAAATGGCAAACGTCCAGAAACTATCTGCAAAGGGCAATAAATACAGGGGAATGGAAGATAAAATAAGCAGGCAGGAAAAGACGGGTTTTCCTCCAAATTTATCAGTAAGGATTCCCATTGGCAAACGCATTATCGAACCTGTCAAAATCGGAATTCCTAAAAGCCATCCTATCTCGACGACACTCCATTCAAAAATTCCGCGGTCGTTTAAAAAAGTTACTAAGACACCGTTAAGCGTCCAGCAGGCAAAACAAACCATAAAGGCCAAAGTGTTGAAAAAGAGAATGCGATGAGATTGTGAAAGATTTTCCATAGAAAAATGTGTTAGTGGAAAGTTTAACAGATACTCTAGAAATCGATAATACAATGATGGATTTAAAAAATGTCCTTTAAAGAATAAAAAAAAACATATTAAAAGTAATAAAAAATACCTAAAACCCTAACAATTAATACCTTAAAATAAAATATTAGATAATAAAAAAATCAAATTCTTGTATCTATTTTTTTATAAGTACCATCTCTTTGATGCATTAAATGTATAAGGAGTTAGCATTTAAGCGTAAAGAAATTGGTATAAATATTACAATAACTCTGAGACTGAAAAATAAATTAACATTTCCTTCTTGATTTAATTCCAAACAAATCTCTCTAAAATCAAGGCTTAAGACAGATTAACTTTTTCTAAATTATCCATGAGCCTAATTTTTTTTCAAAAAAAAAGCAATAAACTTTTGGTTTTTATTATATTAAAATTAACTTTGTCTATAGAATTAGTAGAGTTTAAATATAATCAAACCATAAAATACTATATTTTGAAAACAGCAGAAAACATCTCGTTTTATATTCTTCCAAAAAAATACGCTTATAACGCTATGTGTTATATGTGTAGCTGCTGTTAATACTCTGCCCTTATGCATTTGTTTGCAATGGATAAATTCCAAAACAAATCACAAAACAAATTATCTAATTATTATTATAGTTCCAAAAATCTCTCTGATGCATTTTTGTTGCGTCGTTAAGATTCTTGAAATCCTGCTTAAATTCAGAAATTAATAACTAACAAATTAAAAAAACTAAAAATGAAAACAATGCAAATGTGCTGCTCTAAATAAAAAAAGCCATTTCTGCGGCAACAGAAATGGCGAGGCTTAAAGAAACATTTATCACTAAATCAAGAACACATTCAGAGTGCTGTAAAAACAGTGCTCAGGGCGTCTTGTTAATTACTTAAAACCAGTACAAAGAAATGAAAAAAAAGTTAAACATCTACACACTGCTGTTTCTACTCTCCATAACAGCAGCTATACAAGCCCAAAATACCACACCCTTAATTCAGTCCAAACTAGACGGAACAGTAGTGGATGACATTACAAATCAGCCCATTATAGGGGCATCTATAACCATAAAAGGAACAACTCACGGCGTGGTAACCGATGCTGAAGGAAAATTTTATTTTCAGACGGGACAGAAATTTCCTTATACTTTAATTGTAAGTTACATCGGGTATAAAAAAGCAGAAGTCATTGTAGAAAAGAATCCGGTTATTATTCATCTGAAAGAAGAGCGGCAGGAATTGGATGAATTAGTAGTTGTTGGTTACGGAACCCAGAAAAGAAAAGACATAACCGGTTCTGTTGCGTCTGTTCCTAAAGCTAATTTGTCTCAGGTAACTTCTTCTGCAGATAACCTTTTAAGAGGTGCGGTGGCCGGAGTGGTAGTTACGCAAAGTTCGGGTCGTCCGGGTGCTTCGTCGAGTGTGCGTATTCGTGGGGGAAACTCCATTACAGCAGGAAATGAACCGCTTTACGTGGTAGACGGAATTTTAATATATAATGATAATACCAACAGTTCGGCAGGTGTGACTTACGCAGGAGCAAGTGTAAACGTATTGTCGACCATTAATCCGTCTGATATTGAGTCTATGGAAGTTCTAAAAGATGCTTCTGCAACGGCAATTTACGGTTCACGCGGTGCAAACGGAGTTGTCATTATTACCACTAAAAAAGGAACAAAAGGTCAGGATAATATTTCGTATCAGGGTTATTTCGGATTTCAGAATATCTCTAAGAAATTAAAACTAATGAATGCCAGTGAGTGGGCAAGTTTGAGAAATGATGTTCAGGCGAGTATTGGTCAGGCACCATTCTTTACAGACGCTCAAATCGAAGCTTTTAAAACTTCCGGGAATTACGACTGGCAATCTGCAGCTTTTAGAACGGCAGCCCCCGTCCAGAGTCATAACTTATCATTTTCCGGCGGAGATGAAAGATCAAGATATGCTGTTTCAGCGGGTTATTTTGATCAGGAAGGAATTGTTTTGGGTTCTGACTTTAAACGCATTTCGCTTCGTGCCAATTACGAACGAAACTATTCGCAAAATTTTAAATTTGGTGTAAATGCCAATTATACCTACTCTCTTGCAAATGGTGTAGGAACTGCAGGAAGCGGAAGAACACCAAATCCTTTGGTGACTGCGGTACTAACTGCACCGGTTGTTCCTATTAAAAATGAGAACGGAAGCTATAACGTAACAAATAATCCTTATGCTACTTCTGTAAATGGCTACGTGCCAAACCCTATTAATGATCTTGAAAATACAACTAACGAGACCAATCTCAACAGAATCTTAACGAGTTTATTTGGAGAATATAAAATCAACAAAAAACTGACTGCCAAGGTCGCAGTAAGCGGAGATGTTTTAAACACTAAACAAAATTACTACGCCCCGTCTAATACCACTACAGGAGCAGGAACAAAAGGTTTGGCATCCGTGGGAGATCGTCTTGTGGGTTCTGTATTGAACGAAAACACCCTAAATTACAATACCAATTTTGGCGAAAATCATAAGTTTTCCGCTTTAGGCGGATATACACTGCAATATACAAAAGGTGAAGTGGTAAATGCAGGAGCCAATACTTTTGTGAATGATGCGAATACTTTTAACGCCATTCAGGATGGTGTTGCAGTAAAGCCTTATAGTGAAGCTTATGAAAGTGTCCTGAAATCCTGGCTGGCAAGAGTCAATTATTCGTATAAAGGAAAATACAACTTTACCGTTTCAGGACGTGCGGATGGATCTTCAAGATTCGGTGCCGAATCACTTTGGGGCTATTTTCCTTCTGCAGGATTTTCATGGAATATTACCGACGAAGAATTTGCCAGTAACATTAAAGGCGTAACAGAAGCAAAATTGAGGATTACTGCAGGAACAACAGGAAATCAGGAAATTGGTAATTATCTATCTCTGGCATCCATGGGTTCTGTAAATTATTCTTTCGGCGGAACTTTATATACCGGAATCGCTCCTACCCGACTGGCTAATCCGGATTTAAAATGGGAAAAAACAAATCAGTATAACGTGGGATTGGATTTATCCTTATTAGACCGAAAAATCAATTTTGTTTTTGATGTGTATTACAAAAAAACACAGGATTTGCTGATCAGTGTTCCGGTTCCGCTGAGTTCTGGTTATGCCACTGTACTTCAGAATATTGGAGGAGTTGAAAACAAAGGTATTGAGGTTGGCCTAACAACAGAAAATATCAAAACCGAAAACTTTGCATGGAATTCTAACATTGTGTTTTCTGCGAATAGAAATAAAGTTACTGAAATTGGAAATGGTGTAAACGAGTTTTTTCCTGTGGTTCCAAATGGATCATTGTTGCAACAACAGCCTGTAATAGTAAAAGTGGGTTTGCCTTTAGGAAGTTTCTGGGGATACAGAACAAACGGAATTTTCCAGACCCAGGAAGAAGTGAACACACAGCCAAAAATCAATAGTTTGGCGAACACCAAAATAGGTGACAGAAAATATGTAGATACCAATGGCGACGGTGTAATTACGGCATTGGACAAAGGAAATTTAGGAACTTCACAACCCAAATTTGTTGGAAGTTTCAGCAACACCGTTTCATACAATGATTTTGATCTGAATTTCTCTTTTCAGGGCTCTTATGGCGGGAAAATATTCAATGCCTTAAATCAGCAGTTAGAAATTTCTACTCTTGGAACCAACGCAGCATCGACTTTAAATGACAGATGGACAACGACCAATCCGAGTAATGAAATTCCGAGGGCATCGAGTTCTCCATTAGGAATCGTTTCTGAAAGATATGTTGAAGACGCTTCTTTCCTACGTTTAAAATTAATCACTTTGGGTTATACATTACCCAAAAGCGTTTCTAAAAAACTGGGAACAAAAAGTGTAAAAATTTACGTCTCTGCAGAAAATTTAATCACATGGACAAAATATACAGGTTATGATCCAGAGGTTAGCTCGTACGAACAAAACAACTTATATCCGGGGATTGACTTTGGTTCTTATCCAAATTCTAAAACTTTCATTTCCGGTATTAACGTAACATTCTAAGTAAAAATACAATGAAAAAGATCATCATAACATTTCTATTGAGTGCCGGCTTATTGGTCTCGTGCACAGAACTTGAGGTAACTCCCAACTCCTTTGTTACCGAAGAAAACTATTTTGTAACTCAGGACGATGCCGTTGCAAGCGTTACTGCAGTTTATGCCTCATTAAGTATCGATCCGGGTGAGCAGAGCTTGTTTGGAAGGAATCTTTATTTCTTAACCGATATGGCGTCTGACTATGCGTCGGCTGGAGTTTCTGCTACTAATCCTCAGGTTAGGGCTTTAAGCAGTTTAACACATGACGCTACTTCAGATCGCGTTCAGGTCGCTTGGAGACAGATTTATGCGGGAATCAACCGAGCCAATGTTTCTATTGATAATATTCCGAAAGTATCAGGTTCTGAAATTATTAAAACCAGATTAATTAATGAAGCTAAATTTATCAGAGGATTGCTTTATTTTCAGGCAGTTCGTCTTTGGGGCGGTGTTCCGATTGTTTTGCACGAAGCAACTTCTATCAATTTAAATGATTTAAAAACAAACAGAGCTACAGTTGAAGAAGTTTACGCGCAGATCATTAAAGATTTAACCGATGCCGAAGCGTTGCCTAAAACCTATACCGCGGCAGATGCGGGACGTGCTACTTCCGGAGCGGCAAAAGCAATTTTAGCCAAAGTATACATCACAAGAAAAGACTGGCCAAATACCATTTTAAAAGCAAGAGAAGTTATCGACGGAGGTTACGGCTATGCTTTGTTTGAAGATTTTCAGGATATTTTTACTAAAACCAAAAAGAACGGAAAAGAACACATTTTCTCTGTTCAGTTTGAACCCAATCAAGCTGGAAACGGTTCCAGCGGAAGTACTTTTCAGGCGACAGCTTTTACCGGATTTACAGCGACTGAACCTGCGGATATTATCTCAGACGTGGCTTTGTTTTATGACATTTATGCTCCGGGAGATACCAGAAGAGATGTAAGTTATGCCAAACAGCTTCTGAATCCGACCACGGGAACACTTTATACTTTTCCGAAACCGATTTTTAAAAAATATCTGGACCTGAGTAATCTGGCCACTCCTTCAAACGTAGCGATTAATTTTCCGGTAATTCGTTATGCAGACATTCTTCTGACTTTAGCGGAAGCAATAAATGAACAAAGCGGGCCAACTGCAGAAGCTTACGAATTAATCAATCAGGTTAGAAGAAGAGCTTTTGCAAAACCAATTAACATTCCGGATGCAGCTGTTGATTTAGTTGGATTGAATCAAAACAGTTTTAGAGCAGCGATTCAGGAAGAGCGTAAAAAAGAATTTGTTCAGGAAGGACAAAGATGGTTTGACTTAGTACGCTGGGGAACTTTGGTTACGGAAGTGAAAAAAGTAACCGCTAAAAATTCAGTTTCAGAACGAAATAATCTGTATCCGATTCCGCAAAGCGAAAGAAATATTAATCCGGATGGATTGCCTCAAAATCCTGGATATTAATACGAAATAATTATAAACACAGACATATAGTTCTTTTTCACTTTACGGAATTTTCAGTGTGTTTCGTTCCCCGAAATGACAAAACTGAATCAAAAAAAACAACAACTATTTATTTAAAATCATATAACTAAAAAATTATAAAAATGAAAAAATGGAATAATAGCATTGCAATTAAAAGTCCGAAAAAAGGACTTTTAATTACTGCTTTTCTGGTTTTGCAACTGGGATTAGCACAGGAAAATCAAGAGTTTAAAGGCACAATTGGCAAAACATTGGCTGATTCTAAAGAATACTGGCCAGATCCGGTAACGGCTCCAAAAGACGCTCCGAATATTGTGTGGGTTTTACTAGACGACGTAGGTTTTGGAGCTGCAAGCACTTTTGGTGGATTAATCAATACACCAACATTTGATAATCTGTCGAATAATGGTTTACGATATACCAACTTTCATACAACCGCCATCTGTGCTCCAACGCGTGCCGCTTTATTAACCGGAAGAAACTCAGGAAGAGTTCATGTAAGCGGATTTTCACATACAATTTTATCGGCTGGCTTTCCGGGATGGGATGGCCGTATTCCTTCGGATAAAGGAACTATTGCAGAAATTCTCCGTGAAAACGGCTACAACACTTATGCCGTTGGAAAATATGGTGTAACTCCGGATGAAGATGCAACAGATGCCGGGCCGTTTGACAGATGGCCAACCGGAAAAGGTTTCGATCATTTTTACGGTTTCTTAGGTTCTCAGACCGATCAGTACAATCCGGATTTAGTAGAAGATCAGGCGCATATTAAACCAGATGGCCGTCATTTAAATGAATTGATTACCGATAAAGCAATCAGTTATCTGCAGAAGCAACAAAAGGCAGCTCCGGGAAAACCTTTCTTCCTTTATTATGCACCGGGTGCTGTTCATGCTCCTCATCAGGTAGCCGAAAAATGGGTTGAACCGTACAAAGGTAAGTTTGACGAAGGCTGGGATGTGTATCGTGAAAAAGTACTGGCTAACCAGAAAAAATTTGGAACTGTTCCCGCAAATGCCGTCCTACCGGAACGTAATGCCTTAATTACAGAATGGAAAAAACTTAGTCCGGAACAAAAGAAAGTATACGCGAGATTCATGGAAGTTTACGCCGGATTTTTAACCTATACCGATTATGAAGTTGGAAGAGTAGTTAATTATCTAAAAGAAAGCGGGCAACTGGAAAATACATTGATTTTTGTCGCAATTGGTGATAATGGAGCCAGTAAAGAAGGAACTTTACAAGGAACAATTAGCCAGAGTTTATTTTCTCAGGGGAAAACAGATGAAGAAAACTTTCAAAGTAATTTGAATAATATTGGTGAAATCGGAACTGCAAAAGGTTTAAACACCAATTATCCTCTCGGGTGGGCTCAGGCAACAAATGTTCCTTTTAAAAACTGGAAACAAGATGCACATTCTGAAGGTGGAACGAGAAATCCTCTGATTGTTTATTATCCTAAGGGAATTAAAGAAAAAGGGGGTATCAGAAACCAATACAGTCACGTTACCGATCTTTTACCAACGACTTTGGATATTGTGGGTATCAAAGCACCGGAATACATCAAAAATGTAAAACAGGATATTATTCAGGGTTCTACTTTTAAAGCTTCTCTGGAAAATCCGAAAGCAGAATCGCTGCATAAGGTGCAATATTATTACATATTTGGAAACAGAGCCATTTACAAAGACGGATGGAAAGCTTCTGCAGCACATTTACCGGATTCTTTCGCAGTAAAAAAATCTATAGGAAATAATGAAAAACCTGCTGAAAGTAATTTTGAGACTGATGTCTGGGAATTATACAACCTTAACGAAGATTTTAACGAATGTAATAATCTGGCAAAAAAATATCCAGAAAAACTGGCTGAGCTTAAAAAATTATTTGATGAGCAAGCCAAAGAAAACAATCTTTATCCGCTGATTGACTGGCAGGATGTTTACAACAGAAGAATACATAATACAGGAGCCGACAAAGGTAAAAGTGTTTCTGATTTAATTAAACAGGCTACAAAACCAGCCGGAAGTACAAACTAATCTCCCAAAGCCTGCGAGGTTGTAAACCTTGCAGGTTTCAAATTACACAAACTAAAAAAAATCTGTAAGGTTTTGAAAACCTTGCAGTAATCTAATCATTAAATGAAATGATCATGAAACGGGTAGACTATGAAATTATAGGAAAAAAGATTGTCGTTGGGATAATCTTGTTTTTAGTTCCGCTGGCCATTCTTGCCGGAGGATTATCATTAATTAATCAATTTTTAAAATAAGAAATCATGGCAGCAGTTCAAAATTCAAAACTGACAAGAGACCTTACCATAAGTCTTTTTATTTACGCATTGCCTGTGTTGGCAATTTACCTTTATTTTAAACTGGGAAATGGCGTTATAACAGAATCTCACGTTACATTACCTTCCTTTTTAGAATTCATACAACCAGCTTTTGCTAACATCAGAACATGGGGGTTAACCGTATTTATGATTGTTTTAGGACTAATCGAATTCGGTGCCGGTCTATACGACGACCAATGGACAGGCGAAGAACGCAAAATTGATATTGTTTCTTTCCTCGCTCCAAAATTAATTTTACCGCCGTTAATTGCCTTTTTCAGTTTAACGGCTTTACCTTATCTGTTACCAAATTTGGCCAATTCCTTATCGTGGGTTCCGTTTTGGGGTGGCTTTTTCCTGATCGCAATTGCCGATGACCTGACGCAGTATTGGTACCACAGATTGCATCATCAGGTTCCGTTTTTATGGCGTTTTCACCGCACACATCACTCAGCTCCTTATATGGGAATGGCCATGGCTTCGAGACAAAATTTTATTTACACAATTTTCTTTTCGCAGATTTACCTAACAGCAACTTTAACCTATTTAGGATTAGGTTTGCCTGCTTTATTTGTTCTGGTTATTAAAAGTTTCATCACTTTGGGCGCTCACTCCAGTATTGCCTGGGACAAACCTTTTTACAAATACAAAGTGTTACATCCCATTGCATGGGTTTTAGAAAGACTGATTTCTACACCTGCAACACATCATGCACATCACGCAGATACCAGCGGAGATGGCATCGGACATTTTAAAGGAAATTTTGGAAACATGTTTTTTATCTGGGATATGATTTTCGGAACGGGATTAATTACCCGTAAATTTCCAAAATCGTATGGAATGAAATCATACAAACAGGAAGAATGGTACGCACAATTTCTTTGGCCGATTTTCAAATCTAAAAAAGAAGGAAGCGCTTTGGCTGAAGGAGTTTTGGCCGTTCCTGCTAAAACAAAAACGGTTGAGGTTGAAGTTCAGCCGGTTTTAGAACAAGTTTAGTCTTCTACAAAATAGTCTACAAAAAAAAGCAGCAATTTAAGATTGCTGCTTTTTTATTATATATTCAGGTAAGATGTTAATTTCTAAAATCCTTCAGAGATTTTTCGATAATCTCCAGACATTCGTGAATTTGCCCTTCTGTCATAACTAAAGGCGGCGCAAATCTAATTTTATTGCCATGCGTTGGTTTTGCCAATAAACCATTATCTCTAAATTTTAAACAGATTTCCCAAGCCAGATCAGAATCTTCACCGCTATTAATTACGATAGCATTCAGTAATCCTTTTCCGCGAACCAAAGTAATTATATCATTTCTTTCTGCGATCTTATTCAGTCCATCTCTTAAAATTATCCCCAGACGTTCTGCGTTTTCAGCCAGTTTCTCGTCTTTTACCACTTCCAGAGCTGCGATTGCAACTGCCGCCGCAACCGGATTTCCTCCAAAAGTAGAACCGTGTTGTCCTGGTTTAATTACGTTCATGATCTCGTCGTTACATAAAACTGCTGAAACCGGATAAACTCCTCCAGAAATTGCTTTTCCTAAAATTAAAATATCCGGTTGTACATTTTCATGATGCACCGCCAGTAATTTTCCGGTTCTTGCGATTCCGGTTTGTACTTCATCAGCAATAAATAAGACATTGTGTTTTTCGCAAAGTGCTTTTGCTTTCGCTAAATAGCCTTCAGAAGGAACATACACCCCGGCTTCACCCTGAATAGGTTCAACAAGAAATCCAGCAATATTTTTAGATGAATTTAAAGCGTTTTCAAGTGCCTCGAGATTATCATATTCAATTTTAATGAATCCGTCTGTAAAAGGACCAAAGTTTTTACGAGCCGTTTCATCATTAGAAAATGAAATAATTGTAGTTGTTCTTCCGTGAAAGTTATTTTCGCAGACAATTACCTGCGCCTGATTTTCAGGAATTCCTTTTACTTCATAAGCCCATTTTCTGCAAACTTTAAGTGCTGTTTCAACGGCTTCTGCACCTGTATTCATTGGCAGAACTTTATCAAAACCAAAATATTTGGTTACGTATTCTTCGTAATTCCCTAATTTATCATTGTAAAAAGCACGAGAGGTCAAAGTCAGTTTTTGTGCCTGATCCACCATTGCCTGCACAATTTTAGGATGACAATGACCTTGATTCACTGCAGAATAAGCTGATAGAAAATCATAATATTTTTTCCCGTCAACATCCCACACATAAACTCCTTCACCACGTTCCAATACTACCGGAAGCGGATGGTAATTATGAGCTCCATATTTATTCTCTTTTTCGATCAAAACTTCTGATTTTGACGAAAGTGATTTTTCTGTGCTAATCATAAACTATGTTTTTATTCTGCAAAAATATCAAAAATTACTTTAAAAACAATTAAAAAACATACAATTGACTTTACAATCACTATTAATAAGTCAAAATAAACATTTTGAACATTTAAAAGTAAAATATTTCTATTTGATATATTTTTTTTATCACTTGTAATTAAAAAAATTAATTACTTTTATAAATTACAAAAGTGAATTTAAGCCAATGGAATTATTAGACGAATTTGATATCAATATCATAAAAGAATTAGAAAAAGACGGCAGAATGGCCTTTTCTGCAATTGCTGCTAATTTGAAAATATCAAATACAATGGTTCATCAACGGGTCAACAGGATGATGGAACAAGGTGTAATTGGAGGTATAAAACCTATTATTCAGGAGAAAAATATTGGCTATGACTGGGCATCCTTTACCGGAATTAGTTTGAACAAAGACTCCGATTCTGATCGTATTATTGAAGCTTTAAAAGAAATTCCTGAAATAACCGAATGTTATTACGTCACCGGTTCGTTTACACTTTACATTAAAATTATTGCTAAAAATCACGAACATATGCGTCGTATACTTTACGAAAAAATCGATGGTATTCCGGGTATTTCCAAAACAGATTCTATTATAGAATTGGGCTGTGCCTTTAAAAGAAATATCACATTATAAAATACTAATACTTTTTAAGAATTTGCATTATAAACCTCACAAGAATTTACCTGTGAGGTTTTTTTGTAACATATTATTTCTGATATTTGTTAAAAATTGTAGAATTATGAAAAACGCAGTACTACTTTTATTTAGTGCAATCTTATTTTCTAACGTTATGAATGCGCAATTAAAACCAGTAAAATACAAAGATGGAAGTCAGCAGTTAAATGGCTTATTTATACCATCTGCTAAAAAAAGCAGTAACAATCCCGGAGTCCTGCTTTTGCCGGCATGGCTGGGAATCGATAATGCTTCTAAAGGAATCGCCGAAAACTTATCAAAATTGGGTTATCATGTCTTTATAGCTGACATTTACGGAGAAGGTAATTACCCTAAAAATACGGGCGAAGCAGGAAAGCAAGCCGGTTTTTACAAAACAAATTACGAAGCATATCAAAAGCGTATTGATGCCGCTTTAAAAGAACTGGTAAAATCCGGAGCAAACGGCGATAATATTGTAGCAATTGGATATTGCTTTGGAGGAACAGGAGTTTTGGAAGCCGCAAGAGGTCATTTGAATGTGAAAGGGATTGCTTCTTTTCATGGTGGTTTAGGCAAAGAGGCCACCCGAAAAACAGAAACAATCAATACCAAGGTTTTAATCTGTCATGGCGCAGATGATCCTTTTGTTCCTAAAGAAGAAATTACATCTTTTCAGCAGGAAATGCGTGATTCAAAAGCCGACTGGCAAATGATTTATTACGCGAATTCTGTTCATTCTTTTACGAATCCAGAAGCAGGAAATGACAATTCGAAAGGAGCGGCATATAATCCTGTGGCTGCAAAAAGATCTTTTGACCACTTACAGCTTTTTCTAAATGAAGTTTTAAAGAAATAAACCACAAAAACTACCAAAAAACCAAACCAAAAAAACCAATGTCACACAGTAAAATCAGAGAAGACAAAACTTGTTTAAATTGCAGACACGTTGTAGAACAAAAATTTTGTCCGAATTGCGGACAGGAAAACAGCGACAGCCGGAAAACTTTTCATCATTTATTTATACACTTTTTTGAAGATTTAACACATTATGAAAATGCATTCTGGAAAACGATTAAAAACCTTCTCTTTAAGCCTTCTACGCTTACCAAAGAATATCTTTCGGGAAAACGACTTTCTTATTTAGCACCGGTTCGCCTTTATATCTTTATCAGTTTTATTACTTTTTTATTAATTGCAATGTTTCCAGGCAAGGTAAACGACCAGATGGATAAAAGCGATAAAGAATTAAAAAAAGAAATGGAAAAAGCCAATATTAAAATTGGCAACATCACGAAGGACAAATATTTCCATCTTAAGTCGATGAAGGAAATTGATTCTATTCAAAAATATGGCAAAGAAAGCAGTAAAATGAATGCCTTTTCCTATTGGGTTTACGAAAAAGCAGTTCATGTTACAGAAAAATACACTAAGAAAGAGATTGTGGAAAAATTTATAGATTCTTTTTTACATAATCTTCCTAAAATTCTATTTCTCATTATGCCATTTTTTGCTTTTTTCTTATGGCTTTTTCACGATAAAAAAAGGTGGTATTATTTTGATCACGGAATTTTTACACTGCATTATTTTTCTTTCCTGCTGCTTATCTTTTTGATTATGTTTATTATCGATAAAATATTTGGACTATTTGGTGATGACAGTCCTTTAACTTACATTTCAGGACTTACCACTTTTGCGGGAACAATATGGATGTGTTATTATTTTTATCCGGCACATCATCGTTTTTACGGTGAATCCAGAATAGTTTCGTTTGCCAAAAGTGTATGCCTGTTTATAATAAACTCAATTTTTATTACGTTTTTAATTACATTTTACGTTCTTTACACATTTATTAATTTACACTAACTATTTAGAATGAAAAAATTACTCATTTTATTATTAATTGCTTCTGCTTATTCCTGCAAAACGGCGCAATCGTCTGCATCTAAAGACAATTCGGATCCGACAAAATATGTAAAAGCTATATCTGAAAAAAACCTCAAAAAAATGCTTTATACTGTTGCTTCTGATGAAATGGAAGGACGCGAAACCGGTTCTAAAGGACAGAAAAAAGCAGGTCTTTACATGATCGAACAATACAAAAAAAATGGAATATCTTTTCCTAAAGGAGCTTCAGATTATTACCAGCATATTCCTGCAGCGTTTTTAAATGCAAGACGTAATGAAAATCTTCCTGATTCTGAAAATATCTGGGCCTATATTGAAGGTTCTGAAAAGCCGGATGAAGTTTTGGTGATTTCTGCTCATTACGATCATGTCGGAATTAAAAATGGCGAAATTTACAATGGCGCCGACGACGATGGTTCTGGAACTGTCGCAGTTATGGAAATGGCTAAAGCTTTCGCGAAAGCAAAAAAACAAGGTCACGGACCAAAACGTTCAATTTTATTCCTTCATGTAACCGGGGAAGAACACGGTTTGCACGGATCAAGATATTATTCTGAAAATCCGCTGTTTCCAATTGCTAATACGATTACAGACATCAATATTGATATGATTGGCCGTCGCGATGTCGAGCATTCAAATACAAATAATTATGTGTATGTAATTGGTGCAGACAGGTTATCATCAGATTTGCATAATGCTGTTGTGGCTCAGAATGATAAGTACATTAAAATGGACTTAGATTTTAAATTTAACGACCCGAAAGATCCAAATCATTTTTACGAGCGTTCTGATCATTATAATTTCGCTAAACATGGTATTCCGTCTATTTTCTTTTTTAACGGGGTTCACGCAGACTACCACGGTAAAGACGATACTCCGGAAAAAATCGAGTACGATGCCTTAACCAAAAGAACAAAATTGGCTTTTGTATTGGCCTGGGATTTAGCAAACAGAGAAAACAGACCGGTAGTTGATAAGAAATAAGGTTCAAAGGGACTTAGGTCCAAAGGCGCAAAGGTTTTTCTGATTGTGCAAAAAAAAGGATGAATTCAGAAATATTCTGAATTCATCCTTTTTGTATATTTTAACTATAGTAGGAAACCTTAGCGCCTCTGTACCTTAGAAACTTTGTCCCTCAACTAGTCATTCATAGAAATCAAAAACTCCTCGTTGTTTTTGGTTTTCTTGAAACGGTCGTTTACAAAATCCATCGATTCTACCGGGTTCATATCTGATAGATATTTACGCATGATCCACATTCTCTGTAATGTTTTTTCGTCTAATAATAAATCGTCACGACGCGTACTTGAAGACGTAAGATCAATTGCAGGGAAAATACGTTTATTGGCTATCTTACGGTCTAACTGAAGTTCCATATTACCGGTTCCTTTAAACTCTTCAAAGATTACTTCGTCCATTTTAGAACCTGTTTCTGTTAATGCAGTTGCGATGATACTTAACGAACCTCCGTTTTCTACATTTCTTGCCGCTCCAAAGAAACGTTTTGGCTTTTGCAGTGCATTTGCATCAACACCACCACTTAATACTTTTCCAGATGCCGGCTGTACTGTGTTGTATGCTCTTGCTAAACGTGTTATAGAGTCTAGTAAAATTACAACATCATGTCCGCATTCTACTAAACGTTTTGATTTTTCAAGCACAATATTGGCAATTTTTACGTGTTCCTGCGGTTCTCTGTCAAAAGTTGAAGCGATAACTTCACCACGTACACTTCTTTGCATATCTGTAACCTCTTCGGGACGTTCGTCAATAAGAAGGACAATCAAATAAACTTCCGGATGGTTGGCAGCAATAGCGTTTGCTATATCTTTAAGAAGCATTGTTTTACCTGTCTTTGGCTGGGCAACGATCATACCACGCTGACCTTTACCAATTGGTGAAAACAAATCTATAATTCGGGTTGAAACAGAACTGCCTTTCTCGGCAAGTTTGAATTTTTCTGATGGGAAAACCGGTGTAAGGTGTTCGAAAGAAACTCTGTCGCGAACCACCTGAGGATCGTGACCATTAATTTTTAGTACACGAACTAAAGGGAAAAACTTCTCTCCTTCTTTTGGAGGGCGAACCACTCCTTTTACAGTATCTCCGGTTTTTAAACCAAATAATCTGATTTGTGAAGTTGATAGATAAATATCATCGGGAGAAGCTAAATAATTATAATCTGATGAACGTAAAAATCCGTAACCATCCGGCATCATTTCTAAAACGCCTTCACTTTCAATAATTCCGTCAAATTCAAAGTCTGAATCCCTGAAATTATTATTTTTTTTATTTTTATGATTTGGATTTTGATTATTGTGATTTCCGTTTCCGTTAGTATTCCCGTTCTGATTTTGATTCGGGTTTTGATTCGGATTCTGGTTTTGATTTGGATTCTGGTTCTTATTCTGATTCGGATTGATCTTTTTAGCAGGAGCAGCCGGTGCCGTTTTTTCAGCTGTTTCAGAAGTTACTTCAGCGGGTGCCGCTTCTGTATTATTCTCCGCTACAACTTCCTTTTCAGTTTCCTTTTCTTTTTGAACAGCAACTTTCTTTTCATATGCCGACTTATTAAATTTAATAATTTTCGGTTCTTTTTTTGCTGCTGGTTTATTTTCTTTTGCTGTAGTGGGCTCAGTTTCCTTAATGGGCTGAACAGTTTCGGCAGTATCTTTATTCTGAACAGTTTCCTCTACTTTCTCAAATTCTAAAACCGGAGTATTTTTGGTATTTGCTGCTTTACTTTTTGCCGGTGCAATTCTGGCACGTTTTGGCTTATCATCTTTGGCATCCGAAACTACAGCTGTTTGAGGAGCTTCAGCGGGTGCATTAGATGTTTCCTGATGCGCTAAAATCTGACTGATTAAAGTCTCTTTTTTAACACCAGTAATCTTTATTGTTTTAGCTAACTTAGCTATTTCTTGAAGCTCAGCAAGCTTCATTTCTTTTAATGCAGAAATATCAAACATGAATGTTCTATGAATTTAATTATTTTAAAGGAAATACTGTAAAAAGAATAGGTAGATAATTAATTTGAATTGACCGCAGTATGAAGTGCTTACGGTATTATGATGCAATAATACGAATAAAATTTAATCATACAATAGTATTTTAAAAAAAGAAAATATATTTTTGTAAAACAATTTTAGACCATGATACAAAGAATTCAGACTGTATATTTATTTTTGGCTTTTGCTGCAACTGGCATTTTGATGCTTTTTGTTCCGCTATGGACAACAAGTGCAGGAAAATCATTCTTTTTTATGCAAGATCAGCTTTATACTGTTATGTTAGGATTAACAACCATGCTTAGTATTATCAGTATAATGTCATTTAAGAAAAGACAAAATCAGTTTGTGTTAAACAGACTGAACATAATATTAAACTTAATTTTATTAGGATTATTTGTATATCGGTCACTAAATTTATCTGGAGAGGCAGAAGTCTCTGAGAAAGGTATTGGGATGTTCTTACCAATTGTTGCTATCGTATTATTAGTTTTAGCTAATAAGGCCATCAAAAAGGATGAAGATCTCGTAAAATCTGTAGATCGTTTGAGGTAAACCTATAAACTTAATTTATTTGTGTGAAAAAACCCGGATTTCTGTCCGGGTTTTTTTGTGCCCAAAAACACCTAATTGTAAGATAATTATCCTAATTTTGCTTTTTAATTATCTTAAAATGAATCCTAAAATTAAAATTCATCTCGCAGACGATCATCAGGTTTTAATTGATGGACTTACCAACCTGTTACAGACTGTACCCAATTTTGAGGTCGCAGGAAGTTCGCTTGACGGCACAACCGTTTATCAGGACGTACTTGCTGATAATGCAGACGTTCTGATTCTCGACATTAGCATGCCTAAAAAAGATGGAATTGAAACTTTGAAGGAATTCAACGAAAAACAATCTTCTTGTAAAGTGATTATTCTCTCGAGTTATGATGATTTAAAAATCATTAAAGAAGTCATGAAACTGGGTGCAAAAGCTTATCTGACAAAAAATTGCGCTGGCGAAAATATAATCGAAGCTGTTGAAGCTGTTTACCACGGACAGGAATATTTTAGTGATGCTGTACGTGAAAAAATCTTCCATACTTTTATGGACAATCCGAAATTAAATCAAAATACTGCTATAGAAAATCCGCTTTTGAGTCCGCGTGAAATTGAGATTATCACCCTGATAGCATTAGAATACAGTGGAAAGGAAATCAGCGAAAAGCTTTTTATTAGTTCCCACACTGTAGAAACCCATCGCAAAAATATCATGAAAAAACTAAACATCAAAAGCACAATTGGTTTGGTTAAATATGCCCTTAAAAACAATTTAATTAATCCTTAAAATTGTTTGTATGTCCGGCATTACATCTTTTATTTCGCTGCTTTTAGCTCTTATTGTAAAAGGAACCGCTTTTATTCAAAAAACTATTCTTTCTGCTTCCCTTTTACAAATAGAAAATATAAGCCATCCTGTTACTGGCCAGATGGCAGAACAATTGCGGAATAAAAAAATCATCAGCTTATCTATAATACTCATCATCATTGTTTTCCTTTTATTTTATTTCCTTTACCAGAATCATAAATTGAAACAAAAAATTAAGCGAAAAGATACCAAACAAAAAATTCTTCTCAATATTATTAATTCCGGAATCGATTCTCAGGAAGTAGAACGAAAAAAAATTGCTTCATTTCTTCATGACAACATTAACTCGCTTTTATCTTCTGCCGGATTACATTTGAATACTTACACAGCGCAGCATGATATACAGTCAGAAGAAATTCAGAAAGCCGGAAAGATTTTATCTGAAGCGCATGCACTTTTAAGAGATATGTCTCATGATTTGGTTCCCGCACTTTTGGTTCGTTTTGGATTGATTTTCGCATTGGAAGATTTGTGCGAAAAAAATTCCAATTCAGCCATTCAATTTGAATTTTCCAGTTCGATCCCAACCAGCGTACGTTATGTCGAAAAGTTCGAAATGAAAGTCTATTTTATTGTCAGCGAGTTATTCAGCAACATTACAAAACACAGTGGTGCCACACAGGCAAAACTCTCTGTACAAGAAAAAAACAATCAGTTGATTCTGCGAATTGAAGATAATGGAATTGGTTTTAAAACCCAAAAACTAAAAGATCCCGAAGGTTTCGGATTAAACAGAATCAGGGCCAGAATTAAAAAATACAAAGGCACGTTATCGATTACTTCTAAAGAAAATGAGGGAACAAAAATAAAAATTCAGATTCCCCTGCCACATTAGACTATTTCTCTCCTATTTCTATAATTTCGAGATCTTTAATTTTATCATCGTCAATGACAAATCGTAGCATGGTTCTCACTTTATGAAAACCGCTTTTTCCTGCCGCACCCGGATTCATGTGTAACAAATTGTTTTTTTTATCAAACATTACTTTGAGTATATGAGAATGCCCACAAATAAAAAGCTTCGGTGGATTCTGTGCCATTTCTTCCTTTATATTCGGATTATATTTTCCAGGATAACCGCCAATATGCGTGATCCAGACAGAAACATTTTCGCAGAAAAATCTGTTATTTAGCGGAAATTCCATTCTAGCTTTGGCATCATCTATATTTCCGTAAACTGCCCTGAGAGGTTTTATTTTTTTTATGGTATCAGTAACATTTAAATCTCCAATATCGCCCGCATGCCAAACTTCATCTGCCTGATTAACATATTTTAAGATCGTTTCATCAATATGACTGTGGGTATCGGATAGCAGAAGGATTTTTGTCATTTTTTTTTAGGTACAAAGGTTCTAAGTTACAAATGTACAAAGGTTTTTCTGTAGAGGCGCATGGTTAGTTGGTCTAACTTATAGATTATCTCAATTCTCTCATTCTACAAAATTACAAACATACTCGTTTGTTATTTCTCGCCGTTTATATTAATTGCTATGCCTCTATACATGAAAACTTTGCAACTCATAATCTTTGCAACTCCGAGCTGTAGAAAAAACTTTGTGCCTCTGCACCTTTGCAACTCTGAACCTAAAAAAAATCTTAGAACCTTAGTCCCGTATAATCTTAGCTTCTTCAAAAAAACCTTTGTACCTTTGTCGCTTAGAACCTCTGTCCCTTAAAATGAGATATTTTATTCAATTTGCTTATAACGGAACACATTATCATGGCTGGCAAATACAGCCGAACGCCTCTTCTGTACAGGAAACTTTAAACAAAGCTTTTTCTGTTTTATTGAATGAAGAAATCAGCATCATGGGTGCAGGAAGAACAGATACCGGAGTTCATGCAAGTGAGATGTTTGGGCATTTTGACACAGAAAAAACGTTGGACGTTCCTGTTTTGGTGCATAAACTGAATTCTTATTTACCAAAAGACATCGCAATTTTTGACCTTATTCCTGTTCATAACGATGCGCATTGCCGTTTTGATGCCAAAAAGCGAACTTACGAATACCATATCAATACGGTCAAAAATCCATTTCTGGAAGAATTGAGCTGGTATGTGAATCAGAAACTCGATTTGGATCTTATGAATGAAGCCGCACAAATTTTATTGAAACATACCGATTTTCAATGTTTTTCGAAAGTCCATACCGATGTTAACACTTTTGACTGCACGATTTTTGAGGCATTCTGGAAAAAAGAAAACAACAAACTTATTTTTACCATCTCGGCAAACCGGTTTTTAAGAAATATGGTTCGCGCTATTGTTGGCACATTGATAAATATTGGTTTAAAGAAAATTAATTTAACCGATTTTGAAAATATCATAGCCAGTAAAAGCAGGGAAAAAGCAGGATTTTCAGTTCCTGCACATGGTTTATATTTAACCAAAATAGATTACGAATATATATAAAGCTTTAAGCTGTAGGCTTTAGGCTTTAAGCTTTTAAAACTGCTTATAGCTTATTGCCTCTAGCTTAAAGCCAAAAATAAATAAATGAAAGCAAAAGCATTTGATACCGGATTATTCAAACGAATTTTAAAATATACCAAGCCATATAAGTGGCGATATTATGGCGTCATTATTTTTGCCATTTCGTTGTCTGTTTTCGCGGCGCTGCGTCCGTATTTACTAAAAGAAACGGTTGATGGTTATCTAAAGACCCACGATAAACACGGCTTATTGATGTATATTATATTAATGGGCGTCGTTCTCATAATGGAGGTTTTCTCGCAGTTTTACTTTGTATACTGGGCGAACTGGCTGGGACAGGATATTGTAAAAGATATCCGCACAAAACTTTTTAAGCACATTTTGAGTTTCAGAATGAAATATTTCGATCTGGTTCCGGTTGGTCAGTTGGTTACGCGGGCAGTTTCAGATATCGAGTCGATTGCACGTATTTTCAGTCAGGGATTGTTTATGATTATAAGCGATTTGATGAAAATGCTTGTCGTTTTAATTTTCATGTTTTATATGAATTGGAAACTGACCTGGATTGTTGTTGTTGCGATGCCTATTCTGGTTTTTATAACCCGAATTTTTCAGCGAAAAATGCAGGTTGCCTTTGAGGAAGTCCGAACACAGATTGCAAACATGAATTCGTTTGTGCAGGAACGTGTTACGGGAATGAAAATTGTTCAGCTTTTTAACCGTGAAAAAATCGAAGCCGAAAATTTTAAGGACATCAACAATAAACACCGTGTGGCGTGGATTAAGACCATTTTGTACAACTCGATTTTCTTCCCCATTGCCGATATTATTTCCTCAATAACTTTGGGTCTGGTCGTAGTTTACGGCGGATTCAGAATCTTAAACGGAGATCACTTTACCACTTTTGGAGATTTATTTTCGTACACCATGTTTATCGGAATGTTGTTTAACCCGTTGAGACAAATTGCAGATAAATTTAACGAAATGCAATTGGGAATGATCGCTGCCAATCGTGTTTTTGATATTATTGATACTCAGGATCATATTCAGGACACAGGAACTCTTGAAGCTCCGGTTTTTGATGGAAGTATTCAGTTTGAAGCAGTGCGCTTTAGTTATATTCCGGAAGAAGAAGTCATAAAAGGAATTAATTTATCTGTTTCTGCGGGACAAACCATTGCGATTGTAGGCTCGACAGGTGCAGGAAAATCTACTATTATAAATCTGCTGAACCGCTTTTACGAAATTAACAGTGGTACCATTTGTATCGATGGAGAAAATATTGAAAACTATACTTTGGCTTCTCTTAGAAAACAAATCGCAGTGGTACTTCAGGATGTATTTTTGTTTGCCGATACCATTTATAACAACATCACTTTGCACAATCCCGACATTACAAGAGATAAGGTGATTGATGCAGCGAAAAAAATCGGTGTTCACGATTTTATTATGAATCTGCCTGACAATTATGATTTCGATGTAAAAGAAAGAGGCGTGATGCTTTCTTCGGGACAAAGACAACTTATCGCATTTTTACGTTCGTATGTAAGCAATCCGAGTATTTTGATTTTGGACGAAGCAACTTCATCAATTGATACGTATTCTGAAGAACTGATTCAACGCGCAACAGAAACCATTACAAAAGGAAGAACTTCTATCATTATTGCACACCGACTGGCTACAATTGTAAACGCCGATAAAATTGTTGTGATGGACAAAGGTCTGATTGTAGAACAAGGAACGCATCAGGAATTATTAAATAAAACTGATGGATATTATAAAAATTTATACGACTCACAATTTGCGGTAGCGAATTAGTCCTAACAGAAAAAGCATTCTTTGAAATTTAGATTAAAAAAAATAACTTCCAGACGAGCCTTTATAATATATATGGCCGTTTCAATATTTGTTACTGTTTCTTCTGTTTATATCCTTAGTAATTTAATTGCAGAACAGACAGAAAAGGCAAATGAAGATTTGGCGCAGCGTAATTTCATCAAAAAGAATGAATTTATGTTGCAGGAATTTTCAAAACTTCTGGAACAGGAAAACAGAATAAAACATGTTTTAAAAATAAGCAAACCGGCGAATCTGGATTCTAACTTACAATTGTTATCCTCGGTTCAAACTACAAATGTGCTGGTTGTTGACAATTGGTTTCAAATCAATGACAATGAAATTCAGTTTGGAAATGATACTTTTTCTAATGACACAAAAAAAGGTGTTGTAGATTTTATTCGTCTGAATAAAAATTCAGATCATGTGAGCAGTGTTATTCAGGAGGAAAACGAATGGGTCTGGAGAATTTATTTCAAAGTCAGTTCCAAAAACACAACAGTACGTTACGGCTATGATATCAGCTTAAAAAAACTGCATGATTATTTTATTCCACTGGATAAATCAACCAATAATTATGCTTTTATATTTGACAAATCGGGAAAATGCATCTATCATCCGGAACGTGATTTTATAGGCAAAAATATTTATGAGGTTTCTTCGACCCAATCTGTTGATACTATTTTTACCAAAAACCAGGATTATGTAAAAAGAATCACCATGTCTGAATTTTTGAAACTGGATGTTATCAGGTTTACTAAAAAATTTGATGTCAAAAATTCGCATTGGTTTATCTGCGTCAATTTTCCGAAAATTTTTGTGAATGAAAATGTGACTTTAATCAAAAAATATTCAACCTGGATTTATTCCCTTACCACGATAATGTTGTTAGTGATTTTTTACTTATTCTCTTACGCAAACAGGCGCGCTTATAAAGAAAAAGGAATCGCAATAAAAGAGAAAAATAAACTCCTGGTTGAAAATGAAAAAATTATCAAGGAAAAAGCTCTTATTCAGCTGCAGCAATTAAAAGAACAGATGAATCCGCACTTTTTATTCAATTCACTTAATTCTCTTTATATGTTAATGGGAAGCGATGTTAAAACAGCGCAAAAATTCACTTTGAATTTGTCCCGTATATATAGGTATCTTATCGATCCGCCGGAGCATAATCTTGTTCCGCTAAAGGATGAATTGTTATTTATAGAGAAATACATTTTTTTGCAGCAAACCCGATTTAAGGAAGAATTGTTTTTTTCGATTGAGATCGAAGACGAATCTGCTTTAGAAAAACAAATACCCTATCTGGCCTTTCAGACTGTGGTAGAAAATGCTGTAAAACATAATAATGCAACACAGGAAAGTCCGCTAATGACTAAAATTCTTATTAAATCTACTCAGGTGATTATCAGTAATAATTTACAAAAAAAATCGACTGCCGAACCGGGCACAAAATTTGGTCTAAATTACTTGAAAAGGACCTATAAACACTACGGAAAAACGGATTTTAAAACCTCAGAAAAAGACGGCAATTTCGTCTGTATTCTTCCATTAATATCCATTCACTCCTAAAAAAAAGCCACTCACTCCTTTTTGTTTTTTTTCCACGCGAAAACAAAATAGTTTCGGTCCAAAATTAACCTAAACTTAACATCTGATGAAGGAAAAGGCATTCCTGCATAATTTGATAACATGCTTACTCATATTATTACTGTTACCACTTACTGTTCAATCTCAAAAGAAAAAAAAGGACAAGAAAGAAACGTCGACTGAAATCGCCAAAGATTCTGCCGACTCCAAAAAAGGAAAAAAATACAATGATCTTGTAAAAAAAGGAACGGTAAAAAAAGGTTTGTTTAATATCATTCAGGTTAAAACAGATGTTTATTTTGAAATTCACGACAGTTTATTCACGAGAGAATTTTTAGTTGTAAATAAATTATCTCAGGTTCCTTTTCAGGTAAATGAAGCCGGATTAAATAAAGGAATGAATTATGAAAACAAAATCATTAGTTTTTATAAAGATACAATTGCAAAGAAAGTCTGGGTAAAATCGTATGTCCCTAAAGTTTCTTCACCAAAAGAAGACGCGATTACACAATCTGTACAAAATAATTTTGCCGAATCTATTATTGAAGTTTTTGATATTGAAACTAAAAGTAACGATTCGAGCGCTGTTGTAATTAAAGTAAATAAGATTTTTGACGGAAAGCAAAAAAGCTTCAATGATGTCCTGAGCAATATTGGCTTTGGCGGTTCTGTAAAATCGGAGCTTTCTTATATTCAGGATTTAAAATCATTCCCAAAAAATATTGTTGTAAAGTCACAGTTAACAACTTCTGTCAGCGAGGGCGGACCGGCATTATCCGTAACCCTTGGCGTGACAAGTAATATTATTTTATTGGATAAAACTCCAATGAAACCACGTTTTTCTGATAACCGAATTGGTTTTTTCTCTGAAAAGCATTGGTATTTTGCCGATGCACAGCAGGCAATGCTCGAAAAAGAGCTTATTACCCGCTGGCGTTTAGAACCAAAAAAGGAAGATGAAGAACGTTATTTGAAAGGTGAATTAGTAGAGCCGAAAAAACCAATCGTTTACTACATCGATCCGTCAACTCCAAAACAGTGGAGAAAGTATATTATTGATGGGGTACACGATTGGCAGGCAGCTTTTGAAAAAGCAGGATTTAAAAATGCTATTATTGCAAAAGAACCTACTGAACAAGATTTAGATTTTGATATTGATGATGTTCGTTATTCGGTAATCACGTATGCTGCTTCTCCAAAATCGAATGCAATGGGACCATCTGTAGTTGACCCAAGAAGTGGCGAAATTATAGAATCGGATATTATCTGGTGGCATAATGTAATGACTTCATTACAAAGCTGGATGCGTATTCAAACCGGCCCAATTGATCCAAAAGCTCGTGGAAACACTTTTAGCGATGAGCATATGGGAGAAGCAATTCGTTTTGTTTCCTCTCACGAAGTGGGTCACACTTTTGGTTTAAAACATAATATGGGTTCTTCTTTTGCTTATGATGTAGAGTCATTGCGTTCTAAAGAATTCACAGCAAAAATGGGCGGAACGGCTCCGTCTATCATGGACTATGCGCGTTACAATTATGTGGCACAGCCCGAAGATAATGTTACGGTAATCACGCCAAAAATTGGTGAATATGATAAATACGCTATCGAATGGGGTTACAGATGGTATGGTCCAAATGAAAATGAGGCTTTAAAACTAAACTCTTTAATCGCACAACATCAAAACGATCCGGTTTATTTTTACGGAGAACAGCAGGAAAATGTTGTCGACCCGCGTTCACAATCTGAAGATTTAGGAAACGATGCTGTAAAAGCAAGTGAATATGGTTTAAAAAACCTAAAACGCGTTGTAGACAACATCTTAGACTGGACATACGATAAAGATAAATCGTATTATGAAACCGGTAAATTATACATCGGGACTATCGGTCAATGGCAAATGTACAACCGTCATGTCATGAATAATATTGGTGGTATTTATCTTAATCCAACTGTTCACGGCGATAACAAACAAAGTTATGTTCCGGTTCCGGCGGCGATGCAGAAAAAAGCAACAGATTACCTGACGAGAAATTTAATTACCATTCCACAATGGTTGTTTTTTAATGATATCCTGGACAAAACCAACCCTTTAAAAGATTCTCCACTTGGGCCTTATGAGTATACGCCTTACACGCTTTCAAGAGAACTACAATACAGCATTTTATACGATTTACTAGGTGATGATCGTTTGCTTCGAATGACTGAAAACGAATTATACCAAAGAAATAAATCTAAAGAAACGGTTTTCACCGTAAATGACTTATTTAAAAAATTACATCAGAGTGTATTTGCCGGAACAATCCAGAACAAAAATTTATCCATACTGGAGCGTATGACCCAGAAAAATTATGTTGATGTGCTGATAGTTTCGACAAACAAATTGTTTGAAAAAACAGAACCTAAGAAAACAATTGCCATTCAGCAAACATTAAATATGCCTCATTTGTGCAATCATTTAGACGATGCACATATGGCAAGAAATATTAATTCGTCTTCTTTAAAAAGAGTTACAGAAGTAACTTCTGATAAAAAAGGAGAATTAAATAAAATCCTTCAATTATTAAAAACTAAAAAGAGTACAGGAGATCAATCTACCCAAAACCATTACCGCGATTTGATACAACGAATCGACAAAGCCCTAAATAATACAACCTTTTAATACATAACCCAAAACATGAAAAAAATTCTACATGCCTTACTGCTGTTCCTGGCCATCGCAGGTTACTCGCAGGAAACCCGTACTATTACGGGAATTATTCTGGACGAAGCAGATCACTCGCCAATTCCGGGTGCTTCTATTTATGTCGAAAACAATTCCATTTCAAACAAAACTGCATTAGCAGGAATTATTCAAAGTGAAGGAATCGGAACTACTAGTGATTTCGACGGAAAATTCACTTTGAAAATTAAAAAGAGTGTTACTTCCCTTAGAGTTACTTTTATGGGATACAAATCGTATACTCTTGAGCTTGATGCTCAAAAAGACTATACTGTCAGCTTAAAATCTGAATCTGCAAAACTTCAGGAAGTTGTCGTTACCGGTTACCAAAAAATTGAGAAAAGAAAAGTTACAGCTGCCATCACTAAAATTGATATGGCTGCAATCCAGCAGACTGGGGTTTCAAGTATCGATCAATTACTGGTAGGACAAATTGCGGGGGTTGCCGTTTCTACTCCGTCAGGAGCACCTGGAGCGCCGGCAAGAATCAGAATCAGGGGTACTGCTTCTCTTAACGGAACTCAGGATCCTTTATGGGTACTTGATGGTTTACCATTAGACAACAATGAGGTTCCTAAAGTATACGATAAAGATAATATCGATGCCTTAAACAACTACTCTATTGCTGGTTTAAATCCAGACGATATTAAAGATATTACGATTCTTAAAGATGCTGCTGCAACCGCAATTTATGGTGCACGTGCTGCAAACGGAGTTATCGTTATTACTACTAAAAAAGGTAGAGCCGGTAAAATGGTTGTAAGCCTTAATACAAATACATTTATTACGCTTAGACCAGAATTTTCGAAATTAAACTTAATGAACTCTAACGAGAAAGTTGATTTTGAGCTTGGAATGGCTAGTCGTGCCGACTTAACTTACAGAGACGCCGGTGGTGAAATTGCTCGAATCTTAAATGGTTCGAACGAATTAGAGGCATTCAGAGCCGGTGGATTCTCTTCTTTGAGTCCGCAAACACAACAATCTATCAATGCCTTAAGAGGCAACAACACCAACTGGGGTAACTTATTGTACCAAACTGCCGTAAATACACAACATGGTTTAAGTTTATCTGGTGGTGGAGAAAAATCAGATTACTACTTCTCTTTAGGATACTATGATGAGAAAGGAACCACTATCGGAACTGGTTTCAAACGTTACAACTTAACTTTGAAAAACAATTTTGAAATTACAGATAAATTCAAAGTTGGAGTTGGAATTTTTGGTTCAGAAAACAAAACTACTTCTTACCTGACAGATACCGGAGCTGCAACAAATCCTGCAAATTACTCCAGAAATGTAAACCCGTACTTAACTCCTTACAATGCTGACGGAAGTTATAAATACGATCAGGATATTACAGGTTACTCTGAGCGTTATGTGCCTTTTAATTTCTTAGAAGAAAGAAACAATACATCTTACGATTATAAAACAAGAGCCGTTAAAGCTTTATTAGATGCTGAATACAAAATCACTAAAGATTTAAGAGCTACTTCTCAATTAGGTTTGCAGCTGGATAACAGTTCTAGTGAAAAATACGCAGATCAGGATACTTATTATACAAGAAAGCAAAGAGAAAAATCACGTTATTTCTCTAATGGAGCTTTCAATTATTTCCTTCCAGCTGGCGGAATCATTCAGAATTCTAACATCGACTTCTTTCAGTACAACCTTAAAACCATGTTGAATTACTCTAAAACTTTTGGAGAAAAGCATGAGGTTGAAGCTATGATTGGTAACGAGATCAGAAGAAGTTACAATACTTTGGTTGCTACAAAAGGATTTGGTTTCGATAAAAATAATCTGACTACACAGCAGATTCTTTTCCCAAACACTACCAATATTAACGACGCGGATTATAAAACTTACTTGAAGACGCAGAACGAAAATGCATTTGCTTCATTTTTCGCGACAGCATCTTATACGTACGACAGAAAGTACAGTTTCTTTGGAAGTGTTAGATACGATGGTTCAGATTTATTTGGTGTAGATCCAAAATACAAATATTTACCACTTTGGTCTACTTCTGCTTCATGGGCAATTTCTGAAGAAAATTTCCTAAAAGACAACATGACGCTTTCGAACTTAAAACTTCGTGCATCTTACGGTTTACAAGGTAACATCGACAAAAATACTTCTCCTTTTGTAGTAGGTACAAACGGAACTGTAATTATACTTCCGGGTCAGGCAGAACCATCTATTGTAGTAGAAAGTCCGCCAAACGACAAATTACGTTGGGAAAAAACAGAAAATGTCAACTTAGGTTTGGATCTTGGATTGTTTAATAACAGAATCAGCATTGTAACTGAGGTTTACGGAAGAAAAAGTTCTGACTTAATTGGTAATAGAGCGCTTCCGCTTGAAAATGGTTTTGAGTATACTAATTTAAACTGGGCACAGGTATCAAACAAAGGATATGAAATTACTTTGTCTACAAAAAACATCGACCGTCCAAATTTCAAATGGAATACAAGTATCAACTTTGCTCACAACAAAAGTAATGTAGATCGTATTGAAGTTAGAGATAGTGAGTTCTTCCCAAGCAGAGAAGGTCGTCCGGTAAATTCGGTATTTGCATTTAAAACAAATGGAATTGACGAAAACGGATATCCTTTATTTGTGAACAAAAAAGGAGAAACCGTAAATGCTCAGACTTTCTTTGGTTTATTTGATCCTTACGCAGATTTCTTCCCTGGATTAACATCTCAGTCAAGCTTAACTGCTGCTGAATTTAGAGATTTGTTTACTTACATGGGAGACAGAGATCCTAAATTTACAGGTGGTATTACCAATACTTTCAAAGTAAGTAATTTTGATTTGACAATTGCTGCGGCATTCAACATTAAACAAACTGTAGTAAAAACTCCTCCTTACAACGGAACTCAGGTTGACAGAGGACAAAATTACAGCAGAGATATTTTAGATGCGTATTCTCCAACAAATACTTCTTCTAACTTACCTGGAATTACAAGTGAAACTTCTGGATCAGGAGATTCATGGATGGCTTATCAATATTTTTCAGGAGGAAACGCTATTCAGACTATGAATTATTTAGATACATGGGTTAGCGAAATGAGTTATATGAGATTAAGCAGTATGCGTTTAGGGTATACATTCCCTAAAGCGTTTACAGACCAAATCAATATTTCAAGCATAAGATTTAATGTAGAAGCAAGAAACTTATTCGTAATTAGTTCAGATTACAAAGGTTATTTTGACCCTGAAACTTATGGAAATATTTATGCACAACCAGTTCCTAAATCATTCACTCTAGGATGTAATGTAACTTTCTAATACAATTAAAGATGAAAAAATTCTCAAAATATATAGTACTATTTGTTGCTGCAATTGCCGTAACAAGTTGTGACGATTACCTGGATATTACACCTGTAGGGAGAGTAATTCCGGAAACATTAGACCAGTACCGTGCGCTTTTAACAGCTGCATATTCTAATTATCCTGAACATAAATCATTGACAGCAGTTCGTACAGACGAATTGGTACTAAATGATTTAAATGATGAGATTAACATTTACAAAGATGTTTACTTTTGGAAGGATTCTAATCCGGATAAATTTACACAAGCTTTCCAGTATCAGGAATTATACAATGTCATTTTTTATGCAAATGTTATCATTAATGAAGCTTCAGCAAAATTAGGCGCTTCTGATGAAACAAATCAATTAATTGGAGAAGCTTATGCATTAAGAGCGTTAGCTAACTTTGATTTGGTTAACCTTTTCGCAAAACCATATAATCCTGCGACAGCTGCTTCAGACAAAGGAGTTCCGTTGGCTTTAGAAATTGATTTGGAAAATGTTTACAAGCCAGAAACTGTAGAAGTGGTTTACAATCAAATAATTTCTGACACTCAAAAGGCCGAAAATTTAATCAATGTAGATGCTCAGATTGCAGGTAAAAATTACCGTTTCTCTAAAATAGCGTTGTATACTTTTGAAAGCCGTTTGTATTTGTACCAACAAAAATGGCAAAAATCATTAGACGCTGCAAACAAGGCTTTGGCGATCAACAGTAATTTAATTGATTTAAAAGCGACTGCTGTTCTTGCAACAAAATACAATTCTAAAGAATCTATTTTAGCGCTTGAAGACGGATTAATCAATGGTTTAAAAGGAGCAACATATGCTTCACCAGACTTACTTTCAGCTTACAACAGAACAACAGATTTACGTTTTCCGCTTTACTTTGTAGCAAACGGAAGCCGTTTCAGAATTCAAAAAGGTGGTAATGATGATCAGAAAAGTACTTTCAGAACTTCTGAATTATATTTAACAAAAGCAGAAACATCATTAAAACTGAATAATATTGGAGAAGCTAAAACAACCGTTTTAAACTTCATCAAAAACAGATATTCGGCAGCAGGATATACTGAATTGGAAACAAGCATCAATGCGATGAATGAAGCCGATCTAAACACTTTTATATTAGCCGAAAGACAAAGAGAGTTTGCTGTTGAAGGTCAAAGATGGTTTGATTTAAGAAGAACAACTCAAAAACAAATTGTTCACACTTTTGACGGTGACAATTATACTTTGTTACAAAATGATCCGCGTTACACGATTATTTATCCTGCAAACGCTAGATTGAATAATCCCAATCTGTAGGTTTACCTATTGTTTTTTTTTTTGAAAAAGGTCCGGTTTTAAACCCGGGCCTTTTTTGTTTTTAAAAAAATCTTGCATAAAAAGCCGAGTCGACTATATTTGCAAAATAAATGAGAAGCTCATTTTCCGATACGCAAATCAACAGCAGAATGAAAATCGCCATTATCGAAGACGAATATCTTGCATCCAGTTATCTAAAATCTATTTTAGAGCAACAGGATATTTTTAAGATTTCCGACATAACGGTTTTAAAATCCATTAAAGAAGCAGTTACTTTTTTTAGCGAAAACAGAATCGATCTGGCATTTATGGACATTCATCTGGGCGATGGAAAAAGTCTTGAGATTTTTGAAAAAACCATTGTCTCCTGCCCGGTCATATTTATCACTGCTTATGATTCCTACGCCATTTCGGTCTTTAAACATTTTACAATTGATTATCTTCTAAAGCCATTTGAAGAACAGGAATTGCTTGAAGCACTTCAAAAATTCAAAAAAATAAAAGACAGCTTTAACAGCGATTCAACACTTCAGTCCCTTGTGGCAATAGAAAATCCCGAAAGCAGTAAAATACAGCGTCATTTTCTGGTCAACCACGGCTATAAGCTCATATCCATCAACGAAAGTGAAATTACCTATTTTGCAGCCACAGGAAAGCATTTGTTTATCTACACCAAATCGGGTCACAGCTACCTATATAATAATACCCTGACTGATATTATAAACAGTCTCGATTCATTCCGTTTTTTTAAAATAAACCGTAAATATATTGTTAATAGAAATTGCATTAAGGAAGTTATAAAACATTCCAATCAAAAAGTCGAATTAATTCTCACGGTCCCTGCGGTCGAAAGTGATCCGATTTTGATCAGTAAAAAAGAAATTAATAACTTTAAAAACTGGCTGGACCAGTAAATTGAGTTACTATTTTTAAGATTTGCGCTTTCGCGGAAGATCAAAAAACTGCATATTTCACAATTTGTGAATTAAAATCGGATTAAAAGCTGTCAAAAAGATTTCAAAACGTTAAATAAGCGTTATAGAAATCATAAAATTGACGATTCTGAATCAACAACATAGCATTAATTTTTCGTTTATTATTTATCTTTGAGAGAATAGAAATCAAATGTAAAAGAAAATGCCACAAAATAGATTTTATCCAAACGAACAGTTTAAGGAAATAGAAATAAACGCCTCATTACAATTAAAATATGCCATTTCGAACAGAGGACGCTTAATTAGTTTTACAGACGAAATAGAAAACGGCCGCATACTAAAAGGCGGTTTAAGCGACGGATATCCCACTTTTCGTTTTAAAGTAAAAAAAGACGATAAAATAGTAAATAAATACCTCTTTTTATACAAACTGGTTGCACAATATTTTATTCCGAAAGATTCAGAAGACCAAACGTATGTACTCCATCTGGACTATAACAGAAGCAATGACGACGTCAGCAATCTGCGCTGGGCTACTAAACAGGAAATGATGGCGCACAGCCGCAAAAGTCCGCGTGTAATCCAGGCCAAAAAGAATCTTATAGAACACAATCTTAAATCGGACGGAAGAAAATTAACCACCACAAAAGTGATGTTAATTAAAAAAATCCTGGCAAGACCCGAACAAAAAACACGTCTGAAAATGATTGCCAAACAATTCGGCGTAAGCGAAATGCAAATCAGAAGAATCGCCAGCGGTGAAAACTGGGGACACGTGAAGGTTTAGAATTTTGTTTCAGGTTTAAATTTGTTTCAGGTTTCAGGTTATGCCTGTCAATTTGAGCCTTACCTCTAAATATAGTTGCCACATATTATTAGAATTAATGATTTTATAATCCTGTTAATCCTGATAATCTGTGGCAATACTTTTTTCTATCATTCAAACAATTTAATTTTTAGATTAAAAGCCTAAAAAACTAAATTCAATTCATAATTCATAATTTACAATTCACAATTCCTTCGGTTTCTGTGAAAAGATCAAAATCTGCAGGTGCAAAAATAAATTTTCAGGTGTTGATTTAAAATAAATCCTTAAATTCGCAAACACAAATAACAAAATAAAAAATCGGAAGTGAGTTTCGGAAAAATAATCTCATTTTTCGGTAGTTAATACTAAAAACAAAAAAAATGAAATACGACGTTATTGTTTTAGGAAGTGGTCCCGGAGGATATGTAACAGCAATTAGAGCTTCTCAATTAGGCTTTAAAGTAGCTGTTGTTGAAAAAGAAAGCCTTGGAGGAGTTTGCCTTAACTGGGGATGTATCCCAACAAAAGCATTACTAAAATCGGCTCAGGTTTTTGATTACCTTAAACACGCTTCTGATTACGGATTAAAAGTTTCTGACTTTGATAAGGATTTCCCAGCAGTCGTTCAGCGTAGCCGTGGTGTTGCAGAAGGAATGAGCAAAGGGGTTCAGTTTCTAATGAAAAAGAACAAAATTGACGTTATCGAAGGTTTTGGAAAACTTAAACCAGGAAAAAAACTTGACGTTACCGATAAAGACAATAAAGTTACAGAATACAGTGCTGATCACATTATCATCGCAACAGGAGCTCGTTCACGCGAACTTCCAAACTTACCACAAGACGGCGTAAAAGTAATTGGTTACCGTCAGGCAATGACTTTGCCTACACAACCAAAGTCCATGATTATTGTAGGTTCCGGGGCAATTGGAGTTGAGTTTGCTCATTTCTACAACTCAATGGGAACAGACGTTACCATTGTAGAATTTATGCCAAACATTGTTCCTGTAGAAGACGAAGACGTTTCTAAACAAATGGAGCGTTCTATGAAAAAAGCAGGAGTAAAAATAATGACTAACTCTTCTGTAGAAAAAATTGATACTTCAGGAAACGGAGTAAAAGCAACTGTAAAAACAGCAAAAGGAGAAGAAATTCTTGAAGCTGATATTGTACTTTCTGCAGTTGGAATCAAAACAAACATCGAAAATATTGGTTTAGAAGAAGTTGGAATCGCAGTTGACAGAGATAAAATCTTAGTAAACGCTTACAACCAAACTAACATTCCAGGATATTATGCCATTGGAGACGTTACTCCGGGTCAGGCTTTAGCACACGTTGCTTCTGCTGAAGGAATTAACTGTGTTGAAAAAATCAAAGGTTTACACGTAGACCCAATCGATTACGGAAATATCCCTGGTTGTACTTACGCAACTCCTGAAATTGCTTCTGTAGGTTTAACAGAAAAACAGGCAAAAGAAAAAGGTTACGATGTAAAAATCGGTAAATTCCCATTCTCAGCTTCTGGAAAAGCAAAAGCTGCCGGAGCTGCAGACGGATTCGTAAAAGTAATCTTCGATGCTAAATACGGAGAATGGTTAGGATGCCACATGATTGGTGCAGGAGTTACAGATATGATTGCTGAAGCAGTTGTAGCCCGTAAACTTGAAACAACAGGTCACGAAATCCTAAAATCGATCCACCCTCACCCAACAATGAGCGAGGCAGTTATGGAAGCTGTTGCAGATGCATACGGCGAAGTAATTCACTTGTAAAATATACAAAGTAAAGACTGAAAGATCTTTACGGAGTTATATATAATTTTCAATTTATAAAATCCGGTTTGCGAAAGTGAATCGGATTTTTTTTGTGCATTTTTCTTTTTTGCCATTTCGACTGAAAGGAGAAATCACACGCGGGATTCGACAAAAATTGGAGATTTTCTTTCGCGGAATTCTATTGTGATTTCTCCTTTTATTCGAAATGACAATACTTTGTCATAAAATTACTTTTGTATATTTGATTGCATTTTAAGCTTTTATAAATTATCTAATTATCTCAATTTCCAAATTATCTAATTTAAAAAAATGACCACTGACATTATAGAAGTAAACAATTTTATCGTCTTAATCGAGCAATCCAATTCTGATAAAGAGTGTGTACAAAAATGCGAAATAGATGGCGACTCTGTTGGATTTGCTTTTTACGGTTCCGGGAATGTAGAATTAGAAATTAAACACAACGACCAGACAAAATATTTAACCAATACGACAGGTCTGGCGATTTCATTTTTCGGAAATCAGAAAGTAGCTTTCGCACATAAAATTGCACCTGAAAAACCATTGCAATCCATCAGCATATTTGCAAAACTTAAAACCCTGCAGACGTTACCAAAGGAAGAAAAAGAAATATTCGAAAAACAATTACCTGAATTAGTAAATCCGACAGCGCATTTTGTTAAAGGCCCTACCCTATTTATGACGCTGGAAATGCAGCTGGCAGTCCAAAAAATATTCAATACCACCTATACAGGTAATACCCGACTTTTATTCTTAAAAAGTCAGGTAAACGAATTACTGGCCCACTACTTTGCACTTTTATCCAGTGAAAAGAAAAGTGAGTTAACAGAAAAAGACAAAGAAAAACTTTTTCGGGCAAAAGATATTGTGACCACCAATTATTCAAAACCTCCAACGATTAATGAATTATCCAAATTAATCGGACTCAACAGCAGCAAGTTAAAAAAGAATTTTAAAGAATTATTTGGGATCCCGGTTTACAAATACATTCAGGAAGAACGACTCAATAAGGCTTACGAACTACTTTTCTCCAGCGAAAAAACGGTTCAGGAAACGGCCTGGGAAGTGGGTTATGAAAGTTTAAGTTCGTTTTCGAATGCATTTCAGAAAAAATTTGGCTCAAGGCCCAATGAAATCCGTAAACAATTCCTTTCAGACAAATCATAATTCCTTTCAGACAAATGTTTTCATGATGATCGATGCAACTTTGCATCATCATTAATTTAAATCATTAATCATGAAAACAAACAAAATTTTAGTTCTGGGCGGAAATGGTAAAACCGGCCGTCGCGTGGTTCAACTACTGGAGAAACAAGAAAATGTATCAATCAGGATCGGTTCCAGATCTGCATCAATCCCTTTTGATTGGGAAAAACCGGAAACCTGGGCAAACGTTGTAAAAGATATCGATAGCATTTACATCACATTTCAACCCGATCTTGCAGTACCATCTGCACCTGAGATCATTCAGAATTTCACCGAACTTGCTGCTCAAAGCGGTGTCGAAAAAATAGTTCTTCTCTCTGGCAGAGGCGAAAAAGAAGCCCAGGTTTGTGAAGAAATTGTCAAAACTAAAGCAAAAAACTGGACCATTGTAAGAGCAAGCTGGTTCAATCAAAACTTTAGCGAAAGCATCTTTTTAGAACCTATTTTAGCTGGTTTTGTAGCATTACCACGAGCAGAAGTTTTAGAGCCATTTACAGATGCTGATGATATTGCAGAAGTTGTAACAGAAGCTCTTTTGAATGAAAAGCACAATGGAAAAACATACGAATTGACTGGACCGAGATTACTGACATTTAAAGAAGCAGTAAATGAAATTGCTGAAATTTCAGGTAAAAAAATCACTTTTCAATCTCTCGAATTGAAAGAATACATCTCAATGCTTCATGAATATCAGGTTCCCGAAGATGAAATTTGGCTTATCAATTATTTATTTACAGAAGTTTTAGACGGACGAAACTCAAGTATTACAAATGATATTGAAAAAATTCTAGGTCGAAAAGCCACAGATTTTTCAAATTATGTTCAGAAGACAGCGCAGACGGGAATTTGGAATGAAATAAAGCAATTATAATTAAACACCAAACGCTCATCAGTTTAAAGACGCACATAAAAGTATTTTATATTCTTAAATAAAAATTAAATCCGATTTTTTACAGATCGGATTTTTTATCTTGCTGTAAATTTATTTTCGCAACGATACAATCAAATAAAAATATAAAATTATGTCCGAAACACCAATATTCTACGCCGACGGCGAAAGTCCGAAAATGATTGAAGCTTACAAGAGAGCTCAGGAAACCTTTAAATATTTCTGGAGAGAATTATCTTGGGAATACCGCCGAATTGTTCCCGGACTGGATGTAGCGTGCGTAAAACTGGCTTTTACACAGGAAATCGATGGCGAAACCGTGGTAGAACACATGTGGATTAACGATGTAAATTTTGACGGCGAAGTTATTTACGGTGTCTTGGTAAATGATCCGGATGAATTAACCAACGTTAATAATGGTGACGAAGTTGCTATACCGGTCAATCAGATTAGCGACTGGCTGTTTGCTGCTCAGGGCAAAACATACGGCGCATTTACAATACATGCGATGCGTTCTGAAATGAGCGATGAAGAAAGACAGTCACACGATGAAGCCTGGGGATTGGAATTCGGAGATTTTGATGATATTGAAGTTGTTTTTGAACAAAAAGAAAATCCCGAAAATCTTATAGAACATCCTATGAGCAAAAACATGAAAGAAAGTTTAGTTGAATTCTTAAAAAACAATCCTAACGAAATAAACGGGCAGGACGATTTAGGCTATACTTTTCTGCATCGCGAAACCATTGCCGGAAACCAAAATTCTGTCGAAGTAATTTTAGATCATGGCGCAGACAAAAATACCAAAACAAACAGCGGAAAGACAGCCTTAGATTTTGCCAAAGAACTCAAATGGGATCATTTGTTACCCTTGCTGCAATAAAATTTAGAATCCGGTTTGCTCAAGTAAATCGGATTTTTCATATAATCTATGCAGAATAAATATTAATTTTTCATAACAATTTGCAGACAAATTTTTAATTATAAAGGCTTAATTTTGCAGCGCCCAATTAAATCTGTCATGAAAAAATTATTTTTCCTATTCGCCATTGTTTTCTTTTTACCTCTACATTTTAATGCTCAAATAAAACCGGAAGCTTCAGTCATTTTTGCGAAATCATACGATTATGTAAACGATTTTGAAAAAATCCTTACTCCTGCTCAGATCAAAAATTTAAATGATTTTTTAAAATCAAGCGAGGAAAAAACAAAAAGCAAAATCCTTATTATCACCACATCTTCTATAAGTCCTTACACCGAGCTCACAGATTATTCTATGGATTTGGACAAGTATTTACTGTCAAAATTAAAAATAGACACTTCTATTCTAATTGTCATAAGCAAACATCTGCGACAAATTCAGGTACAGGGAATAGATAAAATACGGGCAAAAATGAGCGATCAGGAAATGAAAGATATAATTTCAACATACGCTGTTCCCGAATTGAAAAAAGGAGACTATTACAAAGGTTTACAGCAGGCTGCGATGCAATTAGTCAAAAAAATAGAATAGACTGCCTCAAAGAAACACCTTTAAGAATGGCTAATCTCATTCGAATAAAATAAAACCACATTACAGGAAACCTATCTTATTGTTTTTCATAATTTTACAAAACTGTAAAATAATTCTATGAAAAACGAAATTGCGAATTACAATAGTTTACAAACCGATTCGGATAAAAAAATCTGCGATCTTCTTTATGAAATTATAGACGGGAATTTACCGGAAGCCGAAAATAAAATCTGGCACGCACATCCGGTCTGGTTTCTGGACGGAAATCCGATTGCGGGTTACAGCAAACTCAAAGGTTCTGTCAGATTACTCTTTTGGAGCGGACAATCTTTTGACGAAGAAAAGCTTCAGAAGGAAGGTTCTTTTAAAGCCGCCGAAATGCGCTACACAGATATCAACCAAATAGAAGAAACTGATGTGAAGCGCTGGATTGAAAAAGGAAAAGAAATTCAGTGGGATTATAAAAATATCGTAAAACGCAAAGGAGTTTTGATTCGTCTGAAATAAAAAAGCATCACGACTAAAAGTTATATAATGGCGTGTCCCTCCGGGTCAGGCTGTCCGCTGTATCTTTTCCTTTTTAAAGAAAAAAGAAAAAGGATGCCGCTCCCATCCTTCACGCTACCACTTTCATTAGAAATATTTTTTTCACAATTTTACAATTAAACAAAATTCAGGTTGAAAATCGAAATAAATAAGGCCCGCGAAAACGATTATGAATTGCTCAGTACAATTTACCTTCAGGAAAGAACAACAACTTTCTATTGGATTGATTCTGCAAAGTTTCAGTTTAAAGATTTTGAGCGTGACACTAAAGATGAATTTATACTTACGGCAAAGCTTGACAATGTCATAGTTGGCTTTATCTCGCTGTATGTAAAGGCAAATTTTATTCATCATTTATATGTTGATCAAAAATTTCACGGTAAAGGTATCGGAACTGCATTATTAGAAGCAGCAAAAAAGAAACTCCATTTTCCTCTGACTTTAAAATGTCTCGAAAACAATACAAAAGCGGTTTCTTTCTACCTCAAAAATGGCTTTGTACAAAGAGAAAGAGGGTTATCTCATCAGGGTGGTTATATTTTATTTGAACTTCTTAAATAACAAACTTCAATCTTAAACAAATTATTCCGCGAAAAGCAATTTGTAACAATCTAAACTTGTCAGCCAGGCATATTTAGAATTTCCGGAGACGAATAAAACTTTATTCTTAAAAATTTAATTTGTATTTTCGTATAGCCACAAATCGTAATGCAATTATTATTTTAAAATTATTAATTAAAAAATTTAAAATGAATATTTTAATTGTTTACGCACACCCAAGTAAAAAATCATACACCTTTGAGGTTTTAGAAAAACTAAAAACTGTTTTAGATAGGAGCGAATTTAATGTAGAGATTTCCGATTTATACGCAAATAATTTCAAAAGTGATTTGTCTGAAGAAGAATACGAACGCGAAGGCTTAGGCAAAACCGAACTTCCTGTTCCCGACGATGTTTTGGCAGAACAGGGAAAAATAGAAAAAGCAGACTGCATTATCTTTTTATATCCGGTTTGGTGGAGCGATTGTCCGGCAAAGTTAAAAGGCTGGTTCGATCGCGTTTACTCAGTTGGATATGCATACGGACAAAATGAAACTTCCAGAAAAATGAAAACTGTTCCGCTTGGACTGGTTATTTGTACAGCCGGACATCCAAACGATTTTTTAAACGAGACCGAGATTGCTCCAAGTATGGTAAAAGTTATGCTGGAAGATCGTCTTGGAAAACGATTTGAAGAAAAGGAAATGATTATTTTGGGCGGAACACTGGACTTAGATGACGTTAAAAAAACTCATTTTCAGGTAATTGACAAAATTCCTGAGAAAATCAAGTTAATGAGCGAGGAATTTTATGATGCCTGATGCAAAATATTCAACAAAAATAATTCGATAGAATAAATAAATGATACAAAAGGAAACAGAAGAAAAATCGGTTTTTGAAGAAATTCCAACGCAAAAAATTTACTCAGAAAAAGCAATAAAAATTGGAACTTTTTTTGCAGGTCCGTTAGTCGCGGGATATTGTATGGCAGAAAATTTTAAAGTTTTTAATGATTTTGAAAAAGCAAAAAAAACCTGGATTATTACCCTAATCTCTGCGGTTTTAATTATTGCACTGGTATATTTAATTCCGGAGAATGTCCCAAGCTTTATCTTTCCTGTCATTTATTTATCCATAACTTCTTATTTAGTGAAAACTTTTCAGGAAAAAGATATTCAGGCCCATATTGCTAATGGTGGAGAAACCTTTAATGGATGGAGAACTACAATAGTGGGCATTATTAGCGTCGTGGTATTTTTATCTGTTATCCTGGCTGCAGGAACAATTATTAGTTTGCTCTGACCAAAAATCAAAGTTTGAGAACCTGCAGCATTCTGTCTGAAACAGCCCTTAAATCTGTCCGTTTAACACCTTAACTAATTGATTTTTAAATGTAAATTTACTTTTACTAACTTTGTAAATCATTTAAAATGAGCGCACAAGATTTTACCACAACAATAGTATTGGATCAATCTCCTGAAACTGTTTTTAAAGCCATACAAAATGTACGGGGATGGTGGTCGGAAGAAATTGAAGGAAAAACAGCAGAACTGAACGATGAATTTAACTATCATTATGAAGACATACATCGCTGTAAAATCAAATTGACTGAAGTGATTCCCAATAAGAAAATGGTCTGGCTGATTCAGGAAAACTACTTTAGTTTTACCCAGGACGATACCGAATGGACCAACACAAAAGCGGTGTTCGAAATTTCAACAGAAAACAACAAAACAAAACTGGTTTTTACGCATCAGGGTCTGGTACCGGATTATGAATGTTATGAAATCTGTAAATCGGGCTGGACCAATTATATACAAAACAGTCTGCAAAAACTGATTACTACAGGAAAAGGCGAACCCAATTCGACCGGAAAGCCACAAACCGAAACCGAAAAAAAATTATCTGAACGCTAAATTTGGCTAAGACAACAATAGATTTGGCTAAATTGAATCTGCGAATGTTACGCAACTTTGTATCAACAAAAATCGTACAAAGATGAAAATTACAATCACAGGTTCTTTAGGGAACATTAGCAAGCCACTAACCGAAGAGTTGGTTCAAAAAGGTCATTCTGTTTCCGTAATTGCGAGCAGTGCTGACAGAGAAAACGAAATAAAAGAATTGGGCGCAAAAGCACTTATAGGTTCTGTTGAGGACCTGGCTTTCTTAACAACCGCTTTTTCAAATGCCGATGCAGTGTACTGCATGATACCGCGTGCCAATTACTTTGATCCAATTCTGGATTTAGATGCATTTACAGGAAAAATTGGAAATAACTATGCAAAGGCAATCGAAAATTCGGGTGTTAAACGTGCCGTTTTTTTAAGCAGTATTGGCGCACATTTAGAAAAAAACTCCGGAATCATTCAACGCTATAACGAAATTGAAAGTGTTTTAAACGAGCTTTCAAATGTTTCGATTACCTTTATGCGTCCAACTTCCTTTTTCTATAATCTGGATGCTTATATACCGATGATAAAAAGTACAGGGAATATTTACTCCAATTATGGAGATAAAAGTACCATACCCTGGGTTTCTCCTCTGGATATTGCCGCAGCAATTGCCGGGGAACTTACAGAGGCATCGGGTGCAAAAATACGTTATGTATCCAGTGAAGAATTAACGGGAGATGAAACTGCTCAAATTTTGGGTAACGCTATTGGAAAACCAGATTTAAAATGGGAATTTATTAGTGATAATCAGGTTTTGGATGGTTTAATACATGCAGGAATGCAGCCAAAAATTGCAAAAGGTCTGGTCGAAATGTATGCTGCACTGCAAAATGGTGTATTGGGCGAAGATTATTACCAAAACAGACCTGCTGAAATGGGAAAAATTAAATTAGCAGATTATGCAAAAGAGTTTGCTTTAAAATACAATCAACAGTAATTAATTCTGGTTATGGCATCTTCTCATCCACATCGCATAAAAACGATCAGCGATTTTCACGAATTTCGGGATTTACCAAAACCCGAACATCCTCTCGTTAACGTGTATAATTTTGAAGATCTTAAATACCTTAATAAAAACGAACCGCAAAGTCTGATCCTGGATTTTTATTCGATTGCCCTAAAGAAAAACGCCCATGCCAAAATGCGTTATGGCCAACAGGAATATGATTTTAAAGAAGGCGTAATGTTATTTTTAGCGCCGGGCCAGGTTTTTTCTATTGAAGGAAATGCAGCATTGCAACATACCGGATATTCCCTTTTAATTCATCCTGACTTTCTGTGGAATACGCCGCTTGCGCAGAAAATAAAACAATATGAATATTTCGGTTACAACGTTCATGAAGCATTGCATCTTTCAGAAAAAGAAGAAAAACTGATTATTAATATTATTAAAAACATCCAGAGCGAATATCAGTCTAATATTGACAAATTCAGCCAGGATGTAATTATTGCACAGATAGAATTGCTTCTCACTTAT